>Ga0209156_10000010_pt1 | contig 133648 bp, 129 predicted proteins | sample GraSoiAngelo_124_FD_185881 | JGI IMG/M metagenome (GOLD analysis project Ga0209156, IMG submission 185881) | Grasslands soil microbial communities from the Angelo Coastal Reserve, California, USA - 14_0927_05_20cm (SPAdes) (version 2) | ecosystem: Environmental > Terrestrial > Soil >... | reverse complement strand
CATCCCGCCTTGAAGCCGTCGCCGTTGGCGTCCGCGTGGAAGTCCCCGAGGGGGACGGTCAGACTTCCGCCGACGCCGAACTGGACGCGCGCCCCCTGTCCCGCAGCCGCGCTTGCGCCGAAGAGGGAAGCGAGGACCAGGCCGCACACCGCTCTCGTTCCGCTTGACATACGCACCTCCTCGGTGGGCCAACACATGGGAGATCGTGCCTGCTGGAGCGTCTCGTACCGTAACGTGGCGGTGTGGAACACGCTAGGGTGTTTTTGCGGCAGAGCTGCTCGAACCGCGCCGTGAAGTGCCGTAGCCACGTTTCCGCCGGAACCGAGCTACCCGCGACGCAGCCGCGCGCGATCCACCTTCCCGAGGTGGGTTCGCGGCAGCGCCTCAAGAAAGATCACCTCGCGCGGATATTTGTACGGTTCGAGCCGGCCCCGCACGAATGCTTGCAGCTCTTCGGCCAGCCCTTCGCGCCGCTCCCTTGCGACCACGAAGGCGTGTGGCTTGACGAGCCCGTGCTCCCCCACGATGCCGACAACGGCGACCTCCTGCACCGCCGGATGCTGTAACAGGCAGTTCTCGACTTCCTGCGGCGCCAGCCATTTGCCCGACACCTTGAGCAGGTCGTCGGCCCGGCCGCAGTAGGTGAAATAGCCGTCGGCGTCGCGTCGGACCATATCGCCCGAGACGTACCACTCTCCTAGAAATCCCTGCTTCGTCTTCTCCATCTGCTGCCAGTAGCCGATCGCGCGCGAGCCGCCGCGCACCCACAGGGCGCCCACGTCGCCGTTAGGCAGCTCGCGCCCCGCGTCATCACACACCTTGACCTCGAACCCCGGGACGACGGTCCCGAGCGTCCCCGGACGCACCTGTCCCGGACGATTAGAGATGAAGATGTGCCACATCTCCGCCGTGCCGAGGCCGTCCAGCAGCTCGACGCCGAACGTCTGCTGCCACCGGTTACACAGCTCTGCTGGGAGCGCTTCGCCCGCCGAGGTCGCGAGCCGCAAGCACGACAGATCCTGCTCCGACGCCGCCGGGTGGCTCACCATCTGGTTGATCATGGTGGGGACGTTGATGAGAATCGTGGGCCGGAAGCGGCCGATCTTCTGGAACAGCACGTCGGCAGTCGCGGCTTCGGGGAACAGCACCGTGGCCGCCCCGACGGAGAACGGAAACAAGAGGTTCGAGCCGGTGGCGTAGCCGAAGTAGAGCTTGGGCACGCTGAGGGTGACGTCGCGCTCGGTGTAGCCGATCACGCCCTTCGCATAGCACTCAGTCGTGTTCGCGAACGAGGTGTGGGTCTGCACCACGGCCTTCGGCTGTCCCGTGGTGCCGCCCGAGAACAGCCAGATCGCGGCGTCGTCGCGATGGGTCGGGAACGCGTCGAGCGCGGCAGGGGCGCGGCCGAGCCGCTCGTCGAATTCGTTGTCCCCGAGGACAAGAATCGTCTTCAAGTGACGCGCGCCACGCGCCGCCCGCCGGAACGCGGCAACCGTGTCCCGATGGGCGACCACCACCCGGGCGCGGGTGTAGGCATAGAAGTACTCGATGGCGTCGGGCTTGAGCTGCGGGTTCGCCATGACGACGGCCGCGCCGATCTTGAGCGTGCCGAACAGCGCTCCCACGAACCCTGGCCCGTCCGGAAGGGCGATCATGACGCGCTGCTCGGGCTCGACGCCGCTCTCGGTGAATACGTGGCCGAACCGATTCGCCAGCGCCTGGATCTCCCGGTAGGTGAGCGTCCCCGTGTCGGTGAGCACCGCAGGCCGTTGGCCCTTCCCTTCACGCACGCGGGCGTCGAGGAAGTAGTCGGCGATGTTGAACTGCTCGGGCGGCTGGAAGCTCATCGTGACAGATATCGGCCGTGGACGGCTGGCGGTCAACCGCCGCGCCCGGTACGATACAGCCACCCTATGGCAGTCCTCGACCTCGCGCACCTGACCTGGGAGGAGGTTCGCGACCTCGACCGGACGAAGACGGTGGCGATCGTGCCCGTCGGCGCCGTCGAGGCGCACGGGCCCCATCTACCGCTCGCGACCGACGTGATCATCGCCGAGGCGATGGCCCGCGCGGCGGCGGGGCGGCTCGCCGCCCGCGGCCACGAGGCGGTGCTGCTCCCGGCCATCGCCTATACGGCCGCCGAGTTTGCCGCCGGGTTCCCGGGAACCGTATCCTTGCAGCCAGCCACGGTGACCGCGCTGCTCGTGGATCTGGCGCGCAGCCTGGCACGACACGGCCTTTCCCTCCTCGCGGTCGCCAACGCGCACTTGGACCCCGCACATCTGGGGGCCATCGAGGCCGCAGTGACGCAAATCCGGCGCGCGGACGGCGCGCGGATCGTGTTCCCCGACGTGACGAAAAAGCCCTGGGCCGTCCGGCTCACGGAAGAGTTCCGGAGCGGCGCCTGCCACGCGGGCCAGTACGAGAGCTCGATCGTGCTGGCGGCGCGCCCCGAGTTGGTACGTGAGACGGTGCGACGCTCTCTGCCCGCCAACCCGCGCTCGCTCAGCGGGGCGATCCGCGCCGGGCAGACGAACTTCGAGCAGGCGGGCGGGCCCCGCGCGTACTTCGGGTCCCCGGCAGAGGCTCGGGCGGACGAGGGCGCCCGCACGATCGAGGTCTTGGGTGCGATCCTCGAAGAAGCGGTGCTCGCGGAGCTCGGGCAGTGACGCTGGCAGGGCGGGGCGCGGTCGTCACAGGCGGCAGCCGGGGCATCGGGCTGGCCGTGGCCCGCGCGCTCGCCGAGGCGGGCGCGGCAGTGGTCGTGGCAGCCCGAGGCCCGGACGGCCTCGAGGCAGCCGCCAGGGCGCTCTGCGCGGCGGGACGGCGGGCGTGGGCGGTCCCCTGCGACGTCGCCGACCCGGAGGGCGTACGGACCCTCGCCCACGAGGCGGAGACCCGGCTCGGCCACGTGGACATCCTCGTGAACAACGCCGGGATCAGCCACTCGGCGTCGGTGCAGAAGACCACGCTGGAGGACTGGCAACGGATCCTGACGGTGAACGCGACCGGTCCGTTCCTGTGCATCCAGGCGTTCCTCCCGGGGATGCTCGCGCGGGGCTGGGGGCGCGTGGTGAGCATCGCATCCGTCGCGGGGCTCGGCGGAGGCAAGTACATCACCGCGTACAGCGCATCAAAGCACGCGGTGGTCGGCCTCACCCGCTCGGTCGCCGCCGAGGTCGCGGGGACCGGCGTGACCGTCAATGCGGTCTGCCCCGGATACGTGGACACGGAGATGACGCGGCAGTCGGTCAGCCGCATCGCGGCGAAGACCGGGATGTCGCCCGCGGACGCCCTGCGTGCAGCGCTCGACACCACCGGCCAGCGCCGGCTGATTCCGCCGGAAGAGGTGGCGAGCGCCGTGCTCGCGCTGTGCCACGGCGCCGGGAGTGAGACCAACGGGGAGGCCGTCGTGATCGCCGAGGCAGGCTCCCACCGATGACCTTCCGCATCGTCAATCCCGACGCGCTCGGCCGACCGAGCGGCTGGAATCACGGCATGCTCGCCCCGGCCGGCGGGCGGGTACTGTTCGTCGCCGGACAGACCGCCCCCGAGCGCGCCGGGCTCGTCGAGCAGTGGGCCGGCGCGCTCGAGCGGGTGCTGGAGGTCGTGCGCGCGGCCGGAGGCGGGCCCGAGCAGATCGGCCGACTGACCGTCTATGTCACGGACCGGCAGACGTATATCGCGAGCCTGAAGCCGCTCGGTGAGGTGCACCGCCGCCTCATGGGACGGCACTTCCCCGCGATGGCGCTCCTGGAGGTGCGGGGGCTCGTGGACTCGAACGCTGTCGTGGAAATCGAAGCGACCGCCGTGCTGCCCTGACGACATCCGGAGATTCTCACATGCCGCTTGCGCCTCAGTCCTTCCTCTACCGGCACGACCCGCACACCGGCGTCGCCACGATCACGCTCAACCGTCCGGACCGTCTCAATGCTCTGACATTCGACGTGTACCGCGAGCTGCGCGACACGTTCCGGACGCTCGACGACGAGCCTGGCGTGCGGGCGGTCATCATCACGGGAACCGGACGGGCGTTCTGCTCGGGCGGCGACGTCGAGGACATCATCGGAGCGCTGTTCGCACGCGACGAGGCGGGGCTGCTCGAATTCACCCGCCTCACGTGCGACCTCATCCTCGCGATGCGGCAATGCCGGCGCCCGATCGTCGGCGCCTTGAACGGGACCGTGGCGGGCGCGGGAGCCGTCATCGCCGCAGCGTGCGACGTGCGCGTCGCCGCCGAGTCCGCCAAGATCGCGTTCCTGTTCACGAAGGTCGGACTGTCGGGCGCCGACATGGGTGCCGCCTGGCTGCTGCCCCGCATCGTCGGGCTCGGTCTCGCGGCCGAGCTGCTCATGACCGGCGATTTCATCGACGCCCAGACGGCTCTCCGCATCGGCCTGTACAACCGGGTCGTGGCGCACGCCGAGGTGATGGGGGAGGCGCGCGGGCTCGCCGAGCGGCTGGCCCGGGGACCGTCGGTCGCACTGGGGATCACGAAGGACGCGCTCAACCGCGAAGCGCACATGGATCTGGTGACGGCGCTCGAGGCCGAGGCGCGCGCCCAAGCCGGGTGCATGCTGAGTCCCAACTTCCGCGCAGCCTACGAAGCTTTCAAGGCAAAGCACGAGCCCAAGTTCGTCTGACCGTGCCCGATCCGACCGTCGTCTCCGCCTTCCTGACCGAATCCCACGTGGCCCTGGCGGGGCGGATCACGGCCTACACGGCACACGAAATCGCCTCGCTCCCGGAGCCCGCCGACGACACCGCCGCGCGCGCCCAGGCGCGCGACCTCGTGGCGCGGCTCGGCCGGGCGGGCTGGTTCGCGTCGATCGGAGAGCTCGATCTGCGCGCGGCGTGCCTGGTGCGTGAGACCCTGGCGGGCGCCTCCCCTCTTGCCGACGCCATGTTCGCGCTCCAAGCCCTCGGCACGGTGCCGATCCTCCTGGCGGGCCACGCTCCGCTCAAGGAGCGCTGGCTGCCCGCGGTGCTCGCGGGCCGGGCCATCGCAGCGTTCGCGATGACCGAGCCCGAAGCGGGCTCGGACGCGGCAGCGATCGCGACGACCGCGCGTCGTGACGGCACGGGCTACGTCCTGCGCGGCACGAAGACCTTCATCTCGAACGCCGGGATCGCGGACTTTTACACCGTGTTCGCCTCCACCGACCAGGGGAAGGGCCACAAGGGGATCTCGGCGTTCGTGGTCGCAGCCGACACGCCCGGGCTCAAGTTCGTGCGCCCCCTCGTGCTCTCGGCGCCGCACCCGCTCGGCGAGATCGCGTTCGAAGACTGCCGCGTGCCGGCGTCCGACCGTCTCGGCGCCGAGGGCGAGGGGTACAAGCTCGGGCTGGCCACCCTCGACCGCCTGCGCGCGACCGTCGCCGCCGCTGCGTGCGGGATGGCGGCGCGGGCGTTGCAGGAGGCCCTGGCGCACGCCACACGACGCCGACAGTTCGGCCACACCCTGGGGGAGTTCCAGCTGATCCAAGAGAAGCTGGCGCGGATGGCGACGGACCTCACCGCCGCCCGCCTCCTTACCTACCGCGCGGCCTGGGAGAAGGACCGCGGCGCCGACCGGGTGACCCTCGAAGCGGCGATGGCCAAAGCATTCGCGACCGAGGCCGCCCAGCGGATCGTGGACGATGCCGTGCAGATCCTGGGAGGCCGAGGCGTGCTCGCATCTCACCCAGTCGACCGCCTGTACCGCGCCGTCCGGGCGCTACGAATCTACGAGGGCACCACGGAGATCCAGCAGCTCATCGTAGCGGGGCACCTCTTGAAGCGGGCCGGGGAGGGGGGCGCGGCATGAGGATCGTCGCGGTGGGCGGCGGGCCGGCCGGGCTCTACTTCGCCATCCAGATGAAGCGGGCGGATCCCTCGCACCACGTCACGGTGCTCGAGCGAAACCCGCTGGAGGCGACCTTCGGCTTCGGCGTCGTCTTCTCCGACGCCACGCAGGACACCCTCGCGGACGCGGATCACGAGACCTACCAGGAGATGGCGCGGCACTTCCACCATTGGGACGATATCGCCGTCCACGTCAACGACACGGTCGTCACGTCCACCGGTCACGGGTTTAGCGGGCTGTCGCGGCGCACGCTGCTCGCGATCCTCGGGCGCCGCGCCGAAGCGCTCGGCGTGTGCCTCGAGGTCGGCCGGGAGGTCGCGGACGTCCGCGCCCTCCTGGGGGCCGATCTCGTCGTCGCGGCCGACGGCTTCAACAGCGTGGTGCGCCAGCAGTTCGCCGACCGGTTCAACCCGACCGTGGATTGGCGCCCCAACCGCTACGTGTGGCTCGGCACGAACCGCCCCTTCCCCGCGTTCACGTTCTACTTCAAGCGCGATCGCCACGGCCTGTGGCGGGTCCACGCCTACCAGTACGAACGGGGGTGCTCGACGTTCATCGTCGAAGCCACGGAAGCGACCTGGCAGGCGGCGGGGATGGACCGCGCCGACGAGGACGCGACGCTCGCGTTCTGCGAAGCGTTGTTCGAAGAGGAGCTGCAGGGCCATCGGCTCCTCAAGAACCGCTCGCTGTGGCGCACCTTCGGCACGCTGCGGAGCGAGCGGTGGCATCACGAGAAGGTCGTGCTGCTGGGCGACGCGGCGCACACCGCCCACTTCTCCGTGGGATCGGGCACGAAGCTCGCCATGGAGGACGCCGTCGCCCTGGCGCGCGCGCTCGCGCGCGCGCCCGGGGGTAACGTGCCCACCGCGCTCGATGCGTACGAGGCCGAGCGGCGGCCAGCGGTCGAGAGCCTGCAGCGCGCGGCGCAAGTGAGCCTGCAGTGGTTCGAAGACACCGAGCGCTACATGGATCTCGCGCCGATCCAGTTCGCCTTCAACCTGCTCACCCGGAGCCTGCGGATCACCCACGACAACTTGAAGCTCCGCGATCCCAGGTTCGTAGGGGAAGTGGACCACTGGTTCGCCGCGCGGACCGCCGAGCAGAGCGGCGTCGACGTCCCCATCAGTCCACCCCCGCCGCCCCTGTTCACGCCGTTTCGGTTGCGGGACCTGCTGTTGGTGAACCGCGTGGTCGTGTCCCCGATGTGCCAGTACTGCGCGGTGGACGGCACCCCCAATGATTGGCACCTGGTTCACCTGGGGGCGCGCGCCATGGGTGGCGCGGGCCTCGTCTTCACAGAGATGACCGACGTTTCACCGGCGGGCCGGATTTCGCCGGGGTGCACGGGCATGTATAAGCCGGAGCACGTGCCGGCGTGGAAGCGGATCGTGGACTTCGTCCACGCCCACAGCCAGGCGAAGATCGGACTACAGCTCGGCCACGCAGGCCGCAAGGGCTCGACCCGGCTCGCGTGGGAGGGGATGGACGAGCCGCTCCCGGAGGGCAACTGGGAGATCATCGCCGCCTCCCCCATCCCCTACTTTCCCCACAGCCAAGTCCCCCGCGCCATGGACCGGGCGGACATGGCTGCCGTGCGCGATGACTTCGTGCGGGCGGCGCGCATGGCGGAGCAGGCGGGCTTCGACATCCTCGAGATCCACTTCGCGCACGGCTATCTCCTCGCGAGCTTCATCTCGCCGCTCACCAACCACCGCCGTGACGAGTACGGCGGCCTGCTCGCAAGCCGGATGAGGTTTCCCCTCGACGTGTTCGATGCCGTGCGCGCGGTGTGGCCAGAGCACAAGCCGATCTCGGTGCGCATCTCGGCCGTAGACTGGGCTCCCGGCGGCACGGAACCCGCTGACGCGGTCGAGATCGCCCGGCTCCTCCGGGGCCACGGCTGCGACATCGTGGACGTGTCGGCGGGCCAGACGGTGCCCGATGCGAAACCGGTCTACGGGCGCCAGTTTCAGACACCGTTCGCCGACCGCGTGCGCCATGAAGCGGGAATCCCCACGATGGCGGTGGGCAACATTTCGTCCTACACGGACGTGAACACGATTCTTGCGGCGGGACGCGCCGATCTCTGCGTCCTGGCGCGTGCGCATCTGTGGGATCCCTACTGGACCCGCCACGCCGCTCACGAGATGGGCTACGCGCTGCCCTGGCCGCCGCAGTATTCGACGCTCGACACCTACAAACCGCGGTTCACGTGAGGGTCGCCCGATGGCCGTGAGTTATGCCAGCTATTTGAAGCTCGACGAGCTCCTGGCTTTGCAGCAGCCGCGCTCCGCCGGACCCGAGCACGACGAGATGCTGTTCATCGTCATCCATCAGGTGTACGAGCTGTGGTTCAAGGAAATGCTTCACGAACTCGTCTATCTCGAAGAGTCGCTGCGCGACAACGCCACACCGCGCGCGTTGCACACCTTGAAGCGTGTCCTCACCGTACTGAAGGTGATGGTCGCACAGATCGATGTCCTCGAGACGATGACGCCGCTCGAGTTCCTGTCGTTCCGTGACCGGCTCGAGTCCGGGAGCGGGTTCCAGTCGTTCCAGTTCCGTGAGCTCGAATTCGTCCTCGGCACGAAGAACCCCGCTGCGCTCCCGCGCTACCCCGAGGGCAGCGAGGCCCGACGTCGGCTCGAAGCGAGGTATCGTGAGTCGACGCTGTGGGACGCCTTTCTCGCCTATCTCGTACGGAACGAGTACCCCGTTCCGACGTCGCTGCTCAGCCGCGACGTGACGCAGCCGGTCGAGCCGTCGCGCGAGATGCAGCAGGTCCTGATCGCGGTCTATCGGACGAACCCCGCCGTCGCGTCGGTGTGTGAGCGCTTGGTGGACCTGGACGAGGGCGTCATGGAGTGGCGCTACCGACACGTGAAGATGGTGCAGCGCACCATCGGCACGAAGCCGGGCACCGGCGGAACCGCCGGGGCAGAGTACCTCGAAACGACGCTCAACAAGCCCGCCTTCCCCGACTTCTGGGCGATCCGCACTGAGCTGTGACCGACGTGACGCCGGAGGCACTGTCCGGGAGTCCGAACGCCCTCGCGCCGTATTATCGCCGTTTCCGCGTGGCGGACCGATTGCTGCTGACCGGCCACTCGCATCAGGCCTGGCCCGACGTGGGGTTCGAGGCCCAGCAACGCGCCTGGCTCGACGCGGCCGAGTACGTGGACGACAAGTGGGAGCGCGTGTTCGCCGTGGCGGGCCGGGTGCAGGACGGGTTTGCGCGGCTGCTCGACGACCCCGATGGCGCGGTCGCTCTCGGCGCGAACACCCACGAGCTGGTCGTGCGGTGGCTCTCCGCCCTGCCCCTCGGCCGACGACCCCGCCTCGTCACGACGACCGGAGAGTTTCACACCATCCGGCGTCAGCTCCAACGTCTCGGTGAGGAAGGGATCGCCGTCGTCACGGTCCCCGCGCTCCCGGCCGCGACGCTCGCCGAGCGGCTCGCCCATGCCGTGGATGACCGCACGGCAGCGGTACTCGTCTCAGCCGTACTGTACGAGAATGCCCACATCGTGCCGAACCTCGCCCATGTGCTCGCGGCGTGCCGCCGCGCGGGCGCGGAGCTGCTGGTGGACGCGTATCACGCACTCGACGTCGTGCCGTTCTCCCTCCAGAGAGACCGGCTGCTGGAAGCCTGCGTCGTGGGCGGCGGCTACAAGTACTGCCAGCTGGGCGAGGGTAACGGCTTTCTGCGGATTCCCGCGGGCTGCACCCTGCGACCGGTGATCACCGGTTGGTTCAGTGAGTTCGAGTCGCTCGCGACCGGTGACCCAAGCGGTCCCGTCACCTACGGCCCGGGCGCTGCGCGGTTCGCCGGAGCCACGTATGATCCAACGAGCCACTATCGCGCGGCGCGCGTATTCGATTTCTTCGAAGAGCAGGGGCTCACACCCGAGGTGTTGCGCCAGGTGAGCCAACACCAGGTGGGGTTGCTGGCCGACCTGTTCGACGGGCTCGACGCCGACCCCCGAGTCATCACCCGGGACCACGCCCTGACCCCTTCAGAGCAGGGCGGCTTCCTGGCGCTCCAGTCGCCCCGAGCCGCAGAGTTGTATCGCGGGTTGCGAGCGCAGGGAGTGCTCACCGACTACCGGGCGGACGTGCTGCGTCTGGGTCCGGCCCCGTATCTATCCGACGCGCAGCTCCGGGACGCCATGCACGCGCTGGGGAGCGTGATCAGAGGGCTCGGGGCGCGCTAGCGCCGGTCGCGGAAGAAATCCTGCAGCAACCGGCCGCACTCCTCCTCCTCCACCCCTCCGATTACCTCCACTCGATGATTCAAGCCTGGGTGGCGCAGGACGTCTCCGAGACTCCCCACCATCCCCGCCTTCGGGTCGTACGCTCCGAAGACCACGCGCCCGACTTTGGCGAGGACGATCGCGCCCGCGCATTGCGCGCACGGCTCGAGCGTCACGTACAGCGTGCAGTCGCTGAGTCGATCGGTTTGCAGCAGGGAGAGCGCCCGCTGCACGGCCAAGAGCTCGGCGTGCGCCGTCGGATCGCGCCGGCCGACGGTCTCGTTGTGCGCACGCACGACCATCGTGCCGTCCCGAAGCACCGCGGCGCCCACCGGCACTTCGCCGATGGACGCCGCCTTACGTGCTTCCTCGAGTGCCACCGCGATCCCCGTCGCGTCGCGCGGAGCGACGGGCCGGGACCGTCTGGTCCCGCTCCCCGCTCCCCGCTCCCTTCCGTTAGGCACGCGCCGGCTCGGCCGCCGCCCCGGCAGGGATCCGCTCGAACGCCAGATGGTTTCCGTCTTTCGCCCGGTCCACCCGCACCGTGTCGCCTTCCGTGTACTGCCCTTCCAGCACGGCCATGGCGAGCGGGTTCTGCACCAGGCGCTGGATGGCCCGCTTCAAGGGCCGCGCCCCGTACACGGGGTCGTAGCCCTCCGCCACGATGAGCTGCTTGGCCGCAGGCATCACCTCGAGGCGTAGCTTGCGCTCGGCCACGAGCCGCTCGACGCGCTTGATCTGGAGATCCACGATCTTCGCGATGTCCTGGCTCGAGAGCGGGCGGAAAATGATCACGTCGTCCACCCGATTCAGGAACTCGGGCCGGAACGTCTGGCGCAGGAGCTCGAGTACCTTGGTCTCCACCTGCTCCCAGTTCTGGGTGCCCATCTCGAGGATGTACTGCGACCCGATGTTCGAAGTCATGATCAGCACGGTGTTCCGGAAATCGACGGTGCGACCCTGCGAGTCGGTGAGCCGCCCATCGTCGAGGATCTGGAGCAACACGTTGAACACATCGGGGTGCGCCTTCTCGATCTCGTCGAACAGCACCACCGAGTAGGGGCGCCGACGGATCGCCTCCGTCAGCTGGCCGCCCTCCTCATAGCCCACGTAGCCGGGAGGCGCGCCGATCATGCGTGCGACAGCGTGCTTCTCCATGTACTCCGACATGTCGAGTCGCACCAACGCCTTTTCGTCATCGAACAGGAATTCGGCGAGCGCGCGGGCGGTCTCCGTCTTCCCCACCCCGGTGGGGCCGAGGAAGATGAACGATCCAGTCGGCCGGTTGGGATCCTGCAGCCCGGCGCGCGCCCGGCGCACCGCGTTGGCGACGGCGGCGAGCGCCTCCGGTTGTCCGATCACCCGCCGCTCGAGCTCCGCCTCGAGTCTTGTGAGCCGCTCGCGCTCCGACTCGAGCATCTTCGTCACCGGGATCCCCGTCCATTTGGCGACGATCTCGGCGATGTCTTCGGCGTCGACTTCCTCTTTGAGGTACTTGCCCTTCTTCTGGATCTGGGCCAGGCGCTTTTCCGCCTCGGCGATTTCCCGTTCGAGCGCGGGGATCCGGCCGTAGCTGATCTCGGCGGCCTTCTGCAGGTCGCCGCGACGGGTCGCCTGCTCCGCCTCGGCGCGGAGCTGTTCCAGCTGCGCCTTCTTCCCCTGCAGCCCCGTGATGGCGTCCTTCTCCGCCTGCCACTGGGCCTTCATCACTTTGGAGCGCTCGCGCAGCTCGGCGAGCTCCTGCTCGACCTTGGCGCGCCGCTCCTTCGAGGCCTTGTCTTTCTCCTTGGCGAGCGCCGCCAGCTCGATCTCGTGCTGCACGATCTTCCGCTCGACCTCGTCGATCTCCTGTGGTAGCGAGTCGATCTCGATCCGCAGGCGGCTCGCCGCCTCGTCTACCAGATCGATCGCCTTGTCGGGGAGGAAACGGTCGCCGATGTAGCGATGCGACAGGGTCGCGGCAGCCACCAGCGCGTTGTCCGTGATGCGTACGCCGTGGTGAACCTCGTAGCGCTCCTTGAGGCCGCGCAGAATGGCGATAGTGTCCTCGACCGACGGTTCGCCCACGTACACGGGCTGGAAGCGCCGCTCGAGGGCGGGGTCCTTCTCGATGTGCTTGCGGTACTCGTCGAGGGTGGTGGCACCCACCACGTGCAGCTCGCCGCGCGCGAGAGCGGGCTTCAGCATGTTGGAGGCATCCATGGCGCCTTCGGCGGCGCCGGCGCCCACCAGCGTGTGCAGCTCGTCGATGAAGACGATGTACTTCCCTTCCGCGCTCGTGATCTCCTTGAGCACGGCCTTGAGCCGCTCTTCGAACTCGCCGCGATACTTCGTGCCGGCGATCAGCGTGCCGAGATCGAGTGCCACGAGATGCTTGTTGCGCAGCGACTCGGGGATGTCGCCATTCACGATGCGCTGGGCGAGCCCTTCCACAATCGCCGTCTTGCCGACCCCCGGCTCGCCGATCAGGACGGGGTTGTTTTTGGTGCGCCGCGACAACACCTGCATCACGCGGCGAATCTCCTCGTCCCGTCCGATGACGGGGTCGATCTTGCCCTTGCGCGCCAGCTCGGTGAGGTCGCGGGTGAAGCGCTCGACCGCCTGATATTTCTGCTCCGGCTCCTGGTCGGTCACACGGTGGGTACCGCGCACCCCCTGCAGCGCCGCCATCAGATCGTTGCGATCGACGCCCGCGGCGGAGAGAAGCTGCTTCGCGGTGGTGCCCTTCTCCTCCAGCAGGGCGAGCAAGAGATGCTCCGTCGACACGTACGCGTCGCCCAGCGCCTTGGCCTCCTCGTCGGCGCGATCCAGGACACGCGACACCTCGCGCGCCAGCGTAGGCTCGGCCATCGTCCCAGACTGCTTCGGGAACCGGTCGATTTCCCGCTCCGTCTCCGCGGTCAGTTGGGCGACGTTGAGGCCCGCCTTCTGGAGCAAGGGTACGACGATGCCGTCGTCCTGGGAAAGCAGAGCGAGGAAGAGGTGCGCATCGTTAATGACAGGATTGCCGCCCGCCCGGGCCAATGCGCTCGCCTGCTGCAGGGCCTCGGCCGCCTTGACGGTCAAACGCTCGGGTCTAATCATGGCTGTATTGGGATAGTCGCCGACGCCGGAAGCAACGTCTGTGCCGGGCAAAAGTGCCGTTTTGGCAGAAGCGATAAAGACGTATCACAGACTGTGTGCTACGTCTTTGTGATACGTCTTTACTTGACGACTATTTTGCGTGTGACTCTCTTGCCGTCGATGACCAGCTGGTAGATGTAAACCCCGGACAGCGCCTGTTTCCCGGTATTGCCGACGTATCCGTCCCAGTACGCGCTGTACGCACAGCCCATCGTCGTAGGGCAACTGAGCGCAAGACTATCGAGCGCCTTGCCCGAGCCCCGGAGAATCGGGATGGCCACGAGCTGGGCGAGCACGTTGTAGATCTTCAGGGACACCACCGGCCGGTGACCCTTGAGGAACAACTCCCCGCTCACCTTGAACGGGATCGTAGTCGCCGGGTTAAACGAGCGATTCTGCTGTGGCCCGATCGTGGGAGGCGGGGTCTGCCCCAATGCCCACCGCGTTCCCCCTTCCATCCCCGCTACCCAAAGCCCGAGCCCCAGCATTGCCCAGGCGTACCGCTTCATCCACCGCTCCTCTTGCGAACGAGACGTGACTTTGGGACGGCTCTCCTTGTGCCAGGTGATACTCGTGCTTCCAGAGCGCTGATCCAAACTACGAGCCGCCTTTCCCGGCTGTCAACCTCGCCAGCACCCGGGCATCGCCCGCGCGGCGGGTCACCCCGCGCCGATCGGCCCATTCGAGCAGTGGGATCAAGTACTTGCGCGTGAGCCCGAGGCGGTCACGCAACACCGCCGGGGTGGCCGGGCCGAGCTCGACGAGCGCGGCCTCGAGGGCGGCGCGGAACTCGGCCAGCGCACCTTTCGCCGCGTAGCGCTCGGCATCGATCGGCTCCGCGGTGCCGTTGCGGGCGAAGTGCGACAGGAGGGCGCGCACGGGAGAGTCGGGAAACTCGCGCTCGAGCTCGGCCACGGTGGGTACCTGCCAGCGCGCATCGGCGAGGCGCTGCGCGAGCCTTTCGCTGGCATCGGTGGCCCGCGCGTCGAGCGCTGGGCGCCACCCCGGCCGGCGGGCCACGCTGCCCGCCACCTCCAGCTGGCCGCTCTTCACCCCGAAGTCCAACACCGCATCCGTCACGGCGAACGGAGGCGCCGGCGTCCCCACCGCTGCCCGGAGGGCTTGCAGCGACATCCCTGGATCGAGCGGATGCTCCTCGTGGTAACGCCGGACCACCTCCGCCAGCCGACTCGCTTCGGCCACCACCGCCTGCCGGTCGACGACGATCTCGGCCGACATTAACACCGCATCCCCAGCCTCCGCGATGACTGCCGTCACACCGCCTGGCGACACGCCCAGCCGCACGGCGAGGCTGTCGGTGGCAAGCCCCATAAGCCCCGCCTCGACGGCCAGGACCCCGAGTCGCCCCGCCGGGCCCTGCTCGAGCGACAATCGGCGCCGCCGCAGGCGCGTGTGCGGTGGGGAGAACGGATCGAGCACCACACCTCCGCCGATGGTGGTGACCGGCGAGAACGAGCGCAGCACGAACCGGTCTCCACCGCGCGCCACCACGGGCGTTTCGAGCATCAGGCGCGCCATGCCTCGTTGCCCAGGGCCGATCGCGCGTGTCTGCACCGCGCGAGCCAGGACCTCGGCGGTGCCGAGGTGCACACGCACGCGCGTGCGGGAAGCGAGCGGTTTCCGGGCCGTGGGAAGCAGCTCCGCTGCCACGTCGATGAGCTTGGTGGCCTGCCAGCCGGGCCCGGTGACGGCGACGTGGCCGCGCGTCAGGTCGCTCTTATCCACGCCCACGAGGGCAAGCGCGGTGCGTCGGCCCGGCACCGCCCGTTCGGCCGTTTGGCTATGGACCTCGATGGACCTGACCCTTGCCTCGCGACCGAGCGGGAGCAACTGCACCGTATCGCCGACTCGGACACTGCCGCTCCAGGTGGACCCGGTCACCACGGTGCCGGCCCCTGCGACCGCGAACACACGATCGATCGGCAGCCGAAATAGGTCGTCGGCGGGGCGCTCCACCAGGTCCCCCGCGACGCGCCGCAAGGCGTCGCGCAGGTCGGCCAGCCCTTCGCCGGTGACCACTGAGGTGGCGACGCTCTCGTCCCAGCGCACGCGACTCGCCGCCAGGCGCGTGCTCACCTCGCCGCGCACCAGCTCGAGCCACTCGGCGTCCACGAGGTCACGCTTGGTGATCACCGGGATGCCCCGCCGCACGCCGAGCAGCTCCACGATCGCCAGGTGCTCCTCGGTCTGCGGCATGATGCCCTCGTCAGCCGCGATCACGAGCAGGGCGACGTCGATGCCGGTCGCGCCGGCCAGCATGTTGCGCACGAACCCTTCATGCCCCGGGACGTCGACGACGCTCGCCTGGATGGCGTCGTCCAGCGGGAGCGGCGCGAATCCGAGGTCGATGGTGATGCCTCGCCGCTTCTCCTCCTCCCAGCGGTCGGTATCGACGCCGGTGAGCGCCTTCACCAGGGCCGTCTTGCCGTGGTCGATGTGACCGGCGGTCCCGATTACAAAGCGGCGGAGGGGATCGGTATGCGAGTGGCTGGGGGAGGCACCCACGCGCGACGCTCCCAGAAGTCCAGGGCGGAAAGTGAGCCGGCCTCGGCGAGGTGATAGCGGACAAATCGAGCGACGAGGCGGCGGTGAGCCGCGGCATGCGGCGGATCCAGCGCGGGGAGCTCCACCCGGGGGTCATTCAGGGCGAGGAGATCGCGGTACGCCCGGGGCGGCAGCCGGCTCGGCGCCTGGTGAGGCGAGGGCGCCTGCAAGCAGCGCGGGCAGAACACGCCGCCATCGGCCACGCTGAACAACACCGGCCCGTCGCCCGTCGGCTCGATCGCCGCGCCATCTCGCACGCACGCCGTGAGCGACGGCTCGAAGCCCAGCACCGCGACGAGCCGCCACATCGACCGCACGGCCGTGGCGTCCGCGCGTTCGGGAGTCGCGGCGGCGAGGGCATCGAGCGCGGCAGTGAGCGTGTCGTAGGCCGCCGGGAGCGGTGCCGGGGGCGCCATCTTGAGCATCACCTCGGCGAGCGCCGCGGCGCCAGCGAACCGCCCGACGTCGTCGGCCAGGTCGCGCCGCAGGTTCACGAGGTCGAAGGCGCCGAGGGTGTGCAGCTCGCGCGCCTCGCGGAAGTAGAGCTGGGCCACGCCCTCGCTCAGGAGCTCGAGCCCCGCCCCGAACCGGCTCTTCGGTCGCAGCGCGCCCTTGGCGATGGCACTCTGCACGCCCAAGTCCCGCGTGGCGAGCCGTACGACCTTGGACGTCTCGCTGTAGCGATAGGTCTGGAGGACGACGGCGGGGGTGGTGACGAGAGACATGGTTACTGCGTTGCGGCCACAGCGGCGGTCGTTGGGCCGCATCCGACCGTGGCCGTGTGAATCTCATGGTAATCGGGTGGCGCGGTCAACACGTGGACGACGCCGCCGCTAACGGCACAGAATTCTGGTGTCGCGAGGGTTGCAGCGTCCACGGCATAGACACGACCGCGCAGGTCGATCGCTAGACCGGAGACACCGTTGCCGCCGGGTTTGACGCCGTTTCCCGGACCTCGCGTGATGACGCGGATCGAAGCGTTCACCTCGAGGATGCCCTCGGTGGCCGAGGCAACCAGCAGACGGCTCCCGGCCGGGTGAAACGCCGCGGCCCCGGGGGACTCCCCCAGGCCGTTCAGCACCGCGACCTCCACCCGAGTCTGGGGATCCACGATCGACAGCTTCCCGTCCCTCGCGCCCGTGTGGCCGGACGCGATCACGTACAAGAGGCTGTCATCCCCCACCGTCGCGAACCGCGCGTTCGTCCCGGTGAGAGGAATCGAATCCGGGGTCCTGACCGAACAGCACTCGAACGACGTCAACCAGCTCGGGCCGGCGGGCGTCGAGCCCACAAGATTGCTGTTGACGACGAACACCCGGGTTCCCACAAGGGCGACGGCTTGCGGATAGACGCCGACGGGGACGCTGGTGGTGTCGCCGCTGAAATAGTTGACCCGCGTGACCGTGTTGAGGTTGGGGTTGGCGATCCAGGCGATCGAGTCGTCCTGGATCGCGACGCCCGTGGCGCCCGAGCCCGTCGGCAGCGGCAACGTGTAATCAGGCTGCACGCAGAGGCTCAAGGCGCCTGGCGGACACGTAAAGAATAGATCGACCCCGACCGCGTCAGCCGCCCCGAGTGGGACCACGAACACGTGCCCACGGCCGTCGATCGTGCGTGGCGTGGCGCTGCCCATCTGCCAACTCCGCGTCGTCACCGTGAAGTCGGTGGCGGAGATGACCGACAGGGTCCGGTCGTTCGCGTTGACCACGCCAATCACCTGCCCCGCCGAGCTCTTCTGCTCGAGCGCGTCGCTGCAGCCGGTCGCAAGGGTGAGCGCCAGGAAGGCGAGTCGTCTCATCGGGAAGCGGTCTCCACAAGGTCACAATATACGAAGCGGCCGTCACGTACGACGAGCCGGCCCCGCTCGTGCCGCACAGGCTCGCGCAGCCCCGGCCCTGCGTACACGAAGGTGTGGAACTCGCCGTTCTCCCCGCACGGATCAACGTCTGACGGGAGGTCGTGGAGCAGGTCGGCGTCGAACTCCCGGCCCGCGAATCCGCCCGCGAGCTGCGCGGAATCCACGCACACGAGTACGGCGCGGTACCCCAGCCGGACGAATTCGTGCGCGAGCGCCCGGGTATCGCGCAGCCACAGCGGAAACAGGCCCCGCATGCCGATCCGCGCCAGCGTACGCTCCCGATAGGCGCGAATGTCCGCGAGAAACAGGTCTCCGAAAACGACGGTGTCGAGCGCCGGCATCCGGGTCCGGAGCGCCGCGAGGGCGGCGGCCATGTTGGTTTCGTACTCGTCGTTCGAGGAGCCCGGCGAGATCAGAACCTCCTCGAGCGGCAGGCCGAGGGACTCGGCCTGCCGCCGGAGCAGCGCGCGGCGAACCCCGTGCATGCTGATCCGGTCGTATTCGGCCGTCACCGTGGTGAGGAGCGCCGCCACTCGGTAGCGCCCGTCGCCTCGGATCTCCCGCAACGCGAGCGCACTGTCCTTGCCGCCGCTCCACGCGACGAGTACGTCCTGGGGGCGCGACACGTCACGGTCCCAGCGAGGGGTCCCGGGCGACGCTCACGGGGTGCCGAACCGCAGCTCGCCGCCGAGGAACAGGTTGCGGCGCCGCGCCGGGAAGTGCGTCACTTCCTGGTACGGGGCGTCGAACAGGTTCTCGACCTTGCCGACCACGGCCAGGCCCGGCGCTCCGGCTTGCGACCGCCGCAGGTCGAGCTGACCGGCGAGGTCCACGCGCGTGTACGAGGGAAGCGTATCGCGCCGCAACGTGCGATAGTCGACGTCTGGCCGCCGCCCCGTGTACAGCGCCGTCAAGGTCACACTGCCGCGCCTCCCCAGCCGGTACGAGAGGGCCAGGGTCGCAGAGTGCCAGGGCCGTCGGAGGAGGGGCTGCCCCGTGAGGAACAACGCGGTCGACCCGGTGTCGGCGCCGCCCTTCGTGACCCGAGTGTTGAGGAAGGTGTACCCGGCCGAGACCCGAACCGCCCCGCCCACGGCCGCCTCCGAGGCGATCTCCAGGCCCCGCGCGTCGGCGCCGGGAACGTTGAGGTAGTTGTACGTGACGCTGCCCGATCCGTTGTAATCGATCAGGTCGCGGAAACGTTGATTGAAATACGTCGCCCGCACGGTGACCGCGGTGCCCGGGATGTGGTGCTCGAGGCCCGCTTCCCAGGTGAAGGAGTGCTCCGGTTGCAGGTCGGGATTCCCTCGCACGAAGCCGGTGGCGTAGTTCTCGAAGAAGTTCGGCTCCTTGAATCCGGTCCCGATGGACGCGGTGGCACGCGTGCCTCCGTGAACCCGGGCGGAGAGGCCCGCCCGGTAGGTGGCGTAGGTGCCGAAGCGCTGGTTGTCGTCGAGCCTCGCCCCGAGCGTCACGCTGAACGGTCGCTCCAGGTTCGTGACGAGCTGCAGATACGCCGCGCCGTCGTCGCGCGACCTCGACCCGTCCAGCGTGGTCCCCTGCATCGTCTCGTGCTCGAATGCCCCCCCCACCGTCGCGACGTTGCCACCCGACAGTCGCAGGTTCGCGCGACCGTCGAGCCCCGCACGCGTCACCCAGTCCGAGCTCGAGAACGGGAACGTGGTCGTGTCGCTCGGGCCGTTCGGCGCGATGGCGTACTGAGCGTTGTCACGGTGCCAGGTGCCCGTCACGCGACCCTCGACGTCGTCCGAGAACACGTGACCCAGCTCGAGACCGACCGACGGGCCGCGATCGACCTGGTGCTGGTTGTTGCTCACCGGGTCGCCGCTTCCGTCCGTCGGGAAGTGATAGAGGGCGTCGCCGTAACGAACGGACATGGCGGCGTCCGTGCGTCCGTCCGGCTTGAGCCGCAAGCGGCCGCTCAGCACCTCGTTCCGGTAGTCATTGTTGAACCGATAGATCCCGTCGCTCGCGAAGCGTGACAGGCCGATGGCGTAGCCCGCGCGGTCATCGCCGCCCGACGCGGTCACCGCGACGGCATTGGTGGCATAAGTCCCGCCACCGAAGGCGACGGCGGCACGGGGCGCGCCGCGCCCATCGCGGGTGAAGATCTGCACCACCCCCGTCATCGCGTCGGAGCCGTACAGCACACTCGTGGGGCCGCGCACGACCTCGATCCGCTCGACGTTGTCGGTCGTCAAGTTCGCGAAGTCGTAGCTGCCTCCGGGAGCGTTCTGCGGCACGCCGTCGATGAGCACCTTCACGTAGTCGCTTTCGCCACCGCGCAGGAACAGCGACGTCTGCCCGCCCCACGGACCCGTGGTGACCACCGCCGCCCCGGGAACGATTCGCAGCGCCTCGGCGACCGTGCGGATTCCCTCCGCCCGCAGCCGGGCGCCGCTGATCACGGTGACCGAGGTGGGGAGGGCGTCGGCACGCGTAGGCAGGCGCGTCGCCGTGACCACCACCGGCGCGAGCGTGACGGTGTCGGTGCGCTGCTGCGCGGCAAGCACCATGGGGAACACGACGGGCGGCAGCATGCCCAGCCACTGTCTCATGGATGGTTCTCCTTCTTGCGCAGGGGGATCATCTGGGGTCGTCCGTCGAATGCCGAAATCACTACCGGCCACTGAAACACGGCGGCCGCGGTCTCCGGCGTCAGTACATCAACCGGGGCACCCCGCGCCACGGCGTGTCCCTCGGCGAGGATCAACACCTGGTCAACGAAACGGGCTGCGAGGTTGACGTGGTGGGTGATCATGAGCGCGGCAAGCCCGTGCCGGTCCACGAGGGCGCGCACCAGCTCGAACAGCTCCATCTCGTGCCGCAGGTCGAGCGATGCCGTAGGCTCGTCGAGCACGAGCAGCCTGGGCTCCTGCGCGAGAGCGCGCGCCAGCCGAACCCGCTGATACTCACCGCCGGAGAGTGTCCACAGCCAGCGGTCAGCCAGGTCCAACGCATCGCACGCGACCAGCGCCCGCTCGACCGCCGCGCGGTCCGCCGCCCGTACGCCGCCGAAGAGCGAAAGGTGCGGGTATCGGCCCAGGAGGACGGTCTCGTGCACCCGCTGCGGGAACAGGTTTTCCTCACGCTGTGGCACCACGCCCACCACGCGCGCGAGATCGCGGCGCGACCAGACGCTGGCCGGGCGGCCGAGGATCTCAGCACGGCCGCGTGCGGGTCGGACGAGGCCAAGGGCTGCCCGCAGCAGCGTGGTCTTGCCGCTGCCGTTGGGCCCGAGCAGGGCATGAAATTCGCCCGAGCGCACATCGAGTGAGACGCCCACGAGCGCGTCCCGCGGGGCGCCCGGATAGCGGCAGGTGAGATCGCCGACGGCGACGATCAGCTCACGGTCCATCGGCGGAGCAGGAAGGCGAACAATGGGACGCCCAGCAGCGCGGTCACGATGCCCACCGGCAGCTCGCGCGGCGCCACGACGGTGCGCGCCAGCGTGTCCGCCGCGGCCAGGAGGACCCCGCCGGCGAGGAACGCGGTCGGGAACAGGGTGCGATGCAGCCGGCCCCAGAGGAGACGACAGACGTGCGGCACGATCAGCCCGACAAAGCCGATCACGCCCGCCACGGCGACCGCCGCGGCGGTCAAAAGCGACGCGGACAGGTAGACGAGCCGCTTGAGACGCCGCACGTCCGCGCCGAGGTACTGCGCGGGCTCGTCGCCGAGCGCCAGCAGGTCGAGTGGCCGCGCGGCCGCGAACAGGACGACGAGCGGCAGCGGTGTGTAGACCAGAATCACCAGCACCGTCGTCCACGACGCCCCCGAGAACCCTCCCCAGAGCCACAGGAACGCGTTGCGCAGCTCTGTCGCTTCGGCGAGCGAGACGAGCGCGGTCGTGATCGCCGCGGCGAAGGCGCCCACGGCCACGCCGCCCAGGAGCAAGATCCGCGGGTCCAGCTCGGCCCCACTCATCAGCCCGAGTCGATACACCAACGCCATCGCACCTACCGCCCCGACGAATGCCGCGAGCGGCAGGGCCCAGGGGCCCGGCAGATGGAAGGCGATGGCGACAACCGCGCCCAGCCCGGCGCCACCCGAGAGCCCGAGCAGGAAGGGGTCCGCGAGTGGATTCCTGACCAGCGCCTGGAGTCCGACGCCCGAGACACCAAGCGCGCCGCCCACCAGAAAAGCGAGCAGCGCACGCGGCAACCTGAGCTGCCAGACGATCGGCGAGGCCAACAGGTCGCCAAACGGCACGTTGGCGGGCCCGAGCAGCAGCGCCGCCGTGAGCGTCGTAAGGACCGCCGCCGCGAGCAGGACGTACCTCACCGCGCGGCCTCGAGACGCCGCCGCAGCTCGCGGATCGCCTCCGCGGCGCGAGGCCCGGGTCGCCCGAAGAGTTGGCCCGGGAGAAAGAGGAACCGGGCATTGCGCACCGCGCGCACGACGCGCCATTCGGGACGCATGGCGTACCGGGGCGGCACAGCGCTGTCCGACAGCAGCGCCACGAAATCGGGGTCGCGCGCGGCGATCGTTTCGATCGAGACCTGCGCCGAGGGCGCGCCGACGTCGTGAAACACGTTGCGGGCCCCCGCCAGCGCCGCGAGGCGGTCGAGGTAACTCCCCGCACCGATGACGATCGGCGGGTTGTCCCACACGATGAAAGCGAGGGATCGGGTACTCGAGGCTGGAGGCTGGGAGGCGAGGCTGTCCAGGACGTGCGCCAGTGAATCAGCGGCGCGGGAGTGGCCGGTGAGCACCCCGAGGCGCCGGGCCGCCGGACCCAGCTGCTCGAGCAGGTTGAGGTCGAGCAGCACCGTCCGGATGCCGAGCCGCTCGAGCTGTTCGGCGGCGGTCAAGTTCGGACCGGCCCGGTAGAGCACGACGAGATCCGGCCGCCGGGCCGCGACCGCCTCGACGCTCGGCGGCATGGCGTCGCCGACGCTCGGCACGGCGAGCACCCCGGGGGGATAGTCGCACCAGGTGGTGCGACCCACGAGCCGGTCGCCCGCACCGATCGCGAAGAGGATCTCGGTGAACGAGGGAAGGAGCGACACGATGCGCCGGGCGGGCGCGGCGAGCGTCACCCGCCGACCCGCGTCGTCGGTGACGGCGATGCCGCCCCTGACCGGGACGTGTTCCGCCCGCGCGCAGGCCGTGATGGTCAGCGCGACAAAACCCGCGAGGTGGGTCCGCTGTATCCAGCGGCGCATAACGAAAACGCCCACCCCCGACGGAGCGGAGATGGGCTAGCGCCTGCGCGGTGTGCGCAGCGCCACCATCCCTCCCGCGAGGGATCTGCAGGTGGCGCGAACGGAGAACGTCTCCTGGCTTCGGGCGGACGGCTCGCCTTCCCGAGTGAGTAACACCCAGTGGCGTGTGAGCCGCTACGACGTGCCCGTCACAGTGGCGGGGCCGCGCCGGACTTGCACCGGCTTCCGTGAATCCCCGTTCGCTTGTAACGACCGAGCTAGTCTATCGAAGAGATCTAGTCAACGCAAGGTCGTTGTATCCCACGCTGAAGCGTGGGCCCGCGCAACACTGTCCTTAAGGACAGTGCATTGCCGGGCCCAGGCCTTTAGCCTGGGGATTCGGGCGGCCTGCGTCGCATCGCGACTACGAACCCCACGCCGAACGCCAGCGCAACGAGCCCGACGATGAAGGGCACGAGGCGCTCGGGCGCGAGCCGCCGATCGCTGAAGGCGATCGTGAGCCCGGCACCGGGCGCGAGCGACGGTGTGCGGTAGCGCGCGAAGCGGCGCCCCCCGACGTCCTCCGGTCCGAGGGAGTCGAGCTTCGCTGCAGTCACGACGGCGGCCGTGTCCTCGAGCAGCAGGTCCACTTCGTCGGTCGCCTGGTCGATGGGCACGCCCACGCGACGCACCGTGGCCGACAGGACGTACGCGTAGCTCAACTGCTTGCGCTCGCGGGGGGGGAGCGGACCGTACACGGCGACGGAGTCGCCGCGCCGCGTCACGACCTGGGAGGACACGTCCCCTTGCCCGACCTGGAACTGGATCGCTACCGGCGGTATGGCGCCCGCCCACGTGGGAAGCAGTGTGTCCCGGGCCACGCGCGTCGCGACGCCGGGGTTCTCGAGCTCCACCAGCTCGAGCACGTCACGCGAGCCATCCCGCTTCTCCCGGGCGACCGTGATCAGGCGACGCGTCACCCGCACGGGCGGCCCGGTGGAGCTGGTGTCGTATACGTAGAGGGGGCGGAGGCTGGAGCTCGACCGGCCGGGGGTAATCGGCTCCGAGAAGTAGGCGATCCCGGCGTACCAGGTCGAGACCACGTAGATCGCGGCCGAGTCGAGACGCCGGATGGTCAGGGCGTACGCGCCGCGAGCGTCGGTGCGGGTCGAGTCGATCGGCTGGCCGCCGCCGCCCATGGACACCTGATGCAGCACCACCCAGGTGCGCACGGCAGGCCGTCCGGTCGGCCCGTACAGGACCCGACCCGTGACCACCGCTTGTTGTGCCCGAAGCGCGCCAGCGAGGCACAACAGCAACGCCGTGCTACGGAGTGAACTTCCCGAAGTCTTCAGGATCGAGGTTCTGGAGGTAGGTCTTCAGCGCGTCGGGATCGAGCGGCGCCGTGCCCGACTCGCCGCCGGCCTCTCCGGTCTCGACCGACGTGAGCGCGAGCAGGCTCTCGCTCGTGAAAATCGGCGCTTTGAGCCGCAGCGCGACCGCGATCGAATCGGACGGCCGGGCGTCGATCTGGATCACCGCGTCGCCGCGGTAGATGTGCAGCTCGGCGTAATACGTATTGTCCTTCACCTGAGTGATGATGACTTTCCGCAGGTCTGCGCCCAGGCCGAGGATCACCTGCTTCAGGAGATCGTGGGTGAGCGGCCGCGCGAACTTCACGCCCGCGAGCTCCATGGCGATGGCGCTGGCCTCGGCGGGGCCGATCCAAATCGGCAGCACCCGCTCCCCTTCCTGCTCCTGGAGGATGACCACCGGCGTGTTGGTCGTGCGATCGAGTCCCAGATGCGCGACCCGAACCTGAATCTGGTTCGCGCTCAGGTCCCCATCTCCCACGACGCCAGGTACTTCTGCTGCTCGGGCGTCAGCGTATCGATCGCCACCCCCATCGCGGCGAGCTTCAGCCGGGCGATTTCCGCGTCCAGCTCGCGCGGGATCCGGTGCACATCCTTCGTGAGCTCCCGGGCGTGCCGCACGACGTGCTCGGCAGCCAGCGCCTGATTCGCAAACGACATGTCCATCACGCTCGCGGGGTGACCTTCCGCCGCCGCCAGGTTGATGAGCCGGCCGTCGGCGAGCACGAAGACGCGCTTCCCGCCCAGCCGCCATTCATCCACAAACTCGCGGACCCGGGTGGGGCCCTGCGCCACCTGTTTCAGGCCTTCCAGATCGATCTCGACATTGAAGTGGCCCGAGTTGGCGAGCACCGCGCCGTCTTTCATCGCGCGCATGTGCTCCACGCGGAGCACGTGCGTGTTCCCCGTCAGCGTCACGAAGACGTCGCCGATCGCTGCGGCCTCCGCCATCGGCATCACTCGATAGCCGTCCATCTGCGCTTCGAGTGCCTTGAGGGGGTCGATTTCCGTGACGATCACGTTCCCGCCCGCTCCACGCGCCCGCAGCGCGAAGCCGCGGCCGCACCAGCCGTACCCCGCCACCACGATGGTGCTCCCGGCGACGAGCAGGTTCGTGGCCCGCAGAATGCCGTCGAGCGTCGACTGGCCTGTCCCGTAGCGGTTGTCGAACAGATGCTTCGTGTCGGAATCGTTCACGGCAATGACCGGGAACTGCAGCACGCCGTCGCGCGCCATCGCCTTGAGCCGGATGACGCCCGTCGTGGTTTCCTCAGTGGAGCCTGCCACGCCGGCGACGAGCGCCTTGCGGTCGGCCCCCGACAACGTCTCCACCCAGCGCCGGACCGGCGGTGCCAGGTCGTCGAGCCGGTTGAGTGCGATCATATGGAGCGCACCGACCAGGTCCGCGCCATCGTCCATCGTGATGTCGGGGCGATGCGCCAGCGCCGCGCGAATGTGCTCGTAGTAGGTGGCGTGGTCCTCACCCTTGATCGCGAACACCTTGATCCCGTGGTCCTTGACGAGATGCGCGGCGACGTCGTCCTGCGTCGACAAGGGGTTCGACGCGCACAGCGCCACGTCCGCGCCGCCCGCCTGGAGCGTGACCGCGAGGTTGGCCGTCTCCGTGGTGACGTGCAAGCAAGCGGAAAGGCGCCGCCCTGCCAGCGGGCGTTCCCGGGTGAAGCGTTCCCGCAGGAGGCGCAGCACCGGCATGGAGCGCTCCGCCCACTCGGTGCGGCGGCGTCCCTCGGCGGCCAAGCTCAGGTCCTTGACGTCGGAAGGGGCGGTGCGGGCCGTCGTGGTCATGCATTCACTTTCTTGGAGGAGTAGTGCTTGGAGCGTTGCACGGCGAGCCGGAGGTCTTCCACACGGTTCGCGCGCTCCCAGGTGAACAGGTCGACCTCGCGATCCACGTCCTTGTCCACGTAGCGCCGGCGCTCCGGCGTGCGACCGAAGTGGCCGTAGGCAGCGGTGGCGCGGTAGATCGGATGGCGCAGGTTCAACGCCTTGTTGATGCCGAGTGGCGTGAGGTCGAATACGTCGCGGACCGCGTCCTCGATGGCCTCGTCGGGCACGACGCCGGTGCGGAACGTGTCGATCATCACGGACACGGGCTGTGCCACGCCGATGGCGTACGCCACCTGCGCCTCGCACCGGGAGGCGAGCTTCGCCGCCACGACGTTCTTTGCGACCCAGCGCATCGCATAGCAGGCCGAGCGGTCGACCTTCGAGGGGTCCTTGCCGCTAAAGGCCCCCCCGCCGTGACGCGCCATGCCGCCGTAGGTGTCCACGATGATCTTGCGGCCGGTGAGCCCTGCGTCCCCCTGCGGGCCCCCCACCACGAAACGACCGGTCGGGTTAATGAGGATATCCGCATCGGCTACCTCGAAGCCCGCGTCGCCGAGCACCGGCCGGACCACGAGCGCGATCACACCCTCGCGCAGCTCCACGTTGTCGATCTTGTCCGAGTGCTGGGTGGACACGACCACCTTACTGATCCCGACCGGCCGCATATCTTCGTACACGACGCTGACCTGGGTCTTGCCGTCGGGGCGGAGCCACGAGAGATCCCCTGCCTTGCGCACCACGGCGAGCCGCTCCGCGAGGCGGTGGGCCAGCACGATCGGGAGCGGCATGAGCGACGGCGTTTCATCCGACGCGTAACCGAACATCATACACGACCACCTTACTGATCCCGACCGGCCGCATATCTTCGTACACGACGCTGACCTGGGTCTTGCCGTCGGGGCGGAGCCACGAGAGATCCCCTGCCTTGCGCACCACGGCGAGCCGCTCCGCGAAGCGGTGGGCCAGCACGATCGGGAGCGGCATGAGCGACGGCGTTTCATCCGACGCGTAACCGAACATCATCCCCTGGTCGCCCGCGCCCCCTCTGTCCACCCCCAGGGCGATGTCGCCCGACTGGCGGTCGATGGTCGTGAGGATGGCGCAGGTTTGGGCGTCGAAGCCGAAGCTCGCGTCCGTGTAGCCGATCGCGCTGATCGTCCCCCGCACGATGTCGGGAATGTGGACGTACGTGGAGGTGGTGATCTCCCCGGCGACGACGGCCATGCCCGTGGTGACGAGCGTCTCGCAGGCCACGCGGGCGGCGGGGTCCTTGGCGATGATCGCGTCGAGGACCGCGTCCGAGATCTGGTCGGCGATCTTGTCGGGATGACCTTCCGTCACCGACTCGGAGGTGAAGACGTGGCGCTGCGCGGGCATGTGCCTGTCCGACCTAGGGTTAGACGTTCAAGCTAGCGGCGCGCCGTCCGGCGGGCAACCGGCCGTCGGGGTCGAGCAGCTTCAAATCGACGGCTTCGGCAAGCGCGAGTCGCAGCAGGTCGAGCACGTCGGCCGCGGTGCGCGCGGCGAGCGCCTGCTCGGCCGCTACGCGCGCGCGCGCCGCGCTCACCTGACGGACGGTCCATTTGATGTAGGGCAGCGCGGGCGGTGCGACCGACAGCGTCTCGAAGCCGAGCCCGATCAGCAGGAACGCCGACAGCGGCTCCGAGGCCATCTCGCCACACACACTCGCGGGCTTCCCCGCCGTGCGCGCCGCATCGGCCACCATCTTGAGCAGCCGCAGCACGCTGGGATCGTGCGGCGTGAAGCGCTCAGCGAGCCGCGCGTTACCGCGATCCACGGCCAGCGTGTACTGCGTGAGGTCGTTCGTGCCGACGGAGAGAAAGTCCGCCTCCGCCGCGAGGCGGTCGGCCATGACCGCGGCGGCCGGCGTCTCGACCATGACCCCCAGCGGCAGCGACGTCGCGGCGGCGATGCCCTCGCGCGCGAGCTGCGCCGCCTCCTCGGTCACGAGCGCGCGGGTCCGCTCCAACTCGTCGAGGCGGGTGACGAGCGGGATCATCAACCACACGTCGCCGTGCTTCGCGGCCCGCAGCGCCGCCCGCACCTGAGTGCGGAAGATGTCGGGCCGATCGAGACATACCCGGATGGCCCGCCACCCCAGTTGCGGATTCATTTCCGTCGGCGCCCGGAACGGCGCCGGGAGCTTGTCGCCACCCAGGTCGTACGTGCGGACGACGACAGGGTAGCCCGGGAAGGCCTGCGCCACGCGCCGAAAGTACTCGGCCTGCTCGTCCTCCGTCGGTAAATCGGCGTGTCCGGTGATGAGGAACTCCGTGCGCAACAGCCCCACGCCTTCCGCCCTGTGGTCCCGCGCGGGCTTGATCTCGTCGGGCAGGTCCACGTTCCCCCGCAGCACGATGCGGACACCGTCCGTGGTGACAGATGCCTGATCCACGACCTCCTCGAGCTGCAACCCGAGCTCGCGCCGCCCCAGCTCCCGCGCCTGCGCCTCAGCGATTTCGTGGGGCGTCGGCTGGAGCAGCACCGTGCCCCGCTCGCCGTCCATCACCACCATCGTGCCCGGCTCGATGCGGTCGATGGCGCCGGTGACGCCGAACACCGCCGGGATTCCGATCGAGTGGGCGAGAATCGCGGCATGCGACGTCCGGGTCCCTTCCTCACTCACGAGCCCGACCACATGCTCGCGATCGAGCTGCACGGTGAGTCCCGGCGAGAGCTCTTTGGCCACGACGACGGACGGTTGGCTGATACTTTCCCACAATTCGTCCGAGCCGCGGTGCATGAGGTGCTCGATCACCCGGACCGCGACGCCCGAGAGGTCCGCCAGCCGATCCTTGAGGCGCGGGCTCCCGGTCGCGGCCCACATGTCGCGGACCTCGAGCGCCTTGAACTCGTACGCCTTCTCGGCGGCGAGGTGGTTCTCGCGAATCAGGTCCGCGACGCCGGAGAGAAACTCCTTGTCCTCGAGCATCAGGATCTGGGCGTCGAAAATGCGCGCCTCGTCCACCCCGGCGCGGTCCTCGGCTTTCGCCCTCATATCCTGGAGATAGCGCTTCACGTCCTTCACCGCCGCGCGCAGGCGGCGCACCTCCTTCTCGACCTGTGAGCGCGGCACGACGCGGTGCGGAACCTCGGGCATGGTCCAGCGCACCACGATCGCGGCGCCCACGCCGATTCCGGGGGACACACCGATCCCCTTGAGCTGCCGGTCGCTCATTCGCGCCCCTCGTTTTCGCGCTGCTCCGCGTCCCGCAGCTCGGCCTCGCGCAGCTCTTCCGTCAGGTGCATCTCATGGAACCCGTCGGCGACGAGAGCCAGCAGCGCCGCCATCGCCGCTTCCGCATCCTCGCCGTCGGTCTTGATGGTCAGCGACGATCCGCACTCCGCCGCAAGCATCATCACGCCCATGATGCTCTTCCCGTTCACGGCGAGATCGTCCTTGCGGACCTCGACCGCCGACTTGAAGCGGCTGGCGAGCTTCACGAACTCCGCCGCCGGGCGCGCGTGCATGCCGAGCGGATTCACGATCTTGGCGTCGCGCTCGATCACAGCCATACCCACCCGGCCAGCGCCGCGACGGCGAGCAGGGCGAGGCCAAGCCGCAGCCCGGTGAGGCGCGCCCGCTGCCACCACAACAGCGCAAACCCGCCCGCGACCACGGCCGCCAGGGCCAGCCGCGCCCAGCCGAAAAACGCGCCGCTCAGGTACTGCGCCACCAGCGGCAGGGCCGCCCCAATGACGAGCGCCATCGCCGGCCCGGACAAGGCCGTGGCACGCTGCAGCAGGGGCTCGCGCAGCGCCTGCGCCACCCGCGCTCCGTAGGTCCAGCCGGCGCGCAGGGCCCACCAGCGCAGTGCCACGTGCCCGACGTTGTAGACGACGACGAAGCCCAAGATGGCCGGGAGTCCGAGACCGAGGGCCACGCCAATGAGCGCCAGCCCTGAGGTGAACGGCAGCCACCCCGCCCACACGAGCCGGTCGCCGAGCGAGCCGAGCGGCCCGCACAATGCCGTGCGTAAGCGCTCGACCTGCTCGGGCGGGACACCGTCGTGCTCCGCCCGCGCCGCGGCGCCGACCGCGAGGCCGCACAGGTACGGGTGCGCGTTGAAGAAGCGCGCCCCCCGCGCCACGGCGGCGCGGTACGCCACGCCGTCCGCTCCGCCTTCGGTCCGCAGGTCCTGTAGCAGCGCCTCCTCGGCAACGCCGATGCCGATGCCCTGCATCCGCTCGTAGTTCCAGGACCCCTGCACCGTGAACAGACGGAGCAGGCTGCGGACGAGCCTGGGGCGCGCGCGAGTGGGGGACGGGAGGGAACTCATCGCAACCACGCGACGACCGTGCCGCCCACGACCCCGGCCGCGAACCAGCGCAGACCGGGACCGCGGCCCACGAGGCGCAGGGTGCCCGCCGTCCCCGCCGCGAGCGCCGCGCCCACCGCCGCGACGTTGAGAAGCGCGACCCCGTGCGGCGGCAGCGCGCCGGCAAGATAGGCCCGAGCCACCTGCGCGAGGACGAGGCCCAGCGCGGTTACGACGGCCGCTCGCACCGCGTCGCGCAGGATCCCCGCCGCGTGCACCCGCTCGAGCACGCGCGGGTCCCCGGCTTCGAGCGCGCCCGCGGCGCGCCGCACGGCCCGGGTGTTCAGCTGTCGCAGCTCATGCAGGCTGAGTCCGCCGACCATTCCCGTGATGAGTCCGACCAACGCGCCGAGCCCGAGCCCCAGCGTCCCGGTCGCCGCATGCGCCGCACTGACGGCCGCGACGGTGGCGGGTCCGTACTCGGGGTAGCGGGTCGCCCCCATCGGCAGGATGTCGTACTGGAACAGCTCGAACAACACGCCGAGCTGGAGTCCCGTCGCCACGTCGCCCAGCATCGCGCCCGCGATCGGCCCGGCGACGAGCGGCCGCGCGATCATCATCTGCGGCACACTCACGAGATCCAGTCCCACGAGCGTGCCCCACGCGAGCAACAGGAGCTGCACCTCGAGACTCATGTGAAGTCCTCGAGCGGCACCGGGGCAGCCGTCGGGACGTCCTGAGCCGTCACCTCGACCCCCCGCGCGGCGAGCGTCTTGAGCTGCGCGGCCTCCGCGTCGCTCAGGTAGACGTAACGCAACCGCTCCGACCGTCCGGGGCGGTGGTGCAGGCCGCCGACGTTGACACGGCTCACGCGGTGCCGGTTGGCGGTGAGCGTCGCGAGTGTGCCGATGTCGCCGGCCACGAGGATGCCGACGCGGGGGTCGCGTTCCCACTCGGGCAGGCGCTCCAAGGCTTCCTCGGTCGACGCGAATACGACCTCGATGTCGGCCGGCACGCCCATGCGGTAGAGCTCCTGCTCCCAGGCGCTGGCCCGCACGGCGTCGTCCACCAGCACGATGAACCCCACGTTCAGCGGTTTCCCCCACCCCACGACCACCTGCCCGTGGATCAGTCGATCGTCGATGCGATACAGGGCGATGCTCATGCGGCGGGCGTGCGGATCGCGCGGCTCCCCGCCTCGGCCGCGCGTCGCGCCGCGTCGCCAGGCGGGAGATCACGGTGGAACACGAAATCGAGCAGCATCGCGAGGTTCACGCCCGTGACCACCGCCACGTCGGTCTTGCCGCGCGCGAGCCGCACCGAGCTCGTCAGGCACGAGCCGCCGGGCAGGTCGACGAACAGGACGGCCGGCTTGTTGTCGATCGCCTGGTTGAGACGGTCGGCGAGGGCTCCCGAATCGCAGCCGTCATTCGACACCGGGACGAGCGCGTCGCGCACGCCGGTGATCGCGGCGACCGCCGCGAGCAGGGCCTGCGCGACAGCCGCGTGGGAGACGATCACTCCGCGCAGTGGCTCACTCATTGTCTTCCTCGAGATACTCCTGGAGCTGACGGCGCTCGGCGAGCCGCTTGAGCAGCCGGTCGTTGAACGCCCGCGCCGAATCCACGCCGCTGTAGCGCAACAGGTGATTCATCGCGACGACCTCACACACCACCGTGAGGTTCTTCCCCGGGTTGAGCGGCACGGTGACGATGGGCAGCGTGACCTCGAGCACCTGGGTGGTCTGGCCGTCGATCCCGGTGCGATCGTACTCGCGCGTCGCATCCCAGTCCTCGAGCTGGACGACCACCTCGATACGCTTCTGCTGCCGCACGGCGCGGACGCCGAACAGCGCACGGATGTCGATCAGCCCCACGCCCCGGATCTCCATATAGTGCTGCGAGAGCTCGTGCCCGCGACCGATCAGCACGTCGTTCCCCCGGCGCGTGATGTGGACGACGTCGTCCGCGACCAGCCGATGGCCGCGCTCCACGAGATCGAGCACGCACTCGCTCTTCCCGATCCCCGAGCGGCCGAGGAACAGCAGGCCCACGCCGAACACGTCGGCGAGCGACGCGTGCACCGTGGTGGCCGGCGCGAACGCGTCGTCCAGGAACGGCCGGAGGCGGCGGTAGAACTCCGCGGTCTTGAGTCGGGTGCGGATCACCGCCACACCCTTAGCGCGCGCCAGGTCGACGAGCTCGGGCGGCGGCTCCTGCCCCTTCGAGATGACGACGCACGGCAGGTCGAACTGCAGCAGCGTCTCGAGGGTGCGACGCCGCGCGGCGGCGTCCAGGGACGCGAGGTAGGTGACCTCGGTTTCGCCGAGGATATGGATGCGGTGCGCGGCGAACCGCTTGGTGTACCCGGCGAGCACGAGCCCCGGGCTCGACGCTTCGGGGGTAGGAATCTCGCGATCGAGCCCCACCTCTCCCGTGAGCGCCTCGAGCTGCAACAGATCGCCTTTGCGGTCGAGCAGGTCGCCTACCTTGGGCTTCGTCACCGGGGCTCGCGCTCCAGGGCGCGGCGGCGCGGGGCGGCACGCCGCCGGGTCGGGTCTTTATCGAGTTGTCGGCGGACCTTGGCCACCGCGAGGTCCAGCGCGGTACGGTGGTCCGCCCCGCGCGCGGTACCCACGTGCACCGCACCGCGCCCGGTGTGCAACCGCACTTCCACGGTCGGGCGCCCGTGATCGGCCACGAACACGACTCGCCCATCATGCGGCCGGGGCGCGATCCGCGCGAGGCGCTCGAGCCGCTCCCGTGCCCGCGCGCGCAGCTCGTCGGGAATCTCGCAGTGACGTGCCGTGATGGTGATCCGCATCGGTCAGCCTCCCTGAGCGATGACCCGCTGGAGATGCGCTTCCGTCGCCCGGGCCGCCCGTTCCCAGGAGAGCTGCTCGGCGAACGTGCGGGCAGCGCTGCCCAGCCGCGCCACGAGCGTCGGATCGGCGGTGAGCGCAAGCATCCGGTCCGCGAGCGCGCGCGCATCGCCGTGCGGCACGAGAAAGCCGGTCTCGGCGTGCCGAACCGACTCCCGGAGGCCGGGACTGTCGGACGCGAGCGCGGGGGTACCGCACGCCGCCGCCTCCACGTTCGAGATGCCCCAACCCTCCTTCGGGCTCGCCAGCACGGCGGCCCACGCACGCCGCAGCAGCCGACGCTTATCCGTCTCGGACACGAACCCGAGGAACCGCGCAGCCTCGCCCAGGCCCAGCGTCCCCGCCAGGCGCTCGAGGCGCGCGCGGTCGTCGCCCCCTCCGGCGATTTCGAGGACCAAGTCGGGACGAGCCTGGCGCGCGAGTGCCAGGGCCCGGAGGGCGATCTCCACTCCTTTATAACGCTTGAGGCGCCCCACGTACAAGAACGTCGGCTCGCGGGCTCGCGGTTCGGCGGCGTCGGGGGCGTACCAGGTCGCATCAACGCCCGGATAAATGACTTCGATCCGCTCCCGGGGCACCCCCCGGCGCACCAGGTCGTCGCGCGTGCTCTCCGAGATAGCGTGAAACCACGCGCGGCGATACGCCCAGGGGATGGGCCGCTCGGCCGCCCACACGATACTGGCGATCGGCCAGCTCGCTTCCCGGAACGCAGTCGAGCCGAAGAGGTGTGGCACGAGAGCGCAGAACGGCCGGTCGGTGAGCGTCGGGAGGAACAACGGGAGCTTGTTGATGTCTTCGACCACGACGTCATAGGAGTTCGCCCGCAGCAACCGGCGCACGACGCCGCGCGCGTGCAGCGCAAAGGTGTGTCGCCCGCCCGAGCGATGCACCCGCAGGCCATCGAGGTGCGCCTCGCGCGGCGCCCCCGGCCAACCGCTCGCCACCAGGTCGATCGCGTGGCCGCCGCGCGCCAGGCGCCCGAAGATTTCGTGCAGGTGCGTCTCGGCACCCCCGGCGTGTGGGTTCTCGCGGTCGTTCCAGTTGACGAGCAGGATTCTCACAGCGCGCCGGATTCCCGCGCCACCGCGTCGAGCACGCCGTTCACGAACCCCGGCGCTTTGGCGCCCGCGAACCAATGCGCGAGCTTCACGGCTTCATCGATGACGACGCGTGGCGGCGTGGAGCCCTCGGCGAGCTCCGCGAGCGCGAGCCGGAGGATGTTGCGCTCGATCACGCCGACGCGATCCAGCCGCCAGTGTTCGGCGGCGTCCGCCACTCGGGCGTCGAATTCGGGGAGGCCGGCGATTGCTTGGGCCGCGAGGTCGGCACCGCGGTCATAGCCCTCCGGGAGGCGGCCGTAGGCCGCCGCGACCCGGTTCACGACCGTTTCGATCGACGGCCGGCCGGAGAGGTCCCAAGCGTACAGGAGCTGGAGCGCGCGGGCGCGGGCCTTAGTCTCGGGGCGCTGCACGCGTGAGCTGGCCCAGGACGTCGGCCGTGGAGAGGGCCGCGTCGACCGCCTCGTACCCCTTGTTGCCGGCGGCTCCGCCGGCCCGGGCCAGCGCCTGCTCCAGCGTGTCGGTGGTGAGCACCCCGAAGCCGACCGGGAGCCGGTGCGCCAGCGCGACGTTGCCGAGCCCGCGCGTGGCTTCGCCCGCGACGTACTCGAAATGGGGCGTCTCGCCCCGAACCACGCACCCCAGCGCGACCAGCGCCGCATATCGCCCGCTCGCGGCAGCCGCTTCGGCCGCGACCGGCAGCTCGAACGCGCCCGGCACCCAGATCACGTCCACCCGCGCCTCCGGCACTCCCTTATCGCGGAAGCACTCACGCGCGCCCTCCAAGAGGCGTGCGGTGACGAGCTCATTGTAGCGGCTGACGAGGACGGCCACGCGACCTTCTCGCGGCGCGCGCGGCGAACCCTGAATCTCGGCCACAGTCAGTGGGTGAGCAGGTGGCCGAGCTTGTCCCGCTTGACGTCCAGGTAGGAGCGGTTCTCGTCGGAGGGTGTCATCACGATCGGCACGCGCTCGACGATCTCCAGGCCGTAGCCCTCGAGTCCGACGAGCTTCATCGGGTTGTTGGTGAGCACGCGGATCGCGGAGAGGCCCAGGTCCAGGAGGATCTGCGCCCCGATGCCATAGTTGCGCAGGTCGGGCTTGAAGCCGAGCTCGCGGTTCGCTTCGACGGTGTCGTGACCGGCGTCCTGAAGCTCGTACGCCTTCAGCTTGTTGAGAAGCCCGATGCCCCGCCCCTCTTGATCGAGGTACACCACCACGCCGCGGCCCTCGGCGGCGATCATGCGCATCGCCGAGTGCAGCTGCCACCCGCAGTCGCACCGCCCCGAGCCGAACACGTCGCCGGTGAGGCATTTGGAGTGCATCCGCACCAGGACGTTCTTGCGGTCCTGCACGTCCCCGTAGATCAGCGCCACGTGCTCGGCCGCGTCCACGTCGTTGCGATAGCCCACAATGCGGAACTCGCCGAACGGCGTCGGCAGGCGCGCCTGAGCCACGGCGTGTACCAACCGCTCGTGCGTCAGCCGGTACGCCACGAGCTCGGCGACCGTGATGAAGGTCAGCTCGTGCTGCCCGGCGAACCGCTCCAAATCCTCCTGCCGCGCCATGGAGCCGTCCGGGTTCAGGATCTCGCAGATCACTCCCGCCGGATACAGTCCCGCGAGGCGCGCGAGATCCATGCTCGCTTCCGTCTGGCCGACCCGCTGCAGCACCCCGCCGGGACGCGCCCGCAGCGGGAACACGTGCCCGGGGCGCCGCAGGTCGGAAGGCACGCTAGCCGGATCCACGGCCACCCGGATGGTGGCGGCGCGGTCCGCCGCCGAGATGCCGGTGGTGACGCCGAAACGAGTGGCGGCGTCGATCGACACGGTGAAGGCGGTCTCGTGCGCCTCGGTGTTGTGCTCGGCCATCTGGGTCAGGCCCAGGGCCTGACAGCGCTCGGGCAGGAGCGTCAGGCAGATCAACCCGCGCGCGTGTGTCGCCATGAAATTGACCATCTCGGGGGTGACCTTCTCGGCGGCGCCGACCAGGTCTCCCTCGTTTTCACGGTTCTCGTCGTCGGCCACGATTACCAGCTTGCCGGCGCGAACGTCCGCGATCGCCTGTTTTATCTTGCGATGCTGCATAGTTGCCTCACGTACTTCCCGAGCACGTCTCCCTCGACATGAACGCGGTCGCCGACGCCGAGCGTGCCGAGTGTCGTGTGCTCGCGCGTGAATGGGATCAACGAGATCTGCACGAGATCCTTCCCCGGCAGGTCGTTGATCGTGAGACTCACGCCGTCCACCGTGATCGCGCCGTGCGGAATCGAAACCTCCCGCACCGCATCGGGCACACGCACGTCGTACACCCAGGCGTCGCCACGCCGCTCGACTCGCTGCACCACCGCGACCCCGTCTACGTGCCCCTGGACGATGTGGCCGCCCAGCCGATCCGTCGCGCGCAGCGCGCGCTCCAGATTCACGGGGCGCCCCACCGCGTACTCGCCGAACAACGTACGCCCCTCCGTCGTCTCCACCACGTGCACCGTGAATCCACCCGGCAATGCCCGTTCGACGGTGAGACAGGCGCCGTTCACCGCGATGCTCTCGCCCTTCTTCAGACCCTTGTAGGGGGCCTGGATCGTGAGCGTGAGCCCCGTTTCTCGTTTGCCGTTTCCCGCTTCCCGCGTCGCCTTCGCGATTCGGCCCACGGCACTTACGATCCCGGTAAACATAGCCGCCTATCCAATACCAATAATGTATCAGAGCCCAAAGCCCTTCGCTCAACCGGCGTCCAACGCGGCGCGGCCGCGAGGGGGTGCGGTGGCACGCCGGGAAAGGCCGGAACGGCGCCCTCTCCGAGCCACACCGGCGCCTGCACCCAATAGAGCCGGTCAACCAGACCGTCGGCGAGGAGGCGCGCGCCCAGCGCCCCTCCCCCTTCGCACAAGAGCGACTGGACCCCGGCGTCGCGCAACATGCGGAGTCCGTCCCGCAACGTCGTGGGTCGGAACACGCGCACGCCGCTGTTCTCGAGCTGCGCGACGCTCGACGACGGCGCGTCGAGCGACGACATGACCCACGTCGGCACCTCGCGCGCTGTGCTCACGAGCTGCACGCCCAGGTTGAGCATCGCGCGCCGGTCGAACACGACGCGCACGGGCGGCCGGCGTGGCGTGACTACTCCGCGCACCGTGAGCTGCGGGTTGTCACGGAGCGCGGTCGTGCCGCCGACCGCGATCGCGTCGAACCCGGCGCGCACCCAGTGTACGTGCTCGCGCGCGGCTTCACCGGAGACCCACTGCGAGCTGCCGGCGGCGTCGGCAATGCGGCCGTCGATCGACGTGGCGAGCTTGAGGGCGACGAACGGTCGCTCCGCCTGCTCTCGCGCGAACAGGAAGGGCGCGTTGAGCGCCGCAGCCGCCTCCGCGAGCAGGCCGATCGAGACCGCCACGCCCTTGGCTCGCAGCGCGGCCGCGCCGCCCCGCGCCTGCGGGTCCGGGTCGGGCAGCGCCGCGACGACGCCGGCCACACCGGCGGCCACGATCGCGTCGGTGCACGGTGGTGTCTTGCCGTGGTGCGCGCACGGCTCGAGGTTCACCACCAGGGTGGCGCCGCGCGCACGCGCGCCCGCGGCCTCGAGGGCGACGACCTCCGCATGCGGTCCTCCGTACTCCGCGTGGTAGCCCTCGCCCACGACAGTATCTCCCGCGAGCACGACGGCGCCGACCAGGGGATTAGGAGCAACGCGCCCCCAACCCCGGCGTGCGAGGTCGAGGGCGCGTTCCATGGCCGCCCGCTGGGCGGGCGGTGCCTCAGAATCCGAAGCGAATGCCGATACCTCCGAAGGCATGTGCCGCCTTGGGATCGAAGTCCTGGAACTGCGTGACGTACTCCTGGTCCTTCCCCGCTTGCAAGCCAATCTCGCCTACAAGCTTCACGGCCGCGAGGGAGAGACCACCGTTGACGAATACCAGGGCGCGCGTGTTGGTCGGGTTGATCACCACTGTCCGCACGTTCGTCGTGCTGGTTCCGTCATAGAACCGGATGTTGGTGTTGGTCGACTTGTAGTGGTCGACCCCGATTCCCGCCGCGAGGTCCACGACGGCGAGCTTCCACCCCGCAACCGCGCGGTAGCTGTCGCTCGACAGGTCCATGGTGAACTCGAATTCGTCCCCCGAGCCGATAACGGGACCGAGCGTGCCGTACCGGAGACGTGGGAGCGTGCGGTGCATCCAGCTGACGGAGACCCCAGGGACCGGGAAGCCGCCGTTGAGCACGCCGACACGGACGCCGTAACCGACCCCCAACGCCGCATCGGCGAAGTGGGGGGCATTCGATTCGACGGTGAGATGGTCGACGCCCGTCGGCAGGATCAGCGCCGAGCCGAGCGCGTCCACGGCGAGGAGGCCGCCGCCCACGCCCTTAAACAGCCCGACGGCGCCTTCCACGACCGGCGCGGGGATCGCCCCATTGAAGCTCGTCGGCACAGGCGACTGGGTGGCGGCGCTCGGGTCGGGGAGCGCCGCCTTGATCGCGTTCACCCGCGCCGTGAGCGCAAAGTGCCCCAGCCCGCCGAGCGAGCCTGAGGTGCCGAGCACCGGATTACCCCCGCTGACGATCATTCCTGCGAGGGGATAGAACGCCCGCACCGCGTCCACGCCCGTATTGCATGCCGCGGCGAAGGGACTGGGCGGCGAGTTGCACTGCGGCTCCTGCGCTGCGAGGGGAGCCGCACCAACGATCATTCCGAGTACCATCACGATCCGACGCATGTGGCCTCCTACCGTTCCGCGAATTTCACGCCCCGGGTCCCCGCCCGAACCTCCCCGATGATCCATGCTGCAATTCCAACGCGTTGGGCCGCCGCCATCGCCGCCTCGGTGTCGTCCCGGGCCGCGACGGCGATCATCCCGACGCCCAGGTTGAATACGCGGCGCATCTCCCCGAGCGACACTTCGCCCGCGCGCATCAGCACCCGAAACACCGGCGGCCACGACCACCCCCGCGCATCGACTACGGCCTCACATCCCGCCGGCAGCACGCGCACCAGGTTGCCGGGGATGCCACCGCCCGTGATGTGCGCGAGCGCGTGCAGGCGCGACAGGACGGGCGCGACGGCCGTGAAGTAACTCGTGTGCACGTCCAGCAACACCTGAGCCACCGTGCGGCCGGTGTCGGGAAACGGGTCGTGCACATCGAGCCGCAGGCGATCGAATACGATGCGCCGTGCCAGAGTGTACCCGTTGGTGTGCAGTCCGTTCGACGCGTAGCCGATCAACACGTCGCCGGCCCGCACCAAGTCCCCGTGCAACGCGGCGGATTCCTCCACCACGCCCAAGATCGTCCCCGCCAGGTCGTAGTGCCCCGGCTGGTACAGGTCGGGTAGCTGGGCGGTCTCCCCGCCGGCGAGGATCATGTCGTGGGCGCGGCAGCCGCGCGCCACGCCCGCGACGATCGCGGCGGCGGTCTCGGGCTCGAGCTCGGCGGTCGCGAGGTAGTCGAGGAATGCGAGGGGACGGGCGCCGTGCACCAGGATGTCGTTTACACAGTGGTTCACGAGGTCCTCACCCACGGTGTCGTGGATCCCGGCACGCGCGGCGACCAGGAGCTTCGTGCCGACCCCGTCGGTCGAGAGCACCAGCACCGGGCGCTCGTAGCCGGGCGGCACGCGCACCATCCCGCCGAACGCGCCGATCTCGCCGAGCGCGAGCGGCGTGCGCGTGGTCCGCACCAGCGCGGCGATCCGGCGCTTTGCTTCGTCGGCGGTGTCGAGCCGCACGCCGGCGGCGGCGTAGCGGTCGGTCATCCGGCGCCGGCCTCGTCCATATCGAAGTGGACGAGCTCCTTGAACGCGCGCACCCGAGCCCGCACGGCGGCGCGGGTCACGTGCTCGAGCCCCTGCACGCCGAACGCCTCCACCGCGAACGACCCCAGCGCCGCACCGTACACCATGGCGCGCCGCAGGTTCGGCGGCGTGACGTCATCGCTCGCGGCGAGGTAGGCCATGAAGCCGCCCGCGAACGCGTCGCCTGCACCAGTGGGATCGAACACTTCCTGGAGCGGGTAGGCCGGGACCTTGAACACTGCGTCGCGGTTCACGAGCAGGGCGCCGTGCTCGCCCTGCTTGATGACGGTCATCTTGGGACCGCGCTCGAGCACCCAGCGCGCCGCGCGGTAGATGTTCCAGTCGCCCGACAGCTCACGCGCCTCGGAGTCGTTCACCATCAGGATGTCGATGTGGCGCAGCAGCTCGAGCAGCAGATCGCGCTTGGAGTGAATCCAGTAGTTCATCGTATCGCAAGCCACCAGCGCCGGCTGCTTCACCTGGTCGAGCACGCCGAGCTGCAGCTCGGGATCGATGTTGCCGAGGAACAGGTAGCGCGCGTCGCGGAACTTCGGAGGCAGCTTGGGGCGGAAGGCGGCGAAGACGCCGAGCCGGGTCTCGAGCGTCTCGCGGCTGGCGAGGTCGTAGGAATACTTCGCCTTCCAGCGGAACGACTCGCCCGGGGCCTGCTCGACGCCCGAGAGGTCTACGCCGCGTGCCTCGAGCGCCTTGAGCGCGCCGAGCGGATAGTCCGTCCCCACCACCCCCACCACCTGGACCGGGTGCAGGATGGCGCCGGCGGCGCTGAAGAACACGGCCGACCCGCCGGGCGCGTCCGCGGTCTCGCCGAACGGCGTGTACACCGAGTCCAGCGCGATCGAGCCCACCACGAGCAGACTCACGTCACATCCGATCCGGGGCGCTGATCCCCAGGAGGTGGAGGCCGTTGGCAAGCACCTGGCGCACCGCCGCCGCCAGCACCAGGCGCGCCGCCTCCTGGGGCTCACCGAGCACGCGGTACTTGTGGTACCAGGCGTGCGCCAGGCGGGCGAGCCCCTCAAGGTAGCCGGTGACGCGGTGCGGCTCGAGCGCCTCGGCCGCGCGTGCCACGATGGCCGGGAACGCGGCGACCTCTTTCAGCAAGTCGGCTTCCTCCGGCTCGACCAGGACGTTCAGGTCCACACCGGCGGCCTCGATCGAACCCGGCTCCCGCGCCGCCACCCGGAAGATGCCGCTCATCCGCGCGTGCGCCATCTGGACGTAGAACACCGGGTTCTCGTCGGTCTGGCTCTTGGCAAGATCCACGTCGAACACGAACTGAGAGTCCCCGCGGCGCATCAGGAAGAAATACCGCGCCGCGTCTACTCCGGTCTCCAGGAACAGGTCGCGCAGGGTGACGAACTCGCCGGAGCGCTTCGAGAATCGCACCTCTTCCCCGCCCCGCATCACCCGCACCAGCTGCACCAGCACCACGTGGTAGAAGTCCTTGGGATATCCCAGCGCCTGCATCGCGGCCTGCATCCGCCCGACGTAGCCATGATGATCGGCCCCCAGCACATCGATCGCCCGAGCGAAGCCGCGCTCGTGCTTCTGCCGGTGATACGCGATGTCGGGCAGCAAATAAGTGTACGTGCCATCGGACTTGCGGAGCACCCGGTCCTTGTCGTCGCCGAACGCCGTGGTCCGGAGCCACAGCGCGCCGTCCTGCTCGTAGGTGTAGCCCCGTGTCGCGAGATCGTTGAGGGTCTGCTGCAGCAGCCCGTCGCGGTACAGCGACGACTCGCAGGAGATCACGTCGAACTTGACGCCGAACTCCCGCAGATCCGCGTCCTGCTCGGCGCGCTGCGACTCCACACCGACCTCCCGGCAGCGATGCACACCTTCGTTCTCCGGGAGGTCCGCGAAGCGACGTCCCTCGCGCGCCAGAATCGTCGCCGCGAGCTCGACCAGATACTCGCCATGATAGCCTCCTTCCGGGATCGCCGCCGGGCGCCCGACCGCCTGCTGCACGCGGGCCCAGAGGGAGCGCGCGAGCTTGTCGATCTGGGTCCCCGCATCGTTCACGTAAAACTCGCGCGTCGCGGCGTGACCCGTCCATTCGAGCAGCGCCGCAATGCCGTCGCCCAGCGCCGCACCGCGCCCGTGCCCTACGTGCAGCGGCCCGGTCGGGTTGGCGGAGACGAACTCCACGTTCACGGACCGACCCTGCCCCGCGTCGCTGCGGCCATAGTGGTCGCCCGCCGCCAGTACCGTCTGGAGGACGCTCGCGAGCTGGGCTTCAGCCAGAAAGAAGTTGATGAACCCCGGGCCCGCGATCTCGATCTTGCGGACCAGACCCTGTGGCAGCTGGAGGGTCGCGAGCAGCCGCTCGGCGACCGTCCGGGGCTTTTGCCTGAGCGACTTGGCGAGCGTGAGCGCGAGGTTGGTGGCCACGTCCCCGTGCGCGGGGTCGCGCGGCCGCTCGAGCTCGACCGCGGACGGAGACAGGGACACCCCCAGCCGCGCCGCGGCATCCGCCAGGGCCGCGCGGATCACCTCGTGCGCCTTCACTTGTCGCCGGAGTCTTTTTTCTTCTTGGTGCGCTCGGCGGGTTTCGCCTCGGCCGCGGGCTTCGGCTCGGCGCCGGATTTCGACTCGGCGCCGGCCTTGGACAGGGCCGCGGGCTTGGTCTCCTCCCCGCCCTGCTTTTCGCCCGCCCGCTTGTAGTCGGTGATGTAGAACCCCGAGCCCTTGAACACCAGCCCGGCACCACCCGAGATCTGCCGCTCCGCCATTTTACCGCAGGTAGGACACTTCACGCGGCGACTGCTGTTCATCGTCGGGTAGAACTTCTCGAACCCATGCCCGGCCGGGCACTTATACTCGTAGGTCGGCATCGCACAACAACTTAGCCGAGCAATGCCGACAGGTCAACTCACCAGCGCGAGCCACGCCGCGAGTGTCGCCGCCTTCTCGTCGGCGCGCCACGGCGCCCCAAGCGAGCCACCCAGGTCCGTCACGGCACGGCGGAGCGCGTCCGGCGACCGCTTGAGGCGTGTGGCCGCGGTCTCGTATAGGGAGCGCTCCACCAGCGTGGTGCACGGCAACCGCGCGGCGTGCGCCGCGCGCTCGAGCGCGGTCCGGAACAGTTGTCCTTCGAGGGCGTGGGCCCGGATGTGATCGTTACCGATCCTCGCGGGATCGATGAGACTCCCCACCACCAGCGCGACACGCCGGACCGGGCGTCCCTGCCGGCGATACGCCTTCAGGAGCACGCCGAGCGATCGCTGGGTGACTCGTTCGACCAGCCCGCGGAGGCGTCGCTCCAGCTTGGCGGCCTGGCCGGGAGGCGCGTCCCTCACTGCGTGGTAGGGCTGGCGCGATGTGGGCACCTGCGCGTCGCTCAAGTCGATCGCCCGTCGATCGATCACGCGGGGCGAGCGCGCCGGGCCCTCCACGAGCACCGCCGTGGCCCAGCCGGATTTGACGCGGCAGCCGAGAGCGGTGCGGCTCACCTGGGGCGTTTTCGTTTCGCCCGCTTTCGTTCAGCTGCGGCGACTGCTTGCACAGCCCAGGGCCGCAGCGCCTCGACGTCCTCCAGGAGATCCGCCGGCACCTGGTAGTACTGCATCACCTCGCCGTCCTCACCGAACGGCCGAAACGGACTCATGCCCCGCGCCTCGAAATCCGGTCGGCTGGCGTCGTCCCCCTTGAGGTACAGCGCGTCGTCGGCGACCAGCGCGAAGAAGAGATCCCCGGAGTAAATCCCCACGCCGCCGAACATGCTCCTGGCCCTCACGGGCGGCACCACACGGCCGAGCTGCTCGAGCACGAAGGTCTTGAAGCTGGGAGTAACCGTACTAGAACTCGCGCTTCTTCATCTCCGAGAAAAAGTCGCGCAGCTCGACATCTTCTTCCCGTTCCGGCGGAAGCGTGTCGTCGTATTGCCGACGCTTGTTGGGCTTCGCCTTCGCGGCCTTGGCCGCATTCTTTTTAGCCAACGCGGCCAACCTGCGCTCCTCACCTTTGGGCATAGATCGAGCTCCTGTCGGAAGTTGGTCGAACGCTAAAGCTGCGCCGACGGACCCGCCCCGCGCAACGCCTCCGTCGCGGTCCGGGCCAAGTCGAGGAGAACCCAATACGGGGGCGGGTATCCCTGCTGGCGGGTCCAGCGCGTCGCCGCCTGGCTGACGCGAGCCGCCACCCACCGTTGGCGGGCCGAGAACGCGCGGTTGCGGAGGGCCGCCCGAGCGGACATTCCCTGGGGAACGGGACCCTGCCCCCCGAAGCCACCCACGACCCAGCTGTACGCCTTGGCCAACCGTGCCACCGACAGCTGGTACCAGGGGTAAGAGAGGGCATCTCCCGCCTCCGCGCCTTCGAGCATGGCGTCGATGGCGGCGTTGTCGATGTGGTCCTGCATGAGCGCGCCGGCGTCGCGCCATTCCGCCACGACGACGAGCTGGGGATCGTACTCCAGATCCGACGGTTCCTGCGTCTCGAAGTGGCGTACGCCGAACGCCGACAGCCAGCGACGCAGGCCGGGCGCAGAGATCGTGGAGAGCCCGGTCCACAGCCGCACCCCCAGCTCGCCGTAGACCGACGAGGCCACTTCCGAGCAGAACAGCCGCGAGGGGTCCGTGTAATCCATGTCGAAGTCATACGCGATGTGTCCCGACCGCGCGCGCTCGAGCGCCAGCGACGCGGCCCGGTGAGGCAGCAGCGGGTCCGCGATCAATGCCGGCAGGTCCGCCCGCAGGCGCAGCACCATGATCCGCAGCTTCTTGTCACGGAGGTACCCGTCCGCGGTCGAGACGGCCACACCGCGCTCGATGTGAGCCTCGATCACGGAGGCCGTGTGCGAAATGCTGTCGACGTGCACCAGCCCGACGTGCGAGAAGTTGCCAGGGTAGTCGTTCCCGCGGGCGATGAGCGCCGACGTCGGATAGCCGCCCCGCGACACGAGGATGTCGCCGGAGCGGATCTCCACGCCGTGCACGGTCGCCGCCGGTGTGGCCGAGGGCTCGCGGCGACCCTCGAGGAGGGAAAAGCTGCTGTCGGGATGTTGCAGCATCGCCTCTTCCACCGCGCCCCGGAACCCATAGAGGGAGCGGTACAGACGCGCACGCGCGCCGGCGCTCGCGACGTGCCAGCCACGCGACTGCCACTTGATCGCCTCCCGCAGGCGTCCGGAGAGCCGCACGTAGTTCCGGAGGTGGCGCGGGCACGCGGCGACGAGCGGCGCCAGCGCAAAGAACCGGGCCTCGAGCGAATCCAGGGCCACAGCGTCGGAAGACACGGACACGCGCCGCAGCCGCTCGGCGGTGGCGGCGAGGACCGAGAGCCCATCTGCGGCAGCCCGGTCCGCCGTCCCACACCCGGCGACGCGCGCCTTCACATAGGTCGTTTCGAGGGAGCGCCACAGAGTATCCTGATTCCACGCGAAGGCACGGCCGCGCTCGGGCGCGGGCGCCACCGGCGGCTCCGCACCCGGAATGGACAACAGCGACCACAGACCCACGAGCGACCCGGCGACGGCGCCGGCAGTCGTCAGGCGGCGATTCACCGCCACTCGCCTACGATCCTCGCAGTACGGATCGCGTCGAGGTTGGGATACGCGCGCTTGAGGTACGCGTCGCCTTGCAGGCGAATCGAGTCCTGCGACGGGCGCTCGCCGTACTGCCCGTACAGACCGTCGGCGACCTCCAACCCCTCCACCACTTGTCCGATGGGAGCGAAGCCGAGCGCGTCCAGCCGCAGGTTATCGGCCAGGTTCACGAACAGCTGCGTCGTGCGGGTATTCGGTCCCGCACTCGCGAAGACGACGGTCCCGCGTCGATTGGGATGGCGCACCGGATCATCCGGAATGAGCTGTGACGACCAGGACCGACCGAGCTGCGGGTCGGCCGGCAGTCCGAATTGAACGACAAAGCCTCGGACTACGCGGAAGAAGCGCGCGCCATCGTAAAAGCCAGCGTGGACGAGGGCGTAGAGTCGATCGACGCCGTGGGGTGCCCAGGAGCGGCGCACGACCACTGCCACGGGCCCGCGACTGGTCGTGAGAGCCACGAGAAAACTGTCGGGGGCCGCGACGGGCTGGGTGGACACCGCTGTCTCACGCTGCGGCTCACGGAGAGGCGCGTCACGCCGCGTGCAGGCCAGCGGCGAGACCGTGCATACGAGCAGGAGAGCGGCGGCCGCCGCTCGGGTCGGAGGCATGTCCATTGGGGGCATACCTAAATGTACGCGCGAGGCGGTGCCGGTGGACTAGTGAGGACCGATTCGCAGATTCGCCGTCGCGATGAAGATCGGGTTCGTCACGGGTGCGGAGTCCGCGGGTCGTCTGTTGCGTTGACGTAGGTGATGGTCCAGGGCCCTTGGCCGTGCAGCTGCAGAATCGTCTCGCCCTCGGCCCAGGCGAAATGCCTCGTCCCCGCGGGCCAGTAGCCGAACGAGCCGGTGACCAGCGGTCGCGTGGACGCACGATCGAACCGCTCCCCCATCCCCAGGTGGAGCGTGCCGGCCACGATCGTCACGTGCTCGGTCTGCGTGTGCCAGTGCGGAAACACCTGGAAGCCGTCCGGGAATCGCAGGCGCAGCGTGAACATGCCGGGCTGCGTCGGATCGCCCTCCAGGACGGCCATCTTGGCGCCCTTTGGTAAAGAGGGAGGACCGTCTTTCCACTCGATCTCCGTCGCGGGAAAGAGGGCCATCGGGCTCTTGGTCTGGCCGGCCGCGGCGGTCGAGGCTGTGGACAAGAGCAGACTGAGAAAGTAGAGGCGTCTCATCGGCAGGATGCGCTCGAGCAAAGTGAGTAAGGACGCAGGCCCGCCCTCAGCCCGCGAGCCCCAGGGGATCCAGCCCCTTCCCCAACGTGAAGCTCGCGCCGACGGCACCGACTACCGCCGTCTTACGGGTGAGCCCGATGATCTCGCGCAGGCGGTACGTCGCTTCGATCCCGGTGCAGTGCGCGCCCAACAGATACGCCACTCCGAGCTCACGCAGCTTGCCGGCCGTCCAGGCCACCTGCGCATCCGTTGCCGCGAACAGGTGGAGGCCGCCGATCACGGCGTGAACCGGGGCGGACCGCAGGAACGACCGCGCGTACTCCGCGGTGTTGACGACCCCCGCGTGCCCGCACCCGGTGATGATGATCAAGCCATCCTTCGTGTCGACCACGACCGAGGCGTCCTCCGGTATCGAATCCTCCGCCGGGCCATCCGGGCCCTGCAGCAGCAACCCCTTCGGCCAGTTGCGCTCCTGATAGGGGCGCGGCACGGGCCCGGTGAACCAGACGCCCGGCATCAACTCGGTGGGGCGACTGTGCTGAACGAACGATCCGCCGCTCGCCTCATACTGGGCGCGCAGTGGCAACAGGCCGTTGGCTTCGTGGCCGTCGGGCGTGAGGCGGCTCTGAAAAATCGCGGGAGCGACGTGGGCGCGGGCCAGCGCGGCCGGGTTGCGCTTCGCCAGCTCCCGTCGCAGCGTGACCAACCCGCCCACATGGTCGGCGTGATTGTGCGTCAACACAACGTCCGTCACGGTGGAGAGATCGAGACCGAGCTCCTGCGCATTTCGGAGGACCGTCTCGGGTCGAGCACCCGTATCGATCAGGAGACGACGACCGTCGACCTCGAGGAGGGCCGCGAACCCCCACTCACCGATGCCGTGCTCGGGATTCCCCGAGAGCATCGTGGAGAGGATGGTGACGCGGACGGCGCTCGCGAGTGTTGGGTGACGCGTCGGTGGCGCCGTGCTCGTCGTAATCGGGGCGAGGAGGAGGAAACCGAGGGTGACTGGGAGGGTCCGCCGCATGTTAGCACTCCTGTGAGTCCCTTCATACTGCGCGCCGGTTCTGGCCTCCGCCAGTATCCACGCCGCGAGCTCAGTCCGGCAGCTCCCCCAACCGTCGCTCGAGAAACCGCCGCTCCGGCTCCTGCTGTGTGAGGCGGAGGGCCCGCTCGTAGGACGCCCGGGCCTCGGTCGTTCGCCCCAGGCGCCGGCACAGATCCGCCCGTGCCGAGTGCGCCAGGTAGTAGTCTGCGAGATCACCGCGTGCCAGGATAGCGTCGATCAGGATAAGGCCCGCGAGGGGACCATCACGCATCGCCACCGCGGCGGCGCGATTCAACTCGACCACGGGCGACGGGTCCGCTCGCGCCAGCACATCGTATAGCCCGACGATCTGGGCCCAGTCCGTGGCGCTGGCGGTGGGCGCTTCGGCATGGACCGCGGCGATGGCCGCCTGGAGCGTGTAGGGCCCGAAGCGGCGCGACGACAGCGCCCGTTGCACCAGGGCGCTCCCCTCCGCAATCAGCTCACGGTTCCAGAGCGAGCGGTCCTGGTCGCCCAGCAGGACGAGCTCTCCCGCCGGCGAGGTGCGCGCGGTGCGCCGCGATTCGTGCAGCAGCATCAGCGCGAACAGTCCCAGCGCCTCGGGCTCCGCCAGCAGGTCGATGAGCAGACGTCCCAGGCGGATCGCCTCGCCCGAGAGGTCGGGCCGCGTCAGCGAGCTCCCCGCCGACGCGGAATACCCCTCGTTGAACACGAGGTAGATCACGTGCAACACCGTGTCGAGCCGCCCCGGCAGATCGCCCCGCACCGGCACCTCATAGGGAATGCGCGCGTCCCGAATCTTTGCCTTGGCGCGCACGATGCGCTGGGCCACCGTGGGAGGACCAGTGAGAAAGGCGCGGGCGATCTCCTCGGTCGTGAGGCCGCAGACCTCGCGCAAGGTCAGCGCGATCTGCGCGTCCGGCGGCAGAGCCGGATGGCAGCAGGTGAAGATCAACCGCAACCGATCGTCCTCGACACTCTCCCCGTCCCGTGCGGCGGGGTCGCTTGCCGCAACGTCAAATCGGCGGGCGACCTCCTCGAGCGACGCGTCGAACCGGGCGCGCCGGCGCATTGCGTCGATGGCCTTGAAGCGGCCGGCCGACACGAGCCATGCCCGGGGATTGGCGGGTACGCCATCACGCGGCCACCGCTCTATTGCTGCGGTAAAGGCATCGTGCAGCGCTTCTTCGGCGAGGTCGAAGTCGCCGAGCAGGCGGATCAGGGTGGCGAGGACGCGACGTGAGTCGGAGCGATAGACTGCGTCTACCATATCGCGTACCGCCGTCTCGTTGGCCGCGTCCCCGCTCACGGGCTACCGTTGGTTGAACACCATGATCGGCCGCACCTCGACGCTCCCCAGGCGCGCCGACGGGATCTTCGAGGCCACCTGGATGGCATCGTTCAGGTCCCTGGCATTGATGAGGTAGAACCCACCCAACTGCTCCTTGGTCTCGGCGAACGGACCGTCGGTGGTGGACAGCTTGCCGTTCCGGATCCGAACGGTCGTGGCCGTCTGAATCGGCTGCAGCGCCTCCCCGGCGACGTAATGGCCGCTCTTTTGGATTCCCTCGGTGAAGGCGTAGTACTCGCCCATGAACGCGTCCGACTCGCTCTTGGACATGGAGCCGACCTTCTTCTCCTCATCGTAAATCAGGCAGAGGTACTTCATAACGTCCTCCCGAATCGTGGTGGAATAGTTGTGGACACCAGATAGTCGTTCGGGGGAGTCGGTAATCGACACCGGTGAAGCGTCAAATCTAGCGCCCGCACGGGCGCGAGGCTCGGGGCGCCTTGCGCCGCACCGTGGTCTCCGCGATCATGCGACACGATCACTGCCATGACCACCTCCCACGTCGCCGCGACCGTTCCGCTTCCGCCGCCGGTAGCCCGGCCTCAAGACGCACAGTTGCGCCAGGACGTGCGTTGGCTCGCGGCGACGCTCGGTCGCGTCGTCGGCCGGCTGGCGGGTGAAGACACATTCCACGCGGTCGAGGAGTTGCGACGGGCGTGCCGCGCCCGACGGCTCGGCGTCCCGGGGGCACCGGACCTGGACGCGCTGCTCGCGCGGACCCGCGCCCTGCCACCGGAAACGGCGCGCCTCACGGCCCGTGCGTTCACGGTGTTCTTCATTCTCATCAACGCCGCGGAACAGGCCCATCGGGTCCGACGGTCGCGCCAGGACGACCTGGCCGCAGCGCAGCGCGGATCGGTGCGCTGGTCGCTGCGCCGCCTGCGTGAGGCCGGCCATGGAGCCGAGGAGGTCGCGGGTGCCCTGCTCACGCTCGACGTCCGGCCGGTCCTCACCGCGCACCCCACCGAGTCCGCCCGACGCACGATCCTCGATCTCCAGGCACGGCTGGCGGAGGGTCTCCTAGCGCGGGACGGCGCGCCCGAGCCCCAGCGCCGCGCCATCGAAGGGCGTCTCGAAGGCGAGGTAGAACTCCTCTGGCTCACCGAGGAGGTGCGGCGCGACCGCCCGTCCGTCATGGACGAGGTGTCGAATGCCCTCTGGTATCTGGAGGATCGCCTGCTCGAGGCCGAGTGGCGCGTGCGCGAGCGGCTGATCCAGGCGTTCGAAGACGAGTTCGGCTGCGGGCTCGCCGCGGTGACCCCCCTGACCATGGGGAGCTGGGTCGGGGGCGATCGAGACGGCAACCCGTTCGTCACCGCGGAGATTACGCTCGCCGCGGCGCGCAGCGCCCGCCGCGCGGTGCTCGGCCATTACGGGCGGGCGCTGGCTGACCTCACGGCGCGGCTCTCGGTATCCGAGCGGCTCGCGGCGATGTCGCCCGAGCTGCGAGCCTCGCTCGAGCGGGACCGCCAGGAGCTGCCGGGCGTGTGGGAGCAGAATCGTCGCCGCAACGCCGACGAGCCGCTCCGCCTGAAGGTCAGCTTCATGCGAGCCCGGGTCGAAGCCGACCCCCCCGGGTACGCCTCGCCCGACGAGCTCGAGCGTGACCTCAAGCTGGTTGCCGACAGCCTGGATGGCGTCGGTGCGGCGCACGCGCGGCGTGCCCTGGTGGAGCCGCTGCTGGCTCAGGTGCGCGCCCACGGCTTCCACGGTTACCGCCTGGACGTGCGGGAGGACGCCGCCGTCCACACCCGGGCGTTGCTCGACCTCACGACGGCGGTCGGACTGGGCGAGCTGGACGGCGAGGCCATCCGGCGGGAGCTGGCCGGCCGGCGCCCGTTGCACGCGCCCCACGTCGCTCTCACGGGGCCGACCGACGGGACCCTGCAGGTGTTTCGGGTCATACGCGCGATCCAGGACGAGATCGGCGTGGCCGCGGCCTCGACCTACATCGTGTCGCGCACGCGGTCCGCCGACGACCTGCTGCGCGTGCTGCTCTTGGCGCGGGAAGGAGGGCTCGTGGACCTATCGCGCGAGCCTGCGCTGTCCCGCATCGACATCGTGCCGCTGTTCGAGACCCTGGAGGATCTCGAGCAGGCCCCGCTCGTGGTGCGTTCACTGCTCGGCGATCCGATCTGGCAGCGACACCTCGCCGCCCGCGGGCGGCACCAGGAGGTGATGCTGGGCTACTCCGACTCCGCGAAAGACGCAGGACTCTTCCCTTCGGCATGGGCCCTGTACCGCGTGCAGGAGGACGTGGCGCGGGCCTGCGCCGACGCGGGCGTGTCATGGACACTGTTCCACGGCCGCGGCGGTACGGTGGGGCGCGGGGGAGGCTCGCCGGTGGCGCGGGCGCTCACCGCGCTTCCCCCGGGGACGGTGCACGGCGGGATCAAGATCACCGAGCAGGGAGAAATCGTCTCCCAGAACTTCGGCCTCTTATCTGTGGCCGAGCGGAGCCTCGAGCTGATGCTCAGCGGCGTCCTGTTACATCGGTTCGAGGATTGGCGCACCGGTCTCGAGCCCGGCGAGGAAGCGCGGTTCCGGGAGGTCATGGACCGACTGGCCGCGGAGGCGCTGCCCGGCTACCGCACGCTCGTGTACGGGAGTGGGGACCTCTTCAAGCTGTTCGTCCAGACGACTCCCGTCCGGGAGCTCGCCGACGTGCGCTTCGGGTCGCGGCCGGCCTACCGGGCACCGGGCGAAGAAACGATCGCGGGGATCCGCGCGATTCCATGGGTCTTCGGGTGGACCCAGACGCGGCTCATGCTACCGGGATGGTTGGGTGTGGGCACCGCGCTCGAGGCGGTAGGCAGCGAGCCCGGCGGGCTCGCGGTGTTGCGCCGCATGGCGCACGCGTGGCCCTTCTTCGACGATCTCCTCGCCAAAGTGGAGATGGTCTGTGCCAAAGCCGACCTCGCCATCGCTCGGATGTATGTGCGGGAGCTCGGCGGCGACCTCGCGCTCTTCGACCACCTGGAGAACGAGTTCCGCCGGACCATCGCCGCGCTGCTTCGCATCCGGGAGAGCGACTACCTGATGCGCGACAATCCTATGCTCCAGACGGCGATCGGGCTTCGGAACCCGTACGTGGACCCGCTCTCGCTGCTCCAGGTGACGTTGTTGCAGCGCAAGCGTGACGGCGACCCCGCGCCAGGGCCGGTCAGCGCCGGGCTCGCGTCCACCCTCAACGGCATTGCTCAGGGACTGCGCAATACCGGCTAGTCTTGCGACGCTCCCAATCGCGCGACAGCTTGGGGCATGCAGCGGCGAGCATTCGTCCATGCCCTTGGCGCCTCCCTCGCGACCGGACCGTGGGCGTCCCGCGTCATGGGCTCTCCTCGCCGTCTCAACCGAATCGGGCTCGAGCTCTATTCGGTGCGCGACGCGATGGGGCGCGACCCCGACGGCACACTGGCGGCCGTACGGGCCATGGGGTACACCGACGTCGAGCTGCTCTGGTCATTCGGTAACTTCGGACGGACCACGGAGCAAGTCCGGGCCGCCCTCGATCACGAAGGGTTGCGCGCGCCCTCGGCGCACGTCTCGCCCACCGTCGTGCTCGTCGGGTGGGAGCGGAGTCTCGCTATCGCCCACCGGCTCGGCCATGAGTACTTGATCGTGCCGAGCTTCACACCGGACACGGCCCGCTCGCTCGACGACTGGCGGGAGTGGGCCGACCGCTTCAACGCCGCCGGCGCCGCGGCCCGGCGCGCGGGCATCTGGCTCGCCTTCCACAACGAGGCGGACCACATGACGCCCATCGACGGCACCGTCCCGTACGACGTGTTCGTGCAGCGAACCGACCCGACGGTCGTCCGTCACCAGCTCGACGTCGGCAACATGATCATGGGTGGTGGCGACCCGTTCGCCTATCTCGAGCGGTACCGCGATCGCTACTGGAGCTTCCATCTGAAGGACGTCGTGAAGGACCGCTCGCGCGACACGGAGCTCGGCACCGGAACGGTCGATTTCCGCCGCCTGCTGGCCAGCATTCCGGACATCGATAACAAGCCCTGTTACGTCGAGGAGGAGGGCGTCGAGCATCCCCTCGACAACGCGCGACGCAACTGCGCGTTTCTGAAGACGCTGGAATTCTAGCCCAGAACCCCGCTGACGGTCACTTCGGAAGCTGATAGGAGCCGGTACACTCCCATGCGCTGACGCCGTTGCCGATCGACTTCGCCCGGCACGACCCGCTCCCCCTGAGTCCCCGCAGCGTCCCGGTCCCACCAACGAACAGCCAGTTCCAGATCGCGCCCTGGGGCGCTCCATCCTTCAGCGTGGTCGTCCCCACGTAGCGATAGTGAGCCTGGTTCCCGTCGGACATGGTGTCCAGGAAGTAACCGTGGAACTGCGAAGTGCTGTCGCTCACCTCGTCGGATTGCACGCCCGTGCCCCCCTTGGATCGGAGCCCACCGATCGCAAACGGCTTGGTCCATCGGCACTTGGTTTGGCTGATCGTGAACGCGTGGTTGGGGCGATCTCCGATCGCGATCGTGTGCGTGACGTCGGGCTTCCCGCATGTGCCAGCCCCGGACAGCTTGGTCTGCGCCCCGAGCACCTGCGCGCCCAGGAACGTCAGCCCGAGCGCGAGGAAACGTGTACCCATCTCTTCCTCCTGGTCGTGGTCGCCCTTACTTCGCATCGTACCCGGCGAATTCGCCGCGCTGGTACACGTTCCCCTTGTATTCCTGATCGAGGTGGATGCCGATCTTGGAGGTATAGTATCCCCGCGCGGTCCACCCCTTGAGCTCTCCGAAGAACCGCTCGGGGGCCGTCTTGGGGTCCGCCTCGCCCGCCGCCATTCGCGTGAGGACCGCGACGCGCTGGTCCGGCGTGGCCTCGAGGAACGGCTTCGCGTTGAGCTCACGAGACAAGCCATCCACGGCCTGGAGGCCGGAGCGCCACCTGGCCTGCAAGTCGGGCTCGAGCGATTCCGCCAGGCGGCCGTCGATGTAGGCCGCCACGGCGGCGACGCGCGCCCCGGGGGAGTGGTCATCGGCAGGGATGATGAGCTCAGTGAGCTCATCCAGCAGCGCGTACTCCGCCGCCGTCAGGAACTTACCTGGGACTCCAGCAACGGGCTGCGTGGTGACCGCCCCCCCCTGCAGCAACGGAGTGACCAGCGCCGCCGCCGTGGCGGCGATCATGTCTCGGCGGGAGAGTGACTCCGGGTGTTTGGGCGCGTGCGTCATACGTTCCCCTTCCTGAATTCGTCCGCCAGATGATCACACGAGCGCCACGCCAGCGCCATGATGGTCCACGTGGGATTCTGACACGACGCGCTGACGTGGCTCGAGCCGTCGACGACAAACAGGTTCCGGACGTCGTGCGACTGCTGAAACTGGTTCAGCACCGAGGTCTTGGGATCGTTGCCCATGCGCGCCGTGCCCAGCTCGTGGATCGACCACCCCTCCGTGAGCACTTTCTCGTCCGTCCCCACGACCTCGATCCCAGCCGCTTCGAGCATTTCGCGGCCCGTCGCGACCATGTCCTCGGCCATCTTGCGCTCGTTGTCCGAGAAGTGATAGTGGAAGCGCAGCACCGGGATCCCCCAGGCGTCCTTCGTCTCGGGATCCAAGTCGACGAAGCTCTCGTAGCGAGGCAGGACTTCGCCGAAGGCCCCCATACTGATGAATGCCCCGGAATGATCGCGCACGCTCCTTTTGAACTGGCCGCCGAAGCCCGGCGTGTCCATGACGTGCGCCGGGAACATGGAATGGCCGCTGTTCCCCTCGTAGCCGTAGCCTCGGATGAACCCGGGCTGGCGGTCCTTCAGGTTCCGGAAGCGGGGGATGTAGAACCCTCCCGGCCGGCCGTCATCGAGGGTGTGCGGCTTGCCCACGAGCTCCTTGATCAGCCCGGTAACGCCCGGACCCATCACGTGCTCGCAGAAGTTGTGACCGACGTGCCCGCTCGAGTTACCGAGGCCGTTGGGATGCTGGGGGGACCGCGACAGCAGGAGCAGGCGAGCCGATTCGAGCGTGGACGCGGCCAGGATCACGACCTTCCCCTTGGCCTCGTAGCTCTTGCGCGTCACGCTGTCGAGGAACGCCACCCCGCGCGCCCGCCCGGTGTTTTTGTCGACCAGCACCTCATGCGCCGTGGAATTAGGCCGCACCGTCAGATATCCCGTGTCCATCGCGGGATAAATGAGCCCGGTGGGCGAATCGAATACGGCATGGATATCGCACCCGCCGGGCCGTCGATCGCAGGCGCCCCGGCCGTAACACTTGCTCCGATACTTGTTGTGCTTCAACCCGTCGGTGGTGACGCCGGCGCGATACGGCGTCAGGACCTGTCCCGCCTTCTTCAAGCTCTCGCGCAGCTTCACCTCACCCCAGTTGAGCTTCGAGGGACGCTGGAACTGGCTGTCCGGCAGGTGCGGCAGGTTCTCCTTGACGCCGGAGATGCCGAGGTAGAGGTCGACCTTGTCGTAGTACGGCTCCAGGTCCGCGTAGGCGATGGGCCAGTCTTCGCCGTAGCCGTCGTGGGTCTTGGCCTTGAAGTCGTAGTCGGACAAGCGGAGGGCCAGGCGGCCCCAGATGTTGGTCTTGCCCCCCAGGCAGCGCGCCCGCACCCAGGCGTAGTTGGATCCGGTGTAGGGGTGATCTTTCTCGTCCACCAGGATGTTCTTGACGTAGTCCGAGCCCCCCCATCCGCCGACGTACGAGTACACGTGCTTGAACGCCGCGCCTTTGGCGTAGGGCGGCTTGCGGATCGTGTACTCGTTGAAGGAGAGGTGATGCGATCCGGGCGGGGCGTCGCCGCGGCGCGGGTGATCGTACGGCCACTGCATGGAGCGGAGTTCCTGGTTGATATCGAGTTTCTTTCCGGCTTCCAGCATCAGGACCTTCATGCCGCGTGACGTCAGGACGTGGGCCGCCATGCCGCCGGCGGCGCCCGAGCCCACGATCACCGCGTCATAGGTCTGCGTGAGGTCGACGTCCTGCTCGATCGGCGGGGCGACCTTGACGAGCGTCATCGGTGCATTCCTCCCTACTTCGGCTGTTGCACGGTACGCAAATAGGGCTTGTGGGTCTTGAAGCCCTGCGGGTACTTCTTACGCGCGTCGTCGTCCGAGACGGACGTCCACTCGTGAAAATGGATCGTGCCCTCGGTCGTCTCAGCGGTGAAATCGGGGGCTTCGTCACCGATCCGGATCGCCATACTCGGACCTCCTTCCTTGCATGTACGGATGCCAACAGACGGCGCCTAAACTACGCGCGCGCCACCGGGTCGGCGAGGGTCTTCACGGCCGGCGCTGCTTCGGGTCCCAGACCGCTACGCCGACCCGCGAGTCCGCCGTACCGTAGTACAGGTACCAGCGGCCACGGAACGGCACCAACCCTTCCACGAACGTCGTGCCCTGCGGGTACTGTCCCGTCCGCTCGTAGTCCTCCGTGGGCTTGATGAATGGCACGTCCGAGCGGGCCACCAGCTTGAGGGGATTGCCGCGATCGAACAGGGCCTGCCCGCCCGTGTACACGCGCGGGGGGAGGTCCGGCGCACCGTCGCGATCGCTGTTTCCGGCGTTATACAGGACCAGAATGCCGTGCTCCGTGATGAGGGCCGGCGGGCCCGCCTCGACCAGCCAGGAGTCGAAATGCCCAGGCCGGGGAGAGAGGACCTTCAGGAGCGTGCCGTTCCTGTCCTCGAGCGGCGTCCACGCGATGAGATTGTCGGATGTCGCGATGAGAACGTCGGGGACGTTGAAGTACATCCAGTACATCCCACCCACTTTGGTCGCGATGACGCGACTCCCCTCGACGCGGGCGAGGATCGCACCGGACTTCGATTCCAGACCCAGGTACTTGCCGCCATACGCCTGGGCGAAGGCGGGACCGTGCTTGGTCCAGTGGACGAGGTCCCGGGAGGTCGCGACGGCGAGTCGGGGGATGCGGCGGTTCCACTGCGTGTACGTGAGGACGTAGGAACCGTCCTCCGCCTCGACGATACGAGGGTCCTCCACGCCGCCGGGCCATTCGTACGGCCGCTGCGCGTCCGTGTCGGGATAGAGCACGGGCGCGCTGCGGCGGGTGAAGTGGAGTCCGTCCTGGCTCTCCGCCAGCCCGATGCGCGAGGTGTGACCACCGATCATGCGCTCACCACTCGTGTCTTCGGCGCGGTACAACACAAACACACGCCCGTCCTTCACCACCGCGGCCGGATTGAAGGTGGCATGCTCTTCCCACCGCGCGATGGTGTCACTCATTGCCGAGCGGAACCGGGACGCGGGACTGGGCGTGATCACCGGGTTCGCGTCCTTGGGTTTGTCAAACGGACCGAACGTCCACGCGCGCCCCTGTCCGCACGCCGGCTGTCTCGTGAGGCAGCCGGGCGCGGACAGGAGCACGACCAGGACGAGGGCCTTCAGCGGGCGGCGCCTGCCAAGTCTGTCACCGTCGCGGCGAGCGTCCGCACCTTGGCTTGGTCCGCGGCTGCTTGCGCGTCGCGCTGGAGGTCCGTTGCCAGCTGTTGCAGCACCCCGCGCCTGGCGTCCCCCTGCAGCTGCTCGGCCCGGCCGAGCATGGCCGTGATCGCGCCGTACCGCTCGCGCGACAGCCCGTTGACGCGCGCCAGCTGGTCGACGTAGGCCCTGGCCACCACGAAGCTCGCGGGCCACACCAGCTGCTGTTGATCCTGGGCGTTCAGGTAGTCGAAATGAATCAGTTTCGCGGCGTCGAGCTCGTTCTGGGAAATGAACGCGCTGGGCTGGAGCTCGAAGATGTCGAGTCCGCGCGAAATCTCGGAGCTCACGATGTAGCCGTTGTACCAATACGCGGACCACGACCCGGCGCCGATTAGCTTGGTCGAGTCCATCGGGCCGCGGTCGAAAAAGGCGATTTCCCGTGGATGCGCCGGATCGGTCCAATCGAACACCGAGATGCCGCCCTGATACCACGCCTGGACCATGATGTCGCGGCCCGGGATCGGAATCAGCGTGCCGTTGTGGGCGACGCAGTTCTCGTACGCGGTCTGCGGCGCCGGCAGCTTGTAATAGCTCTGGAACGTCATCGTGTTGCCCGATCGCGTGAAGAGCGCGTCCGCTCCCCACTCGTGCTTGTCCGTCACGCGGCAACGCGGCTGCAAGCCGCCGCCCCATTCGTCGGTGAACAGGATCTTCGTGCCATCATTGTTGAACGTGGCCGAATGCCAGAACGAGAAGTTCGAATCGGCCACCGCGCCGATCCGCTTCGGATTGGCGACGTCACGGATGTCGAGCAGGAGCCCATAGCCCCCGCAAGCACCACCCGCGAGGCCGATCGCCGGATAGACGGTGATGTCGTGGCACTGGGTCGGGCCGGTCGGGGCGGACGCTGGCTTCGCGCCCGCCGGCGGCGGTTGAGGCAGCGGCCTCCCGGCCAGGGCTGCGAGGGAATCGGCGACGAGCTCGCCGTGTCGTGCCGGCGCGGCGAGGTCGCTAAAGATCCGGGGCGAGGTCACGATCTTCGCCTGCTCTGGATGCGCCAACGGCACCTGGATCACCTCGATCCGGAACAGCGCGGAGTTGGGATTCGAATCGGGAGGCGCGCCGGAGCATCCCGCGAGCTCGTTGGGAGACCGGACGGGTGCCGACCCGGACACGTAGACGTAGACGTTCGCGGTGTCGGTCGGAGACGTCACCAGGGTGTGCGTATGCGAACCCCGACAGGTCTGCACGTCGGTGATGTGCCGGGGATTCGCGATATCGGTAACGTCGAAGATCCGGATCCCGCGCAACCGATCGTGACTCACCGTGTCGCGCACGCCTTGCGTGCCGCAATCGGTACGCCCGTTCAGTGCCTCCCCCGAGACGAACAGCAGCTGGCGATACACCGAGACGTCGCTCTGCGACCCGGGACAAACGAAGGCCTTGTGCAGGCGGGGGCTCTTGAGGTTGGTGATATCCCAGACCTGCACGCCGGAGAAATTGCCCTGAATGACGTAGGGTCCGGTGAACGACAGGTCGGAGTTGATAAACTGGTAGTCGCCTGGGTTGCTCCGGTTGATGAAATCCGGGGAGGGCGGCGTCGTAGAAACCAGCTGGATGTTCCAGGCGGCTTCGCCGGCATCCATCCACCCGGCGCGGAGTCCCACCCGCGGGTCGGGGCTCGGCGCCGCCGTCGAGAAGGGGCGCTGGGACGGGGCGCAAGCCGCAACGGACAACGCTACGATCGCGAACAACGCTTTTGATTTCACTGAGGGCTCCCTGAAAGGGCATCGAGCATCCGGCTCATGCGGTCGATCTCGGTGGTCTGGTCGGCGTTCACGTCGGCGGCGAACCGGAACACCGGGCCGTCCTGGGCCGCGCCCGGCGCGCTCAACAGTTCGCTCACCATCGTGATCGCGCCCCGGTGGTGTTGAATCATGAACCTGAGGAAGCGGCGGTCGAACTCCGGGCCCCGCGCCGCGTCCAACTGGGTCATCTGGTCGGGGGTCAGCATGCCGGGCATCAGCATCGGGTGATCCATTCCAGGCATCACGTGGCCGCGTGGGTCGGCCGGCGGCACGAACTCGTTGTGCTCGCGCAGCCAGCGCTGCACGAACGCGATCTCGTCGTTTTGGGCAACCACGATGCGCTCGCACAGGACGCGAACCGCCGGACTCGCACCGTGCGAGGGTGCCCAACCGGCCATCAACACCGCCTGCGCGTGGTGGCCGATCATGCCGGCCATGAACCGGACGTCCGCCGCCGTATACGGCGGCCGACCTCCCTCGGCCCCGGCGTGCGCAGCGGGTGACGGCGTCGTCTGGGAGACGGTGGCGGTGGTGCACGCCGACGCGGCCATGACCATCAGATATGGTGTCTTCATCCGGCTCGATCTCTCCTCACGCAGCCTCTCGTACGGCGCATAAGCTGCGGGGGCCGCGGCTAGAGGCGCAAGACGTGTGGTGCGCAATGAACCACCTACTTGAAGATCAGGTGGGCCACTTTGAATTCGAGATTCCAGTAGATGATCGCGAGCGCAGTGAGGTCGAACGCAGCGTGCGCAAACATCGGGATCCAGATGCGGCCGGTGACCGCGAAGATTGCTCCGAACACGAGCCCGGTGATCAATGCCTGTTCAACGCCGGGGAGCCCCTGCTCGGGGTAGTGCGCCAGCGCAAACCACGCCGCGGTGAGCAGGACGATCCCTCTCTTGGCGCTCGCGCCGGATCCGAACAGCTTGCCGAACCGCTCGAACAAGAATCCCCGGTACACGGTCTCCTCTCCGAAGCCGCCGCCCGCAACTAACAGGTACACGGCTCCCGGCAGCGCGGCTCGATTGCCGGTCAGGTACTGGTACGCCTGATTGATCGGCGGAGCACCGAGGAGCGGCATGACAAGCGCTTTCATCAGGAGCTTGAAGGCGACGCCGCACGCGAGGCCCACGGCCAAGTCGCGGGTCCAACTCTTGGGCCGAACGTATCCGATGTCATGCCATGGCGTGCGTGACCATTGGACCCACAAGAGCACGAGAATGGCGCCGAGGGGCGGCACGGGATAGTTCCCGACGAGCGGGATGGCGAGCATCGCGAGGATGCCGAGAGGCCCGAATCCTCGCAGCCGCGCCGCGAGTCGATCGACCGAGGGGCTCGCGCCCGTACTGACCGTACTACGGTTACTCACGCATCGGCGTGCCCGGCCAGGTGCTGGGCACCATGCGCGCGCCAGCGATGCCCGTCCGGGCCTCGGTCGGATCCATCCGCTCCATGCCGGAATGCGCGCTGAAGAATCCCATCTTGGGCCACAGCTTCACGAAGTAGATGCTGTCCGCCAGGGCATCGAGCGATACGGCGCTCTCGTTCTCGCCCGTCGGAGAGCTCACACGATGCGGGCCGGGTGCGAGCTCGACCATGAGGTAGGTGCCCGCGGCGGTGCGGCCCACGATCTGGCTGTCGATGGCAACGCTGAGCTTCGAGGCTCCGCCAAAAGCACCACCCGCGCGATACACATAGATCCGGGCCATCCCGGGCGAGGGCTTGAACGTGAGGGCGACCGCCTGCAACTCGGGTGGTGCGGTCGGCACGGACACGCAAGCAGTGGCGACGAGGATCGTGACCACGAGGACGGCGCCACGACGCATGCTAGCCTCCTTCCTTACGGGGGAGCCGGTCGCACCTCGGTTGGATCGATGACGACCGGAGTCCGATCGGGTCCGAGCGCCCATTCCGATAGTGTGCCAGTCACAATCACGCGGCGGCCCGTCAAGCGGCCGACGTCACGCCACGTGGATTCTGCCCGGCGCACCTGGATAGTGTCCTGACCCTGAAAGGCGTCGGTGTTGGGACTGTCCTTATAGTCGGGGATCGTGCAAATCGGGGCATCGAGGATCAGGAGGTCCGCAACTTGGGGACGATCGCCGCGAGCGATACTCTGGTAGTTGGGTGGACCCGGGACGGTACGCCGAATCAAGCGCCCCGTGAGCGAGACCGGAGCGGGCCGATAATGGTGGCAGGAATCGGTGAGGCCCGCTCGGGCGACGGGATGCGCCCCGACTGCGATGAGCATGACAAACGACGAAAGCAACACGCCCTAGTCGGTCCGATTGATCCACTGCGCCCGGGCCTGCAGCAGCACCTGGTGTCCGGCACCGTCGCGCAGCCGAACCACAACGTCGACCGCGATCCCCGGCCCCCACTTCGGACCGTCGCGCGCGACAACCTCGACAAACGACGGGTCTGTGCCGCGCGGCCGCTCCTCGCGGACAGCGGTGGCCCAAACAAGGTCGCCGTTGATGACCCAGGCAGAGTCGGCCTGCAGGGCGGCGGGGATGGATGCTCCGTCGACACTCTTGACGCGCAGCACCGCGATGAGGGGCTCACCGTCCGGCGGCGCGACGGGTTGGTAGTCGCGCCACAGATAGGTCTCGAGTTGGAGCGTGACGCCCGCCAGCGTCGTCTGTTGGGGCGCGTTGTGGAGCTCGGAGGTGAGGGGAACGAGCGAGGGCGGGCCGACGGAACCGTCGCTCGCGCAAGCGCTCGCGAGGGTCCACGCCAGTGCGGTGAGAACCAGGCCCCGGTGGTCCATGCGGTCTAACATACCCTGGGTCGCCGCCGCAGGTCCCCTTTGGGTGAGCGTGGCGCCTCCCCTCTCACTCGAGCAGCAGCCCCGCGATGCGGCGCCCGGCGTACATGCCGACACCGGTGCCGACCATGCTGGCGATGAACGCCGTCATGATCCCGACCGGGGCGCCGAGCCACCAGCCGACCGCGCCCCCGAGGCTCGCTCCAAGAAACGTGAACAGCTTGGACACTGCTCCATATCTACTTACTCACCCCACGGGCCGCCACGCGGCAGTATCGGTGAATGAAAGCGTGCCTGATGGCGAAGATCGGCCAGCAAGCCAGCGACCAGGACGAGCTGCGGCTTAATTGATCGCGGGTTGGCTGCGCCCGCAATGGCGCCGCTGCCGCCTAAGCGGGCCGGTACACCCCCCACACTCCCCGCAACACGTCCGAAATCTCTCCTACGGTCGCTCGCGCCCGCACCGCATCGAGAATCGGCTCCATCAACGGGGCCGCGGGATCGCGCCCCGCCGCCTGCAGCGCCTCCAAAGTCCGCTGCACGCGTCCCGCCTCCCGCGTCCCGCGCTGCGCCGCGACGCGTCTGCGCTGCGCCAGCGCCAGCGCCGAATACTCCGGCGCCGGCACCGACGGGACGTCCTGCTCGTCCGCGTACTCGTTCACGCCGACGACTAGGCTCTCCCCCGATTCGATCGCCCGTTGGGCCTCGTACGCGCTGCGCGCGATCGCGTCCTGAAATCGCCCCTGCTCGACCGCCCGCGCCGCGCCACCCGTCCGCTCGATTTCCTCGAGCAAGCCCCGCGCCTCGCGCTCCACGCGATCCGTCAATGCCTCCACATACCAGCTCCCGCCCGCCGGGTCGACGGTCTCGGGAATCCCGGTCTCGTGCGCCAGAATCTGCTGCGTGCGGAGCGCCAGCGTGGCGCTTTGCTCCGTCGGCAAGGCCAACGCCTCGTCGTAGGCATTGGTATGCAAGGACTGCGTTCCCCCCAACACGGCCGCCAGCGCCTGGATCGCCACGCGCACCACGTTGTTTTCGGGCTGCTGTGCCGTGAGCGTCGAGCCCCCGGTCTGCGTGTGGAATCGCAGCCGACAGGCCGCGTCGTTGGCCTGAAACTGCTCCTTCATGAGACGGGCCCACAGACGTCGCGCCGCGCGGAACTTGGCGACTTCTTCGAACAAGTCGGTGAACGCGGCGAAGAAAAAGGACAGGCGCGGCGCGAACTGATTGAGGTCCAGTCCCACGGCCAGCGCCCGCCGCACGTACTCGAGGCCGTTCGCGAACGTGAACGCCACCTCCTGCGCCGCCGTCGCGCCCGCCTCCCGCATGTGATAGCCCGACACGGAGATCGGATTGACGCTCAGGCCCTCGATCGTGACGAACCGGCACACGTCGATCGCGAGGCGCAGCGACGGCTCGATCGGATAGATGTACGTGCCGCGCGCGATGAACTCCTTGAGGATGTCGTTCTGGACGGTGCCCTGCAGCTTGCCGCGCGGCACCCCTTGCTCCTCCCCCACCACCACGTACATCGCGAGCAGCACGGGCGCCGTCGCGTTGATGGTCATGGACGTGGACACACGATCGAGCGGAATGCCGTCGAACAGCCGCGCCAGATCGTCTACCGTGTCGATCGCCACTCCGGCGCGGCCCACCTCCCCCTCAGCCATGGGATGGTCCGAGTCGTACCCCATCTGTGTCGGGAGATCGAACGCGACCGACAACCCCGTCTGACCCGCCGCGAGCAAATGCTGGAACCGCGCGTTCGTCTCCTCCGCGGTCCCGAACCCGGCGTACTGTCGCATGGTCCACAGCTTGCCGCGATACATCGAGGGATGCACGCCCCGGGTGAAAGGAAACGCGCCCGGAGCGCCGAGCTCGCGCGCCGGCTCGGGGCGCCAGTCGTCGGGACCGTAGACCGGCTTGCGGTCGCTCACTTGACGCCCGCGGCGGCCTCGGCCGAGAGAATCCGCGCGGCGAACGCGACATCGTCCTTGCTGCCGATCACGAGCGGCGTCTTCTGATGCAGGCTCTCCGGCACGATGTCGAGCATGGGCCGGCAGCCGTCGGTCGCCCGGCCCCCCGCCTGCTCCACCACGAACGCGAGCGGCGCCGCCTCGTACAGCAAGCGCAGCTTGCCCTGGGGATAGTTGGTCGCGGCCGGATAGAGGAAGATGCCGCCGGAGATGAGATTGCGATGGAAATCGGCGACGAGGGACCCGATGTAGCGCGCGTTTTTCGGTTGGACCTTGCCCTCGCCGTTCTTGAACGCTGCGACCACGCGTTGCACCGACGGCGTCCAGCGGTTCCAGTTGCTCTCGTTCACGCTGTAGTACCGGCCGACCGGCGGTGTCCGGATGTCGGGGTGCGACAGGAGAAACTCGCCGATCGTGGGATCGAGGGTGAAGCCGTGCACGCCCTTCCCTGTGGTGTAGACCAACATCGTGCTCGAGCCGTACAGGATGTAACCCGCGGCGATCTGTTTCTTTCCCAGCTGAAGGCAGTCCGCCAGCCCCGCCGTGGTGTTCTTCTTGGTGACACGCTTATGGATCGAGAAGATGGTACCGATCGAGACGTTGACATCGATGTTCATGGACCCGTCGAGCGGGTCGTACAGCACGACGTACTTGCCCGCGGCTTTCCCCGGCGGCACCGGCACGGGCTCCGGGTCTTCTTCCGATGCGGTCACGCACACGCGCCCGGTGTGTTGGACGCTGTTGCGGACGGTCTCGTTCGCGAAGAGATCGAGCTTCTGCTGCAGATCGCCCGAGACGTTGACCGCACCGGCGGCCCCGAGGATATCCGAGAGCCCGGCGCGGCGCACGTGGCGCGAGATGATCTTGGCGGCGAGACACAGGTCGTACAGCAGGTTCGACAACTCCCCCGTGGCCTCCGGGTAGAGCCGCTCCTGCTCCATGATGAAGCGCTCAATCGTGATGACTTCTGACCCGTTCGCCATGCCCGTCCGTGGAAAAGGTGATCGTACCGTTCCGATCGGTCCGGAAAACCGTGACGCCGTGTCGCGCCAACCGCTCGAGGACCTCGGGGGCAGGGTGCCCGTAGTGGTTGTTCCGACCGACGCTGATCACGGCCTCGCGCGGCGCGAGCTCGTCCAGCCACTCGTCCGACGTCGCGGTCCTCGACCCGTGATGACCGACCTTCAAGAGGTCGACGCGCCCCACCTTCCCGGCCAGCCGGCCTTCCACCGGCAGCCCCGCGTCGGCCTGGAACAATGACCGACCTTCAAGAGGTCGACGCGCCCCACCTTCCCGGCCAGCCGGCCTTCCACCGGCAGCCCCGCGTCGGCCTGGAACAGGAGCCGGACCGCGCCGTACCGCACCCGCAGCACCACGCCGTGATCGTTCACATCGAGCGGCAGCCGGAGCCAGAGCGAATCGGGGCTCAGTACCTCGAGCACCACGCTGTCCACCTCGACCCGGTCTCCCGCCCGCGCCCCGTGCCACCGCGCGCCCGATGCCTCGACACCCGCGAGAAACTCGAGATACAGGGGCCGTCCCAACGGCTCCCCCGGCTCGAGCACGAGCTCCGGAGGGAACGCCTCGACGACCGCCGGCAGCCCGCCCAGATGGTCGGCGTCGCCATGGGTTGCCACCACCACGGCCACCCGCCCCACACCCTGGTCACGCAAGAAGGGGACCACCACCCGCCGCCCCGCATCACGCTCCGGCGTCCGTGGGCCGCCATCGATCACGATCCAGCGGCCGTTGGGCGTCCGGAGGGCCGCGGCGTCCCCTTGCCCTACATCGAGAAAATGTACCGTTAAACAACGACACGCGTCGAGGGAGACGACGTCACGAAACGACGTCGCGACGACAACCGTGGCACAAAACGCCAGGCGAGCCACCATCAGCCACGGGCGGCGCGGGGAATTCCACAGCCACCACGCAGCGGCGGCCACCGCAGCCCACAACAGCGCCGCTTGCCACCCCGCGACCATCACGATGTGACCGCCCGGCACGAGGGCGGCGCCGTGGGCGACGAGGTCGAGCAGCGCCAGGCCCAGTCCCGCGCCGGCGGCGATCAGGTGCGCCAACCCCGAGCCAAGCCACGAGAGTGCCAGCGCCATCACGAGACCCGGCACGGCGACGCCGGCGAGCGGGATCGCGATGAGATTGGCCAGCACACCGATCGGCGCCACGGTACCGAAGGCGAACGCGCTGATCGGCGCGGTGACGAGCGTGGCGACGAGCGCTGACGCGGCGAGCCGCGCGAGGCGCGGCGCTCGAGCGAAGGCGCGGCCGGCCCAGACCACGGCGCCCACGCCCGCAATCGACAGCCACGCGCCCACCGACTGCAGGGCCCATGGGTCCTGCACCAGCACGCCGAGCGCCGCGAGCGCCACCACGCCGCGCGGCGCGACCACGCGCTCGCGCAGGCGCGCGACGTCCGCCAATACCAGCATCGCGCCGGCCCGGACGGCGGGCGCCGGGAAGCCGAGCACCCAGAGGTAGCCGAGCAGCAGGACGGCCGTCGCGCCGGAGCGGGCGCGCGCCGCGAGGTGCAGTTTGCCGAGAATGAGGGCGAGCCAGGCGGCCATGAACCCAACGTGCAGCCCGGAGATGGAGAGGAGGTGCGCGAGACCCGATCGCACGTAGCGCTCGCGGATATCGGAATCGAGTCTCGCGTTGGGGGCGAACACGAGCGCGTTCACGATCGGCGCTCGTGTGCCGAAGAGCTCCGTGCTGCGCGCGGCGAGCGCATCGCGCAGGGCGCCGCGCCCGTGCGGCACCAGATCGAGCGCGCGCGTCCGCCTCACGACCAGCACGCTCCCGGTCCACTTCCCTGCCACCACCCACGTCGTGCCGCCGCGGGCGCCGGTGCCTTCCGGCCAGCGCAACCGCACCGACCCGGCGCACGCTCCGGGGAGGACATCGGCATCCACGATCCCGCCCTGCGGCGGCGCGGGATCCGCGAGCCGTACGATCACGGCGCGGGTGCGCCCCTCCCCGGCGTTTTCCCCGGCCGCCCACCGGCCGGTACACGTAGCCTCCCGCTCCCGGACCGCCGCCGTACCCCAGAGCAGGCCCGCCACTCCCATGATCCCGACCGCTGCGCCGAGCGGTGCGCGCGCGGCAAGGCAAGCCGCCGCCGCGATCAGGGGCAACGCCACGCCCCACAACGCCGCACCCGCGAACACGAAGGGGTCGAGCCCCGCCCACAGGCCGACCCCGAACGCTACGGTGAGAAAGAGAATTGGCGGCCGCATCTCGGGCCGCCTAGCGGATCAGATCAACTGCACCGGCTTCGCCCCGCAGCGCGGCGCGAGCCCCACCTTGCCGAACCCCTCGAGCAGCGCCACGTCCAGCTTGGCCTTTTCCTGATCGCTGTCGAGTCGCAGCTCGACCAACACTTCGCCCTGTGGCGTCGATACGTAGCTCGGCGCGAGGCGGTTGAGCGCGAACACGAGGACGTCGCCGCGGCACGTGTCGCAGCCGCAGAACCGGGGCAGCTGGGGACGCAGCTTCGCGTACTCCCGCTGTACCACCTCGAACGTCACGTTCGTCACCCCACGACGGCGAGCCCCTTCCCCACCCGCCCGAGCGCCACGGCCGTGAAGGTCGACCCGGTCGTGCCCGTGAAGCGGACGTCGCGATACCCACCGATCCAGGCGTCGGGGCCCGGGATGAGCGCCACCTTGTTGGTGCGGGTGCGGCCCTGCAGCAGCTCCCCCCGCTTGGCGCGCCCCTCGACCAGCACTTCGTGTGTGCTGCCCACCAGGACGACGTTGCGGCGGCGCGCGAGGGCCCGCACCGCGCCGACCAGGCGCTCGAGGCGTTCTCCCGCCACCGCGTCGGGCACGGCATCCTTGAGCCGCGTCGCCGGCGTGCCCTCGCGCGGTGAGTACTTGAAGGTGTACGCGTCGTCGAACCCCACCAGCTCGACGAGCGACAGGGTCTCCTGGAAATCTGCTTCGGTCTCGCCCGGAAACCCGACGATGATATCGGTCGTGAGGGCCATGCCGGGGACGGCGCCGCGCAGCGCGGCGACGACCTCGAGATAGCGGTCCCGATCGTAGCGTCGGAGCATCCGCTTGAGGACGCGCGACGACCCGCTTTGCACCGGGAGGTGGACGTGCTCGCACACGGCGGGCGTCTCCGCCATGGCGGCGACCACGCCGTCGGTGAAATCCGTGGGATACGGAGACGTGAACCGCAGCCGGCGCACGCCCGGAATTCCCCCCACGGCCCGCAACAGGTCGGCGAAATCATGCGTGCCGTCGTCGTAGCTGTTGACCGTCTGGCCAAGGAGCGTCACCTCGGTGGTGCCGCTCGAGGCGAGGTCCGTCACCTCGCGCACCACGTCCTCCAACCTGCGGCTCCGCTCCGGCCCCCGCGTCATCGGAACGATGCAGAACGTGCACCGATAATCGCAGCCACGCTGCACCGTCACGAACGCCGATGCGGCGCCTCCCCGCGCCGGCGCGATGTCTTCGTAGTGCTCCCAACGCTTGAAGACGACTTCGGTCGTCCGCTCTCCGGCGCGCGCCCGGGCGATCAGCTCGGGCAGCCTGCGGTAGCCGTCCGGGCCGACCACCAGGTCGACCTGCGGGACCCGGTCGAGCAGGCGGGGCCCGAGCCGCTGCGCCATGCAGCCCACCACCCCCAACACGCTGCCTGGTCGCTTGAGGCGCTTCAGCTCGCCCATGCGCGACAGCACCTTTTGCTCCGCATGGTCGCGTACGGCACACGTGTTCACCAGTACGACGTCGGCCTGCGCCGGATCGTCCATGCGCACGTAGCCCTCGCGTCCCAACACGCCGAGCATCAGCTCGGAGTCCGAGACGTTCATCTGGCAGCCGTAGGTCTCGATGTAGATGCCCGGCATGGTCAGGAAACCGTCACCTCGAAGCGGGGGCGACCATTCCAATCCTGCGCGGGAAGATAGACCGAAAGGTAGTCCTCCGTCAGCACCTCCACTTTGCCCTCCCCCCGGCCGCACACGACGCCGTCGGCGCGCTGCCCCAGTCGCCGTACCCGGTGGGCTCGGGCCTTCGCTTCCCCGCGCTCGCGTAGCTCGCGCGCGCGCTCGCGGATGATCCCGGGTGGCACACGCTCGCCCAATCGCCCCGCCGCCGCGCCGGGACGCTCGCTGTAGGGGAAGACGTGCAGGTAGGTGAACGGCAGGGCGTCCACCAGCGCGATCGTCTGGCGGTGCTCGGCGTCGCTCTCACCGGGAAATCCCGCGATGATGTCCGCGCCGAGTCCGAACACGGGCAACCGCTCCGCGAGCCAATCGAGCCGGGCGCGGTACGACTCGGCGGTGTACCAGTGGCGGCCCATCCGTTTGAGGATGCGATTCGCCCCGGATTGCAGCGGCGCGTGGAGATGGGCTGCGAGGTGCGCGGGGGCTTCGATCAGCAGACGCGCGATCGTGTCGTCGACTTCGGTGGCCTCGATCGACGACAGACGGAAGCGGACCTGGGGGACGGCGGAGATCAGGGCTGCGAGGAGGTCCCCGAGGGTCGACTGACCCCGGGCGCGAGCCCGGGGATCACCCACACCCGATGTGCCAGGTTCCGTCTCAACCCCGAACTTGCGTCCGGGGTCAGTGAACCGGTCTTGCCCGTAGGTCCCGATATGGATGCCGGTGAGCACCACTTCGGCATGGTGATTCGCCAGCTCCCGGGCTTCGCTCACCAGCTCGGGAATCCCGCGCGACCGGTTCGCCCCCCGTGCGACGGTGGTCGCACAGAAGGTGCAGTGCTCGTCGCACCCGTCCTGGATCTTGAGCAGGCCCCTGTTCCTCAACCCCTGCTTGTGTAGGGGCACAGCATGCTGCGCCCCTACCTTGCCGGCAGGTGACGATAACCCGGCTGCCCGGAGCACGCGCGCCGGCTCCGCTCCGCCCACCACGGCGCGCACCGACGGCAGGCCCGCAATGCGACCGTTGTCGAGCGCGGCGGCGCAACCCATTACCACCGTTTCCAGACGGCCGTTCTGTCGCGCGAGCCGGCGCACCAGACGCCCCAGCTTCGCCTCGCTCTCGTGGGTCACCGTGCAGGAATTCACCACCGCGAGGTCCGCGGCGGCCGGATCGTCCACCACGACGACGCCCTGGTCCGCGAACGCCTGACGCACGAGCGCGGTGTCGTACTGGTTGGCTTTACAGCCGAACGTATGGAAGTAGACGTTCACGGCCGCACGGTCAGCCCCACGAGCACGGTCCACACGCGCTCGGTGAGGATCCCCCCGCGACGCTCCAGCCGCTCGACGCCCAGGTCGATGAGCGCCCGGCCCTGGGCGAACGCCCGACCCGTTCCCGCCGACGCCGCGAACTCCGTCGGCGCCTTGGTCCCCGGCCCGAACGGCAGCTGGCCGCCACGCACCCCCAGACGGATCGGCATGCGGCCGGAGCCGAACTCGGCTCCCGCGGACCAGCTCCACGTATCGAACGCGCCCGGACCGGCGTTCGACCAGGAGCGCCACGCCGCCGACCCGGCGAACCGGACGCGGGGGCTCGGGGCAAGGAGCAACCCCGCGCCCGCCATGCGCGGCAGATCGGTCAACGCGATCGTCGAGTCGCCTACCTGAGCGCGCAGCCGGTTGTCCGCGCGCGCCCAACCAGCGATGGTCAGCCCCGGGGCCACGCCGATGAGCACGCTCCCCGACACGCCGAACCCGTCGTAGCGCACCTCGGCGACTTGCCCCACCGCGTGGAAGGTCGAGTCGTCGAACCGCCGCTCGGCCGTCATACGGGTCGAGCCCCCCAGGATATGGATCCCGGCGCCGATCGCGAGGCGGCGCGACAACCGGCTGGCCGCCGCCAGGCGGATGTCCCCGACACTCCCGTCGCTCGTGATCTCGTCCCTGTAACGCTCGAGCTCGCCGCGCAACACGGTGGAGTCGCGCAGCGTCACGTCCCAGGACCGGTCGAGGTAGGTCGTGAACCCGCCCGAGATCACGAGTCGCGGCGCCACCCGGCCCGCGACCCCCATGAGCGGGAAGCGCGTGGCGCGGAGCTTGGTGATCGTGTCGCCGAGCTGAGCGTCGCGATGCGACGTGCCGCCCGCCGCGGTCGCCGTGAGCTGACTGATGTCGGCGAGCGGCGCTTCCATGAGCGGCGACAATGCGTCGAACGGAGCGAACGCGCCCCCGCTGGAGCGCGACCTCACCGACTCCCACCTACCCGGCGTGCCGAGCCCGCGAATGCCGAACTGCGAATCTTGGGCGGTCAGACGGTCCGGCGGACTGGCGGTCAAGAACACCGCTGCGACGACCGCCGTCCCTACCGCCCGACCGCCCGACCGCCTGACCGCCGCTCTCATGGCACCCCGAACGGGAATTGCTTCACGTACGTGATCTGCAAGGTCGGGCGGAGCGCTGCCTTGGACGGATAGAAGCGGATCTCGCCGAAGTACTGCGCTTCCGCCCGCGACCGCAACAGGAACACGGTCGGGTGAGTCGTATCCGCAGCCCAGAGCTGCAGCATGCTCGTCACCTCGATCTTGATCGTGTCGGTCGCTCCCGGGTGGATGACGATCGGGTCATCGAGTCGCGCGTCGATCGGAGACTTGCGCCCGAAGTCGGCGAGTACCGTGCGTGCCTCCATCACGAACGAGTCGGCGGGCGCCCCGCGGGCCGCGACGGCGGGCACGAGAAAGAGCGTGCCGCGGATGATCTGGGACGAATCCCTGATGAACTTGGGGAACGCAACGCGCAACAGGCTGCGTGCCGACGGCACGCCGCCCACGGCGAGCGTCGAGTCGAGCGGCGCTGGCGGCGGAGCGAACACGAAGTTTGCGAGCGTCGTGCCGAGGATACCCGGCTTACGCGCGACCGGCATCCCCAACGAGTCCACGCGGAGGTACCACTGCAGCACCGGTCCGACGGAGCCCTTGCCGAATGCGATGCTGGCCAGCGTGTCGGCGGCGATCCGAATGCCGTATGCCACCGCGCCCGAATCCGACGTCCCGTCGTAGCGCGCCGCCGCCGCATCGAACTTGAGCGACAGCAGCCAGCGGTGGTTGACCGTGTCCACCACGACGCTGTCGCCCGTCAATGGATCCTTCTGCCCCGGCTGCGCGAGCAGCGCATCGATGTTGACGATCTTGACCGTGTCGGTGAACTGGCCTGCCAGGGAGTCGAACGTCGTGGTAGTATCGATCGTGGTGGGCAACCGGTAGAACTGGAGCCGGAGGTTGTGTGTCGCCGTATCGCGCCGCACGATGTACAGTTGCAGCCGCGCGGAGTCGGCGTCGATGATCTGACCGGTGTCGACGCTCGAGACCGGGAGGCGGGGGCCGAAGCCGTTGAAGCGGAAGATCGGCCGGCCGTCCAGCGTGCCCGTGGTGTCCGAGAGAAATGCCGCGAGCATCACCGGGGACTGGTAGGAGACCACATAGCCGCGGTACGACGAGTCTCGGTTGATGCTGGTCGTGAGGAGCGTGTCGACGACGGTGATCTGGCCCGAGGGACAAAAGTCGGGGCAATGTCCCGGCGCCGTCAGCCGCTCCACGCACGCCGCAGCGAGCAGGACGGCGCCAACGAGCGCGAGCCGGCGCCGCGTCACTTGGTGAGCGTCGCTTTCGCGAATGCGTCGGGCAGGAGGTCGCGCAGCACCCAGCGTCGCTCGGTCTTCGGCCCCACCGCGATCACCTGGAGGTCGAGTCCGAACTCGGCGAGCAGCTGGCGACACGCTCCGCACGGCGACGCCGGCGGGTCCACGTCCGTGGCCACGACGATGCGGCTGAACCCCCGCGCGCCGTCCGCGACCGCGGCCCCGATCGCCATCCGCTCCGCGCAAATCGTGAGACCGTAGGACGCGCTCTCGACGTTCGCCCCGACGAACACGCGGCCGTCGGCCGCCTCGAGCGCCGCGCCCACCCGGAATTTGCTGTACGGACAGTAGGCGTTCTTCTGCACGTCGCGCGCGCGGCGCACCAGCTCGGCGCTCACGACCAGATCCCCGCGAGGAACGACGTCCCCGCCGCCAGCGGGGGCGCCACACCGAAGTACTCGGCGACGGTCGCGCCCATGTCCGCGAATGTGCTCCGCTCGCCCAGCGCCGCCGGCCGCACCCGCGGGCCCAACGCCAGGATCGGCACGGCCTCGCGGGAGTGGTCGGTCGAGGGCGTGGTCGGGTCGTTCCCGTGGTCGGCGGTGAGAATGATCAGGTCGTCTCCCTTGACGCGGGCTTCGAGCCGGGGAATCCAAGCGTCGAGCTGTTGCAATCCCTCATGAAACCCCGGGACGTCGTTCCGGTGCCCCCAGGTCTGGTCGAACTCGATGACGTTCACGAAGATGAACCCCGCCCCCTTGTCCTCAAGCGCCCGCTCGATCAGGCGGTAGGCGTCCGCATTGGTCGGCGTATGCTCGCTCGCGATGTTCCGCCCCGCGAACAGGTCGTCAACCTTGCCGATCCCCACCCGCGGCACCCCCGCCGCCGCGAGCCGGTCGAGCAGCGTGGTCCCCACGGGCTCGATCGAGAAATCCCTGCGACGCGGCGTGCGCTCGTACGCCCCGGGCTTCCCGGTGAAGGGCCGCGCGATCACGCGGCTCACCGCGTGCTCGCCTAGGAGCAAGTCGCGCGCGATCGCACACGCCCGGTAGAGCTCGTCCAGGGCGACCGTCTCCTCGTGAGCCGCCACCTGGAAGACCGAGTCGGCCGACGTGTAGACGATCCACTTCCCGGTGCGCTGATGCTCCGCCCCCAGCTCGGCGATGATCTCGGTGCCTGAGGCGGCCTTGTTGCCCAAGTACCCGCGACCCGTGCGTCGCGCGAAGTCGTCCAGCAGGGACGGCGGGAAGCCGTGGGGGTACGTGCGAAACGGCCGCTCGAGTATCACCCCGCAGATCTCCCAGTGTCCGGTGGTCGAGTCTTTCCCCTGCGACGTGGGGAGCGCCACTCCATGTGCCGCGGTGGGCCTGACCCCGGGCGCCAGCCCGGGGATGGGTCGACACCTCCCCAAGCCGAGCCGTTCCAGGTTCGGTAGCCGCACCCCGCCTACCGCACGCGCCACGTTCCCGAGCGTGTCCGATCCCACGTCGCCGTAGGCGGCCTGGTCCGGGCAGGGACCGATGCCCAGCCCGTCGAGCACGATGATCGCCGCGCGCTTCAATCGTAGATACGCGGCAGCCGCGGCCCGAATGAGGTCAGGACGGCGCGCTGTAGCTCGCCGCTCCAGGTGGCGAGCTCGTCCAGCGTGATGCGCCCGCCCGCTTTTGCCTCGCCCAAGAGCGTCGCCACGTCCCCCACCTGCACCGGGTGATCACCCGTCTCCACCATCGTCAGGTCCATCGTCACGGCACCGACGATGGGACAGCGCCGGCCCGCGAGCAGCGCTGCGCCCCGCCCCGAGAGCCCCACCGCACGTCGCACACCGTCGGCGTAACCGATGCCGAGCGTCGCCACGGTCGTTCCCCGTGTGGCGCGCCACAGCGCGTTGTAGCTCACGCTCTCGCCCGCGGCCACGCGCCGCACCGCGAGCACCCGCGCGCGCACGCTCACGACCGCCCTCGGCTCGGGGAATCCCTCGCCCGGCGAGCCCCCGTAGAGGAACACCCCGGGGCGCACCAGGTCGAACGCGAAGCGTCGGTCGGTCAGCGCCGCGGCGCTGTTCGCCACGTGCAGCAGCGCCGGACGGCGTTTGAGCCGCGCCACGGCGCGCTCGAACCGCGTGAGCTGCTCCTCGACCGAGCCGTCCCGCCGGTCGGCGGAGTGGAACTGGGTGTAGCAGCCCTCGAGGTGCGGCGTGTTCGCGGCGTCGCGCACCGCGTCGATCTCGTCCCAGCGGACGCCCGAGCGGCCCATCCCGGTGTCGATCTCCAGGTGAAAAGGGCGCTCGCCGCGCGCGGTCCACTCGGTGATCGCCTTCGCGTCGCCCAGCACCGGCGTGAGCCGGAAGCGGTCGAGCTCGTCGAACAATCCCAGGTGTCCCGGCATGAAGACGACCACGGGGCGGGTGATGCCGGCCGCGCGCAGCTCGGCCCCTTCATCGACCGTCGCGACCCCGTAGCCCCAGGGATCGACCGCTTCCAAGGCCTTAGACACAGGGACGGCTCCCACCCCGTAGGCATTCGCCTTCACCACCGGGAGGAGCCGTGTGCCGGCGACCCGAGCCACCGTGCGGGCGTTCTCGACGACGGCGGCGAGGTTCACCTCGATCCACGCACGCGGAGGGGCCTGACGCCCGCGGATTGACCCGTTCACAGGCGCGCGTATGATACCCCGCGTGATGGCTAAATGCAAGACGATGAAGCGGTTGGACGCGCGCGCGATTATCGTTTACGAATGCCCAAACAACCACCTCGAAAATCCGCGCGCGGCGACGGGGCGCTCGCCCGCGCTCTCGCGCTCGTCCGCGATCTGCGCACGCGTTGCCCCTGGGACCGCGCTCAGACGCGCGAGACGTTGCGCCCCTACTTGGTCGAAGAAGCCCTGGAGCTCGATCAGGCGCTCAGGCACGGCGAGCCCGCCGCGTTGCGCGACGAGCTGGGTGACCTGCTGTTGCACCTCGCGTTTCAAATCGTGGTCGGGGAGGAGAAACGCGAGTTCGACGCCGAAACGGTCACCCGTGCCCTCGAAGAAAAGATGTGGCGGCGGCATCCGAAGCTGTTCGGCGACTCGCAGACGTCGGATCATGAGGGGTGGGAGAAGGTGAAGCGCAGGGAGCGGGGAGCGGGGAGCAGGACGCTCCGAGGCTTGCCACCTTCCCTCCCCCCACTGCTGATGGCGTATCGACTTCAAGAACGTGCGGCCGGCGTGGGCTTCGACTGGCCGGACGCCCGAGGTCCGCTCGAGAAAGTAAGGGAAGAGCTCACCGAGGTCGAACGTGCAACGGGCAACGGGCAACGTGGAACGATCGAGGAGGAGCTCGGCGATCTTCTCTTTGCCGTCGTCAACCTCGCGCGTAAACTGGCGATCGACCCCCGCGCGGCGCTCGAGCGGGCGAACGACAAATTCCAGCGACGGTTCGAGGCTGTCGAGCGGCTCGCCGGGCAGCGCGGCGTGGACATCGGCCACGCTGGACTCGACGAGCTCGACAAACTGTGGGACGAGGTGAAGGCTCAGTCCTTGTAGGGATCGAACTCCTCGGCCCCCGCCATCACCACGACGAGCGGATGCAGAACCTGCAGCACCTCCACGGTCGGCCCCTGCGCCGCGAGGACCTCGGGTAGCCGGCGGTAGACGTGAGGGCTTTCGTCCGCGCCGCCGCCGCGCAGCACGACGCCCTTCTGCGCCACCCACTCGAGCATCATCTCACGCGAAATGGCGCCGGGCTTCGTGACCTTGCCACGGCGCGTGCGCTTCCCCGCCGCGGCCGTGCGGCTCATCACCCGACCCGCGCCGTGCACCGTCGAGTACAGCGCGCGCGCCTGCAGGTCCCGCACCTCGGCCGAGTCCGACGCGACGCCCTGGATGATCACGGCGTCGTCACCCATGGAGCCTCCCACGAACCCTTTCTGGCCAGGAAAGGCCGGCGTCGCACCCTTGCGCACGACATAGAAGGGCTCGCCGCCGTGCTCCTCACGCCAGGCGAAGTTGTGATGGTTGTGAACCAGCTCCTGCTCCCGCCCGCCGAGCAACTCGACCACTTTGCGCGCGACCCACTCGCGCCCGGCGTAGGCGTAGCGTCCGGCCAGGTTCATGAGCTGCCAGTAGGCGTCCCCCACCGGGCTCGTGACGTCGAGCAAGGTCTCGCGCTCCGGCACGCGCTCGCCCCACGCGCGGTTCTGCCCGAGCGCAAGAAAGCCGTGCGCTACGCCGAACCCGAACCCGCGCGAGCCGAAGTGCACGCCGACCCAGATGCGGTCGGCGTCGTCGGCGAACACATCCACGTAGTGGTTCCCGCTGCCGACCGTGCCGAGCTGGCTCCGCGCCTTGGCGCGCAGCCGGTCGCGCTCGTGGCGGTCCGGCACGGCTTCCCACGCCGGATCCTCGAAGAGCGGGTGGTCCGTGGGCGCGTCGTCGGCCTGGTTCTTCCGCCCCACGCCGAACGAGATCGCCTCCTGAATCCCGTCGGCCAGCTCACGCAGGTGCGGCGCCACCTGGGCCCGGGTCAGGTCGGTACGGATCGCGGCGTTGCCGCACGCAATGTCGAACCCCACACCCACCACCGACACGCGGTTGCGGTAGGCGGCCACGCCACCGATGGGCATGACGTAGCCCAGGTGGCCATCCGCCATCAGCGCGGCGCGGTCGGCTCGGCTCGCCACGTCGTGCAGCTGCTCGAGCGTCTTGGGCTCGTGCGTTCCGAAGATCTGAGGCTCGGTCACGCGTCCTCCGCCTTGATAAACATACGTCGGAGGTTGGTGGAGGTCGGTGAAGGTTGGTGGAGGATGGTGGAGGACTAGTCCACAACCTCGAACTTTCCTAGGCACACCTCGAGCTCGCACAGCTCCGCGAGCCGCGTGTCGAGCTCCTCGTACTCTCGCTCGAACCGCGTGTTGAAATCCTCGTACGCCTCCCGCGAATCCCAGCGGTCGACGGTCCAATAAAACGCACCAGTCGAAGCCTCGGCTTCAGGCTCGGCGTCGTCGCCCGTTCCCCGGAGCAGCTCCGCGCCGCGGAAGGCCGGTGCCCGCTGAAAGAACCGCGCCCAGTCACCATCCGGACCGTAGGCGCGCTCGAAGTCCTTTGCCCGCGCCGCCGCCACCTGGAACTCCCACACGATCACGTACATCCGGTGCTCACGGCCACAGCTTGTAGAGCGTCCGCGGAAACGCGATCGCCTCGCGGATGTGGGGGATACCGCAGATCCACGCCACCGTGCGCTCCACGCCAAGGCCGAACCCCGCGTGCACGAACGTGCCGTATTTCCGGAGATCCAGGTACCAGCTGTACGCGTCTTCCGGCAGCTGCTCCGCGCGGATGCGGGCGAGCAGCTTGTCGTAGTCGTCCTCGCGCTGGCTACCGCCGATGATTTCGCCGTACCCCTCCGGAGCGAGCATGTCGTTGTTGAGGACGGTGCGGGGGTCGGCGGGGTTTTCCTTCATATAGAAGGCCTTCACCGCCTTGGGGTAGTTGAACACCATCACCGGGCGGTCGTACTGCTTCGCGAGCAGTGTCTCCGCCTCGCCCCCCAAATCCTGCCCCCACTCGATGTCGCTGCCGAGCGCCTTCAGTTTCGCCACGGCGTCCGCGTACGAGATGCGGGGGAATGGCGGCCGGACCGTCTCGAGCGGTTTGACGTCGCGCTCGAGCTCGGCGAGCTCACTGTTCCGACGCTCGAGTGCCCGCGTGACGATGTAGGAAACGAACTCCTCCTGCAGCCGCATGTTGGCATCCGAGTCGTTCCACGCCACTTCGGGCTCGACCATCCAGAACTCGGTCAGGTGGCGCCGGGTCTTCGATTTTTCCGCTCGAAACGTCGGTCCGAAGCAGTAGACCTTGCCGAGCGCCGCCGCCGCGGCTTCGACGTACAGCTGTCCCGTTTGGGCGAGGTAGGCTTTCCCGAGGTCGAAATACTCGGTGGCGAACAGCGTCCCGGCGTGCTCGCCGATCGCCCCGCTGAGGATCGGCGTATCCACGAGGGTGAAGTGCCGCTCGTAGAAGAAGTCGCGGATCGCCTGGACGACCTCGTGGCGCACCCGTGCGATCGCCACCTGGCGCCGGCTCCGGAGCCACAGGTGGCGGTGCTCGAACAGGAACGCGGTGCCGTGCTCTTTCGGCGTGATCGGGAAGTCGTGGCTCGGCCCGAGGATCCGCAGGTCCGTGGCGGTGAGCTCCACGCCACCGGGGGCGCGCGCATCGGCGCGCACCGTGCCCGTCACCTCCACCGATGTCTCCTGTGTGAGCCCGCCGAACGCCTCCCACGCCGCCTCCGGCACGTCTTTCTTCGAGAGCACGACCTGCAGGTATCCGGTGCCGTCGCGCAGCATCACGAACCCGATCTTCCCCGACGAGCGCGTGGTCATCACCCAACCGCGCGTGATCACGGTCTGGCCTGCCAGCGGCGGCAGGTCCTCGATACGATGGAAGGAGGGCATGGGGGCGGTAGACTAGCGGTGAAACGCGGAACGCGGAAGTGGGAACGCGGAACTGAAATGCCTGTTCCGACTTCCGCGTTCCACGTTCCGCGTTCCCGTCACCCCACCCGGAACAGCTCAAACCCCCGCTCATAGCGCTGCACGATCCGCTCGCGATACGCCGCGTGCTGCGGCTGCGCGAGCGCCGGGTCCCGCGCGATGACCTCGCCCGCCGCGCGCCGGGCAGCCTCGAGCAGCGGCAGGTCGGTTGCGAAGTTCGCGTAGCGCAGCGGTACCCCGCCGGACTGTCGAGCGCCCGCCAGCTCACCCATGCCCCGCTCCTGCAGATCGAGCTCGGCGATCTTGAACCCGTCGCTGGTCTCCGCGAACGCCTGCAGTCGCGGCGCGGCATCTGGAATGTCGGACAGGAGAATGCAGTGGCTCGCCGCCGCGCCCCGCCCCACCCGTCCCCGCAGCTGGTGCAGCTGCGCCAGCCCGAATCGCTCGGCGTGCTCGATCAGCATCACCGTCGCGTTCGCCACGTCGATCCCGACTTCGATGACGCTCGTTGCGACGAGGACGTGCACCGCGTTGTCACGGAACGCCCGCATCGTCGCGTCGCGCTCCTCCGCCTTGAGCCGCCCGTGCACCAGGCCGACCTCGAGCTCCGGAAACACCTTGGCCAGACGCTCCGCCATCACGGTCGCAGCCTTCAGGTCGGCCCGCTCCGATTCGTCGATCACCGGATAGATCACGTATGCCTGCCGGCCGGCCACGCACTCCGCCCGGATGAAGTCGTAGATCTTCTGGCGCGCCGCCTCGGTGCGAAGCGCCGTCTTCACCGTCCCGCGGCCCGGGGGACGCTCGCGCAGCTGGGTCACGTCCAGGTCGCCGTACAGCGTGAGCGCGAGGGAGCGCGGGATGGGCGTGGCGGTAAGTAGTAGCACGTCGGGCGCGTCGCCCTTCTCGACCAGCGCCGCCCGTTGCTCCACACCGAAGCGGTGCTGCTCGTCGATCACGGCGAGGCCGAGCCGCTGGAACTTCACCGCCTCCTGGATGAGCGCGTGGGTCCCCACCACCAGGCGCGACGCGCCCGCCGCGATGCGCTCGCGCGCCGCCACCTTCTCCGCCGCCGCGAGCCGCCCGATCAGCAGGTCGGGCTTGAGCGCGAGCGGCTCCAGCAGGCGGGTGAGGGTCGCGAGGTGCTGCTCCGCGAGGAGCTCCGTCGGCGCCATGATCGCCGCCTGGTAGTCGTTCTCGACGGCGAGCAGCATCGCGAACAGGGCGACCACGGTTTTCCCGGTCCCGACATCGCCCATCAGCAAGCGATGCATCCGGAGCGGCGCGAGCATGTCGTCGGTGATCTCGCGAATCGCCTGCCGCTGGTCCCCGGTCAGCTCGAACGGCAGATGCGTCTTGAGCTTGGTGGTGAGCGCTTTCTTCAAGGCGAAGCTGATCCCCGCGCGCGCCCGTTTGGCGAGTGCGCGGGCACGCGCCTGCACCAGCTGCTGGTCGAACAGCTCGTCGAACGCGAGCCGGCGGCGGCCCGCCTCGGCGTCGGCCGGCGTCGCCGGCCGGTGCACCGCCGCGAGCGCGGCCCCGAGCTCCGGAAGACCCACGGCGGCGCGCAGGCTCTTGGGATGCGGGTCCGCCACCAGGGCGAGTAGCGCATCCAGGTGCTGGTGGATCAGACCGCGGATCTGCCGATGGGTGAGACCTTCGGTGGCGGGATAGACCGGCAGCACGAGGCCGCGCTCGGGGCCCGGCTCCCCTTCGTCCGCGAGAATCACGAACTCGCGCGGCACGAGCTGGCGGCCGTGATAGTAGCGCACCGGCCCGGTGACGAGCAGCAGCTGGCCTTTCCTGATCTGGCGCTCGAGGAACGGCTGACCCGGCCAGGCACACTCGAGCGGGCCACCGCCGCTGTCGTCGCGGAGGACCGCCCGGAATACCCGGAGTCCCTTGCGGGTGGGGAGCACCCCCGTGCTCACGACGCGGCCGACGCACGTCGCCTCTTGGCCCACCTGCACCTTGTGCAGGGGCGTGACCGTCGTGGCGTCGAGATACCGATGGGGGGCGTGGTACAACAGGTCCCCGACGCTCCGGATACCGAGCCGTGCGAGCGCCTCCGCACGCTTCGGCCCCACGCCCTTCAGGTACTTCACCGATGTTCTGAGCTGGAGGGTCACCCGCCGATGAGCCTCCGCGCGAACCGTTCCGCGGCGAACACCTCGAGATCGCCGAGGCCCTCTCCCGTGCCGAGAAAGCGGATCGGGACTTGCACCGCGCGCTCGAGCGCCACCACGCTCCCGCCCTTCGCGGTGCCGTCGAGCTTCGTCACGATCAGCCCGGTGAGCGGCACCGCGGCCGCGAAGGCGCGGGCCTGGTGCACCGCGTTCTGTCCCACCGTGGCGTCGAGCACCAGGAACGACTCGTGCGGCGCGCCCGGCTGCTGCCTGGCAGCGACGCGCACCACTTTTTTCAACTCCTCGAGCAGGCGCTCTTCCGTGTGGAGCCGCCCGGCGGTATCCACGAGCACCGTGTCGATGCCGCCCCCCCGGGCGCGCGCCGCCGCGATCGCGTCGAACGCCACCGCCGCGGGATCTTTCGTCCCAGTGATGCACGGCACGCCGAGCCGGTCCGCCCAGACCTGCAGCTGCTCGGCGGCGCCGGCGCGAAACGTGTCGGCCGCGGCGAACAGCACCGACCGACCCTCGTGCGCGAGCCGGGCGCCGAGCTTCGCCACCGCCGTCGTCTTGCCAACGCCGTTTACGCCGAAGACCAGGATTACGGTCGGCGGCGCCGGCGCCCGGGCGAGCGCGCCCGGCGCGACGCTCGGGGCCGCCGGCGTGAGCGCCCCGATCACGGCGCGCTCGAGCGCCGCCCGAAAGTCGTGATCGCCATCCTTCGCGCCGGAGACTCGATCGAGGATTTCCTGCGTCGCCTCCACCCCGAAATCCGCCTCGAGCAGGATCCGCTCGGCGTCGGTCCGCTCGCGCCCGCGCTCGCCTCGCCCGAACACGCGCGCCAGCCGCTCCCACAGGACCCCCCCCATCAGGGCAACCCCTCGCGCCGTCGCCATGCCCACTCGGCTACCAACGCAGCGATCACCACGACAAACAGCCACCACCGGTCCCGCAGGGCCACGCTCGTGAGCCGTACTCCCGGCGTACCGGATTGAGGCACCAGTATCGGAACCGCCGGCCGCCATTCATCCGAGTATGTCTCCACCGCGACGACGCCGCGCTCGGCTCCCCCACCGTGGCTCGCCGCGTAGCGGTACACGCCCGGCGGCAGGCGCAGCTCAGCCCGGCCGCCGGCGTCGAACCGCAGCGTGTCGATGCGATGCCCCGGGTCCGTCGCCAGTGACACCACGACATCACTCGGCTCGCCTTTTCCCGTCCAGCGCCACTGGAGCGGTATCCCGTTCGGCGTCTCGTACGTCACCGGCGCGAACCGCTCCCTGCTCCCCGCTCCCTGCTCCAACAGCCAATCCACGAGTCCGGCCACCAAAGCCCGATACCCCTCGGCGCTCGCACCGCCGCGGAAAGCCCAGCGGTAGAGTCCCCCGGCCGCGATCACTGCGCGGCGCGCCCCCGCGCGCTCGGACAGCGCCACCATCGGGCGTGCCGGGCCGCGCCGCGCGAGGCGCGCCGCCAGCGCGATCGTAGTCGAGCTGTCGGGCGCGAGCTCCACCAGGGATGTCGCGGGCGGCAGTGAGTCCCACGCGACGCCGGCGAGCGCGCCCGTGAGCGGCGAAGGCCCCGAAGGGGGCGGTTGCACGTACCAGTCGCCGTCGAGGCGCCGCGTGCCGGGCCAGAGCAGCACGGCTCCCTTGGGGCTGAAGCGGCTGAATGTCGCCGGGTCGCCGGCCTCGATGACGAGCGCGGCGCCCGCTACGGCCCGCGCCACGTCGCTCTGCGCCCGGCTCTCGAGCGTCGCCGCGTCCCGCCAGCGGCTTCCACCGGGCTCCGCTTCGATGAATGTCCGCACGGGCACGCGGGCCACGTCCTCGAGCGTGCGCGCGAGGAACCGGGTCTCCCAGTCCGGCGGCGAGGCCAGGAGCACGACGGACGGCTGGGGCTTCACCTCGAGCACGAAGAGACGCGCGTCGTCGCGGGGCTCGGGGTCGCCGGCGGCACCCCCCAGCCGCACTTCGAGCACTTGCCAGCCGCCGGCGGGAAAAGACCCGGGGACGGCCCGTGAAGAGCCCGGGAAGGGGGAAGAGGGAAACGTAAGCTCCGTGCTCACGATCCCGCTGTCTGGGAGCGCGACATCTCGTGATGCGACCCGCCGACCCGAGAGACTCACCACAAGTCTCGCCTTTCGCCCTTCCCCCTTCCCCGGCCCTTTCCGGGCCGTATCCCCGGCCGTTTTCCCGGCTGTCCCGTAACTGACCTTGAGCCGGATCGTGTCCCCCGCGGCAACGCGACGGGGTCCGTCGACGGAGGCGAGGAACGCGTCGAAGAAGGGCGCGCGCGGGAGCGGGACGATCCGCGCTCGGCGAGCCAGGTCGGGCGGGATGTCGGCGAGATCGGGGATGGCGCCGTCCGAGACGACCGTGACCGGCCCGCCGCGCGCGGCAGCGGCGTCGAGCGCCGGGGCGAGCCGGCTCGCGCCGTCGGTCGGCGGCAGCGTGTCGAACCCGGCGACGCGCTCGCCGAACCGCCAGATGATCCCTCCCTGCGCCAGTGCCCGGGCCGTGTCGAGGGCGTCCCGCCAGCGACCACCGTGGCCCGCCATGCTGAGGGAGGCGTCGAGCAGCACGAGCGGGGGCGCGCCTCCGGCTGCGACGCGAGCGGCGCTCGGATTCCACAGCAGCAGCACGAGCGCACCGAGGGCGGCGGCGCGCAGCGCGGCGAGCCCGAGCGTCACCCGGCGACGCACGCGAGCGCCTCCGCCAGGGTGAACCGCCGCTCGTGCAGCGCCCGGCCCACGATCGCGCCCGCGAGCCCCGCGTCGGCGGCGCGTCGCAGATCGTCGAGCCACGCGACGCCCCCCGAGACAATCACGTCGAGACCGAGCGCCGCAATGGCGCGCGCGCCGACCAGGTCCGGCCCGGTGAGCGTTCCGTCGCGCGCCGCGTCCGTGTAGATCACCGTGCGGGCGCCGAGCGCCTGCACGCGCCGCGCGAGCTCGACCGGGGCCAGGTCGATCACGGTCGTCGACCCGCGGGCGGCCAGCCGGCCGTCCCGGGCGTCGATGCCGACCGCGAGCCGGTCGGCGCCGTGCCGCGCGAGCAGCCGCGCGAGCAGTGTTGCGTCCACGGCCGCCGCGGTGCCGATCACCACCCGGCTCGCCCCCCACCCGAGCATTTCGTCGATCACCGCCTCGGTTCCGAGCGCGCCGCCGACCTGCACGAGGAGACGGGCCGCCCCGGCGGCGCCGGCGAGGAATCGCCGCGCCAGCTCACGGTTGTCGCCCGTCCCGAGTGCGCGATCGAGGTCGACAAAGTGCACCCAGCGGGCCCCGTCGCGCGCGAATTGGCGCGCCACGGCGAGCGGGTCCGGAGAGGCGGAACGCGCAACGCGCCCGCCCTGAACGTCAACGGCGGGATAAAGCTCCACGATTGGGGAAGCTAATCGCGCGCGGCGGTGATCGGGCGTGCGGTGGGCAGGGGCGACGTCTTGGGCTCGAGCAGGATGCGGAGGCCGTCGCGCGCGGTATCGAAGGCAGCCGTAAGCCGATTCGGTACCGGCGTCCCCGCGCCCATGTCCTTGCCCCGCGGGTTGGTAGGCCGGCCGTTCACGAGGAATTCGTAATGCAGGTGCGGCCCGGTCGAGAGCCCCGTGGAGCCGACATAGCCGATCGTTTCCCCCTGGGCCACGCGCTCACCCGGGCGGAGCCCGCGCGCGAAGCCCGAGAGGTGGCCGTACCGGGTGCGGATGCCGTTCGGGTGTCGCACCTCGATCAGATTCCCGTAGCCGCCGTCCTCGCGCCCGACCCGGGCGACGATTCCGTCCGCCGTGGCCCGCACCGGCGTCCCGTACGCCGCCGAGAAATCGACGCCTTCGTGGGCTCGCCACATGTGGAGGATCGGATGATACCGCGCGCCGAACCGGCTCGAGACCCGACGGAACTGCAGTGGTGCCCGCAGAAAGGCGCGCCGCAGCGATCGGCCGCGCTCGTCATAGAAGCCTGTCACGGCATCGTCCCCCGTCGGGTCCTCGAAGTAGAACGCGTATTGGGGCGTCCGCGCCACGTCGACCCGCGCGGCCAGGATCCGGCCGAAGCGCCGCTCTCCCTCCGACGACTCGAGGCGCTCGAGCAGCACGGTGAAGCGGTCGCCCGGGCGGATGTCGCGGGAGAAGTCCACTTCCCAGTCGTACACGTCGGCGATCGCCCACGCGAGCTGGCGTCGCTCGGGCGCCGGCAGGAAGGAATCCGCCATGGCCTTGTCGAGCGCGTCGTACAGCGACGACTCGATCGCGCCCGTCACCCGCAGCCGTGTGATGGCCCAGGGAATCGTCTCGACCGTCTCGACCCAGCCTGTCTCGCCCTCCCGACGAACGAGGGTGAGGCGCCGCTCGGGCGACAGGCGCACCGTCACGCGGCGCGCGATGCTGTCGGTCTTCAGACGGCGGAGGTCGAACTTGAGCCCGGGCCGCAGGCGGCGCACCGGCAGGCTCTTCGCAGCGGCGAGGAAGGCCGCGTAGTCGCGCCCTCGGATACCGCCGCGCGCCAGCACCTCGGCGAGCGTCTCGCGCCGGCCCAGCGCGGTCGTCAGGTCCGCGTACGCCGCGTCGACCACAATGGCCGGCGCCGTGAGCGGCCGCCGCCAGGGCCACGCATCGCGCGAGGCCCAGGCAAGACCGCCGGCGACAAGGGCGCCGGCGGCGACGAAATGGCTCGTCCGCCACGCCATCAGTCCATCTGCCGCCGGATGAACGTGGGGATCTCGAGCTCGTTCAGCTCTGAGGGGGGCGGCGGCGCGGAGCGCCGGGCCGGCTGCTCCGCCGGCCTCACGTACCCCGCGGGCGGGACGGGCGTGGGCCGCATGCCGCGCTCGCGGAACGGCAGTACGCCCGGCGCGGCGCGCGAGGCGGTCTCCGCCCCCGCGGCCGGCCTGTCGAACCCGGTGGCGATCACGGTCACGCGGATCTCGCCGTGCATGGCCGGGTCGTTCACGGTGCCGAAGATGATCTCCGCCTCCTCGCCTGCCGCATCCTTCACGACGTCCGAGATCTGGGTGACCTCGCCCAGCGTGAGGTCCTCACCGCCGGTGATGTTGATGAGCACACCCGTGGCGCCGGTGATCGAGATGTTGTCGAGCAGCGGCGAGGAGATCGCCTGCTGCACCGCTTCCATCGCCCGGTTCTCGCCCCGCCCCATGCCCGTGCCCATGATCGCCGCGCCGCCGTTCTGCATCACGGTGCGCACGTCGGCGAAATCTACGTTCACGATGCCGGTGACGGTGATGAGGGACGAGATCCCCTGCGTGGCGTGGAGCAGCACCTCGTCGGCCTTCTTGAGCGCATCCTGGAACGGAATCCCCTTACCCACGACGGCGAGCAGTCGCTCGTTCGGCACCACCACCATGGTGTCCACGTGCTTGCGCATCTCGGCGATCCCCATTTCCGCCTGGCGCATCCGCTTGCGGCCTTCGAACAGGAACGGCTTGGTGACGATGCCGATCGTGAGCGCACCCAGGTCGCGCGCGATCTGCGAGATGATGGGCGCCGCGCCCGTCCCCGTGCCGCCGCCCATGCCGCAGGTGACGAACACGAGATCCGCGCCCTGCAAGCCGTGCAGCACTTCGTCGCGGTTTTCCTCGATGGCCTGGCGGCCGATCTCCGGGCGCGCGCCCGCGCCCAGGCCGCGCGTGAGCTTCTTTCCGATCTGCACCTTCACGTCGGCCTTGTTGTTGAGCAGGGCCTGCGCGTCGGTGTTCACGGAGATGAACTCGACGCCCTGGAGTCCCTCGTCGACCATGCGGTTCAGGGCGTTGCCGCCGCCGCCCCCCACGCCGACGACTTTCATCCGGGCGTTCTGCGATACCGTCTCTTCGAGCTCGAAGATCATGGCTCCCTCGGGTGACCGATCAGAAGAAGTCCTGCAACCACCGCTTCAGCGGTCCGAACCACCGCTCGACGCCCGCGCTCTTGACCATCGAGCCGCTGGGAACGCCGCCCTGCGCGAGTCGCCGCGCCGCGTACAGCACCAGACCCACCGGGACCGCGTAGCGCGGCGCCTGCACGCTGTCGACGAGCCCCGAGATCCCCTGCTCCGGCGTCCCGGCCCGCACCGGCACCGCGAACGCCTCGCGCGCCAGCTCCACCATCCCTGGCAAGTGCGCCGTCCCGCCCGTCAGCACGACCCCGGCCGGTAGCCGTCCACCCCCGTACCCCGCCCGCTCGAACTCGCGCTGCGCCAGCTGGAAGATCTCGTCTACCCGCTGGTGAATGATGTGCGACAGCAGCTCGCGCGACGCCTGCCGCGCGCCCTGGCTTGGCGTGGACGGCAGGTTGATCATCTCCGACGCATCCACCAGCGGCTGATACGCGATGCCATGTCGCTCCTTCAACCGCTCCGCGTCCGCCTGCGTCACGCCCAACCCCGCCACCAGATCGCTCGTGACGTGCGTGCCCGCGTACTTGAGCGACGCGAGGTGCCGGATCTTCCCTTCGTGGAAGATCGCCACGCCCGTCGACCCGCCCCCCACCTCCACCAGGGCGACGCCCAGCTCTTTCTCGTCGTCCGTCAGCACCGCGTAGGACGCGGCGAGCGGCTCGAGCACCAGCTCGGCCGGCCGGTAGCGGGCCCGCTCCACGCTGCGCCGCAGGTTCTGCGCGGCCGTGGACTGCACCGTCACGAGGTACATCTCCACCTCGAGCCGCGTGCCCGTCATCCCCACGGGGTCCGAGATGCCGCGCTGCTGGTCGACGACGTACTCCTGCGGGATATCGTGCAGCAGCTCGTGATCGCGTCCGAGCGACACCGCGCGCGCTACTTCGTTCACCCGCGCCACGTCCTCGGCCGTGACCTCGTCGCCCGACACCGCCACCACCCCAGGTGAAGTGCGCGCCGAGACGTGCTCTCCCGCGATGCCGCACGTCACCATGTTGACCTTGACACCCGCCATGCGCTCGGCGTCGCGCATCGCCGCAACGATCGATCGGCTCGTCTCGTCGATGTCGCGCACCATACCGCGCCGCACGCCCGAGTTCTTCGCGAGCCCCACGCCCAGCACTTTGGCGAGCGGCAGCCGCGGCAGCTCGCCCACCACCTCCGCGATCACGGCGCACGTCTTGGTGCTGCCGAGATCGAGCCCGGCCACGATTTGACGATCCCGGCTCACGCCCCCTCACCGCCCCCGCTCGCGGTCGCCCGCCGTCGCACCACCACCTGGCCCGCGAAGCGGGCATCGAGCTCCACGTAGGCACGCCGCTTCGCGGCGAGATCCTGCGACACCAGCACCACCGCCCGTATCACCTCCGGCCCCGCGTCGCGCCCCACCAGCACGCGATGAGGCCCGATTTCCAGGAGCACGCCACCGCGCGTGAAGGTCCGCGCGCCGGTGATGGTGTGAAATAGCGCCGGATCCACCGACTGGATCAGCGCCAGTACGGCCACGACGCCCGAATCCCCGCTCGCCGCGATCGGCAGATCGAGCCCCGATCGCGCGGGGTCGAACGGCAGGGGGCGACCCGCGGCATCCACCGCCACGAGGCCTCTTCCCGATCCGCGCGGGGACACCACGAGCGCCGCGGGCTCTACCTCCCGCAGCTCCACTGAGAGAACGGCCGGCAACCGCCGGACCACCCGCGCCTCCGCTACGCCCGCCAGTCCGCGCACCCGATCGGCGAGCAACCGCGTGTCGCCGAACACACTCGCCCGAGGCCCCAGCCGCAGCGCCGCGATCACGGCGTCCGGCGCGAGATTGCGCACGCCCACGAGCTCGATCTGGCGCACGCGAAACATCGCAAGCCGCCGCAGCACGAACGGCGCGCCGAGCCAGGACAGCACGAGCAGCGCCGACGCCGCGACGCCCAGCAGCGCCCGCTGCCGCCAACGCGGCCATGGTTGCGTCACGCCCCCGCCCCCCCCACCCCCGTCCCCAGGCGTGCGAGCAGCTCCGGTCCGACACGCGTGATATCTCCTGCCCCCAAGGTGAACACGACGTCTCCCGCCTGCACCGTCTCCGCCACCCGCTCCGTGAGCGTCGCCCGCTCGCGCAGCGCGACCGTAGTCGCGCCCGCCCGCACCGCACCCCGCGCTACCAGTGCCGCACTCACGCCCGGGAGCGGCTGCTCGCGGGCCCCGTAGATCGGCGCCACCACCACCACGTCCGCCGCGGCCAGCGCCCGGCCCAGCGCGTCCCCGTGCAGCGCGGTGCGCGAGAACAGGTGCGGCTGAAACACCGCCACCACACGCCGCCGCGGGAACGCCTGGCGCGCCGCCGCGAGAGTCGCCTGGACCTCGGTGGGGTGGTGCGCGTAGTCGTCCACCACCATCACGCCTCCCACTTCACCCACCCGCTCGAAGCGCCGCCCCACTCCGGTGAATTCCGCGAGCGCCGCGAGCGCCCGCTCGAGGTCCGCCCCCAACTCGTGCACCACCGCGAGCGCCGCGGCCGCATTGCGCACGTTGTGGAGTCCCGGCACGCGCAACCGCAACGCGAGTACACGACCGTCCGGCAACTCGATCCGCGCCGTCGAGCCCCGCTCATCCAACTGTACGTCGGCAATCCGCACGTCCGCGTTAGCGCCAAGCCCCACGTGCCATACGGGCGCGCGCACGGCCGACACCACTCGCAGCGCGCCCGCGTCGTCTCCGCCCGCGATCACGCGCCTGGCCCGGCCCGCGAACTGCGCGAACGCCTGCTCCAACGCCGCCACGCTGCCGTCGTAGCACTCGAGGTGGTCGGCTTCCACGTTGTTCACCACCGCGACGGCCGGCGCGAGCGACAGAAACGCGCGGTCGTACTCGTCCGCCTCCACGACGTACAGGTCCCGCCCCCCCATCCGCGCGTTCCCGCCCCACCGAGCGACGCGGCCGCCGGCGAGTCCCGTGGGATCCCGCCCGGCGGCCGCTAACGCCTCCGTGACCATCACCGTCGTGGTCGTCTTGCCGTGCGTGCCCGCCACGGCGACCACTGTTCCACCGGCAACGGCCTGGCTGAGGGCGTCAGCCCGCCGTACCACCGGGACCCCGAGGGCGCGTGCTCGCTTCAGCTCCGGGTGGTCTCCCGGTACCGCAGCGGTGACCACGACCGCTCGAGCCCCAGCCACGTGCCCTGGGTCGTGACCCCGCCATATTTCCACCCCGTTGGCTGCCAAATCGGCGGCGCCAGCGGGGTCGTTATCACAGCCTGTGATCGCTACGGCTTGCTCTTTAGCGAGGAGGGCCAGGCCACTCATGCCAGCTCCGGCGATCCCCATGAAGTGGATCGGGCGGGGATCCACCGTGGTAAACAAGGTCATTAGTGGGGGGCTAATATAGCGAATCTACGAAACTTGCGAAAGAGACCACCAATGTTTCACGGAATTAGTGTCAAAATCTTCGACACGATTTCCCGCGCGGCGTCGGGGTGTCCGCGACCGCGCGCCAGGGTGCCGAGCGACTCGAGTCGGGCGCGGTCCGAGACCAACGCCGTGACTTCCTGAGCCAACGTGTACGGGGTGAGCCGCGCCTCGGCGAGGTGGATGGCAGCGCCCGCCTCCGCCAGAGCCGCAGCGTTCTGTGTCTGGTGGTCGGCGGCGGCGGTCGGGAGCGGCACGAGGATGCTCGGCTTACCCCAGGCGCACAGCTCGGCGACCGTCATCGCGCCGGCGCGCGCGACGACCAGGTCGGCGGCGCGGTACACCGGCGCCATCGGGTCGAAGAATCCCTGGACGACCACCCGCCCCGCGACCGCGTAGCGCCCGAGCGCGGGGATGTGTGCCGTCCCGGTTCCCCACACCACGTTCACTTCATCGAGCAGCCGGCGCTCGAGCGCGCCCGCGACCGCGTAGTTGATCGCCCGGGCGCCCTGGCTGCCGCCGAACACGAGCAGCGTGGGACGGGTAGGGAGGAGCCCGAGCTCCACCAGTGCGGCGTGGCGACTCCCCGGCTCGGGCACGCGGATCGGGTTGCCGAGCGCGAACACGGCCGTGCGCGGACCGACGCGCAGGCGCTCGCGCGCTTCGGGAAATCCCAGATGGACCTGCCGCGCGCGCCGCGCGAGCCAGCGCGTCGCCAGGCCGGGAAATGCGTTTTGCTCCTGGAGCACGGTGGGGAGCCCGCGCTGCTGCGCGCGCCAGACCACGGGGCCCGCGGCGTAGCCGCCGGTGCCGACCACGATCACCGGCTGCTCGGCGTCGAGCACGCGCCCTACGGCGCGCCACGCGCGCCCTGCGGTCACCAGTGCGCGCACGTTGTTCCACCAGGTGCGCCGGTAGATCGGCTCCATCGGCAGGAGGTGATGACGAAACGGATAGCGCGGCAGCACCTGCGCCTCGATCCCGCGCTCCGCGCCGACGAGCACGGGCTCGATTCCCTTCCCCGCGTCTTGCAGGACCTGGGCCAGGGCGAGTGCGGGCATGAGATGCCCCCCTGTGCCGCCGCCCGCCATCAAAACCTTCACCACCCCACCCAAATGCGGAGTGCGGAATGCGGAATGCGGAATGGCAGCGCGAGTTTCGTTTCGCGATTCGACCCTCCCTTTATACTCCGCATTCCGCATTCCACATTCCGCATTATTGCGCTCTCCGACCCCTGCCCACGCTCACCAGCACTCCCGTCGCGACCAGGGCGACGAACAGGCTCGACCGCCCATACGAGATGAACGGCAGCGTGATGCCCGTGGCCGGGAGGAGCGCGAGCGTCACGCCGATGTGCAGCACCGCGGTGATCCCGATCATTCCCGTAAGTCCCACCGCGAGTAGCCGGCCGAACGGATCGCCGGCCGACTTCGCGATGCGGAAGCCGAGCCACGCGAACGTGCCGAACAGCACGATGAGCGCGAGCACACCGAGAAAGCCCCACTCCTCGCCGATCGTCGAGAAAATGAAGTCGGAATAGGCGTAGGGCAGGTAGCCGAGCTTTTGCTGCCCCTGGCCCAATCCGACGCCGAACAAGCGCCCCGCGCCCATCCCGACGAGCGACTGGTGCACCTGCCACGTCGCCTCGGAGGGCGCGCTCCCGGGGTTCAGGAACGTGACGACGCGGGCGAGACGGTATTGCGCGCTCGCCACCGCGCCGAACAGGATGGGTGTTGCTACGACGGCAATCGTGAGGAAGTGGCCGATGCGCGCGCCGGCGGTGAACAGCACCACCCCCGCGAGCAGCGTGACCAGCACGGCCATCGAGAGGTTCGGCTCGAGGAAGATCAACGCGACGAGCGGTACGAGCACCACGAGGAACGGCAGCAGGCCGTACTGGAACGTACGGATCCGCTCACCCTTCTTCGCCGCGAGCATCGCCGTCCAGACCACGACCGCGAACTTGGCGAGCTCGGACGGCTGCACCGTCACGAACCCGAGGTTTACCCAGCGCCGGGCGCCATTGATGCTGGGGGCGATTGCCTGGGTGAAGGGGAGCAGCGGCAGCAGCAGCAGCACGGCGACGACCCCGAGGACCGGCCATGCGGCGCGCTGCCACTTGCGATAATCCGAGCGCGCCAGCAACGCGGCAACGATCCCGCCGACCGCCGCCCCGAGCGCCTGCTTGAGGGCGAAACTCGAGCCTACCTGCCCGCCGGAGATCATCAGCAGGCTCGAGGCGCCATACACCGCCGTCAGCCCGAACACGACCAGCACCGCCGCGACTAAGGCGAGGAGACGGGTTTCCCAGCGGGTGTCTTTCACCATGGGTCACGGGCGACTGTTGGTGTAGGGGCGCAGCATGCTGCGCCCCTACCATGCGCGGGCCTGTTCACATCGCCTCCACTAATTTCCGAAACGCGCCCCCCCGTTCCTCGTAATTCTTGAACATGTCGTAGCTCGAGCACGCGGGAGACAACAGCACCGCGTCGCCTGGGCGTGCGGCCCCGCGCGCGCGTGCGACCACATCCTCGAACGTCGTGCCACGCTCCAGCGGCACCTTGCCGCCGAGATCCCGCTCGATCAGCTCGCCCGACTCGCCGTACGCGATCACCAGCCGGCACTTCTCCCGGAGCATGGGTGCCAACCGCGTGTACGGCTCCCCCTTGTGCCGGCCGCCGAGCAGCAGCACGAAGGGCCGGTCCATCGCCTCCACCGCGACCACCGTCGACGCGATGTTGGTGGCCTTCGAGTCGTTGATCCAGCGGACGCCGCCCACCTCGCGCACCGGCTCGAGCCGGTGCGCCAGGGGGCGAAACGAGCGCAGGCCCTCTCCGATGGCGGCGAGCGGCACACCGGCTTCCCGCACCGCGAGCGCGGCGGCGAGCGCATTGGCGACGTTGTGATCGCCCAGGAGCCCGAGGTCCGCGCGCGCGAGCAGCGCGTCACGCCCGAGCTGCAGGCGGCGCGCCGTCGCGTCGTACCATCCGTCGGCGGGGTGCCGGAGCGAGAACAGGACGCGGCGTCCGAGCGCGCCCGCCGCGAGCTCGAGCACCGCCGGCTCATCCCCGTTCAGCACCCACACGTGGTCGGGACGCGCGTTTCGAAACAGCAGCCGCTTGTCCGCGTAGTAGGCCTCCACACTGGCGTAGCGATCGAGGTGGTCGGGCGCGAGGTTCGTGAGGATGGCGATCTCCGGCGCGAAGTGGGGGCTGTCGTGCAGCTGGAAGGACGAGACCTCCACCGCGAGCCACTGGTAGTGGTCGTTCTGCAGCGCGATGTCCGAGAGCGGGCGACCGATGTTCCCCGCCGCCTCCGCGTAGAGTCCCGCCTGGCGCAGGAGGTGGGCCACCAGCGCCGTGGTAGTCGTCTTGCCGTTCGTCCCCGTGATCGCGATACAGCGCGTGCCCGATCCGGACAGCGCCCGGAATCCGAGGTCGATCTCGGACAGGATCGGGACGCGAGCCTCGCGCGCCGCCGCGAGCGGCGGCGCTTCCGGCGGCACACCGGGCGAGACGATCACCGCCGCGGCCCCGCGGATCTGTGCGAGGTCGTGGCGCCCGACGTCCAGCGCCACGCCGCGGAGCGAGCGCAGCGCCTCGAGCGCGTCGCCTCCGTAGGGGTGGTCCGACGCGTCGCTCGCGTACACGCGCACCCCTTCGCGCGCGAGCAACCGGGTGGCGGCCACGCCGCTCTTCCCCAACCCAATCACCGCCACGACTCCCCGTCCCCGCCACGCCTCGGGAATCATCGCACCTTTAACGTCGCGAGCGCGATCGCCGCGCACATCACCCCCAGGATGTAGAACCGCATCACGACCTGCGGCTCCGCCCAACCCAGCTTCTCGAAGTGGTGGTGCAGCGGCGCCATGCGAAACACCCGGTGGGCGTCGGCGTAATCCTTCCCGTACCGCCGCTTGTACCAGCGGTACACCCACACCTGCAGCATCACGGACACGGCTTCCGCCGCGAACACGCCGCCCGCGATGAGCAGCAGAAACTCCGCCTTGAGCATGATCGCGACGGTGCCCAGCGCGCCGCCGATGGCGAGGGAGCCGGTATCGCCCATGAACACCTGGGCCGGATGCGCGTTGAACCACAGAAACCCCAGTGCCGCGCCGGCGAGGGCGCCGCAGAAGATCGTCAGCTCCTGGGAACCGGGGAGGAAGTACACGAGGAGGTAGCGTGTCCAATCGATGCGGCCGAATACGTACGCAAACGCCGCGAACGTGCCCGCGAGGATGGCCGTCAGGCCGGCCGCGAGACCGTCCAACCCGTCAGTGAGGTTCACGGCGTTCGAGCTACCGGTCACGACGACCGTGACGAAGAGGAGATACAATGGCGGCGGCAACACCAGCAGCATGTACTTGAACACCGGCAGCTGGGTAGAGGTCGGAGGCAGGTCCGGCGCCAGCGGCCACAGGATCAGGGCGATACCCAGCGCCACGCCGAATGTGACCTGGCCGATGAGCTTCCACCGCGCCACCAACCCCTGGGACTTGCCGCGCACGATCTTCAGGTAGTCGTCGATGAATCCGATCGCGCCCGTCCAGAGCATTGCTAAGACCGCCACTACGACGTACCGGCTGTCGAGCCGCGCCCACAGGAGCGTCGGCACAACGGTCGCGAGAATGATGATCAGCCCGCCCATGGTTGGCGTGCCGCGCTTCGCGTGGTGGCTCGCCGGTCCCTCGGCGCGGATCACCTGGCCGACGTTGCGCTCGCGCAACCGCCGGATGATGGCGGGACCGCACAGGAAGGCGAGCACGAGCGCCGTCACGACCGCGCCCGCGGCGCGAAACGTGAGGTAGTTGAACAGGTTGAAAAAGATGTGCTGCTTCGCGAGCGGCGCGAGCAAGTGATAGAGCACGTGCAATCCTCAGTTCAGGTGCGGCAGCACCCGCTCGAGCGCCACCCCGCGGGACGCCTTGAGCAGTACGATCTCGTTGCCCGTGAGAGCGGTCTTGAGCCGTGGGCCCAGCGCGTCCGCGTCGGGCGCCGTGATCAGGCGCTTCCCGAGCGCCGCCCGGTGCGGCTCGAACGCCGGCACGAACTCGCCCACCGCCGCGACGAGTGCCGGCTGGAGCGCCGCGATATCCGCGGCCGCGGCCGCATGCAATCTGGCACTCTCGGGCCCGAGCTCCAACATCGAGCCCACCACCACCGCGAGCGGCCGGCGCCGCCGCTCGGCGAGCCAGTGGGCGAGCTTCAGGGCCCAGCGCAGCGAGCCCGGGTTCGCGTTGTACGTGTCGTCGATCACGGTCAGGCCGCCCAGCGAGAGCACCGCGCCCCGCCCGGACGGGAGCCGCACGCCGGCCAGGGCCGCCACGGCGCGCGCCGGGTCGGCGCCCGCCTCCCGCCCCACCGCGAGCGCGAGCATCGCGTTTTCGATCTGGTGGAACCCCACCACCGGCAGCGTGACGGCATGCTGCCGCCAGGTGATGCGTGGACGGCCACCGTCGTCCAGCTCCGCCGCGTCCGGCCGGACTTGCGCCCCCGGGCCGGTGCCCGCCACCACCGTCGGCGCGCGGCGTCGCGCCTCGCTCGCGAGCTCGGGCGGGTCGGTCCCGACGACGGCCATCCGCGCTCCCTCGACCAAGGCGAGCTTCTCCTGCATCACCCCGGCGAGTGAGCCGAACCCTTCCACATGCGCGTAGCCCACGTTGGTGATCACCGCAATGGTCGGCTCGATCACGGCGCGCAACCGCGCGATTTCGCCCGGCACGCTCGCACCCGCTTCCACCACCAGCGCATCGGCGTCGTCGGGAGCCGCCAGGATCGTGAGCGGCACGCCCACCAGGTTGTTCAGGTTGCCGCTCGTCGCGTGCACCTGGTAGGTGGTGGCTAGCACCGCGCGGATCATTTCTTTGGTGCTGGTTTTCCCGCTCGAGCCGGTGACGGCGACGACCGGGCTCCCGGGCGCGAGCCGCCGACGCCGCGCACGCGCCAGGAGGCCGAGCGCGTCGAGCGTGTCGGCCACTTCGAAATACGGCAGGCCATCCACGGCCGGCGTGCCGCGGCGCACCACGGCGGCCGAGGCACCGTTGGCTCTCGCCTGATCGAGAAACGCGTGGGCGTCGAAGCGATCGCCCTTGAGGGCGACAAACAAAGCGCCGGGTCTCAGGTCTCGGGTATCCGTGGCTACGCCGGCGAAGCTGAGCTTGGCCGGCGCGCGCACGCCGAGCGCTTCCGCGACCCGCGCGCTCGTCCACTGGGTCACGAGGCCCCCAGCTCCTGCACGATCGCCCGCTCGTCGAACGGCTGCTTCTCCGTCCCGATCACCTGGTAGGTCTCGTGCCCTTTCCCCGCGAGCAGGATCGTGTCTCCCGGCCGTGCCAGCTCGAGGGCGCGGGCGATGGCACGGCGGCGGTCGACCTCTCGGGTGTGCGGCTTGGCCCGCATGCCGACCTCCACGTCGTCGAGGATCTTCTCCGGGTCCTCGGTGCGCGGATTGTCCGACGTGACGATCGCGCTGTCCGCCAGCCGCACGGCCACCGTACCCATCGGGGCGCGCTTGCCGCGATCGCGATCGCCGCCCGCGCCGAACACGACGATGAGCCGTTCCTTCGTGAGCGGGCGCAGCGTCTCGAGCGCCCGCTCCAGCGCGTCGGGCGTATGGGCATAGTCGCGCAGCACGGTGCACGGCCGCTCGGCGATCCGCTCCATCCGACCCGGGACCTGCGGCGCGCGCGTCAGCCGCTCGGCGATCGTCTCGACCGGAACGCCCAGCCCCCAGGCACACGCCGCCACCCCGAGAGCGTTGGCCACGTTGAAGCGGCCGAGCAGCGGGAGCCGCACCTCCGCCCGACCCATGGGGGTGACGAGCTCGAAGCGGGCGCCGGCGGCGTCGAGGGTGACGCGCGCCGCGGTCACGTCGCCCCCGCGCTCGCCGAAGGTCACGCGGCGGTGCTCGCGCCGCAGTCTGAGCCAGGCGGAATCGTCGGCGTTCACCACCTCGAGACCGTCGGGGGCGAGATACTGCACGAGCTTCGCCTTGGCGCGGAAATAGTCTTCGAGGGTCTTATGGTAGTCGAGGTGGTCGCGCGTCAGGTTGGTGAAGACGGCGGCGCGGAACACGAGTCCCTCCACCCGTCCCTGATCGAGGCTGTGGGAGGACACCTCCATCGTCGCGCCGCGCGCGCCACGGGCGACGAGGGCGGCGAGCGTGGCCTGGAGGTCGATCGGCCCGGGCGTGGTGAGGTTGCCCGCCTCGCTCGGCACGGGCTCGCCCGTCGGATCGAACGCGCCCAGCGTACCGATCGAGCCCGTCGGCTCGAGCGCCGAGAGGACATGCCGCAGCAGCGTGACCGAAGTCGTCTTGCCGTTCGTCCCCGTGACGCCGACCAGATCGAGCTTCGCCGCCGGACGGTCGTACCACGCTTCCGCCGCGACGGCGGCGGCGCGGCGCCCGTCGCGCACCAGGATCTGCGGCATCTCCACTCCCTGCTCACGCTCGACCAGCGCGGCCGCGGCGCCCCGCTCGCGCGCGGCCGCCACGAACTCGTGCCCGTCGCGCGCCGACCCGTGCACGGCGCAGTACAGCATCCCGCGCTCCACCTTCCGGCTGTCGGCCGTGAGGCCGGTGATTTCGGGCCAGGTGTGCAGGTCCGGCATTTCGACGAGCAGCTGCGCCCGCTCGAGCGCGGCGACGACTTCCTGGAGCGTGTTCATCGCCGCGCCCCGCGGCGGGGAGGAGCGGCGCCGCGAGCGCGGACCCGGTCGCCGGCGTGTGGGTCAGCGAACAGCGTGACCATCGAGCCCGCGGCCGCGCTGTCGCCCGCCGCCGGCCAGGTGTGCTCCGCGACGCCCCAGCCCCGGAGCGCCACGCGGAACCCGCGCCGGTGCAGCGTGCGCACGGCCTCCCGCATGCCGAAGCCGGCCACGTCGGGGACCGCCCGGCGCGGCCCGACGCCGGCGCTGTCGGGCTGATAGGGCCAGGGGACCACGTAGGGCACCAAGCCGCCATCGTCATCCACGGGTGCCGCCGCGGCGCGGGGCGCGGCGGTGGATAGCCGGGCCCGGTCGAGCGCCACCGTACGGGCCGCGAGCGCTTGTTCGAGCATCGAGCGCGTGACCGGCGCCGCCGTCTGGGCCGCGAAGTAGCTCCCCTTGTGCGGGTTGTCGATCTTCACGACCAGCACGAGCTGCGGCTGATCGGCGGGGAACAGCGCGGCGAACGAGGCCGTGTATTCACCGGCGGCGTAGCGGCCGTTCACGACACGGCGCGCCGTCCCGGTCTTCGCCGCGACGGGAAAGTTGGTGAGCGCCGCTTCGGTTCCGGTGCCGCGCTCCACAACACCGCGCAGCATGCTCCGCAGCGCCGCCGCCACCTCGCGGGACACGACGCGTCGCACCGGCTCCGGGCGATGCCGGTAGCGCACCCCCCCGCCCGCGCTCCGGACTTCACGAATCAGCGTGGGCTCGAGCAGGAGACCGTCGTTTGCGAGCGCCCCGTACGCCATCGCCACCTGGATCGGCGTGACCGAGAGCTCGTAGCCCATGGCGAGGCTCGCGGCGCTGGGACGCGTCCACTCGGACGGCGGTCGCAGGCGTCCCGTGGCCTCCGCGGGAAACTCGATCCCCGTGAGCGCTCCAAACCCGAAGTCCCGCAGCATCGCGTACTGCTCCTCCGGCGTGAGCCGCGCCGCGAACTTGGCGATGGCGATGTTGCTCGAGACGCGGATCGCGTCGGCCATGGTGAGCGAGGGCTGCGGGTCGTCGTCGGTGATCGTGCGACCCAGCACACGCCATTTGCCCCCCTCCCCCGACACGCGGTCCATGGGCGACACGCGGCGCAGCGAGAGCAACGCGGCGACGGCGAAGATCTTCGCCAGGGATCCGGGCTCGAACGTGTCGGTGAACGCACTGGGGCGCGCGCTGCCATCCCGCTGGCGCGAGGCGAGGGCCAGCACGTCGCCCGTCCCCGGATCGAGCATCACCACGTCCCCGCCGTCGGCGTCCATGCGTCGCAGGGCGTCGTCCAGCGCCCGCTGTGCGATCTCCTGCAGCTCCGCGTCGAGCGTGAGCACCACGTCGAGCCCCGGCACTGGTGGGGCGATCACCCGCGCCGGCGACTCGTATTCGCGTCCCGCGCGGTCCTTCAGCACGACCGCCGCGCCCGCCCGGCCCGCCAACAGGCTGTCGAGGGTCCGCTCCAGCCCGGATGCGCCCAGGCCGTCGTCCCCCAGGCGGCCGATGGTCGCGCGCGCGACGGCGGGATCGGGATAGAACCGGTTGAGCACCGGCTCGAGATGCACGCCCCGTACACTCCGCAGGGGCTGCACCTCGAGCGCGCTGTACGGGCCCGCGAAGTAGGCGTACCGGCGGCGCAGCGCCAGTTGCCAGGCACGCGCCGTCAAGCCGAGCCGGCGACTGATGAGCGCGCCGTCGGCGGTCGGGTCACGCAGCTCGTTGGGCGCGATGCCCACGTGGTAGGTCTCCTGGGTCACGGCGAGCGGTGTGCCGTGGCGGTCGTACAGCGTGCCGCGGCGCGCCTGCAGCACGATCCGCTCGGTACGCTGCGCCTGCGCCTCCTCCGCCCAGCGGCGACCGTGGAGGATCTGCACCTGCACCGCGCGTCCCACGAGCAAAGCCAGGCCCACGAGCACCCCGAATTCCACCACCTGGATGCGGACCGCGGGCCGCGCCATTCGCTAGCGTGACCCGCTGGGAGCAGGGACCAGGACGATCTCGCTGTCGCTCGGCAGGTGCAGACCGAGCCGCGCCTGGGCGCGCGGGACGAGCACGGCCCGGCTCTCGGCGGCGCGGATGCGGCGCTCGAGATCGGCGCGGTGCCCGTCCAGGTTGGCGCGCCGGCCGCGCAGATCGCCGAGCTCGCGGGCCGCGCGGATGGCGGCGGTCTGGCGGGCGTAGACCAACCACGTGGTCACAAGGAACGCCACGAGCCAGAGGGCGACCCAGTGACGGCCTTTAGCTCGTGGCATCGCTCCCCGTCACCTCGAAGGCGCGGAGCTGCGCGGAGCGGGCCCGCGGGTTCTCGCGCACCTCGGCGGGCCCTGGCCGGATCGGCTTGCGCGTGAGCAGGCGGCCCAGCGGGCGCCCGCGGCAGGTGCACACGGGCTGCCGCGGCGGGCAGACGCACGACCGGCTCCAGTCGCGGAACGCGTGCTTCACGATGCGGTCCTCGCCCGAGTGGTAAGTGATCACCGCCATGCGGCCGCCGGGCCCGAGCGTGGCGCGGAGCGCCGGCAGCGCGAGGTCGAGCTGCTCGAGCTCCTGGTTCACGACGATCCGCAGCGCCTGGAACAGCCGCGCGAAGTCGGACGGCCCCGAGCGCGCACCGCGCGCCTCGCGAATCGCGTTCACGAAATCGTCACTCGTGGCGAAGGGAGCCGTCACCCGCCGCCTCACGACGGCCCGGGCCAGGCGGCGCGCGCGTGGCTCGTCCGCGAGATCGGCGAACGCACCGGCCAGCCGCTCTTCGGGCCAGGTGTTCAGGATGTCCGCGGCCGTCACACCGTGTCCCGCCGCCATCCGCATGTCGAGCAGCGCCCCGGGACGAAAGGTAAACCCCCGGGCATCGGTATCGAGCTGGTGGGACGAGACGCCGAGATCGACGAAGATCCGGTCGGGGCGGAACGTTTCGATCGTGCCCAGCACCTTGGCGGAGCCGAAGGGGCCGGAGGAGTAGCGGATCCCCGCGTCGCCCAGGCGGGCGCGCGCCGCGGCGATGGCCTCGGGATCGCGATCCACGGCGAGCACCTCGGCGCCCAGCTCCCGGAACAGCGCCGCGTGGCCGCCGCCACCGACGGTCGCATCGACGACACGGCAGCCGCCCGTCGTCCACTCGCGCACCGCATCGGCCAGGACCGGAACATGGTACGTGGAGGTCAAGGCCCTCCCGAAAAAAACGAAAGCCCCGCCTGCCGTGGCAGGCGGGGCCGGGTGCGTCGTCCCGCGAGGCGGGTTCAGGCGGGGCTGACGGGGCTCGAACCCGCGACCTCCGGTGTGACAGACCGGCACTCTAACCAGCTGAGCTACAGCCCCCTGCGACGGAGGGTGGCAATATAGGCCGGTGCCGAAGTCAATTCAATGCCTCAGAAATTCTTGCACTTGAATTGCTTCTTCACCTGCGGCATCACGGCTTCGAATTTGGCGACGTTCTGGAGCATCTGGTTCGCCGTGGGCGGATGCACCCGCGCGCCGAAGATCAGTGCGTCTTTCGTCCGGACGAGGCGATCGTCGAACGCCTTCGCTTCGGTGCAGCTCTTCGACTTGACCATCGCGGTGTACGGTCCCGTGAGCGACGCGACCGACGAGACCCCGTACCAGAAGCTCGCCTGCAGGCGAATCTGTTGTCGCGGCCCGACCGTGTCCGCCGGCGTGCGCTGCGCGACGAGCTGCAACAACTGATCGAGCCACGGGTAGGCGCGATCGTACGCACCCGCCTGCGCGAGCTTCGATCCGGCGGTCAGCATGAACACGGACGCGCTCAAGCGGTCGGTCGAGTCGGGGGAGCTCAACGCGGAGGCGAGATACGCCTTCGCGCTGTCGATGCGATCGGCAAACGCGTTACGCAACGCGTGCAGCGCCGCCGTGTCGCTCTTGAGTTTGTTGGCCTGGGCCGTGTCCCAGGTCGACCCCTCCACGATGCCCCGGGCGACCAGCAGTGACGCCTTCACGTCGGTCGGCTCGATCTTCAGGGACTGCTTGTACGCCCACACCGACGAGTCCTTTTGGCCCTTCAAGTCGTAGGCGGATCCGAGCGCTTTCCAGAAGGCGGCCGACTTGGGAAAGTGCGCCACCGCCGCGCGACTGAAAAACAGCAACCGCTGGGTGTCCGAGAGCTGCTGCGCCGCCCCGAGCGCGGCTTTGAGGACGGTACTGTCGCCGGCCTTGCTCGGGTCGTTTTTCACCTGCTCCACAAAGCCGTCAAGCACGCAGCGCCACAACTCGCCCTCGATGCAGATGCGTTGCCGGAAGTCCAGGAACCGCTGCTCGTTCGGGTTCTTGGCGAGCCCGTCGTCGAGGGCCGCCTTGGCGCGCTCGTACTGCTTCTGCTGCCGCAACAGCTCCGCGATCCCGAGCCGCAGCTGGATGTTGTGCGGCTCGCCCGCCAGCTCGTGGGTCAGGGCGTCGATCGCCTTGAGCGTGTCGCCCTTCTGCTGGTACACGTGCGCGATGTTCTCCCACGCGGTGGCATTGAGGGAGTCGCCCTTCGCGGCGCGCTGATACGCCGCGAGCAGGCTGTCCAGAGGCATGTGCTGCGCCTCGTACGCGGTGGCGATGCAGATGTGCGCGGCCGGGAGGTTCGGCTCGATCACCATCGCCTTGCGGGCGGCGTCGAGTGCCTTCGAGAACTGGCTCTTCTTGCGCTGCTCCTCGCATTCGCGCGCCTGCTCGCCCGCCCGCACGACGGTGTTGAGACGCTGGGCGATCGCCTCCCCGACGGACGCTGCGGTGCCGGGATTGCTGGCGGACAACGTGAAGAGCGCCGCCATGCCCGAGCTGCCGATGTCCCGCACGCGTATCGTCGCCGTGATGGTGCCGCCGCTGCGCTCGAGCGTCCCGATCGTGTACGCGTTCACCGAGAGGAATCGGCCCAGCTGGTTCGCCTGCGTCTCGTCGAGCAGCACGTCGCAGGGGTAGTCCGACGCCTTGAGCGCCTCGCACAGCTTCGGCTTGGGGATGACCTGGACCTTGTAGCGCGCCATCCCGGCGAGCTTTTCACGCGCCACGTCCGTCACCGCGATGCTGAACGCGGAATCGGCCGGCGATTTCGGCGTGAGCGGCAGGACGAGCAGCTTCTGGGTGGGTTGCTGTGCCTGGTAGGAAACCTGGGCCGGAGCGGCGGTGGCGACGCAGCCCAACCCGACGACCCATCGCAGCAGTCTCACGCGCGCAGTCCTCACGTTGCGGTCTGATACCCCAGTGGGCGAAGAGGGATTCGAACCCCCGACTTCCTGCGTGTAAGGCAGGCGCTCTGAACCGCTGAGCTATTCGCCCGTCGTACGGCGGGTCCTACAGGGCGAGGCCTACCGGAAAGAAAACGCAGTACCCTAGTACAAGTAGAATCGGTGCGGCCGTCGTCGAGCCTTGGTGCAGCAGCCAATACCCGGTCGCGAGCGCCGCTACGGCTGCGGCCAGGAACAGCCAGTTTCTCGGGCCGAAATGCAGTCGCGAGCGTGCCAGACCCTGGTCGGACATAAGCGCAGGAGTTTACGCCGCAATTCCAATGTCGTCAAGCAATTGGCTCGTCGTCCTCAGGCAATGTCCACCCCTCGTCGAGCAGCGCCTTCCGGGCCCGGTCGCGCCGGCGCCGCAGCCGAACCAGCCAGATGAGCATCAACCCCAGCGCCGCCCAGAACAACCCGACGGCGCCAGCCCACCCGAGCCACCCGTAGCGCGAGGCGACGTCGCGCTGCCACCGGACCTCGAAGTCGCCTTCGGTCAGGTGGTAGGTCTCGCGCAGGGCCGCGTCCAGCGTCGCGTCGCGCGTCAGGTGATCGATGAGGGGCTCCAGCCCGCGCCCACCCCCCCACCGCTCGAGCAGCAGGACCGCGGTGGTGGCGAGCGCATAGGCGGTCGTCGCATCCGGCCGGTCGCCCCGGAGCGCCCGGTCGAGCTCGTCCAAATCGAGTTGCATCCCTCGGGCCACCTGCCAGTTCAGCCTCAGCGCGTCGAGGCGGTCCCACTCCCCCGCGGCCACGGCCGCGTACCCCTCCTCGAACCAGAGCGGCAGCCGCCGCCGCACCCGCGTGCGCAGCGCCAGATGAGCGAGCTCATGGCGGAGGGCGACGGACAGGCGGGCAGACGGACGGTCGGACAGCAGCACGATCGTGCCCGCCTCGGGAAACGCGGCGCCCTCGCTCCACCCGGGCAGCCGCCCTCGGGTGAGCGAGTCGAACGTGGCGCGCGTGGGAGCGAGAATGACGCGGATGGGGCGATCGGGTAATGGCCCCACGCCGGGGAACGGCGCCGCTCCGTCCGCAGCCTGGGCGAGCTCGACGGCGAGGGCCTGTTGTGGCGGCCAGGCCACCGCCGTCACACGACCCACCGTGACGCCCACGGGCGGTCCGCTCTGCAGCAGCAGCCAGACCAGACCTAGGTGCGCGGCGGCTCCTGTCCCTGGAGCGCGAGGGCCAGCGTGTCCTGACACTTCTTGCCCCAGGGATTGAACTTGTTCGCCTTGAAGCCCTCCTCCCAGGCGTGCTTGGCCTGGTCCTGGGCGCCGGCGAACCAGTAGGCGCGCCCCAGCTCGTAGTACGCCTCGATCAGGTTCGGCCCGAGCTTGAGGGTTTTCTGGAAGAAGGTCTGGGCGTCCTCGTACATCTCGCGCTGCAGGTAGACGAGGCCGAGATAGAAGTGGGCGTAGAGCGTCGCCTTTTTGTCGTTGTCGAGCCGGATCGCCTTCGAGAGGTGCTCGATCGCCTCGCCGAAGATGCGTTTCTTCAGACAGATATATCCGACGTTGATGCGGGCGAGCGAGTTGGCGGGCTCCTTCATCAGGACCTTCTGAAACGTGCCGAGCGCGTCGTCGTAGTCCTCGTGCAGCATCTGCGCCCAGCCGAGCAGCGACTCGGCCTGCGTCTCTCCCGGGGAGAGCTGCAGCGCCTTGTGCAGGGCCTGGATCGCCCCGGCGTAGTCCCCGAGGGAGATGAGGCTCCACCCCTTCTCGATGAACGTCGACGCACCAATGTGGTCGGCGTGGACCGCGGGGCGCGTGCCGGTGAACTCCGGCGCCGATGCTTCCGCCGTCGAGGCGGAGACCTGTTTGAAGCGGTCCACCAGCTTACGGACCTCCTCCTTGAGCGCCGACAGCTCGCCGATGAGCGAGTCCACCTGCTTGAAGTAGGCGATGATCTCGCGCTTCACGGCCTCGCGCTCGGCACCGCCCGTCACCGACTCCAGGCGACGCGCGATCTCCTCGTACTCGGATCGGAGGGCGGGGAGCGGGCTATTCACCATCACGCCTTCGCCGGCTCCCGAACCGCCGCCTCCAGCGCGAGCTTCTCCTTCGACGTAAGCAGCCGCGCCGTGTTGAGCACGATGATCGTGCGCCCGTCCTTCACGACCAGTCCGGTGATGTATTCCGCGGCGAGACCTTTCACGATCGTGGGGGGCGAGGTGATCTCCGGAGCCGTGACCTGCAGCACCTCGGTGACCGCGTCCACGATGACCCCGAGCTTGCCACTCTCCCACTCGAGGATCACCGTGCGCGTTTCCTCGCGGAGCGGCGCGGGCACGCTGAGCCGCTTGCGGAGATCCACGAGCGGCACGGCGACGCCCTGGTAGCGCAAGACGCCTTCGAGGAAATCGGGCGCCTTCGGCAGCGGCGCGGGGGCCTCGTAGCGGAGGATCCGTTCGACCTGGAAGATGTTGAAGGCCAGGTCTTGGCCGGCCACCTTGAAGGTGACGAGCTGGACGTCGTCGCCGGTGGTCATCCGATTTGATCTCCCAGCGCGTCCAGGTCCAGGATCGGCACGAGGGCGCCGCGGCGGCGCGCCACGCCCGACGCCCACGGCAGCGACTCCCCCCGCGGGACCGGCAGCGCGGCCTCGCGCACCACGTCGTCCGCGTCGTCCACCTCGAACGCCACGTACCGGGTGCCTTCGCCCGCCCCGAGCGTGACCAGGACCGTGGCGCGGCCGCGCTCCGGGGGCGGCGTCCGCTCGCCCAACAGGGCGCCCAGGTGCACGACCGGCACGAGCCGCCCGCGCAGCGGCGTCAGGCCGCGCATCGCGGGCAGGGCGCGCGGCACGTCGAGCACCTCGGCCAGGTCGCCGACCTCGAGCACGCGGGCGAGCGGCAGCCCGTAGGCCTTGCCGTCGACGCGCACGAGCAGATAGCCTCGGCTCACCCTACCCTCCCGCACGCCTTCACGTTCGTCCCCCGATGCCCGCCCCGCGCGCCACGAGCTCGTGGTCGATCCGTTCGGCGATCTCGGCGAGCGGGAACACCGCGTCGACGCCGCCGATTTGCACCGCGGCGGTCGGCATCCCGGCGATCACCGCCGAGCCCCGATCCTGGGCGATCCCGCCGCCGCCGGCCGCGCGGATGGCGCGCACGCCCTCCGCGCCGTCGCGTCCCATCCCGGTGAGGACGACGCCGAGACTCTGCGCACCGAACACCTCGGCGACCGAACGGAACAGCGGGTCGGCCGCGGGGCGGACGCCCCACATGGGCGGGTCCTGGTCGAGCGCGATGGCGGGGCCGTCGGGCGTGCGCAACACCCGCATATGATAATCGCCCGGCGCCACGTACGCCGTGTCGGCGACCACGGGCGCACCGTCGGCGGCTTCGACCACACGCAGGGCGGACAGCGAATCGAGCCGCTCGGCGAGCGAGCGGGTGAACTTGGGCGGCATGTGCTGCACCACGAGCAGCGCCGCGCCGCGTCCCGTCGGGAGGCGCGGGATCACTTCGGCGAGCGCGCGGGGTCCACCCGTGGACGCGGCGACCGCCACCGCGAGTCGCGCGCGCGCGCGCAGCCCCGCTTCGGGGACGCGCCGCGGGGGCGGCGCAGGTGGTCGGGCCATGACGGACACGTGGGACACGTCGGCGGCGAGCGCGCGCCGCACCGCGGCTCGCAGGTCCGGGCCCATGCGCAGGAGCGCCGCGCGGTTCGCTTCGTCGGGCTTGGCGACGATTTCCATCGCGCCCAGCTCGAGGGCGCGGATCGCCGCGCCCGTGCCTGGGCCGGCGTGCGCGCTCACGACCACGACCGGCCGCGGAGTCTCCGACATGATGTAGCCGATCGCTCCCAAGCCATCGAGCTCGGGCATCTCCAGGTCCATCGTGACCACGTCGGGGTCGAACTGATGGACCTTGCGCACTGCGTCGAATCCGTCGCGCGCCGTCGCGACCACGCGGAACTCGCCGGCCCCGGCGATGCCCTCCGCCCCGCCCAGCACATCCGAGAGCACGCGCCGCATCAGCGCACTGTCGTCTACGACGAGGACGCTGGGCCGGCGGTCAGAGAACGATGGCATCGGCGCCCACCGACCGGATTTCCACTCGGCCGTCCGCCACGTAGAACCGCACCGAGCGTCCCGCGCCGCCACCCACGGCCTCGCGCATGACGGGGATGCCGGTGCGGCGCAACACGTCGCGGGCGGCCGCGACATTGCGCTCGCCCATCTGCACGGAGCCCGGCGTCATGAGCTGGGCGAACATGCTCGCCCCGCCCGCCAGCTTGGCGATGAGGCGACGCGGCTCGGCGCCGAGCGCGGTGAGTTGCTCCACCAGGAGCGGCACGGCGGTCTCGGGAAACTTGGCGAGGTTGGTGACGTCGCGGGCGAGGCTCTTCGATGGGAGGAGGATATGAGCCATCGCGCCGGCGCCGGCATTCGCGTCGTGCAGCATGATCGCCACGCACGACCCGAGGCCGAGGGTCACGATGACCGCATCGCCGCGCTCGGCCGCCCAGTCGGCTACCTTGACGATCCGCTCTTTCGGCGCCGGCGCTTCCTTCGGTTTCCTCGTCACGCGCCCGCTCTGCGATAGATCCGCTCGCGCGGCTCTTCCAGCACGAGACGCTCGCGCGCCGGGCCGAACAGCGTCTCGACCTTGCCCAACAGCAGGATGCCACCGGGCGCGAGCGCCTCGGCGAAGAGCGAGAAGAGGCGCTCCTGCATCGGCCGGTCGAAATAGATCACGACGTTGCGGCACACGATGAGGTCGTAGGGCGGCGCGGGCGCCGGCTCGCTCGTCAGGTCGTGTTTCAGGACGCGCACGATGCGCCGCAGCTCCGGCAGCGGTCGCCGGGGCGACTCCGGGGTGAAGTAGCGGCGCACCAGCTCGGGCGGCATCTCCGTGAACGCCGGCTCGGCATATTCGGCCGCCTCGGTGCGCTCGAGGCTCGTCCGGTCGATGTCGGTCGCGTCCACCCGGGCCCGGGGGAAGAGGGACGCCTGGCCGAGCCGGCGCGCCGCTTCCGCCAGCGCGATGGCGACCGTGTAGGGCTCCTCACCCGACGCGCAGCCGGCCGACCAGGCCCGCACGTCGCCGCGGCGCGCCTTCCAGAGTCCGTCCAGCCAGGGCTCGAGCGCGCGCCACGTCTCGGCGTTGCGGTAGAACTTGGTGACGTTGATGGTGAGCGCGTCGAGCAGCAGGTCGTACTCGTGCCCGTCTTGGTCGAGGAGCTGCGCGTAGTCGTCGAAGGTGTGAACGCCGCGCGCTCGCATCCGCACGGCGATGCGGCGACGGAGACAGCGGTCCTTGTAGGAATCGCAGGCCAGGCCGCGCGCCCGCGTGATCTTCCGCGTGAGCGCCCGGAACGCCCGCTCGTCCTGCTCCGACGTCACGACAGCGCGCTCAACGTGTCCAGATTGGCCTTGACGAGCTCGTGCTTCGGGTTGATCTCGAGCGCCTTGCGCCACAGCTGGGCCGCGAGCTCGCGGCTGTTCCGCTTGTAGGCGATGTTGCCGAGCTTGAAGTAGACGTCGTCGCCCAGGTCGGGGGCCAGCTCGATCGCGCGACTGTAGGCCTCCCACGCCTCGTCATAACGGGAGCCCCGGTAGGCCAGATCCCCCAGGTTCTTGGACAGCTGGGGGAGCGAGGGCTCGTTCTTGCGCGCGGCGCGCACCAGGTCCTCCGCGCCCGTGAGATCGCCCGCCAGCTCCTTCAGGACCGCGAGGTTGTTCTGCAGCGCCGCGTGCGAGGGGTAGGCTTCGCCCCCTTCCTCGGCCAGGTCTTGTGCCAGCTCGAATTCTCCCGCCCCGGCAGCGGCCAGCGCGCGGGCCCAGAACCAGGCCGGCGGCGGTGCCTTCCCGAACAGCTCGCGCGCGCGGTCGAGCCGCCCGGCGGCGCCGCCGTAGTCGCCGCGCTTGAGCGCCACCACACCCCAGCCCAGATACACCTTGGCGTCGGTCCGCGCCCGCGTCGCGGCTTCCCCGTAGGCGGCTTCCGCCTCGTCGAGCCGCCCGAGCTGCTCGTAAGCGAAGCCGAGGTTGTGGAACACCGCCGGCCGGCCGCCGCCCTTCTCCGCGGCCTGGCGCAGCGCCTCCATCGCCTCGCGCCACCGCGCCTGCTTGAGGGCGACGAGGCCGATATAGAAGTGGGCGTTCGCTTCGCCGGGGCGCAGCTCGGCCACACGGCGAAACTCGCGCGCCGCCTCGTCCAGCATGGCGGTCTTGTAGAACGCAACGCCCAGGTTACGGTGCTCCTCCACCCGCGCGTCGGTGATCTGAGCGTCCGCCGGAGACGCGGTGCGCCCGGCCCGATGCACGAACCCGGCGGTGATCAAGCCGTACAGCGCCTTGCCGATCTCGAACTCGCCCAGCCCGGAATCTTCGATCACCTGGTTCACGTCACGCGATGCATCGAGCAGCGGCAAGAGGCGCTGCTGCGTGTCCGTGAGCTTGGCCTCGCTGATGGCGAGCCGGTCCTTGTCCACGACGAAGATCAGGTCGAATGAGGGGATCTTCTTCTCGATCAGGCTCCACTCGTCCACCCGGCGCGCGCCCTCGAGGAGCAGCGACTCGGGGTTGATCGAAACCAGGAAATCCTGACGCTCGGGGCGGACGTCCGACTCGAAGTTGAAGGTGCCCTGCGTCCAGGTGAACAGGTAGTAGACCGACTCCTCGATTTGCACGCGCACGTAGCGCTCGAGATCCGCCTGGGTGATCACGCCCATCCCGACCAGGACCTCACCCAGCTTCTTGCCGTGCTCCTTGGTCTGGCGGTGGACCGCCGCCTCGAGCTGGCTCTGGGTGATCTTGCCGTGCTTCACCATGATGTCGCCCAGCCGGTCGCGCCGATTCACGATCGACGCGTAGCAGATCCGCCCCTTCTCGAAGTAGATGTAGCCGAAGTTCGAGCGATCGGCGATGGAGAGACATCCGGTCTTCTGCCCCAACGCGAGCAGCTGCAGCACGTCGGGGAGCGACGCTTCCTTGAGCGAGCCCTTGATGGCCATCAGCGGAACTCCTCGATCATACGGTCGGCCACGTCGGCCCAGTCCCACACGACTTTCTCGCGACTCTTGATGCCGCCGAGGCTCGACACCACGAGGCCGCTGGTGCGGAAGCCGCTGGAGCGGCGAGTGTCGCGCGCCGACTGTCCTTCGAGCACTTCGCGCGCGAGCCCCGCCGAGAGCGGCCCATCCTGCGCGGCCGCCGCGCTGACCACGCGCTGCAGCATACCCACGAGGCTACGCACCGAGTCGGTCGGGCGATCGCTGAGATAATCGATCAGGGCCGCCTCCGGGTTGGCACCCTGTTGCGTGAGCAATCGCTCGAGCACGGCCCGCTTCACGTCGCGGTCCGGCTCCTTGAGCTCCGCGACCAGCCCGCCCTCGAGCCGCGACACGATGCGCTCTTCGAGGCCCGTCAGCGTATTGGGATGCGCCGGCGCGGTGAACACGAGCTGGCGATCCTTGTCCTGGAGCAGATTGAACAAATTGAACAGCTCTTCCTGGGTGCGCTCCTTGCCCGCGAGCAGATGGATGTCGTCGAGCAGCAGCGCGGTGGCGCGGCGGTAGCGCGCCTGCCACCAATCCACCCGGTTCCCGTCGATCGCCGAGATCAGCTCATCGATGAACGCCTGCGTGGAGAGGCAGGCCACGACGGCGCGCTTCCCGCGCGCCAGCTCGAGCCCGATCGCGTTCAGCAGATGCGTCTTGCCGAGGCCGCTCTTCCCCACCAGCACGAGCGGGTTGTACTTCTTCCCCGGTCGCTCGAGGGCCGCCCGCGCGGCGCTCACCGCCACCTGGTTCGACGCGCCGACGGCGAAGGCCGCGAGCGGGAACGCCGCGGACGGCCCCGGAGGCGGCGCGCCCCCCTCGCGCACCTTGGCCGCGGCTTCCTCCGCCTCGCTCAGCCGCTCGGGATCACGGAACACGCTCTGCCCCGCGGCCTGCGGATCCAGCTCGGCCACTTCCGCCTCGAGCGCCTTGAGGCGCTCCACGTCTTCCGCGAACGCGGTGATCGCAGCTCGGCCACTTCCGCCTCGAGCGCCTTGAGGCGCTCCACGTCTTCCGCGAACGCGGTGATCGCTTGGTCCACCGCGCCGGGCGCATCGCGCTGCAGCAACGCCTCGAGGCGATGGGTGCGATACCCCTCGCCTTCCCACCGCAATACGGCCTCGCCCACGCGCGCGCGCCACGCCTCGACCGCCTTCCCAACCGTGACCGCCACGTCGGCGAGGAACTCCCCGAACTCGTCGCCGCTGCCGCTCTTCGCCGCGGCGGCGCGCCCATCTCCCGGCGGGGCGGTCTCCCCCTCCCCGGCGGCAAGCCCGAGAATCTGCTTCACCGTCTCCGCGTTGATGGATGTGTCGTTGACCGCCTGGAACGCCACGAGCCGGTTCAGCGCGCCCATCAGCTCGCGCACGTTGGCGACCTCCGCCTGCGCCACGGTCTCCAGCACGCCCGGCTCGAACCGCGCGCCGCGCTCTTCGGCCTTGCGCCGCAGGATCGCGACCCGCGTCTCGTAGTCCGGCGCGCCCATGTCCACCACCAGCCCGCCCGACAGGCGCGAGATGAGCCGCTCGTCCAGGTCGGCGATGTCGGGCGGCGGGCGGTCGCTCGTCAACACGATCTGGCGCCCCGCCGCCTGGAGCGCCTCCGTGAGGCGCAGCAGCTCAGACTGCATTTCCTTGCGGTTCGTGAGAAACTGCACGTCGTCCACGAGCAGCACGTCCACGTTCTGAAACCGGCGGCGGAACGCGTCGCCCTGGCCCGCCGCGACGCTCGCATGGAACGCCTCGACGTACTCGTCGAGCGTCAGATACTCGATGTTCAGCTTGGGCGCGGCTTTTTTCGCGGCGTGGCCGACCGCCATCAGGAGATGCGTCTTGCCGAGGCCGGAGCCGCTATAAATGAAAAGGGGGTTGTAGGCCGCACCCGGGCTCTCGGCCACCGTGTGACCCGCGGTGACCGCGAGCCGGTTCGCCGCGCCCACCACGAAGGTGTCGAAGGAGTACTTGGGGTTGAGCGCGCTGGTCATGCCGCGGTCCCCGCCGCGAGCTTCTTGAGCACCAGCTCCGAGATCCCTTTGAGCGTCTCGAACACACCCTTGCCATGGAGCGCGTCCGCGCTGAAGCTCGGCACGCTGCGGAAGTTCAGGGCGTCGTCCAGATCCGCCGGCGAAAGGATCAGCTCGCGCGGCAGGTCCTGCTTGTTGTATTGCAGCACCAGGGGAATGGTGCGGATGTCCACGCCGTGCTCGAGCAAGTTGCTCTGCAGGTTCTGCAGGCTTTCGAGGTTCTCGTCGAGCTGACGCGCCTGACTGTCGCCCACGAACACCACGCCGTCCGCGCCTTGGAGGACCAGGCGGCGCGTGGCATTGTAGTAGACCTGGCCGGGAACCGTGTACAGCTGGAACCGGGTGGAGAACCCCGAGATCTGTCCCAGGTCGATCGGCAGGAAGTCGAAGAACAGCGTGCGGTCGGTTTGCGTGGCGAGGGAGACCATGCGTCCCCGACGCGAGTCCGGCACGCGGCCGTAGATGTAATGCAGGTTGGTCGTCTTCCCCGAGCGCCCCGGCCCGTAGTAGACGATTTTGCAGGTGATTTCGCGGGTGGTGAAGTTGACCAGAGACACGGGGCTATCTCCCGAAGAGCGTGTTCAGACTGTCGCTGAGCTGACGCTCGAAGTCCGCCGCCAGCACCTGCTTCGGCACGCTCTCTTTGGGGCTCGCCGCCTGCAGATCGGTGGCGAGCTGCTCAAAGAATAACTGGACCAGACCGAGCGACGAAACATCGAGATCGTAGACGACGAGCGCCACCAGCCGGCCGCGTCCGGTTGCCAGGCCGGCGAGGAAAATCCCGTGGCGCTCGCCCTGATGGTTCAGCGCCGCGAACGGGGGCTGGCGCAGCTGCCGGGCCATCTCGTCGGTCGACGCCATGATCGCGGCGCCCAGCGCGGCGGCCGACATCACGTCCACGGCGCGGGAGAAGCCGTGCTGCGCGAGGACCTGGCCCGCCGACGTCATGACGAGTACCAGCCGCGCGCCGGCTTCCTTCACGAACTTGACCAGCGGCTCGAGCGTCCAGGTTTCGACCGCGCGCGTCGTCATCCCACTACCTCCGCCGCCCGCAGCAGCTCGAGGCGCACCAGTCCCACATTGACGTCTGGCTCCGCCACCGCGACCACCAGCGTGCCCCCCGATGTCGGGACCACCAGGAGCGCGCCTTGCTCGGCCTGGAGATGCCAGAACAGGCTCGCGCCCACCCCCGCCGCTTCCATGGCGCGTTGCAGCCGCGCGGCGAGGCTCGCGGCCAGCGCCGACACGGCGGGGCCCTTGATCCCTTCCATCAGCTGCTCCGCCACGACGATCCCGTCCTCCGCCGACACGAGCATCGCGCCGCGCACGCTGCGCACGCGCGTGATGAGGTCGAGCGCTTTGCCGTAGGCCGCCGCCGGGGCCGTCATGCGTGGGCCTCCAGCCAGCGGCGCGCCGCGAGGGCGGCGCGCTGCGCGATGACGGCCAGCCGTCCCATCGGTACCGCGCGGTCGCGCACCACGAGCAGCAGGGCGTCGCTCGTGGGCGCGGCAAGATGCACGTGGCCGTGGTTTCCTTCCGCGGCGAGTCCGGTCCATTTGCCCAGGCCCAGCAGCTTGACGGTGCGCGCCGCTTCCTGGGAAACGCCCGCGAGATAAGCGGCCACGGCGTCGGTCACGTCGCGGCCCCCGGAGTCCTTGAGCGCGCCACCGAGCACTCGCCCCGATGCATCGAGCAGCAGGAGTCCTTCCTGCGCCCCTTCGAGCCCCGCGAACACGCGCGCCTCTTCGAGCGGTTGAGCCGCCGGGGCGATCGGCTCCGGCGCCGTGAGCGCCTCGGTCGCCCCCCCGCCGGCGACGGCCTCGGCGTCCGCCGGCCCCCCCCCCTCGCCACGGGCCATGGCCAGCGCCTGGGCGACGCCGGGATCGTCCGGGGCGACGCGCTGCGCCGCCTCGAGATGCGCCGCCGCCTGCTGCACGTCGCCGATCTTGAAATAAAGGAACGCGAGCCCCTTCAGCGCCCCGACGTGGTCGGGGGCGATGCGGAGCGCCATGTCCCATTCGTCGAACGCGCGCTCGTAGTCGTGCTTGTCGGCCAGGATGCGCGCGTACAGGTCGTGTGCATCCGGGAGGTGCGGATGGCGCTCGAGCCCCGTCAGGGCGACTCGGTGGGCGGTGTCGAGCTGCCCCTTGTGGCGCAACAGCTCGCCCAGCCGCAGGAAGACGAGACTGTCCGGATCCTGCGCGAGCTGGGAGGACAGGGTCTTGATCTCGTCAGGCATGCGTCCCCGTCCCGGCGAGCGTCTGGGCCGCCGACTTGGCGCGGCGCACCTCTTCGAGCTGCGCCAGCTCCGTCTCCGAGCGTGCGGCGAGCCGTTCCCACTGGTCCCACTGCTCCACCGCCTCGCCGAACCGGCCCGTGCCGACGAGCGCGTAACCGAGCACCCGGTACGCGGCCACGGCCAGGGGATCGAGCCGGAGCGCGCGGCGCAGCTCCTCGACCGCATCGACGCTGCGCCCGGAGGCGAGGGCGATGCGGCCGAGCAGTAAATGGACGGCCGGATCATGGGGATGCACGCCCGCCGCCTGCTCGGCGACGCCGCGCGCCTCCTCGAGGTCGCGGCGCGCGAGCGCGTCTTCCGCGCGTGCCACGAGCTCGGCCAGATCAGCGGCGAGCGTGGTCCGCTCCCGTTTCGTCGTGCCCGGGTCCGCCAGCACGATCACGCCGGCGCTCTCGAGCCCGAAGAGCGTCTTCGCGACCTCGAAGTCCGACCGCCCCAGCGCGGACGCGATGGCGCGCACGTCGCGCACGCCATTGATCATCGCGAGCATCTCCCATTCGGGCGGCAGGAGGTCCAGCTCGCCCTCGCTGGCCTCCTGGGGCGGCGCCAGCATGGGCACGACGCCGAGGTGAGGGATGCGCCCCTCGATGCGGGACCATTCGTCGATGCGCCGCGCGCCTTCCATCAGCAGCGCCTCGGTGGGAATGCGCACCACGGCATCCGTCGGCAGCTCGGTCGGCGTGCCCTCGCTGAAGGAGAAGTACCCTTCACGCCAGCCCATGACCTCGAACACGACCTCTTCGATCTGGAAGCGGACCTGGCGCTCGAGCTCACGCGGGGTGAGCGCGCCGAGCGAAACGAGGATCTCGCCGAGCCTGCGCCCGTCGCCCTGGCGCTCCTGCATGTCGCGCGCGCGCTCGAGATCGGCTTCGGTGATCTTGCCCGTCCGAAGCAGCAGGGCGCCCAGGGGGTGGGGGTTCGACCGGATCTCGGCGAAGATGATGGCGCCGCCCTCGAAGGAGATGGTGCCCGCGTTGTGCCGCAATTCGGAGGTCACGCGCAACACCCCCGTCTTCCGGCTCAGGTCGAGGAGCTGGAAGACGTCGTGGATGCCGAGCTCGCGGAGCGGGCCTTCGATGGGCATCGGTCAGGCCGCGTCCGAAGCGAAGATGTGCTTCAGATCGAGCGCCGTGCGGGCGTGGGCGCGCGCCGCCTGGGCGAACGGCCCGGCCGGGTCGGTCCGCGTCACCTTCTCCCACGCCTGCACGGCCTCGCCGTAGCGATGCAGGCGCGCCAGCGCGACGCCGAGCTGGAACAGCGCCTCCACCTGGTCGGGGTCGAACTTGAGCGCCCGCTGGAACGCCTCCAGCGCCTGGGGGTCGCGCTTGTCGTCGAGCAGCGCGCGTCCGAGGAGCAGCAGCGCCAGCAGGTCGTACGGGTCCTGCTCGAGCATCTCGGCCAGGCGCACGATCGCCGCGCGGACGTGCCCCGAGCGCCGCAGCAGATCGGCGAGCGCCAGCGCCGCCTCGTGAAACGTGGGCAGCGCGTCGAGCGCGCGCTCGTACGCTTTCCGTGCCTCGCTCAACTCCTCCTTCTCCTCGTGCAGCCGCCCTAGATCGAGCCACACCTGGACGTAGCCACGATCGAGCTCCAGCGCCGAGCGATACGCTGCAAGCGCCCCGGCCTTGTCGCCGACCTTGACCGCGATATCTCCCTGCAGTTTGTGGAGGTCGGCGCGGCCGGGGGCGCGCGTCTGCGCCTGCTGCAGCGCGGTGAGCGCTCCGGCGGCGTCGCCTCCGGCGGCGCGCCCCTTCGCCGCGGCGACGAGCGCGTCTACGTTGTCCGGCGTGAGCTCGAGCAGCTCCTCCGCCAGGGCGCGCGCTTCTTCGGCGCGCGGGCCGCCCAGAGCGAACAGCGCCTTGACCTCGCCGAGCCGGGCGTCGGCGCGCCCGGGCTCGAGGCTGCGGGCCTCGCGATAGCGCTCGAGCGCCTCACCGTGCAGTCCGCGCTTCGCGAAGATGTCCCCGAGCAGCACGCCCGCTTCCGCGCGACTCGCGCCCCGCTGCACGGCCCGCACGGCCTCGGCGGCGGCGACGTCCATCAGGCCTTTGCTCACGTAATCGCGCGCCAGGGCGAGCGGGTTGTCCGCGGCCTTGCTGGCCGGCGGTTCGGCGGCCGCCGCGGGAGCGAGCTCTTGGAAGATGTTGTCCAGGAGGCGCTGGTCGAAGTTGAAGTCCTCGCCGATCGTCTCCGCGGCCACGTCGGCGGAAATCTCCGGAGCGATGCCGATCGTGCCCTTCTCGTACTGGAGGTCGATCGTGAGGGCGAACTTCTGGGAGACGTAGTAGGGATCGAGCTCGAGCGCCCGCTTGGTGGCCCGCAGCGCGCCGTCGAAGTCGCCCAGGTTGGACAACGTGAAGCTCAGGTTGTAGTGCGCTCCCGCATGGTCGGGGTCCCCCTCGACGGCGCGCACGAACGCGTTGCGCGCGTCGGGAAAGCGCTTGAGCTCCACCAGCACCAGTCCCACGCCGTTCCACGCGGCGGCGGAGTTGGGCTCACTCGAGAGCACCTGACGGTACGCCTCGAGCGCCAGCTGGAAGCGCCGCAGCTGAAACAGCACCAAGGCGAGGTTGAGCCGCGCGGCGCTGAAGGTCCCCTGGAGCCGCAGTGCGGTGCGGAACGCCTCGATGGCCGGATCGGCGGCGGCGCCGTGCGCCTGAACGACGCCGAGGTTGTTCCACGCGAGCGCGTACTTGGGGTCCACCTCCACCGCCTGCCGGTAGGAGGCCAGCGCGTCCTCCGGGCGGCCGGCTTGATGCAGCACCACGCCCCGCTCGTTCCACAGCTTGGGGGAATCCGGGACCTCGCGCAGCAGCGTGTCGTACAGCTCGAGTGCCGCCGCCAGGTCGCGCTTCAGGAGGTGGAGCTCCGCCATCGCCTGGAGCGTCAGGCGCCGGTCCTCGCCGCGCTCCAGCGCCAGCCGGTATTCCTTCAGCGCCTCGTTGTAGTAGCCCTTCTGGCGGAACGCGAGTCCGAGGTTGTAGTGGGCGAGCGCGTTGCCCTCCACCACCTGGGGCTCCGGGGCGAGACGCTGGCGTCGCTCCTGGCTCTTGCGCTCGGCGGTGTAGCGCTCGAGCGAGAGGTTGGTCTGCGCTCGGGCGAGCGGTGGATTCAGCTGGATCGCGCGTTTCGACGCGACGCGCGCGTCCTGGTGACGGCCCAAGTCGCCCAACACGAACGCCATCAGATAATGGGCGTTGGCATTGTCGGGGTTGAGCTCCACGGCGCGCTCGAGGGCGACCAGCGCTTCGTCATTCAGGCCGCGGTTGTAGTAGATCTCCCCCAAATAAAAGTGCACGACCGTCGAGTCGGGCTCGAGCTCGACCGCGCGCCGAAACCATTCGGTCGCGGCTTCGGGGCGCCCGCGATTTTTCTCCGCCAGCCCGAGCTGAATGATCGCCGCCACGTCTTTCGCACTGTGGGCGAGCAGCTGCTCGAACTCGCCGACCGCCTCCTCGTGCGCGCCGAGAATCGCATAGGCGCGTCCCAGCTCCCAGCGAGCGTCGCGGTCGTCGGGCGCCTGGCGCAGCCGCTCCTGCAGCTGCGCCACGCGCCGGTCGTAGTAACCGGTATCGTGATAAGCGATTTCGAGGTTGCGCTGCGCGACCTGCATCTTCGGGTCCAGCTCGAGCGCGCGCGTGAACGCCGCGATCGCATCCTCGACGAGGCCCTTCTGATAGTAGAGGACGCCGAGATTGTTGTGCGCCCCGGCGTCCGACGGGTCGATCCGGCGGGCGAAGGATCGGAGGACGGCGAGGTCGCGTTCCGAGAGCGCCGGCGCCGTCACGGGTCAGCTCAGGCGGATGGCGTCAAAGATGGCCTTGAGCGACGCCAGATCGGGGAGCAGCAGGAAGTCGCCCCGCAGTCCCTCTCCCGAGTCGATGGTGAACTCGGTCTCGACGCAGAACACGAAGTCGCGCTCGTGCCCGAAGTTCAGATAGGTGGTGGTGAGCACCGCCGCCGAGAGGTCCACCACCAGGCTGGGCACCGACGGCAGCAGCAGCATCCCCATGAAGTCGGAGAGCGCGTTGAGGTACGCCCCCGCGAGGATGTTGCCGGCCTCCTTGAGGCACGACTGCTCCAACGCGTCGAACACCGCGGTCGTGCCGACCGGCCGGCGCAACAGCATGTCGCAGACCCGCCGTCCCACCGACTCCGGGAACAGCAGCAGCGTGCGCCCCGTCAGGTCTCCCAGCATGTGCATCAGCACGGCGGCCACCACGTCCTGCGGGTTCCCCAGCAGGTCCGGCACTTCCTCCAGGCGCACAATGTTGATCTGCGGCACGCTGATCATGATCCTGCGGTTCGTGAGCTGCGACAACGCGGTGGCGGCGTGGCCCGCGCCGATGTTCGCCACCTCGCGCAACGCGTCGATCTGCAGCTCTTTGAGATCCCGCACGTCTTCCATGCCGCCTCCCCTACAGGAGCCCGCCCGCATCGAGAATCAACGCGGGAACTCCGTCGCCCATGATCGTCGCACCGCTGAACACCGGCAGCGTCCCCTGCGGTGCGTCGAACCCCTTCACGACGATCTCCTGTTGACCCAGCATCCCGTCCACCACGATGCCGCTGCGTCGCTCGCCCATCTCGAGCACGATGATGGGACACCGGGTCGGCGCATCCCCGCTCACGCCGAGCAGACGTCTCAAGTGCACGAGCGGCACCACGCGGTCGCGTAGCACGATCGCCTCGCGGCCCTCCACGGTGGTCGTGGCCTGCACGCCGAACTCCACCGTTTCCGACACGTAGGTGAGCGGCAAGGCGTAGCGCTCGGCGCCCACGCCGGCGATGAGGGCGCGCACGATCGCGAGCGTAACCGGCAGCCGCATCACGAACGTCGTGCCCTTGCCCTCCACCGAGCGGATCTCGATCGAGCCGCCCAGCGCGCGGATGCGCGTCACGGCCACGTCGATCCCCACGCCGCGCCCGGACACGCTCGTCACCGCTTCGGCCGTCGAGAACCCGGGCCGGGCGAGCACGCGCAGCAGCTGATCGTCGGTCAGCGCCTCGGCGTGCGGGTCCACGACGCCATCCCGCTTGGCGCGCTCGAGGATACTCTTGCGGTCGATGCCGCGCCCGTCGTCGCTCACGCTGATCGCCACGCTGGCCCGCTCGCGCACCGCCGCCAGCACGATCTCCGCTTCGGGCTTCTTCCCGCGACGCCGCCGCTCGGCCTGGGACTCGACGCCGTGGTCCACCGCGTTCCGCAGCAAGTGCAACAACGGGTCGCCGAGCTCGTCCAGGATCGCGCGGTCGAGCTCGATTTCCTTGCCCTCGACCCGGAACGCGACCTGCTTGCCGAGCTCGCGGGCCAGGTCACGCACCAAACGGGGGAATCGGTCGAACACCTGCCACACCGGCGTCATGCGCGCCTGGATGATTTCCGCTTGCAGCTCGCGCGACAGCCGAGAGACCTGAATCGCGACATCGTCGATCGCCGGGTCTCGGGCGTAGGCCGCGAGCTCGTTCAGGCGGCCGCGCACGGTGACGAGCTCGCCGATCAGATCCATGAGGCCGTCGAGCCGCCCGAGGTCCACGCGGATGTGCCGGCTCTTCGTCTCGGGAGCGGCGGGGAGGGAGTCGGCCCCGGAGGCGGGGCGCCGCTCTTCTCCGCCCACCGTGACGTGCTCCACTTCGCCCGCGGCCCGCACCGCCCGCTCGATCTCCGCGACCCCGGCCGCTCCACCGATGCGGAAGCTGAAGCGCCCATCGAACTCGTCGGCCTCGAACGCCGACTCGGGCGGGGTCACCGCCTGCACGGGGCCGACGGCTTGCGCCTTCTTGATCACGAGGAGCGCGCGACCGCCCTTGAGCGGTGCTTCGGCGCGGAGCGTCACCTGTACCAGCCGCCCCACCGCGACCGGGGGGACCTCACCCCCTCGTTCCCCCTCTCCACTCCGTGGAGAGGGGGCCAGGGGGTGAGGCCCGAGGTGCGCCGCGGCGCCTTCCAGATCGGCCACCACTTCCGCGACGTCGATCTCGTCCTCCCGCCCCGCCACGGAGAGTTCCACCGCGTGCTCGAGCGCGTCCCGCGCCCGGAACAGGAGCTGCAGCAGGTCGTCGGTCGCGGGCCGTCCGCCGCGGCGCACCAGGTCGAGCAGATTCTCGGCGCGGTGGGCGAGGTCGGTGACCCGGGCGTAGCCCATGGTCGCTGCCATCCCCTTGACGGTGTGGACGGCGCGGAACAGACCGCCGACGGGTGCGAGGTTCGCGGGGCTGCGCTCCCACTCGAGCAGCAGCTGGTTGCAGGCGCTCAGGTGTTCCCGGCTCTCGGCCAGGAACAGCTCGGCGTACTGCGAGAGGTCCATGGAATCAGCCGAGGACGCGCTGGACGGCCTCGAGGACGCGCGACGGTTGGAACGGCTTCACGACGAAATCCTTCGCGCCGGCCTGGATCGCTTCCACCACCAGGGCCTGCTGGCCCATGGCGCTGCACATGAGGATCTTCGCGTCGGGATCGTGCTTCACGATCTCGCGCACCGCGTCGATCCCCCCCATGTCGGGCATCACGATGTCCATCGTGACGAGATCGGGCTTGAGCTGCCGGTACTTCTCGACCGCCTGGGACCCCGTCTCCGCTTCGCCCACCACCTCGAAGCCGGCCTGCGCCAGGATGTCGCTGATCATCGTCCGCATGAAGATGGCGTCGTCGCAGACGAGGACAGTGTGGCTCACACATCCTCCCTAGGAAGACAGAATGGGGGTTAGCAGCGCGTCGGTATCGAGAACCACGAAGAGTTGACCGGCGCGGCGCCCGACGGCCCGCACCAGCGTCGGGTCGATGCCCGGCAGCGCCTGCCGGCGGTCCAGCGTCTCCCCACCCACCGACACCAGGTCCACCACTTCGTCGACCGTGAAGCCGAGGACCTTCTTCCCCCCGCCGACCTCGAGGAGCACGGTAGTCCCGGAACCCCTCCCCCCGCCGTCGGCGGCGGGCTCGGGTTGCCGCAGCGCCCGCCACCCTTCCACCACGGTGACGAGGGTACCCCGCACGTTGACGACCCCCGCGACCACGGCCGGCGCTCCGGGAATCCGGGTCGGCTCGAACCACGGCACGATCTCGCGGACTCGCTCCGCCTCGGCGGCGCACACGAGGCCGCCCACCCGGAACAGCAGCAGTCGGACGACTCCCGTGTCACTCATCCGAAGCGAAGAAGCCAAGATACTGCAAGGGGTTGCGTTGAGCAAGCAAATTCGGATCGGCGGCCGCTTCCCGCAGCGCTGGAACGAGATCGGCGGGCCATTCGGAGCGCAAGTCGAGCCGCGCGCCGCTCACCGGATGGGCGAACGCGAGCCGGGCCGCGTGCAGCAGCTGCCGCGGCGCGAGCGCCTCGAGGCGCTCAGCCGTCTGCCGCTCGGACGGCGTGACGCGCCGGCTGCCGCCGAAGGTGTACTCCCGATCGCCCACGACCGGGTGTCCGACGTGCGCCAGATGCACGCGGATCTGGTGGGTGCGCCCGGTGCCGAGCGTCACGCGCAGCAGGTCGGTTTGCGCGAAGCGCGCGGTCACCCGCACGTGCGTGACCGCGTGGCGCCCCCCCGCGAGCACCGTCATGCGCTTGCGATCCGTGGGATGGCGCGTGATCGGCGCCTCGATGTCCACGGGGCTCTTCGCAAAGTGGCCCCAGGCGAGCGCCGCGTACACGCGCTCGACCTCGCGCCGCTCGATCATGCGCGTAAGGCGGCGGTGCGTGAGGTCGGTCTTCGCGACGAGCAACAGACCCGAGGTGTCGCGATCGAGCCGGTGCACGATCCCGGGCCGCCCTTCGGTAGCACCCTGTGCGAGCGCGGTGCCGCGTTCCACGAGTACGTTGACCAGCGTGTCGTCCCAGTGACCGGGGCCGGGGTGGACGACCAGACCCGCCGGCTTGTCGAGCACCGCGAGGTGCTCGTCCTCGTATGCGAAGGTGAGGTCGCGGTGGGCGGGGGCGTAGCTCTTGGGCGGTGGTGCTTCGGGCGGCAGCTCGACGGTCACGACGGCGCCGCGCTCGAGCTGGACCGAGGCGCGGAGCGGGCGGCCGTCACGGGTGACGCGTTTGTCGGCGATGATGCGGGCGGCGACGGTGCGGGACAGCGCGAGCTGGTCGGCGAGGAACCGGTCGAGGCGCTCGGTTTCGGGGGCGACGACGCAGAAGGTCACGGCGGCCATCAGTGCTGCGCCGCCCCGGCCTCCTTCGCTCGCTCCTGCGCCCGGCCCTCGAGCCAGAGGGAGATCGCGAGCGCGATCGCCCCGACCGTGATCGCAGAGTCGGCGACGTTGAAGGTCGGCCACCGCGTGCTGCCGATCCCCACGTCCACGAAGTCCACGACGCCCTGGGCGCTGCGAATCCGATCGATCACGTTCCCGACCGCTCCGGCGCACACGAGCGCCAGGGCGAGCAGCCGAAACCGGTCGCCCGGCCGCGCCGAGATCACCATGGAACGCAGCACGAACAGCGCGACGATCGCGAGCCCGAAGAAGATCCAGCGCGAGTAGGCGCCGAGACACAGCCCGAACGCTGCGCATTGGTTGTACACGAGGCGCAGCTGGACGTATTCGCCGACCACTTGGACCGGCAGATGGCGAGCGAGCAGGGACTCGGCCAGGAGCTTGGTGACCAAATCGGCCGCGACGACCGCCCCCGCGGTCGTCCAGAACAGCCGACGGTTAGCGGCGCTTTCCATCTTCTTCTTTCGCCTTGCACTTGATGCACAGCCGGGCATGGGGCAGCGCGTCGAGTCGCTCGAACCCGATCTCCTCGCCGCACTGCTCGCACTTGCCGAATTTCTCCGGCGCCTGGAACAGCCGCCGCAGGGCCTGGTTCACGTGCCAGAGGTAGCGCCCTTCCTGCGAGGCGAACAAGAAGGCCTTCTCGCGCTCCATGGCGTCGGTGCCCTGATCCGCCATGTGGAACGAGTAGCTCGAGAGGTCGCCGTCGGACGCCTGCAGGCTGGAGTTGAAGGACTCGTCGTAGTAGCCGAGCTCCTTCATCACCCGGGCGCGCTCCTCGTGGAGGCGCTTCTCGAGGTGGGCCAGCTGTTTCTTGTTCAGGCCGCCCTTGGTCGCCTTGGCTTTGGCTTTCGTCTTGGATTTCGTCGGCATTATCGGGTACCGCCCTTTCGTCCGTCATGTCGCCGGAGTGCGATGGTCACCCGGCGAGCCTCGATGTCAACTTCCCGTGTCACATCCGCTTCGTCCAGCACTGCTCCGAGCACCAGTTTGCGGGCCAGCGTCTCACCCTCCACGAACCCCTGGAACGCCGACACGGCGGCCACGATCTCCTGCGCGCCCGCCACGCTCAGCTCGATGCGCGTGGTGTATTCGTATCCCGCCTCCTTGCGGAGGCGCTGGACGCGATTCACCAGCTCGCGCGCCAGGCCCTCCTGGATCAGGTCGTCCGTCAGCCGCGGATCGACCGCCGCCACGTACGGGCCGTCGGCCTGCACCGCCCAGTCGCTCACCACCTCGCGCGTCACCAGCACGTCTTCCGGCCGGAACTCGAAGTCCCCGGACCGCACGGGGTCACCACGTTCGAGCGCCTGCAGCTCGGCCGCCGTGAGCTGCGACACGGCCGCGGCGGCGCGGGGCGTGTCCTTGCCGTAGCGCTTACCCAGGCTGCGGTATTCCGGCTTGCCCTTGAGCCGGACGAGATCGTGGTCCGAGCCCGCCACTTCGATCGCCTTGGCGTTCACCTCGGCGGCCAGGATATCTAACAGGTCTGCCAAGGCCGGGCCGCGCAGCGCCGCCGGGACCACGACCTGAACCTTGGCCACGGGCTGGCGCACGGGGAGCTGTTTGGTCTCCCGCGCGGCGCGCGCCAGGGAGGCAAGCTTCCGCACCGCGGCCATGGCCTGGAGCAGCTCCGGCGCGCGGCGGCCCAGGTCGGTCGGGAACGGTGCCAAATGCACCGACGCTCCCACGAGGGCCCGGTGGATCCAGTCGGACAGGAACGGCGCCGCGGGGGCGAGCAGCCGCACCGACGTCACCAGCACCTCGTGCAACGTCTCCAAGGCCACCACGTCGGTGGCCCGGTCCGGTGCCCAAAAGCGCGGCCGGTTCCGCCGGATGTACCAGCGGGACAGGTCTTCACCGACGAAGTCCATGATGCCGCGGACCCCGGCCGTCACGTCGTAATCCGACCACGCCCGGCGCACTTCTCCCACCACTTCGTCGAGCCGGGCCAGCAGCCAGCGGTCCGCCGGCGGCCGCTTTTCGAACGGCGTCGCGGCGCCCTCTGAGGGCGGCTTCCAGTCCTCGGCGTAGCGCCGGAAGAATTCGTAGGTGCTGCGGAGCGCATTGAGGAATCCCCCCGTGATCTCGGGCACCTGCCGGCGATCGAACCGCTTTGTCTGCCATACCTGGCTCTGGCCCAGCAGGTACAGCCGCACCGCGTCCGCGCCGTATTCCTCGATGACCTCCCAGGGGTTGACCACGTTGCCGCGGCTCTTCGACATCTTCTGGCCCTGTGCGTCGAGCACCAGCTCGTTGACGATGACGTTCTTGTAGACGAGCGCGTCGAACGCCGTCACGCCAATCGCGAGGAGCGAGTAGAACCAGCCGCGCGTTTGATCCACGCCTTCGCAGATGAAGTCGGCCGGGAAGTGCGCCTTGAAGTCGGCCTGGTGCTCGAACGGGTAGTGCCACTGGGCGTACGGCATGGCGCCCGAGTCGAACCAGGCGTCGATCACCTCGGGCACGCGCCGCATGGTGCCGCCGCACTGCTTGCACCGCCACGTGTACTCGTCGACGTACGGCTTGTGGGGGTCGAAGTCCTTCGACAGCCGTTTCCCCCAGCGCTCCGCGAGCTCGGCGTACGAGCCGATGATTTCGCGGTGCTCCCCGTCCCCATCGCACGCCCACACGTTGAGGGGCGTGCCCCAGTACCGGTCGCGCGACAGCGCCCAGTCCACGTTGTTTTCGAGCCACTCCCCAAACCGCCCACTCCCCACTTCCGGCGGATGCCAGCCGACCTGGGTGTTCACTTCGAGCAGGCGCGATTTCACGGCCGAGGTGCGCACGAACCACGAGCTGCGCGCGTAATAGATCAGCGCCGAGTCGCAGCGCCAGCAGAAGGGATACTGGTGAGTGTACGGCAGCGTCTCGAGCCAGCGGCCCTCGTGCTTCAACCGCTCGATGACCAGTCGGTTGGTTTCCTTGTCGGTCACGAGTTTGCCGTTGATCTCCGGCCAGCGCGTGTCTTGAAAGGTGCCGTCGGGGGCCACCGGGTTGACGAACGCGAGACCGTACTGCTGCGCTGCGGCGTAGTCGTCGGCGCCGAACGCCGGGGCCATGTGCACCAGGCCGGTCCCCTCTTTCGCGGACACGAACGCCCCGGGCACGACGACGGCCTGCTGGCCCTCCGGCGGCAACGGCACGACGTCGAGCGGCCGAACGTATTTCTGCCCCACGAGGTCGCGGCCGCGGTGGCCCGCGACTCGGGACGCCGCGGCCAGCGGCTTGCCGCCCACGTGCACGTGCGCCGCCCGCTCGGCGGCCACGACGTAGCGCACGCCGTTCACCTCGTACTCCCCGTACTCGAGGTCCGGGTGGACGGCGACGGCGACGTTCGCGAGCAGGGTCCAGGGCGTGGTGGTCCAGATGATCAGCTGACGGCGGGGATCGCTCGCGAGCGGGAACGTGACGAACACCGAGTTCGTCTGCACCTCGTCATAGCCGAGCGCGAGCTCGTGCGAGGAGAGGGCCGTGCCGCAGCGCGGGCAGTACGGCAGCACCTTGTGGCCCCGGTACAAGAGCGCCTTGTCGTACAGCCGCTTGAGCAGCCCCCACACCGTCTCGATGTAGTCGTTCGAGTACGTGATGTAGGGGTGCTCGTAATCCAGCCAGTAGGCGATCCGCTCCGACAGCGTTTCCCAGTCGGCCTTGTACTTGAACACGTTCTCGCGGCACAGGCGGTTGAACTTCTCGACGCCGTACGCTTCGATCTGCTTCTTGCCCGAGATGCCGAGCAAGCGCTCGACCTCGATCTCGACGGGGAGGCCGTGGGTGTCCCACCCGGCGATGCGCGTCACGCCCTGCCCCAACATCGTGTGGTAACGGCACACCAGGTCCTTGATGGTGCGCGCGAACACATGATGGATGCCCGGGCGCCCGTTGGCCGTGGGCGGCCCTTCGTAGAACACGAACGGCGGCCCGTAGCGCGCGGCTTCCTGCGTCTTCTGGAACAAGCGCTCGTGCTTCCACGCCGCGAGCAGCTGCTTCTCGAGCGCGTCGGCCGAGAGCTTGGGGTCGAACTGCGGGTAGGTCATCAGTTGAGGCGCTCGAGCACGCCGCCCACCAAGTCGGTGAGCGCGGGCTCGGCGGCCCGCGCCACCGCGATGATCTGCTCGACCGACGTCGGCGCGAGCGCGTCCGGGAGACACTGGTCGGTGATGATCGATACGCCGAGCACCTTCATCCCCACGTGCACCGCGGTGATGACCTCCGGCACGGTGCTCATCCCGACCACGTCGGCCCCGAGGGCGCGGAGCATCCGGTACTCGGCGCGGGTCTCGAGATTCGGTCCGGTGACGGCGACGTAGACCCCCTCGCGCAGCGTGATGCCCCGCTCCAGGGCCACGCCGCGCGCCAGCGCGCGGAGGCCCGAGTCGTACGCCTCCGACATGTCCGGGAACCGGGGGCCGAGGCGGTCGTCGTTGGGACCGACGAGAGGGTTCGCACCCAGGAGGTTGATGTGATCCGCGATGAGCATGAGATCGCCGGGACTCCACAGGGGGTGCATGCCGCCGCACGCGTTGGAGACCATCAGGGTCCGCGCGCCGAGCCGCTGGAGCACCCGCACGGGTAATGCGATTTGCTGCGGCGTGTAGCCCTCATAGCAATGAAACCGCCCACGCATCGCCACCACCCGCCGGCCGGCCAGGGTTCCGACGAGCAGCTCCCCGGCATGGCTCTCGACGGTGGAAATAGGAAACCCCGGGATCTCGCCGTAGGGGATCCGCGCCTCCACCGCCATCTCGTCCGCGAGCCCCCCGAGCCCCGTGCCCAGGATGATCGCGACCTCGGGAACGACTTTCGTCCGCGCCCGCACCGCGCGGACCGCCTCGTCGATCATCCGCCCCGCTGGCCGTCCAGTGCGCGCAGCTCGGCGAGCTGGCGCTCCAGCAGCGCGCGAAATCCCGCCACATACGCCTGAAACTGGCGCTCGACGTCGGCGCTCTGCCGCTGGACCTCGCCCTGCGCGGCCCGCGCCTCTTCGACCACGCGCCGCGCCTCGGCCTCCGCCTCACGCACGATGACCTGGGCTTCGCGCTGGGCCGCCGCGCGCGTCTCCTCGCGGAGCTGTTGCGCCGCGACGAGCGCCTCGTTCATCGCGCGCTCTCGCTCCCGGTACACACTCAGCTGTTCCCCCAGGGCCGCCAGCCGCTCTTCGAGCACCGATTTCTCGCGCAGGATCCGCTCGAGCTCGTCCGCGACGCGCACGCGGAAGTCGTCGACGCCCAGCGGCTCGTAGCCCCGCAGGCTGCGGCGGAACTCCTGCTTGCGGACGTCGTGCGGCGTGAGGTGGAACGCGTCGCCGCTCACGTCGCCGCCCGTTCCCGCGGACCGAACAGGACGGTACCCAAGCGGATCACCGTTGCCCCCTCCTCGACCGCCACGCCGTAGTCCGCGGACATCCCCATCGAGAGCGTCGGCAGCCATAAGCCCTCCTCCTGCAAGGCATCCCGCAGCACGCGCAGCGCACGGAACGTCCGGCGCTGCACGTCCTGGTCGTCGGTGAACGGCGCGATCGTCATCAATCCTTCGAGCGCGAGGTGCGGTTGCGCCGCGATGCGGTGCGCCACCACCGACGCCTCGCCCGGTGCGCTGCCGCTCTTCTGCGCCTCCCCGGCCACGTTCACCTGCAGCAGCACGCGCTGCTTCACGCCGGGCGCCGCCCCCCCCGCACGCTTGTCCAGCTCCTGCGCAAGCTCGACCGCGTCCACCGAGTGGATCAGGGCGAAGCGCCCGACCACGTGCTTCGCCTTGTTGCGCTGCAGGTGCCCCACCAGGTGCCACCTCGCCCGCCGACCGGTGGGTGTGTCGAGCTTCTCCAGCGCCTCCTGCACCCGGTTCTCCCCCACGTCCGCGAGCCCGGCGGCGAGCGCCGCCTCCACCGCGTCCAGCCCGAAGCCCTTGGTGACGGCGACGATCGTAACGGATCCGGTTCGCCCTGCCGTCGCCTGCCGCCGAGCGATCTCGGCCCGTACGTGGGCCAGCCGCTCGGGCAGGGCTGCAAAATTCATAACCGCAAAAAATAGCCCGGAGCCGGGCGTGAAACAATCGGGGGGGTCAGCCGGCTGGTGCCGTAACTCGTTCGCCGCCTTCGAGGTGCGAGATCGCGCCGGACAGGAGATCACGCACCTGGGGCGCGGTGAGGTGACGGTGCAGGAGTCCGTGACTCGCGATCGAGATCGTCGAGGTCTCTTCTGACACGACCAGCACCGTGGCATCGGTTTCTTCCGAGAGCCCCAGCGCGGCGCGGTGGCGCGTGCCGAGCGATTTGTCGGCGACTTTGAACTGCGTGAGGGGCAGCACGCACCCGGCGCCAATGATGCGATCGCCGCGCACCAGCACGGCGCCGTCGTGCAGCGGGGAGTAGGGCGTGAAGATCGTGGTCAGGAGATCGGCGGAGACCTTGGCCTCCATCGGCACCCCCGACGAGATGAACTCCTCGAGACCGATGTCGCCTTCCACGGCGATGATGGCGCCCGTGCCGGCGCGCGACAGCCGGTCCATGGCCTCCGCGATCTCCTCGGCCACCGACTGGCGCTCGCTCTGCGAGAAGCGACGCATCAGGCGCGACTGGCCGAGCCGCGCCAGGGCGTTCCGGAGCTCCGGCTGGAACACGACGACGGCCGCGAACGCACCGAAGGTGAACACGTAGGAGAGCAGCGCGCTGATCATGGTGAACTTGGCGAGCAGCGCCCCGAAGTAGGCGATCGACAGGATCATCACGCCCACGACGATGGACATCGCCCGCGTCCCGACCAGGAACAGCAGGAACCGGTAGATCACGAACGCGACGAGAAGGATCTCGACCACGTCCGGCCAGAACCGGGGGATGAGGAACTGGTAGGCTTCGAGGTTCAATTTGGACTCGTCGTCGCGCCGGCCACCCGCAGCGCCTCGCGCGCTACGCCAGCGTCGTGGACCCGGAACAGGCGCGCGCCGCGCTCCCACGCGAGGGCGCACGCCACCGCCGTCGCACGATCGCGATCTTCCACCGGTCGCCCGGTGGCGGCCCCGAGGAATCGTTTGCGCGACGGACCCACGGCTACAGGATAGCCCAAGCCGACGACGGTTGCCAGCTCATCCAGCAGGCGGAAGTTCTGCTCCGAGGTCTTGGCGAACCCGAAGCCCGGATCCACCACGATCCGCTCCCGCGCGACGCCCCCGGCCTCAGCCCGTGCCGCCGCCGCGCCGAGCTCCGCCGCCACGTCCGCCGCCACGTGCCGATACACAGCGAGCGAGTCCATCGTGTCGGGCGTGCCGCGCATGTGCATCACGATCATCCCGGCCCCGGCAGCGCCCACGACGCCCGCGAGCGCCGCATCGAACGCCAGTCCCGAGACGTCGTTCACCACCGCGGCGCCGGCGGCGAGCGCCGCGCGCGCTACCGCGGCCTTGCGGGTGTCCACCGAAACGGGGCCCAGGCCCCGGCGCACGAGCTGCTCGATCACCGGGGCAACCCGCCCGATCTCTTCATCCACCGGCACGGGCACGGAACCCGGGCGCGTCGACTCACCGCCCACGTCCAGCAGCTCGCACCCGTCGGCCACTAACCGCTCCGCCTGTGCCACCGCGCGGTCCACCGTCGCGAAGTGCCCGCCGTCGGAGAACGAATCGGGCGTCACATTCACGATGCCGATGAGGACGGGGTGATCGAGGTCGAGGGCGCTACCCCCGCCGAGCGCCCAGCGGCGCGGCGGGTCGACGTAGCTCGCCAGGAAGCGGCCCAGCTCCGGAGCCAGGCGCTCGAGCCCTGGGGGCAGGCGGTCGGAGCGCGCGAGCGGCGCGAGTCGGCTGGCTGGTGCGCCCACCAACGCCCAGCCCTCGCCGGTGAGCACGTCGGCACCACCCTTCGCCCCCCAACGTACCAGCGCTTCGCGCTCCGCTTCGGTGATCTCTTCCAGGAGGACGACGAGGGCTTGCATGCCGGTCGCGGCGAACCAGGCCGGCTGGGTGTCCCAGCCGCGGGCCGCGAGCGCCGCGCGCACCGCTTCCGGGGTGTGTGCAGCGAGCGAGGTGAGCTTCACCGCACGGGCCTCGCCGGCTACGACGCCCGCAGCGCGTTGACGATGTTGAGGCGCGCGGCGAGGTCCGCGTTCTTCGCTTCCATGGCCCTCAATCCTAACACCCCGGGCAGCCCGGCAGCGACGCGGACAGTCAGCTAAGTCTTGGTGTCAGGCGCCGGCGGGCTCGGGGGGCGGGCTGCCCAGCACGGGACCGCGCGCGGCCGGCGTCTTCTCGCGCGCCGTCCCCTCGGCCGAGGGCGCCGCGGGTGCGGGCGGCGGCGGCGGCACCGGCGGCAGCGGCTTGCCGGCCACGACCATCTCGACCTCTTCGCGGTCGAGCGTCTCGCGCTCGAGCAAGGCGGCGGCGAGGCGGTCGAGCGCGTCGCGGCGCTCGAGCAGCACCGCCTTGGCGCGCTCGTAGGCATCGCCCAGGATGCGCTTCACCTCCGTATCCACCAGCTCCGCTGTGCGCTCGGAGATCTCCCGTCGCTGGACCACTTCACGGCCCAGGAAGATCTCCGCCTCCCGGTCGCCGATCGCAATCGGCCCGATCGTGTCGCTCATGCCGTATTGCGTCACCATGCGACGCGCGACGTCGGTCGCGTGCTGGATGTCCTGCGCCGCACCGGTCGTGACTTTCTCCGGACCGAACACGAGCTCCTCCGCGACGCGTCCCCCGTAGGCCATGGCGAGGCGCGACAGGATGGACTGCTTGGTGTACTTGTGGAGCTCCTCCTCGGGGAGGTACGCCGTAATTCCGAGCGCGCGGCCGCGCGGAATGATCGTGACCTTGTGCAGGGGATCCGAACCCGGGACGCTCAGCGACACCAGGGCGTGTCCCGCCTCGTGGTAAGCGATGAGGCGCCGCTCCTCGTCGGACAGGACCCGACTGCGGCGCTCGAGGCCGAGCATCACCTTGTCCTTTGCGTCCTCGAGATCCCGCATGTCCACGACGGCCTTGTTGCGGCGGGCGGCGAGCAGCGCGCCCTCGTTCACGATGTTCGCAAGCTCGGCGCCGGCCAGGCCGGCCGTGCCGCGCGCGATGCGCTCCAGGTCCACCCCGGACCCCAGGGGAATCTTGCGCGTGTGCACGCGCAGGATCTGCTCTCGCCCCTTCACGTCCGGCATGTCGACCACGATCTGGCGGTCGAAGCGCCCCGGCCGCAACAGCGCCGGGTCGAGGATGTCGGGCCGGTTGGTGGCGGCGAGGAGGATGACCCCGTCGTTCGACTCGAAGCCGTCCATCTCGACCAGCAGCTGATTGAGGGTCTGCTCGCGCTCGTCGTGCCCGCCCCCGAGCCCCGCCCCGCGGTGCCGCCCCACGGCGTCGATCTCGTCGATGAAGATGATGCACGGCGCATGCGCCTTGCCCTGCTCGAACAGGTCGCGCACGCGCGAGGCGCCCACCCCCACGAACATCTCCACGAAGTCCGACCCCGACATCGAGAAGAACGGCCGACCCGCCTCGCCCGCCACCGCCTTGGCGAGCAGCGTCTTCCCCGTGCCCGGCGGGCCGACGAGCAGCGCGCCCTTGGGCAGCCGCCCGCCCAGCCGCTGGAACTTCTGGGGGTCTTTCAGGAAGTCGATGATCTCTTCGAGCTCCTGCTTCGCTTCGTCCGCGCCGGCGACGTCGGCGAACGTCACCTTGGGCGTGTCGCCCGCGAGCAGCTTCGCCTTCGATTTGCCGAACGCGAAGGCGCGGTTGCCCCCCTGCTGCATCTGGCGCAGCATGAAGATCAGCAGGCCGAAAATGAGCAGGTACGGCAGGAAGCTGAAGAGGAACACGCCGAACGACTGCTTCTCCTCGCGCGCCCGCACGTCCACGCCCTTCGTGCGCAGCGTGGCGACCCAGGTATCGTTCGACTCGAACGGCAGGAGCGAGGTGAAGTGGTCGAAGTTCCGCCCGCGCACCGGCACCGGAGTCTTGAAGCTCCCCTTCACCTGCTGCCGCTCGGTGATCTCGACGGTGTCGACGTTGCCCTTGTCGAGCTGCTCGGTGAACTGGGTGTAGGAGATGTCCACCGTCTCCGGCCGCCGGTTCGCGGCGAACTGGACCAGCGCGATGGAGCCCACGATCAGCAGCGCCCAGAACGAGAGCGTGCGGAGCGTGCGGGCCCAGCTGAACTCGCGTGGCGGCGGGATGCGGTTGGCCATCAGGTCAGACTCGCTACGTACGGCAGGTGGCGGAAGTTTTCGGCGTGGTCGAGCCCGTACCCCACGAGGAACACTCGCGGCGCATCGAACCCGACGAACGCCGGCTCGAGCTCGAGATGCTCGGCCAGATGCTTATGCAACAACGCACAGATCTCCAGGCTCCGCGGCGCGCGCTCCCGCAGGAGCGCCACCAGGCGGTTGAGGGTCTTCCCCGTGTCGACGATATCCTCCACCAGGAGGATGTGCTTACCCCGCAGCTCGGTTTCCGGGTCGTACAGCAGCCGGACGTTGCCACTCGAAATCGTATCGGCGCCGTAGCTGGCCGCGACCAGGAAGTCCACCTGGAGCGGCCGCTCGATGCGGCGCACGAGATCGCTCAGGAAAATGAAGCTTCCCTTGAGGAGACCGAGCACCAGCAGCTCACCGTCGGGGTACGCCGCGGTGATCTCCTGGCCGAGCTCGC
>Ga0209156_10000007_pt1 | contig 140409 bp, 162 predicted proteins | sample GraSoiAngelo_124_FD_185881 | JGI IMG/M metagenome (GOLD analysis project Ga0209156, IMG submission 185881) | Grasslands soil microbial communities from the Angelo Coastal Reserve, California, USA - 14_0927_05_20cm (SPAdes) (version 2) | ecosystem: Environmental > Terrestrial > Soil >... | reverse complement strand
TCAAAGACGGTCGATCCTATTCGGTGGCGCCGAAGAACTGCCGAAGCAGCGGGTGCATTTCCATCATCTGTTCCCGGCCGATCGCTTCGTACATTTGGATCATGATCCCGACCGAGAGCAGGACTCCCGTGCCCGAGGCGTTACCGACCGTCCCGATCATGTCGGCGCCCGCCGCGAGGGCGCCCACGGAGGCTCCAGAAATCACCGCCACCACCGGGATGTACCGGTCCAACACACGCCGTAGGATCCGAGGATCCCGCCGGAATCCGGGAATCTGCATCCCGCTCGACTCAATTTGGCGCGCGACGTCCTCCGGCCCCATGTTCGTCGTCATGATCCAGAACTTCGCGAACATGACGGAACCGCCGATGAAGACGCCGAGGAAGACGAGGAGGTGCACGAAGACCTGCCAGTACTCGAGCCCTCGCAAGTAGACGCCGTAGGAATTCGGGTTGAACAGAGGAAGGAGCCAATCCTGCACTCCGTTCACGTTCGAGAAGTAATAGGCGAGCCCGCCTACCGGCGTCGTACGTTGAATCTGACCGTTCAGGACCCGAGAGTCCGTAGCCTCCGGATAGGCACCAATCCACGAGGCGTGGCCGACGAGAGGCCACTCTGGGTGCTGCCAGAACAGGAGGGAGAACATGCTCACGTTCGCCAAGACGGCGGCGACGAGGATCACCGGAATGTTTGAGGCGTACATCAGGCGGATCGGGTAGCGGCCGCGCGCACCTCGAGCCATCCCGTGGGCCAGGGGAAGTTCGATACGGGTCGATTCGACGTAGGCGACAATGAAGAAAATCACGACTGTCCCGATGAGCGCGATCAACGGATTCGGTGGTTGGACCATGATTTGTTCGATCCCGCCGTTCGCGAGCCGGGATCCGGGGTAGTTCTGGAGATACCACACGGTCTTCGGAATCGTGCCCGCGGGGACCGGGCTTCCTGCGCGAGAAGGCTCCCAGTTGAAGGTCCCCGTGAAAATCTGTTGGGCCACGCCGCCCGCGATGAACAGCGAGATCCCGGATCCGATTCCCCATTTCGAGACGACCTCGTCCATGAGGAACACGAGGTACGAACCTCCGAAGAGCTGAAGGACGATGAGCAGCTTCGCCAACATGTCACCGTGCCCGCTCGAGATGAGGCCGAACAGGATGGATCCGTTGAGGGCGCTCACGAAGCCGCCCGCGGGCGTGAGGAAGCCGAAGACCTGCGGGATCGCCTCCACGAAGATCATTACGATCACGAGGAACTTCTGCGTCCCCTGATAGACGCTCTTGTCTTCGTCGTCCTGAAGGTTCAGGTTGATGATCTTCGCGCCCGCGAACAACTGCATGATGATCGAGGCCGTGACGATCGGTCCGATGCCGAGATGCATCAGGGAGCCTTGGGCCCCCGCGAGGATCGCACGGAGACTGGAGAAGAAATCGATCACGTTCGTCCGGTCGAGGCCGTAGATGAAGATGTTCGTCATGGCGAAGTAGAGGATGAGGATCGCCAGGACCCAGAACATCTTGGTGCGGAACTGGACGTGCCCCTCCGGACGGCTCACGGCCGGGAGCCGGTCTGTCAGGGGCTTGAGGGCGTATAGGCGGCTTTTCTTCTGCTCCTCAAGGGGCATCGCTCACTTCCCGGCCGCCGCGGGGAGGACGACTTCCCCGCCAGCGCCCGCGACCTTCGTGAGAGCAGCACCGGAGGCCTTCGCCACCACGATCCGCATCGAGACCGCTACCCGGCCAGAGCCTAATAGTTTGTCGATTCCCGCCGCGGTCAGGTCCACGTTGATTCGAGCGTTGTCCCTAGTCGCATGGCCCGCGGCCTCGAATTCCGCCAGGCGACGGCCAAGGTCCTCCAGGTCGATCGCGGTCGTTGGGTGCATCTGCGCATGGCGCGTGAACCCGTGTCGCCCGAAGTGATCCGGGTCGTACTTGATCATCCACTTGCGCTTGTGTTTGTGGAGCCCGGCGTTCCCGGTGCCACCGCGTCCACCGGCGCCGCGACCGTGCTTCTTGCCGCGACCATGCGTGCGGCTGCCCCTCAGCTTGCGCGTCCTAGAGACCATCCTTCGCCTCCTCGACGACCATCCGCAGGAGCAGTTCGTTGATCTCCTTTCCGCGATACCCGAGGTCGCCGCCGTCGTGGTAGCCGCGTTTGATGTGCCGAAATCCTCTTCGGGGCGGCGGAAGTCGAATGACGGGCCGTAGGTCGCGGACCTCGACCAACCGGGCCTCGCCCTTCGCGAGCGCCTGACTGAAATCCCAGATCGACTTGTACTTGCTGTGGCCCTTCACGAAGGCGTCATCGATCGGCCGGTCGCCGACCTGACGACCCCGTTTCAACAGGAGGCGGGCAAGGACTTCGGCATCCACTTCACCCCAGGTCACATAGTCCTTCACGACCTGCAACATGCCGCGGTACGTCGGATCCTGCGGGACGATTGCGCAGTGATTCTGGCGCGTGAGATGGAGGAGTCGGAGCGTGTCCTTCACATCGCGACGGAGGTCGCTTTTCCCTCGAAGGCGGAGCACCGCGAAACTCATTCCTCCTTCGCCTCCTCGGTTCCAGGGGCTGCCGCGGCTTCCGTGAGGTCCTCGCCTTCGACCTCGACTTCTTCCGGAAGCGGGACGGCCTCGTCTGGCACGGGTGGCGCGGCGGCGACCTTGCGGACGAAGACCTGTTCGGCGCCCGCCTTAATCTTCAAACGGTCCGTTTGTTCGCGGCGGACCTTCAGTTCGGCCGTCTTCCGCAGTGCTTCGAACGTGGCCAGGGCGTAGTTCACCGTCGTCTTCGTATGGCCCTTCGTGAACCCCCATGCATCCGTGATGCCGGCGAGCTTCAACACGCTCTTGGCAACGTCTCCCACCGCGAGCCCGACCCCCTGGGGAGCGGGCTTCAGTGTGACCTGGACGGACCCGCTGCTCCCAATGACCCGGAAGGGGAGGGAGTGAGCGCGCCCGCAGCCGCACTCCCACGAACCACAGCCCCTCTTGATCTCGATCATGTTCAGCTTCGCGTTGTCGATCGCGCGCCGGATCGACGGGCCGACCTCACGGCCCCGCGCCCGGCCCAGGCCCGCGAAGCCGTCCTTGTTTCCCACGATGCACGTGATCACGAAGTTCACCCGGCGCCCAGAGTCCGTCATGCGCTGGACCATGTTCACATCGAGCACTTCGTCCTCCGTCTCGGGGAGGAGGATGTCCACGATCTCGGGCTCGCGGATCGGGAGACCCGTCTGGATCGCGTCTCCCAGTGTAGTGATCTCGCCCGCAAGGACCAAGCGACCGAGCTTCGTTTTCGGAGCCCATTTCGTCAGGTCCCGCTCGGGCCGTGCCGCGCGGGCCTCGCGCCGACGACCGCCTCTCCGCTGCGGCATCAGGCGGCCTCCAGTTTCGACTTCACCGCGTCAAACTGCCTCGCGATCTCCTCGCCGATGTGGGCGCCTCGGACCCGGTCCTTCGCGGGCAGCACCTCGGGACTGTGTGGGACCAACACGCCGGCATCGAGCAGGCCTTGCAACGCCGCGAAGAGTCGGCCCCCGCGGGACGGGCGCTGCCCGCCGATGTCGAGGATGGCCTCCTTGAGGCCTTTCGCGGACGCGCGTCGACCCGCGAGGAAACCGGTCAGGTAGGCGGCCGGCAGGTTCCCGGTCCCGGCGGACCAGCCGTGCTCCTTGAGATCGATCGATTGGGCGGTCGCGAGGATCTTGTCCCCCGGGGTGTCCGGCACGACGAATTGGACGATCGTCTGGTTCAACGTCTTCCGCACGACGACCCGCGGTTTGCCGCTCCGGAGGAGCTTCGCGCGCACGCGATAGTCCGTCCGGCCCTCCCGCCTCCGACGGAAGGGCACGCGGTAGTGAGGACCCTGCTTCTGTTTCATTTCGGCGCCTCCTTGAGCGCGCCCGCGGCGCGCAACTGTTGTTCCATATGAGCCCTTGATTTGAACATGCCGCCCTTGGACTGGGCGTAGAACCGCCGATAGGTCCGGATATCGATCCGTCCATCCTTCTTCAGTTCCCTCAGGCGGCGTCGCATCCCCCGGATCAGGCCAATCCAGCGGGTCTTCTGCGGCGTCCGCGCATTCAACGCTCCCTCGCGGGAACCATGTCCGCGGCGTCGTCCCTTTGCCCGCTGCGCCGCCCGATGGCGGGCACGACCCCGGGACACGCCCCGCTCGTTGCGCTTTTGGATCACGTTGCGGCGAATCAGGCCACGGATCCCGTCGCGGGTGATCGCGTCGAGGATGTTCTCCTGCTCCTTCGGGTCCGGGCTGATGTAGACCCGGTTCACCCCGATCTTGAGGATCGACGCCGCGAGGCGCCGCTGGTAGTCGAACCTCATTCCGTCACCATCCGGTTCAAGATGCGCAGGCCCTTGTCGTCACAGGCTTTCTCGATGATCTCCCGCTTCCGGGTGCCGACCCCGTGCGCAATCCGCACGGCCTGTTTCGTTCCATCGAGGCCCTCGAGCTGCCTCTCGTTGTGCACGAGGATCTCCTGGAACCCGCTCGGGTGCAGCCCCCGGACCGCCCGCGGCCCGCGGTATCCGATCGACGGGAGATTCCATCGGTAGCCGAAGTGGCGGCGCAACTTCGATTGGCCTCCCTGAGGCTTCCGCCATTCGTCCCCGAACATGCGGTATCGGAACCATTCTTGGCGCCGGAACTTCGGCCGAGCGGCGTTCTTCGCCGACCGCAGCGCCAGGAGTTGTTTGAGGCGGTCGTCCAGCTTCGGCTTCGCGCGCGCCTCGTGGACCCTCTCCTCGACTTCCTCTTTTTCCTTCTGTTTCTTCGGCTTCTTGCGGAGCGGCTTCTCCTCCTCGGGCTCTTCCTTCTCCGCCGGCTTCTTTTTCTCCTCCGGGGGTTCGGCCGTCTCCACCTCGCGAGCGGCCCTGGCCTCCTCCTTCGCCACGAACCCGAGGAGGCGTTTGCGAAGGTCGTCCACCTTCCCTTCCGTGGACAGTTCGTACCGATCGGACCAGGCGACGAGCTCGGCCTTCTTCGCGGCGCGGATCTCGGAGGCCTTCGGGAACGGCTCCTTTGGCGCCGCGGGTTTCTCGGGGACCGCGGTCTTCTTCACCTTCTTCGCTGCCTTCGGTTCCTCGTCCGCCATGCTCACGCCTCCTTCCCGGCCTTCTTCGTGATGTAAATCCCATCTTGGAAGATCCGCGGATCGAAGCCTCGGATCCGGGTCGCCAGTTCGATGTTCGCCGCGGTTTGCCCGACGGCCTCGACGTCCGGACCCGAGAGGAGGACCTGGTCGCCCTTCACCTCGACCTTCGTCTCTCCCACGAGGAAATTCTCGATGATGAATTCGGGACCCTTCACGGTCGCCTTCACGGGGAAATGGCTGTACACGATTTTCATTTCATACGCGTACCCTTCCGTCACCCCGACGATCATATTGCGGAGGTGGGCGGCGAAGGTTCCGACGAGCGCGCCCTCCCGCCGGCGGGGGTACTCGCAGCGGACCTTCGCCTGCTTGCCTTGGACGACAATCTGGATCCGCGGGTGGGACAGCTTCCGGCGCAACGTGGTCCCCTTCGCCGACACGACGATCGCATCGCCGTCGAGCCCGACCTCCACGCCTCCCGGAATCTCGACCGTTTGCTCCAACAAACCCGCGACCGGCATCGTCCACCTCAATACACGTAGGCGAGGAGCTTCCCGCCCACGCCGACTTCCTTCGCCTTCGTCTGGGAGATGACGCCTTCCGTCGTCGTCAGGATCAGGACGCCGAAGTCCTGGGCCGGGAGGTAGCGCGCCTCGTACTTCTCCAGGTCCGTGCGCTTCACGGCGAACCGCGGTTTGATCACGCCGCAATTGTTGATGCTGCCGACGAGCGACACGCGGTAGAGGTTCCCGCGGCCGTCCTCGATGAGTTCGAACGACTGGATGTACTCGTGGTCCTGCATCACCTTCAGGACCCGGCCGATCAGCTTCGACGCGGGCCGGATCACGCATTCCGTCTTGCCGGCCGCCTCGGCGTTCCGGATCGTCGCCATCGCATCGTTGAGAGGGTCTTGCAACATCCGATCGCCTCAACTGTACTTCCGGAAGCCGAGCTCATATGCGATCTCGCGGAAACATTGGCGGCAGAGATGGAGTCCGTAGCGTCGGACAATGCCCCGTTTGCGGCCACACCGGAGACAGCCTTTCTTCCGGCCGAAGTCCTTCGTCCGCTTCACTCGACCACCTCGACCTTGAAGCGGTCCTTCATGAATTGGATTCCCTCGGCCCGCGATACGCGATGCCGGCGCGGGACGGGACGGGGCCGATTCGCGCGACGGGAGACCCTCCATCCCGGACGTTGCAGGCTCACGCTCACGTCCATCCCGAACACGCCGATCTCGGGGTCGTACTTCATCCCCGGGAAGTCCGTGTAGTCCTGGATCCCGAAGGAGAAGTTGCCGCGCGGGTCGAAACTGTAGGCAGGCAGCCGGTTGCTCCGGATGTCCAGCGCGGACTTCAGGAACGTCTCGGCGGGCGATCCGCGGAGGGTGACGCGGGTCCCGATCGGCATGTTGCGGCGCACGCCCCAGTCCCGGACGGCGCGATGGCTCAGGGTCTGAACCGACTTATGTTTCGTCACGAGTTCGAGGACCTTCTGGGCCTTCACGAGCTTCTCGCCGGCCTCCCCCACGCCGACGTTCACCACGACCTTCTCGATCCGGATCTCGCGCATATCCGCCATGGTCCCACCTAAATCGCCGAGACCTCCGGAGTCTTAATCGCCGGCCCTTCCGTTCCGACGACGAACACCTTCCCGATGTCCGTGGAGAAGCCCTCCGTGAACGTGACGATGTTCGCCCGCGGGTTCCTGGTCCGTTGGACGTCGCTGACGTGCGCGATCTGTCCCACGTGCTTCCCCGCCGTCACGAGGACCGGGGCGCCCTTGCCGAGTTCGTAGTGCTCCACGACCTTCTGGCCGGGCACGTGGATCTTCAGCGTCGTCCCGGTCTTGTAGGCGTCCTTCGCCAGGACCACGTTCCGACCGTCATGGAGGTTCACCTGCGTCTTGCCGCCACGGACGGTCGTCTTATCCTCCACGCGACACAACTTCCACGTCGCATCCCCGGCTTCGATCCCGACCAGGGACATGCGCCCGCGCGTGTCGACGAGCATCCGATAGTGCGCCTTCGTCTCGTGGAGGGTGAGGACGTCCATGAGTCCGACGGGAAACTTTGGGTCGGTCACCACCCGGCCGTCGACGAGGACCCCGCGGTTGTTCAGGATGTGCCGCGCCTCCCGGGCGGTGTCGCAGAGCTTCAGCATGTCGCGGAGGATCGATCCGATCGGCACGCTCTCTCCGATCGCATGCGGACCAGCGGACGGCCGGACGATCCAGAAGTCCGTCTTGCGCGGGGTCGACCAGGAACGCGGAGCCGACAGGCGCTTCAGATGTTTCTTCATTCCGCGCGCTCCTCGAATTTCCGACGCCGCCAGGCGTCCGTGTCGTCCATCCGGATGATCAGCAAGTTCGACGCGTGGAGCGGCCTCGGGACCTTCTTCTCGTCCACCTTTTCGATCGTGATGCCTTCCACGACGACCGTCCCGTGCACGCGGTCGACGGACACGACCTTGCCCTCTCGCCCGCGGAACCCTCCACGCATGACCCGGACCGTGTCCCCTTTCCGGACCGGAAGCGCGCGGGGGAGCCGCCCCTTCGCCTTCGCGTGGACCTCCTCCGCGAGATGGGACGAGGTGAGAATCCGTTTCACATGGAGGGGCGCGTGGGCCGCCCGTTTCCGTTGGACCCGTGGCTGCGTGCTGGTCATCCTTCCCGCCTCACACGATCATGCTCGCGGTCGCGGCGACCCGGGGCCACCGTTCAGCGGCCTCTCGGGCCACGGGCCCTTTGATGTCCGACCCTTTCACCTCGCCCTCCGGGGTCACGATCACGCAGGCGTTGTCCTCGAACTGGACCATCATGCCTTCCGGACGACGGAAGGGACGGCGTTGCCGGACGACGACCGCGTTCATCACCTGCTTGCGGGTCTCCGGGGTCCCCTTTTTCACCGCGACGACCAGGAGGTCGGCGATCCCCGCCGACGACAGGCGATTCCGCACGCCGCGGTACTTCTTGACCTCGATGATCTCCACGATCTTCGCGCCGGTGTTGTCGATGCACTCGAGGCGGGCTCCCTTCGGGAGGCCCCGCATCTGCCGTCCCGGAAGACCCTTCACGCCGCGACCCCCTGATTGTGGATCGCGACGAAGTGCACGGTCTTCCCGAGGGGCCGACACTCCATCGCCACGATCCGGTGGCCCACTTGCAGGCCGAGACAAGGCGGCGCGTGCACGTTCAATCGATGGGTGCGTTTCTCATACCGTTCGAACTTTTGGATGTACCGGAGATACTGTCGTTCCACGACGACCGTGTTCTGCATTTTCGTTGAGACGACGATGCCCTCGAGCATCTGACCGCGAACCGGGAGCCTCCCGTGGAAGGGACACTTCACGTCCGTGCAGACCTGGCCCGGCATGGGGACGTCGATCCCGATGTCCCTCCCGCCGGACGCGGTCGGCGCGGTCGGTGCCGCAGCCTTCCTGGTCCGTCCCTTCTTCTCCGCCATCGTTGATCACCGGGCCTTCTTCACGCGGTCTTCGGGACGGAACCGGATTTCCTCGCCGTCGACCTCGAGGCCGCCCTGAATCTCAAAGCGGAAGCGACTCCCGTGTTTCGGGATGCGCTTCTCATCGCCCTGAATCTCGAGCACGAGCGTGTTGCGGGTCTCGTCGACGACCCGGCCCCGCACATGAGCCTGGCTCGGATCCGTCGCGTGCAGGACTTCGACCTCGAGGCCGATGAGCTCGTGTTTCCGCAGGTTCACTCAGGTCTCCTCCGTCGCGGCCTTGGCCGGCGGAGCCGCGGCGCTCGCGCCCCGTTGCTCCTCGGACATGATCGTCAAGATGCGCGCGATGTTTTTCCGGAGGGCTCTGATCTTTCCGGGATTCGGAGGGGCGCCGCCCATCGCGGCGACGCCGCGTTCGTGCATGAGCTCGTCCCGGAGCTCCGACAGCTTCTTCGCGATCGCCTCCGCGTCCATGGCCCGGATCTCCTTCGTGCGAAGCAAGGGCATTAGGCGCCATCGCCCCCTTCCGCATCGACGTCCACGTCGACCCCGAGCTGCTTCACTTCCTTGGCGACCTTCTTCAATCGCTTCGCGGCCACCTTGCTCTTCTTCACCTTGGCCGTCGTCGATTCGCGCTCACCGGGCTCGATGAGAGGCTCGGGTTCTTCGTCGGCTCCCTCCGGGCCGACCGTCGCCTGCACCGCGAGGGCGGGCTCGGGTTCCACGACGACGGGGGCCTGAACGGGCCGCACGAAGGACGCCGCCGCCGCAATGTATTCCGCCGAGGGCTGCTTGATCTCGATCTCGTCCGGCAGCTTCGCCTGCGGGTCCATGATCTCGACCGTCACGCCGATGACACCGGGTTTGAGCTTCGCGGCCGCGAAGCCACGGTCCATCCACAAATTCCGCGGTTCCCCGCAGTACTTGATGTGACCTGCCTTGAACTTCTCCGTGCGGTGGCGCTGCCCGGTCAGCTTGCCCGCGATGACCACGAGACACCCTTTCGCGCCGGCCTCCATGATCCGGCGCACGGTCGAGTGGCCCGCCCGACGGAAGTGCCATCCCCGCTCGAGCGCGTTCGCAAGCTTCTCGGCCATGATCTGCGCATTCAGGGCCGGTGCACTGACTTCCTGGACTTCGATTTGCGGATTGTCGAACTTGAATTGCCGGTCCACCGCCTCCGTGAGGCTCTTGATGGCGCCGCCCTTCCGGCCGATCACGAGGCCGGGCCGCTCCGCGAGAAGGGTCACCCGCGTCCCCATCGGAGTCCGCTGGATATCGAGGCCGCCGAAGCCGGCGCGACGCGTCTCGTTCATGAGGTATTCCTTGAGCAGGACTCGTCGCACGTTCTCGACGATGATGCGTTTGTCCTTGCGCTCGACCTTCGCCTCCGCCACCTACGCCACCTCTTCGAGTACGATCTCGAGATTCACGGTGTCCTGGTTCCACTGGCTGCTCCGTCCGTAGGCCCGCGGGCGATAGCCCTTCGACGCGGCTCCCTTGTGCGCGTTGATCACGCGGATCACCATCGTGTCCGGATCTTCCTTCCCCGTGAACTCCGCGTTCGCGACCGCGCTCTCCAGGATCTGGAGGAAGGCCTTGGCCGCCTTCACCGGGTACCGGGCCGGTCCGGTGCCGGCCTTGTGGGCGACCCAGCGGTTGTAGGTCCGCATGGGCACCGCCTGTTTGAGGGCGATCACGCGTTCGAGGTATTCACGGGCACTGTCCACGGTCTTGCCGCGCAACTGGCGAGCGAGTTCGATCGATTTCTTCCATGCGAGCGGCAGGTCTCGGCCGTAGGCTCGGGCCATCGTCTCGATCTTGTATTCCATCGTGTACCCGAGCTTGGTCATGTGCATCCTCACTTGAGCGGCATGAACTTCGACGATCGTGTGGCTCCGACGCCCGGTCCGCTGTGCGTGACCGGCTTTCGCGTCATCGCGAACTCACCGATGAAATGGCCAATCATCTCCGGCTTGATCTCGACCGTCACGAATTCCTTCCCGTTGTGGATCGCGACCTTCTTTCCGATGAAGTCGGGAAGGATCGGCACGTCCCGGCAATGTGTCCGGACCGCGACCTCGGTCCCGTTCGCGCGGAGTTTTTCGATGAACCGATAGCGTTCGTCGTCGATCCCTCGGATCACCGACCGCCGGGGTCGCGCGGGCAGCAGCTCGATGATCTCCTCCAGCGTCATGGCCTTCATCTCGTCCAGCGTGTACCCGCGGTACGTGAATTCCTTCTTGCGGCGCGTCTCGACGAGGCCCGCCCGCTTCCGCAACTTCCTCCGAGCCGCCTTCGCCAGACCACCCATTTTCTTTGCCATGCCCATCACCTCCGACGACGCTTCTCCTTCAACCGCTTCGGCTGGGGAGACATCCGTCCGACCTTGCGGCCGGGCGGGGCGTCAAACCCCACCGTGGACGGTTTGCCCACATGTTGGTGCGACCCGCCTCCGTGGGGATGGTCGACGGGATTCATCGCCACGCCGCGCACGATGAAGTACGCCTTGCTGAACGATCGGAAGGAGAACCACTTCTTCCCCGCGCGGTAGAAGGGCTTGTCGCCGCGGCCCGCGCCCGCGACGGCGCCGATCGTGGCCCGGCAATCCGGATGGAAGGTGCGGAACTGTCCCGAAGGGAGCTGAATGACGGTCCGGTCTCCCTGGCTCACCACGACGGCCTGGGCACCCGCGGCCCGCACGAATCGACCGCCATCCCCGGGCATCGACTCGACGTTGTAGACGAGCGTCCCTTCTGGGATGTCGCGGAGCGGCATCGTGTTCCCGCGGTCCAGATTCGGCAAGCCATGGGTCACGGGCTGGCCGACGGAAAGGCCGTCGCAGGCGATCATGAGGACCTCTTGGCCATCGAACCGAACGCGCGCCAGTGGAGCGGTGTGTCCGGGCGCCTGGAAGATGTCCGTCACGATCCCGGCACCGCGAAGGTGCGGATAGACGACGGGCCCGGGATGTCGGTGGCTCGGCGAACGATAGGTCGGCGAAGTCCCACGGCCGCGGCGTTGGGAGCGCAGGTTCTTTCCCATCAGAACACCCCGATCCGCATGCCGATCTCTTCGGCGGAGAATTCCGGTTTCAGCTTGATGATCGCGTGCTTGCCGTCCCTCCGGACGAACGTGTTCACCTTCGCGACCTTCACCTGGAAGAGGTCCTCGAAGGCCTTTTTGACCTGCTCTCGGGTCGCCTGACGACGCACGAGGAACTCGAGCCGGTTCCCGTCCTTCAGATTCTGAGCGGGCGTGCCTTGCAGCATGTTGAGTGTTTTCTCAGTCACATACGGATGGAGGAGAATCTCGTGCGGCTTCATGGCGACCAACTCCGGAGCACCTCGAGGGCGCCCTCGCTGAACATCGTGAGCCGACCCGGATCGCCTCCCGGAGCGAGGACCTCGGCGCTCAACCCCGCGGGGCTCACGACCTCGACGCCGGGCAGGTTCCCGAAGAGTCGGCGGACCTTCGCCGGATCCTTCACGACCACGAGCAGGCTCCGCGGCTGCCGATAGCGCCGGCCTCGCATCTTCCCGCGGCCCGCGCGCACGTGGCGGCCGTCCTTCGCACGCTCCACGTCTGCGTACACGCCGAGGCGGTCCAGGATCTTGACGCCTTCCTGGGTCGCACCTCCGTCCGGCTGGAGCGTCTCGATCCCGTCCTCGATCACGACGGGCAGGCTGAGTTCCTCCTTGAACGCATGTCCGCGGGCGGAGACGATCGTGACTTCCTTCACCGCGGCCAAAGCCGCGTTGCGTGCCAAGCGTCGTTCGTTCTCGTTCACCTTCTTCGGCCAGACCTTCTCGACCCGCGGGGGGTGCGCCCGGCGACCGCCCACGGTGCCCGGGGCCTGCGCCCCGGTCATGGAGCCGCGGATCCGTGGGACGCGGGAGACGCCATGGCCCTTCCCCGACCAGCGGACGGAATGTTTCGCACCGGACCGGCGCCCGGGGCCATACGGCTGCCGTCGATTCGCCTGGGCTGCGGTAACCGCCCTTCGGATCAGATCGGAACGCACCTCGCCTTGGAACACGGTCGGCAGGTCGACCGACTTCACGACGTCGCCATCGAGAGAATACACGTGCACACGACCGGCCTCCAGGGAGCGGACCTCGGCCTTCGCTTCCTTGGCCTTCGCCGCTTTGGCTGCCTTCGGGCCCTTCTCCGGCTCGGCAGCCTTCTTGCGCCGGACTCGCGGCGTCCGGCGAGACTCGGCCGGTGCATCCGATGCCGATTTCTTCTTCGACTCCGGCATGAGCGTCACACTCCCTGTTTCGATTCCCGCGAGACGTAGGTGAGTTCGGGAGACTTCTCGAGTTTCACATAACCGATCCGAGCCGCGTCCCGGAGGCGGATCAGCCGCTTGGCGGGACCGGGAATCGAACCGTGCAGCAGGACGTACGGATTGCGCACCATCCCGTACGCGAGGAAGCCCCCGTTCGGGGTGATCTCATCCCCCTTCTCGCCGATCTTCAGGATGCGCTTGTTGTATTCCGTCCGCTGGTGATACCCGAACTGGCCTCCTTGCGGGACGGTCGGCCGGACGTACCCGGGCTGGAAGTTCCCGAGGGTTCCGATGTTCCGTCGGTGCTTCGAGTTCTTGTGGCTCAGCAGCCGCGTTCCCCATCGGGTGTGGTGGCCTTTCCAACCCTTCCCCTTCGTGATCGCGGCGACATCGACCATGGAGCCCTCCCGGCAGAATTCCGTGACGGGGATGTCCGTGCCGAGGAGTTGCTTCGCGTACTTGATCCGGTCCTCGATGGAACCTCCGCCGACGCGGTTCTCCATGAGGTCCGGCTTCTTCTTCGGGACTCCCGTGAGGAGGCCCGGCTGCGTGTACGTGATGAGCCGGACGTCGTCCACCTGCGCCGGCTGGACCTTCTTCCATGCCTCCTCGACGTCGTACTCCTTCGGGATCGGGAAGACGCGTCGGAGCTCCTTGTCCAGCTTGGGGCCCCAGACCTCCCCCACGGTCTTCAGGCCCTCCATCGTGCGGCGGTACAAGCGCACCGCGGCGACGTGCATCGGCGGAACTTCGAGGACGGTGACGGGGATCTGCACCTCTTGGCCCGAGGTCGTGGACGTCGGCCGATAGTCGACGACGATCGCGTGGGTCATGCCGGCCTTGTAACCGGCAAATCCCTGGACCTTCGGACTGCCACCGTCCGAGTCGGGCCAGCTCGTGAAATGCGGAATGGGGCTCTCGCTGCGCTTGCGGGGCGAAAAGCCCATCGAGCCGTGTCGCGGTCGGTGTTCCTTCGGCACTGGCCACTCCTCCGTGGAAAGTGGTCTCTCGTCGCGTGCGACGAGATGAGGGCGGATGGCACGCCGCCGTGACGCTGCCTGCGGGCGCAGAAGGTCCGGGCCCGCATTTCCGGGATCCGCTACGGGATTGCCCGGCGGCGTCTGGTCGGCGCGTTGGGCGGTCCCTATGGAGGAGGGCTATATAGCTTTTTGGAGCGCGAGGCGAGATTTCTCCTGGAGAAAGGAGAAATTCCGCGCGCCCATGGTCTGCGTCAACGCAACAACGCTTTCGGCTTCGCCTTGGGCCGATCGATCGAATCGATCACGATCGGCCGTTCTGTCGCATCGTCTTCCTTCTCGTCGAGTTCGAGCTCCGAGTCCTCCGCGACGGCCCGCCAAAACGCCTTCATGCGCGCGTCGTAGTATTCGTCACACATTGGGGCACCTGCTTCCGGTAGGCCAGGGACGATACATGTGGGTTTGGCAATCTGCGCGTGCGGGTCGTTCCGAGACAGTCCCGCACGCTCGTGTATCGGCGCTGATAACACCCCAGTAACGTTTAAGGTGGTCTCATCGGGTATGCTCCGTTGCTGGGCGGGAATTCATGGAAGTCAAGCGGATGAAAGTGAAAGTTTGTTTGATCGGGGAAGCCGCCGTCGGCAAGACCTCACTCATCCGACGATTCGTCCTCGACAATTTTGACGACAAGTACATCCAGACCCTCGGGACCAAGGTCTCGAAGAAGGAGCTTGCCTCGCCGAGCCCGGACGGATCGGGCGACCTGAAGATCGACATGACGATCTGGGACATCATGGGCCAGAAAGGCTTCCGAGAACTGCTCAAGGAGGCGTACTTCTACGGCGCCCGCGGCATCCTCGCGGTCTGCGACGTGACGCGGAGGAAGACGCTGGAAGACCTCGACGACTGGATCGAGGGCGTGTACAGCGTGACGGGAAAAATCCCGATTGAATTCCTCGGGAACAAGATCGACCTGAAGGATCAGCAGCAGATCTCGGAGGACGAGATGATCCAGGCGGCGCGCGCGTACGACAGTCCGTTTCACTTCACGTCGGCGAAGGCGGGCGTGAACGTCGAGATCGCGTTTCAGTCCCTCGCGGAACGCGTCGCCAAGGAGCGATACGCGAGAAAAGTCGTCGCCGAAGAATAAGAATTATCATGGCCGATACTCGCGGCCGTACCCTACATAAGACGGAGTCCGTTTTGGAGCCGCATGATGGCGACGCCCGCCGTGACCGGCCTGAAGCACGTGAAGGCGAAGGTGTGCTTGGTCGGAGACGTCGCGGTCGGCAAGACCTCTTTGATCCGGCGGTTCGTCCAAGATGAATTCGACGACCGCTACATCGCGACGGTCGGAACCAAGGTCACGAAGAAGACCGTCGATGTGACATGGAAGGGCGCGCCTGCGATGCTCGACATGATGGTGTGGGACATCATGGGCGAGAAGGGATTCCGGGCCCTCCTTCGGGACGCGTACTTCGAGGGCTCCCACGGCGTCATCGCCGTGTGCGACCTCACGCGGAAGGACACCTTCTACGACTTGAATAACTGGGTCCAGATGATCCGCAAACAGGTCGGGACCGTCCCCATCGTCTTCCTGGGAAACAAGATGGACCTGGGCGAGCGGCTCGTCGTCAGCGAGGAAGAACTCGCGCGGATGGGCACGATTCACAATGCGGCACACTTCCTCTCATCCGCGAAGAGCGGACACGGAGTGAACGAGGCGTTTCGGGTGCTCGCGGATGCGATCGGGCATCGCGGCGAGGCGTGACCGCGAGCAAATTTCGCGCCTTCGACCGCGCCTGTTATCCAAGAAGATAACCGTTAGGCAACGCCTTTATAACCTGAGGATTGTGGCGCGTCAGGCCCAACCAGAGGATGCAAATGGACCGCCAAAAAATGAAGGTGAAGATCTGCCTCGTCGGGGAAGGCGCGGTCGGCAAGACCTGCCTCATCCGACGATTCATCCAAGACCAGTTCGACGACCGGTACATCTCGACGCTCGGCGCGAAGGTCTCGAAGAAAGAGATCAAATTGGACGGGCCGAACGGGGGATCCGACATCGACATGACGATCTGGGACATCATGGGAGAGAAGGGATTCCGCGAACTGTTGAAGGAAGCGTACTTCCATGGAGCTCAGGGCGTCCTCGCGGTCTGCGACGTCACGCGCAAGCAGACCCTAGAGGACCTAGGCGAATGGGTCGCGGCCGTCGTGAAGGTCACCGGGAATGTCCCGATCGAGTTCCTCGCCAACAAGGCCGACCTGAAGGACGAAATGGACGTCACGGAGGCCGACATTCGTCGCACCGCGGAGGCCCATCGTGCTCCGTATCTGTTCACCTCCGCGAAAACCGGACAAAACGTCGAGGACGCGTTCGCGAAGCTCGCGAAGATGATCGCGTCGCATTCGTCGTAGACGGTCTCTTACTCGGCGCCATCGTCGAGCGACCCTGCTCGTGGATCCTCATCGTCGCCGGATCGATTGTGAGTTCGGAGGATCGCGTGAATTTTCTCCGGGAACATCTCGAGCCGATGTGAAAACGTACGACCGCGGAGACGCGATCCAGTACTCTCATTGCTGTATCCAAGGGCACAGTGTTTAAGTAGAAGCGGGGTGTATTCAAATCGACCCTTGCGAGGGGACGGTCTGAAGATGGTGGAGACTGCGGGAGAACCCGAAGAACTCCCGCCGGTGGATTCGTGGATTAGCAAGGTCGACTTCCGGTCCACAGCTGAAGTCAAGATTCCGGAGCGGCTCGTTGACCAGGTCATCGGGCAGGAACACGCCGTCGAAGTGATCCGCAAGGCCTCCGAACAGAAACGGCACGTGATGTTGATCGGCGACCCGGGCACCGGGAAGTCGATGCTCGCCCGCTCCATGACGGAAATGCTCCCTCGGGAGGACCTCCAGGACATCATCGTCTACCACAATCCCGAGGATCCGAACGAGCCGAAGATCCGCGTCGTCCCGGCCGGGAAGGGCCGCGAAATCGTGAACGCCCAGAAGGCGGAGGCGATGCAGCGCCGGGAGCAGAAGGCTTCCATGGTCATGACGATCGTCTTCTTCATCATTGGCTTGAGTGTCATCCTCTCCTACAACTGGGGTGCGCAGACGCCGGAGTTCCGGACCGACGCCCCGAACATCATCCTCTTCGGGATCCTCGTCGCCGCGATCATCTACATCGCGACGCGCTACACGGGCCATCGTCAAGAGAACCTGATGGTCCCGAAGCTGCTCGTGAGCCACACGCCGGATGAGATGCCTCCCTTCGTGGACGCCACTGGGAGCCATGCGGGCGCTTTGCTCGGAGACGTGAAGCACGATCCCTTCCAGAGCGGTGGCTTGGAGACGCCGGCGCATGAACGCGTCGAGTCGGGGGCGATTCACAAGGCCCACAAGGGAGTCCTGTTCGTCGACGAGATCAACGTCCTGCGCATGGAGAGTCAGCAGAGCCTGCTCACCGCGATGCAGGAGAAGAAGTTCTCGATCGTCGGGCAGAGCGAACGGTCCTCTGGCGCCATGGTTAAAACGGAGGCGGTCCCGTGCGACTTCATCCTCGTCGCCGCGGGGAACTTGGACGCGGTCCAAGGGATGCATCCGGCGCTCCGGTCTCGAATCCGCGGGTACGGCTACGAGATCTACATGAAGGCGACAATGCTCGACACGGATGAGAACCGCTTGAAGCTCGTTCGGTTCGTTGCCCAGGAGGTGGCGAAGGACCGCAAGATCCCGCACTTCGATCGCACCGCGGTCCTGGAGATCCTCCGGGAGGCGCAGCGCCGAGCGGGTCGCCGCGGACAGTTGACCCTCCGACTGCGGGAGCTAGGCGGTCTGATCCGCGTCGCCGGGGACATCGCCCAGGAAGAGGCGTCGCCCCTCGTGACCGCGAAGCATGTGCTCAACGCGAAACGCATCGCCCGTTCCCTCGAGCAGCAGGTCGCGGACCGCATGATCGAACGAGGGAAGGAGTACCAGACGTTCATCACGGAAGGCTCCATCGTGGGCATGGTGAACGGCCTCGCCGTCCTGGTCGGTGATAACTCGATCGCCGAGTTCAGCGGGATCGTGCTCCCGATCGCCGCAGAGGTGACGCCCGCACAGGCGAAGCAGGGCGGGCGGATCATCGCCACCGGCCGACTCGGGGAGATCGCGAAGGAAGCGGTCGAGAACGTCGCTGCCCTCATCAAGAAGTACACGGGCGAGGACATCTCGAACCATGACATCCATGTTCAGTTCGTCGGTTCCCGCGAGGGGACGGAAGGCGACAGCGCGTCGATCTCCGTCGCGACGGCCGTCATCAGCGCCCTCGAGGAGGTCCCGGTGAATCAGGGCGTTGCGATGACGGGATCCTTGAGCGTCCGCGGCCAGGTCCTGCCCGTCGGCGGCGTGACCGCGAAGATCGAGGCCGCCGCGGAACTCGGAATTGGGAGAGTCGTCATTCCCCGGGCGAACATGAAGGACGTCCTGCTCGAGGACAAGTACCAGGGGAAGATCGAGATCGTACCCGTCGACACCTTGAGCGAAGTGCTCGAGCAAGCGCTCGTGGGCCCGAAAAAATCCGGGCTCATCAGCAAGCTCGCGGCGCTCGTGCCGAAGATGACGCCGGACAAACCCGGTCCGGCTGCGGTCCCCCACTGAACGTGCCGGAGACAGCCCGTGGACGAGGCCCTCGAACCGTTCGAGTTTTCGGAACCGATGCCCTGCTACGAGTCCAACCGCGCGATTCCCGCGCACCTCGATGACGGGCGGTGCGTTCATTGCCAGAAGTTCCTCACGCTCGAGTGTCCCTACATCGGCCATTTCCTCGGGGAGGACGACGAGTGACCGGCCGCGCCTTCTTCATCGGTCGGTTCCAGCCGTTCCACCGGGGCCATCTCGCGATGGTAAAGCGGATCCTCGAGTCGAACGGCGAGATCATCGTCGGGATCGGGTCGGCGCAGTACAGTCACACGGGGGAGAACCCGTTCACGGCGGGCGAGCGGTACGAGATGATCAAGAGGGCGCTCGACGCGGAAGGCATCCACAACTACCATATTGTCCCCATCCCGGACACCCACGTGCACAGCGTCTGGGTGAGCCACGTGACTTCCCTTGTCCCGCGTTTCGACATCGTGTATACGAACTCCGACCTGGTCGTCCGCCTGTTTCGGGAACACGACCTGAAGGTGCTCTCGCCGCCCCTCTTGGACCGGGAACGACTTTCCGGCACCACGGTTCGCCATCGGATGCTGAAGGGAGAGGACTGGGAGTCCCTGGTGCCCGCGGTCGTCGCCGAGTACGTCAAGGAAATCGACGGGATCGAGCGCATCCGGGAGACGCACAAGTACTCGACGCCCTACGGGACGCGCGAGAACCACGAAGACGTATGATAAAGGAGACCCGTCCGCGACTCCCCGCGAGGACGGGCATAGACAGGCATCCCTCCGAACGAAGGTGTCGTTCCCGGATTCCTGCTCGAATTCCCGCACGGCGGCGCGGGGGATAATCCCATATTACCAATCAGTTACCAGACGCTGTTCCGTTCCGCGCCGGCCTCCCGGAGGCACGCGTCTCACCAGTCGATCTGGTATCCGCAGGACGGATCGCCGTGGAGCATGCAACCGACCTTCGTGACGGTCCCTTTCCTCTTGAGGGCCCGCAGCAGGCCTTCGTAGGTTCCGAGCCAGGCCGCACATCGAGCGGGGCTGCTGATCCAATCGTAGTTCCTCACGAGCGCTCGGTGGTCCTCCACCTCGACCTCGAGGCGGCCGTGATTGAACTCCCTGGAATAGGCGTTCGGGCCGAGCTCCAGGAGGACGGAGAGCGGGAGGACCCGCGTGAGGAGTCTCTTGATCGAGGAGTGGTTCGGCGTTTCGTCTCGGAGCATCCGGCGAATCGTCTCGTATGTGCCGTCTCCGAACCTTGCCTCGATCCGGTCGAGCGCTTCGAGCGCGACCCGGAGCGGATACCAGCCATCCGCCGCGAGTGAGGTCGGATCGAGGCCGGCCCCGATCAGGATTTCGTCCGCGGCGGTCGAGGTGAACTGGGTGGAGACCCAGTGGTGGTAGTTCCTCAGGTGTGCGCCTCGGATCATCGGAGCCACGACGCGATCGCCTCGCTCCTCCGCCAGCCCGCCGAAGACCGCTTGCCCCAGAGTCGAGGCCGCGTAGAGCCTCCCGCGACGTTGCCCGGCGACGCGGTCAACGAGGTCCGTGCGAAGGAGTTGTCCGAGTGTCCGGCTCACGTGTGGCAGATGCAATCCGGTCTGCTTCGCGACCTGCATCGGCGTCTTCGGGCCAGGGATCACGGCGGCGAGGACCGCCTCCCGCTGTCGACTCGCCAGGACGTAGGAGAGTCCGTCGAGAAACGTGCGGGATTGCGTTTGCGAGTTCTGTATCGTCGCCCCTGCCCCCCGTGCGGATGCGGACGACGGCTCTTTACCCTTTTCCTCAGCCCGCCGGGGCGAGGTACGTCAACAGGACGGGAACGAGGAGGGACGCCATGAGATGGACCCGACGGACTCGGAGCGCAATCGGCACGAGCCCCACGAGCATCGCGATGGCGGCGACACCGAGGCCGAGAGGACCCGTGACGACGAGCAACAGGCCTTGGATGACGACGAGGGAGAGGGCGGAGATTCGCCGCGGGTTGGACGTGGAACAGCGCTGCGCGATTCGCCGTGACAGGCGGACGACAAGGGGTGCCGCGAACGCCGTCGCAAGGACGCTGGCACCCAGGATCGCGAGCAGAGAGTTGGGCGTGGACCACAGGCCCGACCACGGCGCGAGATCCCCGAGGAAATCGCGAACCGCGGCGGCGGTCCCGCTCCGGGTGCGGTGGATGATGAAGAGGACCGTGACGCTCAGGAGGGAGGTCGACGAAGAGACCGCGCCGAGTACGATCATGAATTGGTGCGGTCCGCTCCGCTTCCGACCTCCAACGGACGCGAGCGTCGCGGCGGCCCCGCCGCTGAGTCCGGGGAGCCAGGATACCGCCGCGCCGGCCGCGGTCCCCCGCAGGGCACAGCGCGCATCCGCCCGCGAGAGCGAGCGGAGGGATTCGAGTCGCTGATGGGGGATCCGACCCAACGGACCTCGCAACGTGACGATCAGCGTCGGGAGTCCGAAGAGTCCCGAGAAGAGAGGAAACAGGATCGTGTTCGGGTCGAGCGGGAGCGCTCCGCGCAAGGTCACGATCCCTACCGTGGCGGCGAGGGCTTGCACCCAGGCCGCGCGGAGGACCCTCCGGATGGGATGCCGGCCCCGATATTCAGTTGCGAGGATCGCTCCGAGGAGCCCGAGGAGGAAGACGGCCGTCCACGGGCGGAAACGCTCTGCCAACCCGATCGGATCGCTCAGGAGGAACCGGAGGGGGACGACCACGAAGACCGCGAACGCCGTCCCGAGTACGGCGCCCCGGGCCGCCAACGCGACCGCCTTCGCCCCGTTCCCCGCCAGGAGCAGGCGATGGCCCGGGAGGGTCGCAAGGGCCGTATCTTCCGTCGGCGCCCCGAGGAAGACGCTGGGGATGAAGTTGAACACCGAGTGGCTGGCTGCGGTCGCGACGAGGAAGCAGGAGATCAGGGTCCCGGTCAGGAGGGAATCGGCTCCCGCCCCGGGTATCAAGATCGCGACGAGTCCAATCCAGGCGCCTCGAGTCGCCAGGAGCAGGGCGGCCACGTTGTTGACGTGGAGTCCTGGCGACAGTCCGGTGACGCTGCCGACGGCGACGCCGAGGAGGATCAGGACGAGGAAAGCGACGACGAGGACCGCGACATCCACGACGGCGCACGCCAGGCCAGCGGCCTCAACCTCGTCGATGCACGTAGCCTACGGTCAGTCCCGCGGTCTCTCGGCGGGACCCCAACCGCCTCCACCCGGTGTCTCGATCACGACGAGGTCGTCGCGCCGAAGTTCGAACGTCGCTTTCGCCGGAAGTATTCGTTGACGCTTGCCCCTCCGGAGGAGGTTGCGACCCGGTCGACCGTCCTCCCCGCCGGCAAGGCCTTTCGGCCGCAAGGCTCGCCTCTCGGAGAGAATGGAGGCGGTCCCGTCCTCGCCAAGAAATCGGAGGGACCTCCGGACCCCGTCCCCGCCCGGAAATCGGCCGCGTCCCCCGCTGTCCGGGATGAGTCGGTACTCCTCGACGCGGAGCGGTGCGGCCAGCTCAAGGGCTTCGATCGGGGTGTTGCGCGTGTTCGTCATGTGGGTGTGCACACCGGACATCCCCGGCCGATACGGGAGCGCCCCTTCCCCACCTGCGATCGTCTCGTAGTAGGAGAAGGGCCGAGGACGGGAGGCCCCGATCGTCAGGTTGTTCATCGTCCCCTGGCTCTGCGCGGGCACGCGGTCCCGAAGGGGAACGGCAAGGGCCAGGAACAGGACATCGACGATACGCTGTGAGGTCTCCACGTTTCCGGCAGCGACCGCGGCGGGAGGACGCGGATGGACCAAGAGGCCGGCGTCCGCGAGCACCCGCACGGGCCGAAAGGCTCCCGCGTTTCGCGGCGCTTCCGGATCCGTGATGCACCGGACGACGTAGTACGTCGCGCTGAGGGTCACGGCGAACGGAGCGTTCACGTTCCCTGCCACCTGACGATCCGTCCCTTGGAAATCGACGGTGACGCCCGAGCCCCCGATCGTGACCTCGACGCAGATTCGGATTGGCTTCGAACTTTGTGAGCCCGCGGACTCCAGGAAATCCTCCGCCCTCCACGTTCCCCGCGGGAGGCTTTGGACCGCGGCCCGGACCCGCCGCTCGGCATAGTCGAGCAGTTCGTCGGCCTGCGACCGCAGACCGGAGAGACCCCGTTTCGCGGCGAGCACCGCGAGTCGACGCGCGCCGAGTTCGTTCGCGGCCACCTGAGCGCGGAGGTCCCCGAGCCGTTCTTCCGGGTTCAAGGTCTCGTGCCGGAATCGTTCCAGGACGCCGGACTGCTCGCGTCCGCGATCCAGGAACTTCTGCGGCTCCAGGACGAGGCCTTCCTCGTCGAGCCGCGACGCGTCCGCGGGCATGGATCCCGGCGCGATGCCGCCGATGTCGGCGTGGTGAGCCCGATTCGCCGCGAACCCGAGGAGGGTGCCGCGGGCGAAGGCCGGCCGGACGAGCGTCACATCGGGCAGGTGCGTCCCGCCATGGTAGGGGTCGTTCAAGATCACCTGATCGCCTTCCCGCAACGTCCCCGGGAAATCATGGAGGACGGCCTCGACCGAGGCCGGCATGGAACCCAGGTGGACCGGGATGTGCTCCGCCTGGGACAGCATCCGACCGGTTTCATCGAACAACGCGCAACTCGCGTCCATGCGCTCCTTGATGTTGGGCGAGTATGCGCTCCGCTGCAGGGCGACGCCCATCTCCTCCGGTATGAAGGCGAACGCCGTCCGAAGGATCTCGAGCTCCGCCGGGTTCATTCGCCCACCGCGATCTCGAGGAGGCCGAATCGATCGACACGAAGACGACCGCCGGGAGGGACGATCGTCGTCGCGTGGTCTTCCGACACGACAGCGGGACCTTCGATCTCCGTGTCGGCTCCGAGGCGTCCACGCTCGTGAACCGGGGTGTCGTGCCAGCCGTCGTCAAAGAGCACCCGTCGACTGTGGGGAGCCACCGCGGAGGCGGGCTGCGGCGGACGGGGGCGCGGAACGGCACGAGGGACTCGGGCAACTAATCGAATGGTGACGAGCTCAATCCGCTCCGATCGGGACGCATATCCATAGCGGCGTCGGTGTTCGCGGCGGAACGCCCTCGCGAGATCGCCCCGCGCAGGGACGCTGATCTCATAACTCTGTCCGCGAAACCGGAGATCGACACTCGCTTCGATGCGGGATCGGCGCGGGTCAACGCCGTGTGCCTCCAGATCGGAAGCGGCCCGTTCTCGAAATTCCTCGATCGTCTGGCGCATCACGGAGGCGGCCCGCTCGAGGGGACGGACGACGCTTCGACTGTATTCCACCCTGATCGGGGAGATCAGGATGCCGTACGCGGAGAAGGCGCCCGGCAGGAACGGGACGAGCACGGCCCGCACACCGAGCTCGCGGGCCAGGGCCCATGCGTGCATCGGCCCGGCGCCGCCGAACGCGAGCAAGGCGTATTCCTTCGGGTCGAGCCCTCGCCGAGCGAGGACCAGCCGCATCGCCTTGGCCATCGACGCCCGCACCACCCGTTGCACGCCGAGGATGGCCTCGACCAAGGAGAGGTGGAGTTGGTCCGCGAGCTTTTCGATCCCGCGGCGTGCGAGAGGTTCGTCGAGCGCGAGTCGACCTCCGAGGAGACTTCGTCCGAGGTACCCGCCGACCAGGTCCGCGTCCGTCACGGTGACGTCCGTCCCTCCTTTCCCGTAAGCGATCGGACCGGGATCCGCTCCCGCACTCGTCGGTCCGACACGCAACGCCCCGCCAGAATCGATCCAGGCCAAGCTCCCACCGCCGGCGCCGATCGATTCGACGTCGATCACCGGGATGGCGATCGGGAAGGTGTCGATCACGGCGTCCGTCCTCCAAGTCGGCTCGCCCCCGGGAAGGGCCGAGAAGTCCGCACTCGTGCCGCCCATGTCGAAGGTCACGAGATTTTTCCGGTCGCCCCCACGGGAGAGCGCTGCGGCCGCGGCCACCCCGCCGGCCGGGCCGCTGAGGACCATGTCAATCGGCCGCCGGGAGACCTCGTCCTGCGAGACAACCCCGCCGCCCGACTTCATTACGAAGAAATCTCGTTTGGTCGTGGCCTTCAGGTCGGCGAGATACCGCGTGACGAGAGGCTTCACGTAGGCGTCCAAGACGGTCGTCGACGCGCGCTCGTATTCGCGAAACTCATCGAGGACGTCGTGGCTCATGGAGACCGGAAGATCGGCGAGGGCCTTTCGGATCATTGTCTCATGTTCCGGCCTAAGGAAGGAGAAGAGGAGGCAGACTGCGACCGACTCAGCGTTCCGTCCGCGCACTTCGCGGGCGATGCGACGGGCCTCTCGTTGCGTGAGCGGACGGAGGACGCGGCCTCTCGCGTCGACGCGCTCGCGGGCACCGAGGCACATCTCCCGGACGACGGCTGGAGGCGGCCGCGTGATCCGGAAATCGTAGAGGTTTGGCCGGTTCTGGCGGCCGATGACCAACAAATCCTCGAACCCCTCGGTGGCCACAAAGACCGTCCGCGCCCCTCTCCGCTCAAGGATCGCGTTCGTGGCCACGGTCGTCCCGTGAGCCATGCTGACGGCCCCGAGATCCTGCATCCCCTGGACCACGGCGCGCGAAGGGTCTCGCGTCGACGGGACTTTCGCGGTCACGACCTCCCGGCCGCGGAACCCCACGAAGTCCGTGAACGTCCCGCCCACGTCCACGCCGACGTCCATTGCCGGCCGGATTGCTCGAGACCACAAGAGACTTCGCGCAATCGGGGCGGCAGCCCACTCGCAGTCCGCCGTCCTGGCGACGGTCGTCCCGGCGTTCAGTGACCGTTGCTTCCCAATGTACCGGCGAGATACTGCGCGTACCCTTCGATGTCCAGCAGGCCGTGGCCACTGTAGTTGAAGGCGATGACCGTCTCCTCGTCCTTCTTCTTCGCCTCGAGGGCGAGGTCGATCGCACCGCGGATCGCGTGACACGTCTCCGGTGCAGGGATGAGGCCCTCGGTCTTCGCGAAGATTTCCCCCGCCTGGAACGTGCTCAGTTGGTCGACCGCCCGCGGCTCGACGAGGCCTGCATCGAGGAGGACGCTCAACGTGGCCGCGGTCCCGTGGTACCGCAGCCCGCCCGCATGGATGCGGGGCGGCACGAACGTGTGGCCCAGCGTGTGCATCTTCACGAGGGGCGTCATCTCCCCTGTGTCGCCGAAGTCGTATTCGTACCGACCCTTCGTCATCGAGGGGACGGAGGTCGGCTCGACCGCGATGAAGCGCGTGTCCGAGCGCCCGTGGATCCGTTCGCCGATCGTCGGGTACGTGAAGCCCGCGAAGTTCGATCCGCCGCCGACGGAACCGACCATGAAGTCCGGGGTGACGTCGGCCAGCTCGAACTGCTTCTGGGCCTCGAGGCCGATGACGGTCTGGTGCAGGAGCACGTGGTTCAGGACGGAGCCGAGGGAATACCGTGTATTCGGACTCGTCACGGCGGTCTCAATCGCTTCCGAGATCGCGACGCCCAGGGAGCCGGGATGGCTCGGATCCTGGGCCAGGATCTTCTTGCCGATGTTCGTCCGATCGCTCGGACTCGGGATCACCTCGGCGCCGTAGAGGCGCATTACGTACTTTCGGTACGGCTTCTGGTCGTAGGAAACTCGGACCATGAACACCTTCGCCCGCATGCCGAAGTAGTTCGTGGCAAGGGCGAGCGCGGAACCCCATTGTCCCGCTCCGGTCTCGGTCGCATAGGCCTCGATCCCTTCCTTCGCGGCGAAGTAGGCCTGGGCGATCGCCGTGTTCGGCTTGTGCGAGCCGACCGGCGAGAGGTCCTCGCGCTTGTAGTAAATCTTGGCCGGCGTCTTGAGGAACGCTTCCAGGCGCGTCGCGCGATAGAGCGGCGTCGGCCGACCGAACCGATAGTAGGCCTCCCGAATTTCCTCCGGGATCGGCTCGGTGTGGTTCGGACTCATCTCCTGACGGATCAGTTCCTTCGGGAACAGCGGCTCGAAGGCCTGCGGCGGCACGGGCTCCTTCGTCCCCGGGTGCAAATAGGGCGGGAACGGGGCCGGCAAGTCCGGAAGGATGTTGTACCATGCCTTCGGGAGGTCCTCCCGATCAAGGAGAATTTTCACGTCGCTCGCGCCCGTCGATGTCGGTTTGACTGCTTGCATGGACACCACCGCTGCCTGGAACCGGAATCTTTGAACGTTATATAACGATTCCGTTCTTTGATGTACATTTATTGCTATCGCGACTACATTGCTACTACATGTGAAACCGAGAGGATTTAAACTCCATGGGACCTTTTCGTGCATTGCGTTGGTCTGGGCATGTGGTCGAGGTTACGTCCATACTTTAAAGGATTCCCTGCACAGGAGAAGGTCGCTCAGCTCATGGTCATGTACGGGCTCCGGGTCCACGAGGGCAGCGTGTACGCCGCCGGAATCAAGATCTCCGATACCTCGCTAGCCCGCGCCGCCAGCGTCGATCGACGGGTCGTGACGGCGACCGTCGACACGATCGCGAAGAACCCCGAACTCGGGAATTTCTTCGATCGACTGCAACCGGCCTGCCACCTTCGCGACGTGGCGCCCCTCATGAACTGGGGCGCGATCGAGATCGTCCCGACGAACGCATCGAAGCCGGGCATCCTCGCGGGCGTGACCTCGATCATCGCCCAAGCGGGCATCTCGGTCCGCCAGGTGATCATGGACGACCCCGAGATCGTCGACGATCCGCACGGATTCATCGTGACGGAGGCGCCCGTCCCGGAGAGGCTCCTCCCGATGATCAAACAGGTCGATGGAGTGAAGTCGGTCGTCCTGCACTGAACTGAGTCACGTCCGATCCCCGTGAACGCAGGAACGAACCGCGTCGATTGGCCGACACCCTTTTCTCAGCGGGAACCCTGGCGGGTCCCATGGGGTGGCGCGGCCTCCTGCGCGTCGTCGACTTCCAGACGGTGCTCACGTCCCAGCCCGCGGTCGCCGCCGCCCTCGACAAGGCCCAGAGGGCCGGGGGCACGAAATCCCCCGAGGCGAAGGCGCTCCGCGAGGGATACCAGCTCGTGGCGAAGGTCCTCTGGACCCGGAGGGCGTCGATCCCGCGGGTCCACGATCTGGCCTGGCTCGACCATGCGGTCGTGTCCGCGGAAACGCGACTCGGGCGGGTCTGGGAGTCCGAGGAGGGACGCGCGTCGTTCGTCGCCGCGGAAGAGGGCCTGGGCGAGGACGTGTTCCGCGAGCTGTTCCCCAAGGACGGCGCGGAGTGGATCGAGATCCCGGTCCAAGCCTTCGCCGGGATCAGCCCGACCGTGAAGCTGGAGCGCGGGGTGTTCGGTCCGTACCGCGTGGGGATCGTCCCCGAGCCGCAATTGCGATCCCTTTACGACTGGGCCGCCAAGACGAAGTTCAACGCACCGCCCGCCGCGATCAGCGTGCTCGGAGAAGTCGAAGCCCTCAGCGCGGCCGCGAGGCGGGGTGCCGGTCCCAGCGTCGCCGTCGTGTTCGCGGGGTACTCATTCGAGGACGTCGCCGCCGAATAGCCTCGCATGGTCGCGCATCATGCAGCGATCTTGGACCACGATCTTTCCCGCGGCGCGGGCCTTCTGCGCCGCGCCTTCGTTCCGGATTCCAAGTTGCATCCAGATCACCTTCCCGGGACCTTTGATCGCCTGATCGACGATCGGAAGGACGTCGGCCGAAGGACGAAAGATGTCGACCGCGTCGTAGGGGACCGGCACAGCATCGAGGGAAGGATAGGCCTTCTCTCCAAGGATCTCCGTGGCGGTCGGGTTCACCGGGATGATCCGGTATCCGTGCATCTGCATGTACTTCGGGACTCGGTGGGCGTCCTTCGCCGGATCCTTCGAACAACCGACCACGGCAATCGTCCGGATGCGCTCGAGGATCTTTCGGACCTCGGTGTCTTCCGCCATATCTCCCGACCGTCCGGTCGAAGGAAGGCGAGCCGCTTAAGGTTTCGTCGGGAGCATCCTGCCGATCGACTCCTTCAACGACGGGGCGACGTTCAACGCCATCGCTTCGTCCGGCGTGAACCAGCGGGTCTCGGAGTGTTCTTCGTTCGCGATCCGGGGCTCGCCCTCCCAGCGTGTGACCAGGAAGAGATAATGCCGAAAGAGGTCGCGAGAGGTCGGATCGATGTCCTCGTAGATTCCGAGGAATTGCGGTTGGACCGCTCGGATCCCGAGCTCCTCCTGGAGCTCTCGGACCAAGGCGCTCGCAGGATCCTCGCATGGCACCAGGTGGCCTCCGAAGGCATCCCACATGCCCGCAAAACGGACGGTGCTGGTCCGCTTCCCCAGGAGCACCCGCCCACCCTTCACGACGAGGCCCGTCGCCGTGACATGGATCACACCGGGGCGAAGGCCCGTCGAGGATATGCGTCCTTTGGCTCGGCGAGATTTGCCAATCCGAAATTGTTATCGTTGAATAATGATAACACGGAAGGCCGCGGGAATTTAACTGCCCTCTCCATTCGCGTGCCTCTCCCAAAGATTCAAGCAGCTGTCGTCCGCTGGACGGACCGATGGATGCGGTCGCCCAGGAGATTGCGGAGCGCGTGCGCGCATCTCCCCTCGTCCGAATCGTGACGCACATCGACACGGACGGGATCACGGGCGGCGCGATCGCCTCGGAAGCCCTCGACCGGGCGAGCATCGCGCACGAAGTCGCTTTCGTCAAGAAGCTCGATGAGCCGGTCGTGACGGAGCTGAAGCGCCGGGGCACGCCGCTCGTCTGGTTCATCGACCTCGGAGCGGGAATGATGCACGCGCTCCACGGCCTGGACGCCGTGATCACGGACCATCACGTGCCGACGGAACGCGAGATTCCGAAGGTGCTGCGGAGCGACCTCCTCCGATTCGCGGAATCCCAGGACCGGATCCTCATGCTCAACCCGCACCTCGAGGGAGCAGGCTCCGACGTCGCGAGCGGCGCCGGTTGTGCCTACGCGGTCGCGAAGGCGTTGGACCCCGCGAACAAGGACCTTGCGTCCGTCGCGATCGTCGGCGCGGTCGGAGACGTCCAGGATCAGGAGTTCCGACGGCTCTCCGGGTACAACCGGGAAATTCTTCAGGATGGAATCGACGCGGGCGTCCTCCGCGCCCAGATCGACCTGCGTCTCTTCGGCCGGGAGACGAGGCCCGCGTACAAGCTGCTCCAGTACGCCACGGACCCGTGGATCCCGCGCCTCAGCGGGAACGAGGATGCGTGCATCGCCTTCCTGCTAGAGCTCGGCGTCGACCTGAAGGTCGAGGAGCACTGGCGGAGCTGGTCCGATCTGGAACTCGGGGAGCGACGGAGGGTCGTCAACGCCCTCGTGGCCCACATGCTCGAACGAGGATGCGGTTCGAAGGAGGTCGAACGGTTGATCGGGGAGACGTACACGCTCATCCGCGAGCCCGCCGGAAGTCCGACCCGCGATGCGAAGGAATTCGGCACGCTGATCAACGCGTGCGGTCGATACGATCAGCCGGAGGTGGGTTACCGAGTGTGCCGCGGGGACCGCGAGGATTCCCTGGCGGAGGCCCTCCGTCTCCTGCGCGGACACCGGGAATACCTGGTCGACTCCATGGAGGCCGTCGCGGCCGCTGGGATCAATCAGATGGACGCGATCCAGTACTTCCATGCCGCCGACACAATCCGCGACACCGTCGTCGGCATCGCCGCCTCCATGGCCCTGAACCGCGAGAACGCGACAAAGGACCTGCCGATCTTCGCCTTTGCCCAGGCATCGGACGGGATCAAGGTCTCGGCGCGGACGACGCGGGAGCTGGTCGCACGGGGCCTGGATCTGGCGGAGGTCATGAAGGTCGCGAGCGGCGCCGTCGGCGGCCAGGGTGGCGGACACCATGCGGCGGCCGGGGCGACGATCCCTCCCGGGACGGAGCCAAAGTTCCTCGAAATCGCGAATCGGATGGTCCGGGATCAGATCAGGCCCTCGCCGAGACCCCACGGGACAGACTCCCGGTAAACGCGATTCGCGTCGTCGAATTGGTAAGAGCAGCTACGGCTCAGAAGCCCCGCTTTCCTCCTTTCGGGGGTGGCGGAATCCGAGCCGGCTTCCGGTGGGACAGGGCGAACAAGGCTCGTCGCCGCCGTTTCCACGCAAGCAACGCGCCCAGGACGGCGATGGCTCCGATCGCGGCGACGATCCCGCTCAGCGGGATGGGACCGTACGGCCCCTGCGGGCTCAGTAGATTCGTGTTCACCGTGAAGTCAGCGGATTTCGAACCCACGTTCCCTGCGTTGTCCGAGCAACTCGCGACGACGGTGTGCGGCCCATCCTCGAGGTCGGACAATCGATAGGAAAACCCGGAGCCGAGGGCCGTCGAGGCCCCGCCATCGAGGGCGACCGAGCATCCCGCGATGCCAGACGTCGAATCCGTCACCTGGTTCACCTGAATCGACAGCGAGGACGATGTGATCGGGTTTCCGGGCGCATTCGGAAGGACGAGCGAGAAGGACGGAGGCGTCCGGTCGATCTTGATCTGCGTCACGGAACTCGCCCGATTCCCTGCCGCATCAATCGCGACGATCTCCATCAGGAAATTGCCGTCCGTGTCGATGACGACGGGACCCGTATAGGGGACGGCTCCACCCGTCCCGATTCGAATCGTCTGGAACGCGACCCCACTCGTCCCATCGGTCGCCTTTGACATGACGGTCACGTTGCTCTGATACCAGCCGGCGTTCCCCATGCGTCCCACGGGGTTCACAGTGATCGTCGGTAACGTCCCGTCGATGGGGACGGTGACGTAGACAATCGCCGAGGGGTTGCCCGCCTTGTCCTCAGCGAAATATACCAAAGTGTGAGCGCCGTCGCCGGCAACGAGCTGCGGCCCCGTGTATGGCTTTAACGTGGTGTTATCCAGGGCCGCCTCGATTCTGTCGGGCCCGCTCGTCGCATCGACGGAAGAGAGGGTGACAAGGACGGAGCCATGGCACCATCCGGCATCTCCCGGCTGGGAGCAGGACGTGGCTCGCGTCACGGTCGGAGCGACCGTATCGATTTGGATCGTCTCGCTCTGGACTGGTTCGACGTTTCCGACAACGTCCGTCGAGAAATATTCGAGAAGATGGGACCCATCGCCGCCGACGGTGAAGGGTGCCATGTAGACCGAGTACGGCCCGCCGTCCACGCGGTACGATGTGTTCCGCACTCCGTCCCCGGTCTCGTTCACGGTCAAAGTGACCGTCACGGTCGACAGCCACCACGAGTTGTGTCCGAAGGTCCCGCCCATCGAAGCCGTCGTCAAAGGCGCCGTGGTGTCCGGTCGGAAGCGGCCCGTAACGACCTGTTGGGGGGCAACCGAAGCCGACGCATTTTTCGTGAACAGGACCACCGTGTTTCCCATGCCGGGATCGATGGTGACCTCTTGGATCGACAACGAGTAGCTCACGTTTTCCGTGATGAGCGCCCCGTCAACGACCCAGTCGATCGGGGTCGTCCACATCGGGAGGAAGATCGTGATGGAGCCACCCAGCTTCGAGTAGCCCGCGTTCGGGATTTGCGAATTACTGAAACCGCCACACGTCTCCGTCGTGGAGTACCAGCCGACCTGGCGTCCATCGACATCCTGCACCCGAAGGAAGACGTCGGGATTCGACGATTGCAGGGAGAACAGGATCCCGCGGCTCGTTTCCCGAGTTCGGGATGAAAGGAGCCGCACGACGTCCTGCCAAGCGGCCGCGAATCGAGTGGCCGCGTACGCGGTCTGGTCCATGTTGTACATGACTCGGGAAGATTCGAACCAAATGTTCAGTCCGCGGGCGTTCGACTTCACGCCTGGTTCCGACCAGTTCGCGCGGACGACCAGGCTCTCCCAATCCGTCACCGAGCGTGCGGCGTCCCGGATGCTTTGCGCCAACGTGGCGTCGTCCCGGACAAGGGAGAAGAAGTGGAAGAGATCCCGGACTCCCGAATCCGCCCGCATCGCTTGCGCGTTGTTTCGGTCGGTTCGGAGATGGTCGTAGACGGTCTGGTTGAAGTTCGGCTGGTCGATCATCGGGACGCCGAGATTGCGGAACGCGGCGATCGCGTTCACGACCGCCGGGACATTGGCGACGTCGATCGAAGAAAGCGTGTAGTCTCGGAGGCCGAGGTTCGCCGTTCCGTAATCGGCGACGATTGAGCTCGAAAACGTCATTGGGTCCGCGGCCGCCACGAAGGGGTCCTCGATGAGACGGCCGAGGAATTGGTCGTACCGCATTCCCTGCGTCCCAATCGACAGGGGCATCGCCTCCTGGGATGCGATCAGGAAGCGGACGAATCCCTCGACCTGGTAGGCGGTCTCGACGTTCGCCATGAGACATCCGTTGAACAGCGCGAGCTGGAACGTCAGGTTCGCGGAGGTCAGGGCTCCTCGCAGCTCGGAGGGTTCGAGCCAATCGCCCGTGGTCGGATGGTTGTCGGAGCAGGCCCCGCGCCAACCGTTCCCGTGGTCATCCAGCGCGAGAATGTATTCGCCGCGGGCGGGATACCGCTCGACCGTCCTCGCGATGAACTCCTCCAAGGTCGTCTGATCGCCCATGTTCAGTTCGCCATGGTCCTGCAGGGCCGTGCGGCCGAGCCGCTTCACGTAGAAATCGGTCGCATGGGAAGGGTTCCCGCCGGCGTCGAGAAGGATCGCCAGGTTGACGAGATTCGTTGAACCGGCCGACTGGAGTCGATCGAGCACGGTCGCGGTCATGTTGCTCGGGATCTGGTCGTGGGCCATGTACTGCAGATACGTCCACTCCGCGAGTGGAATCTGGGGACTTCCCGTCCGCGCCGCGAGAAACGGCACTCCTCCTGCGGCATTCACATCACCCGTGGATTCCGACGGGGGTACACCGCCGATGCGCTGCCAAAATCGCAGGAATCCGCTGCCGTCGGCCCACACGACGAGGGCGGTATCGGTGGCGAGCTGGGCGATCGTGGGAGAGTAGCCAGTCGCCGCATCCACTTGGCCCACGGGCGCGATGTCCGTCCCATTCAGCAGGCTTCGATTGATCGTCGGATCGACCCCGCTGCCCGGTGGCGGCTCCGGGCCCTGGTACACCATGCGGCCGCGGTCCCCCCCGGCCTCCGCTCCGTAGGCGATGGCGGGGTTTCCTCCGTCGTCCACCGGAGTCCCGTTCTGCCACGAGTTCGTCGTCGCGTTCCAGATCGCCCGCCAGACTTCGTGGCTCAGGCCGGCTCCCGTACACGGGTCCGTCACCGTCGTCACGGGGAATACGACCCCGACGTGGCCGCGTTGGTCCGGAGAGGCACCCATTCCGCTCCGAACCTCGAGGGATTCGAAGTAACCCGCCACGGCGGGCCGTTGGCCCGGTACGGTGTCGATCTGGACGAATCCGTTTCCGTCCCAGATCGCGTAGCGGGGCCAGGCCAGGGGAACGGACACCGGGCCCGAGGGGCACGTCGTGTTGGCGGGGGCAACCGCGTCCCACCACGTGACGACCCCGTCCTGGCGGGTGATCGCGTCACCGACGACCAGATGCGAGGAGAACGCGATGGCCATGGGGTCGACGTCGAAAGTGGGAGGCGCCGAGGAAGCCGCGAGAAGCGCATCCGGGCCGAAGGTCTGACCCGTTCCATTCCACACCGAGTAGCGGATCTGGCGGGTGCCACCACCTGTCGTGCACGGATCCGTCTGCCGATAGCTGAACGCGAGAAGTCCGTTCCCGTTGTTGTCAATCGCAATCACAGGGCGAGTGAACCCCTCATCGTAGATCGGATTCGACAGGTTCGCGGGCGCCGCGGCGGCGACCGTGGGTGGATTCCAATTCCCGGTGGCGTCCTGAAAGATCGAGAACCGAATGTCGGATTTCGTCACGTTCGTCGGGACCGCGGCGCCGGGACAGATCCGGGTGCCGTAGATGCTCTGAGAATCCCACACCGCGACGGCGTATCCCTCCCGCGAGAACGCGACACGGGCCTGTGTCGTCAGACCGGACGTATCGAGAGGCGCCGCGGGACCTGTGACATTGGGGGATCCGGGATTTCCGCTGAACCAGGACCACACGAGCGGTGCGTCCACGGGCAACGGGACCGCGGGGGAATGACCGCGGAACGAATAGGATGGGCTCCCGGAGTCGTTCACGAACACGAGGATGGCATCGACACTGGACTCCCCCGATTGGGTGGGCGAAGGCGGAAAGGCACTCCGCACCCCGGCGCCGAGAGATGTCGGCGCGGACGCGCCGAGTCCCTGAGTCGCGCCCGCGACGGGTTGTGGCAGGGCAAAGAGGACCGCGACGAGCCCTACCGCGAGGACCGCGACGAGGAGTCGATTCGTGCGGATCGAGTCATCGACATGAACTCGCATGGGGCGCGGACCTACCACTGGCCTGCCTCAGTTTGTCAGGCCCGTTTCCATATTTAGGTTGGGTGATTCAACGTGCTTACACCCGGCCAGAAGTCGCCGCGGACTCGCCGTCGGCCGGAGCGAAATTCCGGGACCCCTCGATTCCTCCGGAGCTCGACATCAATTCGCTGGGCCGCCGTCGTAAACTTCTTATAAGCCGTGCCACTACGACGGCCGCTTCTCTGGGAACGGAGAGCCGATGACTCATGACGTCCCGCGGCCGCGGGGCGGAAGGAGGTCTCCACGATGGCCAAGCCGATGTACGTTCGTTTCGAGATGCCGAAAGACCTGGTCGACAAGACGTATCAGTCGATCGAGCTGGCGAAGGAAAGCGGAAAGGTCCGCAAGGGGACGAACGAGGTCACGAAGCTCGTCGAACGCGGCGAGGCCCAGTTCGTCGTCATGGCGGAGGACGTCCAACCGGAAGAGATCCTCGCGCACATGCCCCTCCTCTGCGAGGAAAAGGGCGTGCCGTATGCATACGTACCCAGCAAACAGGAGCTCGGGGTCGCGGTGGGCCTCGGCAAGGCGACGGCCTCCATCGCGATCCTGGACCCGGGCAAGGCGAAGCCCGTGCTCGACGACCTGTCCGGCAAGCTTCGCGCGATGAAGAAGGCGTGAGGCCTCCGAGGGACGAGGAGACACGATGGCCGACGAGGACAGCATCCCCGCGGAAGTGGTCGAGGTCGTCGGCCGGACGGGGATGACCGGCGAAGCGGTCCAGGTGAAAGTCCGCGTCCTCGATGGACGAGACAAGGGTCGCATCATCACGCGCAACGTGAAGGGGAGCATCCAGGTCGGCGACGTCCTCATGCTCCGCGAGACGGCGCGGGAAGCGCGCAAGCTCTCGGTCCGGTGAGACGATGCCTACCCGACGGTCCTGCTCGTTCTGCGGCAACGAGATCGAGCCCGGGACGGGCAAAATGTTCATCCGCAAGGACGGGACCGTCTTCCTGTTCTGCTCGCACAAATGCCAATCGAACATGCTGCACCTTGGTCGGGTCCCGCGGTGGACCCCGTGGACGCAGGCGTTCCGTCGGGCGGCGGGCCGCACGGTCAGCGAGGAGGCGATCGTCGCCGAGGAGGCCCCTGCCGCCGTGGACCCGGGCGTCGCGACCGTGACCATCGAGACGCCGAAGGGGAAGGACATCCCCGCGGATCTGGGCGATTTGATCGACAAACGACTCGGGCCGGATCTGGCGAGGGGCGAGCTCGAGAGGTTCTTCTCCGGGTTCGTCGGGAGTGACACCTTCCGGACTTCGATTCTCGGGTGGGCGAAGAAGAAGCACGGTGCGAAACCGGTGACCCATGTGGACAAGGCGGAGTTCGCGGCGTGGAAGGACTCCCAGGAGGGACGCCGGGTCTTCAAGGCGTGGCTCGACGGACAATGGGCCCAGGTGAAGGGTCGGAAGCGTGAGCAGCCGGAAGAGGAAGCGGCCGAGGCCCCGGCCCCGAAGGCGAAGAAAGCGAAGAAGGGGACGTGATGGCCGCCGAGCGGACCTTCGTCCTGCTGAAACCGGATGCCGTGCAAAGGGCCCTGACGGGAGAGATTGTCGGCCGGTTCGAACGCCGCGGCCTGAAGGTCGTGGCGATGAAGATGCTCCGGGTCACACGGTCCCTCGGAGAGACGTACTACGCGGAACACAAGGGGAAACCGTTCTTCGAGCCACTCATGTCGTACATCACGTCGGGACCCGTGGTGGCTATGGTCCTCGAAGGAGACGGTGCGGTGGCCTCCGTCCGTCGGATGATGGGCAAGACGAATTCCGCGGAGGCGGAGCCCGGAACGATCCGCGGGGATCTCGCCCTCACGATCGGGCGCAACGTCATTCACGGTTCCGATTCGGCAGAGAGCGCCAAGCGTGAGATCTCGCTGTTCTTCAAGGCGGACGAGATCCAAGCGTACGCGCGAATTGACGAAGCCTGGCTTCGCGAATGAGACAAGCGCACGACTATTTGGTCTTGGAATTCCCCGGCGGTCCCAGGTTTCCACCACAGGAGCGATGCTGACGTATGCCCAGCGCGATCCCGAGCACCCCCATTAGAACGAACCCGGAGCCGACGACGTAGGCCGTCAATCGGGGGTCGAGTCCGGATCCTCGGATGCCGTACCCGAAGAGTAGTGTTGCAACAATCAGACTTAACGCCACGATTATTGAGAACACGCCTATGACCACCGCGCCCTCCGGCGAGTCCTTCGACCCACGCCACAGGTTGCTCCAGTTCCAGGCACCGGTTCGAGTCCCATACCGCACCCTCCATCCGTCTAAATCCGCTTATCGCTTCCGCCAAACCCGGTCCGCGGAGGGGCTTTCAACAAGTCTTCTAATCACCCAAGTCTTCTAATATCCTCGATTTCTTGGACTGACGATGGCCTCGATTCGCCAGCCCATCGTGTCCGTCCTCGGGCACGTGGACCATGGGAAGACGACCCTCCTCGACCGCATCCGCGGCACGGGAGTCGCGGGACGCGAAGCGGGCGGCATCACGCAGCACATCGGCGCGACGGAGGTCCCTCTCGCGGCCATCATGGAGGCCTGCGGCGATCTCGTGAAAGGCAAGACCTTCCGCATCCCGGGGCTGCTGTTCATCGACACCCCGGGCCACGTGGCCTTCTCGACCTTGCGGGCTCGCGGTGGCGCCCTCTCCGACCTCGCCGTCCTCGTGATCGACGTCAACGAGGGATTCCGCCCGCAGACGATCGAGAGCCTGAACATCCTAAAGCGGTACAAGACCCCCTTCCTCGTGGCGGCGAACAAGATCGACCTCGTCCCTGGCTGGAGGAAACACGAGGGCAAGCCGTTCGTCGTGTCCTATGAGGACCAGCCGCCTTCCACGCGGGACGAGCTCGACAGACGCATGTACGAGCTCGTGGGCCGCTTGTTCGAACACGGCTTCTCCGCGGAACGATACGACCGGGTCGCGGACTTCACGACGAATATCGCCGTCGTCCCCGTGAGCGCGAAGTTCGGTGAGGGGATTCCGGACCTCCTCCTCATGCTGATCGGCCTCGCGCAGCGGTTCCTGGAACAACAGCTCGCGACCACGGACGGGCCCGCCGTGGGGACGATCCTGGAGGTGAAGGAGGAGAAAGGCCTCGGCATCACGCTCGACGCGATCGTCTACGAAGGCACGTTGTCGAAAGGGGACACGATCGTCTTCGGGACCGCGGGCAAACCGGGCACGACGAAGGTGAAGGCGCTGCTCAAACCGAAACCCCTCGACGAGATTCGGGACCCGCAGGAACGATTCGACTCCGTGACGAGCGTGTCCGCGGCCGCCGGTGTCAAGCTCCTGGGCAGCGGCCTCGAACGGGCCGTGGCCGGAGCCCCGCTCCGGGCGGCGAGGGGCAACGTGGACGCCATCCTGGAGGAGGTCGCGAAGGAGTCGCAGGTCCACGTCGAAACCCAGGAGGACGGCATCCTCGTGAAGGCGGACGCAATCGGTTCCCTCGAGGGCCTCGCGTACGAGTGCAAGCAGGCTGGGATCCCGATCAAGTTCGCCCGCCTGGGACCCGTGTCACGGCGCGACGTCACGGATGCGGCGACGGTCAAGAACCCGTTGCATCGAGCGATCCTGGCCTTCAACTTGGAGATCCTGCCGGACGCGAAGGTCGCGCTTCAGGACCACGACGAGGTGAAGCTCCTCGAGAGCGACGTGATCTACCGCTTGATCGAGGACTATCAGGCCTGGCGGGACGAACGGAAACGACAGATCGAAGAGGCGAGCCGGAAGGAGATCGCCTATCCCGCGAAGCTCCTCTTCCTTCCCGACCACAGCTTCCGGACATCCAAGCCGGCGATCTTCGGCGTGCGGGTCCTCGGGGGGCGCATCCGAACCGGGGAGTCGCTCATGCGTCAGGACGGACGGTCCCTCGGCCGGATCAAGGCGATTCGCAGCGGAGAGAAGAGTCTCGACGGAGCGGGTCAGGGACAGGAAGTGGCGATCTCCGTCGATGGGATCACGATCGGACGGCAAATCCAACCGGGAGACGTCCTCTACGTGGACCTGCCGGAATCCGACGCCCGCGCCCTCCGCGGCCGGAAGGAGATGAGCCATGACGAGGCCATGGTCCTCGACGAGATCCGCGCGATCAAACGGAAGGAGGACGCCTTTTGGGGAATGTGAGCGACCTCCAGGCGCAATTGCCGCAGAAGCATGTGTGTAAGGACTGCGACAAGTGGTACGGGCAGGAAGACGACGAATACGGCCCGTGCATGTACAAGCACTTCCGGAAGGAAAAACGATACGTCACATACGGTTACCACGAGTGCGACGAGGTCGAGGAGCTCGAGCGGCGGGTGAAGATGTGGAAGGAGCGAAGGTCCGAAGGCTCGACGAGCACGACATCGGCGCCGCGATCGCCCTGACGAACCTGGAGAACTGGGGTTACACCCGCGCCGACTTCGTCCGGCTCCTGACGCTGTCTCCCGAGGGATGTTTCGTCGTCGAAGCGAACGGCCGGGTCGTGGGCGTTCTCACGACGACCACGTATGACGGCCTCGCGTTCCTCGGCGCCGTCATCGTGAGTCCGGAACTTCGCGGCAAAGGCGCCGGCAAGCAGATGATGGAGACAGCCCTGGATTATCTCCGCTCGACGGGAGTGCGGACCGTCAGGCTGAACGCCTATCTGAATGCGATCCCGTTCTACGAGCGTCTCGGATTTCAACGGGAGTACGAGGTCATCCGTTGGACCGGCTCCACGGCGACCGGGCGGGCTCGCGGCGTCCGGCCTCTCCGACTCGACGATCTCGACGGCCTCGCCCGATTCGACGCGACCTATTTCGGCGCGAACCGACGCGCCTTGCTCGACCTCCTGGCGGAAGAAGTACCGTCCACGTTCTTGGTCGCAGAATCCCGGGGCTCGATCCGAGGTTTCCTCGCAGGAAATCCCGGCGCGGATACGTGTGAAATCGGTCCGTGGGTCGTCGCTCCCGAGAGCGGACCCGTCGCGGGAGACTTGTATCGAGGCCTCGTCGCCGCGGCCGGGACTACGGACGTGGCGTTCAGCGGTCCCTCGACGAACGAGGCCCTCCTCGAGTTCGTCCGCGATCGGGGATTCGAGGAGGTCTTCCGGGCGTTGCGGATGCGATGGGGAGCCGACGAATTTGCCGGCGACCCACGTGGGGTCTGGGCCCTCGGAGGCCTGGAGAAAGGCTGAAGCCGACCCCGGTCTTCCATACGGCCATGACGGAGAAGCGCCTCCTCGCCCTCGTGGCCCTCCTCATCGGCCTCGTCGCCGGGCTGTTGATCTTGGTCGACGGCGTGAACGGAATCCAGCTCTCGAGTGTCGGGTCGATGCTCGGTCAACTCGTCGGCGTTGTCCTCGGCGTGGCGATCCTCCTCGCGAGCCTGCTCATCTACCGAAGCAAGTACAGTTCCGGGGGAATCCTGGATATCCTCCTCGGGGTCGTCGCGCTCGTCCTCCACATGAACTCGACCGGCGGGATCCTGGCCATCGTCGCGGGCGTCGTCGGACTCATCGCGTCGGAAAGGAGTCCGTCATGACGGCTCAGATCCGCGGGCCAATGAACTGCCACAAGACCAGGCCGAGTATCAGGAACGCAAATGACATGGACACCCCGCGGACGATCCGGTCCCGCTGGGCGGTGGGGATGCCCTTCCGTACGCGAGAGAGCAAGGCTTCGATCCCGTCCTTGAAGATGTAGCCGCCGTCGAGTGGCACCGCGGGCAAGGCGTTCGTGGCGCCCAACATCACGTTCAACCAGAAGAGCCAGTACGCCGTGTTCACGAGGACCCAGAAGAGTGGTGCGGGGAGGGCGGCGAACGGTCCTCCGATCCGGTAGAACCGGATCGCGGGATCGTCGATCGGGGCGCGGCCCTGGAACGGGAGGGAGATGTACGACAGGACGGCTCCCGGGACGCCATTGAACCGGTCCGGGTTCGTCAGCGGGTGGTAATAGTCCGTGCTGACGTCGATCGCATAGATGCCGATGAGGGGGCGGCCCGTGCCCGCCTCGGCGACCAAGGTCACATGGTACGGTTTCGACGCCGACGTCGTCGGGTCGAAGGCTACGACCGTGAGGTTCTGCCCCGCTACCGTCTTGGACATTTCATTCCGGAAGTCTGCGTACGAGTGGATCTCGGTGTTGTTCACGGAGGTGATGACCGTGTATGCTTGCATCCCCGCCGTCTGCGCCGGGGAGGCGCCCTGCGTGAAGGCCACGATGCCAACTCCGTCGTGGACCGGCGTGACCGCGGCCAGCATGACGGAGGAGAACACCACGGCGAAGAGGACCGCGAGGAGCATGTTCGTCGCCGGGCCGGCCGCGTAGAGGCGGGCGCGTTCGTGTCGAGGTAAGGCGCGCAACTCGTCCTCCTCGGGTTCCACGAAGGCTCCGATCGGGAAGATGAGGAAGATGAGGCCGAGGGACCTGATCTTGATCTTCGCGACGCGGGCCAGGATGCCATGGGAGAATTCGTGGAGGATGATGGCGACGGCGAGGCCGAAGATCCCGTAACCGAGCGGGATGATCGGATTGATCCCGGGGAGGCCCAGCAACAGTTCGGGCGACGGCGGGTTTCCTCGGACCGCGGAACTCTGCACGAGGGTCGCCTCCCAGAGGAGGAGCAGCGTCGTGCCGACCATCGTGATTCCGACGAGGACAATGGCGAGGTCGCCGAAGAAACGCCAGAACCGTGCAGGCCGCGCGAGCCGATCGATCCACTGACGGCCCCGGACCGTCTTCCACATCAGGAACGGTCCTGCGGGCGGCGGCGACGGCTGAAGCCCCCGGGGTTCGAGGAGGCCGCGACGTTGGAGGGCGTACAGGACGAGGGACCAGAGGACGATCGCCCCCGCGGCGATCAGGAGCGGGACGAGATCCACCATGCGAGGCTCCGAACGAACCTTCGGGTATATTTCAACCTATCTCGCCGTGACTTCACGGTTCCAGATGTCGTCGGGCAAGTCGTCGTACACGGCGAAGGCGGAGGCTTCGGGCTTGACCCCGCGGGGTTTCGCGAGCGCCTTGATTCGCTCCGCGCGGAGGATCCAATAGTGAATGCGCCAGATCTTGCCCTTCTTGATCATGACCTCTTCTTGCCGCGTGGTCAGGAGCCCCTCTTCCTCGAGCATGTAGAACACATCGCGGTCGGCGACGTCGAGGTTGTTGTCGATGGCCTCGGTCTCGAAGCCGAAAAAGGACATCAGGTAGTCCGCGAGGGCCCGCAGGTCGTCCTCCGACATCCCGCGTTTCCCCACCGTCGCCCGAAGGGCGGCGACCGTCTCGGACATCGTCACAACGGGCATGCGAACATCGTCCTCACGAGGACCGCGACTTAAAAGGCCGTCGAGGCCATTCCTATTCCTGACCCTGATACCGGTCGATGGAATGGGGAAAAAATGGCGCGACGACGCGCGGCCCACGCGATGGCCTACGTGACGGCTCCCGATCGGGCGACGGCACGGGACATCGCCCGAGCAGTCCTCGACCGACGCCTCGCAGCATGCGCGAACCTGTGGCCCGTTGAATCGGTCTATCGTTGGCATGGGAAACGCGAGGAGACGAACGAATTCGTGATCGTCTTCAAGACGCGCGCCGAGCTCCTGCCGAAACTGATCGGAGTGGTCCGCCGCCTGCATCCGTCCGAGGTGCCCTGCATCGTCTCCTACCCGATGGGCCCGGCCCTCGACGAATACCTCGACTGGATCGACGCCGAGACGGTTCAGCGGTAGACCGCGATCGCCCCGTACCCGACGGCCATGTGGGCATCGTGGCTCACGTCGCTCGAGGTCCCGTACTTCAGGAGCGTCGCTCCCTTCGCACCTAGCTGTTTTGCAGCTGTCAGCATCGCGGTGACGGGACCGTACCCGCACATGGAGATCTCCGCCTGGGTCACCTTCCCCGCGAAGGCCTGGGCGTCCAGGGCGAGGATCTTCTCGATCGCCTTCGCGTCCTGCTCCTTCGCGAACGCGGGCGCGGTCAGGCCTCGGGTCGGGAGCTGATTGTACTGCGCGCCAACGTGCGTGAAGTCCGAGGACGCGATCAGGGTGACGTCGGCCCCGCTCACTGCATCGGCCACGAGCCGGCCGACCTCCGACGCGAGCTCGTATTCCTGGAATGCCATGCAGATCGGGACGAACCGGACGGATTCGTGGAGTTGCTGGAGGAACGGGAGCTGCACCTCGATGCTGTGCTCATCGCGGTGCGCCCGGATGTCTTCCTCGAGCGGCGGCTTCGAAAGACGGTGGTACAGATCCTCGTCGGCGGCGACCGAGCCGAGCGGGGTCTGCCATTCGTGGTTCGTGATCGCCAAGGGCGCGCCCGCGCCGTGATGGTTCGGTCCGAGGATCACGAACGAAGACGGCCATCCGTCCGCCGCGAGGGCCGCGTAGCTGTGGGCCGCGATGGGACCCGAGTACGCATATCCGGCGTGCGGCACGACGAGGCCGACGATCCGCCGCTCGGCGCCCTGCACCTGAGGGACGCGACCCGGACCGAGCGGATGGGTGTAACATTCCCGGATCTGTCGGAGGAGGGCTTCTCTCGACCGCTCGTAGAAAGCCCCCGCCACCGCCGGATATCGCATGGGCGCCCCTGTCAAAGGGACGCTTCGTAATCATCGATCGCCATCGTAAACTCTTCGTCCGATTTCAAGGAGCCGCGCACCTTCAGGACCTCCCGGGTCAAGAGCCAATACACGGTGGCCAGGGCCCTTCGACCTTTGTTGTTCGTCGGGATCACGAGGTCCACATCGCGGGTCTCGTTGTTCGCGTCGCACAGGGCGACGACCGGGATGCCGATGTTCAGCGCCTCGCGCAGGGCTTGCTGGTCCGCCGCCGGATCAGTGACGACCAACACCTCGGGCTCGATGAACTCCGGGAGGTTCGGATTCGTGAGGGTACCTGGGACGAACCGGCCCGCGAGGACCTTCGCGCCGATCTGCTTCGCGAACAGTCGCGCGGGCTTCTGGCCGTACTGGCGTGCGGCGACGATGAGGATGTTCTCCGGTTTGAACCGGGCGAGGAACTTCGAGCCCTCGCGGATGCGTGTGTCCGTCTTCTTGATGTCGAGGACGTAGAGCCCGTCAATCCGGACCTTGTAGATGAAAGGCTTCATGTCGGCGCTTTTCTGCTGCGTCCCGATGTGGACGCCCGACGTCAGGTATACGTCCTCGGGGACCAACAGCCCCTGGACGCCGGTCTGCTCCTCTTCCTGCATCACGCGCCTGCCTGGAGTTCCTCTTCGATCCGGATGAGTTCGTTCAACTTCGCGATCCGCTCGCCCCCGACCGCGCCCGTCTTGATGCCGAGGCACCCGAAGGCCACCGCGAGGTGGGCGATCGTGTCGTCCGTGGTCTCGCCGGACCGATGCGACATGACCGTCGCATATCCGGACCGGTGGGCCAATTCAACGGCCGCGCGCGTGTCGGAGAGCGTCCCAATTTGGTTCGGCTTAATAAGGATAGCGTTGCCCGCGTGCGATTCAATCCCGAGACGAAGACGCTCCACGTTCGTGACGAAGATGTCGTCGCCGATCACCTTGCAGTGCGCCCCGACGCGCTTCGTCAACTCGGCGAAGGCGCCGAAGTCCTCTTCGTCGAACGGATCCTCGACGCTGAACAAATGGTACTCACGGACGAGTCGATCGACGAGATCGATTTGTTCTTCGCGGCTGAGCGCCCGGTCGCGGTACCGATATTTCCCGTCGCGGTAGAACTCGGACGCCGCCAGATCCAGGGCCGGTCGCACGGCGAATCCCACGTCGCGTTCGACGCCGCGACAGACGTCGGTCAAGAGGGCGAGAGCCTCCTCGTCCTCGATCTGCGCGATCCAGGCGCCCTCGTCCCCCCGGCCCAGCGGGACGTCGGGCATCTTCTTCGTGAGGGCGTCTCGAACGAGATGATGGACCCGGGCGTTCGCGAAGACGTTCCCTTGGACCGTAGGCCCTTGCGACACCACCAGGTACTCTTGGATCGTCGTCCCTCCGACCGCGTGACGGCCACCTCCGATCACGTTTCCGAAGGGGAAGGGCAACGTCGGGCGGGGAGCCCCTCCCAGGTATCGGTAGAGAGGCTTTCCCGTGGAATTGGCCGCGGCCTTTGCGTTCGCGAGCGAGGCCGCCGTCGCCACGTTCGCGCCGATTCGGGCGAAGTTCGCGGTCCCGTCGACCTCATGCAAGGTGCGGTCGAGACCCGCTTGATCCGCAACGTCGCGACCCTTCAGTCTCGGGGCAACGGAGTCTCGGAAGGTCCGCAGGGCCTCATCGACGCCTCCTCGCGGCCAAGCCGGAGGCTCGTGCGTCCCCGTGCTGGCACCGCTCGGCGCGGCCGCCCTCCCCAGGGCCCGACCCGATCGAATCTCGACCTCGATGGTCGGATTCCCGCGGCTATCCAGGATGCTTCGGATCGACGCGCCCTCAATGGAAGGCATCCCGGAACCTCGACACGTTCAGCGGGCCGCCTCCGGCGGCGAACTCGCGGATCGCGATGTCCAACGGGTCCGCGGTGGTCTCGGCCGAGAAGAGGGAAGGAGCCCCCATCGAGATCTGAAGGGCGCGTGCGCCCAGGATGCGGGCTCGCTCGAAACGAGTGTACGGCAAGAAAACGTCTCCGGCGCGACGAAAGGGTGGACCGCTAAATAGGTTTCTGCCTCGGGAAAATCCCGGACCCTCATCGGAAGTGGTGGCGGACCAGGATCAGGTACACCAAGATGAGCCCCGGGAGAATCGCGGCGACCGGGACCGTGATCGACGCGACGACCGACAGGACCATCACGATGATCGCGAGCCACCAAGCCCAGCTCCGAAGATTCAGGAGCCCGGAGCCGACCGCAATCCAGACGATCCCGAAGATCAGCACGAGGGCGCCCAGGATGCTTCCGGTCAACCCGAAGCCGAGCGGGAGACCGACCCCGACGAGGAGGGACGAGAACGCGATGACGACGATTCCGAGGAGAAGCAGAAGGACTCCGACGAGAATCGTCAGGACGGCCAAGACCGTGACTCCGATCGGGCGAGACGGAGTCGGGGCTGTGGGGTACGCGGGGTAGGCGGCCACGGAAATGCCATTCGGCCGAGGAGGCTATGGAATAACTAGACTTGCACGTGACTCTCAGGTCAGATAGTCAGGAAAACCCGCGGCGTGTCGTTTCTCGACCCGGAAAATGAGGGGACAGCGGGGCTCTCCGCCCCGCCATCGTTTCGCCCGCTTATCGCGTATCTACTGAGGGGGCATGCTCGGGGGCATCGGCTGCATCATGCCGGGCGCCATAGGTGCCGGCGGTTTCCAAACGATTGCAAGGATGCCTCCCACGATTCCCAAGATCAGCCCGATGAAGAAGCCGCCGGTGCTGATGATGCTGAAGAGCGAGAAGAGTAGGATGATCACGCCAGCTGCCACATGGCTTTGCGGCTTCATCCACAGCATCACGGCGCCGACTAGGACAAGGATCGCAAAGATAAGGCCGACGACCCCGTAGATGAGAACGATGCCCGCCGCGGCGCCGGCACCCACACCCAGGGCCAAGCCACCCAACATCGACGACAGGGCCATCATGACGATCGCGCCGAGCAGAATGAAAATCCCCGCAATCAAAGACACAACGAACGCGGCAGTTGGCTTCTCGCTCAATTCGACCCGCCCCAATTATGCGAGTTGTATCAAAATACCATTATAAAAGTATTGTGGAACCCGCACGAAGGGAATGACCTTTCGCGACCACACCTTTTATCAGGGGGTATCTGTTGCCTCGTCGGTGATTCCCCCATGGTGCAAGGTTATTGTGTGAAGTGCCGAGCCAAGCGGGAGATCAGTAACGCGGTCGCCGTGAAACTGAAGAACGGCAAGCCCGCGATGAAAGGCAAATGTCCCGTCTGTGGCACAACGATCATGCGAATCGGCGCCGCGAAGTAGGCCGCGCCGGCCCATTTTCTCACATCGGAGATTCTCGGCGACGAGATTATTAATACGCCCAGGGGCTAGCCAGACCTCTGGTGCGACCGTGAAGGTTCCGGACATCAAGGTGACGCCCCCCGGACCGAAGGCCCGCGAGATCGTGGAACGGGACCGCACCTATCTCGCGACGACGACGAAATCGGCCCCGATCGTGATCCGACGGGCGTCGGGCTCCGTGGTCGAGGACGTGGACGGAAACCGACTCATCGACTTTTCGTCCGGCATCTCGGTCCTGAACGTCGGACACGCGCACCCGAAGGTCGTCGAGGCGATCTCGAAGCAGGCCGCGGACTTCACCCACTTCGCCGGCACGGACTTCTACTACGACATCCAGGCGCGCCTCGCGGAACGCCTCGGGAAGATGACCCCCGGCAAGCATCGGAAGAAGGTCTTCTTCGGGAACTCCGGGACCGAGGCGAACGAGGCCGCGATCAAGGTCGCCAAGTCGCACAAGAAGCGACATATGTTCCTCGCGTTCCTCGGCGCGTTCCACGGGCGGACCCAGGGCGCCCTCGCGCTGACCGCAAGCAAGGCGAAGCAACGGGCGGGGTTCTTCCCGACGATGCCGGGAGCCGTCCACATCCCCTACGCATACTGCTACCGATGCCCGTACAAGCTCGAATATCCCTCGTGTGACCTCTATTGCGCGAACATCATCGAGGACGCATACCTGACGACGGTCGCACCGCCCGAGGACGTCGCGGGCATCTTCGTGGAACCGGTGCAAGGCGAGGGAGGCTACATCGTCCCACCACCCGGATGGATGGACCGGATCGCGAAGATCGCGAAGGACCACGACTTTCTGCTCATCGACGACGAGGTCCAATCGGGCCTCGGCCGCACGGGGAAGATGTGGGGCATCGAGCACTCGAAGGCCGTGCCTGATATCCTGACGACGGCGAAGTCGATCGCATCCGGCCTCCCGATGGGCGCCGCCGTGTATCGGGCCGACCTCGACTACCCGGAGAGCGGGAAGCACTCGAACACGTTCGGCGGGAATCCGGTCGCATGCGCCGCCTCCCTGGCCACCCTCGATGTGATGGAGCAGGACGACCTCGTCGCACGGAGTGCGAAGACGGGGGACTACATGGCCAAGCGTTTGGACGAGATGAAGGAACGGTACGAGTTCATCGGCGACCGCCGCGGCCTGGGGATGATGCAGGCGACGGAGTTCGTCGTATCGAGACAATCGAAGAAGGCGGATCCGAAGATTCGCGACGCAATCGAGGAGGACGCGTACAAACACGGCCTGATCCTGTTGCCGTGCGGGGAATCGTCTCTCCGCTACATCCCCGCGCTGAACATCCCGAAGGATGTCCTCGATGCCGGCCTTGAGGTGCTCGAAGGGTGCTTCAAGCGCGCGGCGACATCATAACGCCATGTTGCCACGTGATTCGGTGCCCGACCCCCTCTCCTGGGTCCGGTGACATTCAAATAGGGAGGTGCGTTTGCACCCGTCATGGCGGCGGGAGGAAGTGCGCCCCCGGTGGAAGCAATGCGGGGAGCAAAGGGCGTTTCGGTTATTATCGTCGCGGTCGTGGCAATCGTCGTCTTCGGGGCTGGCGTTGGAGTCGGATGGCTCGTCTTTTCCGCCCCACCGACGAAAGTCTCGAAGCTGTTTCTCGGGACGAATACCCCGTTTCCGCCGTTCGAGTCCCGCAATGCGACGACAGACGTACTTGAGGGGTTCGACATCGAGGTAATTCAGACGATCGTCCAGCGCGGCTGGGGCTACACCGCGTGCAGCGATACGGTCAAGGATCGCTGCTACGAGTGGAACGACTTCCGGGACTTCTCCGCGTTGCTGGCCGCGGTGAGCGTCGGGCGCATGGACATTGCGGTGGGAGCCATCACCATGAACGGGGCCCCTGGGGCCGAACGCAACAAGTCGATGGATTTCTCCAACCCGTACTATCTTTCAAACCAAGGCATCCTGAAGCGAGCTAACGACAACAGGGCGTACTGTGCCGCTGCCGTGTGCACGGTTGCGGAGCTCAACACGACGACGCTAAAAATCGGCGCCCAGGCAATCACTACAAGCGAGTTCTGGGTTGAGGACAACCTGAAGAACGTCGTGGACGCCAAACACTTGGAGCTCCGTCCCACCGTTGATGACACCTTGCTCCTGCTCTCTCAGGGCGTCGTCGACATCGTCGTGATCGACCTTCCGGCGGCCCAGGGAATTGTCGCAAAGAATCCAAACGCCTACGCCGTAGGTGGCGAGATTCTGACGAACGAGCTCTACGGGTTCGCGGTCGCCAATGGAGATCCCCTCGGGCTAGTGCCGATCATCAACGCCCAGCTCGCTCAGATGAAGTCCGACGGCACGTACACCACAATCCTCAACAAGTGGTTCTGAGTCGGTATGTTTGCGACTCAAGCTCGGGTCGCAAACCTTTTCCTCTTTTCTTCCGTATGAGGGATGTCGTCGATGGAAACGGCGGCTGCGTTTCCGCTCCGCGCACCCCCGAAGCTCGTCACACGCATCACGATCGTCCACTTGATCGAGATGATCTTCGCGGGCATCCTAATGGTGTTCCTCGTCCTTCCGGCCATCTTCAAGTTCTCGCTCGTGAATGCTAGCTTCTGGCAGATCTACGGACGATTCTACGTTACCGGTCTCTTTGGGACCTTCTTCTACGTCGCGTTGACGCTACCTCTTAGCGTTGTCCTCGGTTTTCTCATGGGGTGGGCGAGAGTCTCTCGGGTCCGAATATTTTCTTGGCCCGCCTCGCTCTACGTGAATGTTTTCCGGGGGCTCCCCCCTCTCATCCTCGTAATCTTTGCCTCCTTATTCGGCACCAACCTCGTGCCCCAACCGATCATTGATCGATTCCTCTCAGGTTTTCGGCGAGGAGATATCGCCGTAGGTCTCGCTGCAATCGCGATCGGGATGCACTCTTCAGCCTATCAGGCGGAAATCTTTCGGGCGGGATTCCAGTCGGTGCCAAAGGGGCAACTGGAAGCGGCCCAGGCGTTGGGCCTACGGCCATGGCAGGGGATGAGGCATGTCATCCTCCCGCAGACGTTCCGTCTCAGCCTCCCGCCACTTGGAAATGAGTTCGCGGGCCTGATCAAGGACACCTCAATCCTCGCGGCGATCGCGGGCACAGACCTTGTTGCGAAGAGCCGCGATCTGCTCGGGATTCTCCCTGCTAGTGGGTTTCCCATTTTCTGGATCTTTGCCGTCTGGACCGTGGTGGCGGTCACGTATTTCGTCCTCACGTACTCCGTGACAAGAGGTCTGCGTCTCCTGGAGCGAAAGTTCCACACCCCGGGTTTGGAGGGAATCTCCTTATGATTCGAGTGGAAGACATCCAAAAACACTTCGGAGCGCTCCACGTCCTTCGAGGCATCACCTTCGATGTGAAGAAAGGGGAAGCCATAGTTATCATCGGTCCCAGCGGGTCAGGAAAGAGCACCTTGCTTCGATGCGTCAACCTCCTCGTGGAACCCGACGCGGGGAAGGTGTTCATCGATGGCGTGCACGTGAACCGCCACGGGATTCGACATGAATGGGTTCGTCAACAGGTGGGGATGGTGTTCCAGAGTTTCAACCTCTTTACCCACCTCTCCGCAATCGAGAATGTGACTCTCGGTCTGACTCGCGTCAAAGGGATGCCGCATGACCAGGCGGTCGAAAAGGCCCGGAAGCTGCTGGCCCGCGTTGGCCTTGCCGCGAAAGAGAGTGCCTACCCCGCCGAACTTTCCGGTGGACAGCAACAGCGAGTGGCGATTGCTCGGGCACTCGCGATGGATCCGAAAGCGATGCTCTTTGACGAACCGACATCCGCGCTTGATCCCGAATACATCCGAGAAGTTCTCGACGTAATGACCGCGCTCGCTCGCGAAGGCATGACGATGATCGTCGTCACGCACGAGATGGGGTTTGCAAGTAACGTCGCCAGCCGGATTCTGTTCATGGACGCAGGAAAGATCATCGAAGAGGGCACGGCGGAGGATATCTTTCAACGCCCGAAGGAGGATCGCACTCGGTCTTTCGTGAGCAAGATCCTGAGGTGAGACGTGGGAAAGGTGCGAAAGTTTCTGAGGGAACGTTGGCGGTACTTCGATGCCGCGCTCGCCCTCGTCGTCATCGTCGGTTCCCTCGTTTACATCTACGACTTGTTGGTCGGAAGTCGTGGGCTTGATGTCGCGTATGTCAGTCGCAATTACTCGCTCTACCTGCACGCAGTCTTCACCAATGTTTACGCGACCACGATTGCCTTCATCGTCGGAATGGCGATTGGCTTCTCGGTGGGATGGCTCCGGACGGCCAGGACCGTGCCCCTCGCCAAATTCGCGGCCTCAATGCGCGTTGAGAAGCGCGAGCGACAGGAAAATCCCACGGGCAGCGAGGAAGGGCGCCGGTTTTTGGTCGTGCTCTCATTGCTTTGGTATGGCACCAAGTATGTCGTCCGACGAATCGGGGACGGATTTGTTGAAATCATTCGAGGGACTCCGTTGTACGTCCAGATCTTGTTCGCTTCATCCTTCTTCATAATCTTTCTGCCACAATATGTAGGCGAGGGAATTCTCATCGGCATCATCGCGCTTGCAATCAATACAGGGGGCTATCAAGCCGAAATCTTTCGGGCCGGCCTCCAAACCGTTCACTCAGGGCAAATCGAAGCCGCGAGAGCGATCGGCTTCTCCCGGCTCAAGGCGATGCGCTACGTGATCCTCCCCCAAGCGCTGCGGCTGATCATTCCGCCCCTCACGAACGAGTACATCGGACTGTTCAAGGCGAGCACGTTCCTGTTCGTGCTCGGGGTCCAGACCGAGATCAGCTACATCGCGCAGCACGAAGGCTTCGCGGGGGATGTCTTCGAAATTTTCGCGATCGTCACCGTGATCTTCCTCGCCATCACAGTCACGCTGTCGTTCGTCGTCCAAGCGCTCGAACGGCGGTTTCGAATTCCCGGCCTCGGGATCGAACAGGTCAAGCTGCCGCGCGGCGTCTGGATCGGTCGAGTCGGCGGCTGAGCGGTTGGCTCAGGTGACGCCTCGAGCCAGCGGGCGGCTCGTACCAACCCGGCTCCAAGGCGCGGCTCACAAGCTCCCTGACGGCCGCGGAGTGGGGGAAGCGTTGACCGCACCGAGCGCAACGAAAGCCTGCCCTGGTCCCCATCGACTTGGCGCGCTTCTGGCACCTGAGGCAGAGTGGGTTTGCAAGCTTACGAGACTCTTCGACGAGGGACAGGACCTGCAGCTTTTCGATGTTCAGTGTTTTCGGTTGGGCCCGGATCGATCCGACGACTCGCACACGGTCGCCCGGCCGTAGCGCCCGAACGATATTCCGGAATCCCTTCGACGGTTCATACGCGACCGCTTCGAGTCCGTTCATCTCGAGGACAACGTGTCCGCCGCGAATCGTGCGGGGCAGCCCCAATACCTGCGTGTCGACCTGAACGGTCGTCCGCGGTTCGAGGGTCGGAGCTGGAATCACATGATCGTCCGTCCCTTGGTTTGTCTCGAAGACAATCCAACCAGCGGGTGACTCTCCCTTGATTGTCTGCAAAGCGGCGGGAAGGACCCCGGGATCGTCGCCGCGAATCCCAAAGAGAATCGGACATGGCGAATGTGGGGCAATGACGATTCGATCGCATTCATAGTCGTAGTTGTTGAAGGTCGAGGCGAACGACCGATCCATGTTTTTCACGGAGTCCGGATCGAGGACTCGAGGCGTTCCCCACCGAGATTCGCCCCGGTAAGCGAGAACCTCGTATGTTCGGTCGCGGGGCCTCCAGGCGGCCGCAGCCAACGCGCCGATGATTCCCCGACCGTTCTTGTACTCCCGAAGGACGCCCGGCGACCGGACGGCGGCCAATGCTTCTTCCTTCGAGACAATCCGCCGCACGGCATTCCAGTACAAGCTGGCTGCGGGCTGCCCGGAAAGGATGCAGAATCCGGGATTGGTAGTCGGCTCCTGGAATTCGGATCGGCTCTCGACGAGGGTTGAGACGCGGGCGCGGAGGCGCCAGACATCATCGTCACCCCGGGCCCAGGCATGGGACCAAATGGGTCGACCCTCAAGTTCCCCGATCAGGGTTCTTCGTCCTGCGCCGTGTCCGAATCGGACACAGATTGCCCCGTTGCCTCGCGTCTTCCACGGGACATTCGGGTTCAACCGGACGAGACGCGGATATCCGACAAGGTCATAGTCCGTCGTCAGCTCACGCACGATTTCCGCCGCGAGGAATGTCGTGCACATCCCCTGCAAGCTGTCCGTATCGTCGACGCCGATCCACGCGACCATTGGCCCTCCAACCGCGTGCGTAGACAAGAATCCGTCGCGCCCGGGAACGTTCAAATAGGCTCGACCGATAGGAAGGGCAGCTCCATGCCAATCCGGACTTTTGAGCTCTCGAGCGTCGACGGCCGCCGATTCGTGAAGGCGACAGAGCGATGGGTGAACCTACGAGTCGATCACAATAGCACGGTCACACTCATCTCGGAACTTGGCGACCACCAGGCCTCGGTCGACTTCCGCTTCACGGCGAACTATCACGCTTCCGAAGCGGTCGTCGGCCTCATCCAGATCGAGGGAAACATCCTCTGGGAAGGCGATGCAAAGGCCCTCGTGAAAGGATGGTCGTCCGGAGGCCAGATGCCGCCCGACGTTGCGCAAGAGATCCACACCGTGATCATGACGAACTGCATCCCGGAGGCCGTGCTCCTCGCCCGCGAATTGCGACTCCCGCCGCCGATCCCGATCCCGCAGGTGAACGTGCCGCAGCAACCAGGAAAGCCCGCGAAAGGCCGCTCCCCCGAAATCGCCTGATCGTCAGAATCCGTCCCTGGCTTCGGGGAACCGTCGATTTCTGCCCGACCCCGCTACATGAGGTCGCGCCAAATCCCCATCGAGATTCCTCGGCGGCGCCCCACGAATGCCAAGGACGCCAGGATTCCGACCGCGCCGCACACGACCAATAGGACCGGCCAAAGTCGCCCGGAGAGAATGGAACCTTGGCGCCAACCGAGACCAAGCAAGGCGACCGCGCAAACACCGACTGGCACGAGGACTTCCGAGACAAAATCTGCAACCGCTGTTCGGCCCCGAGACACGTCCTCGCATGTCTCGGCCTGTCGAAATAACTTGCGGGGTGACATGGCCAGCCCGGGAATATCTGATCACTTGATGTGGTCGAGGCTGAAGGACCCCACGCTCACGCTCGACTTCGTGTACGTGTACCGGATCCAGCCGCGGCTCTGCACGTCGCAGATCCCCTTGATGCTCAGGAACGACTTGAGCTGCTCGACCTTGAACTCGATGCTGCCGTCCATGAGGGAACCGAGCATCTGGATCTCCTGCTCCTCATGCATCCCCTTCTCGATCACGTAGAACGCGACGGCCTTGTCCCGCTTCCGGCGGCCTACGAACGGCTGCAGGAACTTGAACGTCGTCGTCGGGTCGAGGTAGGCGATCAACGTGGACACGCTCCGGAACCCGAGACGGTAGGTCGGGTACTTCTTCTTCCATTCCGCCGCGATCGTCTCCACCGCTTTCAAGATGGACTGGTGGTCCGTCGCCTCGTCGATGTACGTCGTGTTCGAGTCCGTCGCCTCGGCGCCCATCGATTTCGAGTACGCGTCGATGTACCGGACGAGGCCGAGCTTCTCGTATTCCTCGTATCCCGGGAGGACGAAGGCCATCTCATCGCGGACGTCGGCGGGCCCCTTGTCCGTGAGGACCCACAGGATGGGGGAGCCTTTCTTCAGGCCCTCCGCCATGAAGAGGTTCACGAGGACTTCCTTCCCGACGTAGGCGGGTCCGTAGACCGAGGCGTTCGTGCCGAACGGGATGCCGCCGAACATGAGGTCGTCCAGGCGCGGGATGCCGGTCTTCACCTTCTGCTGCTTCACCTCGATCTGGAGGTCTTGCTCGCGGGCCTCGATGTCCTCTTCGATGAGGCCTTGCTCCCGCATCCGGAGTTCCTCCATCTTCTGCTGGAGGTATTTCTCCTTCGTCCTGACCTCTTCTTCCTTCTGGTTGATCTGCCCCTTCAGCTCTTCGAGGCGCGACTTCATGTCGAGCTCATCCGTCGAGCCGCCCTGCGCCTTCGCCTCCTCGACCTTCCGTCGCTCGCCCTGCATGACCTTCTCGCGGTACAGGAGGTCCTCCTCCCTCCGGAGGAGTTCCTCCTCCTTGTACGCGAGCGGCTCCTTCACCTTCCGAATCTCGTCCTCCTTGACCTGGAGCTCCTCTTGAAGGCGCTCTAGCTCCTGCTCCCGCAGCAAGATCGTCCGCTCCCGTTGGAGGACGTCGTGCTCCTTCTTCGAGATGGCGCCTCCGATCTCGGACTTCGACTTGCCCTCGAAGACCTGCGCCTGTTCGCGGACCTTGTCCTCGATCTTGTACTTCCCGACCTCGCCTTCCAGGACGATGATCCGCCGCTTGAATTGCTCTTCCTTCGCGAGGTAGTCCTGCTCCATCTCCCGGAGCTCCTCCTCGAGTCGCCGTTTCAGCTCCTCGGTCGGCGCGGTCACCTCATCCGGATGGATTGCCGCAATGCGTTCCTCCTTTGCACGTAGCGTTGCCTCGCGCTCCACGAGGTCCGCCTCTTGCTTTTTCATCTCCCGCTGGTCGGGTTTCAGCTTCGCGAAGCCGGATTCGATCTGTTTTTTCAACGTCTCGTTCACGGACCGAAGCTTGGCTGCTTCGGTCTCCATCTCCTCTCGAAGTTTCTGTTCCTGCTCGAGACGCTTCTTCGCGTCCAGAGACACCCCGGATTTGAGCTGCTGCGTCTTCACGTACTTGATGACCGCGATGGACCCTTTCTTGATGTGTTCGATCTCCTGTTCCAGTTCCTTCCGCTTCCCGATCTCCGTCTGCAATTGCTTCGACAGGTTCGCGGTTTCCTCGATGTACTTCACCGGATCGAACTTGCCCTGACGGAAGTTCGCCAGCTCGCGATTGAGTGTGGAACGCATCGACTCGAGCTCGGCCCGCATGCCGTCCGTCTCGAGGGCCTTCTCGCGGAGTTCTCGCACCTTGTCATCGGACAGTCGATCCGGGGTTCCCCGCGTGGGCCGACCGACGCCGGAACTGGTGGGCACGCCGAGCCAATCCTGGAAGGCGGTGTCCTCGCCGGCGAGCCACTTGCGCAGCGCCTCGTCCCGGGAATCGCCTCCCGACGTGGAGGCGCCGAGCCAGGCGGCCGTCCCGCTCGACTCGCCCTTCATCCAGGCGGACAGTCCCCGGTCTCCCGCCGGGGCAGCGGAATCCTGTTTCGTGCCGCACACGACGCACTCGCCGTGCGGATTCACCTCGCCTCCGCAGACGCGGCACACCTGCTCCGAGACCGTGCCGACCGTGGGCTTCACCGCCACCGGAGCTGCGCCTTCCCGAGCATCACGAGCACGACCGACACCGATGAAAATCGGTGGCGCTCACCACCCGCCGCGAGGGTATTTAATCGTGAGGACGGCATTATCATCCAGTAATCTAGGCCGTGCGCAACGTAAGGGGACGCTCCCGTCCAAGGCCGTGCCGGAATCAACGGATTTTGGAACGCGAGACCAGCATGCTCGGCGCGGGCCCGGGTCCGATGATCTCCAACACTTGCCAGCGAACGACTATGACGGTAATTGCCAGGGCGATCAGGGTGACGCTGGCAGCGATGTATCGGTCACCACCCAAGGCGATGATCAGGTTGGACGCCACGATCGCCGCCAGGAGGAGAAGACATCCGGTCTCGATGGGGACGAGGACTCGTCGGTCCATGGGTCGGGGCCGCACCTGGTAGGCGACGATCACGAACGAAGCTTCGATCGGGGCGAACGCAATCAGGACCTCCGACGTTGGCGCCCGCGCGATGCTCACGACCGCGACTCCGAGGAGGAAGACGGCGACGATCACAAAGATCACGAAATCTCGGAAGCGGCGCCTCTGGCTGTCCTCCATGTCGAATTCTCCATCCCTCCATGTCGGCATATGCCTGTCGCTCGCGAGAGGGGGCAACGCGGGCGTCATTCTCGCGCCGGAGATGCGGCCCTCTCCGCGAACTGAGTCTGCGACTGATGCCGCGCCTCGGCGCCCGAGAGTATTTATACGCTCGGAAGAATCTGATAATATCTGAAGGCTTCCGGAGAGGGGCGGGCCGTGGGGACGGAGAGCGAGAAACGGATTGTTTTGCGGATCGACCCGAACGATGAGTCGATCACCCTCAAGGACATCATGCAGCGGATCCAGGAAATCCAACGGCAGAATCCCAATCTCGACGTGTTTTTCGATGGGGACGAGTACGCGGTTTGTTCGCGTCCGCGGGAGAAGGCCCGGCCGATCGCGGAAGCGGTCGAGGGCAAGAAGAAAGCCTGAGAACCGAACCCTTTTGGCCGGAGCCCGTATTGCGGCGCCCATGGCCATGCGAAAGCCCACGAAGAAGGAACTGACGTCGGTTCCGATCGAGCATCTGGACCTCGAGAAGACCACGTCGGTCGCGGACCTGGTGGACGGCTACAAACGGATCTCGTTCCAGGCCCGGACGCTCGGCATGTGCGCTTCCGTGCTCGAGAATGCGATGACCGATCCGCAGTGCACCGTTTTCTTCGGGGGCGCCGGCGCGCTCACGCCCGGCGGGTTGCGCAAGGTCATGCGGGACATGGTCGAGTTCGGCCTCGTCGATGTTGTCGTAACGACCGGGGCCATCGCATACCATGACTATTACGAGGCGCACGGACACCGGCATTATGCGACGACGCCGGAGACAGACGATATCGTGTTGCGGGAGCACTTCCTCGACCGCGTTTACGACACGCTGGCGGACGAGTCGCTCTTCCGAGAATGCGACGACGAAATCGCGAACCTGGCGGACGGCTTGGAACCGCGGCCGTACAGCTCGCGGGAATTCCTGTGGGAGATGGGCAAGATTGCCGCGAAGGACCCGCAATCCCTCGTCGGTACGTGCTATCGCAAAGGCATCCCGTACTTCGTCCCCGCGCTGAACGACTCGTCGATCGGCATCGCCCTGGCGAAACATCACCATGACCGCGTGAAGGCGAAGAAGACCCCGATCGCGATCGATTCGATCAAGGACAATTACGAGATTGCGCAGGTGAAGCTGAAGTCGCCGCGGACCGGCGTCTTCTACGTCGGCGGCGGGACTCCGAAGAACTACATCTCGCAGGTCGAGGTGATCCAGGAGGTCATGGGGTACGCGGAGAACCCCCACATGTATGCGGCCCAGATCACGGTCGACGTGCCGCAATGGGGGGGCCTGAGCGGCTGCACGTTCGAGGAGAGTCAGTCCTGGGGCAAGTTCCACAAGGACGCGAAGATGGCGCAGAGCCTGGTCGACGCGACGATCGGATTGCCCCTCTTGATCGGGTACCTGTTGCAGAAGGGCGTCCACAAGAAACGTAAACAGAAGAAGTACCGGTGGAAGGGCGAGGAGCTCCTCGAACTGAACTGAATCCCGCGGATCACGAGCCTCGGGCGCGCCGCGAAAATTGGTGCAGGGTCTCTTCCTGCTCCGGTTCAATCACGCCCCGCGTGGTGCCGTACGCCCGCCCTGCGCGCTCTCGGATCTCCCGAATCGCGGCATCGGCTGACATCCCGCGGTGGATGAGGAACGCCGCGAGCATCGTCCCGGTCCGCCCTCGACCCGCATAGCAATGGACGAGCACTTTCTTGGCCTCCGAGAGCTTCGCCTCGACGAAGCTGACGAACTCGTCGATCTGATCGAAGGTCGGCGGCGTGAAGTCCTCGACGCAGATTTTCTTGTGCTCGAAGCCAGCGTCCTCGATCTCGAACGTGTTCAGACGGTCGCACTCGAGGCTCACGACGACGGAGTATCCCATCTTCCGGAGACGCGCGAAGTCCCATTCCATGAAGGCCGGGCCCGGGAGCCCCGCGAGGCGGCCTCCGTCGATCGTGTAGTAGAACATCCGCACGGTGGGACGTCCATGACGCCAGAGTAATTCAAAATAGCGCCAGATCCATGGAGACGAGCGATGGCCCGTGGACGCATGACCCTTGGCCTGTACAATTCGTACGATCCAGTGAAATTCGCGGAGGCCCACCGGCGCGCCATCGCTCGCGCTGCCCCAGTCGCGCTCGCCTTCGACGCGAACGTGGCGACCTTCGGCTTTCCGTTCGACCGGGACCTTCGGACTCCGCAGCAGCTGGCCGCGTGGGTCTCGGGGACGACGAGCATCGGCGAGGAAGGAAAATACTTGCGCGAACTCGCCGAAGCAGGCCGACTCCTGACGTTCGACTTCCCGCGGCGTGGCTTTCCGCCTCAACTAGGCGATGTCGTGGTCGCGACGAATCGGCCGGATGCGAAGAAGGGTGTGGACGCCGTGTTCCTCGCGAGGTTGTTGGACCAAGGCACCTCGTTCGTGCTCGTGTTCGGCCTCGGACCTCACGGACTGGACGACCGCGATGTCCTTCCCCTGGGCCGCTACCACTTCGACCTCACGGGTCGCGGCATCATGTTGGAGACCGCCACGGCGATCGGGGCCGCTCCCGCCCTCATCGCGGCACACCTCTCTTCCTGACGGGCAAGGGTGTGGGTCTCCGCCGAATTCTTATATAGCGCGCCTCGTTGCGAAGCCCGCGCATGATCCGAGAATCCCTGGAGCTGTGTGACAACATCCTGCTCGTGGGGCCCGCCCGGCTCCCGACCCGGTACGGGCCGTTCCGCATCTACGCGTTCCAGTGTCCCTTCACCGGCGAGGACCACGTGGCCCTGGTCAAGGGACAAATCGCTCGACGGGAGGATGTCCTCGTGCGCCTCCACTCGGAATGCGTCACGGGGGACGTGTTCGGATCCGAGCGATGCGACTGCGGCGCCCAGCTGGACGCCGCGCTGACGAAACTCGGCAAGGCGCCCCGCGGCGCCCTCCTGTACCTGGCCCAGGAAGGCCGGGGGATCGGGATCGCGAACAAGGTCGCGGCCTACCATCTTCAGGACCACGGCCTCGACACGGTGGACGCGAACCGAGTCCTGGGCTTCCCCGCCGACCTCCGGACGTACAAGTGCGCGGCCTGCGTCCTACGGGTCCTCGGGGTGAAGTCGATCCGGCTCATGACGAACAACCCCGCGAAGATCGAGCAACTCGAATCGTACGGGGTGCGCGTGTCGAGCCGCATTCCGCTCCAGGTCCCGGCGACCGCCGCGAACATCCGCTACCTCCGGACGAAGAAGTCTCGTCTCGCGCATCTGCTCGAGACGCCGGTGGTCAATGGGCCTCGAGCACGGCGAGGATCTGGTCGGCGATGACGGAATCGCCGTCGACGACCCGGACCTCCTTCACGATTCCATCTTGAGGCGCCGCAATCTCGTTCTGCATCTTCATCGCCTCCAGGACGAGGAGGGTATCTCCGCGTTTGACCTGGACGCCGGGGCGGGCCTCGACCCGGACGACGCGGCCGGGCATGGGCGCACGGATCGGCAACGGTCGGGCCGAGCGTGACCTCGTCGGTAATGCCCGATCGGAGGGCTCGTCCTCGATCTCCGAGATCGCGATTTCATGGGTTGCATCGTCGGTCAAGGCGGTCCGTCCGACGAGGCGGACGCGGCGCCATTTCGGACCCAGGCGGACCTCGATCCCGTCGTCGACGCGGCGGACCTTCCCACGGTACTCGGCCCCGTCGACCCGAATCAGGATGCCTTCCGGCCCCCGCTCGACCTCGATGCGGCGGGGGTCACCATCGACGACGAGGCGGAACCGCATGGTCACCTCCCGCGAGGAGTTGCCGTCGTCCGGCCGCGGACCACGCCGAGGCTTTCGACCCCATCAGGTCGACGGTCGGGCCGGACATCAGTCGCCCGCTCGCGGCGACTGCCGCGGCGATCTCCGCGATCCGTTGCTCCCACGGACCGCGGCTTCGGATCCGCGCGACGAGGCGGAGGTCGTCCACCATCGTGGTCCACAGCTTTCCCTTGATGAAATCGCGGTCGGACAGGAGGACTCGGTGGAACGGAAGCGTGCTGTGGATGCCGCGAACCTCGAAGGCGTCGACGCTCCGGAGCATCCGACGCACCGCCGTGTCGCGGGAGGAGCCGCCAACGACGAGCTTCGCGATGAGCGGATCATAGAATGCGGGGACGATGGATCCGGCCGCCACCCCGGCGTCGACCCGAATCTGGCTCCCGGCGGGCACTCGAAAGTCGACGATCCGACCGGGAGACGGAAGGAAATTTCGGAGCGGGTCTTCGGCATTGATCCGGCACTCGATCGCGTGGCCTTTCCAGCGCATCTCGCTTTGTGAGAATTCGATTCCCTCCCCGGAGGCGACCCGCAACTGTTGCCGCACCAGGTCCACGCCCGTGACCATTTCGGTAATCGGGTGTTCGACCTGGAGACGCGCATTGACCTCGTTGAACGTGAACCGGCGATCGTGGAACAGGAATTCCACCGTCCCGGCGTTGCGATAGCCCAGGGATTGCAGGCCGCGCACGGCGACCTCCTGCAGACGCCTCCGAACCGCGGCCCCGATCGCAGGCGACGGGGTCTCCTCGACGAGCTTCTGATGTCGCCGCTGAACGCTGCACTCCCGTTCGACGAAGCCGACCCCGGCCCCGTGATCCCCGAGGAGCACTTGCACCTCCACATGACGGGCCTTCTGCAGATACTTCTCGAGGAACAGGTCGGGGTTGCCGAAGTTCGCGCCTGCGACGGACTGCGCAGCCTCGAACGATTCGGCCAGGCCTTCAGGTCGGTCCACGCGCGACATGCCGATCCCCCCGCCGCCCGCGGTCGCCTTGAACAGGACCGGATACCCGATCTCCGCCGCGACCTCGCGCGCCTCGTCAACGGATCGGAGGACGCGATCGACGCCTTCGGTCACGGGCACGCCGGCCTCTGCCATCGCTCGACGAGCCGACACCTTGTCGCCCGTGACCGCAATCGCCTCGGGCGGTGGACCGACGAACACGATGCCCGCCTCCGCGCAGCGCACCGCGAAGTCCGCTTTCTCCGAGAGGAACCCGTAACCCGGATGGATCGCGTCGGCTCGGGTCTCCCGGGCGGCGCGTAGAATCGCGCTCGCATTCAGGTAGCTCTGCACCGGGAGGGGCCCCCCGATCTCGACGCTCTCGTCCATCGCGGTCCGGTGGAGGGCGGTCCGATCGGCCTCCGAGTACACGCCGATGCAGTGGATGCCCATCGCGCGGGCGGTCCGGGCGACGCGGATCGCGATCTCGCCGCGGTTCGCGATGAGCAATCGCCGGAACATGCGCCTCCGGCTCAGAGCGGCATGTTCCCGTGCTTCTTTGGCGGTCGCGTCTCCCGCTTCGTCCGGAGCACGGCGAAGGCATCGATCACCCGCGGCCTCGTCTCCACGGGCTCGATGACGTCGTCCAGGTAACCCATGCGGGCAGCGATGTAGGGATTCGCGAACCGCTCCCGGTATTCCCTCACGAGTTCCTTCTCGCGCTTCGCGGGGTCCGCGGCCTCCTCGATCTCTTTCTTGAAGATGATCTGGACCGCCCCCTCGGGCCCCATGACCGCCAATTCGGCGGACGGCCACGCGAAGTTGAAGTCGCCCCGGATGTGCTTCGACGACATCACGTCGTAGGCGCCCCCGTACGCTTTGCGCGTGACGATCGTGACCTTGGGGACGGTCGACTCGCTGTACGCGAACAGGAGCTTCGCGCCGTTGCGGATGATGCCGCCGTACTCCTGGTCCGACCCCGGCAGGAAGCCCGGGACGTCGACGAAGGTCAGGAGGGGGATGTTGAAGGAGTCACAAAACCGCACGAAACGCGCGGCCTTGATCGAGGACGAATTGTCGAGGGTCCCGGCGAGGACCTTCGGCTGGTTCGCGACGATCCCGATCGGATGGCCCGTGAGTCGGGCGAAGCCGACCACGATGTTGCGGGCCCAGAGTCCGTGGACCTCGAACCAGGAGCCCCGGTCGACAATACGCTTGATCACCTCGAGCATGTCATACGGCTTGTTCGGCTCCCGCGGGACGATGGTGGCGAGCTCCGGATCCATCCGGTTCGCATCGTCCTCCGCGGCGAGGACGGGCGGATCGTCCACGTTGTTCGACGGGAGGTAGCTCAGGAGCCGACGGACGATCCGGAGGGCCTCGGCTTCGTCTTCGGCCGCGAAGTGCGCGACGCCGCTCTTCTCGGCGTGCGTCAGCGCCCCGCCGAGCGCCTCGAACGTGACCGACTCCCCGGTCACCGCCTTAATGACCCCCGGACCGGTGATGAACATGTTCGACGTGCCCTTCGCCATGATGATGAAATCGGTCATGGCGGGGCTGTAGACCGCCCCGCCGGCGCAAGGTCCGAGGATCGCGCTGATTTGGGGGACGACGCCGGACGCGAGGACGTTGCGGTAGAAGATCTCCGCGTATCCGCCGAGGCTGATGACGCCCTCCTGGATCCGCGCGCCCCCGCTGTCGTTGAGGCCGATCACCGGAGCGCCGACCTTCATCGCCATGTCCATGATCTTGACGATCTTGTTCGCGTGCATCTCGCCGAGGCTCCCGCCGAAGACGGTGAAGTCCTGAGAGAACACGAACACGGTCCGGCCGTCGATCGTCCCGTGGCCCGTGACGACGCCGTCCCCGGCGATGCGCTTCTGGTCCATCCCGAACTCCGTCGTCCGATGCTCGACGAACGCGTCCATCTCGACGAACGATCCTGGGTCCAAGAGGAGCTCGACCCGCTCCCGGGCCGTCCGCTTGCCCTTCGCGCGCTGGGCGTCCGTGCGCTCCTTGCCGCCACCTAGCTTCGCGAGGGCCTTCCGCCGGCGCAGCTCTTCCACGCGCTCATCGCCCGCCATGGACGCGCCGAACGCGGAGGCGTGTCATTAAGCCTTCGCGCTCCACGAGCGGAGGCCGGCTGGGTTCGCGTCTCAGGCGACGACTTTGAGACTCCCTTCCACGAACTCGTGTTTCGCGTTCCCATCGTCCATGATGATGAGGGCACCGTTCGGGGCGATGTCGTACGCCCGGCCCGTGATGGACCCTTTCGACGTCGTCGCGGTGACCCGTTTGCCAATCGTCGTGCACTGCCCGCGGTAATCCTTGATCAGGAACTCGATCCGCGTATTCCGGTAGCGAGAATAGAGGTCATCGATCTGGTTCAGCAGGTAGTCGAGAAACTCGTCGTTCGCGACGAACAAGTTCACCTCCCTCTTGAGCGTCGTCGCGGTCGCCTGCACATCTTGAGGCAATCGATCGAGATCGACGTTCGTGTTCACGCCGATCCCGATGATCACGTGGTAGGTTTCCCGCCGGTAGACGCCTTCCGACAAGATCCCAGCAATTTTACGGTCCTGGTATACCGCGTCATTCGGATACTTCAGCCCCGCGAAGACGCCGAAATGTCGGAGCGCCTTCACGACCGGCATGCCTACGAGAAGGCCGAGGATCCACGCGTGCGTCTCCTTCGGCCGGAGGATTGCAGAGAGATACAAGCCGCCGGGAGGCGACGCCCAAGCCCGGCCCTGCCGGCCTCTCCCGGCCGATTGGCGGTCCGCCCAGAGGACGAGTCCCTCTTCAAGGTCTTCCTCGAGGAGCTCCTTCGCGGTTTCGTTCGTCGACTCGACGTGGTCGTAATGCCACACGGTGCGGCCCACGAGCTTCCGATTCGGGTCGTGGAATTCAGCGATCTTCAACATCGAGCCGACGCGCGGGCCGCTATTTCAACGTTCCCGGCTCAGGAGGGAATGTGCGCCGCCGCAGGCGCTTTCGCCTTCGCCAGGTCTTGGCTCGCGAGGAATCCCCAGAACATGATCGCGATCCCGACCAACTCTCCAATATACAGGGCCCACGAAATTCCGTACCGCGCGAGAGACGCGCCACCGGCGATGACCAAGGCCCCGATCCCGATCCAGAGGTTGAAGGAGAGTCGGGACCTCCAGTAGGAATAGGCCGCGACCCCGATCAAGGCGATGCTGCCGGGGATCGTGAAGAAGAACGAAAAGACCCGCACGTTGTCCGGCATCCCGGCCCCGGCGACGGGAATCGGGGCGGCCAGGGCCGCGGCACTGACGGTAGCCCCGGCGACGGCCACCGCGAACCCGGCGAAGACGACGATCGTGTAAAGGGCGAACCCGATGCCGGCGCGGCGATGCACCAGGAGGACCGAGCCGATGCCGAGGACGGCCACGAGGAGGGCCGCGACCAGGTAGTACACCTTGTACGTCGAAGCGGTCCAACCGTAGGCCTCGGCGAGGAACTGGGTGAAGGACGCGAGCGCGTAGAGGCCGAGGCCGAGGGACCACGCGAATTGGAACGGCTTTCGTCGGGAGATCCACTGGTTGAAGACAAGGGCCGCGAAGACCAGACTCACAATCGTCGCACCCAGGGAGACGGCGGCACCTTCCAGGCTCATCGAACGCCGCGCACCGAAGGCGCCGCCATAAAGCTTCGCGCCGGGATTCAGCCTAATCCTGCTGAGTCGATGCGCTGCCCGATCCCGCCGACTCCTGGACCAGTTCGAGGAGCACGCCGTGGGCGGACCGGGGGTGCACGAAGGCGACGAGTCGACCGCGAGCACCGGGGCGCGGCTCCGCGTCCATCAGTCTAAGGCCCTTTTCTCGGAGGCGACGCATCTCGGCCCGAATGTCCGGCACGGCGAACGCCAGATGGTGCAGACCTTCCCCGCTTCGGTCGACGAACCGCGCGATCACACCGTCCGGCCGGAGGGATTCGAGGAGTTCGATCCGCACCGCGCCCGTCCCGAGGAAGGCCACGCGGACCCCCTGCGCCGGCACGTCCTCGACGGATTCCGCTTCAAAGCCCAAGGTCCGATAGTCCGCGAGGGCCGCATCGAGGCTCCGGACGGCGACGCCGACGTGGTGGGCCGGGCCGATCATACGTTCTGCCTCGGCCGGTATGTCCCAAAGACGGACCGAAGCACGTCGCTGATCTCCCCGAGCGTCGCCTTGGCCCGCACGGCTTCGAGGATCGCGGGCATCGTGTTCGCGTCCCCGCGGGCGACCGCTTCGAGACGACCGAGGCTCCGCGCGACCGCTTTCCGGTCTCGGCTCTTCCGGAACCCTTCGAGGACACGGGCCCGGTCGGCGGCCAACTTCGGATTCGTCTTGGGCACCGGGATGGCCTCGCCCTCCTCCGTGTACGCGTTCACGCCAACGACGGTCCTCTCGCCGCGCTCGAGCTCCATCTGATATCGGTATGCGGAGTCGGCGATCTGGCCCTGCACCCAGCCCGAGTCGATCGCCTTCAGCATGCCACCGTGCCGATCCACCTGCCGGATCAGAGAGGCGGCGTCCGACTCGAGGCGGTCCGTGAGGGACTCGATCACGAATGATCCTCCCGCAGGATCGACCGTGTTCGCGACACCGCTCTCGTGGGCGAGGATCTGCTGGGTCCGCAGGGCGAGGCGCACGGCCTTCTCCGACGGAAGGGAGAGGGCCTCGTCCATGCTGTTCGTGTGCAGGGACTGGGCGCCTCCGAGGACGGCGGCGAGGGCTTGCACCGCGACGCGGACCGCGTTGATCTCCGGCTGCTGGGCGGTCAACGTGACGCCCGCGGTCTGCGCGTGGAACCGGAGAGCCATGGACTCCGCTTGCCTCGCGTGGAACCGGTCCCGCATCAACGAAGCCCAGAGACGGCGGGCCGCGCGGAACTTCGCGACCTCCTCCAGAAGATCGATGTGGGCGTTGAAGAAGAACGAGATCTGCGGGGCGATCGCATCGACGTCGAGGCCCCGCGCCACCGCCGCATCGAGATAGGCGATCCCGTTAGCCAGGGTGAATGCGATTTCCTGGACGGCCGTCGCGCCCGCCTCCCGGATGTGGTACCCGCTCACGCTGATCGCGTTCCAGCGCGGGACCTCCTTCGTGCAGAACTCGATCACGTCCAGGGCGAGTCGCATCGAGGGCGCGGGTGGGTAGATGTATGTGGAGCGCGCGATGTATTCCTTCAAGATGTCGTTCTGGACCGTCCCGCGTAGCACGCCCCGACGGACCTTGCGACCTTCCGCCACCGCGATGTACAGGGCGAGCAGGATCGGGGCGGTCGCGTTGATCGTCATGCTCGTGCTCACTCGATCGAGCGGCAGTCCGTCGAAGAGGAGGCCCATGTCGTCGAGGGTCGAGATCGCGACCCCGACTCGGCCGACCTCGCCCCGGGCGAGCGGCGCGTCGCTGTCGTACCCCATCTGCGTCGGCAGATCGAACGCGACGCTCAGCCCTTCGTTGCCGTGCGCGAGGAGGTACTGGAACCGACGGTTCGTCTCCTTCGCCGTCCCGAAGCCTGCGTACTGCCGCATCGTCCAGAGGCGGCCTCGATACATCGTCGCGCGGATGCCCCTCGTGAACGGCGGTTCGCCGGGAAACCCGATCTTGGAAGCGAAATCCAGGGCCAACTCTTTCGCGGGCGTCAGGGCGACATCCAGAGGGAGGCCGCTGCCCGTTTGCCCGGATGCCGTGGTGGGGGGCGATGTTTCCTTTGTCGGCTTTGAAGGTTCCTTCGTCGGCTTGCGTCGAGTCGCCATGGCGGTCGAACGTCGCACCAACGGGCGGACGCGAGATAAGGATTTCTTCAGTACGACGACCAGGAGAGTCCGAGGGGGGGCACGGTGACGCCTTTGCCGCGAACGACGCTTCCGACGACCCGAGCCTTAACGTCGGGACGCAGGGAGCGGATCACGTCCTTCGCATCCTCCTCCGCCGCGACGAGGGCGAAGCCCATTCCCATGTTGAAGGTCTGATACATCTCGCTGCTCTCGATCCCGCCGAGCTGGGCGAGGGCGCGGAAGATCGAGGGCGGCTCGAGCGGATCGGAGATCCGGAACTCCACGTTGGCCTTGAGCCGGATCAGATTCCGCACACCCCCTCCCGTGATGTGCGCCATCCCGTGGACGGTCGCGCGGCGCAGGGCGCGGAGGACCGGGCGGACGTAGATCGCGGTCGGCTCCAACAGCTCCTCGCCCCACGATCGGCCGCTTCCGCCGACCGGATCAAGAACGGTCAGGGCGGATTCCGCGAGGACCCGTCGAGCCAATGTCAGGCCGTTCGCATGGATCCCGGTGCTCGGCACCCCGATAATCACATCCCCCGGTCGAATCGCACGACCGTCAATGATCTTCGTCTTTCGGACGGCGCCGAAACAGGTCCCCGCCAGGTCGAGTTCCCGGACTAGCTCCGGGACAACCGCGACCTCCCCGCCGATGATGGAGACGTCCGCGAGCTCCGCGCCGCGGTTCAGTCCGATGCCGATCTGTCGTGCGACTTCACGGTCGTAATCCGAGATCGCCACGTAGTCGACGAAGGCGAGAGGCTCCGCCCCAATGCAGATCATGTCGTTCACGTTCATGGCGACGCAGTCGATCCCGATCGTGTCCCACTTTCGCATTTCCTTCGCGACGAGGACCTTCGTGCCGACGCTGTCGGTGCACAGGGATAGCGCGTAGTAACCGAAGTCGACGAGGCCGGTGAAGTGGCCGATCTTTGTAAGGGGCTTGCCGAGCCCTTTCCGCCGGTAGGTTAGGGCCGCGACGAGGGCGGCGATGTGAGCCGCCTTCTCGTCCTGGCTGACGCCCGCCTCCTCGTAGGTCCGGACCATGGTCTCCAGAAACATGGAAGGGCCGTGCCTATTTAGAAGGTTCTTCGGATGGACCGGAAGGAGGGCGAATTGGTTAACATGTTGAGCCGGGCGCCAGTGTCGGCGGTGCGCTGGCGCAGGGCCCATTTCAGCGTACAACCCTGGTAATCGTCGACTCTTCAACCGGGCGTCATCCCAGGAGTAATTGCAGTCTTCTCCCATCGGCTCGCGACGCGCCAAGAGGCGCACACGAGTACGACGACGGCAAAGGTCCCACTGAGCCCGGCGGGAACGCTCGCCCAAGGAAGGAACGTGCCTGATTCAAGCCCTACGAGGAAGGCGACGAGGCCCGAACCGACCAACAGAAGGCCCCCGAACAGAGCCGCCATCCCGGCGGCAAAAACCACGCGCTCCTCGGAACGCGAAACGAGGGGACGCAGCCCTTCCTCCGAAACGATCATCAGAAACGTCCCGAGGGCCAAAAGGGCGGCCCTTGCGACCGTCGAGGCAGCCCTGAAGTATGGAGCCTGCATCGCCTCTTTTGGCGAGAACAGAGTCGAGAAAAGTCCGATGAGCACAAAGAGAACGACGACCCAGGTCGGCGTGAGGATAATCGGACCGACACGCCGCGAGATTCGACTTCCAACCACCGGATACGTCAACCGCATCTGGTCCAACCCAATCAGGATCAAAATCACGGACGCCAGGGAGAGGAGCGCCACTCCGCCTCCAAGGACTACACCCGCAAACAAGCCTTCGTCCGCCCCTGAGCCTGCGTCAACAATATTGATCGGGGCCAGCCACATCGCGACGAACCATCCGGTCATGGGTCCAACCAAGAGCACGAGGCACACGAGGCCAGACAGGAGAAACCAAGCTCCGTGCGGGTACCGGGCCGCCATCTCGTGCTACTATGGGGCATCGGGTGGAAAAGTCCTACGATTCGCCCCAATTTCGTCCCCGCCCCGGTTAACATGTCAAGCCGGTGAGCCTCGAACCCCAGCGGAAGGCCTCCAGGCTTTCACGAACGACCGACACGGGAGCGGTGGCCACTCGCACTCCGAGCCGAAGCAAGCGTCCCGACAGTTCCGCTGCGTCACGCGGAGGCATCAGGAGGACGCTTTGGCCGATCCACACCACCCCCGGCCGATGGATGAACCCCTTCTCCCGGTATGCCGTCCGCGTCGCCCCTTCCGAGATCCGGCGCCGGCCGAACACGAGTTGACACACCCTCGCGGCGACCGGCCTCGCTCCGCCCGAGACATCGTAGGACAGGAGGATCCTGTCTCCGTCGTAGCCTTCTAGGGTCATGTCGTTGCACATAGGAATAGCTATATTATAGCTTTACTATGGGTGGTGCGAAAGTACTCTTGGCCGGTTAACATGTCAAGCCGGCGGCGGGAAAGGGTTATGGAGGCCTGCAGTGTTCGTTCGCCCCATGGGCAAGGCCTGGGTCAAGGCGCGCCGCCACGATCGATTCTATCGGGCCGCGAAGAAGCAGGCGTACCGGAGCCGCGCTGCGATCAAGCTCTCCCAAATCGACCGGCGGTATGGCCTGTTTCACGAAGGCGCTGTCGTGGTTGACCTCGGAGCTGCACCGGGCGGATGGTCGCAGGTCGCGAGAGAACGCGTTGGTCCTAAAGGGCGTGTCCTCGCAGTCGACGTGGCCGCCTTCGTGCCTCTCGACGGCGTCGAGTTTCTCCGCGGGGACTTCCGCGATCCCAAGGTCCAGGCCCTCCTGTTCGAGCGCCTCCGTGACCCTGCGGACATGGTGATGAGCGACATGGCCCCGAAGCTGAGCGGGACCCGCGCGGTCGACGTGGCTCGTGCGCTCGATCTCGCTGACGCCGCCCTCTCGTTCGCGGTACGGGCCTTGCGGCCCGGTGGCATCTTCCTCACCAAGGTCTTCCAGGGGGAAGGATACCGCGAATTCCTCAAGCAGGTTTCCGGGCACTTCGAATTCGTGAAGGGCGTAAAGCCTTCCTCATCTACGGAGCGGAGCGCCGAGCTCTACGTCCTCGCGGACGGCCGCCTGTAGACCGGAAACCACCAGAAACGCGCGGGACTCTTACGGCGTTCCGGGAGCGCAGCATTCTTGCCCTCGACCGGATTCACCTCCTCTCTTCAGGGAGTCCGAAGGTCCATGGGGGTCGACTTCCGAATGCAAGTCGTCCGGCCCGTGCCCGACGGCCGATTCGAACCGATCTCGGGTGAGGAGACTCCCATGTCGAGTCAGGACACCGTGTTACGAGGCCGCGGGCTCATGTGGGGATCCACCGGGCTCGAGTTCTGGAGCCGACTCTTGTTCCTCGAGGCTCTCTGCCGGCCCGGACACCTGGAGGACAGCCCGGCAGAACTCTTTCGCTCCCGGGTTCCGCCGAACGCCTCCTTTCGGTGGTTCGAGCAATGCTACCAAGGCGGCTATCGCGACCTGCCACCCCCGACGGTCCGGGACTGCTTCCGACCCCGCGAGGTGGTAGAATGCCTTGGCGCGGCGTTGGATGTCCTCGGGGATCGCGAGACCGCCATCCCGCCTCTCTACGTCCTTCGCGAGGAAGGGATGGGCGACTGGAGGGCAGGCTTCCAGGGCGTATTCGAGGGTCGCGTCTACTCGATCCGTGCTGGCTGGGGACGTTGCGATGCCACGCCGACAGCTCCGGACCCGCGAGTTCCGTATCCTGAGGGCAATCGGACGATCGACCTCCGAGGTACGCCCACAATCCGCTGCCGTGTGATCCGCCTCAGCGGAATCGCACCGGGCCGGGTCGGCTCGACCCTCGGCCCTGAGATGACCTTTCGGATCGAGAGCCAATCGGGCCTCGACGTGTACGGGCCGCCACTGAAGGCCATGAAAACCGTGGCATCTCGGGCCGACGCGGCAGGGGGACTCGTCTTCACGTTGCTGTCGTAGCCCGGCCCCCGATGCCCCCGGAGATGGACCGGGCCTTCTCGAGGCACCGCTGCGCTTCCTCCTGCGCTCCGAGGCGGGCGAGCACTTCGCCGCGGTTCAACCAGGCAGCCACGTAGGTCGGACGCAGGTTCGTCGCCTTCGTGTGGCAGCGGTTCGCCTCCTCGAACTGGTTCATCCGCGCGAGCACGACGCCCTTGTTGTTCCAGGCGATCGCGTACTTCGGCCGCAGGTGGATCGCTTTATCGTAGCACTCGAGGGCCTTCCCGAGTTCGCCTTTCCTGAAGTACACGGTCCCGAGGTTGCACCAGGCCACTTCGTTCTCCGGATCCAGGCGAATCGCGTTCTCATGGCACCGCAAAGCTTCGTCGACCCGCCCGAGGTACTTCATCGCGACGCCGCGGGACGTCCACGCGTACGAGGGCCGACGGACCATGCGGATCGCCCGCTCGTAGCGCACCAGGGCCTCCTGGTGACGGCCTTGCTTCACGAGGCGGTCTCCTTGCGCGACCTCGCTGTTCGACAAGTGGAAGAGGATGAGGGCCGCGATCATGCCGGCGGAGGCGATCGCCGCGAACACGATCGCGGGCAAGGGATTCCCGGCCTCGAACAGGCTCTGGTACATCCGGAATCCGAAGAAGGTCGCGACGAGGGCCGCGCCGGACCCGAACGTCACGAGGTCGAACATGCGGCCCGAGATCCGGAGGAGTTTGCCGGCCTCGGTCTCCGCGGGCGTCGCCGAGACGGGGACCCGGGACACGTCGGCGAACAACTCCGACCGCGGCTCCGGGACCTCCGCGACCGACGAATCGGCACGCACCTCGGGGACCTCGTCTTGGCGGGCGGGTTGGATTTCGACGAGGAGGGAATCGAACAGCTTCTCGGCAACGGTCTCGTCGACGTCGGGAGACTCCTCGACGGGCGGGTCGGGTTCCGTGATCTCCGGAGGAGCCTTCGAGAGGTCCATCAGGTCGTCCAGGAGGGCGTCCACCTTGTCCGTGCGAGACGCATCGCTGAACGAATAACCGCAGGAACCGCAGGACGTCGCCTCGCGGGGGTTCGCGGACCCACAGACTGGACACGAATTGTCGGCGTCTTCGCTCACAGATCGCTCGGGTCGAACGACGCCATGAGGTCGATAAACGTATCGCCTTGGGTTTCTCGCCTGAGAGGATTCCGACGTCGGGCTAATCCCAGAACCGCTTCGTCCTCGCGTACGTGACCTCCGCCGCGAGGAGGTCCCTCAGGAAGTCCTCTTCCGTCTCATGGTATCCGCGGAGGATCCGCGCCGCGGTGTCCTCGCCGACACCGCGGGCCATCAGGGCCACGACGGCCTTCTTCCCGTGGGCCATGACCAGGCTCGCGTTCGTGAAGAGCCGCTTCGCCTTCGACCGGCTCTCCTTGTCCGTCCCGCCGAAGTCGAGCTTCGCCACCTTGTCCTTCTCGTACGGCGCGATGACGGCGACCATGAGCGCCTCGCACCGGGGACAGCGAATCTTCGCGGGCAAATCGCGGACCGTGTCGCGCCACGACATCTTGCAGTTCAGGCACAGGAAGGTGGCCGTCTCCTTCTCCAGGCGGGCCTTCACCGCCATCAAGGTCGCGTGGTCCGCCTTCGACGGCGTCACGAGGAGGCGACCGCCTTCGAGGCCGGCCCTCCCGACCGGGGTCATGCGCGTGACGACGACCTCGATCTCTCCGGCCCGGATCTTCCGAAGCACGTCGACCGTCCGGGGGATGTCCATCCGCTCCCAGAACACCTTGTCCAGGACCTCCTCGAAAAGGGGCGTGTTCTCGAACGTCTTCAGGAGCCGCGGGATCGACACGCTCTCCCAGTCCACGTCCCGGCGGAGGGCGCCGAACTTCTTCGCGACGTAGACGAAGGCCCACCGCAGGAACGCGGAGTTCTTCAGGATGACCCGGAGGAGCGGTTCGAGGGCGTCCGGATCCTCGGGCCGCAGGATCTCGACGATCTGCTGCGGGTTCACGGACCGCGGCACCTCGAGGACGATCCGGTACGGGTCCGTCTGCAGGCCGACGCTCTGCCCGAACCGCGCGCTGACGAGGGACGAGATCAATTGGGCGAGGGTCTCGTTCACCTTCGAGCCGAGGCAGGCATTGACGATGATCACGTCCCGTGCCGTCTCGATCGTGATGCGCTCGTCTGTCCCCAGGGGCGCGTCGCCGACGGAGGCGAGGTACTCGAGGAACTTCGCGGCACCCCGACCGTTCACCGGGTATGCGGCCAGGTCCCGTTCCCTCCGCAAACGTCCCACTTCCTGGGCGACGGCGAAGGGGACCGGGATGTCCTCGCCGACCCAGGAAGGCACGTCCCCGATCTCCCGGACCGGTTCGACGAGGATGTGATCCTCCTTGAATTCGACGAACCGCCAGGCCGTCCCGCGCATGATGAAGCTCTCCCCGAGCTTCGCGTTCTCCGCGACGAACCACTCGTCCAAGGTGCCGATCGCGCGGCGGGAGGAGATGTCGACGACCCGGTACGTCTTCACGTCCGGGATCATGGAGATGTTCTCGAAAAAGTAGGGCAACGAGTTCGAGCTGCGGCCGAGGCGGCCGTCCCGAGACCAGAGGACCCGGAGGTCCGCGAGCTGCTGGACGACCTCGTCGAAGTCGGCCCGTTTCAGAGCCCGGAAGGGCCAGCTCCGGCGGACGGTCGCATACGCCTCGTCGAGAGACGCGAACCGTTCCGAGACCGCCATCGCGACGAGCTGGTTCGCGAGGACGGACCGGTTGTCCTGCCGCACGACGAGGTCCTCGATCTCCTCCGCGAGCGCGCGTCGCGCGATCGCGCACGCCTCGGCGACGTCGTCCTCGTGCGTCGCCAGGATGACGCCGTCGGAGACTTCGCCGACGCCGTGGCCGGACCGCCCGATCCGCTGGACGAGTCGCGACACCTCGCGCGGGGAGTTGTACTGCAGCACGAAGTCGGCGCCGCCGACGTCGATCCCGAGTTCGAGGGAGGATGTGCACACGAGGGCGCGCAACCGGCCCGCCTTGAACTCGTCCTCCATCTGCACCCGGACGTCCTTCGAGAGGCTCCCGTGGTGCACGCCGATCCTGGGATCCTGGTACCACGCCGCGAGGCGCGAGGACAGGAACTCCGCCGTGTCTCGGGTGTTGACGAAGAACAGGGTCGACTGGTGCTCCTTGATCTGCTCATAGCAGCGGCGGAGCGCGGTCGCCTGACCGGCCTGGACCCGCAGGCGATCTGCGATCTCGGCATCCTCCTTCCCCGGTTCGGGCATCTCGACGCGGATCCGCATCCCCTTCGGCATCCGGACCCGGATCACCTCGACGGGCCGGTCCACGCCCGCCAAGAAGGCACCGACCTCGTCCGGGGTGCCGACCGTCGCGGAGAGTCCGATCCGCTGGAACTCGCGTCCGGTGAGGTCCCGCAACCGCTCCAGGCCGACCGCGAGCTGGGCGCCCCGTTCGTCGGAGGCGAGCTCGTGGATCTCATCGATCACGACCCACCGGACCGATCTCAGGTGCTCCCGCAGGCGACGTCCGGTGAAGAGGATCTGGAACGTCTCCGGCGTCGTGATGAGCACATCCGGCGGATGGCGGGTCATCGCCGCCCGTTCCTGCGGGGTCGTGTCCCCGTGCCGGACGGCGACGCGGACGCCCAGCCGCTCCGCGAAGAACGTCATGCGGCGCAACATGTCGCGGTTCAGGGCGCGAAGGGGCGTGATGTACAAGCCGCTCGTCGGGGCCGGTTTCTCGCGAAGGAGGTGTTGGAGGATCGGCAGGAAGGCGGCTTCCGTCTTTCCGATCCCCGTGGGGGCGACGAGGAGCACGTTCGCCCCGGCCAAGATCCGCGGGATCGCGCGGACCTGCGGCTCCGTGAACTCGTCGATGCCGAGGGCCCGGACCGCATCGAGGATGGGGCGATCGAGGCCCAGGGACTCCATGAAGGTCGCTTGAAGGGCTCCTCGGACTAAAAGTTGCTCCCCGGGGAACCAATTCGGGACCCGGTCCTGCGGGGTCGTACCATGAAAAAAATTATCAGGGTGGATAACGGGGGCGCTTAGGTCTTACCGGGGGCGGGGCACGATAAGCTCCTGAGGTTCTAGAGTGAGCCGTCGCCTGCCCACCTCACCCCTAGCGGTGACGTTCTTCGTCCTCCTCCTCGGCGCGGCCCTCCTCCCCCTCCTGTCGACGCCCGCCGCGGCCTTCGGCGAGCGGGTCTACGAATCGAACACGGTAATCGCGGGGACGAACCATCTCTCCGTCGACTCGAGCGACAGCGTCGCGCAATCGTTCCTCACGTCCGCCTCGTACCGGCTCCTGAACCTGACGCTGCGCCTCCGGAACTCGGGTGGCAGCTCGAACACGATCAAGATCGCGATTCAGACCGACGCCGCGGGCCAGCCCTCCAGCACGATCCTGGCCCAGGTCACGTTCGCCATCGGCAACACCGCCCTCGCGAACATCGTGGTCACCTTCCCGTCCCCACCGAGCCTCGGTGCCGGCGTGCGGTACTGGATCGTGGCGACTTCTTCTACTTCCATCGTGAATCCGTACGAATGGCATCACAGCAACGCCAACACGTACCCGAACGGACAGGCCATGACGAACTTCGGTGGAGGCGGTTGGACCCCGGCTTCACCGGCCACGGACATGTACTTCGTCGCGTACGGACGCGAGTCTGCGTCGAATTTGACCGCAATCCTCCGTGCCCTCGACGGCGAGCCGAATCCCGGGGAAACGGTCACGTTCCGTCTCTATCTGAACAACACCGGGAACAATGCCGCCCGCGGCGCCTGGCTCAACGACACGCTCCTGTCCGGCCTGACCCACGTCTCCGACACCGCGGCCGCCGCCGGTTCGACGACGGGTTGGCCCTCGTTCACCTTCGCCGACCTGACGAACGGGGTGCGCTCGTTCGACCTGACGTGCCGCGTGAACGTCGGGACGGAACCGGGGACGATCCTGACGAAGGCCCTTGCCTTCGTCTACGTCGACGACGCCGGGACGCTGAGGACGCCGCCCTCGGCGCAGGCCTCGGTCCTCGTCGGCACGCAGAGCAAACAGCTCTACCTCGATCCCGCCGCGGTCGGATCGGCCCAGCGACTGGACCCGGCGAAGCCCTCGGGAGGGAGCGGGAGCCAATTCAATGAGACCTTGAAGAAAGATGCGAGTACGCATGACTTCGACCTCGACCCCGTCCTTGCCCGTCCATTCCATGCGTTCGACGCCAACGCGACCCTGTTCCTGGACTCGGCGACCCACGACGTGAAGGTTGTCCGACTGAACCTGACGTTGACGGACTGGAACGGGGTCACGTTCATTCCGGTGGCCTATGCCGAAAAATCCATCACGACGAACTCGTTCCCGGACTACCAGCCCTTCTCCTTCCCGTTCCCGGCCTTCGACCACACGTTCCCCGCCGGAGTCCGGATCCGCCTGACGATTCGAAACCTGGGAGCGAGCCAAGCGGATGCCCTCGCGGCGATGAACTCGACGTTCGCCGCTTCCTTCGTGGACGTCCGCACGACGACGTACGTGCGGATCGATCAGCTCGACATGCGGGACGGGGTGGGTCCCACGACCGCCTGGTCTCCGAGGGATGCGCTCGTCGTACAGGCGAACGTCTCCGACCCGCTTGGCAGTTCGGAAATCGCGGGGGCCCGGATCAACCTCACCGCGCCGTCCGGCGCCCTGATCGCGAATTATACCGCAATGGCCCTGTTCGCGACGGACCCCGCGAGCCCGTCCGCGTGGAAGGTATTCCGATTCACCCTGTTCCCGCCCCTTGCCCAGGGCTCGTACCAAGCCGTGGTGACGGCGACGGAATCGAACGGAGTCTTGGACATCGCGGAGGCGTCCGCCCTGGTCCGCGCCCCATCCTTCACGCTCGCCAAAACGACGACGAGCTCGAACGTCAACAGCGGGGACCGGTACACGTACGATCTGTGGTTCAACAACACGGGTTCCGGACCCGCGGGCCGGGTCTGGATCAACGACAGCCTACCGAGCGAACTCACATTCCTGGGTTCCTCGGACCCTGGGGCCAAGACGGGCAACTACAACTGGACGTGGACCGCCCAGGGATTCGGGAACTACCGCCTCAGCATCGACGTCCAGGTGAGGTCCGCGATTCCGCCGGTCCCGTATTTCCGGAACACCGCGTTCCTCAACTACACGGACGAGAAGGGCTTCTCCTGGCCGACGAAGGTCGCCTCCGCGGACGTCGCGTTCAGCGGCCCCGTGATCAGCCTCACGAAGTCGTCGACCAAGACGCTCGTCCATTCGAAGGAGACGATCGTGTACCAAATCACGATACAGAATATAGGGGATCCCGCCAAGGACCTCTGGGTGAACGACACTGTCCCCGCGGGCCTCACGTACCTCTCCGACACCGCCAATGACCTGGGGAGCGCCTTCCGGGGCCGCGTCGTCTCCGGGAATTCCCTCTACATCCGGCTCGGGGACATGCCCAGCCTCCAGACGTGGTCCTTCACGGTCACGGCGAACGCCGCGACGAACCTCGTGCCCGGATCCACCCTGGTGAACGTCGCCTCGCTGAACTACACGAATCTGAACGGCTTCCTCCTTCCCCCGCGGGTCACGACCTGGTCGGTCTTGGTAAGCGCCCCCGACATCCGGTCGGCTGCCATCGGGATCGGCCGGACGCAAGTGACGCCCGCCGATATCGTCCAGGCCACGATGTCCTTCACGAACGCGGGGAGCGAGCCCGCCCGAGACCTCTGGGTGAACCTGACCCTCGGCCCGGGCCTCGGTTACCTGAACGCGACTCTCGTGCCCCTCCTCAACGGGGGCGAGGTCCACTTCGCCCTCTCCAACGTGCCCCTCGGCCCGACGACGATCTTCCTGAACGCGTCCGTGGACCCCGGCGTGGCGGACCATTGGCCGATGACGATCAACGGCAGCGTGACCTACACGGACGCCTATCGGAATGTGTTTCCCAAGATTCCCGTGGCGTCCAACCTGATTGAGGCGTCAGTCCCGCGGATCGTCCTGCGGGTAGCCCCGGCCACGACCTCGATTGAAGCCGACGCGCTTGTCTTTTACAACATCTATCTGGTCAACGCAGGGAGCGGGGTGGCAGGCGGTGTCCAACTTTCTCTGCCGCTCCCTGCCAGCTTTTTGTACATCACGGACACGTCTGACGCGACCCTTACGACGGTGAGCTCCACATACACTTGGAGCTGGACGAATGTTGCGCCCGGCTCGAAATCGTTTTCCCTGGAGCTGAAGGCGAAACCGTCGGCCCGTGACGGATCCCGGGTGAACCTCACGTTCCACGCGGATTACACGGACCTGAACGGGAACATCCGGTCCGCCGATGCCGCCGCGATCGCGAACTTCGTCGCATCACAGATCAAGTTGAAGCTCGAAGCGCCCGCGTCCGAATCCCGCGTCGGGGAGACACTGAAGTACCAGTTGACGGTCCAGAACAACGGAGGATCCGTGGCCCACGCGCTGTGGCTCGTGTACACGAACAACTCGCACTTCGAGCTCGTCACGTACTCGTCCACCGTCGAGGCGGCGAAGCCCGAACCCTTCGTGCTGAACTGGTCCTTCACGGACGTCCAGCCAACGCAGTCCCTCATCATCACCCTGGATCTGCGGATCCGAGACGGTACTCCTACGGGCCTCACGCTCCCCATCGTCTTCGAGGCGGTGTACACGAACAGTGCGGACACCGTGATCGGATATTCGCGGATCGACGTGACCATGAAGGTCCTCGCCGACCCCATCACGTATGTGTGGATCGGACTCGCCGGATCCGGCCTCGCCGCGCTAATTGTCATCGCGGTGATCCGCCGATTCGGCACCCAGATCGAGGAGGTCTTCCTCGTCTACCGCGATGGTGTCCTCCTGTACCACCTGTCCCGTAGCCTGTCCCAGGACAAGGACGAGGACGTCCTCAGCGGCATGTTGACCGCGGTGACCGAGTTCGTTCGCGACGCGTTCGTCTACGGCGAACATCGCGAGCTGCACCAGCTCGACTTCGGCGACTACCGGATCATGATCGAGCGGGGTCACAACCTCTACCTCGCCGTCGTCTACTCGGGGAAGGGCGCCTCCGTGATCAAGAAGCGGGTCCGGTGGGTCCTGAACCAGATCGAGGCCGCGTACGCGGGCGTGCTTGAGAAGTGGGACGGCGACATGGACAAGGTCGTCGGCGCCCGCGACTTGATCCGTGAGTACCTCCTGAAGTCGAACGGCCGACCGTTCCGCGGACTCCCCGGCCTGCCGTGACCGCGGTCGTCGATGGGCCCGGCCGGAATTTCCGGTCTCGCGGAGAGCGCGGGACCTTTTGAACCGACGACCATCTGGTTATGAGCCAGACGCTCCACCAGACTAAGCTACGGGCCCTCAGCCGCGGAACCGCGGAGCGTTACTTAAGGAGTGTGCCCTGCGCCCTACCGGAGTTGTGAACACCGCTTCCTGTATTTCCGCGATCGCCCCTGCTGATCCGCGCAGCGTCGACACCTCTCGTTTATGAGGATGCGGGCCCGTCCCCTCGGCATGGTGGATGAACCGCCTGAAACGCGGCTCCTACTGGAACTCGCGAAAGAGGCGTTCCGTCAGCAAGTCGCGAAGCGCGTCCGGCCCCTCGCGCGCTCCTACGTCGAACGGTGGATGGGATGCGAACTGTGGCTCTATCCATCCGTGATCCAACGCCACGGAAACGAACTTCACTCTTACAAGGCGGTCGTCATCGAGACCCTGCGAAAGACGAGCCTCGACGAAATCCTATCGATCTGCCGGACGACCCGACCCGATCTCGACGATCTTTGGAAGAAGCCCGCGGCGCGGGACAAACTGAAGAAGGAAATCGAAAGAGCCATCGACGCAGTCGAGGCGAGCTGACCCATATCAGGCAATATCGGTCATCTTTCGGTTTTTTCTTTCTTTGCATCGTCTCGCATCTTCCTTCGAGCGAGTTCGGGGTTCTGGATGTACAGGATCATCGCGTTGGCGTGACCGTGCCCCAGGCCGCAGTCCGACTTCAACCACGCAAGCAGCTCGGCGTGTTTGACCAGGCCCTTCTCCCTTGCCAATGCCTGGAAATATTCAGGATCCTTGCCAGTCTTGGTCCTGATGTTGTCTATGTATGCTTTGTATGTCATCGCTTTGCGCTCGCTCCCGTCCGAGCGGTGGAAGCAAGGCCGGCTCTTAAATCCCGGGTTTCCGGGCCGAGATCACGACGCTTTCCGCACCGAAGCTCTTTGTGATTCGCTTCGTGCTTTCCGACCCGCTCTTGGAGAAGTAGTCGATCCGCTTGACGATTCGGAGGTCCTCGAACCCGGCCTCCCGGATCGTCTTCAAGTAGTCGGCCTCGACCGCGGCCCCCCCGATGCAATCGGCCCACAGCTGCGGATTGAGACCGCACACGGCCCCGACGTCCTCCTGGACCACGATGTCCGCGAGCTGGAGTAGACCTCCGGGTCTCAGGACGCGGAAAATCTCGTGGAAGGCGGCCTGTTTGTCCGGGACGAGGTTGAGCACGCCGTTGCTTGTCACGACGTCCACGCCGGTGTCCGGCAGGGGAATCTTAGTCGCTTCCCCTTCCACGATCGTTACGTGGGTCAAGCCCATCCGCTCGATGTTCGCTCTCGCCTTCTCGATCATCGCGGGCGTGAAATCCAAGCCAATGACCCGGCCTCGGGGCCCGGCAAGGAGCGACGCGTAGAGGGCATCCGTACCCGATCCAGAGCCGACGTCGAGGACCGTGTCCCCGGGTCGGATCGACTTTGTAGCGAACGGATAGCCGACGCCGGCGAAGGATTCGACCGCCGTCTTCGGGAGCTGCTTCAGGTCCTCATCCGGGTACCCGACGAATCGGAGGGCTTCGAGGCCGAGCGGGAAGTGGAATGCCTTCCCGGGCTCTCGGGCGACCTCCGTGTACAGATTCTGAACCGCGGTCGTGACGATGGGCGTAAGGTCCGTCACGATTTCGATCAGCGATTCGGGAGGCACATGCGAAATCTTCACGACTTCGAGAGGAAGCTTGTCCAGCGCAAGCTTTCGGGCGGTCCAGAAAGGCGAGCCCGCCCATTCAAATCGGTCCAGGATCCCGGCCTTCTCCAGACCAACGAGGCGTCGATCCGCGTCGTCTTCGCCGATCCGGAACACCTCCGCAACCTCGTGGCCCGGAGTGAGGTCTCGGTGCTTCTCCACGTACTCCAGGATGTCGGTGGGGGCCCGCTTCGCGAGGCCAGGCCGGAATCGGTCGATCATTTCCTCGAACGGCCCCGACGTGAAGACCTCGCTCTTCGCCTCGCTCGTCCCTCCGGCCGACACGACGAGCGTAAGGAAGTTCGCCCGCGACCTCTCCATGGTCCGGCGGTCCTCCTCGAAAGCCGCTTCGACTTCCTCGGTGTGGAGATCCTTCGCGAGCCGAGCCCGATCGAGTCCAACCGACCGCCCAATCCGAAGCAAGGTCTCCTCGGTTCCCGACGCGGCTTGGACCTGGAAGACCTCCATCATGCGACGGAAGAACTTCTCCGCCTTGTGCTCGTCCTGACGTTGCGCGGCCTTGAAGGCGAGGCAGGCGGGATAGGTGCTCCGGACCCCGCTCTTCCGGAGGTACTCCGGATCGAGCGCATTTTTGAACAACGCCATGGACTCCCGGATCCAATCAACCGTCGAGGCCTCATCGACGGCATACTCCTTCATCCACGCGTCGAGATCCTCACACATCCCGCCCATGCGATATTCGACCTGGAGGCGATCTCCGTAGACCTCCCGCAGCCGCTGGAGGACCGGTTCGAGCCCCCAGCTCCACCAGCACCACGGATCGGCGAAATGGACGACCTTCACGTCGGGCGCGGCTTGTCCAGGCATCAGGAAACCTCACAACGAACGATATCGGCAGGGAACCTCGAAGCGGATCGATGTCCCCGAGTCGCATCATCCTCGGGGGCTAAAAGGGTTCTGCGGCGATTGCGGACACCCGGGTATTCGCGTATGGTCGACCCGAGAGAGAAAGCGTCTTGACGCCGCCCGCCCATTCGCGCCAAGAGCGCGATGACCGAACCGAAGTGGAAACTGAAGGTCGAGCAACTCATGGCCTGCAACTGCAACTGGGGATGCCCCTGCTCCTTCGACGCACCTCCCACCTACGGCAAGTGCGAGACGGCCCTCGCCTACCGCATCGCGAAGGGCCGCTACGGCGGGGTCGCGCTCGACGGTCTGAAGTTCATCCTCGTCGCGGCGTGGCCGAAGGCGATCCACCTCGGACACGGACGCGGGGTCCTTTTCCTCGATGCACAGGCGACGGGACCGAAGCGGGAGGCGCTCGAGGCGATCGCCACCGCGAAGGCCGGAGGACCGATGAACATCTACATGTCCATGATGACGGAGCCGCCGGAGGTCCGGACGGCGCGCATCGAATTCCGGTTCATCGGCAAACGGAGCCGCTTCCGCATCGGGGACCGGGTCCGCGTGGAATTCGAACCGATGCGAAACCCCGTCACCGGCGAGGACCACTTCCTGATCGGCCAGCTCCCGACGGGATTGTTCACGAAGAGCGAGGAGTTCTTCTCGGCGAAGAATTTCCGCGTCGCGGTGAACGGGTTCGAGTTCAACTACCCGGGACGAAACGCGATCCTCGCCGCCTCGACCTGGCGGGGCCCGACGCCCGCGAAGCCACACGCCTGAGGCCGGTCGCGACAGCGAGGGATTCCGGTTTCGAACTATCGACCCGACTGCACGGCACGCACGTAATCGTCCCACTCTCTCGAGGTCTTCCGGACGATGAACCCTCGCGCGAACGGGGCGAACAACCGGTAAGGCCCCGTCAGGTGGACATCGAACGTCATTTCGAGCCGAGTACCTTCCGTGTCCGAGAACAACCGGTATGTGTTGTGCGTGTGCCCCATGTTCGACTGGCCGTCGGCTTCCCAGCCGTCCGGCGGCTGCAGGCGTACGAGGAACCGAGCGACGAACGGGAACGCCATGATTCCGGTCTCTTCCATCTCGATCAGGTGTCCCTCCCGACGGATCACCTTGCGTGAGCGCAGCCGGACTCGGCTCAATTCGGGGTCGCTGTCTCGAAATTCTGTGCACCAGGCGTAGACATCCGGAAGAGGGGCTCGAAACCGCTTCGTCACTCGGAAGAGCACGCACGCCGAATTCGCCGGTGGCAGAAAAAGGCCTCGGCGTCGCCCTCGGAAGCGGCTCAAGCCGTGGGGGAAGTCGAGTGGATGTGGGTCTCTCGAGAGAAGAACTTGGCAGACACGCTTATCCGAGAGAAGTTGGACGCCCATATCAGAGGGTTCCGTCAGAGGCGGACGGTGCAAGAAATCAGTGACCGCCGCCTGGAAAGGCTCGGTCGACTTTCGGAGTCGGGTGTATGAAAGGGAGAGGAACCGGGCCGCTAGGCCCCGCGTTGGTGGGAACGAGGGCGTCGACAACGTAATCCGAATCGAAGGGGGCTCTCCCGGCGGCCATCAGGTTTTTCCCTTTGGTTCGAGAATCTAGGGTCCTTGAAAGACGGAAGCCGGTGGAAGACCTATTGTTCGATCTGCGGCGCGCAGGTAAGCCAGAACGGTTTGAAGTCCCACCGATCGGATTCCCATCCCGAGGTCGTCCAAGCGCTCGATCTCGCCGAGAAGAGTTTCTATAGGCGATATGGCAGGCTTGTGCTTCCTCCGACTGCGCTATGGCTTCTCGTCTTCGTTCTTAGCGTAGTCTACTGGTTTGATCGCGTTCCATGGTGGCACGCATTGCTCGCTGTCCTCGTGGATTCGGTGATTCTCATCCCATTTGTCGGTGGGGTCTACGCTCGAGGGGACTGGGTTCGGATGGTCGAACCGCTCCAACACGTGCAAGTGGCGTGTCCTCTCTGCTCGAGTCGGACCGAGAGACGAGAGTTTCTTTCCCATTTGTCCGAAAGACATCCCGCGGCAGGTCGCCTCGCAAGGTTCAGTCGTTCGGGCGGCGTGGTTCTGATTGTCGCCGTGTTGATCGTGCCGCTTGGGATTGACAACCTTGTACTATTCGGATGGCTTTCCGACTCGTACCTCGTGACGGCGGTTCTACTCATGTTCTTCATGGCACTCGCCCTCATCCTCTGGTTGATTATCGCGAAGGTCCTTTGGGAGCGGCGTATGAAGGCCTCAAGTAATGCTGTCCAATAGAAGGGACCCGGTGCGAGAGCCCAAACCGAACCTTTGGATGGTTCAGGAACCAGATGAAAGATAAGGTGCCCGCCGTCGGCGGGCGGTGCGATGGGCAGCCAGATATGCTTGTTGCAAGGAAAGAATTGAAAGGACCCACGTCAAACTTCATTCGGTTCACCGAACTGACTCAGGCGCTTCTCCTGATTTCCGCAATCTTCTTCATCGACCTGTACTGGCCCGTACAGTCTGTGACGGTGCCGAGCTGGGCTTGGGTTCCTTCGGTCATCATCTGGGCATGCACCATCGTCGTCGTGATTGCCCGTCTGACCCTGCCCTCTTTCCGGAATCAGGCGGTCATTCTACGGACGAGGATGCTGGCGTTGTGGGTCGCCCGATCCCCCGTTCCCTGGCTCTTCGTGGCTACCTGCTGCGTTTTCCTCGCCATCGGCACGTACGTTGCATACTCGCTCGCCTCATTGATCGGCGGTGGTGTCGGATTGGCGGTCCATTATTTCGGCCTGTTCGCGATGGTTACGGCCATTAGTCTGGTATCTCTGAGATTCTACGAATCGGCTTTCAGACCGAGTCTGCGAGAGCGATAGGAGTCTCAATCCTTGGTCCTGAGGCCGTCCTAGGCCGCGAAACAGCGAGGTTCACAATGCCGGTGATAGAAATGGAGGAGGTTCGTGCGGCGCGAGACCTCTGGCGTCACGACAAGCTTGCCCTCGTGTGGGGCACGGGAATTGCTCTGCTCCTGGTATGGGGCGCGGCTTCTCTTGCGTGTCCTGTTAGTCCCAGGTGGTTGTGCCCCTTCGTTCCGTACATCGGGCTGTTGGGACTGCTCATGTTCGGCTCTGGGTTGACGGTCTGGATTGCTCTCACTCAACGACGCCGAAAAGAGTTCGAGGCACCCGACCGATAACGGCCAAATCTGCACCGAAGGTATGGGTGGAGCGCCGTCGTGCGGATTCGAACCGCAGACCACCCGATTAACAGTCGGGGGCTCTACCGGACTGAGCTACGACGGCCCGAGCGGCCATACAAACGAGGGACTCAAATAGTTTCTCAAGAGGGAATTGAGTCGCAGTCTTTCTGATTCGCACCTTCTGTGCAGAGCCGACTCTCAATCCCGACGTGCACGATCATTTCGCAGTTTAGGAGGTCGCGGCCCACGAACATGTTCGCCCCGTAAACCTTACATAGCCCCCCGGCCACCTCGACCGGCGGATGATCGGAGAGAAGCGAATCTTTGCCCTCCTCGCCCTGATCTTGGGGATCATCGCGGCGGCCCTCATCCTGTCCGCGGCCACGCGCGGTTCCTCTCTCGACGTGCTCGGACTCCTTGTAGGACTCGGTGTCCTATACGGGAGTTATTTGATCTTCCGAGGGAAGACGAGCCTGCTCATGGGGTGGGCGAAGACGCGGATGGGAGCCGTGATCAACTTGGTCCTCGGCGTCGCGACCTTGGTCATCCCCGGAGGCGTCGGTGGAACCGCATCGATCCTCGCGATCGTGAGTGGCGTGCTAGGCCTGTTGGCCGCATGATCAGGGCGGAGCCAAAAGTCGGACTCATCCGAGGGTCTTGCGGAGTTCCTGGACCGTCGACGACATCGAGTCGAGGACGCTCTTCAGGTAGTCGAGGAACTCCTCGAGCTTGTCCGTCGTGACCGCCCCTTCGGGCGACGGCTTGATGAGCCCCTCCTGTTCCAGGATCCGGAGGGAATAACGCACCTTGTGTTGCGGGAAGTTCAGCAGTTCGGACAGGCGGATGATGCCGATCGGCTGGTTCTCCATGATCGCCTTGAGCATCGCCACATGACGCTGGAGCAGCTTGACCTCGGACTCAATCTTGCTGGTGAGCGCACTCCGGCGGGTCACGGACTCCCTCCCCTACACAACGTGACATGGTCCGTGATAACGTGGCCGTCCTTAAAACGTTCGACGCTCCGTCGATGCGAAGAACGCCATGTGCCGATTGCACGCCTCGCCCCAACCGCGGGGCCCGATCGCGATGACTCCGACGGGAATCGTCTTCGGGAAGAGAGCGACGCCGCGATCCGCGGCACGTTGGGCCGACAGGCCCTCCGCCATTCGGTCGTACACGAACTTCGACAAGACTCGTTTCAGGATCGCCTCCCCGAATCCGGTGGCGGACACGGCTCCGTGGGGACCCGCGTAGAGACCGGCTCCCACGATCGGCGAGTCGCCCACCCGACCGGGGAGCATGAAGGCGGTCCCGCCCGTGGAGGTGCCCGCGGCGAAGCGGCCCCGGCGGTCGCGGGCCACCGCGCCCACGGTGCCAGCGAGCTGAACGGACTTCCACTTGCGGGCATAGCGGGGCACCCGGCCCTTGCGAATCTGGGTCAGGCTTTCCCTCAGACGACGACGGGATTCCGCGGTTGCCGGATCATACCGGATGTGCCCCTTGTTTCGGGCGAAGGCCGTGGCGTCGGACCCGACGAGCAGGACATGAGGCGTGCCGAACACATCCCGGGCGACGCGGATGGGATTTTTCACCTCTTCGATGGCGGCGACGCCTCCCGCTTCGAGGTTCGCGTCCATCAGGGCGGCGTCCATCTGGATGCGCCCATCGATCCGCATGCGGGACCCGGTGCCGGCGTTGAGCCTCGGATCGTCTTCGAGGACCACGATCGACTCGACGACCGCGTCGAGCGCCCTTCCGCCGCGACGGAGGACGGCGATTCCAACCACGCCGGCCGCGGCCGCCGCATCCCGGACCGATGCGTTCGAGCCGGCACCGCAGTGCGTGAGGAGAATCGGATGCACGCGACTCCCCGGACCGACGAGCCATCCTTCAAGCTTTGCGAACTCGCGGCTTCGCCGCCTCCGCAAGAGACGGGAGGCGGGCCTGCAGATCCGCGATCCGACGTCGGAGCTCGTCGCGAATCGCACGCAGTTCGTCCATCGACTTTCCGGTCGCACCGGGGATCGGCCAATCCTCTCCCTTATCCTTCGCGCCGACCGGACATCGGTCGAGGCATCCGAACGTGACGACCCGCGACGCGCGCGCGATCATCTGCGGGGTGACCGTCCGCGGGGTCTTCGGGCCGAGGCGGATCCCGATCTCCTGGAGCAGACCGACGACCACGGGATTGATCGCGGTCGCGGCTTGGACGCCGGCGCTCTCGGCCCGCCAGCCCGACGGCGGGGACGCGTTGAACAAGGCCTCCGACAACACGCTCCGAAACGTGTTCTCGACGCAGACGAACAAGACCGTCGACATGTTCGCGCAGCCCAATCGGCGGCGGACCAAATAGCTTGGCTCTCTTGGAGGCCGATAACGAGGAGACTAAGTCTATATAACGTCGGCCGCGTCGGCGCGGCCGTGGCGGCGATCGAGGCGTCCGGACTCACAAAACGGTACGGCACGGTCGACGCGCTGAAAGGCATTCAGCTCACGGTCGAGCGAGGGGAATTCTTCGGCCTCTTCGGGCCGAACGGCGCCGGCAAGACGACCATGCTGCGGATCCTGACTGGGCAAGTGAGGCCGACGGAAGGGACCGCCCGAGTGCTCGACCTGGATGTCGTGCGAGAACCGCTCCGCGTCAAGTCCCTCATCGGGATCGTGCCCGAGGTCGAGTCGCCGCCCTCCTACCTGACCGCGTACGAGTACCTCTATTTCGTCGGCCGGGTCCGGAAGGTCGAAGGACTCGAGGGCCGGATCGCGCGGTGGTTCGAATTCTTCGATCTCGACGAGGCACGCTCGAGCCTGTGCAAGGATCTCTCGAAGGGGACGCGACAGAAGCTCATGCTGGCGGCCGCCTTCTTGCACGAGCCTTCCCTCGTCTTCTTGGACGAGCCCTTCATCAACCTCGACCCGATCTACCAACGGAAACTGCGGGAGTTCCTGCAAGAATACATCGAAGCCGGGGGGACCGTCTTCATGGCCTCCCACCTGCTTGACATCGCGGAGAAACTCTGCGACCGGGTGGCGGTGATCCAGGACGGCGCGATCGTCGCGACCGGAAGCGTCGACGAAATCCGGGGCCCGGAATCGAACCTCGAGACCGCCTTCCTCCGCATCGTCGGGGCGTGAGGATGGTCGGGCTGCTCCGCCTCATGTTGACGGAGGAGTTCCGGGTCCATACGAGCTACTCCGGACGGTTGGCGTTCCTCGCCTTCCCGATCATCATCACCGGGTTCAGCCTGGCGATCGCGGTCACGAGCGAACGCCTGTTCACGTACACGCCCTTCGGGGATGCGATCCTCCTCCTCCATGCGAGCGTCTTCTTGTACGGCCTCAGCGTGGGCGCGTTCGGATTCCTCGGACGCCAATATCTGGAGCGGACGAACGGGACGCGCAACTATGTGGTCGCCATGCCCGGGATCCTCCCGATGCGGCTTCGGAAGACCTTCTTCGGAATGTACGTCCGCGACGCGATCTTCTACGTCGCCCTCCTCCTGGCACCGGCGACCCTCGGACTCATCATGTCCATCCCCCTCACGCACTTTCGGATCGTGAGCATCGGCGTCCTCTTCGGCACCGCACTCCTGTCGTTCCTCCTCGGGATGTCTCTCAGTTTCTTCGTCTCGACTCTGTACATGCGGAGTCAGATGGCCTTCCTGATTTCCGTCGGCGGCATCACGGCCCTCTTCGCCGCAGCCGGGACGACCCGGAGCATCCCGTTGTCCTGGATCTTGCCCGGCCTCGCGGCCCATGAGCATCTGCCTCCCTTCCCCACCGATGTGATCGCCGCGGTCCGACCGATCCTCGCGGGTCTGGGGATCGTCGTCGCCTTCGTGGCCGCCGCAGTGCTCCTTGTCCCGGAACAATACGAACCTCGAGCGGTCGTCGCCCGGGAGGAGCTCCCGCGCCTCGTCGCCCGGCTCAAGCGCCTGGGGGAATACGCGCCCCTCCTCTCGAAGGAATTCGTCGATCTCCAACGGAGCGGGACGTACGCCAAGATGTTCTTCTCCTTCGTCACGCCCCTCCTCTTCCTCTCCTTCACCGCGTGGTTCGTCCGATATGGCCTCCAAGTCCCAGTCGGTTTCAACACGGTCTTTTACGCCGGCATGGTCGGATTCTTCGGGGTCATCCTGTACAACTGGCTGAACAACGTGGACGCCACGGACTATCTGGCGACGTTGCCCGTCACCGTCCCTCAGGTCATCCGGGCCAAGCTCGTCTCGTTCCTTCTCCTGACGACCTGGGTCGGCGTCGGTTTCGTCGGCATCATCGCGTTCCTCAATTCAGACACCCGCCTGTTATGGCTCGCCATCCCGATTGTCGTCGTCACGTCCTTCTACATCGTCGTCGTGACGGCGTACCTGACCGGCCTCCGGACGAACTCATTCCTCTTTGATCCCGGCGTACTCGCTCGATTCAGCGTCATGTCCATGCTCCCCGACTTCGGCCTCACAATCCTGTCCTTCACGATCGACCGAGACCTCCGGTTCGCGGCGTCCGGGATCGCGCTCGTCCTCGCCGTCCTCGCCGCGACAACGTATATGTTGCTCAAGGGCATTGACGCGAAATGGCGCGGCACGGAATTCGGCGAGTGACCGCCGCGGGATCGGAGCATGGACCGGCACGCCGTCTTCCGTCGAAGCTTTCACATCATCTCCCCGATCTTCCTCGGGTACTACCTCCTCCCGGAGTCCCTCGGGGGCGGGATCACCCGGACCGCCCTGTCCGTCGTCTTCGTCGGCACCGCGTTGTGCATCGAGATTGCTCGCATCGCGCTTAATATCCGACTACTCGGCCTGCGTCCGTATGAGGGACAACGCGTCTCCGCGTACGCCCAAGGACTCCTCGGCCTTGCCTTCGGATTGTTCGTCATCCGCGATCCGCGCATCGTGGTCCCCGTGTTCCTCGGGATGGCCTGGGTCGATCCGCTCGCGGCCCTCTGCCGACGTCGCGGCTGGCCCCGGTTCGTCCCCACCGCGGCCTACCTGGTCCTTTTCCTGTCGACGGTCTTCCTCATGAAATCGTTCGCGATTCCGAACGCGCTTCTGTTCTCGGTCGCCGCCACCGCGGTGGCGATGGCGATGGAAGGCCCCAAGTTCCGCCAGATGGATGACGACCTCCTCCTGCAGATCGTCCCGATGGTCGTCCTCTACTTTCTCGTCGCCGGATTCGGGACCGGCCTGGGCGTCTCACTTTAGGACTTCGAGCTTGCCGTACTTGCCCGCGCTGACCTGGATGTTGCCGCGCCATTCCCGAGCCCATCCGTTCGTGATCCGGATCCGATCGTTCGGTTGGACGCGGTCGATCTCCTCGTTCCACAGGCTCACGGAAACTTCGGATCCGTCGTCGTCGACGGCCTTCGCGTCGCATACCTTACCGGTCGAGCCTCCGCGGCTAGAAAACTCGCGGGCGGCCCCCTTTTCCCGGATGGTCAGTTCGATCACGTCGACCTTGCTTTCCGGACGGACCTCGTTCACCTTCATGCGGACGGCGATGCGAACGTGGCCGTTCGCTTAAAGATTTCCGCTCGTAGGGAGGCGGACCCGCATGGAGACGATGCGGTCCGCATGGAGCGGAAGCGACGGTCGTTCCTTTGTCCTCGTGCGCGGGGCCGGACATTCTTTCGACCATTGAAATAAAACTTATAACCGCCGGACCGGTTATCGAGCCCGTCGATTGTAGTGAATCGAATCAAGGTTGTGAGCGAGGTCGCTGAACTCGTCCCGATCCTGCGCGCGGTGGACAGCGACGTGAAGAGCGATGTGTTCAAGGAGGTCTCCGCGGGCTGGAAGTCCGTGCGGGAGATCGAGGAGAAGTTCGGCGCGGAAGGAGCGGACGCCCTCCGGTTCTTCGAAAAAATGAAGCTCGTCGAGACGAAGTGGCAGACGGGTCCGACGGCCTCGCCGGAGAAGGCCTACCACGCGTTCTACTCTTCCTTCCACATCAACGCCACGGCGCCGATCCAGGAAATCTCGGATGTCCTGCACGCCGCGATGATGTCCGAGGAATCGTATTCCGTCATCGAGAACCGGATCTTCGAGATGGTGGGCGCGGAGGGGAAGTTTTCCGGCGATGTCGCGGACGCCCTGAAGGTCACGCAGACCAAGTTGAAGGCCCTGGTGAAACGGTCTCCCCGCCTCGACTTCCGAGGCCATCGGATCATCCGGTTCGAGGATTGAGCCGTGATCACGGTCCTGCGACTGGGCCACCGTCCGGCCCGCGACAAACGGGTGACGACCCACGTCGCCCTCACGGCCCGCGCGTTCGGCGCGGACGCGGTGCTCGTGTCGACGCGGGACCCGGGCCTCGAGCGATCAATCCGCGGAGTCGTGCGACGCTTCGGCGGAACCTTTCGGATCGAGACGGGCGTGGCCTGGCGGCGCATCCTGAACGAATGGCAAGGGACCAAGGTCCACCTGACGATGTACGGCGAGCGCCTCGAGAAGGTACTGCCGCGCATAGCCCGGGAGGACCTGCTGATCGTCGTCGGCGCCGAGAAGGTCCCGCGGGAACTCTTCGACCTGGTCGACTGGAATGTCGCGGTGGGCAACCAGCCTCATTCGGAGGTGGCGGCCCTTGCGATCTTCCTCGATCGCCTCCTCGGGCCCGCGGCCTTGGGACGCGAATTCGCAGGACCGTTGCGGATCCGTCCGAGCCCGAGAGGGAAGGACGTCGTCGAGTCTGGCACGTGAACCAATAACCTTAATCGCGGGCGCCGAAATCGTTGCCCGTGCGATCGATCGGATTCCTCGTCATCGCGGCCGTCTTCCTCCTTCCGACCGCGGCATCCTCGGGACCCGCCGTCGTGAACGGACCGCTCCTCGCGCCTGGGGACACCTGGACCTATCGCACGAACACAAGCCTCGCGACGGGACTCTCCTTGGACGGCCACGTCAGGTTGACGGTGACCGCGCACGGAGCGACCGAGGTGGGAGGACGGACCTACGATGCCTACGTAATGTCCGTGAGCGGGGGCGGAAGCGCCACCGGGACATTCGCGACCCAGTTCGGATCCACGCGGGCCTCGGGAGAATGGACCGTCAGCGGCCGCGAAATACTCGACGCACACGGACTTGAGATCCTGTCGTCCGTCATCGATCTCGAGGCGAACGGAACCCTCCACACGAACCCGATCCCATTGCCCTTTGCGCTCAGCGTCCAGAACACAACGTCGTATCGACTCGAGGGAGACCCTTGGCAATTCCCGCTCGCGGTCGGCGCGACGGCATCCCTGTCGACTCGGATGAACTTCTCGGAGGACTTTCGGCTCGTCTACTACGGGGTCAGCCCGACCCCGACGCACGTGGCCGGCCTCGCCTGGTCCAACATGACGTATGACATCCAGGCCGCCGTTGGGATCGACACGCCCGCAGGCCACTTTGAGGCCTATCCGATCCGAGAGACCTTTGCGGATGGCTCATTCACCGTTTCCTTCTTCGCTCCGGTCGCGGGGAACCATGCCCGGACCGAGGCCCACAACGGCACGTCGACGGTCGGGACCGCGGACCTCGTCAGCTACCGGTATCAGGCGCTCGAACCTCCGACCTTCCTCGGCCTCACGACGGACCGATGGGCCCTTGCCGCGATCGGAACCGTCGCGGTGGGCATCGCGCTAGTCTGGTGGTACCGGAGGAGAAAGAGGCCCGCCGCCCTTCCCGGCCCGCCGCAAACCGGCCCCTAGTCACATCAAGTCTTCGAGGTCCATCGGACGTTCCGGCAAGGACACGGACACTGTGTGTCGAGTCGTCTTCGGAGGAAACAGATCCTGGGTCAGGCCTCGACGGATCACTTCTTGCTTGCTGACGACCCGGACCTTGGCGTCCGGCCACGTGCCGAGGTGCACGAGGTCGGATTCGTAGTCGACCAGGTACGCGGGGATCTTCGCGCAGCCCAGGGACCGCACGGCCTCGGCGCGATGATGGCCGTCCAAGATCACGAAGTCCCGCTCCGCCACGAGGATCGGCCGTTTCAGGAAGCCGTCCCGGCGGATTCGTTCCGTCAGCTCCTTCAGCAGCGCGGGCCGAATCCGCTCGTGGCCATGGAGTCGGCTAAGCTCGACGACCGCAAATCGTGGGGATGGGGTCATGCGTGTCGTCGGCTTCGCCTGGGACATCGACGCGACCATGCGAAACGAAGGGGATAATCTTTTTCCGAACCGGTGTCAGCCTACTTGGCCGCGGCCGGCATCGGGGGCGGGGCGCTGCCCTTTCGCAAGGAGACCCGCTTCGGGAAGTACCGCAACACAACGATGTCCCCGACGCTCTGGACCCACCGATACGGGACGCTCACCGCGCGGCTCCCCTCGACGAGGAGGGGATTCGTCTCCCCAATGAAGATGCCGTCCACCGCGCCGTTGTCGACGTCCACGACCAGGTTGTTCACGTTTCCCAGGAACACGCCGTTCTGCGTGTAGACCTGAAGCCCGATGATTTCGGATAGCTCTTCGAGCAACTATCGCACCATCCCTTCTGGGTCGTGTATCCAAGAATTCCGTCTTAAACGCTTCGGTAAGGATTATTGTCGGACCGAGCCCTGTTGAATATGGTGCAATTCGGACCCTCTTCGCCGATCGCGCAGCCGACTCCACGACGACAGTCGGCGATTCCCCATCCGAGGAGGCACGCCCTGCGAAGCTCCCTTGCAGTCTTAGTCATTGCCGTGGTGGTTGCGATTCTGGTCGCCGAATTCTCCGGGTATAGCATCCACCCGACCTCAAAGGTTCCATCGTCGGGGGGGCCCGCTGTCGCCCTTGGAGAAGTCGGATTCGTCGTCGGCAATGCGACGGTCGACGTGAGATCCGTCTCCCCCATGACTCCCATCAATCGGTTCAAAGTGAACCTCCGCGTGGGTTCGGTTCTGGGGGTCGCCGAGCCAGTCGAACCCGATCCCGGATACGCCCTTGTTCGGGTATCGGACAAGCGTTATCAAGTCTACATTGTCGACTTGGGGAACTATTCGGCCCTGAACGCAGGGGATCGTTTCATCGTCGCTGGCGACGGCGCGCCTCTTCCTCAAGCCACCCCCTTCACATTCTACTTGCTCTGGTTGATCGATGGGACCATCGTGGCCTCGTCTAACTGGACGACACCCACTCTCACAAAGCCGCTCGTAACATTCTTTCATGTTGACCTGGCCACCAGCCCAGGAAATGCCTCGATTCCAATTGAGAGCGTCTCACAACTCGTCGGCCCAACGAACTTCGAGGTGAACCTGCAAGTCGGTGTCAACACGGGCACCGCCGTCCCCATGCCCACGACTGGCAATACGTACGTAACCGTAGTCGTTGGCGCGATGCGATACCGGCTCTACTGGACCAGTCGTGATCAATACGTGGGCGCAGGCGACGGCTTCCTGGTCGCGGGAAACAATTCGGCTTTGCCTTCCGAGACGTCGTTCACTTTCTACTTTCTTTGGAGCGACGCGTCCCTGATCCAATCGGCGGCATGGACGACTCCGTAGCGCTTGGAGGACTCAGAGAATGTGCGGTACAATCTCTTCGAGTTCGCGATCGCAATATTTGCACACGACGCGAAGCGGGTTCTTCGAGCGGACGACGAACTCCGATTCGATCGGTTCCTTCAGGTTCGAGATGCAGTTCGGGTTCGCGCAACGCAGGATCCCGATGGCGCGGTCCGGCAGCGTGACGCGGCGCTTCTCCGCGACGTTGTAGTTGCGAATCACGTTCACCGTGGCGGTCGGCGCGATCAAGGCGATCTTGTCGATCTCCCGGGTGCCGAGCTCCCGATCCTCGACCTTCACGATGTCCTTCCATCCCATGGCGCGGCTCGGGACGTGCATCGTGACCGTGACCGTCGACGTCACGGAGTCACCGATTCCCAGGATCTTCAGGACCTTCAGCGCCAACCCCGCGGGGATGTGGTCGATCACGGTCCCGTTCTTGATCGGCGTGACCCGGAGCTCCTTCATTCCGCGCCCCCCAGGATGAGGTCCAGGAGGGCCATCCGGACGGGGACGGCGTTTGAGGCCTGTTTGAAGTAGACCGCGTGCTTCGTTCGGTCCACCTCCGGGGCGATCTCCGCGAGCCGCGGGAGCGGGTGCATGATGATGAGTCCGCGCTTCGCGTCTCGGAGGACCGCCTCATCGATTCGGTACGACCCCGCGACGGCTTCGTACTCCTGCGGATCCGGGAACCGCTCCCGCTGGATCCGGGTCACGTACAATACGTCGGCTTCCCGGACCACGTCCTCGAGCCGGTTCGTGACGCGGAAGGTGAGGCCTCGTTCCTTCACATGCTCCAAGATTTCCCGCGGCATCTCGAGGGTCGGAGGGCTGACGAATGTGAGGTGGGCGCCGAGTTCGGCCAGCGCGTAGGTGAGGGAATGGACCGTCCGTCCGTACCTGAGGTCGCCGACCAAGGTGACGTTCTGTCCTTGGAACGCTCCCTTCTCGTCCCAGATCGTGTACAGGTCCAGGAGGGTCTGCGTCGGATGTTGCCCTGCGCCGTCGCCGGCGTTGATGACCGGCTTATCCGTGAATTCCGCCGCGAGCCTCGCGGCTCCCTCCTGCGGATGCCGCAGCACGATGGCATCGCTATAGGCCTCGACCATCCGGATCGTATCGGCGAGGGTCTCGCCCTTCTGGACGGAGGTCCCCTCGGTGCCGCTGAACCCGAGGACGCGGCCGCCCAGGCGGGCCATCGCACTCTCGAACGAAAGGCGGGTCCGGGTCGACGGCTCGAAGAACAACGTGGCGAGAATCTTTCCATCCAGGGACCGCGAACGCCGCGTGCCGACCGCGATCGGCACCATCTTCTTCGCGGTCTTCAGGACCAACTGAATGTCCGACTTCGTGAGCTCGCGAATCGAGAGGACGTCCCTCCCCTGGAAGTCCGACATCAGGCCCCATATTCGGAGGTTCAACTTAAAGAATGCCCGCCCCGACGGGGGCGCACGCATCGCGCCGCGTCGGCGATCCCGCCCACCTCACGGGTTCGAATCCTTCCGCCCCAATTGGGTGACGTTCGAGGGCAGGATCACGATCCCGCCTTCCGCTTCCATGTACCGCTTCCAGTCCGTCGTGTTCTTCTGCGCCTGCTTCGCGCGCTCCACCGCGATCGTCGCGACGACCTTCTTCACGACGTCGTCCACGTCGACGCCGAGGATCTCGCGGAACAGGTACTTCATGCGCTCGCGATCCATGGTGACCGCGCCGACCGGAGGCGACGTATAAGAGACAATTGTCAACCGTCTCACCGCTGAGACGGTTCGAAGGACGTCCGACGTTGGACCGTTGGAACCTTTGTCAAGGCCTCTCGGCAGGCTCCTCCGGAGAGGCTCCCGCCCCCTTCAAATCAGAATAAAAGAGGCAGGACGAGGGGTTCTCGGTCCTGCCTGTGGGTTGTGGAGGAGGGGTTATTGGGATGGGTATGGCGTGGGCAAGCTCGGCTCAAGGACGTCCACGGCCTTCCAGTCGCCGCCGAAATCCTTCGTGATGCCCGTCGCGAGCTGGAACCGCACGCGAAGCCGGCCGTTCTCGAAGAAGATGTAGGCGTTCTTGAGTTGGGACATGTATAGGGAGATGCGCTTGCCCTTCTGCGTGAGGGCGCGCTCCGTGCACCGGATCAGGCCCGCGCGCTCGAGACCGTGGATGCGACGGTAGCAGGCAGCGATCGGGATTCCGTACTCGCGGCTCAGGTCGATCGCGGACTTCGCCTTCCTGAATGTGGCGACGAGGATCTTCGCCGAATACTCGTCCGTGACGAGTCGCGAAGCTTCAAGGGGATCCATCGTCTCTTCCTCCTCACCTTACTCGAGGAATTGACGAGTTTCGATGGTATATAATTCGGCCGCGACGATTATCGCCGGTGATTCTCATTTCTGAAAACGCCGGGAACTCCGGAGTGATTCAGACGCCGCAGCAGCCGCCTTCTTCGTTCTTCGAACAGCTGCAGTTCGGGCCGCAGCTCCCCTCGTGCTCCTTGTGAAGGACGGGCAAGAGCATCGCGCCCTCGGACACCGGCTCGGCGGCCTTCTTCTTGTTCGCGAGGAGCTCGATCAGGCTTCCCATAGTCATTTCCCGCGATTGAAGTCGGCGGTATTTCTAGATGTCGTCACGCGAGATGCTTTTTGAGACGCGCTTCGAATGGGCCCTTGGGCATCGCGCCGACGACCTGGTCGACGAGCTTGCCGCCCTTGAAGAAAAGCAGCGTCGGGATCCCCATGACCATGAATTGTTGCGGGACCCTCGGGTTCTCGTCCGTGTTGAGCTTCACGAACGTCACCTGCCCCGCATAGGTCTTCGCGAGCTCGTCGATCATCGGGGCGATGGCGCGGCAGGGCGCGCACCACTCGGCCCAGAAGTCGACGATGACGTAGGCATGTTCCTTGACCACCTCGTCGAAGTCGGCATCGGTGACATGGATGGGCGCGTTCGCGCTGGCCCTTTCCACTTGCTTGTCCGGCATGGTTGACACCTGGTCCTATTACGAAGGCGGTTCCATATAAATCTCAGCGCACCACGCCGCAGGAAGCCTCCAGCGAATTGGGGACGGCATCGCCCCAGGCGGTCGGGAGAATGCGCAGCCATCCGGACGGCACGCTTATCCTTTGCCTCAGCATGGAGCGATCTATGCCTGCCGATTCGTGGGGGCGGATGGCCGAGTGGTACGACGCCAAACAGGGCGACACGGGAGATTTCTGGCACCGGACTCTCATCGACCCGACGTTCCTGCGGGTGGTCGGGGACGTCCGTGGACTTCATGTTCTCGACCTGGGATGTGGGAACGGATATCTTTCGCGGAGGTTCGCGCAGGGCGGGGCGAAGGTCGTCGCGGTCGACGCCTCGGCCCCGGTCATCGACCGGGCCCGTGCTCGAGAATCCCAAGAGCCGCTCGGGATCGAGTACCGTGTCGCGGACGCGGCCCGACTCGAGTTTCTGCGGGCGGGGACGTTCGATCTCGTCACCTGTCATATGGCCCTTATGGACATCGAGGACGCGGACCGCGCGATCGGCGAGGTAGGTCGAGTCCTCCACACCAGCGGCCGTTTTGTCGCGAGCCTCTCCCACCCCTGTTTCGACCAGGGGCCGAGTTCCACGTGGATGATCGAACGCCTTTTCCGTGCGACGAAGGTCTGGCGAAAGATCGAGCGGTACCGGGAGCCCTTTGCGGACGAAATCCCGTGGGAAATCGCTCCGGGACAGATCGTAACCACGACGGGATACCATCGGCCCCTCTCCTGGTACGGCCGCGTGCTGCGGGGAGCGGGCCTCCTGATCCGATCGCTTGAGGAAGCTTGGCCCACCCAGGAATTTGTCGAGGCGAGTCCTCAAGGGCCTTACGTCGCCGAAATCCCGCTCCACCTGATCTTCGAGGCCATCAAAGTCTGACCAAGGATCGGGAAATCCTCGGCACTCGGGACGTCGACCGGAGGTCGCGGGAGGCGCTCTCTCGGAGTGTTATAGTTATTTAACTATAACTTCCGCGGCCGCCAAGAGGCCTTCGCGTTAGCCCTGCGCCTGGATTGGGACGATCTCAACTGGTCGTCCTGCGGGTATTGTCTCATCTACGTAGGATGGGCTTGGCGTCCCGTCGAGGGGATGGAACTCAAACAATTTCGGCACTCGAAAACGGGGAAAGAAATTCATCGACCGCGCGCCTCGCCTCCAATTCAGCCAACATCTGGATTTATTGGCCGACACGGCATGAAGAGCGCCGAGCCATGCCGATTCTGGACCCTTCCGCGAAGTGGCCACCCGATCAACACGCGAGTCGAAACTCCGGGAGGGGTTTCCTCAGGAATTGGGCCTACCTCGAGGTCGCTGCGGTGGTCACTCTCCTCGTCGTCTGGAGCCTTTTGGGACCGTTCATTGCGTCCCAGACTCCTCCCACGTGCGCTTGCGTTTACATCGTTCCCCGTCAGAACTCGCTCCTGCCGATTCTCGCCGGCTTCGGTTTGTTTCTCTTCTACCTCGTCCTCTTCTTCGTGAAATTTGCTCGCGAGCGAGAAGATGAGAGTAGGCGTCTGTGCCTCACCGAACCCTCCTTACCTTGCATCCCCGCCACTGGACACCTTGGTTAGGTTCTTGGACGACCCCCTAGGTGGGACAACACCGGCCTGCGGAAGACTCATATAGAAGCCCTCGTATAGACCCGCGGGAATTCTCATGATGGGCGGTCAGCCAATTATTATCTTGAAGGAAGGGACCGAGCGCGAGAAGGGGAAAGGCGCGGTGTACAACAACATCGCCGCGGCGCGCGCGGTCGCAGACGCGGTCAAGTCGACCCTGGGACCGAAGGGCATGGACAAGATGCTCGTCGACTCCCTTGGCGACGTGACGATCACGAACGACGGGGTCACGATCCTCAAGGAGATCGAGATCGAGCACCCGACCGCGAAGATGCTCGTCGAAGTCGCGAAGACGCAGGACGACGAAGTCGGCGACGGCACGACGAGCGCGGTCGTCCTCGCGGGGGAACTCCTCAAAGAGGCGGAGTCCCTGATCGAGCAGGAGGTCCACCCGACGATCATCGTGAACGGATATCGCATGGCGGCCGCCGAAGCGGTCCGGCGTCTCCGGCAACTCGCCTTCGACGTGAAGCGGACCGACAAGGCCACGCTCGGGTCCATCGCCCGAACGGCCATGTCGGGGCGGAGCGTCGGGACGAACGCCGACTTCCTCGCGGACATCGCGGTGGAAGCGGTCCAGTCCATCGTCGAGGAAGTCGCGGGAGAGGTCCGGGCGGACGTCGACAACATCCTGGTCCAAAAGAAGCACGGGGGGAACCTGAAGGACACGACCCTGATCGACGGGGTCGTGCTCGACAAGGAGCGGGTCCACCCGCGCATGCCGAAGTTCGTCCGGGATGCGAAGATCGCCCTCATCAACCGCGCTCTCGAGGTGAAGAAGACGGAGGTCAACGAGGAGATCCGGATCCGCGATCCCGCGAAGCTGCAGATGTTCCTCGATGAGGAAGAGAAGACCCTCCGAGCCATGGTCGAGAAGATCCAGGCCTCGGGCGCGAACGTCGTCCTCGCCCAGAAGGGCATCGACGATGTGGCCCAGCACTACCTGGCGAAAGAGGGCATCTATGCCGTCCGGCGGGTGAAGGAAAGCGACATGAAGAAGCTCGCGAAGGCCACCGGCGCGCGCAGCGTCACGAACCTGGACGACCTGACCGCGAAGGAACTCGGCCGAGCCGACCTCGTCGAGGAACGAAAGGTCGGGACGGACGACATGACCTTTGTGACGGGATGCAAGAAAGCCCGGGCGGTCTCGATCTTGATCCGCGGCGGAACGGAACACGTGGTCGACGAAGTCGAGCGGATTCTGCACGACGCCCTGCGGGTCGTCGCGGCGGCCATCGAAGACGGCAAGGCGATCGCCGGCGGCGGATCCGCGGAGATCGAACTGTCCATCGCCCTGAAGGATTACGCGGCGACGGTCGGCGGGCGGGAACAGCTCGCGATCGAGGCCTTCGCCGGCGCCCTCGACGTGATTCCCCGGACCCTCGGGGAGAACGCCGGGCTCGACCCGATCGACGTCCTGATCAAGCTCCGGGCGGACCACCAGAAGAAGGGCGGCAAGTCGATGGGCGTGAACGTGCAGACGGGCGAACCCCTCGACATGATCAAGGCGAACGTGATCGAGCCGCTCCGCGTGAAGATTCAGGAGATCGATTCCGCGGCCGAGGTGGCCGGCATGATCCTCCGGATCGACGACGTGATCGCCTCCAAGAAGTCGCCTCCCCCGCCGCCCGGTGGCGGCGAACACGGGCACGGCGGCGGCATGGGTGGCATGGGCGGGATGGGCGGAATGCCGCCCGGCATGGGGATGTAAAGTCCCCTCATTCCTCCCGCGATGTGACCGCGGAAAGGCGCTCGGCGATCTTCACGCGAAGGGCCTGGGCCTCTTCCAGCTGCCGGTTCGGAAGGGACTCGATGATCTCAGTCCACTCGCCCGAATCGGAGGTTGTCGCGGCGTGCCGCGTCACCTCGAGCCGGAAGCGCGCCGGGATTTCCTCGGCAATCACGATGCGCGGTGGTGACCGCGCCCGGGATCGCGGTCGCTCCACCCGCGCCGTACGCCCCGATGCTTCGATCACCGCTCGCACGGCGTGCTCCGCCTCGTCGATGGAACGACGTGAGTAGACGCTGAAACTGACCGCCCCGCGCTGGACGAGCCGGGGCACGAAGACGAGGACAGAGAAAACGAGAAGGAAGATGGCGAGCGCGAGTAAGGCACCGGCGGCGAGGCCGCCGTCCGGCCCGAACGCGACCACGACCAGAAGTCCGATTCCAATCAGGACGATGGCGAATCCCAAGAAGACCACGGCGATTCGGGCGTTGTTGGCGTACGCCCATTCCGTGGCCGACGATTCCACCTAGACGCCCTCCACGACGAGCGTCCCGAATTTACCTCGGCCCACGTCGAGCCCGAAGTTCGTCCTCTTCACGTAGCAATCGAGGGCTCGGACGGTCGACCCGACGACCACCTTTCCCCGCTCGATCAGGCCGACGTCCTCGTCCCAGAGGACGAAGCGGCAGAAGCCGCTGTCATCCCGCAGCTCGAGGTTCACGACCCGACCGGGGGTCCCGTCCTGGCGCGTGAAGGACCGGACCGGCGTGATCCCGGTGACCGACGCCCGCAGGTTCGCTTCCATGCCTTCCTCGAGGTCGGCGATCCGCGCGAACGACGCTACGCTCCGTCCGTGGCGCTCGACGACGATCATCGCCGCGGCATCGCGGTCGAGCAGCGCGCCCCATTCTTGGATCACGGCCTCGACCTCCCGCTCGAACGCGTCCGCTTCCATGAGATCCTTCACCTTTTCATAGAAGGGCGAGCGCACGGCCGCCGAACGCGGGAGCGCACAAAAGGTTTGTCCCGCGCACAACCGACGGGTTCCTGTTCCTAGGGTTCAAGGGGCTCCCGGCCCTCCATGGTCTGAATGCCCGAAGCGGATATCTCCGCGCCAGCGATTACCTTCCTGTCCGGCCTCGGGAAGACCCTCGGATACAACGTGGAGGCGGACGGGAAGCATTTGGACGTCGCGTTCGAGCCATGGTCCCTGGAGCACGAGGGTCCCTTCCAAGTTCCCTGCCTCCGCCTCCATTTCCGCCAGGAAGGCGAGCGCATCATCCTCGAGCGGTTCAGCATCAGCGACGACGGCGAGGAGCGGGTCGTCGACCTGGACGCCGCGAGGGATGCCCTCCAGGCGTGGATGGACTGGATGGTCGACTAGGGCCCGCCTCTTTGGCAGGTTGATTCCGACTCGGCCTATTTCAGGCGGATCGTCTCGAGATTCATCGGTGCTCGGGTCTCGAGCCCGAATTTCTTGTAGAGGCCGGACGCGAGATCGGAGCACTTGTACTCCTCGCCGTGGTTCACGATCACCCGCTCCGGTCGCGGCTCCATGGTCCCGACGTAGTTCAACAATTGAAGTCGGTCCGAGTGGCCGGAGAATCCGTCGATCGTCTCGATGTCCAATTTGATCGGCAACGTGAGGGGCTGCCCGCGATCCGTGAGCGTGATCTCCCGGGCCTCCCGCTGGATCCGTCGGCCGAGGGACCCTTCGGACTGGAAGCCGACGAACAGGAGGGCGTGGAGCGGGTTGTCCGCCCAGCCCTTGAAGTACTCCAGGACAGGACCACCGGACATCATGCCCGACGTCGCGAGCACGATGCACGGCTCCACGTCGTCGACGATGTTCGCGCGCATGTCCGCCGTCTCGACCCGCTTGAACATGGGGCTGAGGAACGGGTTCTCCCCAGTCTGGAAGATCTGGGTCCGGAGCTGGCTGTTCAGGTACTCCGGATACGCGGTATGGATCGCGGTCGCCTCCCAGATCATGCCGTCCAGGTAGATCGGGACCTCGGGAATCTGACGGTTCCGCATCGCATCCTCGAGGACGAGCATGACCTCCTGGGAACGGCCGACGGCGAACACGGGGACCAGGACCTTCCCGCCTCGAGTCAGGACGCGCCGGAGGACTTCCTTCAGCTGCTGGGCGGCCTCGTGGCGGGACGGTTGCACGTCATGATAGCCGCCGTACGTCGACTCGAGGACGAGGGTCTCCAGGCGCGGGAATTTGTTCACCGCCGGGTTGAAGAGCCAGGTCTTCTCGAACTTGATGTCCCCCGACATCGCGACGTTGTACAGGCCGTCGCCGATGTGGAAGTGGGCGACCGCGGAGCCGAGGATGTGCCCTGCGTTCTGGAACGTGAGGCGCACGTCGGGCGCGATGTCCGTCGTCTCCCCGTACTTCAGCGGGATCGTGTTCGCCACGGCCTTCCGGATGTTGCTCGAGTCGTACGCGGACTTGCGGGCCTCGCCCATCGCGACCTTGATGAAGTCGAGCTGCAGGAGGGACATGAGATCCCGGGTCGGAGGCGTCGTGTAGATCGGCCCTTCGTATCCGTACTTGTACAGGGCGGGGACGAGCCCGGAATGGTCCAGGTGGGCGTGCGTGATGACGACCGCATCGAGCGAGCTGAGTGGCAGGACCTCGGGCGCGTTCAGGTACGGCGAGCCGTTGTCCTCCGAGATCAGGACGCCGCAGTCGATCAGGACCTTCGACTCCCGGGTGCTCAGGAGGGCCGCGGAGCGGCCGACCTGCCGAAATCCGCCGAGGGCCGTGATCCGAACATAGTTCTCGCCTTGCGGGACCTCCCGCGCGAGCCGTCGGCCGACCTGCTTCAGGAATGCCTGACGTTCGTCATTGATCGTCCGAAGGTACTGGCGGATCTCCTCGACGGTCTTCGACGGAATGGGCGGGGTTCTCACGACTTTGGGGGCCCACCCGATCTTCTTCTTGATCTCGTTCAGTACCGACCCGTGACGGCCGATCACCATCCCGGGGGACAGGGCCTCGATCGTGACCTCGCCGGTCTCCGTCTCGAAGTAGATTCCGGTGATCTGCGCCTCCGCGGGGATCACCTCACGGATCACCTTCTCCGCGTCGTCCTGGGAGGCGAGCAGCGAAGGATCGGGCCGGACGACGATGCGGCGCCGCAGCTGCTGGGCGATCTGTCGCACGAGGTCGTTCGACTCCGCGAAGACCTCCATGTTCTTCGTGTAGATCACGATCGTGGGGCCTTCGAAGTCGACCTGCGTGATTTCCACGTGGTCAGGGACCACTTTCTTCACGACGCTTCGCGCGTCGTTCAGAATGTCCTCGATGGTCATCGGACATCACTTTGGCCCGAAGTCGCGTGGGACTCAGGCCAGTTTCATACTCGCTTTGCGCCTCTCGACTTCTTTGTCGTCGAACATCTTGAAGCCGTCTTTCGAAATGAGGGCCACGTCGATCCCTTCGCCCGAGACCGCGTCGCGCTTCATGGCGGCGGTCACCGCGCGGATCGCGAGGTTCGCCCCCTCTTCGAGCGTCATGTCGTCCTTCCAGTGGTCTTCCAGGACCCCGTATACGTAGGGACTCCCGGAACCGCTGGACACGAATTTGTCAGGGAGGGATCCACCCGCTGCGTCGAGGGAGTAGACGTGGCCTCCCAAGCGGTCCCAGCCGCCGATCACGAGCTGGACCCAATAGGGGTAGAACCGGCTTCCACTCAGGATGTTCGCGGTGAGGGTCGCGCACGCCTCGACGGGCATCGAGATGCCGCGCTTCAGCTTGTACAGCTCGACCTCCGCGGTGATGTAGCGGGCGAGGACCTGCAAATCTCCGACGAGGCCGGCCGTCGTCAGGCCGAGGTTGTCGTCGAGTCGATAGACTTTCTTCGTCCGCTTGTGGGCGATCAAGGTCCCGGCGGTCGCTCGGCGATCCGCCGCGAGCACCACGCCGTCCTTGCAAACGAGCCCCAGCGTCGTCGTGCCGGTCTCGACTTCCTTGGAAACCGCTACCATTCGTACACTCCCGTTCAAAAGGGTGTCAAAAACGACAGCCGAAGCATACGGCCGGCACTATTTAAAAATGACGATTTAAGTCCATCGGCAGGAACCGTTTTCAGAAGGGCTTTGCCAACATGGAGGGATAGAGGTTTCGGCATGCGGTTCAGGCCGAGGATTCCACCGAATCGAAAACAGGTCCGCAACTACGTCGTCTCCTTGATGGTCGGGGCGATTGCTGGGTCCGTGGGGTGGATTGTAGTGGTCAGACCGAGCCTGTCGATGGCGACCGTCTTCCTCATTTGCGCGCCGAGTATCGTCGTGATCGTAATTGCTATCTCAATCGCCGCGGCTCCGAAGGAGTGGCGGAAGGCCATGCTAGCCAAACCCAAGTGATTCTCCGCCGGTAAACCTTTACCGGGATGTACGGATAGAGGTTTGGGCATGGACAGCGCGACCCAGGGCCCGAGAGAAACTGACAGGCGAAGTTTTCGCCGAATTCCGGGGTCTGACTGGTTCCTGGTCATTGCGTTCATGTTGGCCATCCTGATTCTCGGCCCCATCACGATATCTGTGGGATATATTGTAGCGGGGGTCCTCATCTTTGCCGCCGTCAGCTTCCTTCCCGCATACCTTTGGCTGCGACCGCGACGTCGCTGATCTCGCGGCGTGGAAATCGGAGTCTTGAACCAAAATCGGGTGGCTGCGGCATTTGAATCTATGGAACCCCGCGATGCATCAGCGGATAATCGGAACCCCGGAGTCGGGACTCGACGTGAGGAGTTGAACCATTCATCCCTGTAGAGGGTGACTAAGAATTATCCCCTCCGTCGCATTAATACGAAGGAGAGAGGCCGCAGCGGAAGAGCTACAGTTCCACGACGACGTCTTCCTCCGAGGTATCGATCGGCAGCGTGGCTTCGAAATACCGACGCATCTCTCCCGCCGAGTCGACGAAGGTGAGAACCATGTGCACGAGTCCGAGTTCCTGGAGTCGTCGGAGCTTTTCCCAGACGGTGGCCACGGGAATTCCGTAGATCCGGCTCACTTCCCCCGGCGTCTTGGGACTCGCCAGGAGCGCAACGAGGATTCGTTTCGAGGCGGGGTCAAGCCGGACCTTCATGATGGATAGACCTCGAAGGAAGGGGGTATGAGGCTTCCGGACCGCCTATCGCGGATGATAGCCGCCCGATCGGACGAAGGCGATCGTGCTGACTCTGGCCGCTCGAGATCCCGTCAACGGTAATACGCGAACCAGACCGCGACGACGATGATCACGATCACGACGACCGCGATCCCGACATACATGTACGTCTTCCGCTTGCCGGACTTGTCGCCGGCCAGACCCAATCCTCCGACGTCGTAGGACATGTCGGACCCCAACGGGCGAACCTGCGGTCGCGGTATAAGGATTTCGTCATCGACTGGGCCGGGACAGCGGCGTGATCACGAGGGGCGCGACGCGCCCTTCGGGCCGGAGCTGGACGGCGTACGCAATCTTCTCCTTCGGCAACGCGACGCTCGCAGCCGTGACGTACACGGTGATTCCGTCGCCCTCTTTTTCCGCACGCAAGATCTCGTCCTGGGGAATCGAGATCATCTCTCGCCCTTGTTGATCGTCGAAAAAATACTGCACGGCGCTCGGCATGGCTCGCAATTTCACGAGGAAGAATCCCGGATCGTCCGGATCCCGGCGTGCGGGGGTGGCGAAGAACAAGAGCCCGGCCTCATGGCGGTACAGATGCCCTTCGACCGGGCGCAACAACGGCACGCGGCGCCCATCATGGTCCATGGACACCTCCGCGATCGCGTCGGTCTCGCCGAGCACACGATAGGATTTCGCGCCGGCCCCGGCGACCTGGGAGAACGCCACTCGCGTCTCTGATTTCCCCTCTCCGGTCTCCAGGCGCACCCGGAGGCGGAGGGTCGCGAAGTTCAGGTCGTAGATCCGGTCTTCCACATCCACGTATCCGAGGATCATCCGAAACCTCAGACTCCAAACCCACGGCGGAATTGCTCCGCGATCTCGCCCAATTCCCCCTGGGAGAAAGATTCGAAGTCGGAGACGGCCGCGTATTCGGCGAGCTGCTCCTCGCGATAGATGTTCGGCACCGCGGAGGCCACGGTCTCCTCGGAGAGGATGAACTTCAGCGCCGCCTGGGAGAGCGTCATCCCCTTGCCCTCGTAGATCCACCGCAAGTTCGCCGCCTGTTTCCTCGCGCGGTCGACCCACGCCCCGTCTTTCACCTGGAGATCGCCGTCCGCGGGGAACCGGACCGCTTCGGGGTCCGACTCGAGGACGCCGCCCGCATGGGGAGCGCGGATCACCATGCCCTGATTGATCTCGAGAGCGACCGGGAAGAATTTCCGACCGGGCTCCTCCTCGAGGATATTGTAATACGTCTGGATACAGCCGAGATCGTACTTGCGCATCGCGGCGCGGCCCTCTTCGAGACCTCCCGGCCCCGGACCGAGTGCGATGCCGTAGTAGCGAATCTTCCCCTGAGACCGGAGCGCTTCGAGCGTCTGCCAGACGGCCGCATTCCCGACCGTGGCCGCGTCAGGATAGTGGAGCTGGAGCACATCGACGTAGGACGAGGCGAGCCGATCCAACGTCTTCTCCAGGGATGCTCGGATCGAGGCGGGTGAAAAATCCGGCCGGCCTTCGGCCCGTCCCACCTTGCTCGAGATGATCACGAGCTCGCGGCGATCCTTGAACGTCTCTCCAAGCAGTCGTTCCCCTCGGCCGTTCCCGTCGGTCGGCGCGACGTCGAAATAGTTGATCCCCGCGTCGTACGCCTTCCGCAGGAGGTCCATCGCCTGCTCGTCGGTGAAGGTACCCCACTGGCCCGACGCGAGCGGCCAGAGGCCGAATCCGATTTCCGAGACTTCGAGCTCCGTCTTCCCCATTGGCCGATAGTTCAGGACCACGGTACCGGTCCGGCAAAGGAGGGAGCGGTATTTGACCGCAACGACGGGACGTCAGCGCCAGGACACGAGGAGCAAGGTGGAGAATGCCACGAGCTCGACCGCGTTGAGGAGGAGCATCGGCATGGCGACGGACGAAGCGTAGCCGGTGCCGCTCAGGCTTTCGTTCCAGGCGAAATAGAAGTACATCGCCGCGAGGTTCTCCAGGAGGAACAAGGCCGCGAAGACAATCAGCCCGAGGGAGAGGGGCGATCGAAGGGTCCGGAAATTGGCGCGATACAGGTAGAGCAGGGCGACCAAGACGACGATGCTCGCCGCTGCGAGGACGAGGTCGATCATCCACAACGTCCCGAGGGCCATGCTACCTCTGCGAAACGTCGGCCTAGACCATATCTATTTTGCCCCCAACCGAGGGCCGATCCGATTCCAGATCTCCAGGAAGTCTTCGAAGTGGACCTGAAGTCTCGGAGAGAGCGAGTACAGGATCCCGTAGCCCTCGCCCCCGAGGGTCATCACGAAGTCGTTCTCGTGGAGCACATCGAGGTGGTGGCGAACCGTCTTGTAGTCCAACGTGAGTTGCGTGGCGAGGTCGTTCGCGTTGTGCGGCCGGTCGTGGAGGATCCACAAAATCCGTGCGCGGTTGATCCCGCCGCGGGTTCCCGCGATGAGGTACCACAACCGCCGATCCATGGAGTGGCGCCCCCATCCGTTTGGCGATAAAGTAGGTTGCGGGACACGCATCGAACACCCGATGAACAAACGTTCTAATATTACTATCGAAATAGTCAAAATGGTCGCGCTCGCGAGGGGAGGAGGCGCCTTGCTCCGGACGGCGAAGGGCTGGTTTCTCGAGTTCCGCCTGATCCCTGTTTTACTTTGGTCCTACACGGCCGTCATCCTCGGAACTGCGGTCGCAATCGTAGACATCGGAGGATTCGATGCCACGTGGTTCGCGGTCGCCCTGGCCCTCGGCGGCCTCATCCAGGGTTGGGAGACCCATGCGATCAATGAGATCTACGACTGGCGCAGCGGGACGGACCAAGTCGATGGGGCTCGCGCCCTCTCGGGCGGCAGTCGCGTCCGGAACTTCGGTCTCCTCGACGAACGGGGGCTTTGGCTGATCTTCGCGGTGTCCAGCGCGGCCATCGCGGCCCTCACGGCCTGGGTGGTCGTCGCGCGAGCCCCTTGGCTTGCGATCTTGATCCTCATCGGCTACGCGCTCGGCATCGCCTACACGGTCCCTCCCGTCGCGACCGCCTATCGGCCCTTCGCAGGCGAGTGGCTCGGAGGTTTCCCGGGCGTCCTCCTATCCGGACTCGGCGCATACGCGATCCAGACACGGTCCCTCGCCCTCGTTCCGATCGTCGCCCTGTGCGCCCACGCGCTCGTCTGCATGGGGATGTTGATGATGCACCACTACCTCGATGCACCGATGGACGCGGCCGCGGTGCCTCCCAAGCGGACCACGGTGGTCGCCATCGGATTTCCCAACTCAAAGCGCTATGCCGCCGGCATCGCCTTCGTCGCTGCCCTGTTGTACGGTATCCTGGGCCTCACGACCCATCCGGCCTTCTTGCTCGGGTTCGCACTCACGCTGCCCGCGGTCTTGATCCACTTACGAACGAATCCCACGGATCTGGAATCGGTCACGCGCAACGAGCTCCGAATCATTCAACTCGGGATCGCGGCGGGCCTGTCCACCGCGGTCGGCCTCGCCCCGGTCCTCTGGCCGATGCTCCCCCTCGCCGTCCTCGGGTACGTGGCCCATCTCGCGGTGGTCTCGCCGCCGGCGGAACTGGGGCGCGCATGGCGCCGCGCACCGGGCCGCAAGAATCGCACACAGAAGACGTGATCGGACCTCGCAAGAGCGAAATACGTTGGCCCCCGTCTTGTGCACATGCGGAGGGTCGGCTTCATCGTGAACCCGATCGCCGGCCTGGGCGGTCGCGTCGGTCTCAAGGGCACGGACGGCGTGGCCGAACAAGCGCTCGCCGCGGGAGCGAAGCCCACGGCGCCGGACCGGGCACGCGCGTTCGCCGAGGCGCTCGTCGGTGTCACGAAGGACGATCCGAACCTCACCTGCCAGTGGGTCACCGCCGGGGGCGACATGGGCACGGGCCCGCTCCGGATCGCGGGAGTCCCACCGAACCGAATCGAAGTGGTCCACGTCCCAGGACAACCGAGTACCTCGGAGGACACCCGGATCATGGTCGAAGAATCCATCGCGTCGGGGGTCGAACTGATCCTGTTCTGCGGAGGGGATGGCACGGCGCGGGATGTGGCCGCGGTCGCGAAGGACCGCGTTCCCATCGTCGGAATCCCCGCGGGCGTTAAGATGCATTCCGGCTTGTTCGCGATTTCCCCGCAGGCGGCTGCCAACCTCCTCGTCGCCTTCTTACGAGGTGAGCTTCGGGTGGGTACCGCCGAAATTCTCGACTTGGACGAGGAAGCCTATCGCAAGGGAGAATGGCGGGTCCGGCTCTTCGCCACTGCGAAGACCCTCGTCGAGCCGCAGCTCGTGTCCGCCGGGAAGCTCATGGTCGAGGAGTTGAGCGAGGAGGCCGTCCGCGCGGAGTTGACGACACATTTCTCGGAGTTGTTCGAAGCGAATCCGGATACGCTCTTCCTGTTGGGGCCCGGCTCCACGATTCAGGGGATCGCATCCGCGCTGGGGATCGAGAAGACCCTGCTCGGGATCGACGCCGTCGTCGGAGGGAAGACGACCGCGAAGGATGTGAACGAGGCCGCGATCCTCCGCCTCCTCGACCGATACCCGACGGCACAGCTGGTGGTGAGCCCCGTCGGCGGGCAGGGCTTCATCCTCGGACGCGGGAATCTTCAGGTCAGTCCGCCCGTGCTCCGGCGCATCGGAACCCGAAACGTGACCGTCGTCGCCACGCCGAGCAAACTCGTCGCGACGCCGGTGCTCCGGGTCGACACGGGAGATCCAAGCCTCGACGAGGAGTTTCGATCGCGCGAGTACCTGTTCGTCCTTGTCGGCTACCGCACATCGAAGTTGCATCCGGTCCAACGGTGACGGGGAGAGCTGCCAGGAAACCGGCCCTCGAGACCGAACGAAGGGAACGATAGAAAGTTGAAATACCCAGGGTCCATGAGCGGACCCGTCCGGGGGAAATTCGGGATGGCATCGACCATGAAAGCTGCGGTGAAATCGAAGCCCGCACCGAAGAGCACGGAAATTCGAATGGTCCCGATCCCGTCGCTCGGCCCGACGGAAGTCCTGATTCGGGTGAAGGTCGCATCGATCTGCGGGACCGACGTCCACATCTACGATTGGGACGCCTGGGCACAGGCCCGGATCAAAGTGCCTCTCGTCCAGGGTCATGAGTTCTCGGGGTACGTCGAGAAAGTGGGATCCGATGTTAAAGGCCTGAAGCGTGGCGACTATGTGAGCGCCGAAGGCCACGTCGCCGACGGCACCTGCTACATGTGCCGAACGGGAAACGCGCACGTCTGCAAGTCCGTGTCGATCATCGGAATCGATCGGGATGGGGCCTTCGCCGAATATCTGAAGGTGCCCGCCTCGAGCGTGATCGTGAACGATCCGGACCTCCCTCCGGAACTCGCGACGATGCAGGATCCACTTGGGAACGCGGTCTATACGACCACGAACGCGAATGTCCCCGGGAAGACGGTCGCCATCTTCGGCCTGGGGCCGATCGGCCTCATGGCCGTCGCCGTGTGCCGCGCGATGGGCGCGGGTCGCGTCCTCGCCATCGGCCATCGGAACGAGTACCGGATGAAACTGGCGAAGACGGTCGGGGCCCACGCCGTCCTGAAATCGGACAAGGGCCTCGTGGATGAGGTGATGGACTTGACGTCCGGCGAGGGCGTCGATGAGGTCCTGGAGTTCTCCGGGAGTGAGCAGGTCCTGGCGCAAGCCCTTTCGATCGTGCGGCCCGCCGGCGGCATCCACATCCTCGGTCTGTATGCGAAGCCCGTCACCTTCGATCTCTCGGAAATGGTGACGAAAGGCGTCTCGATGTACGGCATCCACGGCCGCCTCATGTACAAGACGTGGTACCAGATGGGCGGCCTTCTCCGCAGCGGCAACCTGAACCTGCGGCCGATCCTCACGCACAAATTCCCTCTGGACAAGTATGCCGAGGCGATGGACGTGATGCGGAGCGGCGATTGCGGGAAGGTCGCCTTCCCCATGGAGGGCTGACGATGCCCGCCCGCGACCCGACGTCCTGGATGCGAGCGGAGTACGAAAACCTCGTCGCGCAGAGCCTCGATTGGAAACTGCGCGTCCTCCAGGGTCCATCCGCGCCGCGCAGCATGGTGGACGGCAAGAGCGTGATCATGCTCTGCTCGAACAACTACCTGAACCTCTCGAACCATCCCAAGGTGAAGCGGGCCGCCAGGGAGGCCGTGAAGACCCACGGGGCCGGAAGCGGCAGCGTCCGTCCGATTGCGGGAAACATGGACCTGCACGAGGAACTCGAACGGCGGATTGCGCGGTTCAAGCATCGTGAGGCCGCGCTCTTCTACGTGAGCGGCTTCGCGGGGAACGCCGGCCTCATCTCGCAGCTCGCGGGCGACGGCGACGCCGTCCTGACGGACGAACTGAACCATGGGAGCATCATCGACGGGGTCCGGCTCACGAAGGCGCAGCGGATCATCTACCGGCATACCGACATGGGCGACCTGGAGCGGGCCCTGAAGGAAGCAGATCAATTTGCAAAGAAGATCCTCGTCGTGAGCGACGGCGTGTTCTCGATGGACGGGGACATCGCGCCGGTCGATCAGATCGCGAACCTGAGCGAAGCATTCGGGGCCATGGTGTACATCGACGACGCGCACGGGGAAGGCGTCCTCGGGGACGGAGGCCGAGGGGTCGCATCCCACTTCCATGTGGAGGACAAGATCCAGGTCGAGCTCGGGACGTTCTCAAAAGCCCTCGGGGTCGTCGGTGGATATGTCGCCGGATCGAACGACCTGAGGAATTTCGCCTTGAACAAATCGAGGACGTGGCTGCTCAGCGGCTCTCATCCACCGGCCGTCGCGGCCGCCTGCACCGCGGCGATCGATGTCCTCGAGACGGAGCCGCGGCACGTGAAGAAACTGTGGTCGAACACGAAATACTTCAAGAAACGGCTCGTCTCGATGGGATTCGACATCGGGCGGAGTGCGACCCCGATCACCCCGGTCATGCTGGGCGATTCCACGATCGCGAAGCGATTCAGCGAGCGGTTGTTCGAGGAAGGGGTGTTCGCCTTGCCGATCGTCTTTCCGATGGTCGCGAAGGACCGCGCCCGGATCCGGAACATCGTGAACGCGGGCCTGAAGCGGCAGGACCTCGACGAGGCGCTCGGGGCCTACGAGAAGATCGGCAAAGAGCTCAAGGTCATCCCCTAGACACCCGGATGGATTTTGCGGCGCGCGTACAGCATCGGATCGATCTCGTAGCCGAGTCCTCGGAAGACCGCTTCGGAGGCGACATTGTCCGGCTCAATCAAAGCCGCGAAGACCTGAATCCCTTGTTCACGCAGGCCGCGTTCACATATCCGCACGAGCCGCCTGGCCAGGTGGCGCCGACGATAGTCCGGATGGACCGCGAGGCGATTGATCCACCCCTTGCGGCCGTCATGGGTCCCGAAGACGGTCCCGACGAGACGCGCTCCTTCGAATGCTCCGAGGTATCGATTCCGCGGGGTTCGGAGTTGGGCGGCGATCGAGGTTCGGCTCTCCCGACCCTTCGTCCGCGGGTTCAGGCCGCACAGCCGGAGCAAGCGGACCATTGCGTCGTAATCCGCCAGACGCAATCGTCGGATGCGAATCGCGATGGTCATCCCTCCCGCGACACCAGATGTCGCGTCGGATGGGCAAACCGGTCCGCGGCATCCCGCGGGAGTTGCTCTCGGAGGAAGGATGGCATCAATGAGGAAGACCGAAACGCCGCGATGGGGAGGAGACGCATCCGGATGTGGGCTTCCCGGCTCGGGATGTAGCCCTCGGAATCCGGCGTCGGGAATTCGGAGTTGAGATCGACGAGGAAATAGAAACCAATCTCGTGGGTTGCGATTTTTGTCACGGTGTAGAAGTTCTCGTGGACATACACTAGCTTCTCCGCCTCGACGTTCAGTCCACATTCCTCGAAGAACTCGCGGGAGAGGCAGGCCGCGAGGGTCTCTCCGAATTCAAGATGTCCCCCGGGGAGCGCCATGGCCGGGCCGTCGCCACCCGCGGCTTCCTGGACGAAGACGGCATCGCCGTGGACGAGGATTCCGCAGGCCCGGACGAGGAACTCCTTCCCGCTATCAGGCGATCCGAGCACCGAGTTCCCCCTCGACGTCCGGATGGAGCAAGACGACCCGGCCGTCCGACTGGACTGCCCCGAGACACAACACCTCGGACATGAACGGCCCGATCTGGCGGGGCGGGAAGTTCGTCACCGCGATCACGTGTCGGCCCAGCAACTCCGGCTTGCTGTACCACGGTTGTACGGCGGCCGAAGACCTCTTGATCCCAAACGGACCGAAGTCGACCTGTAGCTTGTACGAGGGATTCCGGGCCTCGGGAAAATCCTGCACGTCGACGATCTTCCCGACGCGCATCTCGACCTTCTGAAAATCCGTGATCGCGATCATCGGCGCTTCCTGCGGCGCGCGGTAGGAAATCGCCCGATTTGAGGCCTTTGCTCAGACCGCGCGCGACTCGGGACTCCGGACGCCCAGGTGTTGGCACAACCGCTCGTGTTCCTCGCGGCTCGTCCACTCGACCCGGAGGTAGTCGGCAATCTCCCGATCCGTCATCCCGAGGCGGCGGGCCTCGTCGACGGCCACCTGGTAGGCCTCGATCTCCGTCGGCCGATCGACGTAGTTGTACCGGCGATCCCAGAGCTCCTTGCCGGCGTGCCATTGCCGGATGTGGGTGAGCTCATGGAGCACGTCGAGGTACACGATCTTCTCTTCTCCGGTCTTCAGGTATCCCAGACCCGCGACGACGTTCCCCGCCTCGTCGTCGATGTACATGTACATATCCTCGGGGACGACGTCGATGCGACAGTCTCGGAGGACCTCTTCTCGGAGTCCGTCGGGGAAGATCGCTCGGAAGGCGACCGATTTGTCCAGGCCGGGGAACACGTCGAGGATCGCATGCTTCCCGGCTTTCACCTTGCGGTTCGCTCGGACCACGGGCATGGGCGTCTTCCCATCGTCCACGTCCAAGAAAAACCTTGCCTCGGGGCGTCAACGCTTCGACGATGCAAACCAGCGAGCGAGGGCCTTGCCGTTCTTCTTCCGCCAGGCGGCGTTCACCCGGATCTTCTCCACGGTCTGCTGGACCATCCGGTGGACCTCCGGAGCCTCGCGGGCTCCGAAGAACCGCTGCACGTCCTTCGCCGCCTCGGGAGTCGTAAAGGCCTGGGCGATCTCCACGAGCCGACGGATAAGGAACCCGGACTCCGCGTACCGCCGATACAGCTCGTCCCAGTTCTTCTTGACGAAGGACCAGGCGAGGTCCCGTCCGAGGCTTGGCCGGCTCGTCGCCACATTCGTGATCACCAGGACGGCGTCCTGGGAACGGACCGCATCCGTGAGAGACCGGCGGAGGGTCTCCTGGAGCAGCCCCGCGTCCCGCGTTTTCGTGAGGGCCAGGAGGAGTCGGACCTTCTCTTCCTGGAGAGCGGCCTTCTGTTCCAGGTCCCACAGGGTTTCGTACGTCGACGGGTCCGCCGCTTGAGCGACGAGAGCGTACACGAGTGCTCGCAGGTCCGGGTGCAGGCTCGCGGGATCCTTCAGGGACCGCGTGAATCGCTTCGAGGCCTCGGCGAGCACCCCGCGGTCCTCGTAATGTCCGAGGCGCCCCAGGACGGTCGTGCGCTTGAGCGTCTCGAGGTGGCCCTCGCCCGGCTTCGGGTCCCAGCCGCTCCGCTTGCCGGCCAGGCGGAACAGGTCCCGTCCGTAGGCATCGAGGCGGTTGAGGTACGGTTCATCGGAGATCAGCGTCTCGAAATCGTGCAACGATTCCACGATCATCCGCCATGCGGTGACGTCGTCTTCATCGCGGTATTCGGACGTAAGTTCGAGGAACGTCGTCGCCGGAAGGTAGCCGGCCCGCGTCAGGTCATAGGCGTCGTTCTGGAGGCCGATCCGGTCCGATGTGTCGAGCTCCTTCGCCGCGACCGCCCGACGGAGCCGGGCCCATTCCTCCGCGGGGTAATTCACCCGGTAAAAGCCCGATTGCCCGGCGTTCACCTTGATCCAATCGTCGTCGGGGCGTCGGCGGGAACGTCCCAGGGACTGCGAGGCCTTCGGCTTCTCCATGAGGAAACTCGTGGGCTTCCGCTGCCCCGCCCGCGCCACGTGGACGGGGACCTTCCACGTCGTCCTCTCCCTGGGCTGCCCGAGGATGTGGCCGTACAGGAAGCGGGCCTGGGACAGAACGATCCGGGCCTCTCCGTTCTTCCGCGTCACCTGCACTTCGAGGAGGGGAAATCCGGTCTGCCTGGTCCAGGTGCCCATGACGGCCCGGACCGGCTTCCCGGAGGCCGCCTCCAAGGCGCGCCACAGGTCCTCCGTCCTCGCGTTCCCATAGCTGTGCTCCCGCAGGTAGGCCCGAAGGCCGCGGCGGAACGCTGCTTCGCCGAGGAACCGCTCGAGCATCCGCAGGATCGACGCGCCCTTGCTGTAGCTAATCTCGTCGAAGATCTCCCGGATCTCCGCCGGGTCCTTCACAGTCACTTCGATCGGATGGGAGCTGCGGAGCCCGTCGAGGGTGAGCCCGTTGATTGTGTCGAAGCCAAAGAACTGGGTCCACATCTTCCACTCCGGATGGAGGGCGTTCACCGTCTTCGTCCCCATCCACGTCGCGAAGGACTCGTTGAGCCAGAGGTCGTCCCACCACGCCATCGTGACGAGGTCCCCGAACCACATGTGGGCCGTCTCGTGCGCGATCACGTCCACGATGTTCTGCCGCGTCTGCGCCGACGACGTCGCAGGGTCGAAGAGCAGGATCCGCTCCCGATAGGTGATGGCGCCCCAGTTCTCCATGGCGCCGGCGGCGAAGTCCTGGAGCGCGATGTGGTCGAGCTTCGCGAGCGGATACGGGACCCCGTAGTATTCGTTCAGGAAGTCGAGGACCCGGATCGATTCCTCCAGGCCCCAGCGGCCGTGGGCAATCCGGTCCGGGAGGGCCCGGACGCCGACCTTCGTCCCCGTCCGGGTCTTCCCGTCGAGGGTCTCGAGGGGTCCGATGACGAAGGCGAGCAGGTAGGTGGCCATGCGCGGAGTCTCCGCGAAGCGGACGAGTCGGGTGCCGTCGCCGAGGTCCTTCTCCTCGACGATCGGGGTGTTCGAGACGGCGGCCATCCCATTGGGGGCCACCAGGGAGACCTGGAACGTCGCTTTCGCCGCGGGCTCGTCCCAGCAGGGGAACGCGCGCCGCGCGTCCGTGGACTCGAACTGGGTGGCGGCCATGTAGCCTTCCCTCCCATCCGTCATCGTGTACTTGCTCCGGTAGAAGCCCGCGAGTTCGTCGTTGAGGACGCCGTGGAAGACCAAGTGCAGGGTCGCTATGCCCTTCGGGATCGACGCCTCGAAGGTGAGCCGGAGGCGTTGGGCGTCCTGGAGGTGTTCCACCTTCGCGGCGGGGACCGTGCGCCCGCCCGGCAATCGGAGGGCCGCCTGCGTGACCTCCAACTGCGACGCGTTCAACTCGATCGTCTTCACGGGACGGAGGACCCGAATCGCGACGGACTCCTCCCCCTGGAACGTGAATCGGGTGAGGTCGGGTCGCAATTCGATCGTGTATTTCTCCGGCCGGACGGTGTTCGGCAGACGGTGGTCCGTTTCCTTCGGCATAATGGACGGCCTCGATTCCAAGGCTGGCTAGGCGAGGACCCAATATGTAGTTAACCGTGATCGGTTCACGCGATTCGTCCGCCCCCGCGGCGATTTGAGTCCCCAACTCGAAACCGATCGTTTCCTCCCGAGGAACGAGAACTCCGACCGGGTGCAGAGGCCTTATCCTGTACGACGGAATTCGAGTCGCGTTGGACGACGACCGGGCCGCGGAAATCGCGGCGACGTTCGAGCGAATCAGGCGCCCGCTCCAGTGGCCCATGGAGGATTTCCGTCGGCAACGCATCTCGAACCGCCGGTTCGTCGGGTTCCGATTCTCTCGCGTTCGCCGGGCCGCCCGCGCAGGCTTCGCCTTCGGTTTCGCCTTGAGCGAGGACTCTCTCCCCGCGATTCGCGAGCCGCCGGAGGTCGTCGCCTATGCGTTCGTCGACCCTGCCGGTTCCGCGCTCCACCGGACCTTGGTCGCAGGGCGGGCGAGTGCGGTGCGACGTCTGACCGCGTCGAGCGAACGGATGGGCTTCCCGTTCGAGTTCCATGCGGACGGGTCCGTCGTCGCGGTGCGCCACCGATCCATGCGGCGCGTGCCGAAGGAGATCTTCGTCCTGGTCGCCTCCGACTTCCTGATGCTCTCCTACAACCCGCTCCGGGCAGCGGGATTCCTGGAACGGGTCACGAAGGCGACGACGAAACCCGGCTGACCGTCAGGCGCCGAGTTCGAGGGCGAGGGCCGCGGGCACATGCGGCCTGTCCACGACCTCGAAGACCTTCGTCCAGTTGTCGGCCAGGTCCCGCGCACACCGCAGGACCCCGAGGTCGACCAACGTGGCGAGCCGTCGTCGGGTGCGGGACCCGGGCCATCGGAATCGGACCGCCATGAACTCGACGATTGCGCGCTCCCTCGCCTTAACGTTCACGAAGTGCACCTGGATCGTCGTCGCCACGAGGGCGAGGTCCTCTCGTTCTCCCGGCTCCTTGACCTCGCCGAGGATCGTCCACAGCCCTTTCAGCCGCGCCATGCGACCGGACCGGAACCGGAGCGCCTCTCCCTTGCGCATGCACGTAGCGTACCCCAGCGGGTCGCAACAAGACTTTAATTCGCGAGGGCGGATACATCGGCGATGCCGGTGGACACGGAGCTCGTCCCGATTGAGAACCCGAGCGCCCTGAATGTGATACTCGGCCAGACCCACTTCATCAAGACCGCGGAGGACGTCCACGAAGCCCTCGTCGGTGCCGTTCCAGGCATCCATTTCGGCGTCGCGTTCTGCGAGGCGTCGGGGCCTTGCCTGGTCCGGGTCGAAGGCAACGCGCAGGACCTGAAATCCCTCGCGGCGAAGAACGCCCTCGCCGTCGGAGCGGGGCATTTCTTCATCGTGTTCCTGCGGGATGCCTTCCCGATCAACGTGCTGCGGGCCTTGAGGGACGTGCCCGAGGTCGTGACGATCTTCGCGGCGACCGCGAATCCGGTGGACGTCGTGGTGGCCAAGACGCCCCGCGGTCGGGGCGTCCTCGGCGTCGTGGACGGCGAGCGGACGAAGGGCGTCGAGGGAACGAAGGAACGGGAGGATCGGATCGCGTTCCTCCGGAAGATTGGGTACAAACTGGGATGACATGTGCCGCATGCTCGGGATCGTCAGCCGCAAACCGGCGCCGGTGGACACGCTCCTGGCGTTCCGCCAGCTCGCCGACACGGGCCGGAATTTCCGGGATTTCGGATGCCCGCAACCGAATCCGAAGGCGGGCCATCCGGACGGCTGGGGGATCGCCTGCATCGGCGCCGAAGGCGAGTTCTACGTCCGAGGTCCGGGCAAGGCCACGGCGGACCCGAGGTATGAGGAGTTCGTCCGGCGCCTCGCCCGCATCTGCAGCCCTCCCCTCCTGCTCGTCGCCCACCTGCGGTACGCGTCCAAGAAGGACACGATCCAGGAGCAATACTCCCACCCGTTCCGCCGCGAGGTCGACGGTCGCGTGACGTTCTTCGCGCACAACGGCGAGATCGAAGGGTTCGGACTCCGCGAAGGCAAGATCGACACGCAGTTCATCTACGACCGGTTCCTCGATTCCCTGGGGACGGAGGCCCGGCCCCTCCCCGAGTTCAAGCAGGCGGTCGCGAAGGCGAAGGCGGCGATCGACACGGAGTTCCCGCGGAAGGTCGAATCGTACACGTTCCTCATGTTGGACGGGAACCGCCTGATCGCCCATCGGGACGCCCGGACGTGCGTCCCGTACTACACGCTCCACGAGACCGCGACCGAGGACATGCGGCTTGTCTGCTCGGAAGTCCTCCCGACCCTCCCGGGGCGATGGCGCATGCTCCGGAACGGGGAGTTTTTCGAGGTCCCCTCGTGAGGGGCGATGCTGGACGGCACGGCGGAGTGGACGTCCCGAATTCGGTCCCGGCTCGCGGGAAAAGCCGCGGGGGTATAACATCGGAAAAAGGGGTCTGGCCGCGAGGAAGGGTTAATATAATTCCTGTTTCGTATGCATGATGTTCTTCTTGGGGGAGGACGGATAAAGTGCGTGAGGTCGAGATTACAACGGCATGTCCGGAGTGCCGCGGGGACCATCTCGTCCGGGACTATTCGCGCGCCGAAATCGTCTGCGAAGACTGCGGGCTCGTCCTCGATGACATGATCATCGACGAAGGTCCGGAGTGGCGGGCCTTCGACTCGGAGCAGCGGGAGTCCCGGGAGCGGGCCGGTCCGCCGAGCACGATCATGGCCCACGACAAGGGCCTTTCCACCTCGATCGGCTGGAGGAACAAGGACGCCTACGGGCGGCAGATTCCGCACAAGTCGCGGGCCCAGATCTACCGCCTCCGAAAGTGGCAGCACCGGATCCGGACGTCGAAGAGCGGGGAGCGATCCCTGGCCCAGGGGCTGACGGAGATCAACACGATGGCCTCCAAGATGGGCCTTCCCCGGCACGTGAGGGAGAGCGCCGCGGTCCTGTATCGCCGCGCCTCGACGAAGAACCTGGTCCGCGGCCGTTCCATCGACGAGGTCGTCGCCGCGACCCTGTATGCGTCGTGCCGGCAGTGCGGCGTTCCGCGGACCCTCGACGAGATTGCGTCGAAATCGAGCGTCGACCGCAAATCGATCGGCCGGACCTACCGGACGCTGGTTCGGGAGCTCGGGTTGAAGTTGCTGCCGCAGAGTCCGCGGGACTACATCGCGCGCTTCTGCAACCGCCTCGAACTCGACATGGACGTGCAGCGGAAGGCGAAGGAGATCCTGGACAAGGTGGAGAAAGACGAACTCGCCTCCGGCGTCGCGCCGAGCGGCGTCGCGGCCGCGACGATCTACATCGCCGCGATCCTGTCGAGCAAGCCGTGCACCCAGAAGGAGGTCGCGGAAGTCGCCGGGGTCACAGAGGTCACGATCCGGAATCGGTACAAGCGGATCTCCGTCGCGATCGGCATGGTGAAGTGAAGCCCGCAATCTTTAAGCGAGAGGGGCTTTTCCCAGGACATCCTGCGGTGAGCTGGTGGCCTCGGACACGATCGAGAAGGGAGACATCGTCTGGCTCGAGTACGATGCCTGGACGGTGAACCCGAACGGGACGCAGACCCTCTTCGACACGACGCATGACGAAGTCGCGAAGAAAGAGGGCAAGTTTGAAGAGAAGAAGGTCTACATCGAGAGCCCGGTCGTCGTCGGGAAGGGGCGGCTCTTCGAAGGCCTCGACACGGCCCTCACCGGAGCGAAGATCGGCGAGAGGAAAGAAGTGGTCATCCCCGCGGAGAAGGGCGCGGGGGTTCGCGATCCTCGGCTCGTGGAACTCAAGACGGAGCGGGAATTCCTCCGCCAGGAGATCGATCCCGAGGTCGGGATGGCGGTCTCCATCAGCGGGAAGCGCGGGATCGTGACCGCGGTGAGTGCGGGCCGCGTCCGGGTCGACTTCAACAACCCGCTCGCGGGGAAGACGCTGAAGTACATCGTCACGCCGGTCCGCAAGGCGAAGACCCAGGAGGAACGGGTGCGGGCCGTGATCGAGATGGACTACGGGCTCGGCGAGCAGTTCAAGATCCATCTGGAGGACGGCGCGTCCGAAATCCAGCTCCCGGACGTCTGCAAGACGGACGAGAAATGGTTCGTGTCCAAGTTCCGCGTGGTGGCGGACCTCCGCGAGCTCACCGAGCTGAAGACGATCCAGTTCGTTGAGGAGTACGAGAAGAAGGAGACGAAGCCCGAGGCCGCCCCGCCGCCGGAGGCGGAGGCTGCCAAGGCCGCCGCAGAACCCGCGACTCCCGCGGAGACGAAGCCCCGGAAGAAAGCGACCGCGACGAAGCCCAAGCCGACCAGGCGGGCGGCAAAAGGCGAAGCGGCTGCCCCTCGCGAAAAGGCGCCAGAAGAACTGTAGCGCGCGCGGGTCCCGTCGATCCGCTTCTCCCGGAGTTCCTGGTCGAGGACAGAAACCGGACACAGGACAACACGGCTCACGCGGTCTAAAAAGTCTAAGACCGAGCAATCCCTGCCTCCGGCCGTGCTCGGGTCGCGTAGCACGGATAGCGCACCCGCCTCCTAAGCGGGTATTCTGGGGTTCAAATCCCCACCCGAGCGTCTCCGGAAAGACGACTCTTTGTTGAGATCGGGGCAACGTGGCCCGCCTCACACGCTCGCCGTGAGTCTTCCTCACAGGGTCCAACCTACAAGTACCGCGGACGTTCTACGCCCGCCAGGCGAGGATGAATGGCTGAGACCAAGACCATCCTGGTCGCGGGAGCGACCGGGCAGCAAGGCGGCGCAGTCGCGCGAGAGCTCATGAAGCGAGGGCATCGAGTGTTCGGCCTGACGCGGAGCAGGTCGAAATTCAAGGACCTCGCGACTGCGGGGATCGAAGGAGTTCAGGGAGATTTGACGGACAAAACGAGTCTCGCTCCGCTCCTTCGGAACGCGGACGGGTTCTTCATCGTCACGACCCCCTTCGAACCCAACTTCTCCGTGCACCCGGAGAAAGAGGTGCAACAGGGGAAGAACGCGATCGACGCGGCGAAGGCCGCCAAAGTTTCACACGTCGTTTTGGCGAGCGTTGCCTCGGCGGACGAAGACACCGGCATCCCACACTTCGAGTCGAAGGCGAAAGTGGAGCGACTCCTGAAGGTGTCTGGAGTCCCGCACACCATCACCCGGCCGGTCGCCTTCATGGACAACTACGCGAGCCCGTGGATGCTGTCTACGCTCCGAGACGGGATCATGCAGGTCCCGGTTCCTCCGGGGAGCCGCCAGCAGCTGGTCGCGGTCAAGGACATCGGAGAGATCGTCGCCCGCGCATTCGAGAACCGTCGGATGGCGATCGGGAAGACGGTGGAGCTCGCGGGCGATGAAATCGCCTTCGGCGATCTCCCCGCGGCGCTATCGCAGAAGCTCGGACACCCGATCCGATATGCCGAGCAATCGGAGGAAGATGCGCGGAAGCTCATGGGCGACGACGGACTTCGGATGTTCCAGTTTTTCAGGACGAAAGGGTACCACGTCGACATCCCCGCCTTGGAAACGGCATGGGGGTATCGCATGACCCGCTTCCACGAGTTCCTCGACACGGTCGACTGGGAGCGAGCGCAGCCCAAGTGGTAAGAGTTCACTTCTCTCTAGGCCGCGTCGGCCAGAGGAGCTTTCGCGCCGCAGCGTGCGGATCCAGGCGCCGCGCGGCCACCTCCTCCGCGAGCGCGTCAAAAGCACGGCCCAACCGCGAACGATTCGCAACCCGTCGGGAGAGGAGGCGCTGCGCGTTCTCGAGGATCTCGAGTCGGGCCCGGGCCACCTCCCGCTTCGCCCGGAATCCGGTCTGGTCGAGATAGGCTGCATGCTGGTCGAGGGCATCCGCAAGTTCGTCGATGCCCCGACCTTCCGTCGCGGCGGTCCGGATCACCGAGGGAATCCAGCCGTCCCGGGCCGTGAGCTGGAACTTCAGGTTCGCGACAAGCACGTCTTCGTTCCCGAGGTCCGCTTTGTTCACGACATACACGTCGCCGATCTCGAGAATCCCGGCCTTCATCGTCTGGACGGCATCCCCGGTCATCGGCATCTCGACGACGACCGTCGTGTGTGCCCGGGTCGCGATCTCGACCTCGCTCTGGCCCGCACCGACCGTCTCGACGAACACGATGTCCATGCCGAGCGCATCGAGGACCCGCACCGCGTCGAAGGTCGCGAGGGCGAGTCCTCCGGCGTGGCCGCGGGTCGCCATCGACCGGATGAAGACCCCCGGATCCACGCCGGTATCGGCCATCCGGATCCGGTCGCCGAGCACCGCGCCGCCCGTGTACGGCGATGTCGGATCGACCGCCACGACTCCGACCTTCCGGTCCCGACTCCGGTATTTTCTCACGAGCCGATTGATCAAAGAACTCTTCCCGACTCCGGGCGGCCCCGTGAATCCGACGACGTGGGCTCGGCCCGTGTGCGGGAAAATCCGCGCGAGGGCGTCCGTCGCCTCCGGCTCATCGTCCTCAATCAGGGAGATGAGCTTCGCGGCCGCCCGTTTGTTGCCCGCCAGCAAGTCGTCGACGAGGTCCGAGACCGAGTCGTGCGCGGCTCCCTTCCGGGCCGGCACGGCCTCACGCACCTTTGCCCGCCGTCTCAAAAAACGCGACGATGTCTCGGAGGGGCGTCCCGGGTCCGAAGACCACCTTAATGCCTGCCTTCTTCAGCTTCGGGACATCCTCCTCCGGGATGATCCCGCCGCCTGCAACGAGGATGTCGCCCGACTTCCTCTTCTTCAAGAGCTTCACGACCTCGGGGAAGAGGGTCATGTGAGCCCCGCTCAGGCAGGAGAGGCCGATCGCATCGACGTCCTCCTGGATTGCGGCCTCGACGATGTCCTCCGGCGTCTGCCGGAGGCCCGTATAGATGACCTCCATCCCCGCGTCGCGCAACGCCCGGGCGACGACCTTCGCCCCGCGATCGTGACCGTCCAGTCCGGGTTTGGCAATGAGGACGCGGATCTTCTTCGCGATCGGGATCACCTCAATAGAGGAGAGGCTCCTCCCAGACGCCGAAGGTCTCCCGCATCACGTCGATGATTTCGCCCAGGGTCGCCTTCGCCCGCACGGCGTCGAGGATGAGGGGCATCGTGTTCGCATCGCCTTCGCAACCCTTGCGGAGCTGGTCGAGGGACCGCGCGTGCTTCTTCGCGTCTCGCGTTCGCCGGATGCGGCGGAGACGTTCCACCTGGGCCTTCAGGGACGCCTCGCTCACTCGAAGCGGTTCGAGTTCCGGCTGCTCGTCGACGACGAAGTCGTTCACGCCGACAATCACCCGCTCCTTGTCCTCGATCTCCCGCTGATACCGATACGCCGAGTTCGCGATCTCCTGCTGGAAGAACCCTTTCCGGATCGCGGGGATCACGCCGCCGAGCTCCTGAATCCGATCAAAGTATCGATAGGCCTCGTCCTCCAGCTCGTCCGTGAGGGATTCGAGGAAGTAGGACCCGCCGAGCGGGTCGACCGTGTTTGCGACGCCGCTCTCGTGGGCGAGGATCTGCTGGGTTCGCAGCGCGATTCGGGCCGCGGCCTCGTTCGGCACCTGGTAGGCCTCGTCGTACGCGTTCGTATGGAGGGATTGCGTGCCGCCAAGGACGGCGGCGAGCGCCTGGACCGTCGTCCGGACGATGTTGATCTCGGGCTGCTGCGCGGTCAGGCTGACGCCGGCCGTCTGCGCGTGGAATCGGAGGAGCCACGAACGAGGGTTCTTCGCGCCGAACGTGTCCCGCATCTCGCGGGACCAGATCCGGCGGGCTGCGCGGTACTTCGCGAGTTCCTCGAACAGATCGTTGTGCGCGTTGAAGAAGAACGACAGGCGGGGCGCGAAGTCGTCCACCTGGAGTCCGCGGTCGATCCCCCAGCGGACGTATTCCATGCCGTTCGCCAGGGTGAAGGCCAGCTCCTGCCCGGCGGTCGCTCCCGCTTCGCGGATGTGATAGCCGCTGATCGAGATCGTGTTCCACTGCGGCACCTGCTTCGAGCCGAATTCGAACGTGTCGACGACGAGCCGCATGGACGGTTCCGGAGGGAAAATCCACTCCTTCTGGGCCTGATATTCTTTCAGGATGTCGTTCTGGATCGTGCCGCGGAGCTTCGACATCGGGATGTCGCGCTCCTCCGCCGCGACCAGGTACATCGCCCAGATCACGGAGGCCGGACTGTTGATCGTCATCGACGTGCTCACCTCGCCGACGTCGATCCCACGGAAGAGGAGGCGCATGTCCTCGAGGGAGGACACCGCGACCCCGCAGGTCCCGAACTCCCCCTTCGCTTCGGGCTCGTCCGTGTCGTATCCGTACAAGGTCGGCATGTCGAACGCGACACTGAGGCCCGTCTCTCCGTGCGCGATCAGATACTTGAACCGCCGGTTCGTGTCCTCCGCGCTCCCATAGCCGGCGAACATCCGCATCGTCCACAGGCGACCGCGGTACATCGTCGGATGGATCCCGCGGGTGTAAGGGAACCCACCCGGCTTCCCGAGGCGCTCCTCGTCCGTCTTGACTCCCAAATCGAGGGGCGTGTACAGACGTTTCAAAGGGCGGCTCGAAGTCGTGACGAATTCCTTTCGGCGTTCCGGGAGAGACTCCACGGCCTTGCGGAGGGTCGTGTCCTCCCACCGTTTCCGTTCTTTCTCGAGGGCCTTCCGGTCGTCCTCGGCCCGCATGAACGCCTCGGCGCTTTCAAACGCCCGTGCCTATAAGATGGTTGCGCCCGTCGACGTGGTTCAACTGGACTGGCTCGACTCGACGATCGTCTTCGCGAGGCCTTGGAAGGCCACCTCGACGTTGTCGCCGGTCTTCGCGGACGTGTAGAGGATCGGGCACTCGTACGAACGAAGGAGGTTCGACGCGTCCTCCGGGGTCACCTCGCGTCGGGGGGTGAGGTCCGTCTTGTTGCCCAGCGCGTAGACAGGGATCGGGCCGACGGAGTCCCGGACGCCGTCGATCCACTTCGACAGATCTCGGAGGGAGGCCGCGCGGGTCGTGTCGAACACCGCGAGGACGCCCTTGGCCCCGTGGAAGTACGCCTCCTTGAAAAGCTGGAGGAACGTCCGCTTGCCCATGATATCCAGGATCATCATGTCGACCTGGACGGGGCGGCCTTGCATCGACCCGATGGCCACGGTCTTCTTCGAGACGACGGCCCCGAGCGTCCGGATGTACGACTCGTCGAAGGCCCCGGACACGAAGCGGTGGATGAGGCTCGTCTTCCCTACGCCCTCTTCGCCGACGAGGCAGATCTTGAATTTGAACGTCTTCGCCTCGGGTTCCACCGTCGGCTTTCGGAGCATAATGCGCGCGATACCCAGGAAGGGGGTTATCAAGCCAGCGGCCCGATTTTCAGAATCAGGAACCGACTGGCTCGAACCCCTCGATGTCCGTGATCGCGCCGACCCGATCCTCTCGGGCTTTGAGTTTCGGCCGGACCGCCAAACCCACGCGCGCTCGGCCGGGGGGGACCAGAAGGCGATGGACGAGACCGCCGCGGATCCCTTGGAACGTCACGAACGCCCAGACCTGGGGGCGGGAGAGTCGGACGCCTTCGCGGTCGAGATGCGCCACGGTCAAGGCAGCGACTCGCCCCTCTTGCGGGACATCGACGAACTCCGTGAGTTCTGCGAAGCAGTCCTCGCAAAAGAGCCGGGCCGGGAGGTAGTCGAGGCCGCAGGCGGCGCATCGGGAGGCGAGCATCTTCCCCTGGTCTCGCAGGGCAACGAAGAACCGCTCCCCCGCCACCCCGGAGGTGTAAATGTAGTCCGCCTCCATGTTCCCTTCCCAGTGGCGGAGCTTCCGGGCATCGGTCGTCCGTTCGAGGAACGTCATTTCTTTCCCTCCGGCAACGGCGCGAAATACTTGATGTCCAAGACGCTGCCGCGACGCTCCTCCCACGGTTTCCAGACCGCCTTGACCCGCATCCCGATCCGGATTTCCTCTTTCGTCATCTCGCCGAAGTAGTGCATCATCCCCATTTTCGGGGAAGCGCCGTCCAGACTGATGACGCCGACGAGGATCGGATCCGGGATCCGCTTCGCGTCCGTGTCAAGATAAGAGACGGAGAACGTCTCGATCGTCCCGGTGTCTTGAATGTACGTCCATGTGTCCGTGGGCCGGAAGCACTCCTCGCAGAACATCCGAGGCGGGAACAAGGTCCGCTTGCAGGAATGGCACGTCCGAGCGATCAGTCGTCCGTCCTGAAGCTCGGCGAGGAATCGCGACATCGCCTCGCCCGCCGACCACGCGTACTTCGCGTTCGGTCGGAACCGGGTCTGCGTGACCTTGCCTTCGGACAGGTCGGCCGCGCTCAGCTCGACCCCGGGCCACTTCGTGATGCGTTCGCTCATGACGACATCACCACGACGGAACCGTACTGCATCAGATCGCCCCAGGCCTGGGCGACCCCGGTGTGAACCTCCTGCGGAATCTGTCGCTTCCCCGCCTGGTTCGTGAGTTGCCAGAAGAGCTCGCCGATCTTCTGACCCATAGTCGCGGCAATCGGATTCCCCACTCCCATGAGACCTCCGGAGGGACAGACAGGAAGGTCCCCGTCCCGCTCCGTAACGCCCTCACGGGTCAGGATCGGCGCCTCTCCTTTCCTCGCGAGCAGCAGGCCCTCGAGGTGGTGCAGCTCCTTGTAGTCGAAGGGATCGTACGGCTCGGCGAAGTCGATCTGCCTTCGCGGGTCCGAGATCTTCGCCATTTTGTACGCCTGCTTCGCGGCCCGCGCCACGTATTCCGGGAAATACAGATCGCGATCCGTCCACATCGTCGAGTCGATGCACCAGCCGACTCCGGAGATCCACGCACGGTCCTTGATTTTCCGGCGCCGGATGAAATCCTCCGACGCCAGGACGACCGCCGAGGCCCCGTCGCTCGGAGGGCTGATGTCCAATCGCTGCACGGGCCAGGCCATCACCTCGCTCGCGAGGACGTCGTCCACCGTGATGTTCGGGTCCGCAAGCTGGGCGCAGGGATGGCCGACCGCGTTCCGCTTGTTCTTGACCGCGACCCGTGCGATGTCTTCCTTCTTCACCCCGTGGACGTGCATGTAGCGGTTCATCTCCATCGCAAAGATCCAGACCAGATTCGGCTTCAGTGGCCGGTCCAGGATCGGGTCCCAGATGTGCGCGAACACGCTCTGCGGGTGCGGCTGGCACGAGGACATCTTCTCCTCGTTCACGACGAGGACGACGTCCGCGAGGCCGGAGGCGACATGCCACCATCCCGCGATCGTGCTGAAGACTCCGGTCCCCCCGCCGGTGAAGACCCGGGTATACGGCTTCCGGTAGCCGCCGCAGCCGTCCGCGAGGTACTCGCCCTTCATGTGGACGCCGTCGAAGGCGTCCGGCGCGGTCCCGTTCACGACCATGTCCACGTCCGCCCGGGTGAGGCCCGCGGAATCGAGGGCCATCTTCGTGGCCTCGAAGCACATCTCTTTGCCGGTCTCCTGCAACCGCCGGCGGAAGAGGGTCATCCCCGCGCCGATGACCCCGACCGTCTTCATCTCCCGACCCCCAGGACGGCCACGGCACCGGTCGAGCTCGGGACGAACCGCCAGGACTGGGCCACGCCGACGCGGACCCCGTCCAGCTGGTGGGTCCCGGCGTCCCCGCGGAGCTGGAGAGCGACCTCCGCGGCGCGATGGAGTCCGGTCGCCTCGAAGACGTTCCCGCATCCGAGGGATCCGCCGGAGGCATTCACGGGGAGGGGGCCCGCGAGGTCGTGCTCCCCCTTCGACGCCTTCCGTCCTGCCTCGCCCCTCTTCGCGAGTCCGATCGCCTCGAGGTGCTGCAGTTCCTTGTAGGAGAATCGATCGTCCACCTCCGCGAAGTGAATCTCCGAGGTGGGTCGGCGGACCTTCGCGAGGCGATACGCCATCCTCGCCGCGAGTTCCGCGTAGGTGGCCTGGACCCAATCCCTCGTCTCTAGGCCGGGAGAATCCGTCGCCCATCCGATGCCGCGGACCCAGACGGGATTCGCGTGGAGTCGCTTCGCCGCGGCTTCCGAGGCGAGGACGAGCACGACGCACCCGTCCGCGGGATTCGCGATGTCGAGGGCCCGCAACGGAGCGAAGCGTTCCTCGGATCGCAGGACGTGCTCGGGGTCGACGTCCGCGCCGTACGCGGCGAGCGGATTCCGGAGCCCGTTCCTCCGGTTCTTCGCGACGACGGCGGCGAGGGCCTTGGGGGAGGTCTTCGTGCCGCGCAGGAACGCGTCCGCCTCGAGGCCCGCGACCACGAACGGATGGGCTCCCAAAGGCTTGTTCCAAATCGGGTCGAGGGCATGCTCCACGATGCCCTCGAGCGTGATGAGATCGGAGGCCTTGCTGTGCGCCTCGACGACCGCGACCTCGATGAGCCCCGTCTGGATCTGCATGAAGGCGTTCGCGAGGCCCTGGAGGCCGTCCCCCGTCACGGTGCACACGCGGCGCAGCGCGCCGCCGAGTTGGTCCGGGGTGAATTCGTCGAAGATCCCGAAGCCCTCGTAATAGTCCTCCGCGCACGTGATGAACGAATCGACTTGCGTCCGGGGATCGACGTCCGCGTCGGCATAGGCGCGGGACGCGGCCTCGAACATGAGTTCCTTCCAACTGTACTCGGGCGTGGACGGACGGAACGCCGTCATCCCGATCCCGATGATCCCGACGCGCATGTCCGCCCTTCTCCCGCGGGTCCGTTCGCGGGAAATCCGAGACCGCACAAAAGACTGTCGCACGCACCGTGTAGTCAAAGGCCTTAAGCCCGGTGCCGGCGATGATTCCCGCGGAACGGGTTCCGTCTGCCTCTCTACTACTTCGACATCGAGACGACCGGGGACGATCCCCAACAGGACCGGATCGTAACGGTCCAGTACCAGCCCCTCGACGACGACCTCTCCGCGGTCGGTCCGTTCCAGGTGCTGGCGGAGTGGGAGTGGGGGGAGAAGCAGGTGGTCCAGATGGCCCTCGACAAGGGCGTCCTCGAGCCCACCTGGGATTTCGTCCCGGTCGGGAACCGGCTGCGCTTCGACCTCACGTTCCTCATCGAACGCGCGACGAAGTGGAAGCTGATTGAGTGGGACCTCGCGAGGCTGAAGTACTACTGGTTCACGAAGCCCTATGTGGACCTGGGGCCAATCCTCGTGATGCTGAACCGCGGCTCTCTCTCGGGATCGAGCCTGCACAATTTCTCGGACAAGGAGAGCGGCGCCCGTGTGCCGCGGATGTACCTCGCGGGCCGGTATTCGGACATCATCGACTACGTGACGCGGGAGAGGAACGCCGCGGTCGACCTCCTGCGGGAAGGTCGGAACGTCCTCGGGGCGATGGGCGATCAACGACGCAGGACTCCGAGCCTCCCGGAACAGGCTCCCGGTCCCTGACCTGTCTCCCCGGGGCTGGCAGAGCGAAATCCTAAGAGCGCGGCCGTGCTAGACCGGCAGAGACACGATGGATTTCGAACTCGACTCCGAACACGAGATGATCCGGCAAACGGTCCGAGACTTCGCGGAGAAGGAAGTCCGTCCGGTCGCGGCCCACGTCGACAAGACCGGCGAGTTTCCGAAGGCGACCGTCGCGAAGATGGCGGGCCTCGGTTTCCTCGGTGTGGCGATCCCGACGGAGTACGAGGGCGCGGGGCTCGATGCCCTCGCCCTCGCCATCGGCATCGAAGAGATCGCGCGGGTGTGCGGCTCCCACGCGCTGATCATGGCTGCCCACAACTCGCTGTGCATGGGCACGATCTGGCTCGCGGGCACGGAGGCCCAGAAGCGGAAGTACATCCCGGATCTCGCGAGCGGACGGAAGATCGGGGCGTGGGCCCTCACAGAACCCACAAGCGGTTCCGACGCAGCCGCGATGGTGACCACGGCCAAACGCAAGAAAGACGGATGGGTCTTGAACGGCACGAAGACCTTCTGCACGAACGCTCCGGTCGCGGGGACCTTCGTGATCCATGCGATCACGGATCCCGCGAAGGCGAACCGAGGGATCAGTGCGTTCATCGTGGAACGGGGGAACCCCGGACTCTCGATCGGAAAGGTCGAAGACAAGCTCGGGGTCCGCGGCAGCGCCACATCGCAGGTCATCCTGACGAATTGTCAGCTCCCGAAGGACGCTCTCCTCGGGAGCGAGAACGACGGATTCGTCAATGCGCTGAGAATCCTCGACCGGGGTCGAATCGGCATCGGCTCCATGGCCGTCGGAATTGCGCAAGGCGCCTTCGAAGAATCGGTGAAGTACGCAAAGGAACGAATCCAGTTCTCGAAACCCATCGCGGAGCACCAGGCGGTTCAGTTCATGCTTGCGGACATGGCGACTCGAATCGACGCGGCTCGTATCCTGGTGCGACGGGCCGCCTGGCTCATGGACCGAGGCCTCCCCTTCAAGAAAGAAGCGGCGATGGCGAAGTTGTACGCGAGCGAGATGTCCTCCTTTGTGACGAACAGGGCCGTTCAGATCCATGGAGGCTATGGGTACATCGCGGACTATCCGGTGGAACGGATGCTCCGAGATGCGAAACTGACGGAAATTGGCGAAGGCACCAGCGAGATTCAGCGCATGGTAATCGCCCGCGAATTCCTCGGCAGCTGACGAGCCTTTTTGTAGAACCTTTCAAAAACGGCCGGATCTCGAGTGGCGTCTTTTTGTAGGATTCTACAAAATTCGGACGGGCTTGTAGATTCTCCGAGAGCTGGTCCGCCAGAGGCAATACTATGTTTTGAAGAACTCTTCAAAAATCGAGGGACTGGTCCCGATTCGTTTTGAAGACGTCTACAAACCGAATACTTTCGGTCACCTCCCTTCGCGGCGTTCATTAGGAGGGAACACCTCGTGATAGCCATGCGGGGAATGCGCTCCCACCTCGTGAAGGATCGACTGCGATCATTCGCGTCCGCGCAGCGCAACCGGGGACTCGAAATCGTCTCGTACGACATCGCTGGACACGACAAGCATACATCGGTCGAGATTGCGCGTTTTGTGTTTGGAACCAGGACCAAAGCGCGGATCCGTGGCGGCATCAAGGAATATCGATATCCCGGGTTCATCGAGCGGGACGGAGTCGTTTGGCTCGGTCAATCCGTCTTCCTTCTCACGCCAAGAAGGTCGCGGGAACTTCGGGACTTCCTCGGGACTCGAAGTGTGGCGTACGGCCATCTGGGTGTCCGAATCGATTAGTTCTTCTTTTGAAGAATCCTACAAAATGCCTGCGAGGTCTCCCACTCGTTGGCCGGAACACAGATCGCTCCCGTGGTCTTGATACATCTTTATATCGAGCGCGTTCATCCAGACGCGAATGCCTGAGAGTGAATACGAGGTCGAGCTTTTCAGGAAACAAGGATTCACGCGCCAAACTTGTGCGAAGTGCGGGAAGGCCTTCTGGTCCCTCGGACATCACGAGACGTGTGGGGAGGCGCCATGTCAGGAGTACGACTTCATCGGCAACTCGCCGTTCAAGAAGAAACTCACGTACCGCGCCATGCGCGAAGATTTCCTTTCCTTCCTCGAGCAAAATGGCCATGCGCGGGTGAAGCGCTATCCAATCGTCGCGCGGTGGCGGGACGACGTCTTCTTCGTCCAGGCGAGTGTGTATCCGTTCCAGCCGTGGGTGATCAGCCGGCAGGCGAGCCCACCCGCGAATCCCCTTGCCATCAGCCAGCCATGCGTCCGGTTCATCGACATCGACAATGTCGGGAAGACGGGCCAACACTTCACCCTGTTCGAGATGATGGCGCATCACGCTTTCAACTTCCCCGACCATCCAATCTATTGGAAGGATCACACGGTCGAGTTGTGCCAGCTCTTCCTGACGGAGCGGCTCGGCGTCGATCCCACGCTCGTGCGGTACAAGGAGGCCTGGTGGGAAGGCGGCGGGAACAGCGGGCCCTGCCTCGAGGTCGTCTTCGGCGGGGCCGAGGCGGCGACCCTCGTGTTCATGCAGAACCGGGACGTGAATGGCCACCGCGTGCCGATGGACACGACCGTGGTCGATACCGGCTATGGGCTCGAACGGCTCACGTGGCTCTCGCAGGGAACGACCTCGGCGTATGAGGCCGTCTTCGGAGATGCCCTCGCTTACCTGAAGAGGGCGACGGGCGCGAAGCGGGTGGACGACAAGGTCCTCCGAGAATATTCCAAAGTCGCAGGGATGCTCAAAGTGGAGGACCTGGCGGACATCCGGGAGATCCGACGCCAGACGGCCGAACGGGTCGGGATTTCCGTGGAGGACCTGGTCGCGCAGGTGTCGCCCCTCGAGGCCTTGTACACGGTGTGCGACCACGCGCGCGCCTTGATCTTTCTCCTCGGGGACGGCGTTGTCCCGTCCAACGCGCGGGAAGGGTATTTCGCCCGCCTCTTGGTCCGGCGCGGCCTTCGGGCGCTGAAGGACCTGAACATCACGTACACCTTGGCCGACACGGTCAGTTTCATGGTCGACCAGATGCGCGAGGACTATCCGGAGTTCTGGTTCAACAAGGGCGACATCTTGAAGCTGCTGAAGGTCGAGGAGGCCCGGTACCGGGAGACGCTCGAGAAGGGCCGCACCACGGTCGCCAAGATCGCGGAGGACCTCAAGGCCGCCGGCAAGGGATTCGACGTCGACGCTCTGATCCAGCTATATGATAGCCATGGCCTGAATCCCGACGTCGTCCGCGAATTCACGGACGTGCCCGTCGAAATCCCGGATGACTTCTACGCGCGGGTGGCGGCCCGCCACGACCGGCCGGCCGCCGCGGAACCTGCGAAGAAGATCGACATATTGCGGGACCTGCCTCCGACGAAGCTCCGCGTGTACGAGGACAAGCGGAAGCGTTCCTTCCGCGCGAAGGTCCTTGCCGTCGAGGGCGAAGCGGTCGTCCTGGACCAGACGTACTTCTATCCGGAGGGCGGAGGCCAGGAGGCCGACCACGGGACCATTGCCGACCGCGAGGTCTACGACGTCCAGAAGGTCGGGCCCTCCGTGCTACACTTCGTGCGCGGCGATGCCGCCCCGCTCCTGAAGACCCGCGTGACCTGCGTGATCGACGGGGAACGCCGGGAGGCCCTGATGCGGAACCACACCGCGACGCACATCGTCCTCGGCGCAGCGCGCAAGGTCCTCGGCAACCACGTCTGGCAGGCGGGGGCCCACAAGGCCCCGGACCTGGCGCGGCTCGACATCACCCACTACGACGCCCTCACGGAAGCCGAGGTCGCGCGGATCGAGGAACTCGCGAACGCGGAGGTCCTTGGCCACCATCAGGTCCGCGCGAAGGTGATGGCCCGCGACGTGGCGGAGAAGAAGTTCGGGTTCCGATTGTACCAAGGCGGCTCCGTCCCCGGGGGCGAGTTGCGGGTCGTCGAGATCCCGAAGTGGGACGTGGAGGCCTGCGGCGGGACCCACGTGTCCCGGACGAGCGACGTGTCCCTGATCAAGATCCTCCGGTCGACGCGCATCCAGGACGGCGTCGTCCGACTGGAATACGCCGCGGGCAAAGGAGCGCTCGACGCGATGCGGAAGCAGAGCGACGATCTCCGGCGCGCCGCGGACATCCTCAGCGTGCCGCCGGACCAAGTCGTCTCCGCCGCGGAACGGCTCGTGGCGGAGTGGAAGGAGTTGCGCAAGCTCTCCCAGCGGACGACGAACGAACAGGCCGCGGCGAAGACGCGGGAGGAGATCGGGACCGCGAAAGGCGCCTGGCCGATCGTGAAGGACGAGGTCGCGCAGGGCGTCGGCTTCATGATGTCCATGTCGAAGGCGACCGCGTCGGAGTCGCGCGCGACCGGCATCTATTGGGCGAAAGCGCCGAACGACGTGAAACTCGTCGTGACGCGAGGGAGGGACGTCCCGATCGACGCCGCGGAGCTCGTCCGGACGGTGGCACCGGAATTCCACGGGAAGGGCGGCGGGAAGGAGGACTTCGCCGAGGCGAGCTTCCCGAACGTCGATCAGGCGAGGGCGGCGGCCACGAAACTCGAGGAACTCATCCGGACGAAGCTCGGGATCCAGAGCGGATGACATGGACCTCCGCGCCTGGCGCCGTCGACTCCGGGAGTACGACGAGATCACGAACGTCGGGCCGATCATCCGCCGCTATTTCGTGATCGGGGCGTTCGATGGCGCGCTGACCGTCCTCGGCATCATCATCGGCGCATCCGCGTTCGGGACCCTGGAGGAACACAAGGCGCTCGTCCTCTCCGCCTCCTTCGGCGCCGCGATCGCGCTCGCGGTGAGCAGCGCCGTCGGCGCGTACGAAGCGGAGCGGGTCGAGAAGAAGCTCGACATCCGCACGATCGAACGGGCCATGTTGGCACGGTTGAGCGAGGAACATCGGGAGGCGTTCCAGTTCGCGGCGATCCTGAGCGCTCTCGTCCACGGGATCGCGCCGTTGATCGCCGGACTCCTGCCGATCATTCCGTTCGTTTTCCTCGAAGCGCGGACCGCCACCGTCGTCGCGGTCGCGATCACCCTGGTGATCCTGTTCCTCCTCGGCGTCTACCTGGGGAATCTCGTGCGGGAACGGGTCCTCGTCACGGGGTTGCGGTTCGCCGCGGCAGGCATCGGCACGGCGGCAATCCTGTGGCTTCTCGGCGCTCGTCCGGTGTAACCCGCGCACCTTTATCTAGACGGGAAGGTTGGCCCGCGCCGTGCTCTCCGCGGAGGCCGAGGTCGAGTCGATCCGGACCGTGGTGGCGAAGCATTTTGATGTGTACGGCGTCATCGTGACGCCGCTCGCGCTCACCTTCCAAGTGCGCGTCCCTCCGGCCGGGGTCGACGCGCCCTTCGACGGACTCCGCCAGGAACTGGTCCCGAAGGACTACATCCCGACCATCACTCAGGAGAAGGGGGAGACGCTGGTGCACGTCCAACGGCGACCGAAGGGGCGCTTCGCGGGCGTCCAAGTGAACGTCGCCTTTCTCCTCCTGACGGTCCTCACAATCGTGTTCTTCGGCGGCGCTTGGAACTGGGCCGACTACTCGGGCAAGCCGATCCTCTCGGCCGAATCGATCGGCTACGGCGCCGTGTTTTTCTCCCTTCCCCTCTTCGCGATCCTCGGATGCCACGAGATGGGCCATTACGTCGTCGCCAAGCGATATCACGTCCGGGCGTCTCTCCCGTTCTTCCTGCCGTCGGTCCCGCCCCTCGGCACGCTCGGCGCGTTCATCAGCATGCGCGATCCGATCCCGAACCGGCGGGCCCTCCTGGACATCGGGGTGTCGGGACCCCTCGTCGGATTCGCGATCGCGATCCCGGTCACGTTGGCGGGCCTGGCGCTGTCGACCGCGTCGACCGCCGCCCTTCCGCCGAACGCGGTGGGCGAGGCGATCCGGCCGTCGATCCTGTTCTCCTTCCTCTCCCTCTTCTTCCCGCTTCCGAGTTCGTTCTCCCTGCATCCGCTCGCCTTCGCGGGATGGGTCGGGCTGTTCGTGACGGCGATCAACCTCCTGCCAGCGGGGCAGCTGGACGGAGGCCACGTCGCGAGGGCGCTTTTCGGGAAGAAGCAGTTCTATGTCTCCTGGGCCGCGGTTCTCACCCTTTTCGCATTGACCGTCTTTCCTCCGCCAGGATATCCCGGCTGGTTTGTCTTTGGGTTCCTGATACTGATTCTCGGTGTGCGGCATCCGCCGCCGCTGAACGACCTGACTCGTCTCGACCCGACCCGGAAGCTCGTCGGCATCGTCGCCGTCGCGATCCTGATCGTCACCTTCGTGCCCCAGCCCTTCGCTCCGGTCGGGACACAACGGGACCTCGCGTTCGAGGCCGTTCCTGGCTTCCCGTTCCCGATCAATGCGACGATTGCCCTGGCCACGTCGATCCGTTTGGTTTTCGCACTCAACGATACCGGGGCGGCGCCCGAGAATGTCGTCGTGAACCTGAGAGAGAACAACCTCAACGAATTCGGTTTCGTGATCCGATTCACGGCGCTTCAGATCGGCACCGCCACGACCCCCGAGAACACGGACACCCTAACGTTCCGGCTGAATGTCTCCCAGCGCGCGGTCCTTGATCTGAACGTGACTGCGCCGGCCTCGTGGGGCACCTCCTCCCTCCCGGCGACGGTGACCTTCGAGGTGCACGCGACGACACCGGACGGCGCGTTGCAAAAGAACCTGGTCGTCATGTTGCAGGTCACGAGCTGACGAAGACGCAGAAGTGCCGCACCAGGGACCGGTGGACGCGGAGGGCGTGCGTCTCGATCAACGCGAGATGCTCGGACGCCAGGTCAATCATGGCCTCGTTCGGGAGGACGATCGCGACGTGCGCCGCGGAGGGCAGCAGGTCTCGGAACGCGCGGAACGCCCGACCGTAGAGGCTCTCGATCGATTCACCGCGCGTCGAGGCAGCCCTCCCGTAGGGAGGATCCGTCGCGATCCCGTGGACGCTCCCCGATCGCAACGGAAGGTGGCCCGCATCCGCCATCGCGAGGCGATCCTCGGCGTGCACATCCCGTAGGGAGGAGCGGCAGCCGAGGACCATCCTCCGGTCGCGATCGAGTCCGACCGGACGGAGTCCAATCGCCGCCGCCTCGAGGAGGACGCCGCCGGTGCCGCAGAAGGGATCCAGGACCGTGCCGGCCATCGGCACCCGCGCGAAGTTCACGAGCGCGCGCGCGAACTTCGGGTGGAGGGAGATCGGGAGGGAGAACGACCGATGGGCGACCTTCGTCGCCTCGAGGCGCGCGCGGTCCACCCGGTGGATCACACGGCCCAGGAGGAATTCCTCGCCGATGAGGAGGCGGTAGTCGACGGCCGGTTGATCAAGGTCCACCCGGCCCGTGCGGCCGAAATCGGACCCGAGGGGACCTTCCACGGCGAGCGGATCGACGTCGATGCCGAGGCCTCGCGATCGGACGCGGAAGGTCCGACCGTGGAGGTCGACGTCCTGGGCGAACGCCCGGATCGCCTCGAAATCGCCGGCGGCGAGTTCCTCTGACACGTGGTGGGCCAAGCCGAGGCGATGGGTCGCCCGTTCGACCGGTCCGACCGCATCGATCCGAAGGACCTGGTTATCGAACGAGGCCGTCCGGACCTCGACCCGCTCGGATGCAAGGGCCGCCAGGGCCTCCGCCCGCGGGAGGGTCGGATGTTCTCCGGACAATTCGATGAACGCCCGCACGTCCGTCCAACGGTGGCGCCACGGATGAGTCTGCCGACGACCGGCATTTTGAAATCGAACGGACCCTTCGGCCGCGCCGTGCGCATCCGCCCCTTCGTCCCGAACGACATCCCCGCGGTCGCATCGATCGTTCGCGAGGCGCTGCGCGAGAACTATCCGACCTCCTTGTACCTGGACATCCACCGCTGGTGGCGGGACGGCTTCCTCATCGGGGACCTGGACGGGCATCCGGTCGGATTCCTCGCCGCGGTGATCAGCTCGGACGGCCAGGCGCGGATCCTGATGTTCGCGGTCTCCGCCGGGTGGCGGCGTCGCGGGTTCGGGCGCCAGATCATGGACGCGTTCGTCCAGAGGTGCGCGATGCGCGGCCTGCGGCGGATCGAGCTCGAGGTCCGGATCTCGAACGAGGAAGCGATCCGGTTCTACAAACGCTACGGCTTCGACATCGCCGCGGTCCTTCCCAAATTCTACACGGACGGGGAGGACGGCTTCAAGATGGTGAAGCACTTCTGAGCCCGCGGCTCACTGGTATCCCTGGACGTCGTCCGCCTTGTGCTCGTTCCAGTAGTGGTACGGCGAGGCCTCCCGCTGGGAGGAGGACATGTCCGTCCCGACGCCGGCGGAATACGATCCGTATCGCTCGCGGATCTGGTCCTCGATCGTCCGCGAGACCTTCACCGCGCGACGCACATGGTCCGCGTCGATCACCTTCGCTTGCTCCGTGACCGCGATGTCGCCCGCGGAGCGGATCAGGCCGCCGAGTTCTCGGAGTCGCAGGCTCAGCCCCTTCTCCTGGTTGTCGAGGGTCTTCGCGCGACGGTGGGCTTCCTCGATCACGACGCCGACCGCGTCGCGGGAGGCGGGCGGGATCCGCTTGTCGACGGCGATCTCCTGCGCCACGAACTGGGCGAGCTTCACCCGGTTCGCATCCGTGTCGGGCATCGTCGTCTCGACGAGCACTTCGTAACCGGCTCCCGTGATTCGAGACCGCAAGGGGGACAGGAGATGGGGCAGGTCCTGGATGTTGCACGCCCCGACGAAGATGAAATCGCAGGGCACGCTCTCGACCTTCACGCTCGCCCCCGCGCTCTGCGGGTTCCGGCCGGAGATCGGGAAGCGCTTCTCCTGCATCGCCGTCAAGATGAAGCGTTGCATGTGCCCGAGTTGCGGGAGTTCGTCGATGAACAGGACGCCCTGGTGGGCCTCGTGGATCGCCCCCGCGACGACGCGGTCGTAGGGCTGCGTCCCGAGCTGGGGATGGCCTCCGTACGGGTCGTGCCGGACGTCCCCAAGGAGCTCGGTCTCGCTGGCTCCCGTGGCGAGGACGAACGGCCGCCGGGTAATCGGGACGAGGACCTTCCGCGGGCTCTCCTTCTCCACCTCGCGGCGCTTCTCAAGGGCCTTCTGATCGAGCACGCGGATCATGTCCCCGGCGCGCTCGTACACGACGACCTCTTCCTTCCCGAATTGCTGGCGCGTCGTCGTCACCCGATCGCGGCCGCCGAGCTGCGCGAATGTGACCTCGAAGATGCCGCCGAGGAGATCGCCGAAGGGATTCCCGGCGTTCCCCTGAGACGCCGCCTTGGGCCGACCGCACTTCGGGCACATCCGGTCCGTCGGCGAGGAATACGTCCCGCAATGGA
>Ga0209156_10000006_pt1 | contig 140448 bp, 138 predicted proteins | sample GraSoiAngelo_124_FD_185881 | JGI IMG/M metagenome (GOLD analysis project Ga0209156, IMG submission 185881) | Grasslands soil microbial communities from the Angelo Coastal Reserve, California, USA - 14_0927_05_20cm (SPAdes) (version 2) | ecosystem: Environmental > Terrestrial > Soil >... | reverse complement strand
GCACGACCGCGGCGGCGACTGCCGCGGCGACGCCGGTGAGCGTCCGGTGTTTGAGCCGCGCGAGGCGACAAGCCAGCTTGTAGGCGAACGGCATCGTACCCCCCCCGAAGATCCCAACGCAAACCGGGCCGCCAACGTCGACCCGTGTCGGTCGCTGGCGGCCCGGCGAGCGTGGCGGACGGCGTCCGCGGTAGCCCCGTGGCTCTGCGTCACCGCCTTTCGGCGGCTTTGCTCTGAGCAGCGCGTGAGCCGGTAATCTGGAACGCGGCCTCCCGCCAATCGGTGAGGGTGATCACCTTCCCCCGGCCCTCGTCCTACGACCCGATCTCGACGCCCACGCCGTAGCGCCGCAGCTTCCCGAGGAGCCACGCCTCGACGCGGGCCGTCACTTCAACCACGCCATCGACCTGTGCCTCCGCCATGACCTCCGCATCGCGGTGCAGGGCGGCGAGCAGTTTACCGTTGCCGAGTGGAACGCGGATCCGAACGATCGGACGCAGTGCTTGCGCGGACGTGCGGAGCACGCTCCGCAGGCCGTCCACCCCAACCGACTGGGAACTGCGGTTGGCGGATGGCGGAACGCACGACGCCAACACGGCGTGCGGGTACTGCTCGCGTACCTGAGCGAGGAACCCCGCGGGCTCGGGCAGTAAGTCCGCCTTGTTGAAGACGTACACGACGCGCTTGCGCTCCGGACCCGCTGCCCCCGCATACAAGCCCATGTCTTCGAGCACGGTTTCGACCACCTGCGTTTGCTCTTCCCACCGGGGGTGCGCCGCGTCGATGACGTGCAGCAGGATGTCCGCGTCGCGCGCTTCCTCGAGCGTCGCGCGGAATGAGGCGACCAGGTGGTGGGGCAGCTTCCGGATGAATCCGACCGTGTCGGTGAGACGGAAGCGATAGCCACCGCCCACGTCCACCTCGCGGGTGAGCGTGTCGAGGGTCGCAAACAGCCGGTCTTCGACGAAGATGTCGTCGCCCGAGAGGGCGCGCAGGATACTCGACTTCCCGGCGTTCGTGTAGCCGACCAGCGTGGCCGTCGGGAGGGAGCGCCGCCCCTGACGCTGATTGGCGCGATGATCGGCCACGTCCTCGAGTCGGCGACGCAGCGTGGCGATCTTCTTCCGAATCACGCGCCGGTCGGTCTCGAGCTGCGTCTCGCCCGGTCCCCGCAGGCCGATACCGCCCCGAATGCGGGACAAGTGCGTCCACATCCGCGTCAGCCGCGGCAACAGATACTCGAGCTGCGCCAGCTCGACCTGCATTTTGGCCTCGGCCGAGCGAGCGCGCGTCGCGAAGATGTCGAGGATCAGCTCGGTGCGGTCCATCACGCGCAACGCCAGCGCCTGCTCCAGGTTCTGCCCCTGCACCGGCGACAGCGGCTCGTCGAACAGCACGAGCGTGGAGCGGGCCTGCTGCAGCACGCCTTTCAGCTCCTCGACCTTCCCTTGCCCCAGATAGAAGTTGGGGCTGGGCGCCTCGACCCGCTGGTACGTCCGCCCGACCACCTCGGCGCCCGCCGTGTCCGCCAGGCGGTAGAGCTCGTCGAGATGATCCTCCACCTGCACCGCGTCCGCCGAGCCCTTCCGCGGGGCGCCGACCAGGAAGGCGCGCTCGCTGGGTGGCTGGATGTCGATTAGCTGTCGGATGCCTGAACCTCCCCGGGTGCCACAGGTCCGGATGTCAAGTTAGCGGATCAGCTTCCGCAACGGCACGTTGCCCGTGCCGTGGAGCGCGACCGTTTTCTCCCCAAGCGGGGTGTCGAGCAGCACGCGCCCGGTCACCCCATACCCAACCGCCCGACGTGTGAGCAGCGCCTTCGCCCCCGCCCCGAGGCCCGCCCACTCGAAGCGCACGGGCACCACGATGCGACTATGATTGGTGGGAGACAGGTCGAGCGGCCGGTCGAGCAAGGCGTCGCCGAAATGTGTTCCCTCGAGATCGATCCCGACTTCGAGCCGGGTGGAGCGGATCCGGTAGTCGTTCGGGTTGTAGACGTCGAACGCCAGCTCAAACGTACCGCCCGTCAGACCGATCCCGGTGACGGCGATTTCCTGCAGCTCGACGTCAGGTTCGGTGAACGCCAGGCGGCCGAGGGTAGCGCAGGAGACGCACAACAAGACCACGGGAAACGAGAAACGAGAAACGAGAAAGGGGACGTACTGTGCCATCACGTTTCTCGTTTCCCCTTTCCCGTTTCCCGCTCGATCCGCTCTTTCAACTGCTTCCAGAACTCCATCCGCTCTCCGATCGTCTTCTCGTACCCCGCGGCCGTGGGCTGATACCAGCTCGCCCCCCGCAACACCTCCGGTAAATATTCCTGCGGGACGTAGGCGTGCTCGAACGCGTGCGCGTACTCGTACCCCGCGCCGTACCCGAGCTGCTCCATGAGTTTAGTCGGCGCATTGCGAATGTGGAGCGGCACGGCCTCGGTGGGATGCGCCGCGGCGGCCTCCATGGCCTGCGCGAACGCCGTGTAGACGCGGTTCGATTTCGGCGCGGTGGCGAGGTACACGGCCGCCTCGGCGAGCGCCAGCTCGCCTTCCGGCGACCCCAGGAAGTGATAGGCATCCTTGGCGGCGAGGGCGAGCGTCAGGGCCCGTGGGTCCGCGAGCCCGACGTCCTCCGCCGCGATGCGTACCAGGCGGCGCGCCAGGTAGAGCGGGTCCTCCCCGCCCGCGAGCATGCGCGCCAGCCAATAGAGCGAGCCCTCCACGTCCGACCCGCGCACGGCTTTGTGCAAGGCGGAGATGAGGTTGAAGTGCTGCTCGCCGGACTTGTCGTAGGCGGGGAGCGGGCGCTCGAGGACCGAAAGAACAACCTCCCGGGAAACGGGAAACGGGACACGGGAAACGTGGGTGACGTGATCCAGCACGGCCTCCAAGGCGTTCAATACCCGACGACCGTCGCCCTGGGCGTAGGTGACCAACGCATCGACGGCCTCCACAGACAGTACCTTTCCCGTTTCCCGTTTCTCGTTTCCCGATTTCGCGATCGCCCGCTCGATCACCATGCGGATGTGTTCGTCCTTCAACGGCTCGAACACGAACACGCGACAGCGCGAGAGCAGCGGGGCCGTCAGCTCGAAGCTCGGGTTCTCGGTCGTGGCGCCGATCAGCGTGATGATCCCGTTCTCGACCCAGGGCAGGAACGCATCCTGCTGCGCCCGGTTGAACCGGTGAATCTCGTCGCAGAAGAGAATCGTGCCGCGGCCTTCGTACTTGAGCCGCTCCTCCGCCTGCTGGATGATCTCCCGCACCCGCGCCACACCCTCGGTCACGGCCGAAAACGGCTCGAACTGGCGGGCGGTGTAGTTGGCGACGAGACGGGCGAGCGTGGTCTTGCCCGAGCCGGGGGGCCCCCAGAAGATGCACGACCCCACGTCGCCGCGGCGGATCAGCTCCCCCAGGGCTTTGCCGGGCCCGAGCAGGTGCTCCTGACCGAGGAAGTCTTCGAGGCTGGTCGGGCGCATGCGGGCGGCGAGGGGCTCGCCACTCCCCCGCTTACCGCTCCCCTGGAAGAGCGTGGGTTCAGACACGGGAAAGGGGAAACGGGAAACGGGAAACGTGTTGCGCGAAAACGTGTCCGGTCCGCAACACACTGGTACCGAGGAATGCGTGACGCGGTTCTATCTTGGCCCTATGCGACAGCTGGAGCAGTTGGACGCTTGGCGGGTGGCGCAGGAGCTCGCCGAGACAGCGTATCGGCTCACGATGACATCCCCGCTCGACAGGCATTTCGGACTGATGGATCAGATCCGACGCGCCGCGGTATCGATACCCGCGAACATGGCGGAGGGATACGCTCTGAGCACCACGGAGCAATTCATTCGCTGCTTGAGGATCTCGCTCGGGTCTGCCGCTGAGTTGCGAACTCATCTCGACCTCGTCCGACGCCTCGAGCTCGCCGAGCAGGAGGCCACGGCAAAGGCGATCAACTTGTGCACGAGAGTGATCTCCCTGGTGGTCGGCCTGCTCCGCAAGCTCGGGCAGCGCAGTCGCTCACGTTTCCCTTTTCCCGTTTCTCGTTTCCCGACTACGAGACGTGATCAAGTACGGTCTTCGTAACATAGAACGTCGCTGCCCCCGCAAAAAACGCCGTCGGCAGCGTCCACCCACGCTTCCCCTGAAATTCCGGGACGAGGTTCGACGCGGCCACATAGATCGTGACACCCGCCGACAACGCCAGCCCGTGGTGGATCAAGAACGAGATCTGGTCCGTGAGGGCCACGCCCGCGAGCGTCGCCGCGCCCAGCATGGCCGCCGCGCCGATCGCCTGCCCGCCCGACCGCCCCCCCGCCATCATGAGGCTCGACACGGTCACGCCTTCCGGGAGCTTATGAAGGAAGATGGCGATGAACACCATCACGCCGAGCGCCGGGCGCACGAGAAACGCGCTGGCGATGGCCACGCCATCAAAAAAGGTGTGCAACAGCAGCCCCACGAGCGCCGAAGTGCCCGCCACCCGATTGACGGCGTGGGTCTCCTCGCCGAAGTGAAAGTGCGGCGTCAGGGTGTGTTGCGTGAAATGCACGGCGAGGTAGCCCGCCAGCACCAGCGCCGGCGCCGCCGTGCCCGAGCGCGCGAACGCTTCCGGCAGGACTTCCACCAACGCCACGGCCAGCATGAAGCCCGCGCCGAAGGCGACGAAGTGCTCGATCAGCGCGAGCTCGCGCGCCGCGCGCCGGGTGACCGCGAGCGCCCCGACGACGTTGCCGAGCGCGGCGACCAGGGCGTAGCCGAAGGCGTTAGACACGGGACAGGAGATCGTCGCGCGTGTTGCGGCTGGGATCCTCGAGCACTGCCGCGAGCAGTCGCTCGAGGGTCTCCCCCACATCGGGCCCGGGCCGCACGCCGGCGGCCAGGAGATCGTCGCCTTTCACCGCGAGATCCTTGACCGTGAGGGGGTCCTTCGCCGCCCGAATGGACTCCACCACCTTTGGGAGCAGGGAGCGGGGAGCGGGGAGCAGGACCAGCAAGTCGTCGGCGTGTTCCCCAACCTGGGAAAGCCAGCGGCGGACTTCGGGAACGTGTTTCGGGTCCGGGTACTTGTCGCGCCACTGCCCGATGGCCCTCCCGCGCTCGATGTCCTTGTTGGAGGACTTGAGGCGCGTGAGAAGCGAGGCGGGATCGGAGGCGAGAAATGCCGTGATGAGCACGGGATCGCGCGGCAGCTTGTCGACGGCCTTCCACGCATCCCGCATCCCGCCTGCCGCATCTCGGATCTCCGGCAGCCAGGTCCGCGCCGCCCCCACGTCGATCCACAGCGTCAGCAGCTTCGAGACCCGCTTGGCCGTGGCAATTCCCTTGAACCACTCGTCCCGCACCCGCTCGGCCGAGAGCTGCGCCAACCCCTGCACGTTCGCCTTCGCGGCTTCGAGGGTCCGCGAATGGATTCGGAACTCGAACCGCGCGCTGAAGCGCAGCGCCCGCAGGATCCGCAGGTAGTCCTCTTGGAACCGCCAGTTGGCGTCCCCCACCGAGCGAATCAACTTGTGCTCGAGATCCTCGGCGCCGTGGAACGGATCGCGCCACTCGTGCCGGATCGGGTGGTACGCGATGGCGTTGATGGTGAAGTCCCGGCGCGCGAGGTCATCCATCAACGACACGCCGAACTCCACGACCGCGTGCCGGCCATCGGTCTTGATGTCCTTGCGGAACGTGGTGACCTCGTGCTGGCGGTTCTTCTGGTCGAGCACCGCGACGGTGCCGTGCTCGATGCCCACCGGCACCGTGCGCTTGAACAGGCGGCGCACCTCGTCGGGCGGCGCCGCCGTCGTCAAGTCGAAGTCGTGATTCTCGACCTTCAACAGGTTGTCGCGGATCGCCCCCCCGACGCACCAGGTCTCGTAGCCCGCGCCTTCCAGCTGTTTCGCGATCCGCAGCACCGCGTCGGGGATCGGCAGCCGGGCGGGGAAGTCCATGCCCCACCCTATGCCTCGAGGATCACGGCGGCGGCGGCGACGCCGGCGCTGTGCGTGAGACTCACGTGCAGGTGCGTCACCCCCCGCACCCGCGCCCGCTCCGCCGCCGCCCCGCTCAACGCGAGCCGGGGCGCGCCGCCGTCCCCGCGCTGCACTTCCACTTGCAGAAACGACACCCCCTGGCTCCATCCCGTCCCGAGCGCCTTGAAGCACGCTTCCTTGGCGGCGAAACGCGCAGCGAGCGCCTCGGCCTTATCCGCCCGCGCGGCGCAATCGTGACGCTCCGCGGGCGTGAACACCCTTTCCTCAAACGTCTGCTGGGCGGCGAGCAGCTCACGCACCTTCCCGACTTCCACGACGTCGAGGCCGATGCCCACGATCATCCGCAGAGCACGCTCCCCCCGTTCACGTTCAGAATCTCGCCCGTAATGTGCCCGGCCAGGTCGGAGCAGAGAAACACGATGGGCCCCGCACAGTCCTCGGGGCTTGCCACGCGACCGAGCGGGATCGTCCGCTCGATCTCCTCCTTGCCCCGTCCCGCGTCTCTCGCATATGGCGTCGCCGACATCTCCGTATCGACCCATCCCGGCGCCACACAGTTCACGTTGATCCGGCGCGGCGCGAGCTCGACCGCGAGGGACTTGGTGAACGAGATGACCGCGCCTTTGGTGGCCGCGTAGTCGGCGTGGAAGGGCTCGCCCCGTTGCCCCGCCGTCGAGGAGACGAGCACGATCTTCCCGCCGTCGGGAAGGAGCGGAATGGCGGCGCGGCACACGTACAGCACGCTGTCCAGGTTGGCGCGCCGGGTCGCATCCCATTGCGCGTCGGTCAGGGCGGCCACGGTTACTTCGTCGGGCGGCCAGATGCCGTGGTTCACAATCAGGAGGTCGAGACCTCCCAGGCCCTGCACCGCATCGTCCACGGCCCGCCCCGCGGCCGCCGGGTCCCCCAAATCGCCGGCGACGCCGATCGCCGGACGGCGCAACCGCTTGACCCCCGCGAGTGTTTCGTCCGCCTCCGCCCTCCGGCTCCGATAGCCGACGGCGACGCCGGCGCCCGCTTGCGCCAGCAGCAGCGCCGTCGCGCGCCCGATGCCCCTGCCACCCCCCGTGACGAACGCCCGCTTCCCCGAAAGATCAATCACCGCCCCCCCCAATGCGGAATGGGGAGTGCGGAATGCGGAGTATGCGGGGAACTGTCGTGGACCGAACGACCCTCCCTTTCAATTCCGCATTCCGCATTCCGCATTCCGCACTCCGCATTCAAGCTTTCAGGCGCTCCTCCACCATGCTGCAAATCACATGCTCGATGGCGAGATGAATTTCCTGGATCCGCGCCGTGTCGTCCGAGGGAACGATCAGCACGACGTCGCTCAGGTCTTTGAGCCGACCGCCCAAATGCCCCACGAAGCCCACGACCGTCACGCCGCGGGTCTTCGCGGCTTGTGCGGCGCGGATCACATTGGGGCTTTCCCCGCTCGTCGAGTGGAGGGACACCACGTCGCCCGCCCGGGCCAGGGCCTCGACCTGGCGCGCGAACACTTCGTCGAACCCCATGTCGTTGGCGCACGCCGTGAGCAGGGAGCTGTCGGTCGTGAGCGCCACGGCACGCAGGGCCGGGCGGGTAGACTGATAGCGGACGACGTACTCGGTCGCGAGATGCTGCGCGTCGGCCGCGCTGCCGCCGTTTCCCGCGAAGAACAGCGTTCCGCCACTGCGCAGCGCGGCGACGTAGGTGTCGGCGATCGCCGCGATCGTCTCGGCCTGCTCTTCTCCGACCCGCGTGGCCAGCGCCGCCAGGGCGGTGAGCCCCGCGCGGGCCTGCTCCGCGGGCGTCACCCGGCGGCCGCCTGGACCAGTGCCTGCAAGTCCGCGGCCGACGCACCTCGCTCCTCGAGCGCGGTCCCGACGACCACGAAGTCCGCTCCCGCCGCCCGCGCCGCCCGGACCTGGGCCGCGCTCTTGATCCCCCCGCCCACGAACAGCGTGAGATCCGGCACCGCGGCGCGACAGGCGCGGATCACGTCGGCGGCCACCGGGCGCGGGGCGCCGCTCCCCGCGTCGAGATAGATCGCCCGCATGCCGATGAGGCGCGCCGCCGTGGCGTGCGCGGCGGCGAGCTCGGGCTTGTCCGCCGGCAACGGTCGCGTCTGGCTCACCGCCTCGACGCTCGTCACCCGGCCACCGTCGACCAGGATGTACCCGGTCGATAGGGTGGCGACGGGATGACGAGTCAGGAAGGGAACCGCCCGGACGTGCTCCTCGATCAGGTACTGCGCGTTCCGTCCGGAGACGAGCGACAGGAACAGAACCAGGTCCACCTCGGCGGTGAGCTGTAGCGCCGAGCCGGGGAACAATGCCAGGGGGAGTCCGGAGGCCGCCTCCCGAATCGCCCGCGCGACGCGCTCGGTATCCTGCGTCCCATCGAACGACGAGCCGATCATGATCCCCGCTGCACCGGCCTCACGCGCCGTGCGCGCCACCTCCGCCGCCTGGGCCGGCGTGGTGCGGCTCGGGTCCACGAGCACCAGCAGACCGGGACGCCGCTCGAGCAATCCACTCACGGCTTGCTCCCGGCAATGCGCTCCGCGAGCGCCGCGAGCCCGGCGGCGTCCAGCTCGGCCTGGGCTTCAAACGCGTAGGTGATGAAGGCATCGGCTGCGAGCAGCTCGATCGCCAGCTCGCGCCCACCGCCCGGTCGACCCGCCACCCGCTCGAGCATCTGCCGCCCCAGCAGGGCGAGCTGATCCGGCACGGGGTCGAGGGGCGAGAGCTCCGCGTCACGCACCACGGCCTCGATGCCCGCCCGGAGCGCGTCCGGAGGGACCGGGCGACGCGCCGCGAGCCAGGCGAGCACCTCGCGCCGCGTCATCGGCGGAGCAACCCCTCGACGATCGCCCGCGCCTGCGCCCGGGCGAGGCCCAGCTTCGCGGGGTCACCCGCCCCCGCGGAGGCAAAGTGCGGCCGGCCTCCCCCCTTGCCGCCCGACACCGCGGCGATCGCGTTGGCGATGTCACCCGCCTTCACCCCCTGCTGCACCAGATCGTCGGTGACGGCGACGTGCACGCCGGCGCGCTCGCCGTTCGTGAACAAGACCGAGATCGCGCGCTTGTGACTCGAGCGGAACGCATCCATGACGAGCCCGATCTGATCACGGTCCTCGAGGTCGGAGTCGGCGATGTGGAGCTCGACATCCCCGATGCGCTCCACGTTTCCCGTCTCCCGTTTCCCGCCTCCCGTCTTGAGCAGTTCCTCCACCCGCTTCTCGAGCTTCTTGTTCTCCTCCAGCAGCTGCTCGATCCGGTGCACCAGGTGCTCGGGCTGCGTCCGCAGCACGCCCGCCGCCTGCTCGAGCTCACCTTCGAGCTTGCGGATCAGCGCATACGCCCCGGGCCCCGTCACCGCCTCGATGCGGCGCACGCCGGCCGCGGCGCCCGTCTCGTGCGTGAACCGGAACAGGGCGATTTGACCCGTGCTGGGGACATGCGTCCCGCCACACAGCTCGACGGACACGCCCGGCACGTCCACGACGCGCACGATATCGCCGTACTTCTCGGTGAAGAACGCCATCGCCCCCGCCGCGATGGCTTCCTTGTATTTCATCTCACGCGTGGTGACGGGCAGGTTCGCCCAGATGTGGCGGTTCACTTCCTCCTCGACCCGGGCGAGGGTCGGGTCGTCCACTGGCCCGTGGTGCGCGAAGTCGAAGCGCAGCCGCTCAGGGGCCACGACCGAGCCCTGCTGGCGGACGTGGGGGCCGAGCACCTTGCGCAGCGCCGCGTGCACCAGGTGCGTCGCCGTGTGGTTCCGCTCGATGTTCTTGCGGCGCGTCTCGTCGACCTGGGCGAGCACCGACGTAGGCTCGAACTCATCCGCGAAGTGGCCCACGACGGCGCTCACTCCGTCTACTTTCTCCACGCCCTCCACGTCGAGCGTCCACCCTTCTCCCTTCACCCGTCCCGTGTCGCTCACCTGTCCGCCCGACTCGGCGTAGAAGGGATTCTCCTGCAACACCACCTCCACCACGTCGCTCGCCTGCCGGAAGCGGAGCACATCGGTCTCGGCCTGCGTGGTATCGTAGCCGACCCACTTCTGCTTGGCCCTGGGCTTCACGGTGCGCCACTCGCCGCCGCGCTTCACGTGGACCGCAACCTTCCCCGCGTCCCCTCCCTTGCTCCGCTCCAGCGCCTCGAGCGAGCGGGTGCGTTGCTTGCCCAGCTCCCGCTCGAACCCAGCGACGTCCACCGCCTGACCGCGCTCGCCGGCGATCAGCTGCGTCAGATCGATGGGAAAGCCGAACGTGTCGTACAGCTTGAACGCCTCCGCGCCGGAGATGGCTTTCGCACCCCGCAGCTGCTCGAGCCGCTCGAGCCCGCCCTCGATCGTGTCGAAGAAGCGCTCTTCTTCGGCGCGCGTGACGCTTTCCAGGTGACTGCGCTTCTGGACCAGCTCCGGGTACACGTTTCCCATCAGCCCACTCACCGTGTGCACCAGCTGCACCAGCGTCGGCTCGCGGCGGCCCAACAGCCAGGCGTGGCGCACCGCGCGACGGAGGATGCGGCGCAGTACGTAGCCGCGCCCCTCGTTCGATGGGTAGACACCGTCCGCCAGCAGGAACGCCACGGCGCGGGCGTGGTCCGCGAGCACCCGGTAGGACGCGCCTCCCGGTCCCCGATCGTACTTCTTCCCCACCACCTCCACGGCACGCTCGATGATCGGGGCGAAGAGATCGGTGTCGTAGTTCGATGGGACATGCTGCATCACCGCCGCCAGGCGCTCGAGGCCGGCGCCGGTGTCTACCGAGGGAGCGGGGAGCGGGGAGCGGGACCCGTCTGCCTGCTGGTCATACTGCATGAACACGAGATTCCAAATCTCGAGCAGGTGCCCTTCCTCGCTCAGCCGCTTGAAGGTGTCGAGGTTCAAGTCCCGCTCCCTGCTCCCCGCTCCCCGCTCCCTGATGTCCACCAGGATCTCCGAGCAGGGGCCGCACGGTCCGGTTTCACCCATCTGCCAGAAGTTGTCCTCGTCGCCGAGGCCGTAGATGCGGACGTCCGGGATCCCGCTGATGCTCGTCCACAGCCGGCGGGCCTCGTCGTCCGTGTGATGCACGGTGACGTACACCCGGTCGGGATGAATGCCGAGCCAGTCCTTTCCGGTCACGAGCTCCCAGGCGTATTCGATGGCCTCCTTCTTGAAGTAGTCTCCGAACGAAAAGTTGCCCAGCATCTCGAAGAAGGTGTGGTGTCGCGCGGTATGGCCCACCTGCTCGAGGTCGTTGTGTTTGCCGCCCGCCCGCACGCATTTCTGGCACGTCACGGCCCGGGTGTACGGCCGCCGCTCGAGCCCCTGAAACACGCGCTTGAACTGCACCATCCCGGCGTTGGTGAACAGGAGCGTGGGATCGTCCGCCGGGACCAGGGGGGCACTGGGCACTTCCTGGTGCCCCCGGACCTTGAAGAACTCCAGAAACTTGCGGCGGATTTCAACGGAGGTCATGGGGGAAATATACTGTCCCCCGACGAGCAACTGAAAGGCTAGCTACGAGTTACCCGAATCGCGTCAGGGATTGAAGAACTCATCCATGTCCGGCGCGGTGGCGGCGCCGTTCGGGAACGCCGTCACGCCCAGCGCCTTGAGCGACAAGCGCAGCGTACTCGCGTGCTGGTACAGGCGCGTTGACTGGTAGCCCGGTTTCACGTGCGCGCCCACGGCCACCCAGGCGACGCGCCCGCCCCCGTTCGTGTCGTCGCCACCTGCTTCGTCGAACAGGATGATCAGCAGCCCGTCTTGCTGGAACTGCGCGTTCTTGACCAGGGGATCGATGTTGGTCTGAAGCCAGGTGTCCGCCGTGCTCAACGAGCAATCGTGCGCGTCGTTGCACAGGTTGGGCACGATGAACGAGTAGTTCGGGAGCGCGTTGTTCGCCAGGTCCGCCGCGAACTGCGTGAATGGGACGACGTTCTGCGCCTGGGTGGCATCGTCGTGCACATCGGTCAGGTAGACCACCGGATTGTGTCGGCTGGCGTACGCGCCGTTGTCGACGTCGAGCGTCACGTAGCCTACCGACGGCAGGTCCTCTGCATACGCCTTCCACGTCTTCCCCGCCGCGCGGAGCTGCCGGATGACGTTGTTGTCCGTCACGACGCTCCCGTAGCTGTCGTCGTTCGTGATGATCGTCCCGACGGTCATCATGAAGTAGTTGCCGATGGACGGGTGCGTATTCGCGTAGTACTGAGTCGCGAGACCGTATTGCTGGGCCAGACCGTTGAGATAGGGCATCGACGAGCTGCCGATGACGCTGGTGTAGTCGGTGTTCTCCTCGACGACCATGACGATGTGGTTGAATGACCGTCCGCCAACGCCCGTGGGAGCCGTCGAGCCACGGCAGCTCGAGTCGACGGCGACGACGAGCACTACCGCAAGGGCGGCGATCGAGCGACGCTTGGTCGCGGAAGCAATGGCGGGCATTGGCACGTTCTGCCAATGTACCCGAGCGGGTACTCAACGGTCCCTGATCGCAATGCTCCCCGCGGGGCCAGGAGCTATCCGCACAGCTCCTCCACCAGCTCTTTCAGCGGCACCCCGGCGTAGCCCCGGCGCAACAGAAACGCCAGCAGGCGCCGTTTCCGCACCGGAACGGGAAGGCCGGCCAGCTGCCGGGCGCGTTTCGTCCCCACGGCGCGCGCCTCGACCGCGGGGTCGATCCCCTCCTCCTCCAGCGCCCGGCGAACCGCGTGCTCCGCCGTACGGCGCTCGACGCCCTGCGCCATGAGATCCCCGAGTAGGCGCGCGGGCCCCTTGCCGCGCGTCGCGCGCAGCGCGGCGTACTGCTCGGCGAATCGGCGGTCATCGAGCAGGCCGCGGCTGGCGAGGCGCTCGAGCGCCGCGTCCACCGCGGCCGGCGGGTGCTGTTTCTTCACGAGGCGCCGCTGCAGGTCCAAGCGGGCGTGCGCCCGGCGGGCGAGCGCTTGCAGGGCCGCTCGCCCCGCAGCCTCGATGTCGGCCAGCTCGCGCAGCCGGTCCAGCACCGCGGGCGCGAGCGCCGCGCCGACCTCGAGCCTCAGCGGCTCGAGCGACGCGACGGGAAGGGACGCAAATCGCCCCCGATCCACCTCAACCAGCCGATAGCCCGGCTGGCGCGGATCGGGGGCGAGGGCGGTGAGGGTCGGCACTCACTCCTCGGGGGCAGAGGCCTCCTCGTCGGCCGCCACCGCGACGGGCTTCACCCCGAGGTGCTCTTTCACCTTGGCTTCGACCTCGACGGCGAGGTCCGGATGGTCCTTGAGATACAGCTTCGCGTTCTCGCGGCCCTGCCCGATCCGCTCCTTGCCGTAGGCGTACCAGGCACCGGATTTCTCGATGATACCCGCTTCCGCCGCGATGTCGACCAGCAGCGACTCGTGGCTGATCCCCTCGTCGAACATGATGTCGAACTCGGCCTGGCGGAACGGCGGAGCCACTTTGTTCTTCACCACTTTGACCCGGACGTGGTTGCCGATCACCACCTCTCGCTCTTTGACCGGACCGATGCGCCGCATGTCGAGCCGAACCGACGCGTAGAACTTAAGCGCCCGCCCGCCGGTGGTCGTCTCGGGGTTGCCGAACATGACCCCGATCTTCTCCCGCAGCTGGTTGATGAAGATCACCGAAGTGCGGGAACGATTGATGGCCCCCGCCAGCTTGCGCAGCGCCTGGCTCATCAGGCGCGCCTGCAGACCGGGGAGCGAGTCCCCCATGTCGCCCTCGATCTCCGCCTTCGGGACGAGGGCCGCCACGGAATCGACCACCACCACGTCCACCGCCCCGGACCGCACCAGGATCTCCGTGATCTCGAGTCCCTGCTCCCCCGTGTCCGGCTGGGACACCAGCAGGTTGTCGATGTCCACCCCCAGCTTCTTCGCGTATTCGACGTCGAGCGCGTGCTCGGCATCGATGTACGCGGCCGCCCCACCCTGGCGCTGGGCGTTCGCGACCACGTGCAGTGCCAGCGTGGTCTTACCGCTCGATTCGGGACCGAAGATCTCCGTTACCCGCCCCCGTGGGATGCCGCCGATCCCGATCGCCGCGTCCAGGTTGATCGCGCCCGTCGGGATGATCTCCACCCGCACCCGCGGCGAATCGGCCCCCATCCGCATGATGGCGCCCTTGCCGCAAGTCTTCTCGATCTGCGTGATGGCGAGGTTGAGGGCCTTTCTGCGCTCGTCCGAGAGCTGCGGGACTTCTTTGTCCGCCGCCATGAGTGTCCTCGACATGGGTTGGGGCCTCGTTTGATGAGGCCCGAATATACACCGAAGCCCCGGTTATCGCCACCCGGGGCGGAACGCGTCGGCCAGGTGCTCCAGCTTGCCATCCACGATCGCGATGCAGTCAAACCGATAGATGTCCGGCGGCTTCCCGAAGCGGTCCACCCAGACCCGCGCCGCCTTCACGAGCTCGCGCCGCTTCGCTCCCGTCACCGCCTCGAGCGGGCTCCCGAAGGCCCTGCCCCGCCGAGTCTTCACCTCCACGAAGGTCACCAGGTCGCCCTGCCGCGCGATCAGGTCGATCTCCGTATGCCCTACCCGAAACCGATGCGCGACGATCGTGCATCCCCGTGACAGGAGGTAGCGGATCGCCTGCTCCTCCCCAGCGATCCCGCGCCGGTGGCGCTCGTCGGTCCACTGCGACGGGTCGGTTCTGATACCGCTTCTCACAGACGCAAACCTACCGATCCGCCCCCGGTCGACGTAACCGAAATTATGCCGACGGGGCCCTATCAACGCGGAGCGCGGAAGTCGAAACGCGGAACAAGCGCGTGAGCGTCGGTGCCGTGCCCGAGCTCGCATTGCTGTTCCGCGTTCCGCGTTCGCCCTTCCGCGTTCAGTCTCTCCCACAAATCTCATCCAGCTCTTCCAATCCCACCAGCACATCCCGTGGTTTCGAACCGTTGGCCGGACCCAGGATCCCCGCCAGCTCCAGCTGGTCGATGATCCTCGCCGCCCGACCGTACCCGATGCTCATGCGTCGTTGCAGCAGCGAGGTCGAGCCGAGCTGATTCTGGATGCACACTTCCGCGGCCTGCCGGAACAGGGAGTCACGCTCGCCGGGGGTTCCCGTTCCCCCTTCCCCGGCGTCTTCACCGGCCTTTTCCCGCTCTTCCAACGCCGTGACCTGCTCGTCGATGCTCGTGCCCGCGGCCGCCGCCTGGGCGGCGTGTGCCTTGTACCAGTCCATCAGCCGTTCGGTCTCGTCGGTCGAGATGAACGCCCCCTGCACGCGGAGCAGCGCGCTCTTGCCGGGCGGCAGAAACAGCATGTCCCCGTTCCCAAGCATGGTCTCGGCGCCGTTCTGGTCGAGGATGGTCCGGCTGTCCACCTTGGCAGAGACCCGAAACGCGATGCGACAGGGAAAATTCGCCTTGATGAGGCCGGTGATGACGTTCACTGACGGACGCTGGGTCGCGAGCACGAGGTGAATCCCGATGGCCCGGGCCTTTTGCGCCAGGGTCGCGAGCGGCGTCTCGATCTCACCCTGCACCGTGAGCATCAGGTCCGCCAGCTCGTCGACGATGAGCACGATGTAGGGGAAGATCCCACCGGTGTATTCGCCGTCGAGCGGCAGCTCCTTCTGGATGCCGGCCTGTGTGGCCAGCGTCTCGCGGGGGCCCTTGAGCGGCTTCTTCTCCTCGACCTTCTTGTTGAAGTCCACGATGTTGCGGGCGTGGTTGGCGTGCAGCAGGCGGTAGCGCCGGTCCATCTCCCATACCGCCCACTTGAGCACGCTCGCCGCCTTGTGGTGGTTCGTCACCACCGGCAATCCGAGGTGCGGGAGCGCCGCGTACATCGAGAGCTCGACCATCTTGGGATCGATCATCAGCAGCTTGAGCTTCTCGGGCGGGTGCGTGTAGATCAGGCTCGTGATGATGGTGTTGATGCAGACGGACTTCCCGGACCCCGTGACGCCCGCGATCAGGAGGTGCGGCATCTTGGCTAGATCCGCGACCACCGGATCGCCCTCGAGGTTCTTGCCGAGCGCGATCGGCAAGGCGCGCGTCGAGCGCTGATAATCGGCGCCCTCGATCAGCTCGCGCACGTGGACCATGCGCGGCATCGGGTTCGGGACTTCGATGCCCACGGCGGCCTTGCCCGGGATGGGCGCCACGATGCGGAGCGAGGGGGCACGCATCGCGAGCGCCAAATCGTCGGCCAGGGCCGCGATGCGTCCCACCTTCACACCCGGGCCGGGCGCCACTTCGTACTGCGTCACCACGGGTCCCACCGTGCGACCGGCGATCGAGCCTTCGACCCGGAAGGTCTGCAGCGTCTCGATCAGCTTCTGGCCCATCTGCTCGATCTGCGCGAGCCCGGCGTCGCCGTCTTCGGGAGGAGCGGGGTGCAAGAGATCGATGGGGGGGATCAAGACACCGGCCGGGATAAAGGCCGGTCGAGCTGGCGGTGCCGGCTTTGGCTTCGGTGCTTTCCGGGAAGGGGGAACGGCGACAGGCATCTCGAGTTCCTTCGCCTTTCCCCCTTCCCCGGCCTTTTCCCGGGCCTTTACACCGGCCGTTTCCCGAGCCTTTACACCGGCTGTTTCCCGGGTTCTCAGCGCGACGAGGGGATGCCAGCCCACGGTCAGGATCCCCAGCGCCGAGAGCGCGAACAGGCCCACCAACGTCCCACCCGCCGTCCCGACCGCCTGATGCACGCCATGGGCGAGCATGGCGGGTACGTAGCCGACCAGCTTTTGCGTCGAGCTCCAGGCGGCGTAGGCCGGCGGAAAGTCCGCCCCCGCCACGGTGCCGATCCCGTACGGGAGGAGCAGGATCAGCCCGGCGCCCAGCGCAGCCGCGCGGGCCGCCGACAGGCTCCCGAGCCGCTCGAACGCGGCCAGCGCCCAGCCGATGCCGAGGACCGGCAGGAGCACCGAGCCCACCCCGAGCGCGCGCCACAAGCGGGAGCCGATATGGTCGCCCCAGCTGCCGGTGATGGGCAGCCGCAGCAGGGTGAGTCCGAGGAACAGCCCGACCGCGAGGGCGCCGATGCCGATCAGCTCTTGGCGCGCCTTGCGGTTCATGTGATGCGGCGGTCCGCGTACACGGGGACGACGCCGAAGCGGTCGGGCCGGGCGGCAAAGGCCACGTCCTCTCCCAAGTCCGCATCCACGAGCTGCTGGGCGGCCTCGGAGCGCTCGAGCGCCTCCTGCCAGCCGGCGAACTGGTCGATCAGGGCCACGGTGGCGCGGGCGGCGTCGTTGAGGACGAGCTTGCGGATACCCTTCCGGATCGCCTTGATGAGACGGCCGGCCGTATACGCGTCCTCCAAGGCGAACTGCTTATCCCGCCCGCCGCACACGATCACCAAGTCGCCCCGCTGCGCCAGGATCGCCCGGGCGCGCTCGGCCAGCGCCTTGAAGTTCGCCGGGGCACCCACGAGCACGGGGTCGCCGCCCTGCGTCGCGACCAGCGCGGGAGTGCCGTTGGTGGTCGCCAGCACGATGGTCTTGCCGGCCACCGCCGCCGCGGTCATCTCGCGGGGCGAGTTCCCCAGGCCGAACCCTTCGATCTTCACGCTGCGCCGCTCGCCTGCGAGGACCACGCCGTCCTTCTCGAGGTTCGAGGCGAGCCGTACCGCTTCCTCCGAGGTCGCCGCGGGGATCACGGCTTTGGCCCCATTGGCGAGCGCCGTGACGATGGTGGTCGTGGCGCGCAGCGCGTCGATGACGACCACGCCCCGGCCGGCGAGATCCCCCGCGACGAGGCCGAGCGGCGTGAAGTAGACGTCGATCTTCATGCCGGGGGAGGCGACTGGAGGAGTTGGGGTTCGCGCTCGAGGAACTTCGTGTCCACCCGGCCGGCGATGAAGTCGGGATGGCGCATGACCCGACTGAGAAAGGGGATGGTCGTGGTCACGCCTTCAATGATAAACGAGTCGAGCGCCTGCCGCATGCGGGCGAGCGCCTCGTCGCGGCTGTTGCCGTGCACGATCAGCTTCGCGAGCAGGGAGTCGTAGTACGGCGGCACCGTGTAGCCGGCGTAGATGTGGGTGTCGACCCGCACGCCGGGACCACCCGGCGGGTGGTACACGGTGATCGTCCCGGGGCTCGGCTGAAAGTTGCGGGACGGGTCTTCCGCGTTCACACGACACTCGATGGCGTGGCCGCGCAGCCGGTCCCCGTTCATCACGAACGACAGGGGCTCCCCCGCCGCGACCCGAATTTGCTCCTTCACGAGGTCGAAGTTGGTGCACATCTCGGTGACCGGGTGTTCCACCTGAATCCGGGTGTTCATCTCCATGAAGTAGAACGAGCCGTCCTCGTCGAGCAGGAACTCGATCGTTCCCGCGCCGACATAGCCGATCGCTTCGGCGAGCCGTACGGCCGAGTCTCCGATGTCGTGCCGCAGCGTTTGATCCACGGCCGGGCTGGGCGCCTCCTCGATCAGCTTCTGGTGCCGCCGCTGGACCGAGCAGTCGCGCTCGCACAGGTGCATGATGCGCCCGTGCGTATCCCCCATGATCTGGATCTCGATGTGGCGCGGCCGCGCGAGGTACTTCTCGATGTACACTTCGTCCGAGCCGAACGCGGCCAACGCTTCCTGTTTCGCGAGCGAGAACGCTTGTGGGAACGTCTCCTCGTCCTGCGCGACGCGCATCCCCTTCCCGCCCCCGCCGGCCGCGGCCTTGATGATCACCGGGAAGCCGAGCTTCTCGGCGATCTTCGATCCCGCCTCCGCGTCCTCGACGGACCCGGGAGAACCGGGCACGGTGGGCACCTTCAGCTTCTGCGCCAGCTTGCGGGCCGCGGCCTTGTCGCCCATCTGCCGGATCTGGTCCCCGCTCGGCCCCACGAACGTGATGTTCGACGTGCGGACGATGTCCGCGAATTCGGCGTTTTCCGCCAGGAAGCCGTAGCCCGGGTGAATCGCGTCGGCCCCGGTGATCTCCGCGGCGGCGATGATGCGCGGAATGTTGAGGTAGCTGTCGCGTGAGGGCGCGCGACCGATGCACACGTCGTCGTCCGCGAACCGCGTGTGCAGGCTGTCCCGGTCCGCCTCCGAGTAGACGGCGACCGTATTGATGTCCAGCTCCTTGCACGCACGGATCACCCGCAGGGCGATCTCCCCGCGGTTCGCGATCAGCACCTTCTTGAACATCAGGGCGTGATGTCGCCGCGCAGCCCGGCCGCGGCCGTGGTGCCGCCGAACGCCTGGCTCTCGCCCGAGTCCACGCCCGAGACCTTCAGCGCGAACTCGCTCGGATTCGTGGCATAGAAGATCGCGCTCTCATAGCTGACCGTTCCCTGCTGGTACCAGTACATCAGTGACTGGTCGAAGCTCTGCATGCCATACTGCACCGAGCCTTGCGCGATCAAGTCTGGAATGCTGAGCGATTTCGTGAGATCGCGCATGTTCTCCTGCACGGCCGCGGTGTTGATCAGCACCTCCGACGCCGGGACCCGCCCCTTGCCGTCCTTCCGCGGGACGAGCCGCAGCGACACGATGGCCTGCAGCGCCGTCGACAGGAGGTGGCGCACCTCGTCGTGCTGATGCGGCGGGAAGAACGAGATCACCCGATTGATCGTCTGCGTCGCATCCGTGGTGTGCAACGTCGAGAACACCAGGTGCCCGGTGTCCGCCGCCTTCAGCGCGGTGTCGAGCGTCTCCATGTCGCGGATCTCGCCGATCAGGATCACGTCGGGCGCCTGCCGCAGCACGTGGCGCAACGCCGCATTGAACGACAGCGTGTCGTTCCCCACCTCGCGCTGGGAGATGTTGGCCAGGTTGTCGCGGTGCAGGAACTCGATCGGGTCCTCGATCGTGATGATGTTGACCCGCCGGTTCGTGTTGATGTGATTGATCATCGCCGCGAGCGCCGTCGACTTCCCCGACCCCGTCACGCCGGTGACCAGCACCAGCCCCCGCGGCCGCAGACCGATCTCCTCCAGCACCGGCGGCAGGTTCAGATCATGGATCGTCTTGACCTCGTACGGAATGGCGCGGAAGGCGAACGCCACGGTTCCACGCTGCTGGTACACGTTGGTCCGGAACCGCCCCACGCCCGGGACGCCGATCGCGAAGTCCGCCTCCTTGTGCTCGGCGAATTCCTTCACCTGACGGGGCGTCATGATCTGCTCGGCGAGCGACTTCAACTCCTCCGGCTTGAGGGGCGACGAATCGAGTGGCACCAGCTCGCCGTTCACCCGAATGGTGGCCGGCCGACCCACCTTGAGCAGCAGGTCCGACGCGTTGCGCTGGACCATCTGGGTGATGGCTGCCTTGAAGTTGAAGGTCGCTTGTCCGGCTTGGGGTGCTTCAGGCATGGGGGTCCACCCGGAAGAGGAGCTGTCCGAACTCGACGGGCTGCGCGTTCTCCACCAGGACCTCCCGCACCACGCCCGCGACTTCGGACTCGATTTCGTTCATGATCTTCATCGCTTCGATGATGCAGACGACTTGGCCGGTCGCGACCCGAGTCCCGGCCTTGACGTAGGGCTCGGCGCCGGGCTCCGGGGCCGAGTAGAACGTCCCCACCATGGGAGACTTGATCTCCACCAGATGAGACGGGGGCGCCGCTGCGGGCACCCCCGCCGGAGCGCCCGGCGCCGCCGCCGCTGCCGGGGCGTGCGCCTGCGCCAGCACCACGTGCTGGCCGCTCTCGTTGGTCGTGTGCCCGGCCTTGCTCACGCGCACCGACGACCAGGCCCCGAACAAACCCCGGCGGACCTCGATGGCGCCCAGCTCGGGCGCTTCCCTCAGGATCTTCACCAGCTGGGCGATGATGTCGAGGTTCATGGCTCCCAAACTTACACGAGCTCCAACAGGTCCGTCAGCCCGTCGCTCAAGAGCTCCGGCCCCGCCGCGGCGAGATGCACGTCGTCTTCGATCCGCACCCCGCCGTCCCCCGCGAGGTACACGCCCGGCTCGATGGTGACGACCGCGTCGGCCGGCAGGGGATCGGGGTTGGTCTTCGAGAGGCGCGGCGCTTCGTGCACCTCGAGCCCGAGCCCGTGACCGAGCGAATGGCCGAACGCCTCGCCGAACCCCCGCGCCGCGATCGGATCGCGCGCCAGCGCGTCGGCATCCCGCCCGGTCATCCCGGCACGCACACCAGCACGCGCGCGCTGTTGCGCTTCGCGGACCAATCCGTACAACACCCGTTGCCGCTCGGTTGCCCGCGCCCCCACCACCACGGTGCGCGTGATGTCCGCACAGTAGCCGTCCACCTGAGCCCCGAAGTCTAGTAGCAGCCACTCGCCGGCCGCCACCGACCGGCGACTCGAGCGCGCGTGCGGCAGAGCGCTGCGCGGTCCCGACGCCACGATGGTCGCGAAGGGGTGGCCCTCGCTACCCAGGCGGCGCAGCGCTCCCTCGAGCACCCCCGCGATCGCCAGCTCGGTCATCCCGGGCCGCACCTGCACGAGCGTCTGACGCAACGCCTCGCCCGCGAGCTGCGCCGCGCCGCGGATGGCCGCGACCTCGACTTCGTCCTTCGCCGCGCGCAGCCGCTCCACCAGGTCCGTCGTGGGCACCCAGCGCCACGCCTTCCCCGCCTGGGCAAACCGCTCCGCGTCGTGCACCGACAGGGCGTGGGCCTCGTACCCCAGCGTGCCGACCGGCCCCAAAGTGGCGAGCTCCTGGAAGAACCGATCCCACACGCTGGTGCTGTCGACCTCGACCCGCGCCACCTCGCCGGCCTCCGCCCGCGCCTGCTCGTCGTAGCGGAAGTCCGTCACCAACAGCACATCGGCTGGTGTAACCGCGACCACCGCCGCCGAGCCTGAGAACCCCGTCAGGTAGCGGATGTTGGCGTGCGACGTGACGACCAACCCGTCCAGCGCTTCCGCGTCCAGCGCCCGGACCAGCGCTTCCTGCCGGGCGCGCCGCCGATCAGCCGCCATGGCGGGCCTGGAGAAAGCCGACCAGACCCTCGAGTCCCAGCCGATAGCTCTCGGCGCCGAAGCCCGCCACCAGGCCTACGGCGGCGTCCGCGAGCACCGAGCGGCGCCGCTCCGGCTCCCGCGCGAAGATGTTCGAGAGATGCACCTCCACGAACGGCACGCGCACCGCGAGCAGCGCGTCGCGCACCGCGAGACTGGTGTGCGTGAAGGCGGCGGCATTGATCATCAGGCCGTCCGCCTTCCCTTTGAGCCGCTGGATCGCATCGACCAGCTCACCCTCGTGGTTGGTCTGCGTCCACGACACCTGGACCCCGAGCGCGCGTGCCTGCTCGCGCGTTCGCGCTTCGATTTCCACCAGGGTGATACGCCCGTACAGCTCCGGCTCCCGCTCCCCCAGCAGATTCAGGTTCGGGCCGTTCAACACGGCGATGTGCACTAGGACTTGAGGCCCCTGAGCCAGGCCTGGAACTGATCGAGGTCGCCCTCGTCCTCCAGCGGCGGCCGGAGCCTCCCGCCCGAGCTCCGCGCCGGCGGCTCGGGCGTCGCGGGTGCGACCTCTCCGCCGCCCGGCGGTTGTTCGGTCGGGCTGAAGAACTGGTCGAATGAGAACCCACCCGTGTCCGGCGGAGCCGCCGACGGCGCCGGGGGCGCGGCCTCCGGTGCCGCACCGGAGTTGCGCGAGCCTTCGTCCCCGAACACCTGGTCGAGCGAGATGCTGTCCGTCGCCGGCCGGGTGGCCTCGCCCGGCGACACCACCTCAGGCTCGGTATCGGCGTGCGCGATCGCGAACGCGTCCTCGAGCGGCGACCTGGCCGCCGGCGTCGAGTGCGCGGGGGCGCCCGGCCGGCCGGCGAGAATGCGCTTCAGGAAGCGCTGCACCGTCTCACCGGTGCCGCGCCCCGCTTCCCCGGTCCCACCACGCGCCAGGGCTTCGACCCGTCCCCGCAGACGCGTGTCCGTCGGTCGCTTCGCGAGGAGCCCCTCGTACACGCGGCGCGCCTCCTCCTGGTGACCCTGTCGCAGGTACAACTCGGCCATCGTCTCGGTGAGCACCGGCTCGGCGCGCGACAGGGTGGCCGTGTCGGCTGCACCATCGTCGTCCGACAGCGCAACCGCCGCGGGCGGAGCCGAAGCGGCACCCCCCGGAGCAGCGGGCGCCCGCTGGGCTGCCGCGAAGGGGGGTGCCGTTTCGGCGACGGCGGGGGGCGGGGGGGGCGCGGCGTCCAGCACGTCGTCGGGCATGATCAGCGGCAGATCGATTTTCGGCCCGTCGTCCTGCTCTGTCGTGTTGGGCGGCGTACCGAAGAACCCGGTCTCGTACTGTGTATGGGCAAGCCCCTCGACCACTAGGTCCTGAGGCTTGAGCTCCACCTCCTCCTGCACCTCGATCCCGTCCGCCTTGGCGGCACTGTGCGCGACGGCGTTGAAGTCGAGCGTCCCGTCAAATGTCTCGATGTCGGCCGGCGTGCCCTTCACGTCGAGCCTGGGTGACGTCGGCTCCTCAGGCGCATGCTCGATCACCAGATCCCGGTTGCGCTGGGGCGGCCGAGCCGCTTCGGGCACGAGCCGTGCGACCGGATCGGGCGTCGCCGTCGCCGTCAACTGGGCCGCCCGGCCCTTGGCTCGCGCCAATGCCTCAGCCGCATCGCCGTTCATCGGATCGGCCGAGAGCAGGCGACTCAGCCAGTCGGCCGCTTCGTCGTATCGACCGCCGCGCGCGGCGATTTCCGCCAGGATCTTGAGCGCCAGGACGTTCTCGGGGTCGAGCGCCAGAACCTTGCGAAACACTGCGGAGGCCCCGGGGTCGTTCTTCTGATCGATCAGGCAGCGCCCGAAGACGATGTGCGCGCTGACGTAGTCGGGGTGCCGCTCGAGACCGGCGGTGCACAGCTCGATGGCCCTATCTAGTTCCCCTGCTTTACGATAGGCGTCGGCCAGGGGGGCGAAGTTACGTCCCTTAGGGTTCTCCGCCCACCGCTTTTCTAGCTTCTCTATTTCGCTAGTGTAGGCCACGCCCTAAGTGCTTGCGGGAGTTGGACAAAGATAGTGTTTGCTCGGGCGCGCTGTCAATCGGAAACGCGCCCGCTCGCTTGAGTTTTCGCCTTGTCGTTCTTAGACTTAGGCCCCTTCTCACGTGCTCTGGTAGGAGTTTTTCGGTATATGATGCGCGCGATGCGCGAGATCACCAAGCCTGTCTTCTGGGTGGTGGCGGTCAGCTTCATCGGTTGGATGGCGTACGGACAAATCACCGATATCGTCGGCGGTGGCAGAGACGTCGTCCTCAAGGTGGACGGCACGATCGTGCGTTCCCAGCCGTTTCAACAACAGTATCAGGCGACCTTAGAACAGTATCGACGGCAGCAGGGAGGCGGACGGCTGAGCCGCGAGGACGAGCGACAGGTACAGGATCGAGTCGCCGACCAGTTCATCCAGAAGATCCTGCTCGATCGGGCGTACCACCGCTTCGGCATCACGGTTTCGGACGACGAGATCATCCAGGCCGCACGCAGCTCGCCCCCGCCGCAGATCCTGCAGCAGGTGCTTCAGGACGCGACCTTCCAGACCAACGGTCAGTTCGACATCACCAAGTGGCAGCGCTACATCTCGAGCGCCGGCTCGGAGTTCGCGTCTCAGGTCGAGCAGCTGTACCGTGAGTACCTGCCGCAGCGCAAGCTGGAAGAGTACCTGACGGCCGACCTCTACGTTTCCGACGCGAAGCTGTGGCGCACCTGGCGTGACCAACACGAATCGGTGACGGTTGCGCTGCTCGCCGTCCACCCGGAGGAGATACCGGACTCGCTCGCTCCGGTCTCGGACGCGGAGCTGGAGCGCTACTACGGCATGCACCGGGACGATTTCAAGCGACCCGCGGCGGCCTGGCTCAGCTACGTCGAGTTGTCGCGCATCCCGAGCGCCGCCGACAGCGCGGCGGCCCGCGGGCATGCGCGCGCCTTGCGGGATGAGATCGCGGGAGGCAAGACCAAGTTCGACGACGTCGCGAAGCGGGAGTCCGCCGACTCGGGATCGCGTGGGCGTGGCGGGGATTTGGGGTGGGCGAAGCGCGGCGGGGCCGGTTTCGTCGCGCCGTTCGCCGCCGCCGTGCGCCGCTTGACGCCGGGGGTGCTCAGCGAGCCTGTGCGCACCCAGTTTGGGCTTCACCTCATCCGGGTCGACTCCGTAAAGGGCGATTCGGTACGGGTGCGGCACATCCTCGTTCCCATCGCCCTCCAGGGTGCGCATCTGGACGCGGTGGATGCGCGCACGGACACGCTGGACCGCCTGGCCGCGGACCAAAACAACGGCACTCGGCTGGACAGCGCCGCTCACCGCCTCAACCTCCCGCTCGCCCACGCGCCAAAGCTCATAGAAGGGGAGCGGTTGACGCTCGGCACGTCCACGGTACCGGACGTGAGCGTGTGGGCCTTCGAGGCCCGACCGGGCGAGACGAGCCCGGTGATCGACGCGCCGCAGGCGAGCTACGTCTTCCGGCTCGATTCGCTCGAGGCGGCGGGTGTCCCGCCGCTGGCGAGCATTCGGGCCCGTGTGCTCGCTGCGGCGCGCTACGACAAGAAGAAGGAGGTGGCGCGCGAGCGGGCGAAGCAGGCGAATACGGTGCTGCACGACGCCGGCGATCTCGTGGTGGCGGGCCGGGCACTGGGGTACCAGGTCGAGAAGCTGGGCCCGTTCACTCGCGTGACCGCGCCCGCGCAGTTCGCGCGCAATCCGGTTGTGCTGGGGACGGCCTTCGGGCTACGGCGGGGTGAGCGCAGCGGCCTCGTTGCGGGCGAAACGGGTTGGTTCGTGCTGCAGGCCCTGGCCCGCACCGGCGCCGACTCCGCCGCGTGGCTCAAGCAGCGGGACCAGCAGCGCGAATCGCTGCTCCGGCCCGTCGAGCAGGCGCGATTGCAGCAATTCATCGCCGCGCTGCGCGCGGACGCCAAGATCGTGGACCGCCGCAGCGAGATCTTCCGGCCGGCGGCCGCCGGCGAGAGCTAATCGCTCAGGCGCTTCGGATCGCCCGAGGAGAGGGGGTTCGAGGTAGGCGGCTGGACGCCGCGCGGCGGCGTGGTGGGCGGGTCGTCGCTCGTGGCGTCCTTGAGGCTGCGCTTGAACTCTTTGATCCCCTGCCCCAACGAGGATCCGATCTCCGGGATCCGCTTCGCGCCGAAGACCAGCACCAGCACGAGCAGCAGGATCAGGATGTGGCTGAACGACAGGTCCCCGAACATAACGCGCCTCGCTTCAAAAGATCGATCGGGCGACGTAGTACGCGATCGCCACTCCCACGAGCGCGAGCAGGGACACGTCGAGTCCGATCGGCCCGAGAGTGATCGACACCACCAGCAGGTCCATGTGGACCGGCCCCAGCGTGGGGGTCACCGACCAGGTGAAGATCTCCTTCGCCGGCCCCTGCGGCAGGAAGCGCCGCAGCAGCGAGTGGACGAAACCCCCCAGCACGAAGCCGGTGGCCAGCACCCCAAAGTAAAATAGCGGCCTGCGCGGGCCTTGCGCCACGGGTTAGCTGCGCCGCTCCACGGCGTACGCAATGCTGTCCCGCAGGGCATCGCGCGCCGGCGACATGGGCAGGATGTCGAGCTCCGCATCCGCCTGCTGCGCCAGCTCGAGCGCGCGGCGTCGGGCGTAATCCAGGCCCCCGGCCGACGCCACACACCGCACCACCTCAGCCACCAGCGCGTCCGCCGGCTCGGGCGCCGCCATCAGCTCGGCCACGAGCCGGCGATCGGCAGGTGGCATGGCGCCGAGCGCCGCGATGAGCGGCAGGGTGACCGTGTGCTCCCGCAGGTCGAGCCCCGAGGGCTTGCCCGTCACCGCCTCCGCCGCGGTGTAGTCGAGCAGATCGTCGGCGATCTGGAAGGCCATGCCGAGCCGCATGCCGAAGCGGGCCAACGCCTCACGATACGCCTTCGGTCCCTGCAGCGCGCCGACCTCGCACGCCCCCGACAAGAGCGAGGCCGTCTTCGCGCGGATGAGCTGGTCGTACTGATCCTCGCTGTACGCGAGCTTATCGTGCGCCTCGAGCTGGCGCATCTCACCGATCGTCATCTCGTTCGTCACCCGGGCGAACACCCGCAACGGCTCGCGATCGTCCAGGCGGACCAGCTCGATGATCGCCCGCGAGTACAGGTAGTCGCCCATGATCACGGCGACCTGGTGCGAGAACAGCGCATTGAGCGTCGGCATCCCCCGCCGCAGCACCGAATGGTCGACCGAGTCGTCGTGCACCAGGGTGGCGAGGTGAATCAACTCGACGACCGCGGCGAGCGTCACCGCCCGTGGATCCGTGGCGCCCGCCGCCTGGCTCGAGAGCAGCAGCAGCGTGGGGCGGAACAGCTTCCCCTTCATGCGCACCAGGTGCTCGTTCACCTCGGCGATGATCGGAAAGTCGGCCGCGATGATCCGCCCGAGCTCGTCGGCGACGCGCTCGAGCTCCCCGGCCACCGGCCGTTGGAGGTCTCGCAGCGCGACCGGAACGACCTGCTGGCTCACGTTATTTCGCCTTGGCGAGCGCCTTGGCGCGCTCCCGCACGTCCCGGAATCGGATGTCCACGGCGAACACCCGGCCGTACAGGTCGCGCGCTTCGACCCGCTTGCCCTGCTCCTCGAGCGCGCGGCCCAGCCAGTACAGGACACCCAGGCGCTCCTGATCACCGGAGGCCGGCAGGTCGAGCGCGCGCCGCAGGATCGACTCCGCGACGACGTAGGCGCCCTTGTCGAGGAAGCACACGCCCAGCGCCTCCGAGCTCCGCAGTTTTCCGTCCGGCGCCCGCAGCGCTTTCTGCAGCTCTGCGATCGCCTCGTCCAGCAACCCCATCTCCTTGAAGGCGACGCCCAGGTCGTAGTGCGACTGGAAGTCGCCCTCGTCGATGTTTTCGTCGATCCCCTGCTTGAAGCGCGCCAGCATCTCCTGGAAGTCTCGTTCCTCGTCTCCGGTCGGCTCTTCGTCGGCGACCTTCATGCGCGTATCGCGCACGGGCAGGTCGTCCTCGAGAATCATCGCGCTCAGGTCCACGAAGTCCCCCGCCTCCACCGCTTCGTCCCGCACCGTCATCTTCGCGTCGCGAGCCGCGGTCTTCCCCTCCGTCTCTCGGACTTTCGCTTTCGGCTTCGCCGGCGGCTCGGGCGGCGGCGTGGCCACCGGCGCGAGCATCGCGAGCGCAGCCTTGGCACGCTCATTGGCAGGGTCGTGCTCGGCAACGCGCTTGTAGACGGCCCGCGCCTTGTCGGGGAGGTCGCTTCGCAGCAGCGTGTCCGCCAGCTCGACGTAGGCGTCGATCAGCTTCGCCTTGTCGCCCGACTTGAAGGCGAATTCGACCTGCTTCTGTCGGTGCCGCACGCTGTTGGGATCGAGTCGCAGGATCTCGTCCCCCAGATCCTGCGCCTGCCGCAGGTTCCCCCGGGTCTCGAACCCGGTCGTCGCCAGGTCGAGCTCTTCGATGCCGCGCTCCCGCTCGCCCGCTTCGATCAGCGCCTCGCCCAGCGCCTTGTGGCCCTCTGGATCGTCCGGGTCATCGGCGACCCGCCCCTCGAGGTCCTCGATCGTCGGTTTCACCGGGGGCGCATCGATGTCGGCGAACACGAGCGATCCGGGTTCGGCCCCCTGCGTCACGACGCCGTCCAGGCTCAGGTCGATCGCCCCTGAGCGGCGGCCGCCGCCGACCCGCCCCACGCCCGCATCGTCGATTGCCAGTGGCTGATCGTCGACCTCGTGCCCCCCCCCCCGGTCGGTCGCGCCGGTGTCGAAGTCCGGCTCGAGCTCGAGCGGCGGCACTTCCACCATGGGCTTGCGGGCCGGCGGGCCCGGGCGCTTCGGAACGACCGGTTTGACCTTGGGCGACTCGGGCGCCTTCGGACTCGCTCCTCCAAATCGCGGCGGCGCCCCGACGCCGGGCCGCTTCGGCACGACCGGCGCCACCGGCGCCTCGATCTCGATCTCCGTTTCCAAGAGTGGCTCGAGCTCGATCGCGGCATCGGGGGCGCTCTCCTCCTCGGCCATGGTTGGCTCGAACTCCGCCGGGGGGGGAATGTCATCCGGGGCGACTTCATCCTGCAACGCCGGCGCCGGCGGCGCGTCGAGCTGGATCTCGCCGAACTCCGCGCTCGTGGTCTCGAACCCTTCGAGCATGCCTCCCGCGATGCTGGGGTCGAGCCCATCGACGAGACTCGTGGTCTCGATTTCGAGCGAGGTATCGGGCTCGGCGATGACCGGCTCGATCAGGCTTTCGACGACCGGCTCCGGTTCGAGCGTCGGCTTGGGCGGCAGCTTGGGAGGAGGTGGGACGCGCCCCGTCAGCGGCGGCTTGCCAGCCGGTGGGGCATCCACGTCGAGGAACACCAGGCTCGACGTCTTCCGTCTACCCGACTTCGATGGGTCGTCAGGCGGTTGAGGCTTGGGCGCCGCGGGAGCCGCCGTTCCAGCGCCGGGGCGCCGCTCCGGATCCCCATACATCCGCAGGTGGTCTTCCAGCGTCTGGCGCAGGTGTGCGCTCTCCGCCGAGATGTCGGCGAACTCCTTCAGGGCGGCGAAGGCGTGCTGGATCTTGCCAGCCTTGTGCATCCGCTCGGCATACTCGACGAAATTCTGCTTGGCCTCTGCCATGAAGCCCTTGGAGGCGTACAGCTTGGCGAGCTTGAGGTAGGTCGTTTGCCGCCCGGGCGCGTTGCGCAGCACCTTGTTGCACATCGCGATGGCGTTGTTGTGGAAACCCAGCTCGGCGTACTTGTCGACGGCCTGATCGTAGTAGTCTGCCGCCTGCGCGGGCTCTCGCACCTTGAGATACAGGTCCCCGATGCGATTGAAGACGGCGAGATCGGGGTTCGGATCCCCGTCCTCCTCCTGTCCCTTGAGAACGTGCTGCCACGCCTCGATGGCCCCCTTCGGGTCTTTGGCCTCGAGGCTCCGGGCCTTCTCCTTTAGCTTCTCAAGCTTTGACATGGAGCCCTAAAGATACGGGCCCCGCCGGGAGCGGACAAGCGGAACCTCCTGTCCAGACGGCGGTTACGAGCTGTCCCCCCATCCAGTATGCGACTTCCCGCCAGTCCGACACGCTCCAGGACACGAGGTCCGCTCGAAACCCCGACGCGATCTGGCCCCGATCGGCCGCGAGGCCGAGCGCCGCCGCCGCGTTGACTGTGACCGCGCTCACCACTTCGGCATGGCGCAGCCCGAGCTGAGAGACGCCGAGCGCCATGACCAGCGGCAGCCCGACCGTCGGTGATGATCCTGGGTTGAAATCGGTCGCGAGCGCCACCGCGGCTCCCGCAGCGACGAGGCGCCGGGCCGGCGCCTGGGCGCGACGTCCCAGGAAGACCATGGTGGCGGGAAGGAGGACCGCGACCGTATCGCTCGCGGCGAGCGCCCGGATCCCGGCATCGGAGATCGCGGCGAGGTGATCCGCCGAGAGGGCCCCGAGGGCTGCGGCCAGCTCGGCGCCGCCCGACCCCTCGAGCTCGTCGGCGTGCAGTTTCAGTCTCAAGCCGTGCCGCTGGGCGGCGGTGAGGATCGTGCGGGTCTCCGCGATGTCGAACACGCCAGGCTCGCAAAACACGTCGCATGCCGTCGCCAGGTGCTGGCGGGCCACGGCGGGTATCATCTCCTCGCACACCAGCCGGACATACTCGGCGCGGCGGTCATGGAATTCGGGCGCAACCTCGTGTGCGCCGAGGAAGGTCGGCACGAGCGCTGCGCGCTCCACGGCCGCCGTTTCACGGATGGCGCGGAGCTGCTTGAGCTCGCTCTCGGGGTCGAGCCCGTAGCCCGATTTCACTTCGATGGTCGTGCTGCCGGAGGCGAGCAAGGCGCGCACCCGCGCTCGCATGAGCGCCACGAGGTCGTTCTCGCTCCGCGCCCGCACATCCCGCACCGACTGCAGAATACCCCCGCCCCGGGCAGCCACGGTCTTGTAGTCCTCGCCCAGCGCCCGGCGCTCGTGATCGTCCAGCCGGGGTCCGCCGAACACCGCGTGCGTGTGGCAATCGACGAAGCCCGGGAACAGGACCCCCGCCACTTCCACCACCTCCCCACCCCGTTGCACGTCGCCAGCCGCAAGCCGCAAGTCCTTGTACCGACCGACCGCCGCGATTCGGTCCCCTTCGATCAGCACGGCGGCGTCCTGGAGCACCTCGAGGTCCGCCATTTCACCACCACGGCGGGCACGGGCGGGTCCGCGGCACGTCACGATCTGCCTGGCGCCAACGAGGAGGGTCTTCAGTCGTGCGCCTCCCCCTCACGCATCGGCAGGCGAATCCCGTGGCGGCGGGCCGTCTCGACAGCTTCGGGATATCCGGCGTCCGCGTGGCGCGCCACGCCGAGGCCCGGATCGTTGGTGAGCACGCGCTCGAGCCGCCGCCCCGCCGATGCCGACCCGTCGGCTACGCTCACTTGCCCCGCGTGCAGCGAGTTTCCGATGCCCACGCCGCCGCCGTGATGGAACGAGACCCACGCCGCCCCCGACGCCGTATTGAGCAGCGCGTTGAGGATTGGCCAGTCGGCGATCGCATCGGAGCCGTCTTTCATCGCCTCCGTCTCGCGGAACGGTGACGCGACGGAACCGGTGTCCAGGTGGTCACGCCCGATGACCACGGGTGCGCTGATCTCGCCCCGCTTCACCAGCTCGTTCAGCGCGCAGCCGAATTGTGCCCGCTCCCCCTGGCCCAGCCAGCAGATGCGTGCGGGCAGTCCCTGGAACGCCACCCGCTCCTGCGCGAGCCGGATCCAGCGATGCAGGTGCTCGTGCTCGGGGAAGAGCTCGAGCACCAGGCGATCAGTGCGATGCAGGTCGCCCGCGTCGCCCGACAGCGCCACCCACCGGAACGGCCCCTTGCCCTCGCAGAACAGGGGCCGGATGTACTCGGGAACGAAGCCCGGGATGTCGAACGCGTCGGTGACGCCTGCGTCCCGCGCCTGGGCGCGAATGTTGTTGCCGTAATCGAAGGTCACCGCTCCGCGACGCTTGAATGCGAGCATCGCCTCCACGTGCGCCGCGATGCTCGCCATGGAACGCTGCAGGTACTCCGCCGGCGCGCTCCGCCGCAGCGCCGCCGCCCGTTCCACCGTCAGGCCCGCGGGGACGTACCCGTTAAGCGGATCGTGCGCCGACGTCTGGTCCGTCAGCGCGTCCGGGACGAACCCCCGGCGTGCGAGCTCGGGCAGCACCTCGGCGCAGTTGCCGATCAGACCGACCGAGACCGGTCGCGCCGTGCGCTTCGCCTCCTCACACCAGCCCACCGCCTCGTCCAGGGAGGCCGTGGAGCGATCGAGGTAGCGGGTCTCCAGGCGGCGTTGCACCCGCCCCGGGTCCACCTCCACCGCCAGACACACGCCATCGTTCATCGTCGCGGCGAGCGGTTGGGCGCCTCCCATGCCTCCGAGTCCCCCGGTCAGGACGATGCGCCCACGCAGCGATCCACCGAAGTGCCGCCGTGCCATGGCGCCGAACGTCTCGTAGGTGCCTTGCAGGATCCCCTGACTGCCGATGTAGATCCACGACCCGGCGGTCATCTGTCCGTACATGATCAGCCCCAGGCGCTCGAGCTCGCGGAACACGTCCCAGGTCGCCCAGCGCCCGACCAGATTCGCATTCGCGATGAGCACGCGGGGGGCCTCCGGGTGGGTCGTGAACACCCCGACCGGCTTTCCCGACTGCACCAGCAGCGTTTCGTCGTCGGCCAGCGTGAGAAGCGTGCGGCAGATCGCGTCGAACGCGGGCCAGTCGCGCGCGGCCTTCCCGGTACCGCCGTACACGACCAGATCCTGGGGTCGCTCCGCCACGTCCGGATCGAGGTTGTTCATCAGCATGCGGAGCGCCGCCTCCTGAATCCAGCCGCGGCACGACTTCACCGTGCCGCGCGGGGCGCGGACGACGCGGGGGCCGCTCATGCCGCCTCTGGGTCGAACGCCCCTGCCCGCACGCCGCTCGTGATCTGCTCGATGTCGTCGGTGAAGGGGCGGTCGCCATCGAGTGCCTCCGCCACCTTGCGCACCGCCGCGTAGGTGCGCCGCACTCCCTGCCCGGGCGCGAGGGGTTTCAGGAATTCGAGCCCCTGGGCCCCCGCGAGCAGCTCGACCGCGACGATGCGCGCCGCGTTCCCGAGAATGCGCTCCGCCTTCCACGCGGCCGTCATGCCCATCGGGACGATGTCCTCCTGGTTCCCCTCGGTGGGCACAGACTGGACGCTCGCCGGCGTCGCGAGCACCCGGCACTCCGCGACCAGCGCCGCCGCCGCGATCTGCGGAGTCATGAATCCGGACTCGACGCCCGGATCCCGGGCGAGGAACGGCGGCAGCCCGGATGACAAGTCCGGGTTGACGATGCGCTCGATGCGCCGCTCCGCGAGGCCCGCGAGCGTGGCGAGCGCGATGCCGATCACGTCCAGCGCCAGAGCGACGGGCTGCCCGTGAAAGTTGCCGCCCGATAGCACGTCGTCGTCGAACACGAGCGGGTTGTCGGTCGCGGCGTTCAGCTCGGTCGTGACCAGCCGCTCCGCGAATGCCAGCCCTTCTCCGACCGCGCCCAGCACCTGGGGGGTGCAGCGCAGGGAGTACGCGTCTTGCACGCGCGGGTCGTTCTCTCGGTGCGACTCGCGGATTTCCGAGCCGGCGAGCAGGTCGCGCAGCAGCGCCGCCGAACGTTGCTGGAGCGGGTGCGGGCGCGCGTCGTGGATCCGGGCGTCGAACGGGTCGGGCGTGCCCCGCACCGCCTCGAGGCTCATCGCCGCCGCCGCATGGGCCGTGCGCCACAGCACCCAGGCGTCGTGTACCAGCAACGCGGCCATCCCGGTCTGCGCCTGCGTCCCGTTCACGAACGCCAGGCCCTCTTTCGCCTCGAGCGTGATGGGTCGCAGGCCACTGGCCCGGAGCGCGGCGCCGTCAGCGCCTTCGCCAATCATCGCCAGGGCCAGGTGGGCGAGCGGGGCGAGATCGCCCGACGCCCCGACGCTCCCCTGGGAGGGAACGCGCGGGTGGACCTGGGCATTCAGCATCTCGACGATGAGCTCGGGGAGCGCCGGTCGCACGCCGCTCGTTCCGCGCACCAGCACATTGGCCCGCAGCAGCATCATCGCGCGTACGACGTCCACGGACAGCGGGTCCCCCACGCCCGAGGCGTGGCTGCGGATCAAATTCCGCTGCAGCTCCCGTGTTTGCTCCGGCTTGATCCGCACGTGGGCGAGCTTCCCGAAGCCGGTGTTGACGCCGTAGATCGTGTCACCCCGAGCGACGGCGGCTTCGACCGTGCGGCGGGACGCGGTCACGGCCGCGAGGGCGTGCGGGGTGATCGCAACGCGCACGCCGTGGCGAGCGACGGCGACGACGTCCGCGATGGACAGGGAGTGACCGTCCAGCGAGAGGGGGGCTGGCATGCGAGAGGAAGCTACGTGCGCAGGTGCGAGACGCCAAGCTTCCGGCGGACAGTGGGCAGCTCAGTTCAAGACGCCAAGTGGCCAGGGAGCTAAACCTGGCCACTCATACCTGGGAACCGCTTGCGGCTTGGCGTCTGGTGACGCTACCGAGCGACCGTCACCTGCCTCCCGGTCAGCCCCGGCCCTTTCGGAGGCGCCAGGTCCGGGTTCCCGGGATTCGTCTGCACGCTCCAATCGAAGATCACGTACTGGCGGCTGACGTGCGTCATTCGCAGCGCTCCGTAGTGCAGCACGGATCCGTCTACGAGTTCGAAGACGTAGCCAAAACCGGGACGCGCGAGGAGCGAATCCCGGCTGTATCCGCTCGAAGGCGCAAGGTCGATCGCGGTGAGATCAGCGATAGGATTCGCACTGTAGAGCTGAGCGCTCGTCCCCGTGAACACCGGCACGATCCAGAGCGAGGAGTCCGCGGCGTTGACGTGAATGACGAAATCGATGTCGCTCCGGGTGCCGCTCTGCACCAGTCCAAGCTCGCCGGCATCGCCGTAGCCATTGCCGTTCAGGTCGTCCCAAAAGCGAAAGCCCGATTGTGCGTCCTGCGTGCCGCCCAACGCCCACACCAGCACGTTGCGCGCGTCGGGACGAGGCGTGTCCAGCCACACGGGGGCCCACATGCTCTCGTACCCCAACGTATCGAGCGCGGACACGCCGAAGCAGCGCGTCACCCCGTTTGGCAGCTGAGCCGCGAGAAACTCGTGCGACACAGTCGTCCCCTCGAGCACCCAATTGACGCACGGGTCTTGCCCGAGGTTGTAGTCCGAGCTGTACACGCGATACCACTTGAAGCGCCCGAAGTCGGGTGTGTCCGGCCAATCGAGGTGGATCGCGCTGTCGAGCGTGATGCCTGTCAGCGAAGGCGGGGCGCCGATCTGGAGGTATTCGTTTACCGTCACTACATTGCTGCGATTGCTCTCGCCGCCGCCGACATCCACCGCGGTCACGTAGTACTGCAGGTGCGGCACACCGTTGTCATGGAACGTATTGGACGTGGTCTCACCGCGCAGCGGGAAGGAGCCACTCGTGCTACCGCGCGAGTAAACCCGGTAGCTCGCGAGGTCCGAGCTCTGCAGGTCGTCCCAGGCGAGCCGGATCCCGGCGGGTTGAACGGCATCGCCGCTCGGGTCGAGCTCGTACGACAGGTTTTTCGGCGGGGGCAACGTGCCGGTGCCGTTCGCAACGGTGTTGTTCTGGCACGCGCTGGCCGCGAGGCCTGCGACGACTAGTAGTAGATGGCGGAGCGAGAGCCGCATGGTATCCTCGAGGCTTCGGGTCGCCCGGTGAGAAGCACGCGGCGTGCCCACACGTAAGTCGCTAACGACGCGAGAGTTGGCAACCGGAGCCGGGCGCGGTGTGTCATCTGGAGGGGACGGCTATTGAGTGAAGGACTGCTGCTCGTAGTCGAACTTGATGTCGGGCTGATCCAGCAGGGCGACGTAGAAGCTGAACGCGAAGTTGCCGTTCGGGGCCTTGAGAAACGAGAAGCTCGCGTGCCAGCGGTGCAGGTCGCGCTCGAGGCGAATGGCGTGGGCCCCGAACTGCCGTGTGTCGAAGTTGTAGTTCGAGTCCCAGGTGGCCGACCAATGCGCCGTCGGCTGGAATGAGAGCGTGAATCCCACCTGCTGGCTCCCAGCGGGGGCGCCGAACGATGTCGAATCCGACTGTGGGCGAGACCGGACCTTGGTGTAGTTGAGCGACAGGTTGAACCCCCGGCCCCCGGCGCCGATGGGCACCCCGCTCGGCCCTCCAACTCGGGTCCGATCAAGAGGATTGGGTGCCCCAGGCTGGCCCTCGGTTCCAGCCGACGGTTGGGTGGCCGGAGGCTGGTTGGACGCAGGCTTCCCTCCCAGACCGAGCAGCCCGGCGAGGCCGCGGATTGTCGCCGGCGTGATGGCGAAGGTGGCGGAAAGGTTGGTCAAGAACGGATCGAACTTCGCCGTGTCGGTCCCCACCTGGCCCTTCCACAAGTCGTGCGTCATGCTCAGCCTGAAGCCCGGAAGCAAGTCGGACGCGAACGCGTTGGAGATCGACGACGTCTGCCAGCCCGTGTGACCGGGTTGCTTGGCCTGCTCGAAGTTGTAGGACAGGGAGCTCGTGTTGATGCTCAGGAGCCGGATCTTGCGCGCCGCGCGCTGGGTCGTGTCACCCGCCGGTGGCTTGAGCTTGGCTTCGAAGTTCTGCGACAGGCCGAGGCTGATCGTTTGCTGCGGATCGCTGCGCGTGGTGAAGTTCCGGCGCGTCGGATCGAGCGCATACGCGAAAGCCGGGTCGACCGTGGACCCCGGAGCGTAAGCATAGCTGATCAACGGCGAAATCGAATGGCGGATGCGGGCGATGGGCCCGACCCCCGGGAAGAACCCGAAGAACGTGGGACTCATGCCGGCGCTGAACTGGAGCCGCTTGCCCTGCCTGAGGAACTGCCCGTTGGTGAACTGATTGCGGATCATGTACGGCCCCGCCGAGGTCTGGTTCACGATCGCGATGCCCGGCTGAAGCTTCCAGGTCCCCGTGAACAGCGAGGGCAGGTTGATGCCGGTTTGCCAGTTGATGCTGGTATTGAACGTCTGGTCGAACAGTACCCGGCGCCGCCCGCCCGGGGCGGTCGAATCGGGAATGTCAAACTCCTGTCGCGCGTTGCTGATGTTGTCGGTCACGTCGAGCGTGTTGCTCCAGTTCCAGGGCCCAATGCGGAGCGGCGTCTGCAGGTTCAGGGTACTGACCCGGTTGTCGGCGAACAGCGTGTCGAGAGCGCCGCCGGGGAGGACCACAGGCGTCTGGACCTGGTGGAACGCCTGCTGATTGGTGAACGAGAATCCGGGCGACCAGGTGACGGACGGCGTGATATTGATCGGGGACGGCGCGAGGCTCACCGTCGGGATGGTCTGCGACACGAGACCGCTGCCGACCTCTTGCCGGCGGTTACCGCCGACGGTCAAGGTTCCCCAGTCGAACTGCTTGGTGAAGCTCATCTGCGAGGACAGGCTCGCGGTCGCGAGGAACGGGTTCACCGTGTTGGTCTGAATGACACTCGTGTTGCTCGCATAGTCGACGCTCGCGCTGAACCGCGTCCGCGAGGAGAAACGCTGCTGGTGCTGCCAGCCGAGGCGGATGGAAGACCCGGGGACGTCGAGCTGGCCGAAGCGCTCGAACGAGACGCCTCCGTCGATGAACCGGTCGAGCCACTTGTAGCTGCTCTTGGCTCGGAGTGACAGATAGCGCGCCGCATACCAGTCCGCCGAGAGGAGGAAGTCGAAGTAGTCGTTGATGGCCCAGTAGTACCCGACGTTCAACACGTGGCGCTGGTAGGTCCGGACGGGGCGGACGATGTCGTTCAGGCCGAAGCGCGGCACCAGGATGCCGCTGCGCCGCCCCTTCCGCACGTCCTGGAAGATGAACGGGAGCCACATGATCGGGACGTCGTGGATGTACAGGACGGCGGGGCGTGCCACCATCACGTTCTTGTTCAGCCACTTCATTTCGCCGGTGGAGAAATGGTAATCGGGAACGGGGTTCTCGTCCGAGGTGACCTCGCTTCTCGACCCGTACAGGCGCGTGGAGCCCGAGTCGACCGCGAGGTCGCCGCGCACGTACCACCGGGCGACGCCCTGTTGGAAGTCGGTGAGCGCGTTGTGGACGGTGCCGCGCTTGATGCACGTATCGTAGCGCATCCCCTCCCCCACCATTACCGTCGCCTGATCGAACAAGCGGGGATCCCCGATTGCATCGAGCCGACAGCTCCGCTGATGGTACCGGATCGAGTCCGATTCGAGCTTGGTCCCCTCGCGCTCCACGTACGCTTCGCCGCGCAGATGAATCGTCTGGGTATCGCCGCCCTGGACGATGAGCGTATCGGCGACATACTGCGTGATGCGGTATCCGTGCAGCTTGAGGAGCGAGTCGATCACCGCATCCGAGGCGGGGAAGCTCCGGGTCGGGCCGGTCGGCAGACCCAGCCGGCGGGCGGTCGCCGTGTCGAGGCGGCCCTGCGCCGCCGAGTCCGCGGCGGTCCGCGGCGTCGTGTCGGGTCGCGCCCGCTGGAAGGGCGGTGTCTGCGCGTCGAGGGAGCCGCCGCCGAGGAGCAGCAGGGCGACGAGCCCGGCGGCGCTCCCTCGGCTGGCCTGCTCGCGGCGGGCCCGGCGTTTGGTCACGACCCACGCGCAACCAATGCTCACTTCGTACAGCGCCATGAGGAGCACGATCCCCACCAGCATCGACAGCGCGTCCGGGGGCGCGAGCAACGCGGCGGCCACGGCCGCGATGGCCAGGGCGTAGCGGCGGTTGCGGGCGAGGAACTGCGGCGTCACGAGCCCGAGGGCCGTGAGGATCACCACCACGAGCGGCAGCTCCATCGCGAGCCCGATAGCGATCAGGAATTGCGCCGCGAACGAGAAGTATCCGTCGGCGGTGATGATGGGCGAGAACACCTGCGGTTGAAAGCTGAACAGCATGCGCAGGATGTGCGGCAGCAGCCACTCAAACGCGATGCCGGCCCCGCTCAGGAACAGCACCACGCCCACGGAGAGCGCGGGCACGATCAATCGCTTCTCGCGGGAGTAGAGCGCCGGCGTGAGGAACGCCCAGAGTTGGTAGATCACCACCGGTGACGCGAGCAACAGGCCCAGGGCGAACGCGAACTTGAGCGTGATGAGGAACGGCTCGGTGGGACTGGTGAACTTGAGCTTGCCGTCGGGCAGCAGGGGAATGATGGGACGCATCAACATGCGGATCACGTCCACATGCTCGACGACTACCCAGCCCACCAGGCTCGCCAAGAGGACCGCCACGAGGCTCTTGAGGATGCGCCAGCGCAGTTCCTCGACGTGGTCGAGGAAGGGCATTTCGCCCCGGTTCTCACGAGTCTCCGACACGCCGCCCCCCCCCAGACCCCGGCCCCAGACGCGGGAGAGGCTACCGCCCCAGGCGCTGGAGCTTGTCGCGCGCGAGGTTGGCCTCTGGAGAGCGGGCGTAGCTGGCGATGACCCGGGCGTAGTACGTCCGCGCCGCCGCCTTGTCGCCCCGCTGCTCGGCGAGGAAGCCCAGCTTGTAGAGCGCCGACGGCGCCCGCGGCGAAGTCGGATAGGTCTTCACGACCTGTTGATACACCGCGGCCGCCGAGTCCGCGTTCTCCCCGGCAAACGACTCACCGATGAAGTAGAGGGCGTCGGGCGCCCGCTCCTGGGTCGGAAACATCCGCAGGAACTCTCGAAAGGCCTGGCGCGCCGTTCCATATCGGCTCGCCCGGTACTGTTGATACGCGAGCTCGTACATCTGCTCCGGCCCCGGGCCCGCCGGATTCCCCGACGGGCCGACCGGCACGGCCGCGCCGCCGCGGCTCGTGTCCAGCGCCGGGACGGGCTGGCGGGCCTGCTCCTCCAGCCGTCCGCGCAGCTCGGTCAGGCGCTGCTGGCTCTGGCCCGTCAGCTCCTGCACGCTCACGAGCTGCTGCTGCACGGCGAGCAGATCGGTCTTCACGTCGCCGCGCAGCTGCACCAGATACGCCTGCTGCGCGGCGAGTCGCTCCTGGATGCCCGCGAGCAGCGTGCGCACCGAATCGACCGCGGCCACGTGCTGGCTGTCGGCCCGCGCCCGGTCGACACGCAGCGCCTCCACCTTGAGCTCGACACGCCGGACGTCGCCTTTCAGCGCGCATCCGGCGGTGAGCCCCAGCACGAGTACGAACGGACGGGCGTGTCTCAACCGTTGTTCCGGCTCAGGGCTGCTTCAGGCTCTCGCCGCCCGACAGAATCTCGAACTCATCGCGGCGATTCTGCGCCCACGCTTCCTCGTCATGTCCTTGGGCGAGGGGCCGCTCCTCACCGTAGGACACCGTCTCGATCCGACTCCCATCGATGCCGTGGCTGACGACGTACTGCTTGGCCGCCGTCGCGCGCCGGTTGCCGAGCGCCAGGTTGTATTCGTCCGACCCGCGCTCGTCGCAATGGCCGCTGATCCGAATCCGCAGGCCCGGGTTAGCCTGGAGAATCGCCACCTTTTGATCCAGGACCGCGGCGTCCCCGCCCCGGATGATCGCCTTGTCATAGTCGAAGTGGATCATCGTCGCGAGCAGGGTCCGCACTGCCTCCGTCGACTTTCCGAGCGCGGCGAGCGAATCCGCCGCGCGCTGCCGCGCCTCCCGTTCCGCCGCTTCACGGTCACGGGCCTCCTTCTCGGCCCGCTGGCGTGCTTCCTCCGCCGCCCGCTGGGCGGCGTCGATCGAATCCTGATTGACGGCCGCCGGCGCGGGCGTCGTCTCCGGCTGCTTCCCGCCGCACGCGGCGAACGCTACGGCGACCAGACCGCTCAGCAGGAGCAAGGGTAGGCGTTTCATCGGTTCAAGTCCTCTCCGATTTCAAGGGGTCGACGATGCGATCTCCGGCAACCGCGGAGACCAGGCCGGCAGCCGCGCGCCGCTCTTTTGCAGCAGCGGGCGGATGCGGCCGGTTTCTACGTCGATGATCCAGAGCTGCCGATACCCCGAACGATCCGACACGAACGCCATATGACGACTGTCGGGTGCCCAGGTTGGATCTTCGTTTCGCCCGACCGAGGTGAGCTGTCGCACCGCGCGCGTCCGTACATCGAGGACGAACACCTGCAACGTGCCACCCACGTCGCGGTGGAAGGCGACCGTCTGCCCGTCGGGCGACCACTCCGGCGCGTTGGACGAACCGGTAGCACCGTAGTCGAACGGCGCGAAGAGCTGCTGGTCCGTCCCGTCCGCCGCCATCACGTAGATCTGCGGCAGCCCGGCTCGCGTCGACACGAACGCGATCCGCTGGCCGTCGGGACTGTAGGTCGGTGACAAGTTGTCGTAAAAGCGGCCTACGGTCAAGCGCTGTAAGCAACAGCCGTCCTTGATGTTCACCGTATAAAGGTCGGTGCCTTCCTCGGTCGCGCGGCTGAACGCGAGCGTCTTACCGTCGGGCGAGAACGCCGGGGTGAAGTCGAGTGCCTGGCCCGTGGTGGCGACGGGCGCGCGCTTGCCGCTCGCGACCTCCTGCAGGAAGAGCCGTCCGTGACCCTGCCAAAACTCCATGTACGAGAAGCGACGACCGTCCGCGGCCCACGCCGGCGACATCGCCTGGTGATCGCTCGAGGACACCAGCTTCTGGTCGGCGCCGTCCTGATCGATGCTGTACACCTTCCCGTCCATCACGAACAGCACGCGCGTGGCAGCCGTCCCACCCACGCCGAGGGCCGCCTCGAGCACGCGGTCGGCCAGCTGATGGACAGCCAGACGAAACCCGGGATCTTTGAGCGCCGGCAGGCGCGCCCGGAGCTCGCGCCGCACGCCGCCGGCCGCCACGTCGTGCACGGTGACGATCGCGCTGTCGCCCGACCCGGCCGCGACGGCGACGGCGAAGTCGGCGCCGAGCGCCTGGTACAGCGGATAGTTGAGCGTGGTCGCGGCCGCAGCACCGCCTCCTCCGGTTCGTCCCGTGGCGCCTGCGGCCGGGGGGCGGGCGCCGGACGCCGTGGTCGTGACGCGGATCGAGTCACCCCCGGGCAGTGTGATCAGCTCGAAGCGGTCGCTGTAGTCGAGATCGCGCGCCAGGATGACGCGCGCCGAATCGAGCGCTGGCGCATGCACCGGCAGCACCACCATGCCCGGGCGCACGCCGGGCCGGTAGACAATGCCGATGCGGACGCCGCGATCGATGGCGGAGGTGTCTTGCGCGTCAGACGGTCGGACGGTCGGACCGGCGGACAGAACGGCGAGACCGAGGAGCAGGCGCTTCACTGGCGCCTTCCGGAGAAATAAAAGCGCACGAAGAGCACGTCGGCAGTCCAGCCGTCGGGCAGCGCCCGGAACGCCTTGATTCGTCCGACCTGCTCGATCGCTCCCTGCGCTTCGAGGTCGAACGCATAATTCCCCGACCGCTTGAGGAGCGTGAGGTCGCTCACCGACCCGTCGCGATGTACCAGGAACGAGACCTCCGCCTCGAGAGGAGTGCTTTGGAGCGGGCGCTGCCAGACTCGCAGCACCTGCGCCACGATGTTCTGCAAGTACTGGGGGAAGGGAAACTCTACCCCTTCCGTGCTCACCGTGGCGACGTCCGTGCCGGTCGACGGCTTCTCGCCGGGGAGCGGCGCCACATTGGGCGTCGTGCGCGGCGCGGCCTCACGCTTCGCGTTGTCCGCCACCGGGGGCGGCGGCGCCGGGGAGACCGTGCTCTTCGGCGACTTGGCCTTCGGGGCCGGCGCCGGTTTGTCCTCCGCCGGCCGATCCACCGCCTCGGGCGCTTTGCGCGCGTCCGGCGCCGGCTCGGGCGCCGCCACGAGGTGCACACGATAGGTCGGTGGCACGGGCTTGCGCGCGGCCGCCGCGCCGGCGACGAGGAACAGCCCGGCGAGCGCGTGCACGGCGACGGTGCCGATGAGGCCGACGCTTGCGCTCTCCGAACCCCGCCCGCGTCTCACGGCTTGACCACCTCCGGCTCGGCGACGAGGCCAACGTCGTTCACGCCCGCCGCGCGGATCGCCGCCAACACCTGCACCACCTCCGCGTAGGGGACCCGACCGTCGGCCCGAAGGTACACCCCAGTGGGGCGTTTGGTTCGCACAAACGCCGGAAAGGTGGCCCGGAAATCCGCATATGAGAGCGCCGCCTGATCCATGAAAATGCGCCCCTCGCGGTCCACGGTCACCACGAGCCCCGACTTCGGTTCGAGCGGCTTCGCCTCGGCCCGGGGCAAGCGGACGTCGACGCCCCCCTGCATGATCGGCGCGGTGATCATGAAAATGATCAGTAGCACGAATGCCACGTCTACGAGCGACGTGACGTTGATGTCCGCGTTCAAGGGCAGCTCCCCGTGCCCGCGCAGTCCACCACCGCCGCCGCCCAGCAGCCCGGCCATTAGAGCCTCCCTTCGCGCGCCATCGTGCCGATGATTTCCTGCGCGAACCCTTCCAGCTCGCCCGCAAACAGACCGAGCCGGTTCACGAACAAGTTATAGGCCATGACGGACGGGACGGCCACCGCGAGCCCAGCGACGGTCGTCACCAGGGCTTCGGCGACGCCCGGAGCCACGGCCGCGATGTTGCCCGAGCCGCCGACGGCGATCCCGATGAACGCGTCCATCACACCCAGCACCGTCCCGAGCAGCCCGAGGAGCGGGCTCACGGAGCCGAACGTGGCAAGCCAGGGAATGAAGCGCGCCGCGGCGTCGCGCTCCGCCGCGACCTCCTTCGCGAGCACCATCCGCAGCGCCTCGAGCTGCGTCGTGGTCAGCGCGGTCTGGGTCGCTACCGCCGGGCCGTTGTCCTTCAAACCACCGGGCTTCAACTCGGAGAAGAAATTGATCCCCTCGCGCAGCAGGCGGTTGTAGGGCGAGGCGGGCAACCGCATGGCCGCGTGGTAGGCATCGTCGAGCCGCGTCGCGCGCTCGATCTCCGCCATGAAGCGGTCGGCCTGCCGCCGCATGCGCCGGAACTGCCACCACTTGAGGAAGATGAGATACCAGGAGACGATCGAAAACACGACGAGGATGGCGAGGACGAATTTGGTCTCGCGGCTCGACGTGAGAACCAGCTCCCAGGGCGTTGTGGGGACCGCCCGGCCCACCTGAAAGAGCACGATGTCAGCCCTCCCTAGTTCCCGTACCCATGCGGGTGCGCCTGGTGCCACGCCCACGCGCTCGCGAGGATCTCCTCCAGACTGGAGTGCCGCGGCCGCCAGCCGAGGATCGTTGCGGCCCGCCCCGCCGCCGCAACGAGCTCGGGCGGATCCCCCGGCCGGCGCGGTCGCGCCACCGCCGGAATCGCGCGGCCCGTAACCCGCCGCGCCGCTTCTGCGACGGCGAGCACGGAGTACCCGACGCCGGTCCCGAGGTTCACCGTGGCGGTCCGCCCCGCTGAGCCCGCCTGCGTCAGATCCGCCTCGAGCGCCCGCACGTGCGCGTCGGCGATGTCCAGCACGTGCACGTAGTCTCGCACCGCGGTCCCATCCGGTGTGGGGTAATCCGTCCCCTGGATGTCGAGCGCCTGCTGCCGGCCGGACGCCACCCGCAGCACGTTCGGGATGAGGTGCGTTTCGGGGACGTGATCCTCTCCCTGATGGGCGGTCGCCCCGGCGGCATTGAAATAGCGCAGGTTGACGACGCTGGCGCCGTCCGCCCTCGCGTAGTCCGCGAGCATGCGCTCGAAGTCGCGCTTCGTCTCGCCATAGGGGTTGACCGGCGCCAGGGGCGCGTCTTCGGGAATCGGCGTGACGCTCGGATGGCCGTACACCGCGCACGAAGATGAGAACACGACGCGCCGCACGCCGGCCGCGGCGGCGCGCTCCAGGAGCACGCGCCCGGCCGTCACATTGTTGGCGCGATACATCTCGGGTTCAGCCACGGACTCCCCCACCAGGGCGTACGCGGCGAGATGTACCAGCGCGTGACAGCGATGACTCCGGAGCAGCGCGTCCAGGGCCGCCCGGTCTCCGACCCCGCCCTGCACGAACGTCGCCTCGGGCGCCACCGCCGCCCGGTGCCCGCGACTGAGGTCGTCCAGAACCACGACCGGGTACCCGCGGGCGAGAAGCTGTGCGACCACGACGCTGCCGATGTACCCCGCCCCACCGGTGACGAGGACACTATCCTTCATCTCGGCGCTCCAGGCCGAAGAGGCGCTTCAGCGCCTCGAGCAGGCCGTACCCCCGCCCGGCTTGCGCGGCCTCTTTGAGGGCGATGGTCGGCTGGTGCAGGAACTTGTTGAGCAGCGCATGGCTGAAGTGCTCGATTTCTCCGCGGTCGTCCGGGCTCAAATGCGCGAGGCGGCGCAGCGTGCGCTCCAGCTCGGCGGCGCGCACCTGGTCCAACCGCTCGCGGAACTCCTTCAGGACGGGCACGACGACCAGCCCGCCGTACCAGGCCCAAAAGCGCTCGACTTCCTCGCTCACGATGCGCTCCGCCGCCGGAATGTCGCCGCGCCGCTCGGCCGCCGCCTGTGCCGCCACCGCCTGGAGATCGTCGATGTCGTACAGGAAGACGTTCTCGAGCTGGGCGACCGAGGGCTCCACATCGCGCGGCATGCCGAGATCGAGGATACACAGCGGACGCCCGCGGCGGCGAGCGACGGCCGGCGCGACGCGGTCCCAGGTGACGACGGCGTGCGGCGCCGCGGTCGAGCTGAGCACGATGTCGGCATCGGCGAAGTGCTCCCACGCCTCGTCCAACGTGAGGGCGCGTGCCCCCAGCTGTTCGGCGATCGCCCGCGCGCGCTCGTAGGTGCGGTTGGCCACGAGCGTCACCCGCACGCCCTCGGACACGAGGCACGTCGCCGCGAGCTCCGCCATGTCTCCCGCCCCGAGGATCAGCGCCGAGCGGCCCGCGAGCCGCGTGAAGATGCGGGCCGCCACTGCGACCGCGGCGGACGGCGCGGACGCCGCGCCGGTCGCGAGTCCCGTCTCGCTGCGCACACGGGAGCCGACGAGCAAGGCCGACTGGAACAGCCGATGCAACACCGGGCCCGCCTGAGCCTTGGACGTCTCCCATGCGTCTCGCACCTGCCCCTGGATCTGCGATTCCCCGAGGATCATGGCATCGAGCCCCGCAGAGACGCGATACAGATGACGCACCGCATCGCGATCGCGCTGGGTGTAGCCGTACGTGCTGGCGTTGCGACCACCGCCCAGCCGCTCCGACAGGAGCGCCCACACGACCTCCGGCACGGCGTCGTCCCCCTCGGCGAGGTAGAATTCCGTGCGATTGCACGTGGAGAGCAGCACGCCGCCGCCCGCACCCGCCGCCAGCACGCGCGCGAGCGACGCCGGCACTTCCCGGGGCTCGTGCGCGAAGCGCTCGCGCACCTCGAGCGGCGCCGTGCGGTGACTCACGCCCAGAACGGTGATGCTCATCGCCTCCTCACTCAGAGAAACCGCTGGGTGCCGGGCGCGGCGAGCTTGAGCGCGACGTACACGAGCAGCACCGCGGTGAAGCTCGCGATGCTCGCGAACGCGGCGCGCCGACCGGCCCAGTGGCGCACCACCCGTACGCCCACGGCCCATCCCAAGACGACCCAGGTGAGCATCCCCCATACCACCTGGGCGGCATCGACCGACGCGCCGCCGGCGTACTGCACGCCGAACCCGAGCAGCACGCCCAGCGTCACGGTGGGGAATCCCAGCACGAGCGACAGATGGTTCAACTGGTCCAGCCGCTCGAGCGGCGGGAACAACCGGAACACCGGCCCGAAGCGCTTCGCCTTGAGCTCGTGGAACTGCAGCAGGTACAGGGCGGCGGCGATGAACGCGAGCGCCAGCATGGCGAGGCCGAAGACGCTCACCGTGATGTGGAGGATCGACCAGGCGCCGCGCCCCGACGCGGGCGCGCCTTCCGGCGCGAGCCCGATCAGCAACGCCAGGCCGAGGAGCCCCGTCGCGAGCGGTCCGGTGAACACCCCCACGGCCGACGCGCGAAACAGGCCCTCGCTCGCCGCCTGCAGCGCGACGAGGAACAGGGCCAGCATGGAGAGCGTGGGAGCGACGCCCACGAAGGGGGTGAGTTGCGCGACGCCGATCACATGCGCCGCCAGCCCGAGCAGTGGGACGCCCAGCCCCAGCGCGCGCGACGCCGGCCGGAGCCCGGCGAACGGCGCCAACGCGAGCGCGGTGGCCAATGCGTACAGGCCCAGCGCGATCAGATGCGGAACGAGAACCACGGGACGGAAAGCGCCGGCGCCGCTCAGCGCGGTCGCCGGCCGCCGATCAGGACGGCATCTTCCGGATGAGCCGCACCGGCATGCCGGGAACGAGTTTGGGGTGGCCGATATTCAGGATCAACCCCGAGGCCGAGTGATCGCGCGTGTGCACGATCTGGAGCACCACCTGCATCTGCTCGGACGCCGTACCCGGGATCCCCGCCGCCGGCCGGAACACTTCGAACACGTCCCCGGCCGTCACACCATCCGCCCGTCCCCGATTGATGAACACGATCTGCTGCGGACCGGCCAGCACGTGGAGATCCCGCTCGGCGACCACCACGCCCTCGAGTCCGCCATCCACCGGGGTCGGGCGCACCTGGCCCGGGTCCTTGAACGGCTCGAGCGGCAGGGCGAGATGCCCGTCGTGGATGCGCCCGAACTGCATGATCACGTCGCCGAGCACCTGCCGCCGCTGCAGTTCGGTCACGCGCGCGACCCCGACCGGAACGACGACCCCGCCCCAGCCGGCGATGGCGCGGTCGATCCGGACGATGAGCAACGAGTCACCCACGTGATACGACGCACTCCGCGGCGGCTGAATCGAGATCTGATCGAACGTCGTCGCGGTCGAGCGATCCGTGAGCCGCGGGATGGCCGGGATCGACGTGTTGCCGAGCACACGACCGTACGGAAGCCTCTCCTGCTCGGTCAGAAAGCCCGCCGCGTAGAACTCGCCGCGGCGCAACGGCCGATACGGCTGATTCGCGTAGGCCCGTAGCACATCCCGGACTTCCTGCGTAGCCGTGCGACGCCGATCGAAGATCGTCTGATAGCCCTCGGTCGGCTCGGCCGGAGGCGGCGGCGCTTCCACCACCGCCGTGTCGAGCAGATCCGGCCCGACCGCGACCACGGTATCGGGCGCGGGCACGGCGTGCACGGTGTCTCCGGGGCCCTGGGGCTGCGCCACCGTGGTCGACTCCGGTGCCAGCGCCACGCTCCCTCCCGGCGCCAGGCCCAACTCTTGACCTGGATAGATCCAGTGGGGATCGTCGATCTGGGAGGTGTTCAGCCGGTAGATCTCGGGCCAGAGGAGCGGATCGTTGTAGTACAGCTGAGCGATGGACCAGAGGGTCTCACCCGTCACCACGACGTGGGTGGCGGGCAACTGGCCCAACGGGGCCGGCGCCGGCGCTGCTTGAGACGTGTCTTGCGCCGGCTTCGAAGTATCCGGTCGAGCCTGCGTCGTGTCCTGCGCCGCCAGCGCGGGCGCCAGCCCCACGAGCAGCCCTGCTACAAGGGCGAGCAGGGCTGCTCGTTCAGAACGGCAGATCGTCGTCCTCCTCATCCAGGGCCTCCGGGAACGCGTCGAGCGATTCCGCCTTGCCCCCGCCCTCGGGCGCCACCTTGGCGGCGGCCTTGGCCCGCGCGAACTCGCCGGACCCTTCGCCGCCTCCCCGAGACGACAAGAGGATCACTTCCCGCGCGATGATCTCGGTGGTGTACCGGGTCTGCTTCTCCCGATCTTCCCAGGTCCGGTACTCGACGCGCCCCTCGACGTAGATCCGGTCCCCTTTCTTCATGTACTTCTCCGCCAGATCCGCCAGCTGGGCGCCTTTGCCTTTGTTGTTCCAGCAGATCACCCGATGCCACTCGGTCTTTTCCTGCTTCTCGCCACCCTGCCCCGTCCACTGCCGACTGGTCGCCAGGGACACCGTGGCCACGCGGGAGCCATTGTTGGTGCTCCGCACCTCGGGATCGGCACCCAAGTTCCCGATTAGCATGACTTTATTGAGACTCCGGCTCACAACAGACCTCCAGACGCTGGGCGGGTCTGGACCAAGGGCGACAACAGTATATGACCCGCAAGTTATTCTGTCAATCAAAGATACGCCACTTGTGCTAAATTTTTGCAGGCCCCCCCTCTGCAGCAATCGCAGCCCGCAGAACCACCGCGTCCTCGACCGGGCGCCGGTAGTACCGCGCCCGGCGCGCGACCTCGCCGAAGCCGAGCGACTCATACAGCTGCCGGGCCGACGCGTTCGATGCCCGCACTTCGAGATACACCGTGCGGACGCCCAGCCCGGCAAGTTCCTGGAGCACGCGCTCGACCAGCGCGCGACCGATCCCCTGGCGTCGATGTGTAGGCGCCACGCCCAGATTGAGGATTTCTCCCTCGTCGGCGGCGCTGTGCGCGACGACGTAGCCAGCGACTACGCCCTGCCGTTCGGCCACGAGGAACGGTACGCCCGACGCCACGCACTCCGTGAAATCATTCGCCGACCAGGGATCGGAGAACACGGCCCGCTCGATCGCGCCGACGTCGCCGACGTCAGCCAGCCGGGCGGGGCGAATCGGGCAGCGGGCGACCGTGACGCGCCTCCCATCTGGCCTGCGCTTCCGCAGGACGTCCGTACACCGGCTCCGCGGTGACCGGGTCCTCGATGGCGCGGCCGGTGCCTGCGCGGTCCACGAGCGCGAGGAGCATGGTCGCCGCGGGCGGGAGGCTCTCGAGCGGCAGCGGAGCGGTCCCGATCCAGCGGGTGACTTCCTCGGCGTAGCGTACCGCTCCGTCACCCACGACCACCCGGGGGCGCACCGGCGCGACGCTCGCCAGCTCCGCCATCGTGAGCACGGCGGGCGCGAGCAGCGTCTCTACCCGATCGGAGTGAAACACATACAGTGCGCCGTAGACCTGTCCGCGGAGCGCATCGAAGCAGGCCGCCACGGGCTCGGCCCCGAGCTTCAGGGCGGCTCCGGCCGCGGCGCCCACGAGCGAGGGGATCGCCCGGAGCTCGAGCCCCGCTTCGTGAGCGAGCCCTTTGGCCGCCGCCCAGCCGATCCGGAGCCCGGTGAAGCTCCCGGGCCCATCGCCCACCACGAGCCCCTCGAGATCCGCCGGCCGAATGCTCAGCCGGCTGAGGGCGAAGTCGACGAGGCGAATGATCTCGGCGGCGTGACGACGCGCACCCTGCATGTGTGCCCCGCTCTGCGCCACCGGCGGCCGACCGGCGGCGACGCTCGCGATCTCGGTCGCGGTGTCGAGGGCGAGCCACATACCGCCGCTCATCCCCACCCCCCCAAAATGCGGAATGCGGAGTGCGGAATGCGGAATGGACCGAGCGCTGGTCGATTTCGACTGCTCGCTCCCGGGATCGAACCATCCCCTTCAATTCCGCACTCCGCATTCCGCATTCCGCACTCACGAGGCGTTGCACGGCCTCTCATCGGAGCTCCTCGAGCTCGCGGAGGTCCGCTGCCTCAACGTACGCCAGGTGGAAGTGCCGATCGAGCGGTGGCGTCCATGGCCCCGCGCGCTCGGGCCATTCGATCAGGACGATGGCCCCGTCGCGTACCATGTCGTCGAATCCCAGGTCCTGCGCCTCGGCCGGGGAACGGAGGCGGTAGCAGTCGACGTGATAGACCACCCGGCCCTCGGGCGTGCGGTACTGGTGGACCAGCGCGTACGTCGGACTGGTGGCGAGCCCTCGAGCACCCAACCCCCGGCAGATCGCCTGGACGAACGTGGTCTTGCCGGTGCCGAGCTCACCGGACAACCCGACGACGACCGGCGCCGCGAGTTCGCGGCCGAGCGCCTCACCGAACCGGTTGAGGGCGTCCGCCGAGAGGCGCATGCGGGGAGCGGACGGCGTCGCCGTCGGCCCGGAGCTCGAGGATCTGATCGCGCAGCACCGCGGCCAGCTCGAAGTCGAGATCTTCGGCCGCGGCTTGCATCTGGCTCTCGAGCAGCTGGATGAGGGCATCGCGTTCTTTGGCGTCCGTGGGCCGGTGGAACCCGGCCGCGGCGGGCTTGGCGGTCTTCGCGTCCGCCACGCGCGTCGCGAATCGCACCTGGTCCACCGACTTGACGATCGAGCGGGGGGTGATCCCGTGCTGCTCGTTGTACGCGAGCTGCACGTCGCGCCGGCGGCTCATCTCGTCGAGGGCGCGCTGCATCGAGCCCGTGACCCGGTCGGCGTACAGGATCGCCCGCCCCTCGAGGTGCCGCGCCGCGCGACCGACGGTCTGGATGAGGGACCGGTCCGAGCGCAGGAACCCCTCCTGATCGGCGTCGAGGATCGCCACCAACGACACCTCGGGCAGATCGAGCCCTTCGCGCAGCAGGTTGATCCCCACGAGCACGTCGAACTCACCCAGGCGCAAGCCGCGGATGATCTCGACGCGCTCGATCGCGTCGATCTCGGAGTGCAGATAGCGGACCCGCACCCCGTGCTGCTGCAGGTAATCGGTGAGATCCTCCGCCATGCGCTTGGTGAGGGTGGTGACGAGCACGCGCTCGTTCTTCTTCTCCCGCAGCCGGATCTCGTGCAGCAAGTCGTCCACCTGGCCCTTCACCGGACGGACCTCCACCTGCGGGTCGACGAGACCGGTGGGCCGGATGATCTGCTCGACCACGACGCCGCCGGAGAGCTTGAGCTCCTCTTCCCCCGGCGTGGCCGAGACGAACAGGATCCGCGGGACGAGACGCATGAACTCGTCGATTCGCAGCGGTCGGTTGTCGAGCGCCGAGGGCAACCGGAAGCCGTAGTCCACGAGCGTCTGCTTGCGGGAGCGGTCTCCTTCGAACATCCCGCCGAGCTGGGGCAGCGTCTGGTGCGACTCGTCGATGATGCAGAGGTAATCATCGGGGAAGTAGTCGAGCAGGCACGCGGGGCGCTCGCCCACCGCGCGACCCGTGAGGTGCCGCGAATAGTTCTCGATGCCGGTGCAGCGGCCCACCTCGAGCAGCATGTCGACGTCGAAGTTGGTGCGGGACTCGAGGCGCTGGGCTTCGAGCAGCTTGTTTTGAACCCGCAGCTCGGCGAGGCGCTCCTTGAGCTCGGCCCGGATCGCCACAACGGCGCGCTCGATGGTCGGCCGCTCGGTGACGAAGTGGGTGGCCGGATACACCGCGGCCCGCGCCAGCTCGGCGATCGTGTTGCCGGTGAGGGGATCGATCTTCGCGATCCGCTCCACCGTGTCGCCCCAGAATTCGACACGCACGGCCTGCTCGTCGTAGGCCGGGAACACCTCGATCGTATCACCCCGCACCCGGAACGTCCCGCGCTCGAAGGCCGTGTCGTTGCGCTGGTACTGGACCCCGACCAGCGCTTCCAGCAGGGCGTCGCGGCCGCGCTCCTCGCCGACGCTCGCGGTCACGAGCCGCTGGCGGTACGCCTCCGGGTCGCCCAGGCCGTAGATCGCCGACACGCTCGCCACGATCACTACGTCCTCGCGTTCCATGAGGCTGGACGTGGCACGCAGCCGTAAGCGGTCGATGTCGTCGTTGATCGAAGAGTCCTTCGCGATGTACGTATCGGTCTGGGGGACGTACGCCTCGGGCTGGTAGTAGTCGTAATACGAGATGAAGAACTCGACGGCGCTCTTCGGGAAGAACGCCTTGAGCTCGCCGTAGAGCTGGGCGGCCAGGGTCTTGTTGTGGGACAACACGAGCGTGGGGCGCCCGAACCCGGCGATGACGTGCGCCATGGTCATCGTCTTGCCGGAGCCGGTGACGCCCAGCAGCGTCTGGTAGCGATCGTCCCGTGCGAGGCCCGCGGCCAGCTCCCGGATGGCACGCGGCTGGTGCCCCGCCGGCGCGAACGGGGATACGAGGTCGTACGGCATCAGAGAAAGTTAACCGACCGGGGCTTGCGTCTGGGGGCCCGACTCGCGGCGGGACACGTCCATCACACCTTTCACCCGCCGGATCGCCCGGATCACCTTGTTCAAGTGGGTCTGGTTCTCGACTTCCACCAGCACGGAGCCGAACACCGCGCCGTCGCGCGTCGAGATCTCCGCCGAGCGAATGTTGGTGCCCGATTCGCTGATGGCGGTGCAGATGTCGGCATACAGGCCGCGCCGGTCCTCCCCGCCCACGGCCAGGCGCACGACAAACGTCTCCCCCTCCGATTCCTGCCAGTCGATGTCGATGCGACGCTCGGCCTCGGTCGAGAGGAGGAGCAGATTGGGGCAATCGGAGCGGTGGATCGAGATGCCGCGCCCCTGGGTGACGTAGCCAACCACCAGGTCCCCGGGCACCGGCTGGCAGCACTGCGCATACCGCACCATCAGCCCGTCCACGCCCTGGATCTTGATGCCGCGGCCGAGCCGCAGCCGCTCGATCACGCGACCGAACGCCGTCGGCTTGGGCGCCTGCAGGTCCTCGGCCGGGAGGTCGGGGTACAGCGCCCGCATCATGGTCCCGAGCGCGATGTCGCCCCGCCCCAGCGCGGCCTGCAGTTGCTCCGCCGTCCCGACGGAGAGCTCCGTCGCAGCGCGCTCGAGGCGCTCGGCATCGGGTGCCTGCAGGCGCCGCCGCCGCACCTCCCGCGCGAGGATCTCCTGGCCGAGCTCCAGGCTCTTCTCGTGCTCCTCGCGGCTGATCCATTGCCGGATCTTGTGGCGCGCCCGGGCGGTCTGCACGTGGGCCAGCCAGTCGCGGGACGGCTTGGCCTGCGGGCTGGTCATCACCTCCACCGTGTCGCCGTTTTTCAGCGGGCGGTGCAGCGGCGCGATGCGGCCGTTGATGCGGGCGCCCTGACAGTGCTGGCCGACTTCCGTATGCACCGCAAACGCGAAGTCGATGGGCGTCGCGCCCTTCGGCAGACGCTTCACGTCGCCGCGGGGCGTGAACACGAAGATCTCGTCCTGGTAGAGGTCGACTTTCAGGAACTCGAGAAATTCCTCGGGCGTGTGCGCGTCCTGCTGCAGCTCGAGCAGCTGGCGGAACCACGCGAGGTGGCGGTCCAGCTCATCCGGGCTCTTGCGGCCCTCCTTGAAGAGCCAGTGCGCCGCGATACCGTACTCCGCAGTGTGGTGCATCTCATGGGTACGGATCTGGATCTCGTACAGCTGGCCGCCCGGCCCGAACACGGTGGTGTGGAGCGACTGGTAGCCGTTCGACTTCGGGCTCGCGATGTAATCCTTGATGCGCTCCTGCAGCGGCGTCCACTTGTGGTGGATCACTCCCAGGACGTGATAGCACTCGGGGATATCGTTCACCAGCACGCGCACCGCGAGGAGGTCATAAATCTCCTCGAACGGCTTGTCGCGCTTCTTCATCTTCTTGTAAATCGACCAGAGGTTCTTGGGGCGGCCGGTGATCTCGTAGCCGGTGAGTCCGGCAACCCGCAGCTCTTCGGCGAGCGGGATCCGCAGTCGCTCGATGGTCTCTTCACGCTCGCTCTTTCGCGCCTTGACCTTGCGCGCCAGCGCGCGGTAGTCCTCGGGCTCGAGGAATTTGCAGGCGAGGTCCTCGAGCTCGGCCTTCACGCCCGCCATGCCAAAGCGGTGCGCCAGCGGTGCATAGATCTCGCGGGTCTCGAGCGCGATGCGGCGCCGCTTTTCCGGATCCAGGTGCTCCAGCGTCCGCATGTTGTGCAGCCGGTCGGCGAGCTTGATGATGATGACGCGAGCGTCCTTGGCAACGGACAGCAAGAGCTTGCGGTAGTTCTCGGCCTGCTCCTCCACCGTCGACCGGAACGTGAGGGTGGAGAGCTTCGTGAGCCCGTCGACGAGCTCCGCTACCTCGGGCCCGAACGTGGTGCGAATGTCCTCGACCGAGACGTTCGAGTCCTCGACCACATCGTGCAGCAGGGCGGCCGCGATGGTGACCGAGTCCATCTGCTGCTCGGCGAGAATGGTCGCGACGGCGACCGAGTGCGAGACGTAGTCGTCGCCCGATTGGCGCTTCTGGCCCAGGTGCGCCTGGGCGCTCATGCGGTAGGCCCGCGACAGGAGGTCGAGGTCCAGGCGATCGCGTTGCAGCGCGACCGCTCGAGCCAGCTCGGGGGCGAGGAGAGGGGCGGTACTGGTCACCTGTGGAGGATGGCGAGGCGCGGTCGCCGCGTCAACGCGGCCAAGGGGAACGTCAGGCGGCGCCACGGGTTCCTGGGGTCGTATGGCGCCGGCGCGCTACAGCAATCCCGCCTCGGCGAAGCTCACGTAGCGATCGGCTCCGACGATCACGTGATCGTACACGGGAAGGTCGAGCAGCCGGCCCGCGTCCACGAGCTGCCGCGTCACGGTCCGGTCGTCCGCCGACGGCGTCGGGTCGCCGCTCGGGTGGTTGTGCACCACGATGATTCCCGCGGCCGCCTCGGCGATCGCCGCCCGGAACACCTCCCGCGGGTGCACCAGCGAGCTGTTCAGGATCCCCCGCGTGATCAGGAGGTCGCCGAGAATCTGACTCTGGCTGCCCAAGGCAAGCACGTGGAACTCTTCCACGGCGAGGTCCCGGAGTCGCGTTCGGTAAAACCGCTGCACATCCGCAGGCCCCCGCACACGCTCGGGGGGCGGCTCCGTCTCGGTCCCCACCCGGCGCCCGAGCTCGAGCGCCGCCGCCACGCGGGCGGCCTTGGTCCGCCCCATCCCCGGGACCTGGGTCAGCTCGGCCGACGGGCGCCCCGCCAGGCGCCGCAACGAGCCGTCCACCCGGGCGAGCACTTCACCGGCAACCGCAAGCGCGTCCCGTCCGCTGCAGCCCGTCCCCAACAGAATGGCCAGGAGCTCCTGCCCGGTCAGGGCGGCGGGGCCGACGCTCCACAAACGCTCACGGGGACGGTCGCGTTCCGGGTGCTCGGAGAGACGCAGCGGCATCCGGGCAAGCTAGCCCGGCTCAAGGGAATAGGCGGTACCGGAAAAAAACGTAGGGGCGCAGCATGCTGCGCCCCTGCCCGTCCCCTTCCCGCCCCCTTATGTCAGAGCCCCGCCCCGTGACACTTCTTGAATTTCTTCCCGCTGCCGCAGGGACACGGGTCGTTGCGGCCGATGCCGGCGTACGGGTTGGGAGCGACACCGGCTCCAACCGGAGACGGCTGGGAGGCGACGGCCGGATCGCCACTCACGAGACCATCGACCGCCGGCTTGCTCGCGACCATGGGCGTGGGGCGACGGGGTGAGGGCCCTTTGACCAGCCCGGCTCCGGGACCCGACGCCGGGCTCGCGGGCGGCCGGCCACCCGGGCCGGAGGGTGCCCCGCGCTGGGGCGGCGGCCCGATCTCGATCTGGAGCTTGAGCCAGCGCTCGGCGAAGGTCGCGTGTACGTCGCGCATCAGGCCGACGAACATTTCGTAGCCTTCCCGCTTGTATTCGATGAGCGGGTCCTTCTGGCCCCACTGTCGATAGTGGATCGCCGCTTTCAGCTGGTCGAGATCGTAGAGATGGTCTTTCCATTTCTCGTCGATCACCCCCAGCATGACGTGCGACAGCGCCTGCCCGCCGATGTTCACGGCACCCACTTTCGCTTCGATCTCTTTGAAATGATCGAGTTTCGCCTGGAAGGCCTCGCGGGCGGCCCGCTGTGCCGCCTGCACCAGCTCGTCGCGGCTCCGGATTCTGGCGGGGTCGGTGACGCCCGGGACGGAGACCAGAAATTTGAGCAGGAACTCGGTCTCCATCAGGTCGCGGTCCCACTGGTAGGCATCCTTTGTATCGCCGATCAACTCGTCGGCGAGCTGGGCGACGGCCTGCTCGACCATCCGCAGCGCCTCCGCCTTGAGTTCTTCGCCCCCCTCGAGCGCGAACAAGCGCAAGGCGTAGATGACTTCCCGCTGCTGGTTCATCACATCGTCGTATTCGAGGAGCTTCTTGCGCGATTGGAAGTTCTGCAGCTCGACGCGCTTCTGGGCCTGCCCGATGGCCGCGGTCACCCACGGGTGGGTAATGACCTCGTTCTCCTCGGAGCCGGTGCGGTCCATGATGCGTGCGATGCGATCCGACCCGAATAACCGCATCAGGTCGTCCTCGAGCGACAGGAAGAACACGCTCTGGCCCGGATCGCCCTGGCGACCGGCTCGGCCGCGCAGCTGTCGGTCGATGCGCCGGGCCTCGTGCCGCTCCGTGCCGACGATGACGAGGCCGCACGGGGGATCGTCGTTGCAGCCGAGTCGCTTGATCTCCTCCGCCGGGAGATCGGGACGCTCGATCTGCTGGCCGAAGGGGGCCTCGTGCGCCGTGATCCCACACACCTGACACTTTTTGACGCCGGGACCGAGTTTGATATCGGTCCCGCGACCGGCCATGTTGGTCGCGATCGTGATGGCGCCCGGCTGACCCGCCTGCGCGACGATCTCCGCCTCGCGCTGGTGGTACTTGGCGTTCAAGACCTCGTGCCGGAAGCCGCGCCGTTTGAGCATGCGCGACAGCGTCTCGGAAACGTCCACGTTGACGGTGCCCACGAGGATCGGCAGGCCACGCTCGTGCTGTCGCTCGACCTCGTCGAGGATCGCCTTGTATTTCTCGCTGCGCGTCTTGTAGATGAGGTCGTGCTTATCCACGCGGCGCACCGGCCGGTTGGTCGGGATCACGACGACCTCGAGCCCGTAGATCTGGAAGAACTCGGTCTCCTCGGTCTCCGCCGTGCCCGTCATGCCCGCGAGCTTGTCGTACATCCGGAAGTAGTTCTGGATGGTAATGGTGGCCAGGGTCTGGCTCTCCTCCTGGACCGCCACGCCCTCCTTTGCTTCCACGGCCTGGTGCAGCCCCTCCGACCAGCGCCGCCCGTGCATCAGGCGTCCGGTGAACTCGTCGACGATCAGGACCTTGCCCTCCTGCACGACGTAGTCCACCTCCCGCTCGTACAGGGCGTGGGCCTGCAGCAGCTTGTGGATGATGTGGAGCGTCTCACTCTTCATAGCGTAGTCCGCTTCCACCTGGCGTCGACGCTCGATCTTCTCCTTGGGTGAGAGGCTCTCGTCGCGCTCGATCTCGTGCACGGCGTGCGAGATGTCCGGGACCACGAACAGGTTCGGGTCCTCGGGCGACATGGTCTCGACGCCCTTATCGGTGAGGTGTACGGAGTGGCCTCGCTCGTCGAGCACGAAGTAGAGGTCCTCCTCGACGTGACGCATCTTCTGCTCGCGCGCGGGCGACTTGCGGTCGGCCAGCACATCGAGCTCCACGCGCTGCACCTGGGACTTCACACCCGGCTCCTGGAGCAGCTTCAGGAGCCTCTTGTTCTTGGGCATTCCGAGCTGCGCCTGGTACAGGAGGACCGCGCCCTGGTACGCCGTTTTCTCGTCGGCGAGGAGCGGCTCCGCCCGGGCGATGAGATCGTTCACGACGGCAGTCTGCTTTCGCACCAGCTGCACGACCTGCGCGTTGAACTGCGCGTATTTCTCGTCCGACTCGCTGCCCACGGCGCCCGAGATGATGAGCGGGGTACGGGCCTCGTCGATCAGAATCGAGTCGACCTCGTCGATGATGGCGTAGGCGTGACCCCGCTGGACGCGCTGCTCCAGCGTGAACACCATGTTGTCGCGCAGGTAGTCGAAGCCAAACTCGTTGTTCGTGCCGTACGTGATGTCGCAGAGATAGGCGGCCCGGCGCTCGGGCGTCGACGGCTCGGTGTCGTCGATGCAGCCGACCGTGAGGCCCAGCCACGTGAAGAGGTGGCCCATCCACTGGGAGTCACGACGGGCGAGGTAGTTGTTGACGGTGACGAGATGGGCGCCCCGGCCCGCCAGCGCGTTCAGGTACAGCGGCAGGGTCGCCACGAGCGTCTTGCCCTCGCCCGTGGCCATCTCGGCGATCTTCCCCTGGTGCAGCACGATGCCGCCGATGAGCTGCACGTCGTACGGCACCATGTCCCATTTGAGGGCGTGCCCGGTGACCACCACCTCGCTGCCCAAGAGCCGGCGGCACGCCTCGCGGACCGTGGCGAAGGCCTCCGGGAGCACGTCGTTCAGCGCCACCTGGAGCGCCTTGACGTAGGCCGTCTCGGCCTGGGACAGCTTCTGGCTGAGTTCCACCCGCTGGTCGGCGTCCGGGCAGTCGTGCTTCTCCCGCTTCAGACGCTCGACCTCCGCGGCGAGCGTACTGGTGCGCTCGGCGATGAGGCCGCGCAGCTTCGGCGTCTGGCCCTGCAGCTCCCCGTCCGACAGCCCCTTGAGCCGTGCCTCGTGGCCATGAATCGCGTCCACGATGGGGCGGATGCGTTTCAGCTCACGCTGGAACTGGGTGCCGAAGATCTTGGTGAACCAACCCTTGTACATCAATCCTCTATTCGTGATACAGCCCGTGCGCCGCGATGTAGTCGCGGACGGCATCCGGCACCAGATAGCGGATGGAGCGGCCCTGCCGCACCCGCTCCCGGATCATCGTGGCCGACACATCCACCGCCGGCACCTCGACGACCCGACGGATGGCCGGGTGTCGCGGCAGCGACGCTCCCGGTCGCGAGAACACTACCACGTCCGCCAGCGCGGGGAGCGCCTCGACCTGATACCAGGCGGCCAGCTCGGCGGCCGCATCGGCCCCCAGCAATAACGTGAACCGGTTCCCCGGCTCCCGCCCGGCCAGCGCCTGCAGCGTCCGGACCGTGTATGACGGGACGGGCAGCGTGAGCTCGATGCGCTCGACGGCCAGGCGCGGGTTCCCGGCGACCGCAAGGTCCAGCATCTCCGCCCGCTGCTCGGGCGCGGCGCCGTGCGCCGCCCGCTTGAACGGCTGTGCGCGTGCGGGCAAGAACCGCACCCTGGCGTCGAGCGCTTCCCCCGCTGCTTCCGCGGCGACGAGATGCCCGATGTGCACGGGGTCGAACGAGCCGCCGAACAGAGCCTCCACGCGAGGTCAGGACGGCGTGGCGGTGCTCGAGTCGGCCGGGCAGGACTTGTCGAGCCCCTCAGTCTGCGGGAAGAAGCGCCGCAGGTGCGCGCAGGTCTCCTTCAGCTCGTCGGCGTACCCGATGACGCGGTAGCTGTCGACCAGCCGCATCAACGCGTCGGGGACGCGTGACGTCCCGGGATAGGTCGCAATCACGTCCTTAAAGTAGATGATCGCGGAATCGTAGGCGCGTCGCCGGAAGTAGAACATCCCGTTCTTGTAGTCTTTCTGGGAGAACCACTCCTTCAGCTGCTGCACATGCATCTGCGCCCGGGCGGCCGCATCGGTCCCCGGATAGCGCCCTGCCAGCTCCTGGTAGATGGCGAGCGCCGTTTCGCCATACGAAGGATCCAGCTCTGGTTTCCGCCACAGCCGCAGGTTAGCATCGCCGGCCCGCAGCAGGGCCAAGGGCGCGTACTCGCTCGTCGCGAATTGGTCCGCGACCTGGCGGAACTCGTGGGCCGCCTGCACGCGGTCCCCCGTCTGGAAGTAACACTCGGCCATATGGTATCGCGCCTCGGCCATCTCCGGCTGGCTGGGGCCCAGCTCGTAGGTGAGCCGGCGGAACGACACCAGCGCCTTGGCGTAGTCCCCGCTCCGGAACTGTGCGCGCGCCTTCGCCAGGTCGGCGACGGGGTCCGGCGCGGGCACCACTCGGGGCCCATGGTGGCAGGCCGCCAGCAGCGCCGCACCGACGATGAACAGGGAGCGAAGCATCATCCTCACGGCTGGTTCGGTGGAGCCGGCGACGGCGCGTCGGCCTTGCCAAGGGCGTTGATCTTCTCGTGCGCCCGCTGGGTGATGGTGTCCCCGGGTGTGCCGCCGGCCAGTGCCTGCTGGTAGCTCTCCAACGCCGCCGCCACGTCGCCCTGCGCGAGTTTCACGTCTCCGAGGCCGAGAAACGCTCCGCGCACAACGTCCGCGGGCGACCCCGGCGCGGTGGCGCGCCGGAACCAGTCCTCCGCCTCGCTGGGCTTGCCCTTCTCGAGCAGCTGCTGGCCCTCGACCAGCGAGCACAACCCCAAGCCCTCGCGCGCGCGGTCCGCGACCGCGGGCTCCCGTTGCCGCCGGATCACACCCTCGAACGCCGGGACGGCCGTGGCGCAATCACGCGCGCGCACCGCAGCCATGCCATACACGAACAGCAGCGAATCGGCCATGCGAGCGTCGCCGGCGGCCGCGATCGCCCCCGGCAGCAGCACTATCGCGCTGGCCGTATCGCCGCGATCGGCGGCATCGAGCGCCGCCAACCGCGTGTAGCGGCCGAGCGGCCTGGTGGGAGCCACGGCCCGGAGTCCCGCAAGCCCCTTCGCCGCATCGCCCCGGTCGTTCGCCGCGAGCGCCGCACGGGCCACCCGCTCGAGGCCATCCGCCGCTTCACCGGCCCGCGATCCGTCGCGCGCTCCGAGCACCACGTACGCGTCCACGGCGCTGGCGAAGTCCCCGACGTGCAGCGCCGCCGCGCCCGCCTTGGCGTTCAGATCCGCGCTACCGGGGTGGGCCTTCAGTCCGAGCTCGTATTCGGCGAAGGCATCGCGGTACGCCCCCGCCGCGTAGGCGCGATCGCCCAGCTCCTCGTGGTCGGCGGCACTCGGCTGGCACGCAAGCCCCAGCGCGACACTCAGCAACACCCAGCGTGTCACGACCGCTTCTTCCGCCCGGATCGATTCGAGGGATGGGCCGACGGCGGATCGCCGTCCCCACCGGAAGCGGGCACCGCCACCGGCAGGGGGGAGTCGTTGCGAGCCAGCATGGCCAGGTAGGCTTCCACGCGCGGATCCTCCGGCCGGCGCTCCCGGCACTCCTCCCACACCGCCTTCGCCGCGAGCCCGTCCCCGGCGAGGTAGCAGGCGAGCCCGAGCATGGCGGCCGCGTCGAGGTAGGTGGGACGGGCGCGCACGATGATCTCGAAGTGTTCGCGCGCATCGAGGGCGCGGCCCGCCTCGAGCAACATGCGCCCCAGTTTGTACCGCAGGTCGTGAAACGCGGGTCCCAGGGTAAGCGCCTGGTGGTACTCCCCGATCGCCTGCGTCAGGCCGCCGGCCCCGAGGTACGCATCGCCCAGGGCCGCGTGCTGGTTGGCCAGTTTGGCGGCCACATGGGCCGCGAAGCCCTCGCGCGGCTCGCCCCCGACCTGGGCGGCGCGCCGGAACGCGGCGTCCGCCTCGGCCTCCCGTCCCAGCTCATTCAGCACGATGGCGCGGTGCACCAGCGCCTCGATGTAATGGGGGTTGAGCGCCAGGGCACGGTCGAGCTGCGCGAGGGCCTGATCTTGCTGGCCCACGAGTGAGTACGACAGGCCGAGCACGTGGTGCGCATCGGCGAACGCGCGGCCGGCCGCCACCACCTCCTCGAGGAGGTGGATGGCCCCGTAGTAGTCCTGCAGTTGGAACCGCTCCCGGGCCTGCTCGACCAGATGCTCAGCGCTGACGTCCATGCGTCGCCTCGTACCAACGGACGAATTGCCGAATGCCTTCCTCGAGTCCGACCGCGGGGCGGTACCCGAGCTCGCGCTGGGCACGACGCAGGTCCGCGGCCGTGAGCCGCACGTCTCCCGGCTGGTCGCCGTGGCGCTCGATCCGCACCTCACGCCCCAGCGTTCGCCCGATCAGCTCGATCAAGTGGTCGAGCCGCACGCGCGCCCCGCCGCCGATGTTGATCGGCTCGGCCAGCCCCGCCGGCCGCGGCCGGGCGGTCCATTCCACGGCGGCGAGGATGCCGTCCACGCAATCCGTAATATAGGTATAGTCGCGCTCGCTCGACCCGTCCCCGTGCATCCGGACCGGCTGTCCACCGGCGATGAGGTGGGTGAACCGATGGATCGCGAGGTCGGGCCGCTGGCGCGGCCCGTATACCGTGAAGAACCTGAGGCAAGCGATCTGCATGCCGTAGAGATGCGCGAACGCGTGCGCCATCAGCTCCCCGGCACGTTTGCTGGCGGCGTAGGGCGAGATCGGCCGGACGGCCGGCGCGTCCTCGGCGAAGGGGGCGGGCGTCGCGTCGCCGTACACCGAGGATGACGAGCCGAACACGATGCGGCGGAGGCCGGCGCGCCGCGCTGCCTCGAACACCCGCACCGTGCCCGTCACGTTCGTGTCGCCATAAGACGCGGGGTCCTCGAGGGAGGGCCGCACCCCCGGGCGCGCCGCGAGGTGCAGTACGACCGACACGCCCTCGAGCGGGAGCGAATCACGGACGATGTCCGCCTCGACGAACCGGAAGCCCTTGGTCCGGCGCAGCCCGTCGAGGTTCCGCTCCTTGACGGCCCGGGGGTAGAAGGCATCGAAGTTGTCGACGCCCACCACTTCGTCACCCCGGGCGAGGAGCGCTTCGCTCACGTGCGAGCCGATGAAGCCGGCCGCGCCCGTGACGAGCAGACGGGTGCTCACGCCGCCGTGAGCCCGCTGAAATACTCGATGGTGCGGCGCAGCCCGTCTTCGAGCGAGATCTTCGGCTCCCAGCCGAGAGCCTCGCGGGCACGCTGGATATCGGGTTGGCGGACCTTCGGGTCGTCGGTGGGGAGAGGCTGCTCCACGATGCGGCTCCGGCTCCCGGTGAGTCGCAGCACCACCCCGGCCAGCTGGCGCACGGTGAATTCATTGGGGTTACCGATGTTCGTCGGATCCGGCCCTCCGCGCTCGAACAGCCGCACGATGCCCTCCACCAGGTCGTCCACATAGCAGAAGGAGCGGGTCTGCGAGCCGTCACCGTACACGGTGAGGGGTTCGCCTTTGAGCGCCTGCACGATGAAGTTCGACACCACGCGGCCGTCGTGGGGTCGCATGCGGGGTCCATAGGTATTGAAGATTCGCACGATCCGGGTGTCGAGCCGATGGAAGCGATGATAGGCCATCGTGATGGCTTCGGCAAAGCGCTTGGCCTCGTCATATACGCCACGGGGCCCGACCGGGTTCACATTCCCCCAGTAGCTCTCCGGCTGGGGATGCACCAGCGGATCGCCGTACACTTCGGAGGTCGATGCGAGGAGGAATCGCGCACCTTTCGCCTTCGCGAGGCCGAGGGCCTTATGGGTGCCGAGCGATCCCACCTTGAGCGTCTGGATGGGCAATTCCAGGTAGTCCACCGGGCTGGCCGGGCTCGCGAAGTGGAGCACGCCCTCGAGTGGCCCCTCCACTTCGATGAAGTTGGCCACGTCGTGGAGGATGAGCTGGAAGTTCGGGTGGCTCTTGAGATGCTCGAGGTTGGATCGGTTCCCGGTGATGAAGTTGTCCATCCCGACCACCCGGTGGCCCAGCGCGAGCAGCCGGTCGCAGAGATGCGAACCGAGAAATCCAGCGGCACCCGTTACGAGGATGCGCATGCCACCGGGCGGCCGATGCTCTCGTAGATGAACCCCAGCCGTGCCATGCGCTGCGGGTCGTACAGGTTCCGTCCGTCGACGATGACGGGCCGCGTCAGGGCGCGCTTGATGCGCTCGAAGTCGGGATTCCGGTACTCCAGCCACTCGGTGACGATCGCGAGCGCCGCCGCGCCGTCCACGGCGTCGTACACACTCTTGGCATACGTCACCCGGTCTCCCAAGTGGCGGCGCGCGGACGCGAGCGCCGCCGGGTCGTGCACCCGCACCCGTGCGCCCGCGCGGAGCAGCTGTTCGACCAGCACGAGTGCGGGGCTCTCGCGCACATCGTCGGTCTCGGCCTTGAACGCGAGGCCCCAGACGGCGACCGTGGCGCCGCGCAACCCGTCCCCCAGCCGATGCGCCAGCTTTTCAAACAGCACGCGCTTCTGCCGCTCGTTCGCCGCCTCGACCGCGTGCAGGATGCCGAGTGACACGCTGCGGTCCTCCCCCGTGCGGATCAGCGCCTTGACATCCTTCGGGAAGCACGATCCGCCGTAGCCCGGCCCTGGGAACAGGAACGCCGGTCCGATGCGCCGGTCCGTCCCGATTCCCTTGCGGACGAGGGTCACATCCGCGCCGACGGCGTCGCACAGCAGGGCGATCTGATTCATGAAGGAGATGCGCGTGGCCAGCATGGCGTTGGCCGCGTACTTGGTCATCTCCGCTGACGGCAGGTCCATGAAGATGATGGGATTGCCGGTCCGCACGAACGGCGCATACAGCTGACTCATCACATCCGCCGCCTCCGCCGAATCCACACCCACGATCACCCGGTCCGGCTTCATGAAATCTTCGACCGCGGCGCCTTCCTTGAGAAACTCGGGATTGGCGCAGATGTGAAACGCGGTGCTCGTATGCTTGGCGATTTCGCCGCGTACCCGCTCCGCGGTGCCGACGGGAACCGTGCTCTTGGTGACGACCAGCTTGGGGCGGTCCATGTGCCGCCCGATGGTGCGTGCCACCTCGAGCACGTGCTGCAGGTCGGCCGAGCCGTCCTCGCCCGGTGGCGTGCCGACCGCGATGAAGATGACGTCCGAGCGCTCGACCGCAGCGCCGACGTCGGTGGTGAACTCCAGGCGGCCGTCCCGCTGATTGCGCACGACGAGCGGCTCGAGTCCGGGCTCGTAGATCGGGAGCCGGTTCTGGCGGAGACTCTCGATCTTGGCGGCGTCCACATCCGCACAGGCGACATCGTTGCCGGTTTCGGCCAGACACGCCCCCGCGACGAGCCCGACGTACCCCGTGCCGACGACGGCGATCTTCACCGCGCTTGCCTCCGCTGCCGAACGGTCGCGAGGGCGTTGCGCGTATCGACGACCAGGCGCGCACACCGCTCCACGAGGGCGTAGTCCACATCCGAATGATCGGTCACGATGACCACGCAATCAGCGGTCGAGACCGTCTCGGGCGTGAGCGGGAGCGAGGCGAGATCGATGGCCTCGTCCCTGAGCTTCCGGACGTGCGGATCGTGATAGGAGACCGCCGCACCGCGCCGCTGCAACAAGCGGATCACATCGAGTGCCGGGCTTTCGCGAATGTCGTCGATGTCTTTCTTGTAGGCCACGCCCACCACCAGCACTTTGCTGCCCCGGGCCGCGCGCCCCTGCTCGTTCAGGCGATCGACCACGCGGCCGACCCAGTATTCGGGCATCTCCGCGTTGATCTCGCCCGCCAGCTCGATGAATCGCGTGCGATAGTTGAGGGTCCGCATCTTCCACGCGAGATAATGCGGATCGAGCGGGATACAGTGCCCCCCGACGCCCGGGCCAGGCGTGAACTTCATGAAGCCGAAGGGCTTCGTCGCCGCGGCCTCGATCACCTCCCACACATCGACCCCGAGCTTATCGCATACGATCGCCATCTCGTTGACGAGTCCGATGTTCACACTGCGAAACGTGTTTTCGAGAATCTTGACCAGCTCGGCCGCCTCCGTGGAGGACATGGCCACGAGGCGTTCGATCGCCGGCTCGTAGACTGCTATGGCCACGCGCCGACACGCCGCCGTGAGCCCTCCCACCACCTTGGGCGTGTTGTGCGTGTTCCATTTCGGGTTGCCCGGGTCTACCCGCTCCGGAGAGAACGCGAGGAAGAAGTCCTCCCCCACCTGAAGCCCGGTTTCCTCGAGCGCGGGGAGCATCAGCTCGCGGGTGGTGCCGGGATACGTCGTGGATTCGAGCACGATGAGCTGACCGCGCCGCAGCGCGCGCTTCACCGCGTTCGTCGCCGCGAGCACGTAGCTCACGTCGGGGTCCTTGGTCTTCGAAAGCGGCGTGGGCACGCAGATCGACACGACGTCAGGCTCGCGCAGCCGCGCCAGGTCCGTGGTCGCGGTGAACTTGCCTTCCTTGGTGAAACGCGCCACGTCCGCGCTCGGCACGTCCTGGACGTGGGAGCGTCCCTGGGTCAAGCTGTCCACGACCGCCTGGCTCACGTCGAACCCGAGCACCCGGAAGCCGGCGCGCGCGAACTCCATCGCGAGCGGCAGACCCACGTAGCCCAGACCGACGATCCCGATCAGCGCGGAGCGGTCCTGCGCCTTCGCGACCAGCAGGTCCGCAGGGGCCTGGGCGCCAGCGCTCATAACTCGACCGGCGCCCCGCCCGTCGCCAACGAGCGCGTAGCCGCCTCCAGCACTCGAACCACCCGCACGCCATCCTCCGCGCTCGCGCGGGGCGGCTCCATGCCCCGCGCCACGCGGGTGAAGTGCCCGACCTCCGCCGCGAGCGGCTCCACGTTGGGAATCTTGGGGATGAAGATGTCCCCCTCCCGAATCGACAGCGCCTCCCCGTACGACCCGTACTCGGGCGGGCGCTCCACCCCCTTGTCGTAGATCCGGAGCTTCTCCCGCGCCTCCATATCGTCGAACACGACCATCTTCTGCGCCCCCACGACGGTGAGTTTCCGTTCCTTGTGCGGGTCGAGCCATGACAACTGCACGTGCGCGAGCACACCGCTCCCGAATTCCATGGTCAGGAACACGACGTCTTCCACGTTGGGCTGGAGGTAGCTCTTCCCGTGCGCGGCCACCCGCACGGGAGCCTCTCCGAGCAAGTAGAGTGCCACCGAGACATCGTGCGGGCCGAAGCTCCACAGCGCGTTCTCATCGGCGCGCACTTGCCCCAAGTTGACACGTAGGCCATACAGATAGTAGACGCGGCCGAGCTCGCCCCCTTGAACCAGCGCCCTGAGCCGCTCGACCGCAGGGTGAAAGACCAGGAGATGACCGGCCAGCACGGGGACCTTCCGTTCGGCCGCGGCGCGGGCTACCGCCTCGGCGTCCCGGGTGCTGAGGGCGAAGGGCTTCTCGACCAGGCACGGTTTCCCGGCCTCGACGCACTGCAACGCGACGCGGGCGTGCGTCGTGGCGGGTGAGGCGATCACCACCGCGTCCACCCGGCTCAAGAGGTCTGCGACGTCGGCCGTCACGTGTACGGCCGGGTACTGGCGGCCGATCCGTTCCCGAGTCTTGGGGTCCGCGTCGCACACCGCCACCAGCTCGGCTTCGGGAAGGGTCGCCGCGGTCCGCACATGGTTCTTCCCCCACGCCCCGGCGCCGATCACGCCCAGCTTGAGACGGGTCAACGGTAGAACCCGCGGATCATGTCTGCGACGTAGTCGACTTGGTCACGCGTGAGCTCGGGATAGATGGGGAGCGAGATGACTTCCCCCGCCGCCCGCTCGGCCTCGGGAAGCCGGCCACGTTTGTAGCCCAGGTCACTGAAGCAGTTCTGGAGGTGGAGCGGCACGGGGTAGTAAACCGCGTTGCCGACCCCTTTGCTCTTCAAGTGCGCCTGGAGGTCATCGCGTCGCTCGACGCGCAACGTGTACTGATGAAAGATGGGCTCGTTGCAGGCGTCCACCACGGGCGTGCGCACCTCCGACACGTCCGCCAGGGCGTTGCTGTAAGTCGCGGCGTGCTCGCGGCGCCGCTCGGACCACGCGGCGAGGTACGGCAGCTTCGCCAGCAGCACCGCGGCCTGCATCGAGTCGAGTCGCGAGTTGGTGCCGACCTCGTCGTGGTGGTACTGCTTCGCTCCGCCGTGGAGCCGCAGCTTGCGCAGGCGCTCGGCGAGGGCGTCGTCCGAGGTGACCATCATGCCGCCGTCGCCCCACGCGCCGAGGTTCTTGCTCGGAAAGAAGGAATACCCGGTCGCCCAGCCCAGCTCTCCGGCCATCCGCCACTGCCCGTCGATCTTGCGGCGCGCCCCGATGGCTTGGGCGGCGTCCTCCAAGATCTGGAGCCCCCGAACGCGCGCGATCGGGAGCAGCCGCTCCACGGCGGCCATTTGGCCGTAGAGGTGGACCGGCAGGATGGCCCGCGTGCGCGGCGTGATCGCTGCCTCCACCGCCGTCGGATCGATATTGAACGTCCCGGGCTCGATGTCCACGAAAACGGGCGTCCCGCCGGCGTTGTGGATCGTCCCAGCGGTGGCGAAAAACGTGAACGGGGTCGTGATGACCTCGTCTCCGGAGCGGAGCCCCAGCGCCTTGAGTGGCAGGAGCAGCGCGTCCGTGCCGCTGGCGCAAGCGATGCCGTGCTTGGCATGAGCGAGCCGGGCGACGGCGGTCTCGAGCTGCGGCACGAGGGGACCCATCACGAACTGCTGCGATTCGATGACCGCCTGTAGGGCGGGCAGGACCTCGTCCTTGATCGTCTGAAATTGCGCCACGAGGTCCAGTAACGGCACGTTCACGTCGTCTTCCTTGTTAGGGTTCCGTTCCGCTCCGTGTAGGCAGTCCCGCAGGCGGCGCACGCCGCTTTGTCGCCCGTCACCGACAGCCGCTCCCCGCACTGGCACATCCAGCCGACTCGACGCGCGGGCACGCCCACCATCAACGCATACGCAGGCACGTCGGAGGTCACTACGGCACCTGCACCGATGAACGCGTACTCGCCCAGTGTCACGCCACAGACGATGGTCGCGTTGGCGCCGATGGAGCAGCCGCGCTTTACGAGGGTGGTTCGATACTCATGCTTGCGCGGCACGTGACTGCGAGGGTTCATCACGTTGGTGAACACGCACGACGGCCCGCAGAACACGTCGTCTTCGAGCGTGACGCCCTCATAGATCGATACATTGTTCTGGATCTTGGCATTGTTGCCGATCCGCACACCGGGCATCACCACCACGTTCTGGCCCAGGTTACAGCGCTCGCCGATCACCGCGCCGGGCATGACGTGGCAGAAGTGCCAGATCTTCGTGCCCCGGCCGACCTGCGCCCCGTCGTCGACGTAACTCGATTCATGGACGAAGAATTCCGCCATCTAGGCCCCGATCACCTTGACCTCGAGCTCCAGCTCGACGCCGGTCTTCTTGGCGACCGTCTTCCGGACGTGCTCGATGAGCTTGAGCACGTCATTCGCCGTCGCGTTGCCGGTGCTCACGATGTAGTTCGCGTGCAGCGGCGAGACCTGAGCGCCGCCGATGGTGAAGCCCTTCAGCCCGCATTCGTCGATCAAAGCGCCGGCGGTCCGGGGGCCCCCCGGATTCTTGAAAACCGAGCCGGCGCACGGCTGGTCGAACGGCGTGCCGGCCTTGCGCCACCGCAGCAGCCGCGCCTGCAATTCCTTGAGTTTGGCGGGCGGCTCCTCGATGAGCGCCAGCTTCGCCTCGACCACGATCACGGTGCCGAGGTTCGAGGACCGGTACTTGAACGAGATCTGTTTGCGCAGGACCTGCCGGATCTTCCCCTTGGCATCCATCACGGTGGCCTCCGTGAGCACTTCCGCGAACTCGGCCCCGTGCGCGCCCGCATTCATGTACACGCCGCCGCCCACCGTGCCCGGAATCCCGATGAAGCGCTCCACGCCCGCGAAGCCCGCCTCGGCGGTGCGACGGGCGAGGAGCGGCGTCGGCAGACCGGCGCCCACGATGGCGGTGGCACCCTTCATCTCGAAACGGTCGAGACCCTTCCCGATGCGGATCACGACGCCCGGGAAGCCAGCGTCCTTGACGAGCACGTTCGAGCCAAGGCCGAGCGCCACCCACGGGAGCCCGCGATCCTGCGCGAGCTCGAGCGCTTTGACGACGTCATCGACGTCGGCGGGCATGACGAGGTAGCGCGCCGGCCCGCCGATCCGATAGGTCGTGTGGCGGGCCAGGGGCTCGTTCTCGAGCACCCGGCCCCGGAACTTGACCCTCGGAGCAGGCGGCGCGGCGGCGGCCGACGGCTTGGCAGCCGCTTTGCCCGCCTTCCCCGCCGGCTTGGCCGGTCCCTTCGCTAGGCCCGGACCGCTTCCCTTGCGGGCCCCGGCCGGTTTTCGACGGTCGTTCTTTCGTGCCATTCTTGGAGACTCCTCACGCTGCCGGTTCGGCTGCGCAGAGCGATGATCGCATCGCAGGCGGCGCTCGCGGCCGACATCGTCGTCGTGTACGGCACGCGGTGCATCAACGCCGCCCGCCGGATCGCGTAATCGTCCGCCTGCGTGAACTTCCCGAGGGGCGTATTGATCAACAGCTGGACTTCGCCCGACACGATCAGATCGATCGCGTTGGGCCGCCCTTCGTGCACTTTGGCCACCCGCTCGGCCGGCACACCGCGGGACCGCAGGTACCGCGCGGTGCCCTCGGTGGCCGTGAGTCGAAACCCCAGCTCGTGGAACCGCCGCGCGATCGGCAGCACGGTCGGCTTGTCCGAGTCGTTCACCGTCACGAAGATCCCCCCGGCCAGCGGCAGGCTGCCGTCGGCGGCGATCTGCGCCTTGGCAAAAGCCATCCCGAAGCTGTCCGCCAGCCCCATCACCTCACCGGTGGACCGCATCTCCGGGCCCAGGATGGTATCGACGCCGGGGAGCTTCGTGAAGGGGAAGACCGCCTCCTTCACCGCCACCCCGGGGAGCGGAAGGTCATCGGGAACACCCAATTCGTCCAGGGTGTGGCCGGTCATGACCGCCGCCGCGAGCTTGGCCAGGGACACCCCGGTGGCCTTGCTCACGAACGGGACCGTCCGGGACCCCCGCGGGTTGACCTCCAGCACGTAGACCACGCCGTCCTTGATGGCGTACTGGACGTTGATCAGGCCCACCACGCCGAGCGCCTCGGCGAACGCCTTGGTGTAGCGGCGCATCTCGTCGACCTGCCGATCGCCGATCAGATAGGGCGGCATCACACAGGCGGAGTCCCCCGAATGGACCCCGGCGTCCTCGATGTGCTGCATCACGCCGCCAATCACGCACCGTGTTCCGTCGGCCAACGCGTCGACGTCGCCTTCGAACGCGTCCTCGAGGAAGCGATCGATCAGCACGGGATGCTCGGGCGCGACGCGCGCCGCCTTCTCGAAGTAGTCGCGCAGCGAGCCCTGATCGTAGACGATCTCCATGGCTCGCCCGCCCAGCACGTACGAGGGCCGTACCAGCACCGGGAAGCCGATCCGCTCGGCCACCTTCACGGCCTCTTCGACGGAGCGCGCCGTGCCGTTCGCCGGCTGCGTGATGCCGAGACGATCCACCAGCGCCTCGAAGCGCCCGCGATCCTCCGCGATGTCGATCGAGTCGGGCGCGGTGCCGAGGATGGGAACCCCGGCCGCCTCGAGCGGCTTGGTCAAGCGCAGCGGCGTCTGCCCGCCGAGCTGGACCACGACGCCCTTGGGCCGCTCCCACCGCACGATCTCGATCACATCCTCGAACGTGAGCGGCTCGAAGTACAGCTTGTCCGAGATGTCGAAGTCGGTCGACACCGTCTCGGGGTTCGAGTTGATCATGATCGTCTTGAAGCCGAGCTCGCGGAACGCGAGCCCGGCGCGCACGCAACAATAGTCGAACTCCACCCCCTGCCCGATGCGGTTCGGCCCGCTCCCGAGGATCACGATGCCCTGGGCGCCGAGGGGCTCCGATTCGTTCTCGGCGTCGTACGAGCTGTAGAGGTACGGTGTCGCGGACGGAAACTCGCCGGCGCAGGTGTCCACGGTCTTGTAGGCGGGGTGCACATCCAGCCGCCACCGCGCCTCACGCACCGTCCCCTCGGAGATCCCGCGCAGCGTCCCGAGCTGCCGGTCCGAGAAGCCCATGCGCTTCATGCGGCGCAGCTCGGCGGCGCCGGTCTCCCCGGGGGGGAGCGCGGCGAACCAGCGCTCCGCTTCGAGCAGCTCTTCCATCTGAAAGAGGAACCAGGGATCGATGCCCGACGCCTGCGCCACCTCGTCCACCGAGACTCCCGCCAGCAGGGCCCGCTTGATCTGGAAGATCCGCTCGGGCGTGGGCGTCCGCAGGGCCACCCGCAGATCCTCCGGGGTGTCGCTGGTCAGCCGGTCGTCCCCGAGGGACGCGCCGATCACCCAGCCCGGCCGGCCGATCTCGAGCGCCCGGAGCCCCTTCTGGAACGCCTCCTTGAACGTCCGCCCGATGGCCATGGCCTCGCCCACGGATTTCATCTGCGTCGTGAGACGGAAGTCCGCCGTGGGAAACTTCTCGAACGCGAACCGTGGCACTTTCACCACGACGTAGTCGAGCACCGGCTCGAACGAGGCGGGCGTGGTCTTGGTGATGTCGTTCGGCAGCTCGTCGAGCGTGTAGCCGACGGCCAGCTTGGTGCCGATACGGGCAATCGGGAACCCGGTGGCCTTGGACGCGAGCGCGGACGAGCGCGACACCCGCGGGTTCATCTCGATCACGAGCATCTCGCCGTCGACCGGGTTCACGGCGAATTGGATGTTGCAGCCGCCCGCCTCGACGCCGATCTCGCGGATGATGGCAATCGCCGCGTCGCGCATGCGCTGGTACTCGCGGTCGCTGAGGGTCATCGCCGGTGCCACTGTGATCGAGTCGCCGGTGTGCACGCCCATGGGATCGAGGTTCTCGATCGAGCATACGATCACCACGTTGTCGCGCCGGTCGCGCATGACCTCGAGCTCGAACTCCTTCCATCCGAGCACGCTGCGCTCGATGAGTGTCGTGTGCAGCGGCGACAGCTCGAGCGCTCGCTCGACCAGCTCCTCGAACTCGGCGCGGTTGTAGGCCACGCCGCCACCCGTGCCACCCAACGTGTACGACGGTCGAATGATCGCCGGGAACCCGGTCTCGCCCACGGCCGCGAGCCCATCCGCCACGGACGCCACGGTGCGGCCCAGCGGCGTCGCAAGCCCGATGCGTCGCATCGCGGCGCCGAACTCCGCCCGGTCCTCGGCCATCTGGATGGCCCGTGCGTTCGCGCCGATCAGCTCGACGCCGAAGCGCTCGAGCGTGCCGTCCTTGACGAGCGCCATCGCCACATTGAGCGCGGTCTGCCCGCCCATCGTCGGCAGGAGGGCGTCCGGGCGCTCGCGCTCGATCACCTTGCGCACCCAATCGGGCGTGACCGGCTCGATGTAGGTGCGGTCGGCGAGCTCCGGGTCCGTCATGATCGTGGCGGGGTTCGAGTTCACGAGCACGACCACGTAGCCCTCTTCCCGCAGGGCCTTCGCGGCCTGGGTGCCGGAGTAGTCGAACTCGGCGCCCTGGCCGATCACGATGGGCCCGGAGCCGATGAGGAGGATCCGTCGCAGGTCAGTCCGCTTGGGCATCGAGCACTTCCCGTAACGTGTCGTCAAGCGTGTACCGGGGCACCCAGCCGGTGGCCGCGCGGAGCTTCGCGGCGTCGCCTACGAGGTGGAAAATGTCCCCGCCACGCACCAGCTCCGGATCGGCCTCCGGAATCGGCCGGGCACCGATCAGATCGGCCAACCGGAAGAATACCTCCTCCAACGAGATCCCCTGCCCTGACGCGACGTTGTACGTCTCGCCCGGCTGGCCCCTCACCAGCAGCCGCGCGTAGGCGTCCACCACGTCCCGCACGTGCAGAAATTCTCGCACCGGCTCGAGGTTCCCCACCTTCACGACCGGCGCCTGCACCCGCTTCGCGAAGCGCAGCCGCTCCGCGAACGCCGGCACGACGAAGCGCGTGTCCTGGCCGGGCCCGGTGTGCGCGAAGGCGCGGGCCACGATGACGCGGAGGCCGGTGCGACGCCACACCTCGAGTCCGGCGAGCTCCGCGCCCGCTTTGCTCGCCGCGTAGGGTGAGCACGGCGCGACCGGATCGGTCTCGCGGCGAGGCCGCGACTCGTGCGAGGCGCCATACACCTCGCCCGTCGAGATGACGAGCACGACCGGATCGGCGCGGCCCGTCCGCTTGGCTTCCCCGAGCACCTGCACGACGCGGGCAGTGCCGGCGGCGTTCACCGTCCAGGCGTAGCCCGGGTCGCGCGTCGCCTCGGTACCCGACGAGATGGCGGCGAGGTGCACCACCGCGTCATACGGGAGGTCCACCACCTTGCGTACCGATTCGGCGTCCAGGAGCTCGAGGGGCAGCCATCGCACCGCCTGCCGCTCGGCGGGCGTGAGATCGGCCGCCGGTGGGACGGGCGCGGGGCTCTGGCCGGGTCGCACCGCGCCGTAAACTTCACGCCCGTCGCCGAGCAGCCGGCGGATGAGCCAGCGGCCCACAAAGCCGTCGGCGCCGGTCACGAGCACCTTCACGACAACCGCTCCAGGTCCGCATCCACCATCATGCGCACCAGATCGGCGAAGCTCGTCTTCGGCGTCCAACCGAGCTCGCGTACCGCCTTGCTCGGATCGGCCTGCAGCGCGTCGACTTCCGCCGGCCGCACAAAGCGCGGGTCGACTTTGACGTGTTGTTTCCAGTCGAGCCCCGCATGCGAGAATGCCAGCTCGCACAGCTCGCGCACCGCATGCGTCTCGCCCGTACCGACCACGTAGTCCGCGGGCTTGGGCTGCTGCAGCATGCGCCACATCGCGTCCACGTAATCGCCCGCGAACCCCCAATCCCGTCGGGCGTCGAGGTTTCCGAGGTGCAGGTCGCGCGCCTTTCCCTTCACGATGCGGGCGACGCCGTCCGACACCTTGCGCGTGACGAACTCGAGCCCGCGGCGAGGCGATTCATGATTGAAGAGGATGCCGCTGACGGCGAACAGCCCGTAGGACTCGCGGTAGTTCACGGTAATCAGGTGGCCGTACACCTTGGCGACGCCATAGGGGGAGCGCGGATAGAATGGCGTCGTCTCGCGCTGCGGCGTCTCCCGCACCTTGCCGAACATCTCGGACGAGCTCGCCTGGTAGACGCGCGCCGCTGGGTGCGCCAGGCGTACGGCCTCGAGCAGGCGCGTGACCCCGAGCGCCGTGAACTCGCCCGTCAGCACCGGCTGGGTCCAGGACGTGGGGACGAAGCTTTGAGCCGCCAGATTGTAGATCTCGTCCGGCTTCGCGTCGCGTACCACGGTCGTGAGGGAGTGCTGGTCCAGCAAGTCCGCGGGCACGATGTGCACGCGGTCGAGCAGGTGTCCGATGCGCTCGTAGGAATCGTGCGAGGTACGGCGCACCACGCCCACGACCTCGTAGCCCTTCGCCAGCAGCAGCTCGGCGAGATACGAGCCGTCTTGTCCCGTGATCCCGGTGATCAACGCGGTGCGTCGGGGTTGCCCGGACCGAGGGGCCGGTATAGGTTTAGGCCGCTTTTTCGAGGCGCTCATTTCTTTCGTCGGGCAGGCCCATGGCGCGAGTGTGTGAGATTTGTGGCAAGGGCCCCATCACGGGGCACAACGTCAGCCACGCGAACAATAAGACGAACCGGCGCTGGTATCCCAATCTCCAGCGCGTGCGCGCGGTGGTGAACGGTACCACGCGCCGCCTGCGGGTCTGCACCCGCTGTCTCAAGTCGAACCGCGTCACCAAAGCGGCCTAACGAAAAGGGGGACCCTGGGTCCCCCTTGCTGCTGCAGCCGCCGCTTCCCCCCGCCCGTCGGTCGGTCACGCACCCAGCAGTTCGATCCGAGCCACCTCGGCGCCGTCGCCCGCGCGATGGCCCAGCTTGATGATGCGGGTGTAACCCCCGGGCCGTGACGCGAACCGCGGCCCCACGTCCTTGAAGAGCTTGTGCGTCACGTCGCGATCCTTGAGGCGGCGCTCCACCAGGCGACGCGCGTGCAGGTCGCCGCGTCGCGCCAGGGTGATGAGGCGCTCGGCGTAGGGCCGGAGCTCTTTCGCCTTCGCCTCGGTGGTGACGATCCGGTCGTGGCGGAACAGGCTCGTGGCGAGGTTCGCCAGCAGCGCCTTCTTGTGGCTCGCCGTGCGAGACAGCTGGCGTCCCTTGGCGCGATGGCGCATTACTCCGCGTCTCCCTCGCTCACCTGCGCCTGCGGCGCGGCGCCGGCGTCGACCACCTTCAGCTCGTCTTCGGTCTCCTCGAACTTCATCCCGAAGTTGAGCCCCTCGCGGCGCAACAGCTCGGCGATCTCGCCCAGCGCCTTCTCGCCGACGTTCTTCACCTTCAGCAGGTCTTCCTCGCGATACTGCACCAAGTCGCCCAGGGTCCGGATGTTGGAGTTCTTGAGCGAATTGACCGAGCGCACCGAGAGTCCCACGTCGTCGATCGAGCGGGCGAGCACCTCGCGCAGCCGGCTCGTCGCCGCGCCGCCGCCGTTCCCCGCGGGCTGCGCCGCGACCATCGGCACTTTGCCGAAGTCCACGAAGAACCGGAAGTGCTCCTGCGCCAGCGCCGCCGCGTACGCCACGGCATCCTCGGGAGAAATGGTCCCGTTGGTCTCGACCGTGAGCGTGAGCCGGTCGTAGTCGGTGCGCTGCCCCACGCGCGTCTCCGCGACGGTGAAGTTGGCGCGCCGCACGGGATTGTAGATCGAATCCACCCGCACGACGTCCACCGGCATGGTGCGATCAACGGGGTGCTGCTCGGCCTCCACGTAGCCGCGGCCCTTGTTGACGTACAGCTCGCCCCCGATGTCGCGGTCGTCCTGGACCGTGAACAGCAGCTGGTCGGGATTCACGATGCTCACCGCGCTGTGCACCTCGATGTCGCGCGCGTACACGGGACCGGCCTTGTCGTGCTTGATGTGCAGGACCGCCTCGTCCACGTCCGGCGCCAGCACCAGCGTCAGCTGCTTCAGCCGCTGAATGATCTGGTGCACGTCCTCGACCACCCCGGGGATGGTCTGGTGCTCGTGCACGACGCCGTCCAGGCGGAACGCCCAAACGGCCGCGCCCCGCAGGGAGGAGAGCAGCATCCGACGCAACGAGTTGCCGAGGGTGTAGCCGTAGCCCCGCTCGAGCGGCTGGAGGCGGAACTCGGCGGCATTCGGGTTGTCTTCCCGCTTGGTCATCTCGACCAGGTGGGGGCGGACCAGCCCGCTCAAATCAAGAGTCGTCATCACTTGGAATAGAGCTCGACGATTAACTGTTCTTGTGCGGCGATCGGGATGGCGTCGCGAGTGGGCCGCTGCGTCATCCGACCGAGCACCTTGTCGGTATCGACTTGAATCCAGGACACGGGTTGCTGCCGGCCGAACTGCTCGAGTGCATGCTTCACCAGCACGAGCTCGCGGCTCGCATCGGCGATCTTCACCTCGTCGCCCGGGCCGACGCGGTACGATGGCACGTCCAGCGTGCGGCCGTTCACCTGCACGTGACGGTGCCGCACCAGCTGCCGCGCCTGCCGGCGCGACACGGCAAAGCCCATCCGATAGACGAGATTGTCGAGGCGGCTCTCCAACGCCACGAGCAGCGCCTCACCGGTCACCCCGGGCTCCTTCAGCACGCGATCGAAAATGTTTCGGAACTGCCGCTCCGAGAGCCCGTAGATGCGTTTGACCTTCTGTTTCTCCCGCAGCTGACGCTGATAGTCGGATGCCTTGCGCCGCCGCCCGGACGATTGCCCGTGCTGACCCGGGGCGTACGCGCGCCGCTCCACCGCGCACTTCTCGGTGAGGCAGCGCGTCCCCTTGAGGAACAGCTTCGTCCCCTCGCGACGGCACAGCTTGCACGCCGGCCCCGTGTAGCGCGCCATGCCTTAGACCCGCCGCTTCTTGGGCGGCCGGCACCCATTGTGCGGGATCGGCGTCACGTCGCGGATCGAGCGGATCTGCAGGCCCGCCGTGGCGAGCGCCTGGATCGCGGACTCGCGCCCCGAGCCGGGGCCCTGCACGCGCACGTGCACGCGCCGGACGCCCAGATTCATCGCTTCGCGGGCCGCCTGCTCGGCCGCCACGGTGGCGGCGAACGGGGTCGACTTCTTGGAGCCCTGGAACCCGGCCTTGCCCGAGGATCCCCAGGTGAGGGCGTTCCCCTGCATATCCGTGATCGTGATGAGCGTGTTGTTGAACGTCGCCGTGATATGGGCCATGCCTTCGGCCTCGACCACCTTCTTGGCGCGCTTCGCGCCCGCTGCTTTCGCTTGTGCCATTTACTTTTTCAGGAGGGGCTTCTTCTTGCCCGCAATCGCGCGCCGCGGCCCCTTCTTGGTGCGCGCGTTGGTGTGCGTGCGCTGGCCGCGCACCGGCAATCCCTTGCGATGCCGCGAGCCGCGGTACGTCCCGATGTCCATCAGCCGCTTGATGTTCATCGCGACCTCGGTCCGAAGCGCGCCCTCGACCTTGTAGTCCCGCTCGATCACCTGACGCAGCCGCGCGACCTCCGCGTCGCGCAGGTCACGAACGCGCGCATCCGCATTGACGCCGGTCTCCGCGAGAATCTTCTTCGCGTTTCGCAGGCCGATGCCGTAGATGTACGGGAGGGCGTACAGAATTTTCTTGTCGCGTGGCAGGTCGACGCCCGCTATGCGTGCCATGGCGTCCTATCCCTGCCGCTGCTTGTGCTTGGGACTGCGCTTGCAGATGACGCGGATGACTCCCCGCCGCTTGATCACCTTACAATGCTCGCAGATCGGTTTGACGCTGGTCCGAACCTTCAAACGGCACGCTCCGGAGAAAAATCCAATTAAGTCTCGAACTATAGACGGGCTCGTAAGTTCACGCAAGGGGCGGGATTACGGCGCACTCCGCAACTCGGCCAGCATCCACTCCTGGCCGGGCTTCCGAAACCCCAGGAAGATCGTCTCGCGTCGTTCGTCGCTCGTGCCCGCGACGACGTAGCGCCGGTCCAGCTCCGCGTAGCCGCGTCCCGGCTCGACCTCCCGGACGGCGCTGACGCGTAGGCCCCGCTCGGCACCGGCGCGCAGATGGCGGCGCAGCAGCTCGATGGCCTGCGCCCGGTCGACCGGCGCGGAGGGATCTGCTCCAGGGATCTGCAGCACCACACTAGCGCTTTGCCCCACAACCGCTTGCACGTTGTGGGCGAGCCAGGCCTGGCGCACGCGTTCGGCCGCCTCCGCGAGCGAGCCCTGGGCCAGCCCGCTACCCGTCACGACCGGGCTGACCGCGAGCGCCACCGCTATCCGCCACCCCCTCATAGGCTCTCCATCAAGCGCTGGTACACCCCACGCGGGTCGGCGGCCCGCGTGATGGGACGCCCCACCACCAGGTGCGTCGCGCCGCGGCCCACCGCGTCCGCCACGGTGATGGTGCGGGCCTGATCGTCCGGCGCATCGCCCGGCGCGCGCACGCCCGGCACCACGATCCAGGCGTCTGGTCCGAGCATTTCGCGCAGCAGTGCCAGCTCGTGGCCCGACGCCACCACGCCACGGAGCCCCGCCGCCACCGCCAACCGCCCGAGGCGTTCGGCCTCGAACCCCAGGTCGGGCACGCCCCGCCCCACCACGCGCTCGAAGTCACCGGCCTCGTGGGAGGTGAGGACCGTGACGCCGACGAGCGCCATCTCGCCCGCGGCCTGCGCGGCGGCCGCGAGCACCGCCGGTCCGCCCAGCGTATGCACCGTGGCCAGGGCGACGTCCTGCGCTCGTGCCGCCTCGACCGCACCCGCCACGACGCTCGGAATGTCGTGCCACTTGAGATCGAGGAATACGCGCACGCCGCGGGCCGTGAACTCGCGCACCAGCGCGGGCCCTTCGCGCACGTGCAGCATGGGGCCGATCTTGGCCCAGCGCAGCCCGGGAAGCCGAGCCGCGAGCTCGAGCGCCTCACGCCCGCTCGGGAGGTCGAACGCGACGATGAGCTCAGCCACGGCCGAGCTCCCGCGCCACGCGCTCCGGGACGCGCGGATCGGCGAGGGCGGCGGTGCCGATCGCCACGAGCGACGCGCCCGCGGTGAGGTACTCGCGCGCGTCGCGCGCCGTACGGATCCCCCCTACCCCGATGACCGGGATGGCGACCGCCGTGCGCACTTTGCGCGTAGCCAGCACCCCTATCGCGAGCAGCGCCGGACCGCTGACGCCCCCGGCCCCATTCCCCAGTCGACGGTCCAGCATGCCCGGGATCGTATTCACCAGGGTGACGGCATCCGCCCCTTCCTGTTCTGCCACCCGCGCCATGCCCGCGATGTCGGGGAGTACAGGGGAGAGCTTCACCGCGATCGGGCGAGTGGCAACCGCGCGGCAGCGGCGCACCAGCTCGCGCAGCCCCTCGGGTGTCGCGCCGAACTCGAGCCCGCCGGCCTTGGTGTTGGGACAAGACGCATTGATCTCGAACGCGGTGATCACCGAGAGGTCCGTGAGTCCCGCGATCACGCGCTCGTAGTCGTCCATGGTCCCGCCGGCGACGTTCACCAGCACCCGGGCGCGCCGCGTCGCTGCCGCGAGCCAGGGGAGCTCGTGCTCCCGCACGGCCTCGAGGCCCGGGTTCGCGAGTCCAACGGCGTTCAACATTCCGCCCGCGAACTCGGCGACGCGCGGCGCGGGGTGCCCGCGGCGCGCCTCCGGCGTGACTGCTTTGGTGACGATTCCCCCCAGGGCTTCGAGATCGATCACACCGGACACCTCGTGCCCGAAACCGGCGGTGCCGGAAGCGAGGAGGACGGGGTTTTGGAAGGAGACGCCGAACAGCCGGATCGGAGGGAGCGTCACCGACTCCTCGCCGGCGCTGCGACGGCGCGCTTGCGCTCGAGCTCGAGCAAGTAAGCGACGATGCCGTCGGCGATCGCGCTCGCGATCTTGTGCTGTCCAAGGCTCGAAGCGAGAAACGCGCCGTCGGTGCGATTCGTGGCGAACCCGGTCTCGACGAGAATGGCGGGTCGCCGGGCCGTGGTGAGCACCGTGAAACCCGCCTGCTGCACACCGCGATCGCCGCCGGGATGGATCCGGGCCGCGGAGTCCTGGACCAGCTGGGCGAGCTGCGCCGACTCCCGCAGGTACTCGTTCACCTGCAGGTCCCGCAGGATGAATCCCAGGGGCCCCGTTGCGGCGCTCGACGTTCCGGTCTCGAAGCTGATTGCCTCGTTTTCCATCTGCGCCACGCGCTGCTGGTCTTCGGTCTTCGCGTCCGAGAGAAAGTAGGTCTCCACCCCGCTCACGCGGTCGGCGCGCCGTCCGTCGGGCATCGCGTTCACGTGGATGCTCACGAACAGGTCGCACGCCGCCTTGCAGAGCGCCCCGCGATCGGTCAGGTCGACCAGCGTGTCGGTCGACCGCGTGAGCGTGGCGACGATGGCTCGACGCGTCAGCTCCGCCCGTAACAGCCGTCCGATGGCCAGCGTGATGTCCTTCTCCACCAGGCCGCTCGGGAAATAGCGCCCGGGGTTCCCCGGGTCGACGCCACCGTGGCCGGGATCGATCACAACGCCGTGGCGCAGCCGCAGCCCGGTGATCGGATTCGGCGTTGAGCCTGGGCTTGGGGGGAGGACAGAGGCGGTGGCGGGTGTGGAGGGCGACGTCGCGATCACAGCGCTCGCGATCGGTAGCTCCACCAGACGCCCCGTGTCGCCGCCCGGGGCCGGCTCCCAGCGGTAGCGGCCGCCCACCGCGCGCGGCACGCAGTCAGCCAGCCAGTGCAGCGGCAGGAACACGGTGTCGCGCGCCACATACGGCTCCCCCACCAGTCCGTATACGACGCCGCCGGCGCGCACGAACGGCGCGCCCAGCTGAAACACGAACACGACCCCGGAGAGGCCGACGGTCACCCGCGATCCGTCGAGCGCCACCGTGAGACCGAGCGGCGGCCCGAGCCGGGGGGCCGCGACGGCGGCGCTGCCTCGCTCCGTGCTCACCGGCACGCTCGTCTCGCCCCGCGGCGTGGCGATCAGCACCGTCTGCGGCGCCGGGGCGGGCGGTGCGGTCACGAGCACGAGCCACAGCAGGACGCTCACGTCCGTTTCCCCTTGACGCCCCGCGCGAGCTCCCGCTCCGCCACGCGCCGCTTCAGCTCTTCCCGCTTGTCGTGCTGCTGCTTCGCCTTGGCGAGCGCGATCGCCACCTTGGCGAGCCCGTCCTTGAAGTACAGCTCGAGCGGCACGATGGTGAGTCCCTTGCGACTCGTGCCGCCGATGAGCTTGCGGATCTCTTGCGCGTGGAGCAGCAGCTTGCGGGAGCGCGCGGGCGGCGGGTTGTTGTAGCTGCCCGGCAGATAGGCGGAGATGGAGAGTCCCTCGAGCCAGACCTCGCCGTTGCGCACGTGCGCGTAGGCCTCACCCAGACTCGCCCTCCCCGCGCGCAGCGACTTGACTTCCGTTCCCGTGAGCACGAGGCCGGCCTCCCACGTCTCCAGGAGATGGTAGTCATGTCGCGCCCGCGGGTTGCGGGCTATGGAGACTCTGTCCACCGGGCCAGCGCAAGATAGAAACCGACTGCAGAGCGGTCAAGCCAAGAGTTGACTTGAGGTTATACCGCGGCTTACATTCGCCGTTCCCTGCCGTCGCCGAAGTGGTGGAACTGGTAGACGCGCTGGCTTCAGGAGCCAGTGGGCGCAAGCCCGTGGGGGTTCGAGTCCCCCCTTCGGCATGCGGAAAACGACGTAGGGGCGCAGCATGCTGCGCCCCTACCGTGTTTCAGACCCGTGTCCAAGTCGATCAGTACCGCGGCAATGCGGGATCCACGTTCACGGCCCACGCGTCGATTCCACCCCGCAAGCTCCGCACTTTCGAAAAGCCCGCGGCCTTGAGGATCTCGAGCGCCTTGAGCGAGCGCGCGCCGTGGTGGCAGTGCGTCACGATCTCGTGGTGACCGTCCAGCTCTCCCAGCCGATCCGGCAGCTCCCCCAGCGGCATGAGCACCGCGCCGTCGATGTGGGCGATCTCGTACTCGTGCGGCTCCCGCACATCGACCACCACCAGTGCGGGGTTGCGCTGCCACTCGTCCCGCAGCTCGTGCGCGGTGATCTCCGCTCCGTCGTACGACGGCTCCGCGCCGATGCCACAAAACGCCTGGTAGTCGATCAGCTCGGTCACGGTCGGGTGCGCGCCGCACACCGGGCATTCGGGATCCTTCTCCAGCTTGAGCTCCCGGAACTGCAGCTTGAGCGCATCGAACAGGACGAGGCGTCCGATCAGGGGCTGACCAGCGCCGAGGATGAGCTTGATCGTCTCCATCGCCTGGATCGAGCCGATGATGCCGGGGAGGACGCCCAGCACGCCGCCTTCGGCGCACGAGGGAACCAGTCCCGGCGGCGGGGGCTCCGAGTAGAGACAGCGGTAGCAGGGCCCCCGCTTCGCGTGGAAGACCGACGCCTGGCCCTCGAATCGGAAGATCGAGCCGTACACGTTCGGCTTGTCGAGCAGGACGCACGCATCGTTCACGAGGTAGCGCGTCGGGAAGTTGTCGGTCCCGTCGGCCACGATGTCGAACTCGCGGATGATGTCGAGCGCGTTCTCCGAAGTGAGTCGGGTCTCGAACGTCTCCACGCGCACGTTCGGGTTCAGGTCGTGGATCCGCGCGGTCGCGGACTGGAGCTTCGACACGCCGACGGTGGATGTGCCGTGCAGGATCTGGCGCTGCAGGTTGGTCTTGTCGACCACGTCGAAGTCCACCAGCCCGAGCGTGCCGACCCCAGCCGCGGCGAGGTAGAGCGCCGCGGGCGACCCGAGCCCGCCGGCCCCGACCAGCAGCACGCGCGCCGCCTTGAGCTTCTGCTGTCCCTCGACGCCCACATCGGGAAGGATGAGGTGGCGCGAGTAGCGCAGGATTTCTTCGTGCGACAGCTTGGGCAGTAGGGGCGCGGCATGCTGCGCCCCTACTTGCGTCGCCGTGCCTCCGGCGATACTGGGGATGATCGACACCGTGTCGCCCGGCCTCACCGGCGTCTCGCGCTGGGCGAGCTGCCGGATGTCCCGGTCGTTCACGTAGACGTTCACAAAGCTGCGCAGCCGACCGTCCGTGGCAAAGAGGTGCGGCTTCAGCTCCGCGTGTTGGCCGGTGAGCCGATCGAGCAGCTCCCCCACACTGCCTGCCTCGAGCTCGACCGCGTCCCGCCCGCCCACGAACGGGCGGAGCGGCGTCGGGATCAGAACCGTCACTGCCATACGACCTTCCGTTCCTCGCTGGTGATAGGCTCCTCGTCGAACGTCCCACGGTCGTGCGCCAGGACCCAGCTTTTCAACTCGCCTGCCCGCCCCTGACCCACCCCGACGATCACGTACGACAGCCAGGGCCAGGCGTGCTCGCGGTCGAACGCAGACGGTGCCGGCGGGTGGTCGGGGTGCGAGTGATATACACCGATCACGTCGAGCCCGTCGCGGTCCAGTTTCTCCTGGGCGCGCCGGAACGACTCCGGATCGATGAGGTAGCGGTTGCGCGCCGAGTCGGTGCGCTGGTTCACGAGCGGGACGAGTTGGACGGCGACCTTGCGATCACCCTCCACCGCGCCGCCGATCAAGCCGCACGCTTCGGCGGGGTAGTCGGCCTCACCGTGCCGGCGGATCGCCGCGACGTGACGGGCGTCGAGCACCAGGGTCATGGACGTCGCTCGCTGAGATAGCGGGTGCCCGAGTCGGGGGCGATCACAACGACGACGGTGTCGGAGGGGCGGACCGGCGGATGGGCGGACAGCACCCGCTCCGCGGCCACGATGGCGGCCCCGGACGACCACCCTACGAACAATCCCGTCTGCTGCGCCAGCCGTCGCACCGCGTCCTCCGCATCCTCCGTGGTCACGAACTCCGTCCGCGTCGGGAGCGCCGGATCGTAGATCCCGGGCACGATCGCCGTCGCCATGTGCTTCAGCCCCTCCAGCCCGTGGAACGGTCCGTCAGGCTGCACCGCGACGAGCTCGATGCCGGCGTTCAATTCCTTCAAACGCCGGCCGGTTCCCATGAGCGTGCCGGTCGTCCCGAGCCCTGCGACCAGATGTGTGACGCGGCCGCCCGTCTGGCGCCAGATCTCCTCCGCAGTCGTCAGGTAATGGGCTCGGGCATTCGCCGGGTGGTTGTACTGATCGGCATACCAGTACCGGTGCGGCTGAGCCGCGGCGAGGTCGCGAGCCGCGCGGATCGCACCGTCCGAGCCGTCGAGCGGGTCCGTAAAGATCACCTCCGCGCCGTAGGTCTCGAGCAGCGCCTTGCGCTCCGCGCTCGCGTTCGCCGGGACGCACACCGTGACCCCGATCCCCGCTGCGGCACCGAGCATCGCATAGGCGATGGCCGTGTTGCCGCTCGACGAATCGAGCACCCGTTTCGCCGGCAGCTCGCCCCGCGCGATCCCGTCACGCAGGATGGAGAGCGCCGCGCGATCCTTCACGGAGCCGCCCGGGTTGAGCCACTCGGCCTTGAGAAACAAGGGCGGCAACGGGCGGGAATGGGCGGCAACGGGCGGCAACGGGATGAGCGGTGTGTTGCCGACCAGCGCCCACAGCGCCGGCTCGGCGAGCGCCCCCTCTGCCGCCCGCTGCCGCCTTGTGCCGCCCTCTGCTGCCGCCGTTTTCACTCCGCTCCCTTCACGATCGGCGCCCCGACCAGGTTGCCCCACTCCGTCCACGAGCCGTCGTAGTTACGCACCTTTTTCACGCCCAGCAGATACTTGAGCGCGAACCAGGTGTGGCTCGACCGTTCGCCGATCCGGCAGTAGGCGATCACTTCATCCTTGCCGTCGATCACCTTGGCGCCCTTGTAGAGCTGCAGCAGCTCCTCGAACGGCTTGAAGGTGCCGTCGGTCGCGACCGCTTTACTCCACGGCACGTTCTTGGCGCCGGGGATATGCCCCGCACGCTGCGCTGTTTCCGTCATCCCGGGCGGGGCGATGATCTCGCCGACGAACTCAGGGGTGGATCGCACGTCCACGAGCTTGGTCTTCTTGCCCTTGAGCGCTTTCTCGATCTCGGGTCGCTTGGCCCGGATTGCGGCATTCTGCTTCTTCGGCACCGGGTAGTTCGTCGCGCGCACGGCCGTGCGCTCGGTGACGAACGGCCGCCCCTCGGCCACCCACTTCGCGCGACCACCGTTCATGAGTTTCGCAGTGGTGTGCCCATACAGCTGGAGCAGCCAGAAGGCGAACGCGGCGAACCAGTTGTTGTTGTCGCCGTACAGCACGACGGTCGTCTTGGGCGTGACTCCGGCGTCCGACAGGAGCTTCGCAAACGCCTTCTTGTCCGGGATGTCGCGGCGCACCGGATCGTTCAGCTGTGACTGCCAGTTCCAGCCGACGGCGCCGGGGAGGTGCCCGGAGTCGTAGGCCGTCGTGTCCACGTCCACTTCGATCAAGCGAATGCTCGGATCGGTGAGGTGCCCCGCCACCCACTCGGTGGAAACGAGTACCTCGGGATGCGTATACGCCACGCTTACCTCCAATCAGGTTAAACCCGACAGCGCTAGTCGGGTTTCAGTCCAAAAAAAACAATTGGGATGGCGGGACTAGTTCCCGGCCAAAGCCCCGGCGATGTGGTACAGCTCGGGCTCATCGTGCGTGAGGTCCGCGAGGGAAATGCCGGCCAACAGATCGTTGATCCGTTGCTCCAGCATTCGCCAGACGGGCCGGATGCTGCACGCAGCCTCCGGACTACATCGCTGGGGGTCGACGGGATGGAGATCGCAATTGACTTCGAAGGTGACGTGCTCCGAGGCTTCGATCACGTCCTTGACGGTGATGACCTGGGGCTCACGGGCGAGATGATAGCCGCCCTTGGCGCCACGGACCGAATCCACCAGGCCGGCACGCCGCAGGCGCAGGAGGATCTGCTCGACGTAATCGTGGGGCAGGCGCTCCTGCTCGGCGAGCTCGCGCGCCGCGACCGGCCCCTGCCCCGCACGCCTTGCGAGGTTCACGGAGACGATCAGCCCGTATTCGGCCCAGGTGGTGACGCGCATGGATGTAATATAGGGCCGCAACCCCGCCTCGCCCAACCCCTCCGCAGGCGGCAAGGGCGGCAGAGGGCGGCAGAAGCGCTCTGTGCCGCCATTTGCCGCCTATTGCCGCCTGTTGCCGCCGAGTTTTGGACTCACGCTCGCCCCCACTTGCACCCCGAACACGTTTTCCCCGGAGTTACGCTGCAGCCACAGGAGGCGCGCGTTGAGGTTCCACATGGCCCGGCCGCTGTAGAAGTCGGCACCCACGCCGCCATGCGCCCCCTGCGCCATGCCGCGGTCGAGCCCTTCCGCGTAGAACCCCGCCAGGAGGAAACCGACCACGCCGTACACGCGGCCCCACGCCGGCCGGACCGACGCTTCGTAGCCGGGCGCGAAGAGGATGGCGTTGGGCCGACATCCGGGCGCGCAGCTGCCGGCGGTGACCTCGAGGGGAGCGTAATCGATCTGCAGACCCAGGCTCCCCGCCTTTTTGGTGTCGCGCCGGAAGCGGACGCCCGCGAACGGGCTGCGGCCGCGCAGCGGACCGGCGATGGGGATGAACGCGCTCACGACCGGCCCGAGCGTGCCGGCCAGCAGCTGTCCCTTCTGCACACCCCCCAGCGCGACCGATGCGTTCGCGACGGCCTCGAGCGCTTGGATCTGACTCCCCGGCACCTCGAGGAAGCGCCCCGCCAGGGTTGCGACCACCGCGCCGCCGACATTCACGCGCACGCCGAGTCCGAAGGCGAGTGCGAGCTGGCTGGTGGCAGAAGCGCTGGCGTTGCAGGAGATGATAGAGAGCAAGCAGAGCGAGTCGATTTCGGTGACCCGCGCCAGGCCGAGGGCCGTGAGCGCGAAGGGTGCGACGACACCGCGTGCGCCCACCGGATAGTAGTAAGAGTCGAGCCCGAACAGGGTGAGCCGCCGGATTCCGTGATCGGTGGAGAGATTGTTGTAGCGAGCGATCGTGAGCCCCGTCTCGCTCTCGTCGCCAGTGATGAGGGCGACCGATCCGCCGTACGACGGGAAGCTGTAGCTCGAGCCGGATTGATCCTCGAGACTGAGCGACGAGTAGGTCGGGCCGATGCGAATGCGCCGCTGCGCCTGCGCGGATGCGATACCGGCGAGCCACAGCGCGGCGGCGAACAAGCAAGTCGTGCGCATGCGCAACGGATAATCAACACGGGGGGTCGGATTCGGTGACTCGAATCACGACCCCCCGTGTGACGGCGCTTACTTGACGAGTAATCCGACGATGAGACCGGCCACGTTCATCCGAACCAGCCACGACCAGAACGTCGCCTTCAGCAACGGGCGAACTTTGTCATACCACACACCGCTGCCGAGGGTGGACAACGCGATGGTGCATAACCAAAGGAGCGTAGCGAACTCCATTCCCGCGAGGGGCCCGCCGCCCTGCACCCACAACCCGCCCTTGAGCCGTTGATAGGAGCACGCGAGCAAGAGACCGAAGACCAGCGCGAGCGCCGCCGCCTTCGGCATGTTCGACGCCATCAGTTTTTTCTGTGCCTCAGGCGTGGGCGGCATGGTGCCAAAGCCATGCATTTCCGGACCGGTGAAAACCTTCCCCCACATCACGTAGTCTGCGAAGAATGCACCCACACCGGCGATCAACCCCGCGACGATCCAGTTCATTGGGGCTCCTCCAACGAAGTCCTCGGTTATTTCCGCTCCCCAGGCACGCCCAACTCCGTCATCGCCAGCAGATCGAGCACGGCTTCGAGTTCCTTGCCCTTGAGCAGGCCCTTCTCCATCACGAGTTGTCGCACCGTGACGTTCTTCGCCACCGCCTCCTTGGCGAGCTTCGCAGCCTCGGCGTATCCGATCCTGGGAGCGAGGGCGGTGACGAGGGCGGGGCTGCGCTCGAGCCAGTATTCGCACTGGGCGCGGTCGGCTTCGATGCCCTCGACGCATCGCTCCGCGAACACCCGGGAGGCGTTCGTGAGAATCTGCATCGTGAACAGAAGATTGTGTGCGATGACGGGCATCATGACATTGAGCTCGAGCTGTCCTGCCTCCGCCGCCGCCGCGATGGTGACGTCGTTTCCGAGCGCCTGGTAGCACACCATGTTCACCATCTCGGCGATCGACGGGTTCACCTTCCCGGGCATGATGCTCGAGCCCGGCTGGACCGGGGGCAGAACGATCTCGGCGAGTCCGGTACGGGGGCCCGAGGCGAGCAACCGGAGGTCGCTCGCGATCTTGCCGAGGTCCATGGCGCAGCTGCGCAACGCCCCGGAGAAGGCCGCGGGGTCGCCCATGGACTGCATGAGCTGGATGCGGTCCTTCCCCTCCCGCAACTCCATGCCCGTGATGGCCCGGAGCTGCTTCACCATCAGAGCCGGGTACGCAGGCTCGGCGTTCAGGCCCGTCCCGACGGCGGTGCCCCCGATCCCAAGATCGCGCAGCGCATCGCCCACCTGGCTGACGCGGTCCGCGTTGCGCTCGATCGTGTGGCCGTACGCGACGAACTCCTGCCCCAGTCGAATCGGCGTCGCGTCCTGCAAGTGCGTCCGGCCCGACTTGAGGATCTTGTCGAATGCCTTGCCTTTCGTCAGGAACGCCCGCGCCAGGCGGCCCATGGCGTCGAGCAGCGCGGGCAGCTGGGCCAGCGCGGCCAGACGCATCGCGGTCGGGATCACGTCGTTCGTGGACTGGGCCATGTTGACGTGGTCGTTCGGATGCACCGGCTTGTACTCGCCACGCTTGCCGCCCAGCAGCTCGTTCGCGCGGTTGGCGAGGACCTCGTTACAGTTCATGTTGTGCGACGTCCCCGCGCCCGCCTGGTAGGGATCCACGACGAAGTGGTGGCGGTGCTGCCCCGCCAGTACTTCGTCCGCCGCCCGCACAATCGCGTCGGCGAGCTTCGGGTCGAGACGCCCGGTCTGTTTGTGCACGAGCGCGGCGGCCTTCTTGATCCAGACGACGGCGTCCACGAACGGCGCGAGGGGCTGCAGATGGGAGATGGGGAAATTCTGGCGGGCGCGCTCGGTCTGGATCCCGTAGAGCGCGTCGGCGGGAACGGGCAGCTCGCCCAGGGGGTCACGCTCGATGCGGGTCGCGCCCATCGCCTCCGTCCGTTCGGTCACAGTGCCGTCGGTCTCGAACCAGGAATCGCCCATGGATACCCAGGATCTGCTGCAGCACGTGCCCGAGAGCGCGCGCTTCTCGGACACCAAAATGACCAAGCTGGATTGCTTCCGCTCGGACCGGCTCTTGGTCGGCCTGAATTGCTTCGAGCCGGGGCAGGAGCAACCGGTGCACACGCATGCCGGCGCCGACAAATTCTATTTAGTTGTGACGGGAAAGGCGAGGTTCATCCTGGGTGAGAGTGTCCGGGAGGCGGGACCGGGAGATCTGATCCTGGCGCCGGAGGGCGTCCCGCACGGCATCGAAACGGCGCTGGAGCGAACCGTCATGCTCGTAGCGATCGCTCCCGCACCGCGGGGGTAAGCGCCTCACTTCGTAGGCTCCACCCCCAAGCTGTTGTTGAACCGATTGAAGTATTCGGTCATCCCGATCACCAGGGTGATCTCCACGATCTGCCCCTCGTCCCAGGAGCCGCGCAGCCTCCCGTAGAGCTCGTCGGCGACGTCGTTCCCGGATCCGTGCACCACGTCCGCGAACTCCAGCGCCACCCGCCACGCCGCCTCGAGGCGCTCGATCGGGGCGCGCCCTCCCCGGTCCTGGATCGCCTCGACCAGCTCCGCGCTACCACCCTGCTGTCTTGCCAAGACAGTGTGGGAGTTGAGTCAGTAGCGGCAGCCGTTCAAATGGGAGATCCGCACCCACAGGAGCTCCTTCAGGAGCCGGGGCACCGTGCCCTCGTTCATCACCGTGCGAAAATGCGCGATCATCGTCCGCAGGTGGTTCGGGCGCAGCGCCACGGTGCGGAACATGTTGGGGATGTTGCCGCGCTCCTTCCGGTACGTCTCGAAGATCGGCGCGACCTCCGGGGGCGCCTGATCGGGCGCGAGTGGCGTGATCCGTCGTGTCGTCATGTCGGCTCTTCCCTTCGCTTTCCCCTGCCCCAGCCGATCTTGAACAGCTGCACGGCCGCGTGGTACCCCACGGACCGCACCAGGGCGTAGACGCCGAATACGGTGAGCAGGATGGCCGTGTAAAAGCGCCACCACAGCAGCATGGTCACTTGGCGGGCACCGAAGTACCCGGCGAACCCGTTCAAGAAAGCCACCTCGAGTCCGCCGCCTCCCGAGGGCAGCGGCACGATCAGGGGCGCATGGAGCAGCGCGAGCGCGCCGAAGAACATCTGGCCGAACGGCGGACCGTCCGGCAGGCCCCAGGCCAGCGCCGGGAGGATGAGGGCGCGCGCGGCCAGGCTGACAACGGTCAAGAGCGCCCCCGCGCCGAGCGCCCAGCGGGGGGCACGTCGCACGTGCGCCCACGCGACCCGCCACTGACGGCGCACGCGGTGGCTGACGAAGCCGGAGCGGGCCAGCCGCTGCAGCAGGTACACCGTCACCAGGATGAGCAGCACGGTGATCTCGAGCGTCACGAGCTCGCCGGCCCGATGATGCCTCAGCCAGATGCGAGCCGCGTCTCGCCAGTCGGGCACGTAGTAGGCGATCAGTGCGCCCGCCGCGAGGACGAACACGGGCCATTCGCAGGCGACCTCGACGCCGATCGCGACGATCGCCGTAACCGGTCGCAGGCGGGCCTCGTGGAGGCCCAGAAAGCGGGCGGGCTCGCCCCCGAGACGGTTGGGCGTGAGCTGGGATGCCGCTTCGCCATACAGGTTCAGCCGGAAGGCGTCGGTGAAGGAGAGCCGCCCGCCCGCAGTCCAGACGGCGAGCTGGATCCGCCAGGCGCGCACGAGACAGTCCACACCCAGGAGCGCGAGTGCGAGCGCGTGATTCATTGGTCTAGTCGGAGCAGTCGCCCAGCGGGTAGATGAAGCCGCAATTCGAGCAGGGGCTCTTACACCCCAACGGTTGGGGTCGCACTTCGGCGCCGCAGCGCAGGCAGGTAGGCCGCGGCCTAGCCGAGGCGATAGGCGCCGGTGAGGAAGGGATTGGCGCGGCGCTCGCGTCCGACGGTGGTTTCCGGTCCATGCCCGCTGTACACGATGGTCGAATCAGGCAGCGTAAGCAACTCGCGCTCGATGCTCCTCAGCAAGGTGTCGAAGTCGCCCCCCGGCAGATCGGTCCGTCCGATCGATCCCTGAAACAGCACATCGCCGCCGAACGCCACGCCTTGCCCTTCGAACACGACACTGCCGGGGGAATGGCCGGGGGCGTGACGAACCCGGAACGCGAGTCCTCCGACCCGCAGCTCGTCGCCGTGGGACAGGTCCCGGTCGGGCGCCGGCAGGGGCTCGGCGCGCATCCCGAAGGCGAAGGCCTGCTCCGGGACGTGATCGTACAACACGCGGTCCGCCTGATGGAGACAGACCGGGGCTCCGGTCTCGGCCTTGAGCCGCGGCACGCCGAGCACGTGGTCGATGTGCGCATGGGTGAGCCAGATCCCGACCGGACGGACGCGCTCGGCCGCCAGCTTTTGGGCGATCAACCCCGCTTCCTCGCCGGGGTCGATGATCGCACACTCGGCCGTCGCTTCATCGATCACGAAGTAGCAGTTCTCTACGAACTGGCCGTTGGGTATCTGCACGATGCGCATGGCTAGTCGGGGAGCGTCGCGAGATACTTCTCGACCGCGATCGCCGCCGTGGTCGCATCGCCGACAGCGGTCGTGATCTGGCGTGTCAGCTGGCTGCGCACGTCGCCCGCCGCGAACAGGCCCGGGATCGAGGTCATCATCCGGTCGTCGGTGAGGAAGTAACCGCCCGCGTCGTGCTTGAAGTGTCCCTCGACGAGGCCCGTATTGGGCTTGAACCCGACGAAAATGAACACCCCGCCGACCAGCAGGTTCGAGCGCTCTCCCGTCCCCGTGTCCGCGAGCTCCAGGTGATGGATACCGCGCTCCGTCCCCTTGATCTCGACCACCTGCTTATTCCAGATCATTTCGATCTTGGGGTTCGCAAACGCGCGCTCCTGGAGAATCTTGGACGCGCGGAGCTGGTCGCGCCGGTGCACGATGTAGACCTTGGACGCATAGCGCGTGAGGTAGTCGGCCTCTTCAACCGCGGCGTCTCCGCCCCCCACCACGGCCAGCACTTCGCCCTTGAAGAACGCTCCGTCACACACCGCGCAGTAGGACACGCCCTTCCCGGCGTACTCCTTCTCTCCAGCTACGCCGAGCTTCACCGGAGTCCCGCCGGCGGTGAGGATCACGGCCGGCGCGCGATACATCTTCCCGCGCGCCGTCGCGACGTCGAACCAGCCGTCGTCCGCCTTGCGGATCTGCTCCACCGTATCGGTGACGATCTCGGCGCCGAACTTCTTGGCGTGCTCCGCCATCTTCTGCGCGAGCTCCCACCCTTTGATGCTCTCGAACCCGATGTAGTCCTCGATCAGATCGGTGTTCAGGAGCTCGCCACCCGGCGCCCCGCGCTCGATCGTCAGAGCCTTGAGCATGCCGCGCCCCGCGTACATCGCGGCGCACAGCCCGGCGGGGCCGGCGCCGACGATGATCACGTCGTATGCGAGCTTAGCGGTTTCCTTCATCGGTCCTCAGTTCTCCGTCCGCCCCCCGCAACTCCAGCCGCGGCGGCTCGGCATCGCCGGCAAGCGCTCGCTCGAGCTGCGCGCGAAACCGAACCGTTTCGACCTCGACATCGGGTCGCTGCCGGCCCGCCAGCTTTTCGAGCGCGCCCCGGCCCACCGTCGCCACCCCATGGCTGTTCCCGCGCTGCTGATGCAGCAACGCAGCCGCCGCCTGGATCAAGCCTTGCCAGACGCGTGCCGCGGCGGCGTCGCCGTCACTAATTATAGAACGCCAGACGGTTTCCAGGGCCTCGTGGGCGGCCCAATAGTCGCCGGAGTTGAACAAACGGCACGCCCGCGTCAGGATCGCTTGACGCTCTGTCGGAGTCACGGGCGGCAATGGCGGCAACGGGCGGCAACGGGCGGCAGTGTGTTCATCGACGTCCCCTTGCCGCCTCTGCCGCCTTCTGCCGTCCCTTGCCGCCTTCTGCCGCCCCTATCCGCAACAGGTTGACCGCTCCGTGGCAGCTCGAGATCGTCCCCACCAAAACTTCCGCCGCCGAGCCGCTCTCGCCCGCCGCCCGCACCAGCGCATCGCCCGCGAGCACCGCGTCCACCGCGAACGTGCCGACGCCGAACACGTGGTGACGGCACACGAACAGGGCCGGCCCATGCACCGGCTCGCCCGCCGCCCGCAGCCGCTCCGTCAGACCGCGCACGGCGTCCCCCATCTCCCACGTCCGCGCGCTCCCGATGGCCGGGCAGACGGCGGGCTCGATGCAGTGGGTGGGACAGATCCAGTCGGCGAACGAGACATACCGCGTGCGGTCGGGTCCCGTGCGGTCGTACGGGGTCCCCGGCTCCCCCGGCACGGGAGCGACGTCGATCGCGCGGCCGGGCCACCGCTCGCGCGCGCGGGCCACGAGCCACTGAAACATGAGGTGGGGCATGAGCGGCGACGGCACGATGTAGTCCTGCGGCTCGCCTGCCGCAGCGGGTGCGGCCCCGCCCAAAAGCTCCGCGAAATAGTCGTCCCACTCCCGCGCTACGAAGACGCGGTCCGGCGTCTCGCCCAGCTCCACGCGTGCCCGGCAGGAGGGGTCACGATCGACGACCACGACGCGCCGGAAGCGAGCCTTCCCCCGCTCCTTGGCCTTGGCGAGCTGCCCCGCATAGAATGTCCCGTAGCAGCCGCCACCCACGACCGCTACGTCGCGCATGACGACCGCATCGGTCACGCCTAGACGTCTCCGCCGGTCACCGCGAGGATTTCACCGCTCACGCCGTGGGCCTCGTCGCTCGCGAGGTACAGCACCGCAGCCACGAGCTCGTCGAGCTCCACCCACCGGACCTTGGCGCCCTGCATCTGCGCGAGATTGTCGGCCGTCTTCATGGTGCCGGGCGCGACGGCGTTCACGCGGATGCGGTCGTCGCGGAGCTCCCTCGCCAGCGCCCGGGTGAGCCCGGCCACGGCGGACTTCGCGGCGGTGTAGGCGGCCAGCTGACTCTGCGGCTTCAAGACCGCGGCAGAGGCGAAGTTCACCATGGCCCCGCCGCCGCGATCGCGCAGCGCCGGGATCGCCGCCTGCGACACGTAAAACGCGGTCTTGATGTTGATCGCGAGCTCGAGCTCCAGGCGGTCGGGCTTGAGATCGAGCACCGGACCGTAGCTCACGAGCCCGCCGGCGACGTTCACCACGACGTCGAGCCCCCCGAAGCGCTCGCGTGCTCCGGCGACCGCCCGGCGGGCCGCGTCCGGCGTGGTGAGATCACCCGCTACGGCGTGAACGGCGAAGCCCTCCGCCGCGAATTCCTTGGCCCGATCCGCGAGTCCCGTCGCGTTGACGTCGGCGATGACGAGCTGCGCGCCGGCCCGACCGAATCCGCGGGCGACCGCGTGGCCGATCTGACCCACGCGACCCACGCCGGTGACCAGGACGACCTTGCCGCGAAACTCAGGCGGCATGCGCCACGATCTCGTCGACCGGAGGAGCGCCGCGCCGCGCGAAGGCGACCGTGCCGTCCCGCTGCATGACGTACACCGAGCGTTGGATGCCCTTCCCGTCGTCTTTCAGGGCGTGGTAGGCCCGGGCGATCGCGCGGTCGGGGTCCGAGAGCAGCGGGAAATTGAAACGGAGCTTCTTCACGTAGCTCGCGTGGGCTTCCACCCCGGCCGGGTTGACGCCGAACGGCTGGATGCCCGCTGCTTGGAACTTGGCCATCTCGTCGCGCACGGCGGAGAGTTGGCGGTTTCAGCCGGGGGTGTTGTTTCCCGGGTAGAAGACCAGCGCGACCTGTTTGGTCTTCAACATGTCGGTCAGGCTGTAGGTCTTGCCATCCGACGCCGCGGCGGTGAACAGGGGTGCCTTGCTCCCGATCACCAGAAGCTCGCTCATGAGATACCCCTACGGTTTTTGTACAACGTTCTTACTTGACGTCGTCGCGCGACGCTCTTCCAGCTTTTCAAGCCATTCCATCGGGATATCCAGCCCGCCGAGCGGCGCATGAGAATCCCCGAGCTCCAGGTCGCCGTGCCAGTCCGAGCCGCCACTGATGGCCATGCCGAGCCGCTGTGCGATGCCGGTGATCCGCCGCTCGGTGCCCGGCGAATGGCTCGGGTGCCGCACCTCGAGGCCGTCGAGACCCTGCTCCTGGAACTGTCGGATCTGGCCTTCGGAGCCGTGGTCACCGAGGTGGGCCGCGACGGCAATCCCGCCGACGGCGTGGACCAGCTCGGCGACTTGCTGCAGGGTGGGGAGCGGCTTCTCGACGTAGGCCGGCCTGCCCCGACCCAGATAGCGCGCGAACGCCTCGTTCATGTCGACGCACACCCCGCGCTGCACCAGCACTCGGGCCACGTGGGGACGACCCAGCGCCCCGCCGTTCGCGGCGCGCATGATGTCCCCGACCTCGATGGCGACGCCCAGCCGATGCAGGTGCGCCACGATCTGCTCGGCGCGACGTTGCCGCGCCGCCCGCGTGCCGGCGAGGAATTCCTCGAGCCGGGCGTGACCGGGCGGCAGAAAGTAGCCCAACAAGTGGAGCTCACCCCAGGGCGCCTTCACGCTGAACTCGCAACCCGAGACCACACGCACCCCGAGCGCCTCGCCCGCGCGGGTCGCCTCGGGAACGCCGCTGGTCGTATCGTGATCGGTCAGCGCGATCGCAGCCAGGCCCGCCGCCTGCGCCCGTCGCGCGACTTCGGCCGGAGGGTACTCCCCGTCCGACGCCGTCGAATGACAGTGCAGGTCAACGCGCGCCGTAGGCACCCTCCGGCGCGGTCCAGGCCGGTTGCGAGTGCCGGAACAGCTCCACCAGCTCCCGCTCGGAGAGCTCGGCCAGGGCGGCGTCGGGACTGCGGCTGCCCACCGGCGCGTAGCGCGTGAAGCGACGGCGTCGCTCGGGACCGGTCCCCTGCTCGAATACCACGCCGAACTGGTCACGGTCGTACACGGTCACGCGTCCCGCCGGGGCTACCTCCCACGTCTCCCCGTCCACGACGATCGTTCGCCCCGCCATGGCCCCTCCCTTACGCCTCGGTGGGAGTCGCGAGCGAAACCTCGGTCCACAGCTCCCAGGCATCCGAGGCATAGGTCCCGAGGCTCTGCAACCGTTTCTCGAGCTTGATCTCCTCGGGCAGCCGCGACGCCTGGGCCCGGTGCGACATTTCGGTCTGGCTCTCGGAAAACTCCGTGAAGAGCTGCGGGTCCTTGGCGTTGCGGAACAGCCAGATCCTCTGGCCGCGGGCATCGGCGAACTGACACAATTCCCGCAGGGTGGCGAGGTAGTCGGCCTCGTTGGTCGGAGGCACGCGCACCCGCGCCGCCGTGAGCACCTTGGGCATGGCTAGATCGCTCCCTCGGGAAAGTCCTCGAGCGCGCGCTTCACGTCGGCGAGGAACCGGTCCGCGTCAGCGCCGTCCACCACGCGGTGATCGTAGGACATCGATATCATGCCCATGGTGCGGATCGCGATCGTGTCGGTGCCGTCCGGCAGCGTCACCACCTTGGGGCGCTTCTCGATCGCGCCGACGCCGAGGATCGCCACCTGGGGCTGGTTGATGATCGGTGCGCCCGCGTACGACCCGAACACGCCCGGGTTCGTGATCGTGAAGGTGCCGCGCTGGATCTCGTCGGGCGAGAGCTTCTTGGTCCGCGCGCGCTCCCCCAGGTCGTTGATGGCGCGCGCCAGACCGCTGAGCGACAGCTCGTCGGCGCGCTTCACGACCGGCACGATGAGCCCCCAATCGAGCGCTACCGCGATCCCGATGTTCACATCGCGACGGTAGATGATGTTGTCGCCCGAGACCGCGGCGTTCACCACGGGATGTTTCCGGAGATTCTCGGCACACGCCTTCGCGATGAACGCGAGGTACGTGAGATTCACGCCGCGCTCGGCGGAGGCCGCCTTGTGCTTGCGGCGGAGCTCGGCCACACGGCTGTAGTCGATCTCGAAGAAGCTCGTCACGTGCGCCGACGTACGGCGCGACATGATCATGTGATCCGCGGTGATCTTGCGGATCTTCGAAAACGGCTCGACTCGGTCACCGGGCCAGGGCTCGACGACGGGATGCACGACGGGGCCCGCGGAAGGGAGCGGGGAGCGGGGAGCGGTACCGGCAGGTGTCGCAACCGGCATGGATACGCCGCGCTCGATAGCCCCGAGAATGTCCTGCTTCGTCACGCGACCCGCGAAGCCGGTTCCGGGGATGGTCGAGATGTCCACCTGATGCTCCGCAGCGATCTTGCGGACCAGCGGCGTGGACTTGCGGCGCAAGCGCTCCTCGCCGGTCTCGCCGCCCCCGTCCCCTTTCCCCACCACCGGGGCGGTAGAGGGCGGTAGAGGGCGGGAAGGGGCGGTAGCGGACGGCGGCGAGACCGCGGTGCCCCCGGGAGCAGCGGGTGCCCGCTGGGCTGCTGCGACCGGGGGCGCCGCGGGCGAAGCCGCCGGTGCAGGTGCCGCCGCCTTCACAGCGGCGCCCTTCTCGGTCTCGATTACTGCGACCAGCGTTTGCACCGGCACCGTCTGGCCTTCCTGAACCTTGATCTCGGCAAGGACCCCGGCCGACGGCGCCGGGATCTCGGCGTCCACCTTGTCGGTCGAGATTTCGAACAGCGGCTCGTCCCGCTTCACCTCGTCGCCCAGCTTCTTGAGCCACTTGCTCAAGGTGCCTTCGGCGATCGACTCGCCCATCTGGGGCATGAGGACGTCTACGCGCGCCATAGAGTCTCCATCAATACGCCGCAAGCCATCTTGCGGCCTTCACGATATCGTCCGTCTGGGGCAGCACGAAATCTTCCAGGGTCGGCGCATACGGCAGCGGCACGTCGTGCGCCGTCACCCGCATGATGGGGCCGTCCAGCCACGCGAAGGCCTGCTCGTTGATGCGCGCGGCGATCTCGCCCGCCAGGCCACCGGTGCGCGTGTCCTCGTGTACGATGAGCACCTTGTTGGTCTTCTGCACCGTCCGCATGATCGCGGCGTCATCCATCGGCAACAGCGTCCGGAGGTCGAGGACTTCGACCGAGAGACCGTCGTCTTTCGACAGCTGGTCGGCCGCCTCGAGCGACTTCCACACCGTGGCCCCGTAGGTGACGATGGACAGGTCCTTCCCCTCGCGAGCCAGCCGCGCCTGGCCGATGGGAGTGAGGATCTCCTCCTCTTCCGGCAGCGCCTCCTTGATCCGGCGGTACAGCCACTTGTGCTCGAGGTAGATGACCGGATCGTCGTCCCGGATGGAGGCCTTGATCAGGCCCTTCGCGTCCCGCGCGGTGGCGGGATAGACGATCTTCAGGCCCGGCGTGTGAAAGAAGGCCGCCTCCGGGTTTTGCGAATGGAACGGACCGCCCCGCACGTAGCCGCCACAGGGGCCGCGCACCACCATCGGGGTCGCGAGACCGGCGCGGTAGCGCGCGGTGGCGACGTAGTTCGTGAGCATGTCGTAGGCGCAGGAGATGAAGTCGATGAACTGCATCTCCGCCACCGGGCGCATGCCCATGTGGGCCGCCCCGGCGGCCGCGCCGACGATGGCCGCCTCCGAGATCGGCGTGTCGATCACGCGGGCCTCGCCGAACTGCTTGGCGAAGCCCTCGGTGACCTTGAATGCGCCGCCGTACGCCCCCACGTCCTCTCCTAAAATGAAGACGCTGGGGTCGCGCTCCATCTCTTCCCACAACCCCTGGCGCAGGGCTTCGAGGTAGGTGACGTCGGCCATCAGAGGCTCCGGTACCAGTGTCGCGGGGCTGCGGGCGGGTCGGCGTACACGCCGCCCAAGGCGGACTCGGACGGCGGCAGCGGCTCGTCGATACAAGCATCGGTCGCCTGATCGATCTCGAGCTTCACGCCGTCGTCGATCGCCTTCAGCTCGCCCTCTTCGGCCCACTCGTGTTGCACCAGCTGCTTCACGTAGCGGTCGACTGGGTCGTTTTCCTTGGCCCACCAGTCGAGCTCTTCCTTGGGCACGTAGTGCTGATCGTCGTGCTCGGCGTGGCCCTTGCGACGGTACGTCTTGACCTCGATGAACTGCACGCCGTGACCCCGTCGGGCCCGCTCGACGGCGAACTTCGTCGCCTCGTACACCGCGAGCACGTCGTTCCCGTCCACCGTCACGGCCGGGATGCCGTAGCCCTTCGCCTTCTCCGCCAGGTCCTTCACCGCGAACTGTTTTTCCGGCGGCGTCGAGTAGGCCCAGCGGTTGTACTCCGCGATCACGACGAGCGGGACCTTCTGCACCGCGGCGAAGTTGAGGCCTTCGTGGAAGGTGCCGGTCGAGGTGGCGCCGTCGCCGATATAGACCAGCCCTACTCGCGACTCGCCTCGCAGCTTGAAGGTCAGCGCGATTCCGGCCATCACCGGGACCATGTCCCCGAGATGCGAGATCTGGCCGAGGTACCCTTTCTCGAGATCGTTGAAATGGACGTTCAGCTCGCGCCCGCGCGTGGGGCTGTCGGCCTTGGCCATGTACTGCCGCAGGATCGCGATCGGCTCGGCGCCCATGACGAGCATGGAGCCCAGGTTGCGGATCAGCGGCGACAGGATGTCCGGGTTGGGCCCTCGGGCCAGGGCGTACGCCGACCCGACCGACTCCCCCTCCTGACCGAGGGAGCGGAACAGACCGCCGATCACCTTGCTCTGGCGGTAGAGGGCGGTGAGCCGCTCCTCCAGGGTCCGGGTGAGCCGCAGGTAGCGATAGATTTCAAGCAGTTGGTCGCGGGTGAGGCCCGCCGGTATGGGCGGCGACTGCGTGATCGGTGCGGCGCGCGGTGGCATGACGTAAATTGTAGTGGGCGTGAAACTTGGCTGGACGGAGCGGGCAAATCAAGCTCCGGCGCGAGGAGGCCATATGGCGACGTTGAAGCTGCGCGTGACGGGGATGACGTGCCCGCACTGCCAGATGAAAGTCGAAAAGGCGTTGATGGGCGCGGGCGGCGTGTACTCTGCTGTGGTCGACCTTTCGGCTGGCGAAGCGGAAGTGGATTTCAACGACGACGCCGCGACCACAGACCAGCTCATCGCGGCAATCGCGAAGGCGGGGTACGGCGCAAAGGTGGCGGGCTAGTACGCCCCTCGGAGCTCGTGGCCCGGCTCCACCTGTTTGTGCACCTCCGCCAGGAAGCGCTTGGCGAGGCGATCGAGCTCCGACTCACCGAGCTGATCGGTGCTGACTTCCACCAGCGTGTAGTGGCCGCCCTCGGCGCGGGCGGCGATCGTCACCTTGCCCAGCGCGCCCGCGTAGGTACGCCGCCGCGCCCCCTCGTCAGCGGGCGCGAGGCGCGCGCCGAAGAACGCTTTCGCCTGCGCCAGCGCCTCGTCGGGGCTCAGCGTGGTTCGATGGAAATACCTCACCGGTTCCCCTCCCATGCGGGCTTGAAGCGCCGCAGCGTCAGGCTGTTCAATACCACACTCAGGCTCGACCACGCCATCGCCGCACTCGCGAACACCGGCGAGAGCAGCACGTGGAGCCACGGGTACAACGCCCCGGCGGCGACGGGGATGCCGATCACGTTGTAGACGAACGCCCAGAACAGATTCAGCTTGATCGTCCCCATGGTCCGTCGCGACAGCTGAATCGCGGTCACCACGCCGCGCAAATCGCCGCGGATCAGCGTCACGTCGGACGCCGCCATCGCGATGTCCGTACCCGTCCCGATCGCGATCCCCACGTCGGCCAGCGCGAGGGCCGGCGCATCGTTGATTCCGTCGCCCACCATCGCCACCTGCTTGCCCTGCCGCTGCAGCTTCTTCACGATGTCGGCCTTCTGCGAGGGCAGCACTTCGGCCAGGATCTCGTTGATCCCGACCTCGTTCGCCACCGCCTGCGCGGCCCGTTTCGAGTCTCCCGATAGCATCATCACGGCGAGCCCCATGCGCTTCAGAGAGGCGACGGCCTGGGGCGCCGTCAGCTTGATCGGGTCGGAGATCGCGATCACCGCGTGGACCGTGTTGTTCACCACCACGATCACCGGTGTACGCCCCTGGTCGGCGAGGCGGTCGGCATCCGGGCCGAGCGTCCCGAGCTCGAGGCTGCGCTCGCGGGCGTGGCGCAAGGAAATGACCTCGATAACGCGGCGGTCCACAGTGCCATGCACTCCCCGCCCTTCCATGACGGCGAACTTCTCGACCGGCAGGACCTCGACCTGCCGATCCTTGGCCGCGTTGACCACGGCGAGCGCCAGCGGGTGCTCCGAGCGTTGCTCCACCGACGCGGCCCACTTGAGCACTTCCCCCGGCGACAGCGGCGTGCCGTCCGGCCGCTTGGCGGTGACGATGTGGGTGACGGTCGGCCGGCCTTCGGTGATGGTGCCGGTCTTATCGAGCAGCACCATGCGCACCGTGGCCAGCCGATCGAGTGCCTCGCCGCTCCGGATCAGGATGCCGTACTCGGCGGCCTTGCCCGTTCCCACCAGGATCGCGGTGGGCGTGGCGAGCCCGAGCGCGCAGGGGCACGCGATGATCAGCACGGTCACGAGCGCGACGGTCGCGAACACGAGAGCCGGCACCGGCCCCAGGTCATACCAGATCACGAACGCCGCGATCGCCAGCGCGATGACGATCGGCACGAACACACCCGCCACCCGATCGGCGAGCTTCTGGATCGGCGCCTTGGTGGCCTGCGCGTCCTCGACCAGCTGGACGATCTGACCGAGCGCGGTGTCCTTACCGACCCGCGTGGCGCGGAACGTCACGCTGCCCGTGGTATTGAGGGTCGCGCCGATCACCTCGTCGCCGATCTTCTTGGCTAGCGGCAGCGCCTCTCCGGTCAGCATCGATTCATTCACCGCGGAGGCGCCTTCGGTGACGATACCGTCCACCGGGATCGTTTCCCCGGGCTTCACGATCACGAGATCCCCGGGGACAACCGCCTCGACCGCGATGTCGGTCTCCTTGCCCTCGCGCACCACGTGCGCCGCGCGCGGGCGCAGCCCCGCCAGGCGCCGAATCGCTTCCGAGGTCCGGCCCTTGGCACGCGCCTCCAGCAGCCGCCCGAGGAGGATCAGCGCGATGATGGCCGACACCGCCTCGTAGTAGACATCGGCGGGGCGCCCCGCGGCGGCCAGGGCCCCCGGTGCGAACGTGGCGACGAGCGAATACAGGTAGGCGGCGCCCGTGCCCACGGCGATGAGCGTGTTCATGTCGGCGGTGCGGTGCTTGAACCCGCTCCAGGCGCCGCGATAGAACTGGCCGCCCGACCAGACCACCACCGGTAACGTGAGGACGGCGAGTCCGACTTTGATCCACTGCGGGTCGAGCGTGCCACGCCCGGCGAGCGCCTCCTGGAGTCGCAGGGCGAGCGGCATCAGCAGCCGGCCGAGCAGATCGATCTGCTTCAGCGTGGCATCGGCATCGTGCGCCATCAGGAGCATCGAGCCGAGCACGCTCACCACCGTCACGACCGCCGCGAGGGCGAACCGCCACGTGAGGGCTCGGACCTCGCGCTCCCGCGCCAGCCGTTCCCGCTCGAGTGGGTCCTCGGCGGCAATCGGCGCGGCGACGCGAAACCCCGCCCGTTCGACGGCGCGCTCGAGAGCGTCCGCGGTGGTGGCGCCGGGAACGTAATCCACCGTCACGGTCTCCGTCGCCTGGTTCGCCGCCGCGCGGATCACGCCGGGCACGCGGCGCAGCGCCTGCTCGAGCGGCGCGACGCTGGGCGCGTAGTGGAGCTGCTCGACGGTGAAGGTGACGCTGGCTCGACCGCAGTCGTAGCCCGCGGCCCGGACCGTCTTGATCAACTCGGCGACGCTCGTCCGGGCGTCATCATACTCGACGGCGCTTTTGCCCGTGGCGTAATTGACCGTGGCGGTGCTGACGCCGGCGGCCTCGCCGAGCGCCGCCTGCACCGTGGCGGCGCAGGAGGCGCAGCTCATCCCTTCGATCGGCAGGACGATGCGAGCCTTACTCATGGAGCTCGTGCGGCGAAGGCGAGGGCCGTCGATCGGCGGTGGCGGGCTCCACGACAAGGAGGCCCTTCAGCATGTTCATGCCGCAGCGGAAGCGGAATTCGCCCGCCTCTTCTGGTGTGAACTCGACGGGCGTGGTCTGAAACGCCGGAAGCGCGGCATCGATCCCGAAGTCCTCGAACACCACGCGCTCCGAGCAATCCGCCGTCTCGTCGCGGTAGAACTGGAGCCGCACGGGCTCGCCGGCCCGCACCACGATGGTATCGGGGGTGTACCCGCCCTTCACGAGCACCCGCACCTCCTGCACGCCGGCGACGGTCGGCGCCAACGTCTGCGACCCTTTGGAGAACAGGAAATACCACAGCACCCAGACGATGGCGGCGAGACCGACGGCCGTGACGACGTACTGCGAGACGCTCACGCCTTCTCGTAATACTCGATGCCGAGGTGGGTGATTTGCTCCTCGCCCATCAACCAGCGCAGCGTGTTCTTGAGCTTGGTCTGCTGGATGAACAAATCGTGTTCAGGGTACAGCCCCGGGGCCGTCTGGGGGCTCTTGAAGTAGAACGACAGCCACTCCTGGATCCCCGAGAGCCGCGCCCGCTGCGCCAGGTCGAAGAACAGGGCCAGGTCGAGGACGATCGGCGCGGCGAGGATGGAGTCGCGGCACAGGAAGTCGACCTTGATCTGCATCGGATAGCCGAGCCATCCGAAGATGTCGATGTTGTCCCATCCTTCCTTGTTGTCGCCGCGGGGCGGATAGTAGTTGATCCGCACCTTGTGGAACACGTTGCCGTACAGCTCGGGATACTGGTCCGGCTGGAGGATGTACTCGAGCACGCCGAGTTTGGACTCCTCCTTGGTCTTGAACGATTCGGGATCGTCGAGGACCTCGCCGTCCCGGTTACCCAGAATGTTCGTCGAGTACCAGCCCGCGAGCCCGAGCATGCGCGCCTTGAACGCGGGGGCCAGCACGGTCTTCATCATCGTCTGGCCGGTCTTGAAGTCTTTGCCGCCGATCGGGAGCTTGCGCTCCTCGGCCAGATGCTGGAGCGCAGGAACGTCGACCGTGAGATTGGGAGCCCCGTTCGCGAACGGCAGGTTCTCCATCAGCGCGGCGTAGGCGTACAGCATCGACGGCGCAATGGCGGGATCGTTTTGCTCCATCGCCCGCTCGAACGCCTGGAGGCTCTGGTGCGCCGGCCCGGGCGTGAGGAATACTTCGGTCGAGGCCGCCCAGATCATCACGAGGCGGTGGGCACCGGAGCGCTTCTTGAAGTCGCGGATGTCCTGTCGCAGCTGCTCGGCGAGGTCGCGCTTGGTCTTGCCCTGCTTCACGTTGGTGCCGGTCAACCGTTTCACATAGTGCTGGTCGAAGGCGGCGGGGAGGGGCTTGATCCCCTTCAGAAAGTCCGCGATCGGCTCCAGGTGCTCGTGCCGGTCCAGCACGCCGGCCTTCACCGCGGCGGTGTAGGCGTCATCGGGAATCGGGTCCCAGGCGGCGAACACCAAGTCCGTCAAGTCGGTGAGCGGCACGAACTCCTTGATCTTCGGGCTCCGCTTCTCGGTGCGCTTCCCGAGGCGGATGGTGCCCATTTGCGACAGCGAGCCGATCGGCAGTCCCGTGCCGCGCCGCACGTTCTCGACGCCCGCGATGAACGTGGTGGAGACCGCACCCAACCCCACGAGCATCACGCCCAGTTTTCCTTTGGCGGGCGCGATGTCCCGACCGGCTTCGACTGCCACTATTACGGTCCTTTCCGAGACTGGAGCGCGGGCGCGTGGCCCGGGAGCGTGTCGCGTTGGCGGGGCGGCCGCCTCACGGCGGGCTCGCCGGCCACCCGCGCCACGTAGAGGACGCGCTGCACCACCGTCACCGAGGTCGCGAGCGCCAGAACGACGACGATCCAAAACAACAACGCTCCGTGGTTCCCGGCCCCGAAGAATAAGGTCGGGACACCCAGCAGCAGCACGCGCTCGGCGCGCTGCGCGATCCCCACCTTGGCCGTCAGGCCAAGCCCTTCGGCGCGCGCCCGCGTGTACGACACGATGAGCGAGGCCGCGAGGGCGACGAGGCATGCGACCACGGCGAAGGTCAGCCGCCCGGGTGGCACCCCGCCCCGCAGGAAGTACAGCGCGATCCCGCCGAACAGCGCCGCTTCGCCCACGCGGTCGAGCGTGGAGTCGTAGAACGCCCCGAAGGTCGTCGTCATGTCGGCCCGGCGCGCCACGCGGCCGTCCAACAGGTCGAATAGGCCGGACACGAGCAGCAGCAAGCCACCCGGGCGGACCCACCCGAGGCCGAACGCCGTGGCCGATGCGATCACCACCAGCGTGCCAACGGTGGTGATGAGATTGGGCCGAATGTGCAGGCGGATGAATACGACAGCGAGCGGTTCGATCAGTTTTCCGAAGCCATCTCGCACGCGCTGGGGGATGACATTCATGGCTGGCAGAAGCTAGCGGGGCGCAACAAAAGTCTCAATAGAGCAAGTACTTGGCGCGCAGGCGCTGAAACCGGGCGAGCCGCCCATTCCAGGACCCCCACACCGCTTCACCGACCGAGCCCGCGACCGTTGCGCGCCGCAACTCGGAGCCGCCGGCCAGCCGGTCGAAGCGCGCGTCGTCGAAGCGGAGCGAATCCGGTTGCGCCGCCCGGATCGCTCCCAGCATCAGAATGGCGGCGCGTGTCGGATCGTACCGCCGCCGATCCGTCACCCGCAAACGGATGCCGCGCACTTCGACGTCATCATACTTGCCGTCCGTCGGCGCTCGGGGTGTGAACGTGACGCCCGAGACCTCTACGCCGGTCAGCGCGTCTTGCGCCCACGGCCCCCAGACCCGCAGCCGCGACAGCACGGCCGTCGTGTCCAGCCACGGCGCGCCAACGACCTGGAATTCGAGCCCGGTGCCGCGCCCGACGGAGAGATTGGTGCCCTCAAACAGGCACGTCCCCGGATAATGGAGGGCGCTTTCCAGATCCCGCAGATTCGGCGACGGTCGCACCCACGGCAAGCCCGTGTCGTCGTAGAACATCGCGCGTCGCCACCCCAGCGCCGGGACCACCGTGAGACGCGCGTGGATTCCGAGCGCATCGTTGGCCAGCCGCACCAACTCGCCGATCGTCATGCCGTGGCGCATGGCCACCGGCAGGAAGTCGGCGACGCGCTCGACCGGGCGTCTCCCGCCGGCCACGTTGCCCTGCACCGCGATGCCCCCGATGGGATTCGGCCGGTCGAGGACGACCACGGGCTTCCCGCGGCGCGCCGCCTCCTGCAACAACAGGACGGCGGTCGGAGGATAGCTGTAATAGCGCGCGCCGACGTCCTGCAAGTCCACGAGCACGACGTCCACCGAATCGAGGGCGCCGATCTCCGCCAGCCGCGTTCCACCGTAGAGGCTATAGATTGGTAGACCGGAGGCGGAGTCGACGGCATCGGGGAGCCCGGGGCGGTCTTCGGTGCCGCGGAGCCCGTGCTCCGGACTCAGGATTACCACCAGGCGGACACCCGGCGTGCCGCGCAGGAGGTCGATGTCGCGACGCCCCAGCCGGTCCACGCCGGTCTGGTTCGTGAGCAGCGCGACGCGCTTGCCGGCGACGACGCCGATCGAGTCGGACAGCAGCACCTCGATCCCCGGTCGTACTTGCGCAGCCGCCGGGGTCGGCGGCAGAACGGCGCAGGCGATCACCACCAACAGCGAGAGAGAATGCGGGCGCATACGCTCCTGATAGTTGCCGCCGTACTGGGATGTGCCGGCGGTCACGCGGTCGGACGAACAGCCAAACCCGTTCCTCGTCCCTCGTCCCCCGTCCCCACGGTTTCCGTCGACTCGCTGCTCGCCAGCCTCACGGTCCGCCAACAGGTCGGGCAGCTCGTCATCCCGTGGCTCTCGGGAAGCTACACCGCGCTGGACGATTCGCTCTTCCAGGTGGCAGCCCGGTGGGTGGACTCGCTCGAAATCGGCGGGCTGATCGTCTCAGTCGGCTCCCCGCTCGACATCGCCACCAAGCTCAACGCGCTGCAGCAACGGTCCCGGCTGCCGCTCCTCGTATCGGCCGACCTCGAGTGGGGCGCCGGCATGCGCGTCGTCGGGGCGACCGCCTTCCCGCACATCATGGCGGTCGGCGCCACCGGCGAGCCCCGTGATGCCTACGCGATCGGCGCGGCCGCAGCCGTGGAGGGCCGGGCCGTCGGCATCCACGTCAATTTCGCCCCGGATGCCGACGTCAACAACAACCCCGCGAACCCGATTATCAATACCCGCTCCTTCGGCGAGGACCCGCGCACGGTGTCCCGCCTGGTCGCGGCGTACGTGCGGGGCCTGCACGAGCACGGTATGCTCGCCACGCTCAAGCACTTCCCCGGCCATGGGGATACACAGACCGATTCGCACATCGGCCTCCCGGTGATCACAGCCGGGTACGGCCGTCTCGACTCGCTCGAGCTCGTTCCGTTCCGCGCCGGCATCGCCGCCGGGGCGGACGTGGTGATGAGCGCGCACATCGCGTTCCCCGCGCTCACGGGGTCGAACGATCCCGCGACGTTGTCGGCAGCCGTGCTTACCGGGCTGCTGCGCGACTCGCTGCGCTTCCCCGGTCTGGTCGTGACCGACGCCCTGATGATGGGCGCGATCGTGACGAAGTATGGCGCCGGCGAAGCGACGGTACGGGCGTTCCTCGCGGGCTCGGACCTGCTGCTGATACCGGCGGATCCCGACTCCGCAGTCCTCGCGATGACCGCGGCGGTCGCGGCGGGACGAGTCACGCCGCAGCGGCTCGCGCAGTCGGTGCGCCGCGTGCTCGAGATCAAGCGTCGGCTTGGGCTATTCGAGCGCCGCACCGTCCCGCTCGACTCCATTCCGCACGTAGTCGGCAGTAAGCGGTTCCAGGACGCAGCTAATGACATCGCGGTACGGTCCCTCACGCTGGTGCGCGACGTGGGCGGCCGGCTGCACGCCTTGCGGGGGCATCCCGGCCGGCTCGCCCTGATCGCGTACGCCGACGAGGCGAACGGGAGCGTCGGCCTGTTCCTCACCGATTTGTTGCGGCAAGGCGGCGACACGGTGGAGTACTTCCGGCTGTGGCCCATGTCCGGGACCCTCTCGTACGATTCGGCGCGAGCTACCATCGCGCGGGCGCCGGCCACCGTGTTCATCACCAACGTGCGGCCGATTTCGGGAAAGGGGAACATTGCCCTCCCCGACTCGCTCGCCCAGCTCATCACGCTGACCGACGCCGCGCGCCCCACCGTGCTGGTGTCGCTCGGCAGTCCCTACCTCCTCAACCAGACGCCCGCCGTGCGGTCCTACCTCATCGCCTGGAGCGGCGTCCGGGCCTCGGAGCGGGCCGTAGCGCTCGCGCTGCTGGGCCGCGTGCCGCTCGGCGGCCACCTCCCCACTCGCATCCCGCCGGATTACGCCCTCGGCTGGGGCCTGACGGTCCCCGCGGTACAGCCGTGACGCGCCGCGTCACGCTCACGCTCGCGGTACTGATCGCGGCGTGCGGGCGGCCGGCGGTTAAGGAAGGTGCGCCGGTCCCGGCGAGCGCGGGCATCCCACGGGCCGGACCGTCATCGCTGGGGCTCGACAGCACGCGCCTCGCTGACGTCGTCGCGTATGTCCGAGCCGAGGTCGACAGCGGCGCATTCCCGGGTGGCGTGCTCGCCGTGGGACGGCACGGCCGGCTCGCCCTGCTCGCGCCAGTGGGCCACTACGGCGTCGACGACCCCCGGCCCGTCGAGGTCGGCACGCTGTACGACCTCGCCTCGCTCACCAAAGTGGTGGGCCTCACGACCGCCTGCATGCTGCTCGTGGACTCGGGCCTGCTCGAGCTCGATGCACCGATCGAGCGCTACGTGCCCACGTTCCGAGGGTCCATGAAGGATCGCGTGACGGTCCGCCAGCTCCTGACCCACTCGGCAGGCCTCGTGGCAGACCTCCCCCTGTACGACTCCACGGCGACGCGCGCCGCGGCGCTCGCGGCCGTGGACACGACGACGCTCGTCGCACCGCCGGGAACCAAGTACGTCTACTCCGACCTGAGTGCCATCGTGCTCATGCAAGCCGTGGAGCGCGTGACCGGCGAGCCATTCGACCGCTTTCTCGCCCGGCGCGTGTTCGGACCGCTCGGCATGCCCGCCACGCGGTTCCTCCCACCCGCGTCGTCGCGCGACTGGATCGCCCCCACCGAGCACGATACCGTGTTCCGGCACCGCTGGCTCCGAGGAGAAGTGCACGACGAGAGCGCGGCACGGCTGGGCGGCGTCTCGGGGAACGCCGGGCTCTTCTCCAACGCGCTCGACCTCTCCCGCTTCGCCGCGATGCTCTTGAATGGCGGGGCGTGGGACACACTGCAGCTGATTCGCGCGGAGACCGTGGCGGAATTCACCACGCGTCAAAATCTGCCGCCAGGCTCGACTCGCGCGCTCGGCTGGGATACGCCTTCGGATTCCGGCTACTCGAGCGCGGGCGCGAAGCTGTCACGGCGCTCCTTCGGCCACACGGGCTATACTGGTACCTCGCTCTGGATGGATCCCGACCGCGACCTGTTCATCATTTTGCTCACGAACCGTGTCCACCCCACACGGGAAAACACGGCGATCCTCCGGGTGCGGGCGCACGTCGCCGATCTGGTGGCCGACGCCCTCACGCATCCAGAACTCTAGGGGCCGTTATTCCACCACCGTCTGCCAGCCGCGCCGCGACAAGTCGTGATAGATGATCACGCCGGCGACGGCGGCGACCACGAGCAGCATCAGGCCAGCGAGCGTCTCCTGTAGCAACAGCTTGCCCACGCCGAACAGCACTCCGTACACCAGCACACAACCCGCCACCCAGTCGATCAGGTTGGCGAGGCCGTCCGCAGACGGACGCACGTCGGGAGCGAGGGCGGCCACCGGCCCCCAGCCCGCCCGCGAGGGCCGCGTGCGGCGGTAGAACGCGACCAGGGTCGCGTCCGACTCGGGGCGCGTGAGGAACGTGACCGCAAGCCATACCACCGTCGTGACCGCGACTGTAATGAGCACGATGTGTGCGAAGTCGAGGGGCTGGTCGCTCTGGAGCCCGCCCACCGTCTGCAGCAGGACCGACACGACGAACGCGGTGATCATCGCGGAGACTTCGCTCCACGCGTTGATCCGCCACCAGTACCAGCGCAGCAGCAGCACGGCGCCCGTCCCAGCACCGGTGATGATCAACACCCGCCACGCCCCGCCGATCGATTCGATGCGAAAGGCCACCGCCGCCGAGACCACCGTCAACAAGGCTGTGGCCAGCCGGGACGCCATGACGTAATGCGACTCGGCGGCGTCCCGGCGCACGAAGCGGCGGTAGCAATCGTTCACGAGATAGCTCGCACCCCAGTTCAGCTGCGTGGCGATCGTCGACATGAAGGCCGCGGCGAACGCCGCGACCATGAGCCCGCGCAACGACGATGGCAGATAGTCGATCATCACCCGGATGTATCCGGTCTCCGGGTCCTTGAGGTTGGGAAACAAGATCAGCGAGGCGAGGGCGACGAGGATCCAGGGCCAGGGCCGGATGGCATAGTGCGCGATGTTGAACCACAGGGTGGCGAGCAACGAGTTCTTTTCGTCTTTCGCGCTCAACATCCGCTGCGCCACGTAGCCGCCCCCGCCGGGCTCGGCCCCCGGATACCAGGTGGCCCACCAATTGACGGCGATGTACACGAAGAAGGTGATCATCGGCATCCACGCCGAGCCGACGTCGGGCACAAAGCTCAGCACGGATCCCTGACCGCCGGTCGTGGCGCCGCGCAGCTGATCGATGGCCCCCAGCTTGACCCGCATCGCCTCGATTCCCCCGACCGCCTGCACGGCGACGACGGCCAGCACGATCACCATGCCCATCTTGATCACGAACTGGAACAGATCGGTCACCAGCACGCCCCATAATCCGGAGAGCGTCGAGATCGCGGACGTAAGGGCGATCATGCCGACGACGATCCACAGCGCCTCGCCCTTCGACACGCCGAAGACCAGCTGCAGGATCTTCGCCATCGCGAGGTTGACCCAGCCGAGGATGATGCAGTTGATGAGCAAGCCCAGGTAAATGGCCCGGAAGCCCCGCAGGAAGGCGGCCGGTGGACCGGCGTAGCGGATCTCCGCGAACTCGATGTCGGTCATGACGCCGGAGCGGCGCCACAGGCGGGCATAGAAGAACACCGTGAGCATCCCGCTCGCGAGCAGGTTCCACCACAGCCAGTTGCCCGCGATGCCGTTCTGCGCGACCAGACCGGTGACGACCAGGGGCGTGTCCGCGGCGAACGTGGTCGCCACCATCGACGTGCCCGCCAGCCACCACGGCACGTTTCTCCCGGAGAGAAAGAACTCCGCCGTGTTCTGGCTGGCGCGACTCTTGTAGTACAGGCCGACGGCGATGTTGAACAGGAAGTACAGGGCGACGACCACCCAGTCGGCGAGCGTTAGACGCATAGTGGCGGCAACCTCGCGGCAGAGAGTTGACTTGCCCGCAGGAACCGTCTAAGTTCGCACGTGACTGGAGGATCGCAATGGCCACGACGCAACGCACGAGTCCCATTATCCTCACGGTGACCGAGCAAGCAGCGGTCGAGGTGAGGAAGTTCATGGCGGAGGAGAAGGTGTCCCCCGATACCGCCGGGCTCCGCATCGCGGTGCTCCCGGGCGGGTGCTCGGGCTTCAAGTACAGCCTGAACATCGAAGACAAGCCAGCCGAGGACGATCTCGTCATCGAGACCGGCGGTGTGCGGTGCTTCGTGGACGCCTTCAGCGCCCAGTATTTGAATGGCGTCACCCTGAACTACAAGAGCAACTTCCAGGAGTCCGGGTTCACCTTCGAGAACCCGAACGCCACGGGCGGCTGCGGCTGCGGATCATCCTTCACGGTATAAGGCCGTTGGCCCCCTTCTGGTCGGCATTCCAAGCCCGCGCCCGTCGCGGGCTTTTTGTTGACCTCCGCCACCCCCGGTGAGACCGCTCGACATCGCCGTCATCGCGGCCTACTGCGCCGCGGTGGTCGTGTTCGGGCTCGTGCTGTCCGGACGCCAGCGGGATGCGAGCGACTACTTTCTCGGGCATCGCGGCCTCCCGTGGTGGGCCATCATGCTCTCGATCGTGGCGACCGAGACGTCGGCCCTGACGATCATCTCCGTCCCCGGCCTGGCGGCCCGCGGCGACCTCACCTTCCTGCAGTTGTCCTTCGGGTACCTGGTCGGACGGATCGGCGTCGCGGCGTTCCTGCTCCCGGGCTATTTCGAGGGGACTCAGGATACCGCCTATCAGCGGTTGGAGCGGCGCTTCGGGACGACCGCGCGCCGGACCGCCTCCGGCGTGTTCTTGGTGACGCGGGCGCTCGCCGACTGTGTCCGGATCTTCGCCACGGCCATTCCCCTCGCGATCATCACGCACTGGAGCCTCGCCGCCGGCATTCTGGCGATCGGCATCGTCACGGTGATCTACACCTGGGTCGGGGGCTTGCGCGCCGTCGTGTGGGTGGACGTCATCCAGCTCGGGATATATCTCGTGGGTGGGTTCGCGACGCTGATCGTGGCGACGCATCTCGCGGGAGGCGTCGGCTCGTTCGCACGAGCCTGGAGCGCCGGGAAGCTCGTTACACTCGACTTCACGCCATCGTTCAAGGTTCTCTACACGTTCTGGGGTGGGGTCGTGGGTGGCGCACTACTCGCCGGCGCGTCCCACGGCACCGATCATTTGATCGTGCAGCGCCTGCTCGCCGCCCGGGGCCTCCGGGACGCGCAGCGGGCCCTCGTCGGTTCCGGGGTGTTCATCATCCTGCAATTCGCGCTCTTCCTGCTGGTCGGGACCAGCCTGTGGCTCGCGGGCGCGGATCCGGGGCCCGCGATGCGCGGCGACGCCATCTATCCGACCTTCGCCGTCAACCAGCTCCCACCCGGGCTCGCCGGGCTCGTGATCGCGGGCATCCTCGCCGCCGCCATGAGCAGTCACGCCTCGGCCGTCAATTCGCTCGCCTCCGCCTCGACTCAGGACTTCTACGCGCCCCTCACGGGACGCCACGATCCGACGCACCTCCTGAGGGTGGGCCGCTGGCTCACACTGGTGTGGACGGCGGTGCTGGTCGCAGGAGCGATGGCGTTCCGGAACCAGAACACTCCCGTCGTGCAGCTGGCACTCAGCATCGCGTCGATCACGTACGGGGGCCTGCTCGGCACGTATCTCTTGGGCGGGCTGTGGCCGCGCGCCCGTCAGCGCGACGTGATCGTGGCGATCATCGTGAGCGTCCTCACCATGACGCCGATCGTCTTAGGGGTGCCCTGGCGCTTGCTCCCGGGTCTGGCCTGGCCGTGGTACGTGCCGCTCGGGACTGGAGTGACGGTGGCGGTGGGAATGCTGTCCTCATTGATGGGACGGCCGGACAGACGGACGAACGGACAGAACGCCCAGGCCCCATGACTTCACCGTCCGCCCGTCAGTCCGTCCGCCCGACCGCCGTGTACCTCGGTGCCGACGCCGGAGGGTCCCACTCCACGGTGGTGATCGGCTCAACCAAGAAGATCCTCGGTCGAGCCGACGGGCCAGGCGCCGCCATGCGGCCGGGCGGCGCGGCCAAGTCCGCGACCGTGCTCGCCGCGACGGCGCGTCGCGCGGCGGCCCAGGCGGGCCTCGACCTGCCCGTGGAGCGAGCGGTCGTGGGTGCCGCCGGCGCCGGACGTGCGCAGGAGCAGGCGGAGCTCGAGGCCGCATTGATCGACGCGGGGGTCGCCCGACAGGTACGCGTGCTCGCGGATGGCGAGGTCGCTCTCGCCACGGCGTTCGGCACTGGCCCCGGAATCCTCGTCAACGCCGGTACCGGATCGATCGCGTACGCGCGTGACCCCGCCGGCGAGCTGCACCGCGCTGGCGGGTACGGTTGGCAGCTGGGCGACGAGGGCGGCGGCTATTGGCTGGGGCGGCGCGCGCTGGACGTCGCGGCCCGCTCGCACGACGGCCGGGGCGAAGGCTCCACCCTGCTGGCGCGGCTGCTGGGAGCGCTCGGCCTGCAGCACTTCGACGACCTGGTGGGCTGGTCGGCCACCGCCACGCCGGCGCAGATGGCGGCGCTCGCGCCACACGTCCTCAATGCCGCCCGCGAAGGCGAAGGGGTGGCGCGCCACGCGGTGGACGACGCGGCGCGCGAGCTGGTGGAGCTGGTCGAGGTCCTGGCTCGGCATTTCCCGGGAACGGGGCCGGTGTCGGTGGCGATCGCGGGAGGCCTGCTCTTGCCGCAGTCGCCCCTCACGACCGCGTTCCGCGAGCGGCTCGCCGCCGCCCTCAAGCGGGCGCGCCTTGTCCCCGACAAGATTGATTCGGCAGTGGGAGCGCTCAAACTGGCGGCGGAATTAGGCGGCTAGCTTAGCGTCCGCGCTCACGGAGCGAGGGTCCCACTCGCTTTCCGTTCGGGCCACGTAGACCGCCGCGCTCATGTCTCCCACGACGTTGATCGTCGTCCGAGCCATGTCCAGGATTCGGTCCACACCGATGATCATGGCGATCGTCAGAGGCTCGACGTTCACGGCGGCCAGCACCCCCATCAACAACGGCAGTGATCCACCAGGGACACCGGCGGCGCCGACCGCCGTGATCACGCTGAGGATCATGACGACGACCTGCTGGGATAACGTGAGGGGAACGCCGAAGACTTGCGCGAGGAAGAGCACGGTGACGCCCTCGAACAGCGCGGTACCGTTCATGCACATCGTCGACCCGAGCGGGAGCACGAAGCCAGCGATCTTGGGCGGGATCTTCAACTCCCTTTCCGCGACGGCGATGTTGGTCGGAAGCGTGGCGTTGCTCGAGCTGGTGGAGAACGCCGTGATGATGCTGGCCCGGATCCGGCTAAAGAACACGCGCGGTGAGAGCCCCCCGAATACGCGGACCAGCGCCGAGATCGAAACGGCGCCATGTATCAGGAGCCCCACGAGGACGACGGCGACGTACAGCCCCAGTTTTAGCAACAGCGCGAACCCGAAGCGGGACGTCACGACGAAGATGAGTCCGAACACGCCGTAAGGGGCGAGCCGCATGGCGAAGTCGATGATCTTGACGATCGCCTCGCCCAAGGCGTCCAGCACGCGCACCATCGGCCGGGTCTTCTCTTCGGGGAGCATCGTGAGCGCGGCGCCGAATACCAGGGAAAAGAAGATGATCCCCAGCATGTCGAGCGAGGCCGCGGCCCTGATCGGGTTACTGGGCACGATGTTCACAAACATGTCGACGCCGAACTTGCCTCCGCCGCCCGCCTGTAGCCCCTGGGCTTGGGCGCGATAGGTCTCCAGCAGCTCCTTGACGAGGGCGGGATCGAGCCCGACCCCAGGTTGAACCAGGTTGACGAGAACCAGACCGATGGTCGCCGAGATGGCTGTGGAGACGAGGAAGTACGCGATCGTCCTCCCACCGACGCGGCCGATCTTGCGGATGTCGCCGAGCCCCGCCACGCCGAGTGTCAGCGAAGCGAACACGAGGGGCACGATCGTCATCAGGAGCATCCGCAGAAAGATCTGACCCACCGGACCGGCGACGTTGTTGCCCACCCATTGCACCTTGTCGGCGGCCCAGTCGGCGGGGATCCCCGTCCACGCGACCCAGGCGGCGCCGGTCGCGAAGGCGTTAGCCACGACACCGGCGCAGGCGCCCGACAACAGCCCGATGATGATCTTGGTGTGGAGCTTCACTGCCGATCGAGGCCGAGGCGGCGCACCCGGCTGTGGCGCACCCCGTACAGGAAGTAGATGACGGCCCCGATCGCCATCCACAAGCCGAACCGCACCCAAGTGAGCAACGGCAGGTTGATCATCAAATAGAGGCAGAAGGCCGCCGACACGAGCGGCAAGACCGGTACCCACGGGGTGCGGAACGGACGGGGCCGATCCGGCTCGCGACGCCGTAACACGATGATCCCCAGCGCCACCAGGACGAACGCGAACAGGGTACCGATGTTCGTGAGCTCCAGTACCCAGCCGATCGGCGCGAACGCCGCCGACACGGCGACGAACACGCCGGTGATGATCGTGGTGATGTGCGGGGTCTTGTACCTCGGGTGCACGCGCGCGGCCCACGGTGGCAGCAGTCCGTCGCGCGCCATGGACATGAAGATGCGCGCCTGGCCGAGCTGGAATACGAGGAGCACCGACGTCATGGCCGCAACGGCGCCGAGCGCGAGGATCCCCGCCGCCCAATCGGCGTGGATGTACTGCAGCGCGACCGCCAGCGGATCGGGCACATTCAGCTTGTCCCACGGAATCAGCCCTGTCAGGACGAGGCCGATGGCCACGTACAGTAGCGTGCACACGATCAACGATGCGATGATGCCGCGCGGAATGTCCCGCTGCGGATTCTTGGCCTCCTCGGAAGCCGTGCTCACCGCGTCAAACCCGATGTACGAAAAGAAGATGATCGCGGCGCCGACGCTGATCCCCTTGAGACCGTTCGGCGCGAAGCTGGGGGTGGTCCATAGCGCGGGCTTGATGTACTTGAGCCCGACGATCAAGAACATGGCGATGATGCCCACCTTGATCGCGACCATCACCGTGTTGACGCGAGCCGATTCTTTAGTCCCGATGACGAGGAGCCAGGTGATGAAAGCCACGATGGCCAGCGCGGGGAGGTTGAACACGATCGGGACGGGCCCCAGGTGCGGCGCGGCGGCAAGCAGGGCCGGGTCGCCCAAGGCCGTGCGCAGGTCGGTCACGAGCCAACGCGGCAGGTCGACCCCCAGCCCCCGCAGCAACGAGTCGAAGTACCCCGCCCATCCGATGGCGACGGCGATATTGCCAACCGCGTACTCGAGGATCAGGTCCCAGCCGATGATCCACGCGACCAGCTCGCCGAGCGTGGCGTAGGCATACGTGTAGGCGCTCCCCGAGATGGGGATCATCGCCGCGAATTCGGAGTAAGTGATCGCCGCGAATGCGCTGGTCACCCCGGCGAGGAGAATGGACACGACGATCGCTGGGCCGGCGCCGACGTGTCCGGAATCCCCCGAGATCGCGGTCCCGATGGCGGCGAAGATCCCGGCCCCGATGACCGCGCCGATGCCGAGCGCGGTGAGCTGGAGGGGACCGAGCGAGCGCTTGAGTCCGCCGCCCACCTCGCTGTCGGCGATGCACTGGTCGACGGTCTTGCGACTGAAGAGCTGCGCGCTAGACAAAGAGCGGCGCCAGCACCAGCGTGACCGTGCTCAACAGCTTGATGAGCACGTGCAGCGACGGCCCCGCCGTGTCTTTGAACGGGTCGCCGACGGTGTCGCCGACCACCGCCGCCTTGTGGGTCGGACTGCCCTTCCCGCCGTACTCGCCCGTCTCGATGAACTTCTTGGCGTTGTCCCAGGCACCACCGCCGTTGTTGAGCAGCGTCGCCATGAGAATCCCGGCGATCGTGCCCACCATGAGGAACGACGCCACGGTCTCCGCGCCGACATGGAACAACACCTTGAAGATCAGGCCCACGGCGATCGGCATGCCGACGGCGAGCAGCCCGGGAGCCACCATGGCCTTGAGCGCCCCGACCGTCACGATGTCCACCGCCCGCCCGTAGTCGGGGCGCGACGTGCCCTTCAAGATCCCGGGGTCGGCCTGGAACTGGCGGCGCACCTCCTGGATCACGCTGACGGCGGCCTTGGTCACCGCGCTGATGGCGAGCGCCGAGAACCAGAACACCAGCATGGCGCCGAACAGCCCGCCCACGAACACTTCCGGCTTCGAGATGTCGACCGCGGCAAGCGGCGAACCGAGCGCCGCGACTTCATCCAAATACGCCGAGAAGAGCAGGAAGGCGGCGAGCGCCGCCGAGCCGATCGCGTAGCCCTTGGTGAGCGCCTTGGTCGTGTTGCCCACCGCGTCGAGGCGGTCGGTGCGCCTGCGGATGTCCTCGGGCTGATGGGACATCTCGATGATGCCGCCGGCATTGTCAGTGATCGGGCCGAAGGTGTCCATCGCGAGGATGTACGCCGCCGTGCCCAGCATCCCCATCGTGGCCACCGCGGTCCCGAACAGCCCCGCGTGGGCCAACCCGCTCGACGCGCCCAGCTTGTAGGACGCGATGATCGCGGCCGAGATCGCAAAGGTCGGAAGCGCGGTGCACTCTAAAGCCACGGCGAATCCCGCGATGATGTTCGTCGCCGGGCCGGTGACGGACGCGGCGGCGATCGTTTTGACGGGGCGGTAGCGGTATTCCGTGTAATACTGCGTGATGTAGACGAACGCGATGGAGGTGGCGATCCCGATCACCCCGCACAGCGCGAAGTGCCACCACGCGGCTGGGAAGGCGGGCGGGTTGAGCAGCCAGTAGGTGCCGCCCACGAAGCCCGCGGCGGCGAGCACCGCGGTCCACATGTACCCGCGGTTGAGCGCATGCATCGGGTCCTCGTCTTCACGGGCTTTCACCAGCAGCACACCGATGATCGAGGCCACGAGTCCGAAGGCGCGGGCGACGAGGGGGAACAGCATCAACCCCACCACCTGCGCCGGACTGAAGACGCCAGGGTTCGCCAGCGCGAGCCCCGATCCCAGAATCATCGCGCCGATGTTCTCGGCGGCCGTCGACTCGAACAGATCGGCGCCGCGCCCCGCGCAGTCGCCCACGTTGTCGCCCACCAGGTCCGCGATCACGGCGGGGTTGCGCGGATCGTCTTCCGGGATCCCCGCTTCCACCTTGCCCACGAGATCGGCGCCGACGTCGGCGGCCTTGGTATAGATGCCGCCGCCCAGCTGCGCGAACAGCGCCACGAACGACGCGCCGAAGCCGTAGCCCACGATCATGAGAGGGATCTTGGTCGGCTCGAAGTGCATGGCCTCGAGTATCGTGTAGAGCAGCCCGACGCCGAACAAGCTCATCGCGACCACGAACAGCCCGCTCACCGCCCCGCCGCGCAGCGCGATCTGGAGCGCCTTGTTGAGGCTCGAGCGCGCCGCGCTCGCGGTGCGGATGTTCGAGCGCACGGCCACGTACATGCCGACGATGCCGGCCACACCCGAGCAGAGAGCGCCGAACAGGAAGGACAACGTGGTCGTGAGCGCGAGGGTCGCGGCGGCGGGCTCGTCGGCGTGTGGCTTGCGGAAGAACGCGTACAACACATAGATCACCACCCCCAGCGCAATGCTCAGCGTGCCGATGGTGCGGTACTGGCGCCGCAGAAAGGCTTCCGCGCCTTCTTGGATCGCGTCGGAGATCTTCCGCATGTCGGCGGTGCCGTTGTCTTGCCGGAGCACGTAGCCCCGCAGGCCCCAGGCGACGGCCAGGGCGAGGACAGAGAGCCCGAGGACGAGAACCATCAGCATAGTGGGTTGTGGCTCCTTGGAGCCCGCGTCGTGGCGGGCTAGTGACCGATTCGAATTGGGATCGTGACGACGTTCGCTACGCTCCGCCCGTCCCGGGTGTGGGCCGGGTAGAACCGGTACGCCATCATGCGCTGCTGGAACTCCCGGCCGTACGCCGCGTCGGCGATCGGCGGGTCCACCTCCACGCGGGTCACGCGGCCGTCGGCCGAGACCCAGAATGTCACGCGGTAGGTGCGACCGGCCACCGAGCCGGGAACCTTGCCGAGGGGCGGCACATTGGCCGTCCGCGGCGCGGCGGGGAAAATGTAACCCGCTTCGTCTCCCGTTCCAGGCCCCACGCCGGCTCCGCTCGTGCCCCGCCCTCCAGCCCCCCCGCCCGCGATCCCACCCCCACCACCCAGCGCGGCCGTCGGGGCGGGCAGGGTTGCCTGGGGTAGCGCGAAGGCCGGCAGCTCGACGTGGATGCGGCGCAACGCGGACAGCTCCGATGGGGTGAGGCGCGCGGGCAACGCCATGTCGACGGCTGCGGGTGCACCGCCAGGGATCGCGAAGAAATTCACCCTGGCATCCCCCCCTCCCGCGCGCGACTCCCCCTGTCCCCGCCCCACGATCTCGCGCCCGCCGACGACCAGAACGCCCACGATCACGGCGTGGACGAACACCGCCAACGTGGCCCCGGGCCCGAGCCGACGCCGGCCAAGCGGCAAGCGGAGCCCGGGAAGCGGCGGGCGGTCGGGCAGGGTTGGGTTCACGATGCGTGTGGTATACCCCGACAACGCACGTAGGGGCGCAGCATGCTGCGCCCCTACACCACGGCATGACTGCTGCGCCGCCGGTTATTTTTTGGGCTGCTCCGGAGGCGTGAAGCCGATGACTTGGACGCCCGCTCCGTGCGCGATGTCCATAGCCTGCATCACGTCGACATACTTGCGGTTCGGCGCTGCCTTGATGAACAGCAGCTTGGCCGGACGCTGGTCGTAGATCTGGTGAAGCGCCTGGTCAAGCTGGCTGAGCTCCTGCGGCTGGCCGTTGATCGCGTACGACCCGTCCGGGCGCAACTCGAGCACGATCTGGGCCTGGTTCTGCGCTTTGCTCTTGGTCTGCTGCTTCGGCGGCACCTGCACGTCGAACGCCTTGCGGGACATCGGCTGCGTGATCATGAAGATGATCAGCAGCACCAGCAGGACGTCGATCAGTGGCGTGACGTTGATGTCGGAGCTGAGCCCCTCGCCGCCGCCGGTGGACCCCATCGCCATGGGTCAGCGCTCTCCCTTCTTCTTCGTGAGCGTCTGCTTCTGCTCGGTGATGGCGCCGACCACGCGCACGCCGGCCTGCCGGGCAATCTCGATCGCCTGCTGCACGCGGCCGAACTCGATGTTCTGGTCGGCCTTGAGAAACAGGATCTTGTCTTGCGTGTGGGTCTCGTAGACCGCCTGGAGCCGCTCGGGCAGCTGGTCGTCGGGGATCTGCTTCGGCCCCGACCCCAAGTCGAGCCAGAACCTGCCGTCCTTGTCGATTCCGAGCTTGACCTCGCCCTCCCCTTCCGGACGGTTCTCGGGGTTCGCCGAGCGCGGGATCGTCGCCTGGAAGCCCGCGGCGATGAGCGGCGTGACGATCATGAAAATGATCAGCAGCACCAGCATCACGTCGATCAGCGGCGTGACGTTGATGTCGGCCTTGACGGCCGCCCGGGCGCTAGTGGCTGACAGGGCCACTGGTCTGCGATGCCTTCTGCGTCTGGAATTCCTTCGTGAAGATCGAGCGGCCGAACTCCGACCCGACGCTCTTGATCAGATAGTCGATCAGCTCCTTCGAGGTGTACGTCATCTCGACGGAGAGGAAGTCGATCTTGGTCGTGAAGTAGTTGTAGAGCCAGACCGCCGGAATGGCGACGATGAGACCGAACGCGGTCGTGATCAACGCTTCCGCGATACCGGCGGACACGGCCCCGAGCGACCCGCCACCCCCCGATGCCGCCATGCCGGTAAACGCGTTCACGATACCCATCACCGTGCCCAGCAGACCGACGAACGGCGCCGTGGAGCCCGTCGTCGCCAGGATGCCGAGGCCGCGCTTCAGCTCGGCCGAGACGATGAGGATCTCGCGCTCCACCGCGCGCTCTACCGAGTTGATGTCGGCCGCGGTGATCGTGGCGCGGTCCCGCAGCAGCGGTTTCACTTCGGCGAGCGCCTCACCGACGACGCGCGCCACGTGGCTCTTCTTTTGCTTCTCGGCGAGCTTGATCGCGCCGTCGAGCTGCTCCTCCTGCAGGAAGCGGGAGAACTCGGGCGCGAACCGCCGCGTCTCCCCCTGCGACCGCACGATCTGGTACAGCTTCTGGAAGGCGCTCGTCCACGAGTAGATGGACATCGCCGCCAGGATGATGACGATGGACTTGGCGAACAGACCCATCGATATGAACAGGTCGTAGAGCGAGAGACTCATAGCGCGGAGGCTCCTTTGGGGTCGCTACTGTTTGAGCCGGAAGTCGATCGGAATCTGAATCAGCACGCGGACCGCCCGGCCGTGCACCCGCGCAGGCCGGAACAGCGCTTTGGCAACGTAGCTCTTGGCCGACTGGTCGAAACCGGGATTCGGGCTCTGCAGCACCTTGACGGACGGCGGCTCGGCGCGCCCGAGCGTATCGATGATCGCCTGCACCAGCACGCGACCCTGGATCTGCGCCTGCCGCAGCAGCTCCGGATACTGCAGCGTCGGCCCGGAGAGCACTGCGGGCTTCTCCTCGACGATCGCTTCCATGAACACTTCGTTGCCGGTCGGCACCATCCCGGTCGAGACGCCACCCTCGACGCCCGTGCCCGAGTAGTCCTTCGGATCGAAATGCTCCTGGAGGTTCACCGGGGGGATGTTCGTCGGAATCACGTCCGGCGCGACCACCGTCTGGAATCCCTTGAGCGGGACATCCAGCTGCACCGGCTGCTGCTCCGGTGGCTTCTCCTGCTTCGGCTGGTCCATGAACACCATCGCGGTGTCCACCTTGACGCTATTGTCCGCCTCGCCGGCGCTCAACGTGGCGTACACGGCCCCCGCGATCACGACGGTGTGAACCACGAGCGACACCGCGCCCACGCCGAACACCCGCTTGCTGTTCTTCTTGCGCTTGGACTCGATGAGATTGTCAAACACGGGTTTTCGCCCTCCAGTGCACGATCAGGTAACCCCTTATGAAATACCGCCAATTGGCCCCCGCCCGCTAGTGGAGCCCCCATTACAAAACGATGACAGCCAGGTGAGGAGGGCTCCACGGTCAGCGAAGCGGCCTGAGCGTGAAGCTCATCGGCAGGCGCACGAGCACCCGCACCGCCCGCCCGCGCATGCGCCCGGGCCGGAACAGGGCGCCCAGCACGTATGCGCGCGCCGCCGCCTCGAAGCCGGGGTGTGAGCTCTGGAGCACCAGGGAGCCAGGCTCGGCCCGACCGAGCGTGTCGATCACGAGCTGCACCGTGACAGTTCCCGTGGTGCCGGTGCGACGCAGCACGTCCGGGTAGCCGAGGGGCGGGCCGGCGAGCAGCACCGGTGGCTCGTCCACCGCGATTGGGCTCCACGGACCCTCCGGGGCCCCGTCCACGCCGTGGTCGCCCGGCGCTTCGCCGACTCCGCGCAACAACAGCTTGGGATCGAACGGCGCGCCGCCGTCAATCGGCGGAAGCCTGATGCGGGCACCAGCACGGACACGGTGCCGCTCGTCTTCGATGCAATCAGTCGATCGAACATGGAGATCCCTCGAGGAAGCAGTCTCCATCAGGATGGCATCCGTCGTTTGCGGTGGGATGGCCCGAGGGTGACGAACTGATGACGACGGCGTTAGGGCTTACTCGCCGGCGGCTCCCGCGGCAGCGTGACCGTGAAGGTCGTCCCTCGACCCGGGCGGCTCACCACGTCGATCCGCCCGCCGTGCGCCTCGGCAATCCACTTGGAGATGGCGAGCCCCAACCCCGCGCCGGAACGCTCACCGGTGCGCGTGCGCGCCGAGTCAGCGCGCCAGAAGCGATCGAAGATGTGCGGGAGATCTCCCGGGGCGATGCCGATTCCGGTATCGGCCACGCTGAGGGTGACCCGGCCGTTCGCGGAGCCCAGCTGCATGCGCACGGTCCCGCCCGGGGGAGTGTACTTCACGGCGTTGGTGAGGAGGTTGAGGATCAACTGGCGGATGCGTGTCGCGTCGACCGCGACGACGATCGGGTCGGGCGGCGTCGTGACCTCCACCCGCACCCCCGACTCTTCGGCGAGCAGCTCACCGGTCTCACGCACCTCTTCGACGATCCCTCGCAGGTCCACGGGCTCACGGTGCAGCGGGGCGATGCCTTCGTCGGCCCGCGCCAGTGTGAGCAGCGCGTCCACCAGCTCCGTCATGCGCTTGATCTCCTGCAGCGTCTCTTCCAGCGTCGCGAGTGTCTCCTGGGGCAGGTTGGGGGTCGTGATGGCGCGCTCCACGCCGGCGCGCAGCACGGTGAGCGGCGTCTTCAGCTCGTGGCTCGCGTCGGCCGTGAAGCGCCGCAGTGCGGCGAAGCTGCGCTCGAGCCGGGTCATCATCTGGTTCAGCGTCTCGGCGAGCCGGCCGAGCTCGTCCTTCATCAGCGGCTCGGCGAGGCGCCGATGCAGGCTCCGTCCGTCGGTGATCTCGCGGACCTCGGTGATGATCTGATCCACGGCGGCGAGCGCGCGCCGCGAAATCCACGACCCCATCAGCAGGGCGAGGGCGAGCCCGAGCGGTAGCACCAGGGCGAAGGTCGAGAGCAGCTCGTCCGGGCCGAGCTCGGCGGTGCGGACATCCGCTCCGGCGAGAATCGCCCCGAACTGTGGTCCGGCGTCGGTGACGTAATGCACCACATAGTGGATCTTCGGGCCGTTGGGCTCGAGGCGAAGCGCGCCGCTGGACCGTCCGGAGAGGGGGGCGCTCGCCAGCCGTCGCAGCTGCTCCACCTGCTGGAACGTGAGGGCCCGCGCGTCGGACGACGCGAACAGCAGGCTGCCGTCGCGCGCGGTGATGACGAGGAAGTCGGGCACCGCTTCGAGCAGCGCGGCCAGATCGGGGATGAGCACGGGGTGCTGCGCCGTGTCGGCGCGCACCAGGGTGCCGCGGGCGCGGTAGCTCTCGGCGAGAATGCCCGCCGTCAGCGCCGCCTCGGACTGGATTCGCTGGTCGAGATCCTGGTAGGAGGCGCTGCGGCGGTCCAGGTACAGCACCCCGGCGAACGCGGCGAGGGTGAGCGCGAGGGCACCCGAGTACCAGGCGGTGAGTCGCCCGCGCAGCGTCTGCATCTCACGCCTTCACGACGTAGCCGACCCCGCGCACCGTGTGGATCAACTTGGGTTCGCGCCCGTGGTCGATCTTCTTGCGCAGCCGCGTGATCACGACGTCCACGATGTTCGTACCGGGGTCGAAATGGTAGTCCCAGGCGTACTCCGTGATGAGGGTCCGCGACATGACCCGACCCTGATGGCGCATCAGGTACTCGAGCACCGCGTATTCTTTGGGAGTGAGCTCGAGGAGCTTCCCACCGCGCCGGACCTCGCGGCTCCCCGTGTCGAGTGTCAGGTCCGCCACCTTCAGCACCGGCGGCGCGATCGCCTTGGGGCGCCGCCCGAGCGCCTCCACCCGAGCGAGCAGCTCCTCCAGGGAGAACGGCTTTGTGACGTAGTCGTCGGCGCCCATCTTGAGCGCCTGCACCTTGAAATCCACGGCGTCCTGTGCCGTGAGCACCAGCACCGGCAGGTCCTCGCCGCGATCGCGCAGCGTGCGCAGCACCTCGAGGCCCGACAACGCCGGAAGACGCAGGTCGAGCACGAGCATATCGTAGTGGCCGCCGGCCGACAGGCGCAGCCCTTCGGCGCCGTCCCCGACCAGGTCCGCGTGGAAGCCCGCTTCAGTCAGGCCGCGCTTCACGTACTGTCCGACGGTCTTGTCGTCTTCGACGACGAGGATCTTCATCCCGTGGGGAGGTACACCTTGAAGTTCGATCCCACGCCGACCTGCGACTCGACATCGATCCGCCCGCGATGCTCGGCGATGATGCCGTAACAGATGGAGAGACCCAGCCCGGTGCCGCGCCCCTGCGGCTTCGTCGTGAAGAACGGCTCGAAGATCTTGGGCAGGTCTTCGCGCTTGATCCCGGTGCCCGTGTCGATGAACTCGAGCAGGATCTCGTCCGCCCGATCGGGGTTGATACGGCTGCGGACCGTCAGCGTGCCGCGCGAGTCCATCGCGTCCATGGCGTTGAGCATCAACGCCATGAAGCTCTGGATCAGCCGCTCATGGTCCCCGAGCACCGACGGCAGGCCCGACGCGAACTCACGCATCACCGTGAGTCGCTTGAAGCGCGCGTGGTGCTTGAGCAGGAACAACGTGCGCTCGACCACGCTGTTCACGTCCGTCGGCTTCTTGTCCCCGCCCTTGGGGCGCGAAAAGTCGAGTAGACTCTCCACGATCCGGCGGCAGCGCTGCACCTCGGTGTCGATGATCTTGAGGTACTCGTCGTACCCGTGACGGTCGCCGGCAGACAGCTCCTCGGTCCGGAGCGCCAGCGCCTCGCAGCAGGCCAGGATCGTCGCGAGCGGATTGTTGATCTCGTGCATGACGCCCGCCGCGAGCTGCCCCACGGCGGCGAGCTTCTCCGTTTCGGTGAGGCGCTGCTGCGCCTGGCGCCACTCGGTGATGTCTTCGCCGATGGTAATGACGTGCGAAATGTCGTGCCCGTCCTGGCGCATCGGGATCTTCGTGATGCGGTAGTACCGCGCTTCACCGCTCGCCTGAGACTCCATCTCCACCTGCTGGAGCTCGCCCGTGTCGAACACACGATCGAACTCGCGTTTCAGGAGATCGCGCGGCTGGCGGTCCAGCACCTCGAAGATCTCGCGACCCACGGCGTCCTCGCGGGACACGCCCTGCGTCCCGGTCTCGCGCTTGCGGTTCCAGGCGCGGATGCGGTAGCCACGGTCGATCACGTACAGCCCGACCGGGAGGGAGTCGATGATCTGCGCGGCGAAGCTGCGCTGCGCCTCGATCTCGTGGGTGCGCAGCGCGATCTCGGAGGCGAGGTCTTGCGAGAGCTCGCTCGCGGCGATCATGGGCGCGAGGATGCGGGCCGCCACCACCACGACGTCGTGGGCGATCCCTTCATAGCGTCCGGTGGGAATGACGACCTCGAGCACGCCGAGCGGTTCGTCCTCGTGGACCAACGGCAGTCGCACGATCGAGCCCCCGGGCACGCCCTCGCGCTGGGGCCCGTGTCGCATCCACTCGGCGACTGGCGGGGCATAGCCCGGCTGCTCGGCTTCGTCACCGGGCGTGGTGACCGGCGTGAAGCGAGTGCCGTCAGGTGTGCGGAGCCAGAGGCGGCAGCGACGGAGGTTGAGGCCGCGTCGGAGCGCGCTCACCACCCCGTGCAGGGCCTCCCCGGACGCGAGACCCGCCTGAAGTACCGACGCCACTTCGGCAATGACCCGGATACCGGGATGCTCGGTATCGAGGGAGGGGACTGCCATCGGTGGCAAAGCTAGGGATGGTGCTCCCGCCGCGCCAGCGGCGCCTCGAACCGGACCCCGAGGAACGCCCGCACGTCCGTGACGGTACCCAAGAACACCGTGGGACCGATCAACAGCCCGAGGCGCGCGCCCTTGGGATCCCCGAACCGCAGCCCGAGGAGCCCCGAGACGCCGCCCCACGGCGAGCCCACCGGAAGGGGCGAGTTCGAGCCGACGTAGCCCGTCCCCTCGAGCGTGAAGTCGAGCCCGATCTGGCCGCCACTCGTGTCCGCGCCGAGCTGCGCGATGGTCGACGTCGGCGTACGGGCCGCGAGACTCGTGCCGAACACGAACCCGCGCGCGCCGCCGATGATCGCCCCTTCGTTGATGAACGAGCCGAGCCGCGCCGTCAGCGACAGGGCGGCGATTGGACCCGCGTGCACGGCGCGCGCGAGCCCTACGTCAAACCCCTCGACCTGCCACCCGCTGCCGACTGTGTACGCGAGCCCTGCGGTGACCGCGTTCTGACCAGCGAGCGACGTGGACAAACCCACTACGGTCGTCAACATTGTGACTATGGACCGACGCACGTTTGTGCTCCTGACAGGCGCCACTTCGGGGGCGCTCATCCGTCCGCCTGTCCGGCTGTCCCACAGTCCGACCGGGGCAGGCTGGCGGTCGGGCGGACCGGCGGTCGGGCGGCTCCGGTTCGAGCTCGACGATCATCGCCGCTGGTCGCTGTGGTACTACGGTGACGGCTCACCCGTTCCCGTCGTCCGCGGCGCCGAAATCGTGGCGTGGGTGGGGGACCGGCCGCTCACCCTCGCGGAGCTGGAAGATAGCACGGTGGGAAGCCGCCGCCCTCCGGGCGGCGACGCCGTCGTCGTGCGCGGCCGGGCCGCCGGCGTGTGGGTCGAAGCAGAGCTGCTCACTGCCGGCGGCGCCAGCACGCCCCAGGCGTCCGTCACGGTCACCGTTTTTCCGGACCGCTATCTGCCCACCGTGAGGGGTGTGCGCTTCTTCCAGCTCCCTCATGCCGACGTTCTCGCGGGAGAGGGACCGCTCACAGCACTCGTGAACGGCGCTCACTCAGCCGACCCGACCCGCGTGGTCACGGTGGGGGTACCGGAGGCGGAAGGGCTCGCGAGCCACGCCGCCGTGGGCCTCACCCGCGGGAGTCGCGGCCTTGCGATCGCGTTCGACGCAGGCGAGCCCGGAGAGGCCCGCGTGCAATTGTCGCGGGACGCGCTCGAAGCGGTGAGCGACTGGCTCCCGGCACGGCCGCTCCGCCCCGAAGGCGACGCCTCCCACATGCGCCTGTGCTTGCACCCCGAGGGCGACGGCCTGGAGGCGCTGCGTGCGCTGTTCGTGCCATCCTCGCCCGTCGACCAGGAGCGCCTCGCACAGGCCGTGGCGCCTGCGGGTTGGTGCACGCGGGCCGAGTGGTCGGGCACCGTCGCCGAAGCAGACGTGATCACCAATCTGGACTTCAGCGCCGCGCATTTCGACCGACGATTCTTCCGGCACATCGAGCTCGACGACGGCTACCAGCAAGCCATCGGCGCGTGGGACCCGAACGCTCGATTCCCGCACGGCCACGCCTGGCTCACCGACCAGATTCACGCGCGCGGCTTCAAGGCGGGCCTCTGGGTCGCGCCGTTCGGCGTGGCCGAGGCCTCCGGCGTCCCCACCGCGCAGCCCGACTGGCTCCTGCGCGATGCGACCGGACCCGTTGTATGTGAGACGCGCGAAGCCTGGGGTGGCAAGATCTACGCGCTCGACGGCGCCCACCCCAAGGTGCAGCAGTGGTTGTTCGATCTGGCCCGCCGCGTCGTGCGAGAATGGGGCTACGACTACCTGCGCGTCGACCGGTTGCGCTGGGCGACCCTCGGCACAGCGCACTACGGCGGCCTGACTCACGCCGAAGCCTACCGCGCCGGCTTGGGCGCGATTCGCGACGGCCTCGGCACCGAGGCATTCCTGCTCGCGAGCGAGGCGCCGTTGCAGCACGCCGTCGGGCTCGTCAATGGGATGCGGATCGGGCCGGACGTGGACGTCAGTTGGTCGGGGATCCAATCACCGGCACGCGCCGCGGGCCTGCGGAGCTTCTATCACCGCTCGACCTGGCTGAACGACCCCGACTGCCTTGTGGTGCGCGCTCCGCTGTCGCGGGCGGCCGCCGAGGTGTGGGCATCCGTCGTGGCGGTTACCGGAGGGCTTACCCTGCTTGGCGACAACCTGCCGAATCTGCCACCCGATCGCCTCCCGCTGCTGCAGCGCACGCTCCCGGTCGCTCCGGTGACGGGCCGCCCCATCGAGGCGGGTGCCGCCGGACGCGACACGGCGCCCGCGATCGTGGCCGGCGATGATGTCTACCCGATCGGCGGGCCGTGGCGCTTCCGCACGGGCGACGATCCCAACTACGGCTCCCGTGGGTTCGACGAGGACGCCTGGGAGACGATCCCCGTGCCGCAACGCTGGGACGACGCCGGCGGGGCACATCCGCAGTACGCGGGGTTTGCGTGGTATCGGACCAGGTTCCCGCTCCCGAGTCACGCCACCGGAAAGAGCGAACCGCGGAACGTGTACCTGGAGCTCGGCAAGATCGCGGACGCGGATGAGGCGTTCGTGAACGGCGTGAAAGTCGGCCAGACGGGCGAGCTGTCCCCGGGCGGCCGGGGTGAGCCGCAGGCCTACCGCCGGTATCGCCTGCCACCCGAGGCCCTGAACTGGGGCGGAGAAAACGTGCTCGCTGTGCGCGTGCTGGGGAGCGGCGGTATCTGGAGCGTGCGCCGCAGCCGCCCGCCGCGTGTCTGGGTGGCCGAGGGCGCACCCCGGTGGTGGACGGTCGTCGTAGTGAACTGGGAGGATGAACCCCGGGACGTGTCGCTGCCGCTCGCCGCCGTCGGCATCCAGGGCGCGAAGTTCGACGCTTACGACGTGTGGCGCGACGCTCCCGTCACCGACCTGAAGGGCTTCACCCTCGAACCGCGGAGCGCACGCACTGTTGCGATCCGTCCCGCCGTCGCCCGGCCGCAAGTGATCGGCACCACGCGACACGTCGTGCAAGGAGCCGTGGACGTCGCCGACGAGACGTGGGATCCGACCACGCGCACGCTCAAGGCGAAATCCACGAACCTCGATGGCCGGGCCTACGCCGTCACGATTGCCGTCCCCAAAGGGCTACGGCCGGGAGCGTGCAAGGCGGACGTCCCTTGCACGGTCCGTAGGCTGCAGTCAGGGCATGCGGTCCTGGAGTGGCCGGCGGGTGGCGATGGACGGGATATCGCATGGGCGTTGAGCTTCAAAGCAGCAACTGTAACGAGGAAGGGCAAAGACTAGACGACCGTCTGCTCAATGCCGCGAATGAAGTACTTCTGCGCGACGAAATAAAGGACCATCAGCGGTATCACCGCCGCCACCGCGGTCGCCATCTGGTCGGACCAGCTCAGGTCGTACATGCCCCGCAGGTTCGCGATGCCGACCTCGAGCGGCTGCATCTCGCTCGAGCGGGTGGCCACGAGCGGCCACACAAAGCTCCGCCACTGATCGGCGAACGCGAGCACGGCGAGTGTGGCGAGCGCGGGCCGCGACGGCGGCACGATCACGCGCCAGAAGATGGTCCACTCTCCCGCACCTTCGAGGCGGGCGGCGTCCTCGAGGTCGCGCGGGATCGTGCGGAAGAACTGGCGCAGGAGAAAGATCCCGGTGACCGACACCAGCTCGGTCGAGATCAGCCCTTGGTAGCTGTCCACCCATCCCAGCGCGTCGATGAGCAGAAACCGCGGGATCACGAGCACGATCGCGGGAGCCATCAATGCGCACAGGTAGATCAGGAACACGCGATCGCGGCCGGGGAAGCGGAGCCGCGCGAAGGCATACGCCGCGGTCGCGCTCGTCACCACCTGCCCCGCGACCACCGCGAGCGAGAAGATCACGCTCGTGAACAGGAACCGCTCGAATGGCAGCGCCGCGAGCGCCGCCCCGAAGTGTTCGGGGACGAGATGGCGTAGCGAGTCCGGCTCGCTCGTGAGGGCCGTGGCCACCATATAGAGGAAAGGGGCGATCATGACGACCGCGAGCGGCAGCGCGACGGCATAAGCGATCCACCCATGCCGGCGTCCTTGAGGGTGCCGTTTACGCATGCTCCACCCGCCGGTCGAGCAGCTTGAGCTGGACCCACGTCACCCCGAAGAGCACCGCGAAGAGGAGCAGCGCCATTGCGCTCGCATCACCGAATTGCAGCAGCTCCCAGGCGGTCCGATAGATGCGGTATACGATCACGTCAGTGGCGCCGAGCGGCCCGCCGCCCGTCAGCACCATGACGAGCGCCAACACCTGGAACGCGCCGATGATTCCGGTCACCAGCACGAACAGCGTCACGGGCCGGAGCAGCGGGAACGTCACGCGCCAGAAGCGTTGCCAGGCATTCGCACCGTCTACGCGAGCAGCGTCCAGGTACGCCTGTGGGATCGCCCGAAGGCCCGCGAGGAAGACCGTCAGTTGGTAGCCCAGCTGCATCCACACGGACACGAGCATCACCGCGAGGAGCGCGGTCTTGGGGTCCCCGAGCCAGTTGACCGGCCCGAGCCCCGCGCGTGCCAGCACCCGATTGATCAACCCGAAATCGGGGTGGTACATCCACTGCCACACGAGAGCCACCGCCACCACCGAGGAAGCGTAGGGCAGCAGGAACAACGCGCGCAGCACGGGCGTGCCGGACCTCCGCCGTCCCCCGACTGCGAGCGCGAGGCCGAGCGCGAGCGCCATCGACACGGGCACGTACAGGGCGTACAGCAGCGTGCGGCCCAGCGCCGACCAGACGAGGGGGTCGCGTGCCACGTGATCGTAGTTCGCGAGCGCGACGAAGGCCCTCGTCGGCTCGATCGGGCTCCAGCGGTGCACCGACATATACAGCACCAGCAGGAGCGGGACGAAGCAGAACGCGGCGAGGTGGAGCGCCGAGGGCGCGAGGAATGCCCAGGCGGCCATCGTTTCGCGCCGCGGCCGCGGCGCGCTCGCGGTGCTCCATGCGGCGAGCAGCGCGCCGAGCGGACCGAGCGCCGCCAGACCGAGCATGACCGGCAGCCAGCCAGCCGTGCCGGCCTCCCCGGGCCGCGCCCGCAGCTCGACCCAGCGCCCCGGCGCGAGCCGTACCGCCACTACCGCTCTGGAAACACCGCCGGCAGCGCGGCGCCATGCCTCCGCTGGCCCCGAGTCCCCCGGCACGATCTCGGCCCCCCGGGCAAGCGTCGCGAGGCTCGCGGGCACACTGCGCACCTCCGGGATCCGCGCCGCGGCTTCCTGCATCAGGAGTCGCGTGTCGTACAGCCACTCATCAGTCGCGTCGCCCGCGGCGCCCCGCAGCTCGGCGAACACCGCCACGCCGAACAGCGCGGCCACGAGGCCGTATGGGCCGAGGCTGTCGCGCCACGCCTGGCGCGGCGTGCCGATCGCCGCCACGCTTCGGGCCCCCGCGACCAGGAGAAGCAACAGCGCACCGAGCGACCACGGCGAGACCGGCCACGTTCCCGCGGCGGGCCGGGCGGCGACTGCACCCACCACGTCCCACCCGTCGCGATCGAGCAGCGGTGCGAGCGCCGCTTCGCCAGTCCAGCGGACGGCCACTTCCCGACGGAGGCGCTGCAGCGTCGCCGCGGGCAACGGAGGGGCGGTCGCGCGCACCAGCGGCGCCGTTGCGTGATAGATCTCGAACCGCCCGGAGAACCCCGGGAGCTCCTCGAGAGCCCGGGCCCGGATGAGGAGCTGCGGCAGATCGTACCCGGCGCCCCCCCGGGGGGGTGAGGGGGTGACGATCGTGAGATACGCAGCCGCGGCGGTCGCGTCCCGCGCCGCCAGGGCCCGCGCAGAGCGGCCCCGCGCCTGCCGGGCCAGGGCGAGCGGCATGAGGGCGCCGACAGCTATCAGCACCACCGCCCCGGCGCGCCACCGCGCGAGCGCCTTCATCGCGTCGCCCCCAGCAGGCGGTCGAGCTCGCGTGCGGTCGCGCGCGCCGCCCGCGCGGGATCGGCGTCGCCTACGGTGACGCGATCCATCAAGTCGATGAGCTCCGCCTCTACCTCACGCCACTGGGCCAGCCGCGCTCCCCACCCCGGCCGCCCATGCGCAGCGGCGCGCAAAAATGCGGCCTCCCAGCCGAGCGAGTCGGCCGCCGCCACTCCCTGGGCGGCCCCGGTCACAGCGGGCAGCTCGATCCCCGCGTCACCGCGCGCCGCGTCCGGCAGCGAGTCGGTGAGATCGGCCGCGAGCTCGACGGCAGCCTTCCGCCGGAGCGCGCGCGCCGGCACCGCGTATGCCGAAGCATAGAGCACGGTGGCAGGCGGCACCCCGGCACCATGCGGGATGGGCGCGAATCCCACCCGCAGCCGGCCCGCCGCCACCGAGGCCCGGAGATCGCGAACCACGTCGTGGCCCACCGTCATGAACGCGACGCGGCCGGCTGCGAACAGCCGGGCGATCTCGACCCCCGAGGTGCTCGGGTCATGCGGGCGCGGGGCGACGCCCCAGCGCGTCACCCAGCCCGCATACCAGCGGATCGCCGCGACGGTGGCGGGCGCATCGAGGCATCCCGAGGCGCGTCGGCCGTCGGGACACAACACATCGCCGCCCCCCGCCCAGATCCACGGCAGCCAGAACGAGGGCCGCCGGTCGAAGGCAGCTCCCCACTGATCCATCCGCCCGTCGCCGTCACGGTCGCGTGTGAGCCGCTGCGCCGCCCGCAGGAAGGCGTCCCACGTCCAGTCATCCGTGGGATACGGAATGGCCGCGCGGTCCAGCAGGTCCCGATTGTACACGACCATCAGCGGCGTATAGCCGCGGGGGAGGCCGTATACGCCTGCACCGCGACGGAAAATCGCGAGGACCTCGGGGTCGTAGCGGCCGAGGTCGACGCCGACGCGGGAGAGGTAAGGTGCGAGATCGAGGGCGCCACCGCGGTCGGTGAGCGCGGGGACGTCGACGTCGTCGAGCTGGAACACATCGGGAAGGGTCTCACTCGCCACCGCCGTCAGCAGCAGGCGGCGGTACTCCGCCGGGGCGAGCGCGGCGTTATGCTGCAGCACCTGCAGCCCCGGGTGCCGGGCGCGGTACGGGGTGAGTAGCTGGTCCTCGAGCTGCGCGGCGCCGTCGTCGGCCCGGTGGAAGAGCGAGATGCCCCGGTCCGGCGAGCCACCGCACCCCCAGCACGCGAGACACAGGGCCAACACGCGCTTCACGGGAGCCGCGCTCCCGCCGCGTCGAACAGATGCAGCTGCCGGCGGTCGAGCTTCACACCCACCCGATCGCCAAGTCGGAGGTCCGGGATGCCGTGCACTCGCGCCACGAGCGCTGGGCCGCCCGCGTCCACCCGGACCAGCGTATCCGGACCGAGCGGCTCGACGCCGCGCACCTCGGCCGCTCCGACGCCTTGGTCGGGGGCAACGAGGCTCACGTGCTCGGGGCGCACGCCGAGGTAGATCTCGCCTTCGTAGCGCTCGAGCGGCACGGGAACAGACCAGGAGCCGCAATCCACTATCCCGCCCTCCTCCCCCGCCCCGCGTCCCCGGCCTCTCAGGATGTTCATTCCCGGGTTCCCGATGAAGCGGGCGACGAAGACGTCGGCCGGCCGGCCGTACACCTCGGCCGGTGTGCCCACCTGGCGCAGCCGCCCCCCCTCGAGGATCGCGATGCGCTGGCCCATGGTCATGGCCTCGATCTGATCGTGGGTCACGTATACCACGGTCGTATGGAGGGCGCGGTGCAGCTCGAGCAAGTCGGCGCGCAGCTCGCCACGCAGGGTGGGCTCGAGGTTCGACAGCGGCTCGTCCAACAGGAAGACCTGCGGCTCGCGCACCAGGGCGCGACCGAGCGCCACACGCTGCCGCTGGCCACCGGAGAGCTCCGCCGGCCTGCGGTCGAGCAGTAGGCCGAGCCCGAGCCGGTCCGCGACCTGCTGCACCCGACGGGCGATCTCGGCGGCCGGGACGCGCCGCACCTCGAGCCCGAAGGCGACGTTGCCTCGCACGGTGAGGTGAGGGTACAGCGCGTAGGTCTGGAACACCATCGCGACGTCGCGCGCAGCGGGGTCGAGACGGGTGACGTCGCGCCCGCCGATCAAGACTTCGCCGCTGCTGGGCTCCTCGAGCCCGGCGATGCAACGGAGCGCCGTGGTCTTGCCGCAGCCCGACGGGCCGAGCAGCACGAAGAACTCGCCGTCCCGCACGTCGAGCGACAAGTCCTCGAGCGCCGGCCGGCCGTCGGGATGGTACCGCTTGGCGAGGCGGCGGAGCGTGACCGACGCCACGAGGGTCTAGTTCCGCGTCGGCGGCTTGAACTCGACCGGCATCTCGAACCGCACGCGCACCGCGCTTCCCGCGAGGCGTCCCGGCGTGAAGCGCGCCGCCCGGACGTAGTCCTTTGCGGCCTCATTGAACCGCGCGTCGCTACTGACGAGCACGCGCACCGTGCCGTCTTCGACCCGTCCGGTCGTGTCGATCACCGCTTCGATGACGACGCGCCCGCTGATTCGGGAGAGGAGCATGGGCGCGGGGTAGGCGAGCGGCGGGCCGGACATCAAGTGGGGGCGCTCCTCCACGTCCGCTTCGCTGTACACATCGCCGGCGATGTGCATTTTGATTCCGGGCATCGGGGCGGCGGAGAATTCGACGGGCACCTCGACCAGGGTCCGCACGACCTGCCCGCGCACGCGGGCCGCCCGGAACAGCGTGTTCAGCACCAGCGTCCGGGCCGCTGCCGCGAGCACCGGGTCGGACCCCTGCACCACGAGCGCCGTCGCCGGCTCGGGGTTCCCCGCGGTGTCGATCACCACGCGCACCACGACCACGCCCTGACGACCCCCTTCGGGATAGTGCAGCGGCGGCGTCTGCACGATCTCGGGCCGCTCGTCCACCTCGCTCGCGCCGTAGACGCGCCGCGGCGAGGGTGGCGGCGGGACGAACGCCGTCGATCCGCACGCCCCCGCAACCGTCACGCCGATCAGCATTACCTGTCTCAAGGGGGCCTCCGCTCAGAGCGCCGCGATCTGCCGAAGCAGCTCGCCGTCGTCCCGCCGGGCCCCGAGCTCCGCCTCGATGTGGCGCCAGCGCAGGATGCCCTGTTGGTCGATCAGGAAATAGGCGCGTTTCGCGAAGAAACGGTCCTCGAGCAGCACGCCGTAGGTGCGGCTCACTTCGCGCTTGAAGTCACTCAGCAGATCGTGCCGCATCGCGTGCTTCGCCTTGTACTCCTTGAGCGTCGGCACCGAGTCCACGCTGATCGGGAGCACGATCGTGCCGGCGCGCTCGAACGCGTCGTAGTCTTCACTGAAGGCGCAGTTCTCGGCGGTACACGTGCTGGTGAACGCGAGTGGGAAGAACGCGAGTAGCACGTGCTTCCGCCCCCGGAACGCGGACAGGGTAACGTCGGTCCCCGCGGTGGATGGCAGCGCGAAATCGGGCGCCACGGCCCCGACGGGCAGGGTCGTCGAGGTCGCAGCCGCCAACGTCAGGCCCCGGGCGAGCTCAGCACGGCCAGGGCGATCCAGTAGACGACCAGTGCCGTCACCACTCCGGTCACGATCACGCCGCGGACCGTCTCGATCGGTTTCTTCGTCGGTCCCGTCGTTCCCACCAACGCGTTGATCTCGAGCAACGCGAGGATCACGAGCAGGATCACGCCCCAGAGGCCGCGGTTCCTGCTGGCGGGAAGCGTGAAATGCGACGCCGCGCCCATAAAGAACAGCATGGGGAACGACAACACGACGTTGGTGCGGGACGCGAGAAACGCGCGCCGCGCGGCTCCCGCCGCCACCGGATTCGCCTTGCCGCCGCCCGCGATGGCCATTGCATTGGCAATCACGATTTTCTGATTGGGCCAGATCACGCGCCAAACGTTGGCGAGCATCACGGTGCCGAACGCCGCACCCGTGAGAATCGTCAGCCCCCAGGGATCGCTCCAGCTCGCACGCCGCAGCCCCAGGATGCCGACGCCGGCCAGGAACGTGACGGCCGCGCTCCAACGGAACCACCACAGCGCGCGCGGCACAAGCTTCTGCGTCGCGCCGCTCTTGGTCGCCGCGTCCGCCTCGGCCATGAACGGACCCTGTACGAAGTTGAAGTAGTAGAGCAGACCGATCCACGTGATGCCGGAGAGGAAGTGGATCCAGCGGAACAAGAACTGGATTCCCGCATCGGAGAACAGCGCCATCGTGCGCCTCGCAGGTGAGGGGACCGCGACGGAGACGTGAGCTGCCGGTTCGGGAAGATATCCGCGCTCCAAACGGAATCAAGCGGGAACCTTGGTCCGGGATCGCGGGTTCACATCGGCACAGAGTCACACACCCGAGGAGAGCGACCATGCCCCAAACAACCGCACCCACAGAAAAAGCCAGCAAGCATACTCTGCCTCCCTTGCCCTACGACGATGCCGCGCTGGAGCCGTACATCGACGCCCAGACGATGCAGATCCACCACGGCAAGCATCATCAGGCGTACGTGAGCAACCTGAACGCGGCGCTCGACAAGCATCCCGCGCTGTACGAGAAGAGCCTCGAGGCGCTGCTCCGCGGCATCACGAGCGTGCCGGAGGACATCCGTACCGCGGTGCGCAACAACGGGGGCGGCCACCACAATCACTCGCTGTTCTGGACGATCATGGCGCCGGCGGGCAAGGGCGGCGGCGGTGAGCCGGGCGGCGCCCTCGCCGACGCGATCAAGCAAGCGTTCGGCGGCTTCGCGCCGTTCAAGGAGCAGCTGTCCACAGCCGGGACGACCCGGTTCGGCAGCGGCTGGGCGTGGCTTGCCGTCGCGAGCGGCAAGCTCGAGGTGTTCAGCACCGCCAACCAGGACAGCCCGCTCATGGAAGGGAAGATTCCCGTGCTCGGACTCGACGTGTGGGAGCACGCGTACTACCTCAAATATCAGAACCGCCGGGCGGATTACGTCGCCGCGTGGTGGAACGTGGTCAACTGGCCAGAAGTCGCAAAGCGGTTTGATGGGGCGAAAATGTAGATTCAGCCGTCGAGCGGCTCCGTAAACACGTCGGCGCTGCCGTCGGTGCCGTAGCGGACGGTTACCCGCCAGGGCCGGCAGCAGACCTGGCAATCCTCCACGTACTCCTGGAGCGGGCCGCCACCGGGGTCGAGGCCGAGCTCGTTCGCTTCACCGCAATGGGGGCAGACGACCACCACTTCGGTTTCCGTCGCTCCGTCGCCGAGCGGAGAATCTTCGTCGTCCAGTGGGTCGAGGTCGGACGGATCGGCGATCATCGAACCCCGTAGACGGCAGTCCCGCCGCTCTTGTCGAACGTTACGATCTGGTAATGCACGGGCGTCTCGGACTCCATGCCCGGGGACCCGGGCGGCATGCCCGGGACGGCCACGCCCGCGATTTCCGGACCCTCCTTGAGCAGGCGCTCGATGACATCCACCGGCACGTGCCCTTCCACGACGTAGCCCTGCACCAGGGCGGTGTGGCAGGTGGAGAGGCGGCGGGGCACGCCGTAGTGCGCCGCCACGCCCGCCATGTCAACGGTGTCGTGGACCGTGACCCGAAAGCCGGCGGCTTCGAGATGCTCGACCCATTTCTTGCAGCAGCCGCAGGTCGAGGTCTTGTACACGATGATGTCGGGCGGCGGCGCCGGAGTCGCGATGGCGAGCCCGGCGACTGCCGCGCCGGCGAGCGCCAGCGCGAGGACGCCTTGTCTGTTCCAACCAGTCATGGAGCACCCTTTGTGGAACCGGTGAGTGTATCCAATATGGCCTGATGCATCGCCCCGTTGGAGGTCACGAGGCTGGTCGCGTAGATCGAGCGCTCGCCGCGGAGACTGGTGGCCCGGCCCCCCGCCTCCTCCACGATCACCTGGAGGGCCGCGATGTCCCACGGGTGCATCACCGGATCGAACGCGATCTCCCCCGCCCCTTCCGCCACGAGCATGTGCTGATAGAAGTCGCCGAAGCCGCGAGTACGCTCGACCCGGGCGATGAGCCCGGCGATCCCGGGCGGCGGCCCCCCCTCGCCAGAGCCGAGGTTGCCATGGAACAGCGTGGCGCGCTCGAGCGACGCAATGCGCGACACCAACATCCGTTGTCTGTCCCGAAACGCGCCGCTGCCGCGGGCCGCGTGCCAGCGGGCTCCCAAGGCCGGCGCGCTCGCGACGCCCGCCACCACCTCGCCGCCGGACTCGATCGCCAGCAGTGTCGCGAACACCGGAATGCCGCGCACGAAGTTGCGCGTGCCATCGATGGGATCGATGATGAGCCGCGTCTCCGTAGGTCCCGGGGCTTCGCCTTCCTCTTCGCCCAGCACGCCGAGCTCGGGGTGGTTCTGGCGCACCGCCGTCCGGGCCATCGCTTCGATCGCCTGGTCCGCTTCGGTGACGGGGCTCAGATCCGGCTTCTCCTGGACGCGAAGTCCGGCGCTGCGAAACCATCGCAACGCCAGCTCGTCTGCGCGCTCAGCGAGCTCGGTGAGAAAACGCAGCCAGTCGGCGGGGGACATGGAATCGGAACGTGAGTGGAGCGGATGGGATTCGAACCCACGACCCCCTGGTTGCAAACCAGGTGCTCTCCCAGCTGAGCTACCGCCCCTGATAGGCCACAAAGATAGCAAGCCGGCTACTTCGGTCGGATGATCCGCGTCACCCTGCCGCGCCTGTCGACCACCAGGATCGGCAAGCGGAGGATGTCGTCGCCCAGTTCGATCTGGGAGAAGGACGCTTGCGCGCGCAGTCCCGCAACGTTGGCGACGGTGTACGGCTCGGAGGCGGCGTAATTCACCACGTACCCGAGGTCCCCCATCGAAGCCGTGGTAATGACGCTCAAGGGGTTCGGGACGCCGTTATCCAGGAACCCGGTCATCAGCTCCGTCTCGAACACCGTTTCGCGCCAGTGGCCGTCCCGCGTGGCGGGACCGCAGCAGTTCTCCACCGGCACCTTCGCGCCCGCGCTATAGGGTTGACCTCCGTTGCGGTCAAATGCCGCGGTCGCCTGTGCGCCGACGAAGTGCGGGTCCGTGCCGCCCGCGCCCGGCACCAGA